>Ga0160471_100004_pt1 | contig 587266 bp, 527 predicted proteins | sample HID1973K_E11MG_FD_108268 | JGI IMG/M metagenome (GOLD analysis project Ga0160471, IMG submission 108268) | Enriched mosquito-associated microbial communities from UW Madison campus, WI, USA - HID1973K_E11 MG | ecosystem: Host-associated > Arthropoda: Insects > Digestive system > Unclassified ... | reverse complement strand
TGTAAGTTCAGCAATCAGTAATGTTACTTATCAGGTAACGAACGCAACCGACGCAACCGTTACAGGTTTGCCGGCGGGTGTTACAGGAAGCTATGCTGCGGGCGTGTTCACCATCAGCGGAACACCAACAGCAAGTGGTACTTTCAATTATACTGTAACGGCTACCGGGGCTTGTGCTTCGACTACGGCAACAGGAACAATCACCGTTACACCAAACACTACGATTGCTTTAAGTTCTGGACCAGGAACAGATGCGCAGGCTAAATGTGTAAACACTTTGATTACAAATATTTCTTACACAATCAGTAATGGTTTAGGGGTAACTGTAACCGGCCTTCCGGATGGGATATCTGGTACATATAGCAACAGTACATTCACGATAAGTGGTTCATCAAGGGTAACCGGTACTTTCAAATATGCTGTTGTTGCAACAGGCAATTGCCAATCTGAAACGATAAGCGGATCAATCACCATAAATCCTTTGCCAGTAATAATAGTTACAAGTGATTTGGGATTGAATATTTCCAAAGGGGATGTTGCAACCCTAACTGCGACAGGTGGTTCATCATATAATTGGACTCCTTCAATTGATATACTGAGCGGGCAGGGAACGTCAATATTAAAAGTTAGACCAAAGCAAACTACCACCTACCTGGTAACAGTAACCAGTGCCAGCGGTTGTAGCGAAGTTATGCCCATAACCATTACTGTTACAGATGATTATAAATTGATTCCAAATAATGTTATTACCCCTAATGGCGATGGTAAAAATGACACCTGGGTTATTAAAAATATCGATTACTACCCAAACAATACGGTTAAGATATTTGATAGAGCTGGTCGGTTAATTTACTCGAAAAAAGGTTACAATAATGAATGGGATGGTACTTACAACGGAAACTACCTTAACGAGGATGCTTACATATATGTAATTGATATGGGAACGGGTATAGGTCTAATCAGAGGTACAGTATCTATAATCAGAGATAGCAAATTTTAAAAAATTACGGTCGCTAAATCATTTAAATTATCAAGAAATTACTATGAAAATATTAAAATATAGTTTGCTCATAATCACCATAATTACATGTTCGGTAAAATCTTACGGGCAGCTAAATCCAATGGGAAGTATGTATTATTTAAATCCGTATCTGGCAAACCCTGCAATGGCAGGTATTGAAAAAGGATGGGAACTCAACGGAGCCTATAAAGCGCAATGGACGGCAATTGAAAATGCTCCGGCTATGCAGGCCATTACCGCAACCTATGGTTCTGAAAATAAAAAAGTAGGTTTTGGCATCAATCTTTACAACGAAGGTGCAGGTGTTATCCGCCGCACAAGTGGAAAACTGACTTATGCTTTTCACCTGCCATTAAATAGCGAAGACAATTTTATTGATTTTGGTCTATCTGCGGGCATTACGGATGAGTGGGTGGATTTTAATAAAGTTCGTGGAGATATTACCGACCCAAGTTTGTATAATTTTAATCAAAGAAAAGTATATTTTGATGGCGATTTTGGTGTTGCTTATAGAAAAAGGAATCTAACGGTTCAAGGTGTTATGCCAAATTTAAAGCTTTTGTTTGACCGCGATTTGAAACGCCAGGTTGCTGACCGCTATTTTTATATAGTATCTGTAGGTTATAAATTTATCAATGATGAAAATTCGGCGCTTTCCAGCTGGGAACCAAGAGTCGCCTATAGAGGGGTTCAAAACTACAAAGACATTGTAGATATTGGCGTTAACACACAATTCTTTGGAAATAAATTACTGCTAAGCGGGATTTACCATACAACAAATAGTGTTACTATCGGCGCCGGAACAACATTTAAGAACCAATTAAGCGTTCTCTGTCAGTACACTTCAAACACATCAGATTTAGGTAGCTACAGTAATAGCGAGTTTGAAATCGGTTTAAAATATAATTTCCGGTAAAATCTATTTAAGCCTCTGCTTAATGTTGCGGAGGCTTTCATCTAGTTAAAAATTTATTTATTTCGTTGATGGCATTTTTGATGCGAATGGCGCCTAAGCCGTTTATTACCTTATAATTTGCATGAAGTGCTTCCAGTTCTTGCTTCCAAACTTGCATAAAATACGCTCGTTTATCAGGGAAATCCCTTAAAGGATCATCCTGCCATGGCAAGTCAATATCCATTAAGAGATATAAGTCGTACGGCCTTTTTGGTAGTGTATCTAAAACAATCTGCGGGGTTTCGCCCAGCATTTCATCACTCCAGATTTTTACGGTTACAAAAGTGGTATCACAAATTATGAAGTCATTTTCTGTGGTAACGAGAATCGCATCTTCCAGGGCAAGCTGACCGTAAAACATATTTACTTCATCCTGCAAAGTGTATGGAGCATTTAAATTTTCGCAATAATAACGGGCATATTCTGGCACCCAGGAAACTTTATAATGCTTTGCAAGCAACTGTGATATAGTTGATTTTCCTGTACTTTCAGGTCCAACAATGGCAATTTTCTTAATTGTTCTGTTCACGATAAGTTTTTCTCCAATCTAGATAACCTCGATACGCAATTGCGATGAGCACAAAATATAAAATAGCGCTTAAGTTTAAATGTTTGTATATAAATAGAGGAACATAACAAATATCAGCAAAAACCCAGAGCAACCAATTCTGAAGAATTTTTCGGGTAAGTAATATTTGGGCGACAAAGCTAACCGACGTACAAAAACCATCGGCATAAGGAACAGTACTATTTGTATACTTTGCCATAAACCAGCCTAAAAGTAAGCTTAATGCTGCGATGGATGCTATTGAAATTATCCAGCCAGGAGCATTAAGCAAGGCAATTGGTTTATGTTCTTCAGTTTGTTTGCTGAGCCAGAAATACCAGCCATAAAAACCTGTAAACAAAAAGTAGATTTGTAGGGTCATATCGCCATACATTGCTTCTTTGTAGAAAAGAAAACCGTATGCAATTACACTAATTAATGAAACCGGCCAGTTCCAGATACTTTCTTTAGTTGCCAGATAAATACAAATAAAACCTGTAATTACGGCAAGCCATTCGAGCCAGCTTGTATGTACAAACTGGTAGCTTAAAAATTCGAAAAATGAATTGGCCGATAAAATCATCTTAATCAAAAATAGAAAACAAAAAGGTTATTAAAGAAAAATCCGGTCGAGGAGGGCTCCTCTGACCGGATAATAAACCAAACAAACTATTTATGAAGAAATCCTCGTTGCGGTTAACTACTCCGCGAGGAAGCTTTAGATCAAACTAAAGTACTTACAAAACGCAAATACGATAAGCTTATTACAACATTATTGCCAAATATAGTTTCGAAACAGTTTCGTGACGTAAACATGACTTCAACACATTGGCTTTGGTTTTTTTTCGAAAAAGAGCCATAATTAGGTAGCTAAATGGATTTACTAAATTTATGTTTATGTACAGATGCCTATACACTGTTCAATTTTAAGCGCAAATTGGCAAACTTTATTTAGCCCCTTATGTTTATATTTAACACTATTTAACGTTCTGATTAAACAGAAATTAATTTTTTAAACCGAAATATATAGAGTTATGAAAAAGTTGAATATAATACTAGTCAGTGTTTTGATGGTTACACTAATAATGTTCTCATTCATTAACATCAGATTAGGTGGGATAACTGGCAAAGTTACCCCTTCTGAAGGCGTTTCGGCGGTTGCGTTAGTTGCTGGTACAGACACTTTACGAGCCGAACTTAACCAGGGCGCTTTTACGTTCATCAACCTAAAAGAAGGTGTTTATAAAGTGTGGATTAAAGCTAATGCACCTTACAAGGATGCAACTATAGAAAACGTTGCAGTAAAAGATAGCGCAACTACAGATTTGGGCGAAATTAAATTGCAGCAATAATAATTTCAGCGAAAGAAAAGTTTAAAAAGAGGGTTCAGGCAATCCTCTTTTTTATTTTAAAAAAATCAGCTTAAAATACTTCTAAAGGTGTATCTTTGCATCCCGACAGAACAGTTGGGATTTTCTCTTAAAAGCAAAAAACCTTCTTGCTTCTTGCCTTTAAAAGGCCAACACTTTAGAATTTTAATTATTGTATTAAGCTTTATCATGCCTAAAGACACTTCCATACGCTCAGTATTAATTATCGGATCAGGCCCAATCATTATTGGTCAGGCCTGCGAATTTGATTACTCGGGTTCACAAGCAGCGTTATCCTTAAAAGAAGAAGGAATAACTGTTTCAATTATCAACTCGAATCCGGCTACGATTATGACGGATAAGGTAATCGGTGATCATGTTTATCTTCGCCCTCTAACTGTTGATTCAATCGAGGTTATTTTACAGGAACACATCGATTCTCCTGATTTGCCTAAAATTGACGCTGTATTGCCAACAATGGGCGGACAAACCGCCTTAAACCTTTGTGTGGAAGCCTCCGAGCGTGGTGTGTGGGAAAAATATGGTGTTAAAGTTATCGGTGTTGATGTAGCCGCCATCGAAAAAACGGAGAACCGTGAAGCTTTCCGCCAATTAATGGTTGATATAGGTGTAGGTGTAGCACCATCTAAAATTGCCAATTCATTTTTAGAAGGTAAAGAAGCTGCTCAAGAAATCGGTTTCCCGTTGGTAATTCGCCCATCATACACCTTAGGGGGTTCTGGCGGTGGTTTTGTACACAAAAAAGAAGAATTTGATGCAGCACTTAAACGCGGTTTAGAAGCTTCTCCAACTCACGAAGTTTTGGTAGAACAAGCCGTTTTAGGTTGGAAAGAATACGAATTAGAGTTATTAAGAGATAGTAACGATAACGTAATTATCATTTGTTCTATCGAGAACTTTGATCCAATGGGTATCCACACCGGAGATTCCATTACAGTTGCGCCAGCGATGACATTATCTGACCGTTGTTACCAGGAAATGCGTAACCAGGCCATTAAAATGATGCGTGCCATCGGAACTTTTGCGGGTGGTTGTAATGTTCAATTCTCGGTTAATCCTGCTAATGATGATATTATTGCCATAGAAATTAATCCTCGTGTTTCGCGTTCATCTGCGTTAGCAAGTAAAGCAACAGGTTATCCAATTGCTAAAATCGCAGCTAAACTGGCAATTGGTTACAACTTAGATGAAATCGAAAATCAGATCACTAAAACAACCTCGGCATACTTTGAGCCTACTTTAGATTACGTTATCGTTAAAATCCCTCGCTGGAATTTTGATAAATTTAAAGGCGCCAATAAAGAGTTAGGTTTACAAATGAAATCTGTAGGTGAAGTAATGGCAATAGGCCGTACTTTCATAGAGGCGTTGCAAAAAGCTTGTCAGAGTTTAGAAATTGGCCGTGCAGGTTTAGGTGCCGATGGTCGTCAAAACCGTAACATCAACGAAATTATGGATGGTTTGGAGCATGCTTCATGGAACCGTCTGTTCTTAATAAAAGATGCCATGACAATGGGCGTGCCTTTGGAATCTATCCGTAAGGTGACTAAAATTGATAAATGGTTTTTAAATCAAATTCAGGAGCTCGTTGCCCTGGAAGTTGAATTAAAAAGATACTCTTTAAATAATATCCCTCAGGATTTTTTCTTCACATTGAAGCAAAAAGGATTCTCAGATATTCAGATTTCTTGGTTGTTAGGAAATGTTACTGAGGATGAAGTTTACGACCGACGTAAAGCTTTAGGCATAAACAGGGTTTATAAAATGGTTGATACCTGCGCTGCGGAATTCCCGGCTCAAACACCATATTATTATTCATCATTTGATGAAGAAAACGAATCTATTTCATCAGACCGTAAGAAAGTTATCGTTTTAGGTTCAGGTCCAAACCGTATTGGCCAGGGTATCGAATTCGACTACTCTTGTGTACACGGGTTGCTAGCGGCTAAAGAATCGGGCTTCGAGGCAATTATGGTTAACTGTAACCCTGAAACGGTTTCTACCGATTTCAATATGGCCGATAAATTATATTTCGAACCGGTTTTCTGGGAACACGTTCGCGAAATTATCGAGCTGGAAAAACCAGTTGGCGTTATCGTTCAATTGGGTGGCCAGACAGCTTTGAAGATGGCCGAAAAGCTAACTGAAAAAGGCATCAAAATCATCGGAACATCTTTCGAGAATATGGATATCGCTGAAGACCGTGGCCGTTTCTCAGACTTATTAAAAGAATTGGATATTCCATATCCAAAATATGGCGTAGCTGAAAATGCTGAAGAGGCAATTGTTGTTGCTAATGAGGTTGGTTACCCGGTTTTAGTTCGCCCGAGTTATGTTTTAGGCGGACAAGGTATGAGCATTGTAATTAATGATGAAGATTTAGAAAAAGCTGTAGTAAAACTTTTGGGCGATTTGCCGGGCAACCGTGTACTAATCGACCACTTTTTAGATAGAGCTGAAGAGGCTGAATCAGATTCCATTTCTGATGGAGAAGATGTTCATATTGTAGGCATGATGGAGCACATCGAGCCTGCAGGTATTCACTCAGGAGATTCATTCGCGGTATTGCCAACGTTCAGCTTATCAGAAAAGGTAACCAAAGCGATGGAAGAATACTCAGTTAAAATTGCAAAAGCACTTGATGTGCGTGGTTTATTAAACATTCAGTTCGCCATTAAAGATGAAAAGGTATATGTAATTGAGGCCAATCCAAGAGCTTCCCGTACGGTTCCATTCATTGCAAAAGCCTACGATGTTCCTTATATAAACATAGCCGCGAAAATTATGCTGGGTGTTGCTAAATTAAAAGATTTCACAATCGAGCGTAAGTTAAAAGGGTATGCAATCAAAGAACCGGTTTTCTCTTATGAAAAGTTCCCTGAAGTGACAAAAGAGTTAGGTCCGGAAATGAAATCGACAGGTGAAGCAATTCGTTTCATAAAAGATTTGGAAGACCCATACTTCAGAAAGCTTTACAAAGATAAATCAATGTATCTGAGTAAATAATAGCGAAGGCCGATGTTGAAACATCGGCCTTTTTTTGTTAAAACCTCACAGGTTTTTAAAAACTTAGGTATTTAAAGTTGAATTAATTCTTCATCCTGCCCTGCTCCGATTCTGTTCCTGTTGAGCGTCGGCGGGCTGGTTTTACTTCATTTTTACCAAAACGATAAGTAAAGCTGATTCTGGCAATCTGACTTTCATTTTTCTGGTGAACATCGTATTTTAAACCCGGATAACCGCTCGATAAATCATTTTTATAAGTGTTGAATATATCAGACAAGGCAAGCTTTAAACTCGCTTTCTTATTCATTAATGATTTGCTTACACCTGCATCAATTGAGTATCGGGATTTTATGCTCAATGTTCCGTAATCAAGCGGTGATTCGTAGCTGCCATTCAATTCTGCTGTTAAACCACTCACAATTGTAAAGCTTTGCTGGGATTTAAACTGGAAGGAAGTTTTGCCCGTTTTCAAAGCTGTCCCGGCTAAATCCGGTGCTTCGAAACTTAAGTAAAAAACATTTAAATTGTTATTCATCGACCACCATTTAGCCACCTGGACCGGAATGTTTAAGTTGGCATTATAGCTGATGTTTTTCGCTAAGTTCTCGTTGGTTTGATATAAGGCTTTTTGCGCTGCATCTGGTAATAACACTTCAGTAATTACGTCTGTTGTTCTGCTGTAGCCAACAGAGAGCATGTATTTCTGCATAAAAGTATAACTTAACTCTAAATTGTTGGTGTATTGTGGTTTTAAAAATGGATTTCCTTTATTGTAAGTGTATTGGTCTAAATAATATATAAAAGGATTTAAGGCATCGTAGCTTGGGCGGTCAATTCTGCGGCTGTATGAAAAGCCAAGCTGGTTGTTTTTTGATAGTGTTTGCTGAACAAATAAAGTTGGAAAAAAGTCCCAGTAACTGCGTTCTACCACGGTATTTGTGGTAACTAAATTTCCTTTAGAATTAGTTTGTTCTACCCTTAAACCTAATTGAATACTCGTATTTTTAAATTGTTTATTGATGTTGGTGTAGGCTGCATTTACATTTTCATCATAAATAAACTGGTTGCTTCGGCGAACATCATTTTGCCAGTTATTATTTACCAGTTCTTCTGCCTGCAAATCGTTATTGGTTTTAACCCAGCTACTTTTTACGCCGGCCTCCAACTTAACGGTTTTACTTAAGCCAATATTGTAATCAACTTTAAAAGCTTTGATATCAATTTTAGATGGCGTATTATTTCGGGTATAACTAACCGGACGGATTCTGTTCCCGTTAGCATAGAGATAATCATTTTCGTAATCGGAACCATCATTTCCATCGTATTTTGAGTAATCTAAATCGATAGAGAGTTCTGAGCCCGCCGTATCCAAAACCGATTTATAATTTAGGTTATAGGCCATGTTATTGTATTTGTTGGTTTGCAGGCTGTTAGATACCAATGAAGAATCTACCTTTTGAAATGACGGCCCAATTAAAGTGTTATTCATCGATGCTTCAGTTCCATTATTAAAGTACCCGTTTACCAATAAACCAATTGTATTTTTCTTGTCGATAAAATAATCTACACCAGCTTTAAAATTGTTATTTTGTTGTTTGCGGCGGCTAATGCCTGCTTGCATAAAATAGGTATCTGGTGTGCCATTCGAAATCCTGTCGATTGTTATGGTATTTACACGCTCTGTGTTGCCGTAATTATAATTGCCGAAAAGATTCAGTTTCTGCGTTCTGTGATTCAAGTTTAAACCGGCATTCCCCCTAAAGTTTTTACCGTAACCGGCAGTTGCATTCAAACTTCCGTTGGTGCCTCCACTCTTACTCTTTTTGGTTTTTATGTTGATGATTCCCGAGTTTCCGGATGCATCGTATTTTGATGATGGATTAGTAATCAGTTCGATTGTTTCAATTTCGGCACTTTGCATGTTTCGAAGTAAGTTAGCCACATCAGCACTACTCATATAGGTCTGTTTTCCATCAAGCTGAATGAGTACACCTTGTTTTCCCTGCATCGAAATATTATCATTCTGATCAACAGAAACACCTGGCGCCTTTTGTAAAACTTCCAGAGCGTTAGAACCCGTCATTACAGCGCTACCCGACACATTCATTACAACTTTATCCATTTTTCTTTCGATTAATGGCTTAGTAACCGCGATGGTTACCTCCTTTAAATTTTGTGACGTTGAAACCAATTGAGCGGGCCCGAAATCAACTTTTTGATTTTCATCTGAAATGGTTATGATTTTACTTTTAATTGTTTGGTAGCCCATGTTGCTTGCTTTGTAGAAATAACTCCCCTTAGCTAAAACTGTAAAGCCGAAATTTCCATTTTGATCTGTTAACGCTGTTTTTACAACGCTCGAATCGGCTGCTTTTAAAAGTACAACGGTTACATAATCTGCAGGTTTTTTATTTTCGTCAAGGATTATTCCGGTTACGTTTGCTTTTGTTGGTGTTTGCGCAAAAATGCTCCCCGAAGCGAAAACGGCTGTGATAACTAGTGCTATTTTGTAAAAAGTTTTCATTGGTTTTAGGTATAAATTTTTTTAAAAAATTTGGCAAAACGATTTCCATAACACATAAAATGCATTTCAATCAAATTGCTATCTGTTTAAAAGCTTAGTTTTCAGAAACGAACGGTTCCCGATGTTTAGTTATAAGTAAGACGACCGTTTTTTAAAAAGGTTACAGGGTTTTTTTAAAGAAGTGTTTTTTGCATAAAAAAGCCACAGGGAGGAACTGTGGCTTAGCTATTTATAAATCAAATAATTTTTATTTCATTCCTAAAACGTCAACACCTTGCTCAAAAACAACATCAACTGGTATATTTTTTCTTGTCAACCTATCTAAATCAGATTGCAATTCTGTGGGGATAATTGCCATTGTTTTTTGAGCTTTTTCAACCGCAGCTTTATCTCCATTACCTTGCAATGTGATAATGAAGGCGCTTAAATCGTTCATTGCAGAGGCAAACTTATCGTAGTTAACTTTGTAAGTTCCTTTTGCAGTACGTTCAAACGCACCTTTTTCTTTAAAATAATTAAAGCACTGCATATTTGCTTTTCCATGCGCTTCTGATACACCAAACCTCACAGAGCGTAAAATGCCGGCCATAAATGTTGTGTAATAATCTTTTATGTCACCCTGCAAATCGCCTTTTTTAAGTAAACCGGTTACCATATATAAGCCTAAAACATCGGCCTTGCCTTCTTCGAGCCAGCTATATTGTTCTTTCAAAGCTGCACGAACAAACCCCTTACCTGTAATTGTTTTTTTTATGCCTAAGCCATGGGCAACTTCGTGAAACATTACATTGGCAAAAAATGCATCGAATTTGATATATTTCTGCTGTTCGGCATCAATAAGTTCTTTAGAAATAGGTAATAAAATCTTTTCGAATTTTGCCTGCATGGCATTTTTTAACTGTGAACGGCGTGTACCTTTTTCCTGTTGAATTTTTTCATCATTAGGCAAGTTTACCGCAATGGTTTTAGAGCCTGCGTTGCAATCTCCGGCGTAATAAACAACGTCATAAGCATTTAATTCTGAATCTGTTCCCGGTGTTTCTGTTTTGTATTTCGCTGCAACAGGCAAGTTTTTTTGTAAATCAGGAAGCAGTTTTACATACTTTGCCAAACGTTTACTCCATTCTTTATCCTTTATCAAAACATAAGCTTCATAGCTTGTACGGGCATTGAAAAGCTTATCTTCATAATTTTCAATCGGACCAATAATTAAATCTAAGCCGTTGGTTTTCATGTCTAACCAGGCATAATCGCTGGCTGTAAAATTGTCGGTTTCAAGCGCATCGGCTCTTAAATTCAAGTATTTTTTTAGCCCTGCATCTTCAGTTATCAACGCAGCCTGTTTTAACAATGATGATGCCTTTTGAAGCTCTGATGCAAATAAGACATGATATGGCACAGTACTCAGTTTTCCTAAACTATCTTTTTTTATTACGGAGTAAGCCCCAAATTTATCGGCCAAGGTAGATTGTTCGATTTCCTGTTTAGTTATCCCATAAGGATAAAAAGATGCACCTTCCGGTTTTGCGCCAATACCTGCCACAAAAGGTTTGTCATTATTTAATCTATCCCAGGGGCCATAATTTATGTTTACAAAATCTCTGGTTTTTTCATCTTTAATCGCGGCCAGTAAACTGTCTCGTTGCGGATAAGCTTGTTTCCAATAAAGGTCGTCCATAATTTCGGCTGCCTGAATAAGCAAAGGCAAAACCTTCCGATCGTTTATACTCAGCTGGTTGAGATTGGTAGTTAACTTAACCCTTTCGTAAATTGGTAATCGCTGAGCCACATAATTTATTAAGCTATCTTTTTGAACAATAACCGTCGTTTTATCAGTCTTGGTTTCAGTTGTATTTGTGCAAGCTTGAAATAGTGCTGCGGCAAATGCAAGCGCAAAAAGGAAGCTATTTGCTTTATATAATTTCTTCATTGTAAATGTATATCGCCGCTAAATTAGTAAAAAATGAAAGCTTTGTATAAAGTTTGATGCAATGGATGAACTTTAGCATAACTTTGTACCTTCATTCAAAAACAAAAACATTATGCCGTTGAATAGCCTTTTAAAACACCGTTATGCGTTCTTTATCATTTCTTCATTATTTATTTCTGCATGCAGCACAAATAAATATGCCGTTACAGAAAAAGTTTATAAGGAAAAAGCTAAAGGATTTTCGCAGATTATTCTTGCAACCCCACCACAAGGTCAACTTTACGATTCGGTTAATGCTTCAAACCAACAATGGGTAGGTTCTGTAAATTTCGGGATACGAAAACCAAATTTTGTAGTTATCCATCATACCGCTCAGGATAGTTTAAATCAAACCATTAAAACCTTTCACTCAACTAAAGCCGGAACGAGCGCACATTATGTTATAAGCCGCGATGGAAGAGTGGTTCATATGGTGAACGATTACCTGCGTGCAAACCATGCAGGCGTAAGTAAATGGGGAAAGGATACAGATTTGAATTCTTCATCTATTGGTATAGAATTGGATAATAACGGTGTTGGCGATGTTTGGCAAGATGCACAGATTAACAGCCTGCTTAAGTTACTGGCAACCTTAAAGAAAACCTATAACATTCCTACGGCAAACTTCATCGGGCATGCTGATATTGCACCTGGCCGCAAGAACGACCCAAAAAATTTCCCATGGAAAAAACTTGCTGATAAAGGTTTTGGATTTTGGTATGATGATGTTTTGAAAAATCCTCCAGTTGATTTTGATACTGAAAAGGCGCTAAAATATATTGGTTATAACACAACGAATCTGCCTGCGGCAATCGAAGCTTTTAAAATTCATTTTATCCAATCAGATATTACTAAAACCTTAACCCCGGTTGATGTTTTGGTTTTGTACAATATTTACCTGAAGTATTAAGAAAGCCTGAAGGCTGGAGGTTGGAGGTTGGAGGTTTCGGGGCGGCGGAAAAAACCAAATGTTGATTTTTAACAATGGAAACGCAGATTTATACAAGGTATTTTTCTGCATTTCCATGGCAATTTTTTTTGCGGTTGAAAGCGCCTGCGCTTCCCAGACTGGTCGGGTGGGCTTTAGTTCGGTTTTTTGAAGGTATCTTTTAACGTAACTGTTCTGTTAAAAACCAATTTATCAGCTGTCGAATCTCTGTCTAAACAGAAATAACCCTTACGGATGAACTGATACCGACCCTCTAAATCTGCATCAGCTAAAGCTGGTTCAATGTAAGCATTTGGCAAAACCGTTAAACTTTCGGGGTTTAAATAATCTTTAAAATCCCCTTCTTCTGCATCTGGTGTTTCTGATGTAAATAATCTATCGTATAAACGGATTTCGGCTGTTTTTGCATGTTGTGCGCTTACCCAATGTATTGTTCCTTTCACATTAATTCCGCTGGTATCGCTTCCGCTTTTCGATTCAGGAATATAAGTACAATGAATTTCTGTTACGTTTCCATTTACGTCTTTCACAAAGTCTTCGCATTTAACAATATAAGCGAATTTTAAGCGAACCATTGCACCAGGCGCCAAACGGAACCATTTCTTAGCCGGAATTTCCATAAAATCCTCGCGTTCAATCCAAAGTTCTTTACTAAAAGGGATTACACGAGTACCACCGCCATCTTCAGCTTCCGGATTATTTTCACCGATTAAATCTTCAGTACCTTTTTCGTAATTGGTAATAATTAATTTTATCGGGTCTAAAACGGCCATTACGCGGTTAGCAGATTTATTTAAATCCTCACGGATACAGAATTCCAGTAAGCTTAACTCGATTAAATTTTCGCGTTTGGCAATGCCTATACGTTCGCAAAACTCGCGAACACTTTTAGGTGTAAAGCCTCTTCTGCGTAAACCTGAAATTGTAGGCATGCGTGGGTCGTCCCAGCCGCTAACTAAATTCTCATTAACCAGTTGCAGCAATTTGCGTTTACTCATTACTGTAGAAGTAAGGTTTAAACGGGCAAATTCATACTGTTTTGATGGAAAAATTTCTAATTTCTCGATAAACCAATCGTACAACTCCCTGTGCGAAACATATTCTAAGGTACAAATGGAGTGTGTAATGTTTTCTATACTATCGCTTTGGCCGTGGGCAAAATCATACATGGGGTAAATGCACCATTTATTGCCTGTACGATGGTGTTCGGCATGTTTAATGCGATAAATAATTGGGTCACGCATTAACATATTCGGACTGGCCATGTCAATTTTCGCACGTAAAATGTAAGCACCGTCAGGGAAATCGCCATTTTTCATCTTCGTAAAAATGTCTAAATTCTCTTCAATACTACGATTACGGTATGCGCTATCCTGGCCAGGTTCAGTAGGTGTTCCTTTTAAAGCTGCAATTTCATCAGCAGAACTTTCATCAACATAAGCCAAACCTTTTTCGATTAGTTTTACGGCAAAAGAATATAATTCATCAAAATAATCTGATGCATACAACTCATTTTTCCAGTTAAAACCTAACCATTTAATATCTTCTTGCTGGCTGTTAACGTATTCTGTTTTTTCGGTTACCGGGTTGGTATCATCAAAACGCAGATTGGTATAGCCGCCGTATTTTTGTGTTAGTCCGAAGTTTAAGCATATCGCTTTCGCGTGGCCAATGTGTAAGTAACCGTTAGGTTCGGGTGGGAAACGCGTAACCAAAGTTTCATACTTGCCACTATTTAAGTCGTTCTCAACAATTTCTTCAATAAAGTTCAATGACTTTTCTTCACTCATAAAAACCTGTAAATTAGGAATGCAAATGTAAAAATATTAGTGCAATTCTTGTTGTTTTGGTTAATGATTAATTTGAGCATCAAAATCAATACATTTACATCAACTTAATATTCATTATGAGCAAAGTATTAAACCGGCCAATACGTGTTTTAGTTGCAAAAGTTGGTCTTGACGGGCACGACCGTGGCGCTAAAGTTATTGCTACTTCGCTTCGCGATGCAGGCATGGAAGTGATTTATACAGGCCTTCGCCAAACGCCTGAAATGGTTGTAAATACGGCCCTGCAGGAAGATGTTGATGCCATTGGAATATCTATTCTATCCGGTGCACACATGACGGTTTTTCCAAAAATTATTCACCTCATGAAAGAAAAGCAACTCGATGATGTGCTATTAACCGGTGGAGGAATAATTCCTGATGGTGATAGAAAAAAACTTGCCGGGCTAGGTGTTGGCGAATTATTTCCACCGGGCACAACGATGGTAAGTATTGTGGAGTACATTAAAAACTGGGTTACAGAAAACAGAAACTTTTAAATTATGGAATATCAGAATCTAATAGCAGAAGTAAGAGAGCGCATTTTATACGTTACAATAAATCGCGAAAAAGCATTAAATGCTTTAAATAAAGATACACTTACCGAACTGGCTGATGTAATCGATTTTGCCGGCAAAACGGAAGAAGTAAGAGGTGTGATTTTAACAGGCGCAGGCGAAAAGGCATTTGTTGCAGGCGCTGATATAAAAGAATTTTCTGATTACAGCGGCAACCAAGGAGCAGAATTAGCAAGAACTGGCCATGAAAATGTTTTTAATGCAATAGAGAATTCTTCAAAACCATTCATTGCTGCAATTAATGGCTTTGCGTTAGGTGGTGGTTTAGAATTAGCAATGGCATGCCATATCAGAATTGCTGCTGATAATGCCAAATTAGGTTTGCCGGAAGTAACATTAGGTTTAATTCCAGGTTATGGAGGTACTCAACGCTTAACTCAATTGGTTGGTAAGGGAAAAGCAATTGAGATGATTATTTCGGCTAATATGGTTACGGCTGCTGAAGCCGAAAAGATTGGTTTAGTAAATTATGTGGTTCCTCAAACGAATTTGATAAGCAAAGCGGAAGAGCTATTGAATGTGGTTAAGCTGCGAGCACCTTTGGCTGTTGCCGCAGCACTTAAATCTGTAATTGCATCTCTAAACGAAGAGGATGGGTATTTAACTGAAATTGAAGAATTTGGAAAGTGTTTTGACACCGAAGATTTCAAAGAAGGTGTTTCGGCATTTATAGAAAAGCGTAAAGCTAATTTTGCCGGTAAATAATTTTTTTGTCTAATTAATTCGAGAATTATGGCGATGAAGTGTAGAAAATATTTCCCAATTCGGAATATCTTCCCTAATTATGTGTAACGAATTCTCATAGATGAAAAAGAAAATATTAATTATAGATGATGAAGTAAATATTGGGCTCTTACTATCTAAATTTTTAAATAGAAATGGTTTCGAGGTTGCCAATGCCATTACAGGTAATTCTGCAATGGAGATTATGGCTAATGGTAACTTTGATTTGGTTTTGTGCGATTACCGATTGGATGACACCGATGGGCGGGAAATCCTCATCAAAATTAAAGAAAACTATCCTAAAACCGGCGTAATCATAATTACCGGTTATTCTGATATTAAATTAGCTGTAGAATTAATCAAACTTGGCGCTTATGATTACATCACAAAGCCATTGTACCCTGATGAAATTTTAAATACGATAAATAAAGCGCTCGAAACCCAGAGGGCGCTAAATGAAAGCGCTAACTCATCAAACAAAAATAATTCTAATTCAGAGTTTGAGTATACGAACCACAGTGATTACATTGATGGCAGAAGTGATGTTTCATCAACTTTATTGAAGCAAATTCAGCTCATTGCACCAACATCATATAGCATAATACTGACCGGAAAAAGTGGTACTGGAAAAGAATATGTAGCAAAAACAATTCACCTGAATAGTTTAAGAAAAGATAAACCTTTTATTGCAATGGATTGTGGCTCTTTGACAAAAGAACTAGCCGGGAGCGAGTTTTTTGGTCATGAAAAAGGTTCATTTACCGGTGCTTTGTATACAAAAATCGGGCATTTTGAAAAAGCTAACGGAGGCACATTATTTTTAGATGAAATTGGAAATTTATCATACGAAATTCAGGCAACTTTATTAAGAACAGTTCAGGAACGTAAGCTTAAACGAATAGGAAGCACGAAAGAAATTGATTTAGATGTTCGTATAATTGTTGCAACCAACGAAAATCTTGTTGAAAATATTGCAAAAGGTACTTTTCGTGAGGATTTATATCACCGTTTTAATGAGTTTTCAATTCATATCCCGTCATTGAAAAAGAGAGGAAGTGATATTTTGGTATTTGCCGAAAAGTTTCTGGCGATTGCAAATGAAGAGTTAAATAAAAATATCAAAGGCTTTTCTGAAGATGTAAAAAATTGCTTTTTAAATTACAGCTGGCCAGGTAACGTACGTGAGTTGAAAAACGTGATCAGACGTGTTGCTTTGATGAGCGATGGAAACGAAATTCAGGTAGATGTTTTACCACTCGAACTTGCCAATCACGCAAAGGATTACGACCGCGAGAAAATTTTAAATCAGGCTAAGGTGAAGTTCATAGATAAGCCTAAGGATTTAAAAAACGCCGCCCAGGAAGCCGAATACGATACAATTTTAAGGGTTTTAAAAGAAGTAAACTTTAACAAAACTAAGGCCGCCCAAATTCTGAATATCGATAGGAAAACGCTTTACAATAAAATAAAAGCGATTAAAATTGATGGCGCAGAATAATTCGCTTAAATAGCAAACAAATTGCCCCATTTTGTTATTTAGAGAATACCAAGCAATAAAGTTATGTCGGTATTCTCCTATAAACAACGCAACAATATAAACCTTGTTATCATAATAGCGCTTGGGCTATTAATCGCTTATTCCCTGCAAGGAATTTTTAGTGCAATTTTAAGTACACTTGTGTTGTACACCATTATGCGGCCGGGCTACATTTACCTGGCGGAAGTTAAAGGCTGGAATAAAAGAGTTACAGCTATATTTCTTATTGCAATTTGTATTGTTCTAATCGTACTTCCTTTTTACGCTTTAAGTAGTATGGTTATCAGTAAGATATCCGAGTTAAGAAACAACGAAATTTTTTTTAAAAACCTTCTGGTCAAGCTTCAGCATCTCGTTCCTGTAAAAATTAATGAAAGCTTAATTCAGGATGGCTTAAACAGAATAGGAAACTGGGCAACACAACTTTTTCCATCGCTCATATCCAGTGCCGTAAATATTATACTGAGTTTACTTGTAATGTTCTTTTTACTATACTTTATGCTGATAGAGAGAAAAACATTCGAATTATCTTTAATTAAATACGCACCATTTAGAGAACAAAACGCATTACGTTTTGGAGATGAAATGCGTAATACAACTTACGCGAATGTTCTTGGGCAAGGGTTAATTTGTTTGGTGCAGGGCGCTTTGGTTAGCTTATCTTTTTTTGTTCTTGGGTATAAAGATCCGGTTTTTTGGGGGGTAATAACAACTTTTATTTCGTTTGTACCCGTTTTGGGTCCACCGGTTGTGTTTGTGCCGGCTGCGATATTACAAATTGCCAACGGGAATAATTTCGCGGGCTGGGCCATGTTAATTTTTGGCTTTGTTGTAATTATTAATATAGATAATGTGCTTAGATTTATCATAGCAAAAAAAGTTGGCAACATCCACCCGATTATAACGGTAATTGGCGTAATTATTGGTATTCCTTTGTTCGGGATATTAGGATTGGTTTTCGGTCCTTTACTGCTATCTTATTTTATATTGCTCGTTAAAATTTACGAAACCAGTACGCTTGCATCAGAAAGATTGGAAAGAATTAAAACAAATAATGAGCATAATGAGTTATAATTATAGCTTAACAATAAAATAATATAGCCTCGGTATATTGTAAATGTTAAACCCTTAAAATACATTATTATGAATGATAACTCGAAAGTTGTAGTTGCTCTATTAGCAGGATTGGCTGCCGGAGCCGCTTTAGGAATTTTATTTGCACCAGATAAAGGCGATGAAACTCGTGATAAACTGAGTCAATCGCTGAAAGATTTAGGTGATTCTATAAGAGATAAAGCTGCTGATGAAATTAACAACCTATCAAGCCTGAAAGATAAAGTTGTGGGCTCAATAAAAACAAAATTGAGAAGTGTAGAAGAAGAATATAGTGACGACGTAGAACACGCATAAAAATATTTTAATAACCGGACGCGGAAGCGTTCGGTTAAATTTCATCTGAATTATGCAGGAAAATAAAGATAAAAGTATTGAAGATTTGGTGGATGATGCCAAGGGTTTCCTGGAAGCCCGGGTTGAGTACACCAGACTTTACCTGGTAGAGAAAGCTTCGAAAATATTTGCCGATTTAGTAACCAGTACTGCTGTAATAGTGTGTTTTATCCTGGCCTTTTTGTTTGGGTCGGTAACGCTCGCACTCTACTTATCAGATGTTTTACACAGTTATGCCGGGGGCTTTGGTTGCGTATCTTTAATTTACATACTATTGGCAATAATAGTTTATTTAACAAAAGATAAATACATTGAAAAGGCGATTATTAATGTTGCCATCAGAAAGTATTTCGATAAACTTGCAGATAAGGAGGAAGAAGATGAAAAGTTATAAAAACATCAGAAACCTTGATGATCTTCAAGCTAAAAAACTAGAATTAAAAGTAGAATATACGCTTAAGCAGAATATGCTAAAAGCTGATGCAAAAAACTTTATTCATCAATTTACGCTTGGTTCGCTAATTAAAAAATACGCTACTCCAAGCAATCTTTTCAAGGTGGATGATAAACTTAATTTAAGCGGTACAGCAATGTCCTTACTCTTGCCGGTGTTTATGAATAAAACATTATTCAGAGGGGCTGGCTTTTTAACAAAGGCCGCAGTTGGCTTGGTTTCTGGTAAGGTTGGAAAATCTTTAGATGCCGAACATTTATCAGCGATATTTAATTCGGTTAAAGGTTTTTTTAGCAAGAAAACAGAAAAAAAAGCTAAAAAATTTGTCGATTATGGCATTCCACCAGATAGCGAAACTTATTAGGTAATAGTTAATTACTACATTACTAATTCAAATGATTAAAAGTAAAGCCTCCGAAAGTTAAACTCGGAGGCTTTACTTTTTTTACGCTGTTTTAGATAAACATATAGCGCTCTATTGCAAGCTATGTATACCAAAACAGTTGAATGTGTAAGAAAAAACTTTTCTATAAATCTGTTTTAATCTTAAGTTCTTTCAATTGCTTATCGTCAATTGTACTCGGGCTATCAATCATTACATCTCTTCCAGAGTTATTTTTAGGAAAGGCAATAACATCACGGATTGAATCTAAACCGGCGAAGATTGAAGTTAAGCGATCGAAACCAAAAGCAATTCCACCATGCGGAGGTGCTCCAAATTCGAAGGCATCCATTAAGAAACCGAATTGTTTTTGGGCTTCTTCTGCACTAAAACCTAAATGCTTAAACATTAAAGCCTGTAATTCTCTATCATGAATACGGATAGAGCCACCACCGATTTCCGTTCCGTTAATAACCATATCGTAGGCGTTGGCACGAACGTTTTTAGGGTCGGTATCTAACAAAGCAATGTCTTCTGGTTTTGGAGAAGTAAATGGATGGTGCATGGCATGGTAACGTTCAGTTTCTTCATCCCATTCTAATAAAGGAAAATCTAAAACCCAAAGAGCAGAAAAAGTATTTTTATCACGCAGGCCTAAGCGGGTACCCATTTCTAAACGTAGTTCATTTAATTGTTTACGAACTTTATCTGTTGAGCCAGCAAGTACTAAAATTAAATCGCCTTTTTCTGTTTTAAAGGCTTCGCTCCATTGTTTCAAATCTTCTTCATTAAAGAATTTATCAACAGATGATTTAATTGTTCCATCGTCATTATGGCGGGCATAAATTAACCCGGTAGCACCAATTTGAGGGCGTTTAATAAAATCGGTTAATTCATCTATTTGCTTACGGGTATAGCTCGCCGCTCCTTTTGCGTTAATACCAACTACCAATTCTGCATTATCAAAAACAGGAAAACCTTTACCTTTTACCAAATCGTTAAGTTCTACAAACTGCATATCGAAACGCGTATCAGGCTTATCAGAACCATACAAACGCATGGCATCAGCGTATTGCATACGTGGAACTTCAGGTAAATCGTAATTACGAACTTCTTTAAAAAGCGTACGTATTAAACCTTCGAAAGTATTTAATATATCTTCTTGTTCAATGAACGACATTTCGCAGTCAATCTGTGTAAATTCTGGCTGGCGGTCGGCTCTTAAATCTTCATCTCTAAAACATTTAACAATCTGAAAATATCTGTCGAAACCCGAAACCATAAGCAGTTGCTTAAAAGTTTGCGGCGATTGAGGCAAAGCATAAAACTCGCCAGCATTCATACGGCTTGGAACTACAAAATCTCTGGCACCTTCTGGTGTAGATTTAATTAAAACCGGCGTTTCAACTTCTATAAAATCTAAAGCATCTAAATAACGGCGAACAGATTGTGCCATTTTATGACGAAGGACCAGGTTATTACGTACCGGGTTACGGCGTAAATCAAGGTAACGATATTTCATTCTCAACTCATCGCCACCATCCGTTTCATCATCGATTAAAAACGGAGGTAATTTCGCTGCGTTTAAAACCTCTAATGCAGAAATTTTAATCTCTACATCACCGGTTGACATTTTTGGGTTTTTATTGCTGCGTTCTACAACGCTGCCTGTAGCCTTTATTACAAATTCGCGACCCAAAGAACGTGCAGCTTCGCAAAGTGCACGATTATCATCCATGTTAAAAACCAACTGAGTAATGCCATAACGATCGCGAATGTCTATAAAAGTCATACCGCCTAGATCTCTTGATTTTTGCACCCAACCACACAGCGTAACGCTTTCTCCTAAATTATTGAGGGTAAGCGCACCACAAGTTACTGTTCTTAACATATTTTGTAATCTAAATTAAGCGGCAAAAATACCGATTTTGTTTTAAAGTTTGGAAAAGAAGATTCAAGGAAATTTTTTATAATTCTTCTGTAATTAAATTGATTATTGACCATTAATATTTCTCCTCCAGCACCACTTCTACCGCGACAACTTTCCACTCGTTATTAGTATTTTTCCAGTGGAAAATTTCTTCAGTTTGAATTGTTTGTTTTTTGGAAAAAATAAACAATTTAGGCTTAAGGATGATGGATTTTCGGGCGATTTTCTCTGTGAAAATTCCATGCTCAAATGATGATTTAATGCGGTACTGACTCGTTTCAATTTGTTTTATTCTTCTGAAATATTTTTCAGTTTCAGCTTTGTACGCTTTCATTCCGAGCTTAACCCCATCGGCTTGGGTATACGTTAACGAATCATCAAAAACCGAATTGTAAGCATCAGCATTTTTATTTTCTAAGGCGCTATTGGCTTTTTTATGCAATTCGTTAATGGCAGAAATTATTAGATCAGTTTCCATGGTATGAAGTTAATTCTTTGTTTCAGGGATTTCAAATTTATGATGAATTGCCTGTTGCTTTTCCATAATTGTTAAGGTATGTGAAAGGTTTTGGTTAGTGTGATGAGCCTTTGTAAAATAAACCCGATTGACGGGGAAATACCTTTTTAGCTGCAAACCTGGCTACTCCACAAAGCAGAAGTTTAAAAAGTATTGTACCTAAAGCGGGACTGAAGGAACCTAGAAGTTACTACAATTGCTTTTCTAAATCATTAGGCATATCACATCTTTATTGGTATGCAAAATTTTCTTTAATTTTTTTTTACCTTGATGCAACGTTTAAAAATCTCTTATGTCTTATAATCAGAATATTCAAAATTTTGGAAGCCGTTTACGTAGATAAAAACCTTGAACTTGTAAAAGAATGCATGCGTGGCAGCAGAGCAGCACAGTTTGAATTGTATAAACTGTATGCAAAAGCAATGTATAATGTAGCGCTGCGCATTTTAAATTATGAAGAAGAGGCTGAAGATGTTCTGCAAGAAGCGTTTCTGGATGCTTTTACCAGGATTGTTGATTTCAGGCAGGAAACCACTTTCGGGCTTTGGTTAAAACAGATTGTAATTAACAAATCGATTAACTATCTCCGCAAGCGCAAATTTGAATTTGTTAGTACGGATGAGGTTTCGGAGGTGCCTGATGAAGTTAGCGCAGATGAATATGAAGTGCGATTGCAGGCTGATGAAATTAGAAATGCCATTAAAGAATTGCCCGATGGGTATAGAGTGGTTTTGAGTTTATATCTTTTAGAGGGTTACGACCATGAAGAAATAGCACACATTTTAAAAATTAGTGAAAATACAAGTCGCACACAGTTTATGCGGGCAAAAAAGAAGTTAAAAAGTATTTTAGAACTGAAAGGGATGAGAGATGAATAATAGATTAGAAAGCTTTGTTAAGGAAAATCGAAAAGATTTCGATGTTTTCGAGCCATCGGCAGGCCTTTGGGCAAAAATTGAACTGGAATTAGATAACAGGCAAACTTTAGAACAAAATAATAAAAAAAAGCCATTGAAACTGTATTTATGGATGAGTGCAGCAGCGGCAGTAGTAGTTATTTTCGGTTTAGTTTGGCTTTACGCAGGAAGATCGCGAAACCACGATTTAGAAATCGCAGACGTTAATGCTGCTGCAGCGCAAAAGGAAATCCAGTTTGCAAGCCTGATTACAGAAAAAAGAGACAGCCTTGCAATTTTTGCATCGGCAAATCCGGATTTATATAAAAAGTTTACCGATGATTTGAAGAAACTCGATGAAGATTACGAAAGGTTAAAAGCTGAATTACCAACCACTCCGAATCAGGTGTTTGTGGTTAAGGCAATGGTTAAAAACCGCGAAATTCAGTTAAACTTATTAAAGCAACAACTATTGATTATAAACCAGGTTGATGATTATAAAAAAGTTAACCAGATATAAAACAAACATGCGCTCACCACATTTAATTCGCTTAATGCCGGTCGGCAGGTTTTAAGCAGCTAAATGTTTAACAATTAACAACACATGAAAACAATAAAATTATTCTTAGCCTTTATGGCTTTAATTGCCGTAAAAACAAATGCCCAGCAAGTTGTTGTGGTTAATGCACCATCAGAAAGTTATGCGGTAAATAGCGTAACAAGTACAAAAGTTAACCCGGTTCAAACAGGTTTAAATGATATTCAGTCTGGCAGTGATGCAGAGCGTTCCAAAAATTTCAGCAAAACTTTTAGTGTAGATAATGGTGATAAGGTTAGCCTCAATAATCAATATGGTTCTATGGTAATTAAAACCTGGGATAGAAAAGAAGTTAAAGTTGATGTCGAAATTAGAGCTTACAGTAACTCGGATAACGATGTGAAAAAATTAATTGATGAGGTAAGCATTGATGCCAGTAAAACAGGCGATCTTGTTTCCGTTAAAACAAACATGAATGATAGAAACGGAAATTATGGTAGAAAACTTAGGAATGGTGTAACTACGTGGCGACGGGAAATTAAAGTAAATTATGTGGTCTATATGCCTTCTACAAATGCTTTAACAGCCCAGCAACAATATGGAAGTATAGACCTTGCCGATTTTTCCGGCCCTACTTCATTAAAAGTTCAATATGGTAATTTAACTGCCGGCAACTTAAACAGTGCCAATAATTATCTTTATGTTGAATACGGGAAAATGACTGTACAAAATATAAATACCGCAGTTGTAAAACATGAATATGGAGGCGGGGTAAGTATTGGTTCGGTTGGTACTTTGCAGCTCGATGCAGAATATGTTCCGGTAAATGTTAATACAATTACCAAATCGGCAAATATTAAAATTCAATATGGAGCAGGTTTAACTGTCGGTTCAATAAATGGTAATTTACTGTTGAATAGCGAGTATGCAAAAGTTAACATAAACAGCATAAAAGGAAATACAGTAATTAAGCAAAGTTACAGCAGTTTAACATTAGCCAGCGTAGGTAAAATTTCGCTTAAAACTGAATATACAAATGTAACCCTTGGAAGCCTGAACGGTGATGCGATAATAGACATGGATTATAATAGGTTGAGTGTAAGCGAAATTAATCCTGCTTGTAAGAATTTTAACTTTACAGGAGAGTATGCAACCGTAGGTTTAGGTTTTAGCAATAACTACAATGCGAACTTTAATATTTCCACTACCTATGCAGGTTTCAAATATGGTTCGGGTATATCTTCAAAATTAGTGAGTGACGATGATGAAAATAAGAAATACACAGGTAAAATTGGTAATGGTGGTTCGGCTAATGTTATTATAAAAACGGAGTACGGACCCGTAACCTTTAAATAAGATTTTTAAACAAGATAGGTTTAAGTCCTGCCAATTTTGGCCGGACTTTTTTTATATTTAACCACTAATGAAGATTTACATTTTTCTCATCTTGGTTTTTAGTGCAGTCCTTTCGGGCGCACAAACTGCTCCAGTAAAATGGGCTAATCAGGAAACTTTTTTTGAGGAATTAATTGGCAAAAACCTGCCGGATTTTAAAGGTATCACCATAACGGGAAAGCCATTTTCGAAACAAGAATTAGAAAATAATATTGTGCTTATTAATTTTTGGTTTGAGGAATGCCCACCATGTGTTAAAGAAATACCTGAACTAAATAAGCTTGTTAAAGAATATAAGAAAGACGATGTTCGCTTCATTGCGATAACTTACGATGACCGTAAAAAAGCCAGGAAATTTCAGAAAAAAACTGGCTATAAATATGAAATTGTCTGTTTGACGAAGGACGAAATCAGAAAGCTAAATATTAATCACGGTTATCCATCGAACATCTTAATAGGGAAAGACGGTAAAATATTAAAGGCAGTAAGTTCGATAGCTTTCGATGATGAAATTGCTTCGGTTAAAACACAGACGTTAATTTTTGAAGAGATACTTAAATCAGCAATATCTAATTGATTAGCCTGACGCTGGAGTTTAAATAGTCATCAAGCGAAAATATTTATCTTGCCTCTAAAATTGTGTTTTTGTTTATAAATGGTTATCACCCCCAAAAAAGCCAAATATATGTTAACTCAAACTAAAAAAGTATTTATTGTTTTTTCGGCGCTGCTGGTTTGGTTTGCACTAATTCTTCAATTTAAGCTAAGCTTAGCTCTTTTACAAGGAAACTATATCGCAACAATAAAATTATTTATTTCGTTTTTTACAGTTACCACAAATATTTTAGTTGCCATTTGTTTTACCGTTTTATGGCTTTTTCCAAACTCAAATATTGGGCGATTTTTTTCTAAAAGCGCTACAATAACTGCAGTTACCGTTTATATAATGGTTGTAGGCTTAATATATAATTTTTTATTGCGAGGGCTTGTATTACAAAATGGCTGGGCAAAGGTTGCCGATGAACTTTTGCATGTTGTTACGCCATTCTTGGTATTAATTTTCTGGATATTTTATACCAACAAATCGGGCCTGAAATATTCCAACGCCCTAAAATGGCTCATTTATCCAATGGTTTACATTATTTTTATTGTGATAAGAGGCTATTTGATAAATCAATACCCTTACCCATTTATAAATGTTGCAGAACTAGGTTATCCGAAAGCAATTTTAAATGCCGTATTTATAGTCGTTTTATTCTGGCTGTTATCAGTGCTATTTATATTCGCAGGAAAAAAAGTTTCCAAAACTTAGAGAATATATTCATCATTTATTGGCTTAACAGGCTCTGGAATTTCTTTTTCTTCCAGCATTTGAAGCAAGTTGATTTCGATAGTTCTCGTAATTTGATTAAGCGGAACCCCTGCAGAATTATTCTCAAAAGGATCAACCAGGCTCATCCCATTTATTTGGGTAGAAACAAATACAAAGCCAATTAACCAGCCTAAAAATATAGATGCAATACCAGCAGACTGGCTTATAACCAGTGTAAAAGTGACTACGAAAAGCCAAATAAAAACTTTGGTTAAATAAGTATATGTTGTTGGGAAGATTGTATTTTTAATCCGTTCACTCATGCCCATCGAATCCGAAAACCTAACCAGCATTTCATTAATTTCTATAAATCTAAAGCCATCAATTGCCCCGGATTTTGAAAGTTTCTGCAAATCCCGCGATTGAATATTTAGCAGTGCATTGTGCGCATTGTTATGGTTTTCAATTTCTTTTAAATCTTCTTCGGATAAATACTTGATATAAATTTCGTCAATAGTGCCGCGTAGGTTGGCTTTTAAAGCATATAAAAACGCGATATGCCTGTAAACCATCCTTTTTACCGTAGGTTCCTCATTATCCACGTAGTTTATTAAAGCTCTGGTATAAGAGCGGCTATCGTTAACTAAAGCACCCCAAATTTTACGGGCTTCCCACCACCTGTCGTAAGCCTGATTATTGTTAAAGCCTATAAAAAAGGCAATTGCTGTACCTAGAACAGTCGGTATAATTGTAGGAATTTCAAAATGATGTGCAATCAAATACGCCCGGATGAGGTAGGCTGCCGTGCAGGATGCAATCATAATTAAATCGACCTGCCATGTATTTCTTAAAATTCTTGATAATCTGATGTTTTGTATTAAAAGCATAAACTGAGTTTTCCGTATGAAAATACAAAACTATTGGCGAAATGTTTTATTTGTAACAATTTAAATCAGCAGTGGGCCAATTTATATTTTTGAGGTGTAAATGTTTATCTTAGAAAACCAAATATTCCACTCTCATGAGCGAAACTTTACCGAAGAATAATATTTTTAAAGTTATCGGGGCATCATCATTAGGCACACTTATAGAATGGTACGATTTCTACATTTTCGGAAGTCTGGCCGTTATTATTGGCCATCAGCTATTTCCTGACGATGCAGGCGCATCGGCGCTAATAAATACGCTGGCAATTTTTGCAGCCGGTTTTATTGTTCGTCCGTTTGGTGCGCTGGTTTTTGGTAGGCTTGGCGATTTAATTGGCAGGAAATATACTTTCCTTTTAACGCTGGTTTTAATGGGGGGTTCAACATTTTTAATTGGCTTAATTCCATCGTATAAGAGTATTGGTTATGCAGCGCCAATTTTAGTGTTAATATTGCGGTTAGTTCAAGGTTTAGCCCTCGGGGGCGAATATGGTGGCGCAGCAACTTATGTAGCCGAACATGCTCCAAAAAACAAACGGGGATTTTTTACAAGCTGGATTCAAACGACGGCAACACTAGGTTTATTCCTTTCTCTGGGCATAATTGTAATTACCAAAAATATTCTTGGTGCCGAAACATTTGCCGATTGGGGTTGGCGTGTTCCGTTTTTACTCTCGATAGTATTGGTTGGTGTTTCCATTTACATCCGAATGAAAATGCACGAATCGCCAATGTTTTCTAAGCTGAAATCGGAAGGGAAGGTATCTAAAAATCCATTAAAGGACAGTTTTAATAATAAAGCAAATTTTAAGATGGTTTTGCTAGCGCTTTTTGGCGCAACAATGGGACAAGGGGTAATTTGGTATACCGGACAATTTTATGCGCAATCATTTTTGGAGAATACCTGCAAACTCGATTTCAACGATTCGCGTTATATTTTGCTTTGGGGCATTGCTTTTGCAACTCCATTTTTTGTGATTTTTGGCGCCTGGAGTGATAAGGTAGGTCGTAAATGGATTATGCTCTCTGGAATGCTCTTAGGTATAATTTTTTATCGTCCGATTTATAAAACTTTTTTGAACGATACCAGCGAAGAAAATTTTACTAAGAGCGAGCTGCTGTCAATGATGCAGGGTTCACCTATGTTTACACCAATTCCAAATACAAAGGATACACTGAGAACAGTAGAAACGGCTTTTTTATTCAAAAATGGCTCTGGTTATTCAAAAGTATCTACCGATACTGTTTCGATTTCCAAAGTTTCCGTACACGGCAGCGATGTATTGAAAAGTAAAATTTTACCTCAGCCAATTTTCTGGAAGTTTGTCGGACTGGTATTTTTTCAGATATTATTGGTTACAATGGTTTACGGCCCAATTGCGGCCTTTTTAGTTGAGCTCTTTCCAACCAAAATCCGTTACACATCCATGTCTTTACCTTACCATATTGGCAATGGTGTTTTTGGTGGTTTAGTGCCTTTCATAGCAACACTAATTGCCAGTTTTGAAGGTTCTACACCGCTTTCTGGCTTGTGGTACCCAATTGGTGTCGCAGCCCTCAGCCTGGTGATTGGAACCATTTATCTATCAAATAAAAGAGACGAAAAAATTAATGATTAAGTTATGAAAACTTTAAAAAGATTTTTAGGTTTAGGTTGGATTGCTTTAGGGCCAATTGTAATGACTTTTTTATTCATCCAGGCGATAAGTAAAGTTGGTTTAACGCAAACAGATATTGAACGCACGAACGCCATATTGCAATGGGGAATTATCATTTTTATATTTTTCCCTATATGCCTAGGTTTGATGATTTTCGGATTTTACGCCTTTAAAGGCGAATACGAAAAACTACCTGAAAGTTCCGATGAAATATAAAGAACAATAAGTTATTGCCCTGCGCTTTTAAAAGAACAATCTTTTTTAAAGTAAAATCTTCGGCAGGCCAGGCGTTTGTAAATGAAAAATTTTTACAGAACCCTTAACAATAAACCTTTTAAGTATTCGCCTTCAGAAAAAGAAATACGAACAGGATGATCTTCAGGTTGACAGAACTGTTTAATAATCTGAACCTCTTTTCCCGCATCAAGTGCTGCCCAGGCAATGATTTGTTTAAAAGTTTCGATATCTACAGCCCCGGAGCAAGAAAATGTAGCAAGCAATCCGCCTTTTTCTAAAAGTAACATTCCAAGTCTGTTCAAATCTTTGTAAGCTCTAGCCGCCCTATCTAAAGCAGAGCGTGAAGGCGCATATTTCGGTGGATCTAAAACAATAACATCAAACAGCTCACCAGACTCTTTGAAAGCCCGTAACTGCTTGTTAACATCAGATTGTATTGCGGTAACTTTCGTGGTGTCAAAATTATTTAATTCTACATTTTGTTTCAACGTTTCTACAGCCAAAGCAGAACTATCAACACTTGTAATGCTTTCGGCCCCGTTTGCTAAGCTATTTAAACTAAAGCCCCCGCTGTAACTGAAGCAATCTAAAACTTTTTTGCCTTTTGTATACGTCGCTAATATTTTTCGGTTATCACGCTGATCGCAATAGAAACCCGATTTCTGACCCTCTGCAATGTTAATGTTATAAGTGATTCCGTTTTCCTTAACTTCTAAAAATTCAGGGGGATTTTCGCCCCAAAGTAAGCCGTTTTCAATCGGCAAACCTTCGTGGCCGCGTGCTGTCGCATCACTTTTATCAAATATTCCTTTTGGATTCAGTTCAGTTCGAAGAATATCAACAATATGAGTTTTTACTTTTTCAATTCCAGAACTCAGTATTTGGAGTGATAAAAAGTTGGCGTATTTATCTACAATTAAGCCGGGTAAAAAATCAGCTTCAGAAAAAACTAAACGGCAGGTATTTGTTTCTTCGGATAAAATAAACTGGCGTGAGGCAATTGCCTGTTTTAAACGATTTTTATACCAGCTTTTGTCAATCAGTTGAGTTTCATCCCATTCTAAAAGGCGCACCGCAACCCGCGAATTACTGTTAAAATATCCATAGGCTAGAAATTCATTATCAAAAGCAAATACTTTTACCACATCGCCGTCTTCAGGTTTCCCTTTAACTTTTTCTAAAGCCCCGGAAAATACCCACGGATGCCTTTGTAATGCTGCTTTTTCTTTGCCCTTTTTTAATATGATATCTACCATGCCGCAAAGGTAATAATAAGTTTTTAGTATGTAGATTTGATAAGTTTTTCTAAAATTTCAGGGCTTACAGAAAACGGTTGCCCAAATTTTTCTGCATTCTAACCAGCTCAGTATCTAAAACTTTGGTTTGAAATTCAGTAATCGGTCGTTTGGCCTCAATCATCGAAATAAGTAATTCTGTAGCTACCTGGCCAATTTCGAAAGCTGGTTGTTTTACCGAGGTTAACGACGGACTGAAAAGCTCAACCAGATTTGAATTTGTAAATCCTGCGATGGCAATTTTATGCGCCACCTCGGGATTGGTCTTTTTCAAAGCCATTATACAGCCTGTTGTCAGTCGGTCGCTGGATATAAAAATACCATCTGGCTTTAAGGGTAAAAGTTCTTTAACGGCCTGCTCCAACTCAGCGCTGTGCATACCCCCATGTTGGCAAAATTTAACCAATTCGGGTTTAAATTCTATATGATATTTAGCCAAAGCGGCTTTGTAACCTTCTAATCGTTCCTTGGTATTTGATAATGTTTCTGAATTTGTAAGGTGTGCAATAGTCCTTTTTCCTGATAGAATAAGGTGTTCAGTTGCGTCAAAAGAACCTTTAAAGTTATTGGCGATTACTTTATGCGTATCAAAATTATCAGGTACCCTGTCGAAAAATACAATTGGCAATCCTTTTGCATACAAGTCCCTTAAATAATCAATGTCCTGGGTTTCTGATGAGAGTGCAATCAATAAGCCATCAATAGAACGAGATGCAAGATGTTCGACATTCAGTTTTTCCTGTTTATGCGATTCATGGCTTTGCGAAATTATAACATGGTAATCTTTTGCATAAGCGATAGATTCGATGCCGTTAATTACCTGAGAAAAAAAGTTGTTCGCTATTTCACTCACAATAATTCCGATAGAGTAACTTCTTCTTTCTTTTAAACTTCGTGCAATCGGATTTGCCCTATAATTTACTTTTTCAGCATACGCTAAAACGATCTTTTTTGTTTCATCACTAATTTCGTAACGATCTCTCAAAGCCCTGGAAACTGTGGAAGTTGAAAGTCCGAGGGCTTTGGCAATATCTTTTATAGTTGATGTTTCGAATCTCATTGTCTGAACTTGCACCCAAATTACAAAAAATATAACTATCGGGTTGCGCAAAGGCTATTTTTAATAAACGTCAAAAGTACGTTTTTGGGAACGATTGCACAGATTTTTGGGTAAAACTGTTTTCAAGCCGTTTTTAGTTTGTAAAATTGTTACAGTATACAACCAAATATTAACTATGAATATTCTTTTCAACTAAAATAATATTCTACACGCAAGTGATTGTGTGATCAAAAATCCAAATTCAAAATGTTATGAGCAGAATTTTACTCTTACTTAGTATTTTCACTTTTTATGTCGGGATAGCGAACGCTCAAATTAAACAGGTAAGCGGAACAGTTTCCGAAAAGGGTGGCGAAACTATTCCAGGTGTTAGCGTTCTTGTTAAAGGAACAAAAACCGGCACGCAAACAGACGATAACGGGCGATTTACAATTTCCGTTTCACCGGGTTCTGTTTTGGTTTTTAATTACATTGGCTACACTTCGAAAGAAGTAACAGTTGGCGCCCAAACCAATTTAAAAATTTCGCTCGAATCAAATTCAAAAGATTTGGATGAGGTTGTGGCAATCGGGTATGCTACTGTAAATCGCAGAGATTTAACCGGATCGGTGTCATCTGTTGGGGCGAAACAACTGAAAGATATTCCAAATAACTCACTCGCTGAAGCCATTTCTGGTAGACTTGCAGGTGTACAAATAACAGTTTCAGAAGGCACACCAAATGCTAGTGCACAAATCAGAGTGCGTGGCGGTGGTTCCATTACGCAAGATAATACGCCTTTATATGTTGTAGATGGAGTTCAGGTAGAAAATGCGTTATCTGTTTTATCTCCACAGGATATTGAAAGTATCGATGTGTTAAAAGATGCTTCTGCAACCGCAATTTATGGTTCTCGTGGCGCAAATGGTGTTGTGTTAATTACAACAAAAGGCGGCCGCGAAATGAAAACAACTATAAATTACAATGGCTTAGTCGGTTTCAGGCAATTAGCTAACAAACTCGAAGTGATGAATCCTTACGATTTTGTGAAATATCAGTACGAGGCAAGTCGCGGTAATGCAACCAGCGAAAGCTTGTACGCAAGTTATTATGGCACTTTCAATGATCTGGAAAGTTTCAAAAGCACGCCGTTTGTAGATTGGCAGGAAGAGCTATTCGGTCGCAATGCGTTAATGCAAACCCACAATGTTAGCGTAACAGGTGGCGATGCAAAATCTACATTTAACCTAAGTGTAACTTCAAATACGGAAGATGGTGTTATGCTTGCTTCTGATTTTGACAGGAAGTTAATCAACTTTAAATTCGACCATAAATTCAATGATAAATTAAAAGTTGGGTTTAATGTACGCTACAATAATACGGTGGTAAATGGCGCTGGTACCAGCAGCGAAGGCTCATCATCTTTAAACAGATTACGCCAGGCGGTTAAGTATCGCCCGTTATTAGTTAAAGGACAAGATATTTATGCTTACGACCCGGATTATGCGAGTGAGACAAACGGTAACAGTTTGTCGTTAGTAAATCCGCTGTTGCTAAATGAGGCCGAGTATAAAAAAGCTTTCACGAATGTAACCAACTTCAACGGCTATTTTAATTATAGTATTTATAAAGGTATTTCATTCAAAAGCACTTTAGGCGTTGATTTCAATAACAACCGGACAAATGTTTTTAATGATATTATAACAAACGAGTCGAGATTAGTCGGTTCTTCGCAGCCAATTGCATCAATTGCAACAGCAAACAGGCAAACCATTAACAATTCGAACGTGCTTTCTTACACCAATTCTGGTTCTAAAACAGAGTTTAGCAAACACCATAGCTTCGATGCTCTAATTGGTCAGGAGCTTTATCAAGACAAAGTTCAGGCTTTTTACACGGAGAACAGGTTATTTCCTATAGGGATAACTGCTGAACGTGCTTTAGCCAATATGGCTTTAGGTACAACACCCGCTGGCGCTGCAACATCCAGTGATTTAACAGCAAGATTGTTTTCAGTCTTCAGCAGGTTTAACTATTCATTCGATAAAAAATATTTGCTAACCTTAACCATGAGAGCCGATGGTTCATCAAAATTTGCTGAAGGAAATAAATGGGGATATTTCCCGTCCGGTTCAGTGGCATGGAGGATTTCTGATGAAAAATTTATGGAGAAATTTAAAAATTCAATCAGCCTGAATGATTTGAAACTTAGGGTAAGTTATGGTGAAGCCGGAAATAACCGTATTGCTGATTTCTTGTATACTACACAGTTTAAGCCAAATGCTTTCTACGATATAAACAATACGCTGGTTACCGCTTTGGTAGCTACAGAACTTGCAAACCCTAACTTGAAGTGGGAAACTACGATATCCAGAAATATTGGTTTGGATGCAGGCTTTTTAAATAACAGGTTACAATTCTCATTCGATTTGTATAGCAACAAAACAAACGGTTTATTAGTAAATAATCCTTTCCCTTCAACGAGTGGTTATGCTTTTCAACTTCAAAACATAGGTTCAACGAGCAATAAAGGCATAGAGCTACAAATTAATGGTACACCTGTGCAAACCAAAAACTTTTCATGGTCTACCAATTTCAACATATCATTTAACAAGAACAAAGTTGAAAGCTTAGGCGATTATCAAAAATCTTTCTTAATTAACTCTGGTTGGGCAGGAACAAATGTACCTGCAGATTACCAGGTTGCAGTTGGCCAGGCAGTAGGCAAAATGTATGGTTTAGTAGCCGATGGTTTTTATAAAATAGAAGATTTTAACTATGCGAACGGTGTTTATACTTTAAAAACCGGTGTTCCAAATAACTCAAGCGTAACATCACTAACTCCAAAACCTGGTGTAATTAAATTTAAAGATTTAAATGGTGATGGCATTGTGGATATAACGAACGATCGTACAATTATCGGTGATGCCAATCCGAAATTTACGGGTGGTTTTAATCAATCATTCACTTATAAAAACTTCGATTTAAACGTGTTTGTGAACTTTCAGGTTGGCAATGACGTATTGAACGCAAACAAACTGGAATTTACGAGTGGTTATACCCCAAATGGAAACTTGCTGGCAACAATGAATGGTAGATGGAGAAATGTAAACGACCAGGGCGTTGTGGTTACCGACCCGACAGAATTAGCTGCGCTAAATGCCAACGCTACACTATGGAGTCCTTTAACAAGTAACAGCTCGTTTTTTGTAAACTCTTACGCTATCGAGGACGGCTCATTTTTGAGAATCAATAACATCACCCTTGGCTACACTTTGCCAACTGATTTATTGAAAAAATTTAAAATAAACAGAATGCGCTTATATGCTACGGTAAATAATCTGGCAGTAATTACAAACTATTCAGGTTATGATCCGGAAGTGAATACACGTCGAGCTACTGGTACAACACCAGGTGTTGATTATTCTGCTTATCCAAGAAGCAGAGCATTTATTTTCGGTCTGAACTTTACGCTATAACATTTAATTAGAGCAACAATGAAAACTAATTTAAAACTTATTATATGCGGACTTTTTATTTCCGCAACCAGCTTCACAATATCTTCGTGCAAGAAATTTTTAGAAGTAGAACCTATTTCCTCTTTCGGCAACGATTACGTTTTTAGCAATGTTACCAATGCGCAAAAAGCACTATTAGGTGTATATTCCTCACTTGGTGGCGATCAAGGCTATGGTATTCGTTTGAGTATGTATTATCCTTATGATAACGATGAAATGATGGGCCAGGGCGGAACACCATATCCGGATAACGAGAGAAGAGATATCGCACATTACAATGTTCAGCCTGCAAATACGCAACTAGCGGGGCCATTTAACCAGTTGTATGTTGGCATTGAAAGGGCAAATATTTGTATTGATAATATTCCAAAAATGGATGCTTATACTAATGGAAGCGCTTCTGACCAAAAAGAACTAAAAAGATTATACGGTGAAGCTTTGGCTTTGAGAGCTCAGTTTTATTTTGAAGTAATAAGAAACTGGGGCGATGTTCCTGCTCAATTTACATCGTCTATAAACGTTTCTGACCCATATAACGCAAGAACTGATAGAGATACAATTTATAACCGCATTATTAAAGATTTAGCAATTGCAGCTCCGCTTGTGCCTTGGCGAACTGAATCATCAGTAACAAGTGATAGAATGAGTCAGGGTGCAATAAGGGCTTTAAGAGCAAGATATGCTCTATTCCGTGGCGGATATTCATTAAGGCAAGATAAAACGATGAAACGCAACGCGGATTATAAAACATTTTATCAAATCGCTAAAGACGAATGTGCTATTATTATGGCCAGAGCCGACCACAAACTCAATCCAAGTTTCCAATCGGTTTTCAAAGACGGGGTAAATGCACATAAATTCGAAGCTAACGGAGAAGTTTTATGGGAGGTTGGTATGACCGGTGGAAGTTCTGGAGTGGGCGATAGTAAATTAGGTTATTATAATGGACCAAGGCAGTTTACCGTTGCCACTCCTGGAACAACAGCAGTTGGTAATGCCGCTTTAACAATTCTTCCAACCTACTTTTATGCTTTCGATGCAAACGATAGGAGGCGTGATGTAACCTGTGCGCCCTATGACATAAATCTCGACATGACTTTACGCCCGCGTTCTTTGGTAACGATGCTCGATGGTAAATTTAGAAGAGATTGGCAAGTTCCAGCTGTAACAACAAGCGCAGCACAATATTTCGGTGTTAACTGGCCTGTTATTCGCTATTCAGACGTTTTATTAATGTTTGCAGAAGCTGATAATGAATTAAGCTCAGGGCCAACTGCAGCAGCAAAATCAGCTTTTGAGCAAGTAAGAACCCGTGGTTTTGGAGGTAATGCGGCGTTAATAGGTACCACACCTTCAGATTATACAGGTTTCTTCAATGCAATTGTTAAAGAGCGCCAATTTGAATTTGGAGGTGAGGGAATCAGGAAATATGACTTAATCAGATGGAATTTATTGGCTTCAAAAATCGCCGAAACGAAAGCAAATTTAGCATTGATGGCTGCAAAAGCTGCACCATACAATAATTTGCCTGCAACAATGTATTACACGCCAAATCAGCCTACAGTTGTCTGGTTAAATTCTTTCTATACTCCGGCTCCAGCAGCACCGGCAGGTTCGGCGAGTGTTGCCTGGAATGCCACTACAATTAATACAACGTTACTGGCTTATTATTCAATTGCGTTTACACCAAACAAAAGCGAATTGTTGCCTTTGCCACAGTCGGTTATAGATGCAAATCCTAAATTGGGCGGGCAATGGTATGGTTATTAGTAAATTAAAAATACTGGTTTAACAATATTTAAGGGCGATGTAATTATCGCCCTTTTGCTTAAAGAAAAATTTATAAATTGCTGAAAAACTTGATGTTTTATGTTACCTGAAAAAAATTTATTTTTTGCCCAAAAGTTAATTACGCTTTTGATTTTTCTCTTCGGATTGAGTATTAACACTAATGCTCAAAACAAGACTTATCCTTCAGAAATTAGTGTTGATAAAAGTGGAAACGGAAATTATAAAACCATTCAGGAAGCGATTAATTCGATTCGCGATTTTGGAGAAAAAGAGGTTAAAATTCTCGTGAAAAATGGAACCTACCGTGAAAAAGTAATTATCCCATCCTGGAAAACAAAGATTAATTTAGTAGGAGAAAGTAAAGAAAATACAATTATTACTTTCGATGATTTTTCAGGAAAGCCCATTCCTTCGGGTAAAGATGCTTTTGGTTTGGAAAAATTTTCCACATATACATCCTACACACTTCTAGTTCAGGCAAATGATGTTTCATTAGAAAACCTAACAATAATAAACGCTTCAGGGCGTGTTGGGCAAGCAGTAGCTTTACATGTTGAAGGTGATAGGTTTGTTTCGAAAAACTGTAGCATTTCAGGTAATCAGGATACACTTTTTACCGCTACAGCAAATAGCCGCCAATTTTATTTAAACTGCTTTATAGAAGGCACAACTGATTTCATTTTCGGTAAGGCTACAGTAGTTTTCGAAAATTGTACCATTAAAAGTTTAACGAATTCTTACATAACAGCTGCGGCAACTTCTGCCAACCAGAAATTTGGCTTTGTGTTTATTAACTGCATGCTTATTGCGGTTGAAGGTGTTGATAAAGTTTATCTCGGCAGGCCATGGCGACCATTTGCAAAAACTGTTTTTATTACATCAGATTTAGGCAAGCACATTGTTCCTGAAGGATGGAACCCATGGAAGGGTGATGCCATGTTTCCTGATAAAGAAAAAACAGCTTTTTATGCAGAATACAAAAATACCGGGCAAGGTGCAACTCCTAAAAACAGGGTTGTTTGGGCTAAGCAATTGACCGATAAGGAAGCTAAATTGTACAGCATAGAAAATATACTAAAAGGAACCGATAACTGGAATCCATCAAAATAATATGAAAAAAATAACCCTTATCCCTTTATCAATCACGGTAATTTTGCTTTTGGCAGCATTTAATCTCATTCAACAAACAACTACTGTTTACATCATAGGTGATTCTACAGCTGCCAATAAACTGGCAAAAGCCTACCCAGAAACAGGCTGGGGTATGGAATTACAATCTTTTTTTAAAAATGATGTAATCGTTGATAACAGGGCGCTAAACGGGCGAAGTACAAAATCTTTCAAGGCTGAAAAACAATGGCAACCGGTTTTGGAAAAGCTTGCACCAGGAGACTATGTATTTATAGAATTTGGGCACAATGATGAAAAAATTGATAAGCCGGGGATAGGAACATCTCCCGAAGAATTTAAAACGAACCTGGTTAATTATGTAAATGAGACTCGCAGCAAGAAAGCAATCCCCATATTGCTTACACCAATTTCAAGACGAAGTTTTACGAACGGAGTTTTAGCAGATACGCATGGCGATTACCCGAAAGTTACGCGAAAGGTTGCTGATTCATTAAAGGTTCCTTTGATTGATATGCTAGTGAAAACAGAAAATCTTTTAAAGCGATTGGGCGATTTGCCTTCGATAAAATTATTCAACTATGTTGATTCAGGAGATGTAAATTATCCTGTCGGGAAAAAAGATAATACGCATTTAAGTCCGGAGGGCGCAAAAAAGTTTGCGGGTTTTGTAGCAGAGGGGATTAAAGAGCAGAAATTGGGTTTGGCAAAGAAGCTGAAGTAGCAATTATGACCGCTGCAATACTATAAACAATAAAAAAGCCGCAGATTTAAAAGCTTTATATTCAAATCTGCGGCCTAATTTTAAAAAATGTATTTCGTACTTAAAAAGTTCGAATCGTTATCGCCAACAATTTCATTCAATAATTTTTTATTGTTATCGGTAAGTTTGGTTGCAACTAACGAACGGATGGAGAACGAACGTAGTGCATCGACAACAGAAAGTGTTCCTTCGGCACTATCTTTTCTCCCTGTAAACGGAAATGCATCCGGTCCGCGCTGGCATTGACAATTGATGTTTACACGACTAACCTGATTAACAAGCGGGTCAATCAATGATGAAATAACAGCTGCATTATTGCTGAAAATACTAACTTGCTGTCCGTGTGGCGAACCAATTAAATACTCAATAGGTTCTTCTAAATCATCAAAAGGGACAACAGGAATAACCGGCCCGAATTGCTCTTCGCGATATAGTTTCATATTGGCATTTACCGGATACATAATTGCCGGATAAACGAAAGTCTCTAACGTTTGACCGCCGTTTTTATTCACCACTTTAGCGCCGTGAGTAATGGCATCATCGATACATTCCTTTAAATATTCAGGTTTATTTAATTCGGGCAAGGGGGTTAAGGAAACTCCTTTTTCCCAGGGCATACCGAATTTCAGCTTTTCTACTTCTGCGGATAAACGCTTTAAAAATTCTTGTGCCAAACTGCGATGCACGTAAACGATTTTAATTGCCGTGCAACGCTGACCATTAAAAGAAAGTGAGCCTAAAACAGTTTCAGAAACTGCTAAATCCAAATCGGCATCTTTGGTAATAATAGCTGCGTTTTTCGCATCGAGACCAAGAATTGCTCTTAACCGGTTAACCTTCGGATGCAGCTTTTTAAGCTCGTTTGCAACTTTACTCGAACCGATTAAGGTAAGCACATTTATTTTTCCTGATTTCATTAAGCCAGGAACAATCGTATTTCCGCGGCCATAAATTGTATTTACAACACCTTTTGGAAAGCTCGAGCGAAATGCCTCAAGCAATGGATAATGTAATAAGGTACCGTGTTTAGGTGGTTTAAAAAGAAGCGTGTTCCCCATTATCAATGCAGGAATAAGCGTGGTGAAAGTTTCATTTAATGGGTAATTGAATGGCCCCATACAAAGAACTACACCAAGCGGAGAACGGCGAACCTGTGCCACAATTCCCTGCTCAATTTCAAAACGGGATGATTGCCTGTCTATGTCTTTCAAGGCATCAATAGTTGCATAAATATACTCAACGGTACGGTCGAATTCCTTTATCGAATCGGTGTAAGACTTGCCGATTTCCCACATAATTAATTTAGCAACGATATCTTTTTGCTCAATCATTTTATGTGTAAAATTTTCTACGCATGTGATCCGGTCGGCTACACTCATTGTTGGCCATTGTCCCCGTCCGTTGTCATAAGCTTCAACGGCTGCATCCAATGCTTCAGTCGATTCTTTTTCGGTACAAACAGGGAAACTTCCAATGCGTTTTCGTTTTAACCCGTCAGCGGTTTTTACGCATACTGGAGAAAATACTTCGTTGAAAGGTCCACTCCAGGTTTTCATTTCGCCGTTAGAAAGAAATTCCTTTTGATTAATTTCTTCCTTGAGCCTGAATTCCTCAGGAATTTGGCTTTCATCAACGAAAATACTTTCGAGATTTAAAGTTGTGCTCAATTTGGTTTTTTTTAGGGTTTATAATTATTTAATCTATAGTTTAAGTATAGATTTGGTACAGCGTATAAACGGCGCTTTCGGCACTCCATTCTACGCGTTATTTAAGTTCGATAACTTTATATTTCGGAACAAGTGTTTTCATTACCGTCCAACCGATTAGATAACAAACGGCACATATGGAAAATATGATGAAGTAACCTGCTTCTTCGCCTTTGAAACCCATAAAAATGATTTTGTTCTTCCCGGTATAATCAAACAATAAGCCTGAACCTTTATTGATGATGAAAGAGCCAAGCCCACCGGCCATACCACCAATTCCGGTAATGGTTGCAATTGCTTTTTTAGGAAACATATCGCCAACGGTAGAAAAAATATTTGCCGACCAGGCCTGGTGTGCTGCACCAGCAATACCTATGATAATAACCGGAATCCAGTAAGTTATGTGTCCTAATGGTTGCGCAGCTAAAGCTAAAAGTGGGAAAAAAGCGAAAATTAACATTGCCCTCATTCTTCCTTCGTAGGGGTTCATTCCTTTTTTATCAACAAAATAAGTAGGTAACCAACCGCCAATAATCGATAGTAAGGTAATCATATAAAGTACAAACAGGGGAAATGCACTTTGAGTAGAATCCATTCCGTAAACGGATTTAAGGTAGGCAGGTGTCCAGAATAAAAAGAACCACCAAACACCATCTGTCATAAATTTTCCGAAAGCAAAGGCCCAGGTTTGTTTGTATTTAAAGCAATCTATGAATGAAACTTTTTCTTTTGTTTCTTCAACATAATCCACAAGTTTTCTATCGTTTATTACATCTTGCTGAATGTATGCCAACTCTTCTGCGCTCACTCTTTTGTGTAATTCTGGCTTGTTGTAAACGAAAACCCATAAGCCCATCCATACAAATCCCAAAGCACCTATGATGATGAACGACATTTCCCATCCGTAAGCCTTTGCAATAAAAGGGATAGTAATTGGTGCGGCAAGTGCGCCAACGGTTGCGCCTGCATTAAAAATGCTGGTAGCAAATGCCCTGTCTTTTTTAGGGAAATATTCTGCAGTTGCTTTAATTGCTGCCGGAAAATTTCCTGCCTCGCCAACGGCTAAAACAAATCGTGCGAAAATAAATAAGGTAACACTAACTGAAACAATCATTCCGGTATCGTTAATTCCGGCAATTACATCTTTCGCACCTTCAAAACTTACAAGCCAATGCCCGGAAATAACACCTGAAGTTGCGATACCACAAAAGGCATGTAAACAAGCACCTACCGACCACACTCCAATTGCCCAAAGAAAACCTTTTTTAGTATCTAATTTATCAACCAATCTCCCGGCAAAAAGCATAGATACGGCATAAAATATCGAAAATAAAGCTGTTATATTTCCATAGTCGTTATTATCCCAGTGAAATTCTGGCTTAATGAAATCTGTCCAGGTTAAGGAAAGAACTTGTCTGTCTAAATAATTAATTGTAGTGGCAAGAAACAGGAGTAAACATATTGTCCATCTGTATTTGCCTATTTTTGGTTGGTTCATTTGGTTAGGTTGTTTTTCTATTATTTAGTCTGCTGAATTAAATCAAGGGCGAGTTTTGTATTGTCGTGCAACTCATCATAAAGACCTTTATTCATAACATCTTTACTGATTAATTTACTGCCCATCCCAACTGCGCAAACTCCCGCTTTAAACCAGGTTTTTAGGTTGTCGGCATTAATTTCTACACCGCCTGTAGGCATAAATAATTGTCCTGCAAATAGATCTTTTATTGAAGAAATAAACTCAGGGCCCAAAATATTAGCAGGAAAAATTTTGATTAACATCGCCTTATGCTCCTGAGCAATACTAATTTCAGTCGGCGTCATACAACCAGGAATCCAAAGCATGCCTATTTTATTGGCAATTTCTGCTACTGCAGGGTTTACGATCGGAGCCACGATAAAATCTGTTCCGGCTTCGATAAATGCGTTTGCATCGGCAGGCGTTTTTATTGTACCGATACCTAAATACAAATCCGGCATTTCTGCATCGCGTACTTCTTTTAATCGCTTAAAATTAGATAGCGCAGATTTTCCTCTGTTTGTATATTCGAAAACGCGGATGCCCGCTTTGTATAAGGTACGGAGAATCTCGATACTGCCTTCTTCGCTATCCTGATAGAAAAGTGGCAACATGCCCTGTTCCAAAATCGCGTCTAAAATTTTATGCTTATTGCTTATCATCGTATTATTCTTTTTTCTATATCGGAAACTGTGCTAATTGTTGCGTCACTTGGTATATATAATTTATCGTAGGCTGCTGCGGTTGCAAAATCTAAGGTTTCGGTTTCGGTTAAATTGTTGTAAAAGCCATAAATTAAGCCAGCCATAAAACAATCGCCACTTCCAACTTTATCTAAAATTTCATCAGAAACATACACTGGAGAAACTGTTAATTTATCGTTCGAGTAAAGTGTAGTGTAATATCTTATGCCTTTTCCGTTATCAAATCTGAATGTATTTGCAACAGCTTTACAGGCACTAAACAAACTTAATATTTCTTTTGATGTATTTGTTGCTTGTTGTAGTAACGTTTCCTTTGCATAACCCTCACTTGGTTTTAAGTCATCGTGAAGTGCTGTGCCCAACATTTTGTTTGCTGCCCAAACGTTTCCCATAATTAATGTGCAATATTTGGCAAGTTCAGGTAAAATTTCGATTGGGTCTTTACCATATTTCCAAAGCTTGGCACGGTAATTTAAATCTAAGGAAATGGTTATGTTTTTTGAAGCCGCAACTTTTAGTGCTTCTAAACAAACATCGGCAATCGACTGATTGATTGCCGGGCAAATGGCGCTGAAGTGAAACCAGCTTACATCTTCAAAAACCTCATCCCAGTTTATCTGGCCAACTTTTAAATCTGCGAATGATGAATTTGCCCTATCGTAAATTACCCCGGCGTTTTTTAAATCTTTTCCTTTTGGTAAGTAATACAACCCTAAGCGCTCGCCACCATAAATCATTGATGATGTATCAACATTTTTTTTATTCAGGTAATCGGCAATTTCTTCGGTAACCGAATTTTGAGGCATGGCCGATAAATACGCGGAAGGAACATCCCATAAGGCTAATGCAGTTGCAACATTTAATTCCGCACCGCCAATGTAAAATGGTAATTTATTTTCATTTAGCCAAAGCCCATCCATATCCGGACAAATTCGAAGAAGAATTTCTCCGAAGCTTAAAACTTTTTTTTCTTTCTTTAATGAAGATGATATTTGGTTGTTCATTTATCAGGTAACGGTTTCTTTAATTAAAGTTTCAGCTTGTGCAAAAAATACCGACGAGCAATTATAAATTAAAATTTAAAGTAATTTTTCGCGTTAAAATACGAAATATCCTGCACTATCTTACCAATCCATTCTAAGTCGTTCGGTAGTTCGCCACGCTCAACATCATCGCCGAAAAGGTTACAAACTATCCTTCTGAAATATTCATGACGCGGAAAAGACAGAAAGCTTCTTGAATCGGTAAGCATGCCAACCAGGCGGCTCAAAAGCCCCATGTTCGACAAAGCATTAAGTTGTTTTATCATGCCGTCTTTCTGATCTAAAAACCACCAGGCCGAACCAAATTGAACTTTACCAGCAACTGAACCATCGTTGAAATTTCCAATCATTGTTGCTATTAATTCGTTATCTGCCGGATTTAGGTTGTAGATAATCGTTTTAGCTAATTTATCCTGATTATCGAGCCTGTTTAGAAACTTAGAAAGCATCCTCGCCTGGCTAAAATCTCCAATAGAATCCCAGCCTGTATCAGGACCTAGCTGCCTTAGCATACGGGCATTGTTGTTACGCAAAGCGCCTAAATGATATTGTTGAACCCAACCTTTCTCATGATCCCACTCTGCAAAATAAATTAACATTGCCGATTTAAATTTCAGATTTTCCTGGTAAGAAATCCCTTTTTTACCTCTTATCTTTTCAAAAATTGAAGCAATTTCTGCATCTGTGTAATCCTCAGCATAAATTTGCTCTAAGCCGTGGTCTGAAACCGAACATCCGTTTTCGGCAAAATAATCGTGCCGGCTTTTTAAAGCATCCAGGTAATCCTGAAAACTTTGAATTGTTTTATCGGCAACGGTTTCCAGCTTATCAATATATTCGTTTAAACCCTCAATATCGTCGCTGTTCATCGCTTTATCGGGACGAAACGCTGGCAACATTTTAAGGTTTGCACCCTCCCTTGCCAATTGTTGATGGAAATTTAAACTATCTAGAGGGTCGTCAGTTGTGCAAACGGCCTCAACATTCATTTTGGCTAATAATCCGCGAACTGAATACTCAGGTGTTTGCAATTTGGCAGAACATTCATCGTAAATTTTCTGAGCCGTTTTACCCGAAAGCAGTTCATTAACTCCAAAATATCGTTGTAATTCTAAGTGAGTCCAGTGATATAAGGGATTCCGAAGCGTATATGGAACTGTTTCAGCCCATTTTTCAAATTTCTCATAATCAGAGCCTACACCTGTAATAAACTTTTCATCGACACCGTTAGCACGCATTGCCCGCCATTTGTAATGGTCGCCGTATAGCCAAACCTGACTGATGTTTGAGAATTGCACATTGTTTGCAATTTGCTCCGGAATCAGGTGATTATGGTAATCAATAATCGGCATCGACTTTGCAAAATCATGATAAAGTTTCTGCGCTGTTTTAGTTTCCAAAAGGAAATTTTCGTCTAAAAAAGGTTTCATTTAAAGAAATGTTATTTAAGACAATCGCTTATGTTTTACGATTATTTGTCTTCGCTCTATTAATATTTTATTTCGAATTTTTGACCACACAAAGCCCAAGGTAGCCTTAACCTGATCAATCGTGCTGACAGGTTTTTTATAAACTTACGCCACGTTTCCATGGAATAAAATCATCCTGATTTAATAAAACAGCTTTTGGAATAACTTCTCCGCTTGCCGCCTTAATACAATATTCAAGAATATCCTCACCCATTTGTTCGATGGTTTTTAAACCTTCTATAACTGGTCCGCAATTGATATCAATAATGTCGCCCATACGTTTTGTGAGCGCATTGTTTGTTGAAACTTTTATGGTTGGGCAAACCGGATTACCCGTTGGTGTACCTAAACCGGTAGTGAATAATATTAAAGTTGCGCCCGATGCTGCTTTTCCTGTTGTTGCTTCAACATCGTTACCTGGCGTACAAACCAGGTTTAAACCGGGTTTTGTTGCAGCCTCGGTATAATCCAAAACATCTTCAACCGGAGATGTACCGCCTTTTTTAGCTGCACCGGTGCTTTTAATTGCATCGGTAATTAAACCATCTTTAATATTTCCAGGTGATGGATTCATGAAAAAACCTGAACCAACATTCTCTGCAGATTGATTGTAGGCAGTCATTAATTGAATGAACTTACGAGCTGCAGTTTCATCTTTTGTTCTATCAATCAACTGTTGTTCGGCACCGCAAAGTTCAGGGAATTCGGCAAGTAAAACTGTTCCGCCTAAAGCAACCAGTAAATCTGAAGTATATCCAACTGCCGGATTTGCGCTAATGCCGCTGAAACCATCGCTACCACCGCATTTAACACCTAAAACAAGTTTGCTTATTGGTGCGGGTTGACGTTCAATTTCATTAATTTCAGTTAAGCCGATAAACGTTTTCCTTATCGCTTCTTTAACCAGCTGCTCTTCACTTTGCGATTGCTGCTGTTCGAAAATGAATAATGGTTTATCGAAATTCGGACTGCGTTGTTTTAAATCGTTCATGAAATCCTGAACCTGTAAATTCTGGCAGCCTAAACTTAAAACGGTAACACCGGCAACATTTGGGTGATCGGCATAGGCCGCCAACAATTTACTTAAAACTGCCGCATCCTGGCGAGTACCACCACAACCACCCTGATGATTTAGAAATTTAATTCCGTCTACATTTTTGAAAATACGATTTGCTGCAGGATTGGGTAAACCAATTGAACTTGGATCTGCTTCCTGCAAACTTTCGCCATTTTTGTAGGCATCAACTAATTGATGGGTGTAAGATTTGTACTTATCGGTTACCGCATAACCCAATTCATTGTGTAAAGCCTCACGAATTACATCGAGATTGCGGTTTTCGCAAAATACAGTTGGTATAAACAACCAGTAATTCGCGGTTCCAACGCGGCCGTCACTGCGGTGGTAACCGTTAAAAGTTCTGCCCTCAAATTTAGAAACATCAGGCGCATGCCATTCGTAATGATACGGACGAAACTCAAAAGGATCTGAAGCATGTTTAGTATTTTCGGTATCCATTAAACCACCTTTTAAGATGAAGTGTTGCGCTTTGCCAACCAGAACACCGTACATCATAATCGGATCGCCAGGATTCATATCCTGCATAAAAAACTTATGCTTTGCGTGGATGTCATCTTGCAAAGTGTATTCATGTCCATCATAGATTATGGTTTCGCCTTTTGCCAAATCTTGCAAGGCAACCAAAACATTATCATTAGGATGGATTTTTAAAATTCTTGTAACCATTTTTAAATTGTTCTTTCTGTATGCAAGTTACTCAATGTTTCTTTTGCACCTGTATTTTGTAACAGCTCAACGTAATTTTTTATTGCAGCGTTGAAGCCGGGGTAATTGTTTAGGTTTTTATCCCATAAACGTCTGTCGCCTAAAATGTTATCAATTGCCGTTTCAGGATTTTGCCAGTATTTGTATAAAATTTCCGCAAACTCATCCTGAACCGGATAAGTTTTTCCGTTTACATTAGCCACATAATCCGCCCCTTCTTTTGTCGTATTCATAAAGATGATGTAAGCTGCTAAACCTAATGCGATAAGTGGCGGAACTTCATTTTTCTGACTGTAATATTTTCTAATTAAGGGCATATTCCGCATCTGCATTTTTGAGGTAAAATTTAGCGTAATCGCCTGCCATTGGTGTTCTAAAAACGGATTGCTGAAGCGATCTATCACACTTGATGCGAAATCAACAGCATCCTGATAAGTGATGTCATCATTCTCTAATGATTGTGCAATTTCCTGGCGCATTAAGTTAGAAACATAGTTTGCGAAAACATCATCGGCCATTGCCTCTTTTACAGTGTTAAAGCCTGATAGAATTGCTAAACCACAGCTTAAAGTGTGCGTTCCGTTAAGTAAACGAAGTTTTAATTCTTTAAATTTATTTATCGATGGAACAATAAAAATCCCTTTATCAGCTTTCTCAAAAGATAGAATTTCTTTAACCTTAGGGCTCGAAGATTCTATTGCCCAAAGTCTGAAAGGTTCGGCCATTATCATTAACTCATCGGTATAACCCAACTGGTTTTCGATAGCTTTTTGCTCATCGGCAGGAAGTTTTCCGGGTACAATTCTGTCAACTAAAGTTTTGCAGAAATGATTTGCAGTTTTAAGCCATTGCTCAAAATCCCAGCTTAACTTATTCTGAACAGATAGTTTTAACAAAATATCTTTCAATTTATCTGCGTTATCGCTGATTAATTCAGTCGGTACGATAACCATTCCGCTTTCTTCAGCACCATTGAAAGCCTTGAATCTTTCATGTAAAAAAGCAAGTAGTTTGCCCGGATAAGATTGTGGCGGATTATCAGTTATTTTATCTTCACTCAATACAATGCCAACCTCCGTGGTATTTGAAATTACAACCTGCATATCAGGATTATGTGCAGCTTTAAGAATTTCAGCCCAATCTTGCGAAGCAGATAAAACCCGGCTTATAGAAGAATTGATTGTGTTCTCCTCAACATTTGCGCCATCCTCGATGCCTTTTACGCAAAGTGTGTAAAGGTTATCTTGTTTAGAAAATGCATCGGCACCACCTCTCGAGGTTGATTTTACAACCAAAACGCGGCCGTTAAAAATCCCGTTTCTATTGGCCTTATCAATAAAGTAATCAGGTAAACCGCGTAGTAAAACGCCCGTACCAAATTGAATAACTTTTTCAGGTAATTCTAAAAGTTCTGCCGCAGGAATATTTACGTTCTCCCCGCTGATGTTTTTTAAATTTTCTTTGCTTAAAATCATGTTCTTACGATTTTCGTCAATGACGAGTTAAACCTTATTTTATTCCGTTGGATGCTAACCATTTCGGATAGTCTTTTTCGATTAATTTTTGACCCCAGTTGCCATACCATGCATAACCGTTTCTGCGTTCGGGACTTAATTCTTCTAACTTTAGTTTCACCGTATTATCGCGGTCGCCGAATATTGGAATGTTTTTTTCCAAATCATAAAAACGAGCCCAAACTACTGCAGCATTATCGGCAACTAAACCTGAAACTGTTTTTTGTCTATCGAAGCGATAGCCGTTAATTTTATATTCCGTAAACCATTTTACAGCTCCATTAATTGAATTTTTGATTTCTGTGGATGGATTTTTAAGTCGCATTAAAAAGCGTATAACATTTGCCGATTCACTTGTGCTTAACGATGCCGGCTCAAAGGCTCTTGCCTTTGCAGGCAACATCGATTCCTTATCGTATTGCGCAGCCCAAATGGTTAATTTTCCGTTTTGCTTAACCTGGGTTTTTAAAATGCAGCTTATCCCTTTGTTAACCGCGGCTTTTGCTTTTTCTATATATAAAGAATTAACATTCTCAAAATCGTTGGTTTGCGTTGCAATGTCTTGCAAAATGTTTAGCACATTAATCATTGCATCATCGTTGTAGGTAATTTCCGAACGGTAAAGTGCTTTGTCAGGATAATATTGCGGCCAGCCGCCATTCGCATATTGAGCCTCCAGAATGTAATCAAGACCTTTTTCAGCCGCTTTTAAATAATTTTTATTTTGAGTTTTTTTATAGGCTTTTACCAGGTAAAGTACTTCTCTGCTTGTAGCCTTATTATCGAAAGTGGCATGCAAAACAGTTGTTGCCTTTATCTTTTCCTTAAGTTCGGGTGTTAAAGCTAAATCGTAATTTACTACACTTTTATCTTCCAATTGCTTTGGCCACCCGCCATTGCTTAACTGGTAAATCAGCATTTTATCGGCTGTAGAATCAGTCGGCATTTGCGCATAACAAGACATCAGCAAGGTGCTGGAGGCAATACTTAATAAAAGCTTTAAGTTTTTCATTTTATTTCTTTTTTGCCGGTACTTGTTTAATTAACCAGTTTACTAAATCGTTGGTCGCCTTAAAGTTTTCAAGGTCTTTAGGTAATTTTCTGCCATCAATATATTCGTTGTAAAACCATGGGTCGCCAACGGCGAAAACAGTTCCTTTACCGTATTTTGCTGTAGCGATAATTACATCGCCCTTATCCGTCAAAGCAGAAACCGCAGGTGTTTTAGCTACAATTGTAGAAATCTCTTTGATGTAAACTTTTTTGGCCGTTTTAAAAATCCCGTTGCCGGAAGGAATGGTAACAGCGCCTTGTTCGAAGTTTAACCCCTGAACTTTATTGCGGCTATCTTCATTAAAGTGAATACCAAAAGTTTCGGGTAAAACATTAAATTTTGCGATTTCACAATTTCCAACATCATTCAATAAAAGGACTAAAACGCCGCCGGCTTTTACCCATTCGCTAATTTGCTTAGCATGAGCAGCATCCATGTAGTTTGGCTTTGCTGTTTCTTTCTCCGTGTCTGGGTCAACAATTATGTAAATATTGGTTCCTTTTAGATTTGAAATAGTTGGCGCAACAGAAAGTGTGGCAGTTTTAACACCGGCATCATTAAATACTTTACCGAATAATGAAAAACCATTGTTATCATCTTCGTTCCACAAGTAATGGAAAGGAATTTTATCTCCGGTTGGTCCGGTCATGTATTCGTTATTGAAGAAATTATCGACTGTTACCGTATAACCTTTGCCGGTTTTTGGTAATGCAGCAATTTCCATCTCGCTCGCAGCACAAATAAATGCGCCAACACCTTTAGGGTCATTAGTGATAACTTTTTCGCTGATGTAATATTCAAAGCTGCCATCGCGATATTTTGGTTTGCCGCCAAGGCCTGATACAGAAACCGTTTTGGTTAAGTTTACCCGTTCATTGCCTGCAGATTCTATAAATTCTTTCTTCAAACCTGCGTAACCTTTACTGGCCGCCACGGCAAAAGATTGCGGCAAATATTCTTTACGAACACCTTTGGCGAAACCGTAAACAAACATGCTCGATGCTGAAGATTCAAGGTAATTGCCTTTTCTTGCCGGCATATCCAGAATATCATACCAAACACCTGATTTGGCATCCTGATATTTTAATGCTGCATTGGCTGTGCGGTTTAAAATAGCCACAAGTTCTTTATATTTCGGGTGTGTTTTCGGGAAATTATCCAGCACATCAACTAAAGCCATAATGTACCACCCCATTGCCCTTCCCCAAAAATTCGGCGATTTTCCTGTTGTTTTATCAGCCCATTTTTCCAGCTTGCTTTCATCATACCCGTGATAAAGTAGACCTGTTTTTGCATCTCTGGAATTCTTTTCCATCAAGATAAACTGATTGGCAATGTCATCAAATGCGGCGTCTTTTTTCATCAGCGCAGCATATTCTGCATAGAAAGGCTCGCCCATGTACAAGCCATCTAACCACATTTGGTTTGGATAAATTTTCTTATGCCAAAAGCCCCCTTCTTTTGTGCGAGGCTGATTTTGGAGTTGCTCGTATAGTTGCGTTGCCGCAGTTAAATATTTTGGCTGTCCGGTAACTTTATAAAGTAATAAAAGTGATCTGCCGTTTTTAACATTATCGATATTAAAATCTTCGGCTTTGTACGTTCTAATGGCTCCGGTTTTATCAACGTAAGCATCCATCGAACTTTGGATGTATTTAAAATAATCGCCGTTTCCGGTGTTACGCCAAACTTGTGCCGCACCTTCTAAAACAACGCCCATATCATAACTCCATCTTGGCCCTTTTGCATCTTTTAAAACGGTTGTGTCCTGAAATAAGGTTTCCATTGCCGTTAAAGTAAGCTGTTCTGATAATTTTTTCTGCGCAAAAACACCACCTGATACCAGCATCGAAACTGCGACAGAAAATAATGTACTTAAGCTAATTTTTTTCATATTATTTAGAAATCTCTAATGCAGTTTTGTTTGCTTCTTCTGAAAATGCTGATGTTTTCTTAGCCTTTGAAACGTCAGTTCCGGTAACTTTTACACCTTTTGTTTTCTCGCCTGTTATGTTGAATAATAACTCACTGCCATTTTTATATTGCAAGCCGTTAATATTGATGTTAGTTCCGTTTTGCACATGTACAACCGGATTTGTATCATCCGTAATTACGTTTATATTTTTAAGGAAAATACCCGTTGCTTCAATAATTTCAATTCCCTTTTTAGCCTTGATGGTTACGTTTTCCAGGTGTATATCTTTAATATTCATTTCCGGAAGTCCTCTGAAAAATATTGCCTTTTCGGCTCCGTTTGCAACCACATCTTTTATATAGAAATTTTTAAATTGCGGTGTTGCTTCGGTAACGGGAACGGTTACGGTTTTAATTGCCTCGCGTTTTTCGCCTGCTAAAGGAACCGGGTCTTGTGCTGCATAGTACATGTCGAATAAAATTGCTTCACCCGGAATATCAATCATATTAATGTTATTCACATAAATGTTCTCTACAACCCCACCGCGACCGCGAGTTGTTTTGAAACGCAACCCGATATCCGTGCCGATGAATGAGCAGTCGTAAACCCAGATGTTTTTTGCGCCGCCGCTCATTTCGCTTCCGATTACAAAACCGCCGTGTGCATGGTAAACAATATTATTTCTGATGATAACATTCTCCGTTGGCATGCCACGCTTTCTGCCCGATTCGTCTCTGCCTGATTTGATGCAGATGCCATCATCGCCAACATCAAATGTGCTGCCTTCTATTAATACATTTTTACAGGATTCAACATCAACGCCATCGCCATTTTGAGCAAACCATGGGTTTTTAACTTGCAGATTTCTAAGTGTTAAATCTTCGCACATTAAAGGATGTAAATTCCATGCCGGTGAATTTTGAAAAGTAACACCCTCCAAAAGAATTTTTTTGCAGCTTGTAAGTACCAGAAGATTCGGGCGAAGAAAATCTTTTATATCCTCATAATCCGCAGCTGTTTTACCGGGAACGATGACACCTGCGTTTTTCGTTTTAGAGCCTTTAACTGTTTTTTGCGACGGATACCATAATTTTCCGTCTTCGCTAACTGAACCGCTGGAGGCAACTAATTTTTGCCATTGGGTTTCAGTTAATTTATCTTTTTTAACCATGCGCCAGGCGCCGCCGTTGCCATCTATTATTCCAGAGCCGGTAATTGCGATGTTTACAAGGTTTACTCCTGAAATAGGACTTTGGTTGCGCCATGCCGGTTGACCTTCCCAATTACCTTCCACCAGTTTGTATTGATTGAAATCATCAGTAAATTGAAGAATCGCATCACGTTTTAAATGCAAGTTAACATTGCTTTTTAACTCGATAGGGCCTGTTAACCATAATCCTGATGGAATTAAAACAACCCCGCCTCCTTTTTGGCTAACACTTGAAATTGCTTTATTTATGTTTACTGTATTTAAGGTTATGCCATCTCCCTTAGCACCGAAAGTGGCGATGCTTACCGTATCATTTTTAAATTTAACTTGTTGTATAACAGGAAGAACTTGTTTCTGAGCAAATACAGCAGTTGTGGTGTTTAAACACAGGCCAACAAGTACCGAAAATATAGAATAGATTTTACCTTTAAAAAGATTCATGTTTTGCTCTGTTAAATTATACTTGGTTATTATTATAACAAGTGTACGGTCTTTAACGTAAAAACAGAAGAGAAATCTATGCAATCGTTGCCAAAGAAAGTGCCATGATTTTATGGTTATTGTATTGTAAAAAGCTTAAATTCAGTAATTTATCGTTTTATTTTTGTGTTGGAATCCATCCTTGGAAAACGTTTTCCAAAGTGTAAATATTGTAATCATTTTCGCTCAATTGATGCGACCAACTAACTCTTTTATTTGCATTTGCACCATTTCCTGTGCTTTTATATTCAGCATAATAAGTAGTTTTTTCGTTAGATTCTTTGCCCCAGTTATTCCAGCCAAGCGGATTAATCAGTTCTGGTAATTCACAGTTTAGGTATGCAACTTTAGCAAATGGTCTCCACGGTCTGCCCAGATAAAAACTGCTTTCGGGGGCATCTCCGGTTATTTTGCACTTGTTAAAAACGTATCCAAATTTCGTGGTATCTGCGGTGGAAGCGGCAGTGATGTACCCTGCTTTTTTGCAGAAAATTGTGCAGCTTTCAAACCAGGCTGTTGAGGCGCCAAAAATGAAATCGACAGTGCCTTCTATGTAGCAATTATAATAATATTGACGATTATTTGCGCCATAAGTGTAAAGTGTGTCCTGAAAACCTAAAAATCTACAGTTATTAAAAATCAGTTTATCCCCACCGGCCCAAACAGCTACCGCTTGCCCGACAGGTCCTGAAGAGTTTTCAAAGGTGATGTTTTCTGCTGAAAAGCCTTCGCCGTAAATATAAATGCTTGATGAACCTGATGTTCCTTTTTCTTCGCCGAAAATATTTTTCTTTTGATTGTAGTCATCGTAAGTTAAAATGGTTTCCTTTAAATCCTCACCGATAAATTTTACATTTTTCTTCGATGCGGCTAAAACCAGTTTCTCTTTATAAACGCCTTTTTTAATAAAGATTACGGTAATTTTATTTCTGAAATCGGGCACAGCATTTATCGCTTCCTGAACGGTTTTGAAATTGCCGGAACCATTTGCCGATACAATAAAATCAGGTTTAATCTCAGTAGCTTTTACAGACAAACAAGCTGTTATCAAGAACAGAAAGAGAATATTTTTCATATTATGGTTAGATAAAATTAAATCGGCCACGTTGTCGGTTAAACCGCTAACGTAGCCGTAATTAATTAATATATGATGAACAATTTTAGTCATTAAACTTAAAGTCGAAGAAGATTTTCGTAAAATAAACATCGCAAACGATAACGGGAACGATTGCACAATTAAGGTTGGATTAAAAATTAAAATCGCTTAACCTTGTTTAACCAAATATATTAAAGAAGTTTTCTAAAACTACCATATGAAATCTCTGCTTAAAATTTTCTTTATTTGCCTGGTATCTTCAATATCTAATGCCCAGGGTATAAAAACAAATTATATCTCTAAAGTTTGGGTATCTGATTTGGGCAATGGAAATTACAAAAACCCTGTAATAAATGCCGATTATTCTGATCCCGATGCCATTCGGGTTGGTGATGATTTTTACATGATTTCTTCAAGTTTTGACGCAATTCCGGGCTTGCCGATTTTACATTCCAAAGATTTGGTGAACTGGAAAATAGTCGGCCATGCTTTGCTGCGTCAACCTCCATTTGCTCATTTTGAGAAAACACAACACGGAAACGGAGTTTGGGCACCTTCCATCAGGTACAGAAATGGCGAATTTTACGTTTACTACCCCGATCCTGATTTCGGAATTTACTTTACAAAGGCTAAAAACATAAGTGGAGATTGGACGGAACCAAAATTAGTTGTCGCAGGAAAAGGTTTGATAGACCCTTGTCCTTTTTGGGATGAAGATGGCAAAGTTTATCTGGCATACGCCTATGCCGGCAGTCGTGCTGGTATAAAAAGCGTTTTAGCGATAATGCCTTTAAATGCAGAAGGGACTAAATCTACAGCACCGGGAACCCTTGTTTATGACGGGCATGAGCTCGACCCGACTATTGAAGGGCCCAAATTTTATAAAAGAAACGGTTTTTACTATCTCTTTGCACCAGCCGGGGGTGTTTCTACTGGTTGGCAGTTAGTATTAAGAAGTAAAAATATTTATGGGCCATACGAGCGTAAAGTTGTTATGGATGAAGGGAAATCAGGTGTTAATGGCCCACATCAGGGCGCCTGGGTAAATACCCAAACGGGCGAAGATTGGTTTCTTCATTTCCAGGATAAAGATGCATACGGGCGAGTGGTTCATTTGCAACCAATGAAATGGGTAAATAACTGGCCTGTTATTGGTTTGGATAAAGATGGCGATGGAAAGGGCGAGCCGGTTGATATACTAAAAAAGCCGAATGTTGGAAAAATTTATCCGATAGAGACGCCTTTGGAAAGCGATGAATTTAATGCGCAAGAATTAGGCTTACAATGGCAGTGGCAGGCAAATCCACAAGCCACATGGGCTTTCAACGATGCAACTAATGGCGTGCTGAAGCTATATACGGCTAAAGTTCCCGATGATGCTAAAAACCTCTGGGATGTTCCGAACTTATTGCTGCAAAAATTTCCTGCAGAAGCGTTTTCAATCACCACGAAGGTTAATTTTAAGCCAAATCCAAAACTTGAGAATGAACGAACTGGTTTAGTGGTTATGGGTAGAAATTATGCCACTCTCGATATCAGAAGCAAGAAAGAAGGCATCTATCTTTTCTACAGCACATGTAATTCTGCAGATAAAGGGAAAAATGAGGATGGGAAAGAGCTTCTTAAACTGAAAGCTGGAGCCATTTATTTAAAAGTCAAAGTTTCGACCGGTGCAAAATGCCAGTTTAGCTATAGCGAAGATGGCCTAAAATTTATTAATGTTAATGATGAATTTCAAGCTGTAGCAGGCCAATGGATTGGTGCTAAAGTTGGGCTTTTCGCTTTACGCGATTCACAAACAAACGACTCAGGTATTGCCGAATATGACTGGTTCAGAGTTGATAAATAAATTTAGCCCATCTCTTGGTTTGGGTAAGAAGATGAGCTTAATTTTAGATTTACCCAACCATTGTTCTCGAGGTAATTGCAATCCTATTCCAAGCATTAATGGTTACAATTGCCATGATAATTTGAGATAGATAATTTGCATCGAATAGATTTGCAGCTTTGTCGTAAGTTTTATCGGACACGTGATTTGTAATTAAGGTCACTTCTTCCGTTAGCGCTAAAATTGCCTTTTCTTCTTCGTTAAATAAATTTGTTTCTCTCCACGCATTTAAGAGGTAAATTCTTTGTTCTGTTTCACCTAGTTTTCTTGCATCAACACTATGCATATTTAAACAAAATGCGCAACCATTTATTTGTGAAGCACGCAGTTTTATTAATTCTTTATGTGTTGCTTTTAAAGCACTCGATGCTAAGTATTTCTCTAACGCATACATGGCCTGATAAGCTGTAGGCTCGGTTTTTTGAATGTCTATTCTACTTTCCATTTTTTATTTTTTTAATAATGATGTAAAAGTCTGCATCATTTTTATTAAAAAACTTAATCTAGTTTAAGAAATAATTCGACGCTTAAAAATTATATTAATAGTTAAAATTTATATATTTGAAATTATAAATCAATTTTAGCTATATGACTTTAGTTCAGCTTGAATACATTGTTGCTGTTGATACTTACAGAAGTTTTGTAACCGCTGCAGATAAATGCTTCGTTACTCAGCCAACATTGAGCATGCAGGTACAAAAACTTGAAGAGCTTTTGAGTGTAAAGATATTCGATAGAAGCAAGCAACCAGTTAGTCCGACAGAAATTGGAACACAAATTATCGCCCAGGCAAGAATTATTTTACAAGAAAGCGGCAAGGTAAAAGAGTTAATCAGCAGCCAGCAGCAAGATGTTTTAGGTGAATTAAGAATTGGTGTTATTCCAACGGTTGCGCCATATCTTTTGCCTGAAGTTATTTCTGCAATGCTTGAAAAATATCCGGAGTTAAAGTTAATGATTTGGGAGTATACCACTGAAGATATCATTCATCATTTAAAAACCGGCGTTTTAGATTGTGGCATTCTGGCAACACCATTAACAGATGCTAACATAACCGAAACACCGCTTTATTATGAAAATTTTGTAAGCTATATAAGTAAAAACAGTAAGCTTTATAAAAAGAAAGCTGTTGATGCTGAGGATTTAAACGATGAAAATATTTGGCTTTTAAATGAAGGTCATTGTATGCGCAACCAGGTATTGAATATTTGTAGGTCGACTAAAAATAACCGGTTACAAGGTTTGGAGTACAATACAGGAAGTGTTGAAACCCTGGTTAGAATGGTTGATTTAAACGGTGGTGCAACACTACTTCCTGAACTTGCGATAGCAGAATTAAATGCTAAGCAAACCAATAAAATCAGGCACTTCAAATCTCCTGAGCCTGTGCGGGAAATTAGCCTGGTAACCCATAAAAACTTTATCAAAAAGAGGATGCTAAATGCGTTAAAAGAGGAGATTTTAGAAATTATCCCGAAAACTATGAAACAGAAAAAGAAAAAAGATATTGTTGGTATTTAGGCTTTCAAATTAATGTAGTTTAACTTCATCATCTCGTTTAACATGCGCTGCTAATTGATAACCTTGCGTTTCAGGATTTTTATCATCCAAAAAAATTAGAATCAATAAGGAAATAACGGGAATTAAGAAGGATATAAAAAACCAGAACCAAAAATTACGGCCAGTTCTTTTTGCGAGAAAACCAGCCAAAATTTGGGGTGACAATAAGAGGCATAGAACAGCAGACCCTACTAAAATTTCAGGCATTGTAAAAAATATTAGTTTACTTTTTCGGGTTTTAACAAGAGGCCGCTAATATCGCCTTCAACTTCTTCTTCACCTTTTTTCTTCTTTTTATTGGCCTTACCGCTTAAGCGATCTTCTATAATTTTATCATATTGAGCCTGTTGCTCGCCTTTTAAAACATTACGAATACTCTTCGAGGTTTCGTTTTGCATTTTATAGTACTTGTCTATATCATCCTCTTTCGTATTCCCAGCTTGCTGTCTCTTTACTAAATCAGATTGCTCTTTTGCCTGGTTATAGGTTAAACTGTAAATGATGCTTTTCTGGGTGTCATTAAGTTTTAGCTTCTTATCTAAATCTTCTACGTTTTTCTTCGCAATCTCGCTTGGTGTTGGTGCTTTCTGTTGCGCAACCGCTAAAGAACCAAATCCAATTACCATTAAAAACAAAACTATAACCTTTTTCATGTTGATAAAATATTATATGCGAAGGTATTAATTAATAAGAAAGCCTGCAAATTGTGTTTGCAGGCTTTCGGTAATCTTATTTTCAGATGTTATTACAATGCTTTTTTGTAAAGCTCTGCAACAGCATCCCAGTTTACAACATTCCAGATTGCAGCTAAATAATCCGGGCGTTTATTTTGATATTTTAAATAATACGCATGTTCCCAAACATCAATACCTAAAATTGGAGTGCCTTTTACTTCAGCAATATCCATTAATGGGTTATCTTGGTTTGGAGTTGATGAAACCTGAAGTTTTTTATCGGCACCAACTGATAGCCAAGCCCAACCAGAACCAAAACGAGTTGCACCTGCTTCTTGCATTTTAGTTTTTAAATCAGCAAAAGAACCAAAAGTAGTTGTAATGGCTTTTGCTAACTCGCCAGTTGGTTCACCACCTTTATTCGGACCTAAAATGTTCCAGAATAAGGAGTGGTTATAGTGTCCGCCACCGTTATTTCTAACTGCAGCAGGGTATTTTGAAATATTTTTTACAATATCCTCGATACTTGAATTCGCTTCAGGTTTACCTTCTAACGCCTTATTCAGGTTCGTAACATAAGCCTGGTGATGTTTGTCATGGTGGATTTCCATGGTTGTTTTATCAATATGCGGTTCTAATGCATCGGTTGCGTAATGTAACGCAGGTAATTCAAAAGCCATAATATTTATATGTTTAAAGTTTAAAAAATGTTTCTTGAAGCAAATATAACATTCGAAGGTTAAGTTTTGTTCACGTTATTATCATCAATTGGTTTTATTACCGATTAAATCACCTTTTATTTGCAAAGAAGTTTTTCATTAAAGATGCGCATTCTTCGGCCAGTACGCCACCTTTTAATTCTGTCTTTGGATGAAGTAAATTCCCTCCTTTTGATAGAAAACCTCTTTTTTCTTCACGGGCACCATAAACAATTCTGCTGATTTGTGTCCAATAACTTGCGCCTGCGCACATTACGCAAGGCTCAATGGTTACATATAACGTACAATCTGTAAGGTATTTTCCGCCGATGGTTTGGCTTGCTGAAGTAAATGCCTGCATTTCGGCGTGAGCTGTTACATCATTTAAGCGCTCAGTAAGATTATACCCCCGGCCGATAATTCGGTTTTTCGAAACGACGATTGCGCCAATAGGAATTTCATCTTCGGCCAAGGCTTTTTGCGCTTCGCCTAAGGCTAGTTTCATGTAATGGATGTCTTCCGCTTCTGGGTCATTGTTTTCAAAATTATAAAAACTCATGCTCAAAGATAACTTATATCATTTTACTTCCATTAGGAACTTTGCTGTTCAATGTGGTTAACACGATATCTCCATTTTCATCAGCAAAACCAGTAACCAGAAATTCAGACATGAATTTGCCAATTTGTTTTTTTGGGAAGTTGATAATACCAACAATTTGTTTACCAGGAAGTTCTTCCTTTGTATAAATTTTAGTTATTTGTGCACTGCTGGTTTTAATGCCGAATTCCCCAAAATCTACTTTAAGTTTATATGCAGGTTTTCTGGCTTCGGGGAAATCAAAAACTTCTAATATTGTTCCGGCACGCAACTCTATTTTTTCAAAATCGCTCCACGCTATTTCTTCCATAATTATAATTTTTGCCTAAAAATATAAATATCAAAATTCAATGCCTTAGCTTATTTCATTTTTTAGAATCATCACATTAGGCCACTAAAACGAAGAATGTTTTAATTACCGAAAATCACCTTGTTATGGATAGAATACTATGTTTTTATATGCTGCGTAACCAGAGCATTTCTTGATAGATAATAATTTTAAAATTTAAAGCTTTTCTGGAGGCTGAAAAGCTTTTATAACTGGGCGGTTTTGGAAATCAGTTTGATTACCACTACTAATTATTGCGCACAAGGTCCATCTGGTATTTCCTTACTTATCTTAATTACTTTGGTTACCACTAAAGTAGAATCGAAATCGGCTGCGACAGTAGCGGTGTCAGATTTTGCAAAATAGCCTTCCAATTCCACATATACCGGTTCATAAGGTTTCTCGAAATTTAGATTACTGTAAGAAAGCTCCAGATTTTTAACACTATCTGCCACCCAATATTCCCTTCCATCTTCGCAAAGTGTAAAAGATTTCATTTCTGGGCCAAAACTATACAAACCCTTAACAGTTTTGATGTTACTTGCCGCTTCCTCTTTGTCTGACCTATTACAAGCGGTAATGGCCACGCCAGAAAGCATAACGAATACGATTGCTTGTTTAAATAACTTCATGTTTTATAGTGCTTGATTAATCTGATCTATCTTCTTTACGCTTAAATTAGATGACAAAGCAGATGCCAAAAATGAGAAAATCCCAACAGTAACAAAAACTAAAATAAAATCTTTCCACTTTAGGCCTATAGGATAGGAACTTATAAGTGTTGTATTTTCTTCTCCCATTTTAATTAACCCGTAATTGTGTTGGAGAAAATAAAATATCAGACCGATTATCAGGCCAAGAACACAGCCAGACATCGTAATCATCATTCCTTCCAATAAAAATATTCGTTTTATTAGCTTTTTACTGGCTCCTAAACTGCTTAAAATAGCAATGTCTTTTACCTTATCGATTACCAACATGGTTAATGAGCCAATGATATTAAATATAGCAATAATTAAAATAAATGTAAGAATTATATAAACCGCCCATTTTTCGGTATTTAAAATGTGATAAAGTGAACGGTTTTGCTCGGCCCGATTTCTTATTTCAAAGGTTGGTCCAGCTTTTTCCTCCATTTCTTTTTGAAATTTATCTACATTTACGCCGGGTTTTAAGTTAATTTCTATAGAAGAAACATTCTTTTCTTCGCCTAAAAGTGCTCTGGCAAAATCAAGCGGAACAACAATTCCGTTATCAAACTCTTGTTGAACTTCGAAAACACCACTAACGCGAATGCTTTTATTTACAAAATCATCTGCAGGGTTTATGTTGTTAACAGCAATATTCTTTCTAGGAGAATAAATTTCCAATTCAGTAAATGGATCTACAGTATTAACGGCCAGATAAGTTTGTAAAGCAGAGCCTATAACAGAACTGTAGCCACTTTTATTACTGAGAACGAACCTACCTTCGCGAATTGTGCTATCTAATTTTGGATTTTTAAGGTAATCAGAGCTTACCCCCTTAACCATGCCAACCGCCTGTTTGTTATTATATTTAAGCAGGGCATTTTCTTGCAGAACTTCGGTAAAAGAATAGATGTCATCACTGTTTTTAAGCTGATTGAAATATTTTGTGTCCGGATTAAACGTTTTTCCCTTTGCCGGAACGATGGCGAGTTCCGGTGTCATTGTATTAAACATATTGAGGATTGTTACCTCTAAACCATTAAATACAGAGAGAATAATTATCAGTGCTGCACTTCCAACCATAACACCTACCATCGAAATCCCCGAAATAAGGTTAATTGCATTTGTTGATTTCTTGGCGAAAAGATACCTCTTGGCGATATAAAATGGCGTATTCACTGGCTAAATATATGGAAAATGTAAGTTGTAATATGGAATACTAAATCGGATAATTTTGTGCAGTCTGCCGCATTCCATTATCACCTAACATTAAAAGAACGGATTATGTTCTCGCTCAAACCCAATTATTGTTGCCGGCCCATGTCCTGGATAAACTTTAACCGCATTAGGCAGGGGAAAAAGTTGTGTTTTAATGCTATTAATTAATTGTTGATGATTGCCACCTGGTAAATCTGTTCGGCCAATACTTCCGTAAAAAAGAACATCGCCACCAATTAAAAAGCCATCAGCTTTGCTGTAAAAGCATAAATGAGCAGGCGAGTGGCCGGGAGCAAAAATTAGCTCCAGTTTGCTATTTCCAAATTCTATTGTTCCTGTTTCTTCTAAAAAGGTATCAGGCTCAGGCGAAAGTTCGTACCTGGTAAAACCCATTTGCGGTGCATAACCAGGAATTGCCTGAAGTATTTGTAACTCGCCCTTATTAAATTGAGGTTTCAATCCCCATGTATCAAAAACAAATTTGTTACCAAATACATGATCCAAGTGACAGTGAGTATTTAAAAGTAAAACAGGTTGAAGGTTGTTTTCTTTTATAAAAGCAGCAAATTCATTTTGTTCGGCACCATCATACATACCCGGATCGATGATTACGCATTTCTTAGTTTCATCGTATAACAGATATGTGTTTTCGCTGTAAGCGTTAAACGTAAATATTTTTATGCTAATCATTTGTATGTAAAATCAAGAGGTTAATCTTTCCATTTAAAAGTTGATATCATCCTGTCTATATCAGTTTTAATAAACTTTACTACAGGTTCAATCGAATCGTATTGCGGTCGCTCATTGAAGTACAACGCTCCTCTAAAATAATGTTTTGTGCTATCAGTTAAAAAAAACTGTACCGATGAGGCCGTATTCCCTTCAATTGCGTAATAAATGCCATAAACCTTTCTGCCGGGATAATTTATCAATTTCTGGTCGATTGCGCTCGCCTTTATAGTGTGTTTAAAGGCAAGCTTTCGAGCGTCTTCTACCATTTCATCATATTCTGCTTTATTGGAAACGTCGTAATAAGTTAAATGCAGAAAACCATTAAACTGCGTAAAATGTAAATTGTACCAATATTTTTCCGCATTTTTTCCTTTATCAGTTTCCATTTTGGCATATACCGGGTATTCAAAACTAAAAGGAGCAGATGCATTAAATTCCTGATATTTTTTTGCCGGGTAAACAATTCTGAAGTAACCCCTTGGCTTCGGACTATAATCATTATTTTGACATGAAGCCATACATAATAGAAGCAATGCCGTAAAAAGGCCAAAATATTTCAGTTTCATAATTTGCTTCATCAGTTTTACTTAATGCAATATTAACGGAATTTAACCGATATTATTCCAAATGCACCAGGCTCTTTCTGCTTGCTTATACAGCATTTCTAGGCCATTTTTTATTTCAGCACCTTTTTCTGCTGCTTTTGCCAAAAAAGTTGTTTCCAGTGGATTATACACTAAATCGTAGGCTAAATATGTCGAATCCAGTATAGTGTAGTCGATATCCGGGAAGGTATCTACATTTGGAGACATGCCTAATGGTGTAGTATTAATTAAGAGTTTATGCGATTTTAATTGCTCAATACTAATATCGCTATACAAAATAGCGCCTTCTACGGCCTTGCGTACCACAACCTTATAGTCGATACTCAGTTTATCCAATACATATTTTACCGCTTTAGCAGCCCCGCCATCGCCAAAAACCAAAGCTTTAGCATGTTGTGGTTTTAGCAGGGGTTTCAGCGAAGCTTCAAAACCATGGGCATCCGTATTGTAACCTTTCAAATAAGTTTCCCCATCAAAATTTTTAATTGAGATACAATTTACCGCCCCAATCTTTTCTGCAGCTTCTTCAATTTCATTTAAATAGCACAGCACATTTACTTTATGAGGTATGGTAACATTTAACCCGCATAGCGATGGATTTTTAGCTAATAAATCGGGCAGTGATTTAATATCCTCAATTGGAAAAAGCTCGTACTGATGATTTGCAATTCCTTCATTTAAAAACTTTTCGGTAAAATATTTTTTGGAGAATGAATGAGAAAGCGGATATCCGATTAAGCCGTAAGTTTTCATGTTAATATTTTACGATAAAAATAGGCACGAAGCAATTTTTATAGCTAAGCTTAAAGATTGCCTTGTGCCTCGCAACAACGATTTTGGGTTATTTTCCTAAATTCAGAAAATGATCAAAAGTGTCGCCGCGTAATCCTAAACGGATTGTTTCCAATGGGATAACTTCGGCAGGCGCAATGTTACCAAGGTTTACGTTAGTGCCAATTAGCTTAATAAACCACACTTGTTGTTCCTTTTGTGGTGCCTCCCAAATAATTGTTTCTTCAGGAATCTGAGTTAAAATTTCGTCAACAAGTCCTTCTCTAACTTCACCGCTACCGCGGTAAATACCCACGTTTCCTCCTTCACGAGCTTCAGCAATAACTTTCCACGAGCCAGCTTCTATTTCTGCTTTCATTAGTTTGATCCACTTGTATGGGGCAAATATTTTAGCTGCATCTTTGCTTCCAACTTCAGAAATTACGGTAACTTGTTTCGCTAGTTTGCTAATAAAATCGCATTTTAAATCATGTTCAATCTCGATAGAACCATCAGATACTTCAGCATATTCCATTCCGTATTGGTCTAAAACACGCTGGTAATCTTCAAATTGATTTCGAATGATAAATGCTTCGAATAATGTTCCACCAAAATAGGTAGGTATACCGGCACTTTTATATAAAGCTAATTTTTCTTTAAGGTTTGGCGTAACATGTGATGTAGCCCAACCTAATTTCACGATGTCTGTATGTACGCCGGCAACTTCAATAAAATCTTCTACCTGGCGAAGGCTTAATCCCTTATCCATAACCATTGTTAAGCCTTTTTGGCGAGGTTTAGATGGACGTTCGGGAACGTTTAATAATGGGTAATTCATATGCGTACAAAAGTGAAAAAAATTTTGAGATTTATTTGTTAAATTTTTCTCACAAGGCTTTTACCTGATATATCTGTTTATAACATTGATAATAGCACTATTATCTTGCAATTGTGGCAAATATTCAAACAAGATATAGTGTTTGTCGGGGTCAGTTGTTAGCGCAGTTTCCAAATAACCCAATGCGTCAGCATAGTTACCCAAGGCAAATAAATAAGCTACCATTCTGTAATAAAGTTCTGCTGCTTCTGGATTATTTTTTATCGCTTCTGCCATCGTTTCCGATGCTTCTAAGAGTTTTCCCTGCTCGTACAAAACGGTGCTGAAATCCAGCCAGGCTTCAATATCAAGCGGGTTGTATTCTAAAACCTTTTCGTAAGCTGTAATCGATTCCTCAATTTGATTCAGTTTGTAGTGGGCATCTGCCATGGCAAACCAGAAATCAGGATTTTCGGCTTCTAAATCAATTGCTTTTTTATAAAAATGTAAAGATTCAAAGTAACGTTCCTCATGATTTAAAGTTACACCAATTCCAAACCAGGCATCGGCCATTTTGGGATCCATTTTAACCGATTTCTTGTAATAAGAACGGGCCTCATCCATTTTTTCCAACTTCTCGTAGCATTCGCCAATTGCACAATAAGTGTCGGCATTAGGTTGCTCGTACTCGAAAGTTTGCTTGTAAACTTCAATCGCCTCATCGTATTTATCTAACTGAACTAAGGCATTTCCTTTGTTAAAATATGCAGAACTAAAATCCTCTTTAATAAGAATGGCATAATCGTAAGCATCAATTGCTTTTTCGAAAAGGTTAAGTTTATGGAAACTATTCCCTAAATTATACCACGCCGCATAAGAATAAGGGTCTGTATCAATATACTGCTGATAAAATTTGATGCTTTCTTCCTGCTTGTCCAAAACATCATAACAGAAAGCCAATTCATACAAACCATCCTGATTTTCCATATTTTGTTCCAAACTCATTTTTATGTAAGTAATGGCACTTTCGTAATCAGACATGCTTTGGTACACATAAGCTATTTGCAAAAGAATTTCATCAGTGCTTTCCGCAAGGCCTAGGGCTTTTTCATAATTTTCTAACGCTTCACTATAACGCTCGGTATTCTGATAAATATTGCCACGCAGTAAATAAATATCCGGCTCTGACGGTTCTAAAAGTTCAGCCTTTTGTAACGCCAGGAAAGCAAGTTCGTTGTTGTTTGTTAAAATAAATAAATGCGCCTGTTTAATTAAAAAAACAGTAGCGTAAGGATGTTGACTAATTGCATAATCAACAACTTGTAAAGCTTTTACCGGATCGTTTTTCTCGATGTAAAAATCTACAATGTATTCAAAAGCGCCTGCATCGAAAAAATACTGGTCCTTATTCCGGATCATTTCTTCGTAACGTTCTACTGAGCGTTGAGCATCTTCATTGGATTCAAAAAAGAATTCTTCTTCCATATCGTTATACTATTAAAGAACCGTGCCATTTAGCAGAAAAACACATTATAAGTTTACAATATTTACCAATGTGGTTAAAAAATAATTATTAACATTGGAGGTTTATTCAGATGTAAATCGCTGAAAATAAACTATATCGATTGCGTTTTGATGTGTGAATAATCACTTTCTTTTTTCTGTTGCGCAGTTCCTTTTCCCTTCTTTTACAAAAATAGCATAAATTTATATTAGTTAAGGTAATAATCAGGTCATGAAAAGAGTAGTCGTTTTGGCACTTATGTGTGTGTTTTTTAGTAAAAATCTTTTAGCGCAAAGCAATGATGAAGATGGCGTGAAGCAGGCTGTTAACAATCTTTTTTTTGGAATGAAGAATGGCGACAGCACTTTGGCTGCCTCGGCGTTTTCAAAAAACAGCATCTTACAGACAATTGTTAATAAAGATGGAAAAAATACTGTGCGAACAGAATCTGTTTCCGAATTTATAAAGTTTATTGGAGCACCACACAGCCAAAAATATGATGAAAGAATCGTATTTACCAACATATTAATCGATGGGCCACTCGCGAGTGTTTGGACCGATTATCAGTTTTATGTAGATGAAAAGTTTAGTCATTGCGGCGTGAATTCCTTCCAACTGGTAAAAGGAGAAAATGGCTGGCGAATTGTTTATATTATTGATACAAGGCGAAAAGACCAATGTAAATCTTAGCTTTGAAAACCGAGCCAAAAAAAATATAACGAGCAAAATATATTATGAAAACAGCTATTCAATCGATTTTAAATAAATTAGGCATAACTTCCCATAACCCAGCTTTTAGTACAGGCAATAATTGGGGCGGTGCTTCGAACCCTGAAATTATCGACAGTTTTTCGCCTGTTGATGGAAAAAAAATCGCATCTGTAAAGGTAACAACTCAAGCAGATTACAATTCAATAATTGAAAAAGCCCAGGAAGCTTTTATATACTGGAGAACAGTTCCATCACCAAAAAGAGGCGAAATTGTTCGTCAGTTTGGTGATGCTTTACGAACAAATAAGCAGGCTTTAGGCACATTGGTATCTTATGAAATGGGTAAAAGTTTGCAGGAAGGGTTTGGAGAAGTGCAGGAGATGATTGACATCTGCGATTTTGCGGTGGGCTTATCGCGGCAGCTTTATGGTTTAACTATGCATAGTGAACGCCCAAGCCATAGAATGTATGAGCAATGGCATCCACTTGGAATTGTAGGTATCATTTCTGCATTTAACTTTCCGGTTGCTGTTTGGAGCTGGAATGCCGCTCTGGCTTTAGTTTGTGGCAATGTTTGTATCTGGAAGCCATCAGAAAAAACACCCTTAACTGGCATTGCCTGCCAGAAAATTCTTGCTGCAGTATTGGCAGAAAATGATATTCCTGAGGGCGTTTCCAATTTGATAATCGGCGATAGCGTAATTGGAGAATTGTTGACTAACGACCCCCGTATACCATTGATTTCGGCTACTGGCTCTACCAGAATGGGAAAAGCTGTTGCCGCTGCCGTGGGCGCCCGGCTAGGGAAAAGCTTGTTGGAATTAGGTGGAAATAATGCAATTATCATATCAGAACATGCAGATTTAGACATGAGTTTAATCGGTGCTGTTTTTGGTGCAGTTGGTACTGCCGGACAGCGCTGCACTTCTACCCGAAGATTAATTATCCACGAAAGTGTATATGATGCTTTTACTGCAAAGTTGGTTAAAGCTTATGGCCAATTGCGTATTGGCGACCCGCTAGACCAGAATAATCATGTTGGGCCGGTAATAGATAGAGATGCCGTTAATGCTTACCTCGATTCTATTGAAAAATGTAAAGCCGAAGGTGGCAATTTCTTGGTTGAAGGCGGGGTTTTAGATGGCGAAAGTTACGAAAGTGGTTGTTATGTAAAACCTTGTATTGCCGAAGTTAAAAATTATTTCAGCATTGTTCAGCATGAAACATTTGCCCCAATTTTATATTTGATTAAGTATAAAACATTGGATGAAGCAATTGCCCTGCAAAATGGCGTTCCGCAAGGTTTATCATCCGCTATCATGACCTTAAATTTAAGAGAAGCGGAGCAGTTTCTTTCCAGTCAGGGCTCTGATTGCGGCATTGCTAATGTCAATATTGGTACATCTGGTGCAGAAATCGGGGGTGCTTTTGGGGGTGAAAAGGAAACAGGCGGTGGAAGAGAGAGCGGTTCTGATGCGTGGAGGGCTTATATGCGCAGGCAAACAAACACGATAAATTATTCGCATACTTTGCCGCTTGCACAAGGCATAAAATTCGATTTGTAAAACATTCATCAAAATCAACCATTTCTTGCAAAACTGAATTCATCATTTATAACTTAGCCGCATGGAAAATATTTCAGGAAAAAGCGCCCTGATTACGGGTGCAGGTAAAGGTATTGGAAAGGCAATTGCAGTAGCTTTAGCCAAAGAAGGTGTAAACGTTGGATTAATTGCCAGAACTCAAAGCGATTTAGATAAAGTTGCGGAAGAAATAAAATCATTGAACGTAAAAATAAGTACCGTTACTGCTGATGTAGGCGACATCAAATCAGTAAATAAGGCTGTGGAAAAAATACAATCGGAATTGGGCTTTATTGATATTTTAATTAATAATGCCGGAATTGGCAAGTTTGCAAAATTTCTGGAACTGGAACCTGAAGCCTGGGAGGAAGTTATAAAAATCAATTTGCTTGGTCCGTATTATGTTACCAGAGCTGTGGTTCCGCAGATGATTGAAAAACAAACTGGTGACATTATTAATATTTCAAGTTCATCAGCTTTGAATCCGGCAGCTGTTACTAGTGCCTATTCCGCCTCCAAAGCAGGTTTAATTGCACTATCCAGCTCCTTAATGCAAGAAATGCGTAAGCATAATATTCGGGTTACCTCGTTAACGCCAAGTACTACAGCTACCGATATGGCTATGGAACTGAAACTCACGGATGGAAATCCTGACAAGGTAATGCAGCCAGAAGATTTGGCAGAGTTAATTATTGCCCAATTAAAGCTAAACCGTAGAGTTTTTGTTAAAGATGCAGGTGTTTGGTCTACCAATCCATAAAATAAAAAACGGTGAAGGAATCGCTCCTTCACCGTTATCATTAACTAAAACTAAACTATGTATGTAGATTATTAGAAAAGTTTTTCTAATAAGTCGATTTTCAAATCCTCGTAGCGAGATGTGTTGCTTGCGAAAACTGCCTTTGGCGCAATGCTGATGTTTGTACTTTCCGAAGCAAAATCATCTAGCTTCATTTTAGCCTCATGGCCCAAAACCGCAATGTGGCTTTCTGTTGTTCCTTCTAAGCTTAGGCTGGTTCCATCGTTAATTGTTGTGCTTAAATTAACTGTATTTGCATTAATACACGCTGTAGCGCTGTCTTTCAAAACAACATTAAGGTTTAATAAGTTAAATTTTCCACTCGTTGTAACTGATGAAGTATTAGAAGCTTCTATGGTTGAAATATTATTAACATGCGCAATAACTGTTAGCGCATCCTTTGTAAATGAGCTGATGCGAAGTTCAGTACCTTGTTGCTGTACCAATGCATTGTTTGCATAATATTTATCGAAAACTTCGATATGCTCTTTACTATCCTGAACGAGAATAAGTTTCACATTTCCAGAAACGGCAATTTTCGTAATGTTTTTTACGTGAGTTAATGCAGTGTAATTTCCACTAATTTCTGTGGCATTTGCAACTGTAGCTGCGCTGCTTAAAGCAACTATTGTTAAAGCGGCAGCGAATAAGTTTTTGATAGAATTTTTCATGACTGTAATATTTTATATGTTGTAAATCTTTTTTTGAGGCTTAATAGCCAGGTTGTTTTGAATATAAGACGACAACATTTCGAAAACGTTTCAGCAGAAAAGCTTCAATTATACCATTTACCGGTAATTCTAGACGAACACCCTTAATATCTATACGAAAAAGTTTTTATCAGTAATACATATTGTTAAAACGGTTAAATAGTTGTTACCAGCGGATAACAATTTTGTTAAAAACTGTTAATATTCATTTAAACTAAAATATTAGTTTTATATTAGGTGTGTAAACCAAATCCATCTATGAAAAAACTACTACTCTCGTTGTGCCTTCTGATTTTTTATTGTTTTTCTGCAGAAGCACAAACTTTACACGCAATCAAGGGCCGGGTTATTGATACCGCATCAACAACAATTTTAGGAAACACATCAATTTCTTTATTAAATGCTAAAGACTCTACAATGGTAAAATTTACCAGGGCTTTGGATAACGGAACATTTGAGTTAGGAAACATTAGAAACGGTAAATACATCTTACTGGTTTCGTATCCAAAATATGCTGATTTTGTTGATCACTTTACTTTAGATTCTTCAAAAAAGGATATTGATTATGGCAAAATTAATTTGACAGGTAAAGCTCAAATCCTTGCAGATGTAATTATAAAAGGGAACCGTTCTGCAATTAAAATTAAGGGTGATACTACTGAATTCGACCCGCAGGCATATAATATTGAGCCGAACGCTAAGGTTGAAGATTTAATTAAACAATTTCCGGGTATCCAGGTAGATAAAGACGGTAAGATAACTGCTCAAGGCCAAACTAATGTTAAAGTTTTAGTAGATGGAGAAGAATTTTTTGGTGATGACCCAACTTTGGTTACCAAAAATATCAGGGCAGATATGGTTGATAAAGTTCAGCTGTATGATAAGAAAAGTGATCAGGCAACCTTTACAGGTATTGATGACGGGGAGAAAACGAAAACACTTAATATCAAGCTGAAAGAGAATTCGAAGAATGGTTATTTCGGCAAAGTTGTGGGCGGCATTGGTAATGATGATTTTTATCAAGGCCAGGCTATGTTTAACAGATTTGCAGGCAAGAAAAAGTTTTCAGCTTACGGTGTACTAGGTAATAATGGTCAAGTGGGTTTAGGCTGGGATGATAGCCAACGTTTCGGCTCATCTGGCAGCCCTACGGTAAGTGATGATGGCGGGATTTATTTTACAGGAAGTGGTGATGAATTTGATTCATGGGGAGGGCAATACGGCGGTCAGGGGATTCCCATAGCTAGAAATGGCGGCTTGCATTTTGATAACAAATGGAATAGTGATAAAGAAACCTTAAACACGAATTATAAAATCGGCTCGCTCCGGATAACCGGAGACAGGAACACCATCAGCCAGAATAATTTAGCTACGGGAATCATCAATAATACATCTAATCAAACCTATGATAATGATATGTTTAGGCAAAAGTTAGATGCAATGTATGAGGTGAAGCTGGATACAACCCTTACTTTGAAAGTAAATGTTGATGGAACTTTAAAACATAGCACAACTTTTCAGGATTATGCAACACTAAGTACACGTGGAAACAACAGCTTGCTAAATACAAGTGCCAGAACGGTAACAAACGATGGAGATGACAAAATATTTAATATTAATACCTTTTTAACAAAGCGGTTGAAGAAAAAAGGTCGCACGCTTTCCCTTAATTTAAGTCAATCTGTTTCTGATACCAAAACTGAAGGTTATTTAAACTCAGAAAATAGCTTTTTTAATGCTGCGGGCGCACAGGACAGTATCGTAAACGTAGATCAGTTTAAAGTTAACAGCATTACAAACAATGTTTTCAAATCAAACCTGGCCTATACCGAACCGATTACCAAATCTTTAACGGTTGTATTAAATTATGGTTTAAACTTAATTAATGGCAGGTCTGACAGAAAATCTTTTAATCAATCTATTGGCGGAAGGTATGACCTTCTAGATACAGAGTTTAGTAACGATTATCAGTTGGATCAGGTAATCAATCAGGGGGGTGCAATTTTCAATTATAAAAAAGGAAAAACTGTTGTTAATATTGGATCTAAATTTAGCGGGGTAGATTTTAAACAGGAAGATTTATACAACAACAAAACCTATAACCGAAACTTTGTAAACTACATGCCTCAGGCATCGTACCAGTACAATTTTTCTCAGCAACAATCTCTCCGATTGAGCTATAATGGTAATACAAATCAACCAGCTTTAGATCAGATTCAGCCTATACGAGTAAATACCGACCCGCTTAACATAACGTTGGGTAACCCCGATTTAAGACCATCTTTTAGAAGCAGCTTAAATGCAAGTTATAATTCATACAAGGTTATCACCAGTCAGTCAATTTACCTTAGTGCTTTCTATAGTTTCACATCAAACCCTATTGTAAGTAACGTTACAACAGATTCTGCAGGTAAAAGCACATATCAATCCGTAAATATCTCTGGTAAAACACCTGCCAATTTCAGTGTATACTCAAGAATTAGCAGAAAAATCAATGGGATAGATTTAAACGTTGGTTTGGGTTTTAATATGAATGGCAATACATCATACAATTACATAAATAATGTGTTGAATGAAACTAAAACAATATCCTATAACCCAAGTATAAATTTTTCAAAATATAAAGATAAGAAATACAGTTTCTACGCTTTCTTCGGCCCAAGTTATACTACAACCGAGGCTTCAGTTCAGCGAGCATTCAATAGTAATGGCTGGGGAGCCTCCGGTTACATTTCGGGTTCAGTACAGTTGCCTGGCAATTTCGAAATCGCTTTAGATGGTAACTATACCTACCGAGGCAAAACACAGGCTTTCAACGAGTCATTCTCTCAGTTTCTATTGAATCCTACAGTAAGTAAAAAGTTCTTCAAATCTCAGAATTTAAAAACTTCAGTTACCGGCTTTGATGTCTTCAATCAAAACCAGGGCTTTAGCCGGTCTGCTTCGAATGGAAATATTACACAAACGAGTTATACTACAATTAGAAGATATTTTATGTTCTCAGTTAGCTGGGACTTTACAAAAATGGGCGGTGGCGTTAAACCTCAAAACTAAAAAACATGAAAACAACGTTGAAACTTACAATAATTTGTACGATTTTTTTAATTGCTAATCATTGCTTTGCACAAAATGTACACTTCATAAAAAATGGTATAATCGAATTCGAAAAACGATCGAATATGTATGCCCTTATCAAAAAGAAAATTAATAAGGATAACGAAAGTTACATGCAACAAGCCTTTGATAATTACAAAAAAAATAACCCGCAGTTTAAGGCAGCAAAAAGTACTTTAAGGTTTAATAGCGATAAAGGTGTTTATAAGTTTGATGAGGAATCTGTTCCAGCCACAAATAATTGGTTATACAACAATCCAATAGCCGACTTAAAAAACATTATCGCTACCGATTTTAAAGCAGCAACCAGTACAACGCAAAAAAGTGTTTACGAGGCAACTTACCTGGTAAAAGATAGCGTACGCAAAATAAACTGGAAAATTACCGATGAAACACGCGATATAGCAGGTTACGAATGCCGTAGAGCAAATGCAATCATTATGGATTCTGTTTACGTAGTTGCATATTATTGTAATCAAATTGCTGTATCCGGCGGACCAGAATCTTTTACCGGTTTACCTGGAATGATATTAGGCTTAGCGCTGCCCCACGATAACATAACCTGGTTTGCAACTAAAGTAACTGAAGTAAGCATACCTGAAAAAGAATTGCTACCGCCTGCAAAAGGAAAGCCTACAGATAATGCAGGCCTTAAAAAGGTTTTGTTATCGGTTTTTAAAAATGAAGGCGAATATGCACAACCCTATTTAAAGGCTTTTATGCTGTAAGCACTATCTTGAAATTATGGTTAAATTAGCCTAATTTCATGCCGCAAATGTACAAAGCACTTTTTAATCACATAAACAGATTTATAGATTTGAGTAACGATGAACAAGAAACACTTGCATCATTGCTCAAATTTTTTTCAGTTAAAAAGAAGGCTTTTTTGCTGGAGCAAGGAGAAACTTGCAAGGCTAATTACTTCGTTGTAAATGGCTGTTTACGATTATATTTTCTCGATATAAAAGGCGTGGAACAAACTACACAGTTTGCCATAGAAAATTGGTGGATTACCGACTTAACCAGTTTTTTGTTCCAAAAGCCATCCGATTTCTTTATTCAGGCTTCAGAAAATACTGAAGTTATTGCTATAGCTCAAAATGATTACGAGGAAATGTTCGCCAGGATTCCAAAAATCGAGCGTTATTTCAGATTAATTTTGCAGAAAAATCATCAGGCTGCTCAAAGAAGAATAATGTTCTTATATAGCTTCACCGCCGAAGAAAGATACCACCACTTTAATGGTTTATTCCCTGAATTCGTACAAAGAATACCACAGTATATGCTCGCTTCTTACTTGGGCTTTACGCCAGAATTTTTAAGTAAAATAAGGGCAAAAAAATAATTCCCGCTAATAAAAATAAACCGATAGATAATTAAATCTTATTTTTGCTGAAAAAAAACTTTTGGGTAAAGATAAACTTAGGCGATTTGCAGAAATTGAAACATTTGCAAACGTATATCAATTAGAAGAAGGAAAGCCGCTAAAAGGCAAATGGGCAACAGAGCATTTTAAAAACAATAATCCTGTTGTATTAGAGCTTGCTTGCGGAAAAGGCGAGTATTCTGTTAATTTAGCTCAGTTATTTCCCGATAAAAATTTTATCGGTGTCGATTACAAAGGCAATCGGATTTGGCGGGGTGCGAAAACGGCCATTGAGGAAGGGATAAATAATGTTGCTTTTTTAAGAATCCAGATTGAAAATTTACTGGATTACTTTGGCGAAGCTGAAATTGACGAAATATGGATAACATTTCCTGATCCACAACCTCAAATCAGCAGAGAGAAAAAACGCCTTACCTTTCCGGCATTCCTTAATAAATATAAACAGATTTTAACACCTGGTGGATGTGTAAACTTAAAAACAGATAACGACCAGCTCTATGCTTACACTTGCGAAAAAGTTGAGGAATTAGGTTTAAAAGTTAGTAAGAACACCAACCATTTGTATACGTCAGAATTTGTTAGCGATGTTTTATCGATAAAAACTTATTATGAGAAAAAGTATTTGTTACACGATAAAAATATAAACTACATTCAATTTTCATTTGAATAATGAACACTAACTTTTACGATCAGGTTTATGAGGTAGCCAGGTTAATTCCGAGAGGAAGGGTAACCTCTTATGGCGCAATCGCTAAATGTTTAGGAGCGGCAAAATCATCGAGAATGGTTGGGCATGCAATGCTTTATGCCGGTATGGCGCATCCGAAAGTTCCTGCACACCGTGTTGTAAATAGTATTGGTTTATTAACCGGCAAGTTTCATTTTAGCCCTCCTGAACTTATGGAAGAGCTTTTAGCCGCAGAAGGCGTGGAGGTAAAAAACGATAAAGTTGTAAATTTTAAAAAAGTGTTTTGGAACCCTATGGAAGAAATTGATATTGATTAATAGATTCACAGTCATTTCAAAACCATCCAATTTTTTTTCAATCAAAATCACTCATTTAACAATCAAAACATGGGCAAATTAGTAGAAGAATTTAACGGCTATCGGGAGAAAATGAACGATAGAATAATGGAAACAGCCAATACCAATATCAAACGATTTTTTGCTTTAGATACCACATCGTACGCAGATGGCGCTTTAAACGTAAAAACAAAGGAAATGCTTGGCCTTGTAGCATCAATGGTTTTGCGTTGTGATGATTGTATTAAATATCATTTGGGCAAATGCCATGAAGCCGGCGTTAACTCGGATGAAATGAATGAAATATTTATGATAGCCAATTTAGTTGGTGGCAGTATTGTAATTCCACACTACAGAAGGGCCGTTGAATACTGGGATGAGTTAAATGAAGGAGTTTAGTGTTAAAAAACTTTTTTTCAGCAAGGTGTCTGCACCCATTCATCTTGCTTAACTTTAAATCCTGCTCTATTTTTTAGCCTCATTATAAGCCTTTACCAACTCTGTTACGTCTTTGGCATTTAACGCAGTATTAGCCTCAACCAGTTCTTTTAAATTACTATCGTCTCCAAGTTTCTGCAATAAAATAGTTTTTACTTCCGCTTTTCTCGAATCTTCAGTTATAGCTTTTATTGGTATTTCCTGCATTGGTCCGGCGCCGGGTTTTTCAATGAAGTAACGTACAACCGGAGCACCAGCGGGGCGCTCGGCCATAGTTCGGCCACCACCAATACTTATTCCGCCTCCTAAACCCATACCGCCATAACCACCGGTGCCGGTTCCAACACCAATTGATGGGCTAAACCTTACCTTCTTTTGCTTTTGAACAGGCATTAGTTTTTCGCCACCAAAGGAGTAAAGATTCACTTTACCCATTTCAATAACCTTTACAAAACGGTATTCGAGGTTTTTACCTGTCGCAAAACCCTTGCTCAGGTAACTATTGCCGTTCCAGAAGAAATTTTTAATGTCTTTAGCCGGCAAAATTATATCAGTTTCATCATTTTCACTTATAAAAACGGAAAAGTAATCCGTGCCTTTAACCGTTCCACGTATAACATCATTGTTATTTTTAACAATAAAATCTTGCGCCTCTGCTATTTGAAGGCAAGATAAAGTGGTGGCAATAAAAAAAAGGAAAAGTCTCATCGTAAAATTTAGTATTTAGAATAACGCAATTTTAGTGGTTTTAACACATCATTCCTAAAATTTCATACGTTTTAGTTTCATCAGATTATTAACTTTGGTTAAATTAAACCTGATAGGTTAACTTATCGGTTATCATTAAAGCTGAGTAATCACATGAATAATAAAAAACTCTTTCTTTTAGATGGAATGGCGCTGATGTACAGGGCACATTTTGCATTGAGCAAAAACCCTCGTTTTACCTCAACAGGCATCAACACATCTGCTGTAATGGGCTTTACCAATACACTGCTCGATGTTTTGAAGAAAGAAAAACCAACACATATTGCAGTCGTTTTTGATACTGAAGCGCCAACAGAACGCCACACATCTTTCGAGGCTTACAAGGCGCATCGGCAGGCAATGCCAGAAGATTTAGCTGCTGCTATGCCCTATGTTATTAAGTTAATTACAGGCTTTAACATTCCCGTTATCACTTCTGATGGTTATGAAGCCGATGACATTATTGGAACTTTGGCCAAAAAAGCCGAAGCTAAAGGTTACCAGGTTTATTGCATGACGCCAGATAAGGATTTTGCTCAACTGGTTTCGGAGAATATTTTTATTTACAAGCCTGCACGCATGGGCAACGACATGGAAATTTTAGGCGTGGCAGAAGTTTTGGCGAAATGGGAAATAGAAAACGTTCTTCAGGTAATTGATATTTTGGGTTTATGGGGCGATGCGGTAGATAACATTCCGGGCATTCCTGGTATTGGAGAAAAAACAGCCAAGCTTTTAATTAAGCAGTATGGTTCGATGGAAAATATCATTGCAAATTCTCATGAATTAAAAGGCAAGCAACGCGAAAACGTAGAAAATTTTGCTGAACAAGGTTTAATATCAAAAAAGCTGGCCACCATACTTTTAGATGTTCCCGTTGAGCTGGATGAGGAGAGTTTGGAACTTTGCGATCCAAGCAAAGATTTGCTTGAGCCATTATTTACTGAGCTTGAATTTAGAACTTTGGGCCGCCGTGTTTTTGGAGACGAGTTTTCTGTAACAACGGCTAAATTTCAGGAAGGCACTCAAACAGATCTTTTTGGTAACCAGCCCGGAGAAACCATCCAATACACAAATACCCTTGAAGAAGAAGAGCCTGCAGAAAAACTTCCTGCAAAAACAATTGAAAATACAGACCATAACTATCAATTGGTAGAAACCGCTGCGCAACGTGCCGAACTGATTAAGTTATTACTTGCTCAGGATAGAATATCTTTCGATACCGAAACTACAGGTACGGATGCAAATATGGCAGAGCTGGTCGGTTTATCATTTTCGATAAAACCTGGTGAGGGTTATTACATTCCGGTTCCAGAAAATCGCGAGGAAGCGCAGGCAATTGTTAATGAGTTTAAGGTGGTGTTGGAAAATGATAAAATTGAAAAAATCGGTCAGAACACCAAATACGATATTTTGGTTTTTAAATGGTACGGTTTAGAAGTTAAAGGAAAGCTTTTCGATACCATGTTAGCACATTACCTAATCGATCCGGATACACGCCACGGCATGGATGTTTTATCGGAAAACTACCTCGGCTACTCTCCGATTTCCATTACCAAACTAATTGGCCCGAAAGGCAAAAATCAGGGCACCATGCGTGATGTTCCGGTGATCGACGTAGTTGATTATGCAGCCGAGGATGCTGATGTTACCTTGCAGCTGGCGAATATTTTCGAACCAAAATTAAAGGAATTAAATGCAGCTAAACTAGCCGCTGAAATCGAAAATCCGTTGGTTTATGTACTGGCAGATATCGAAAAAGAAGGTGTTCGAATTGATATAGAAACCCTAAAAGCTTACTCAAAAGAGCTCGAAACGGATATTATTAAGTTCGAACAGAACGTATATGATAAAGCTGGAATTAAGTTCAACCTTGCATCTCCAAAACAATTGGGTGAGGTTTTATTTGATAAATTACAATTAGATCCGAAGGCGAAGAAAACCAAAACAGGTCAATATCAAACAGGAGAAGATGTGCTTTTGGCTTTGGCGAGTAAGAGCGATATCGTTCAGGATATTTTAGATTTCCGCCAGTTGCAAAAGTTAAAGTCTACCTATGTTGATGCACTTCCGCTAATGGTAAATCCGAAAACAGGGCGAGTACACACGTCATATAATCAGGCCGTTGCCGCAACCGGGCGATTAAGTTCAAATAACCCGAACTTGCAGAATATTCCAATCAGAACAGAAAGAGGACGCGAAGTAAGAAAAGCGTTTATCGCGAGAGATGAAAATCATATTCTACTATCTGCCGATTATTCGCAAATAGAACTGCGCATCATTGCCGAAATCAGCAAGGAAGAAAATATGCTCGATGCATTTAGTAAGGGAATTGATATTCATACTGCAACCGCCGCCAAAGTTTATGGAATCGGTATTGAAGATGTTGACAGCACACAAAGAAGAAATGCAAAAGCAGTAAACTTCGGCATCATCTACGGTCAATCTGCGTTTGGGTTATCTCAAAATCTCGGCATTCCACGTAAAGAAGCAGCTGAAATTATCGAACAATATTTTGCGCAGTATCCAGGCATTAAACGCTATATGAGTGATACCATGAACTTTGCCAGGGAAAACGGTTTTGTAGAAACGATTATGGGCAGAAGACGTTATCTCCGAGATATTAATTCGGCTAATCAAACCGTTCGTGGATTTGCAGAACGTAATGCCATTAATGCCCCAATACAAGGTTCTGCGGCAGATATGATTAAGATTGCCATGATAAACATTCACCAAGAAATGAAAAACCAACAACTACAATCTACGATGACTATGCAAGTGCATGATGAGTTGGTTTTCGACGTTTTAAAAACGGAGAAAGAAGCGATGAAGGCGATAATCCAAGATAAAATGGCCAATGCGATTAAATTAACGGTTCCGATTGTAGTGGAAATTGGCGAAGGCGATAATTGGTTAGCAGCACATTAATCATAATTATGAAAAGGATATTGCTCTTGGTATTAAGTATTATTTCTTTATCGGCATCTGCTCAACAAAGTGATACGCTGTATAGTTATACGAATATTGGCGGAAAAGAGGTTAAAAAAGAAAAAGCTATAAATGTTTATAAAATTTTTCGCCGGGATAGTACCAGCTGGGTCAAAACCACGTCAGACCATAATTTGATTCTGCTTAAAAAAGAAACATATTCAGATCCAGAACTCAAAGTTTTAAATGGATCATATGTTGAGTATTCGGGAGGTAAACTTAAACTTAAAGGTTATTATATCAAAGGGAATAAAGCTGGTGCGTGGATTAGTTATGATACTGCTGGCAGAGCCTTGGAGTCTGAAGTTTACATTTTAAACAAACTGAATGGACAAAACATTTCCTACTGGCCAGATGGAAAGACAAAAGAAGAAGGTATTTATGAAAACGGGAAGCGGACAGGTAACTGGAAATTGTATTACAAAGATGGTAGTATTGCTTCAGATGAAAAATACGATGCCAATTATAATTTAATTGATAGCAGCTACTATGATCCGGCCCACAACCCAACATCGAAGGTTAAAATTATAAATGTTCCTATGTTTCCGGGTGGTATGGCAGCTTTTTATCAATATTTAGGAAGAAATATCAAATACCCAACCGAAGCATTTAAGAATAAAATTATGGGTACTGTGCTTTGTTCGTTTGTGGTAGATACATTAGGCAAGCTACAAGATATTAAAATCATCTCCTCTCCTGATGATAGCCTGTCTGAAGAAGCCAAACGGGTATTAAGGTATTCGCCCAAATGGATTCCCGCAGCACTTTTAGGCGAACCGGTAAGAGTAAGATACAACGTTAACATAAATTTCAGGCTTTAATTTATCTAAAATAAAATTCCTATCTTCATTAAATCTTCATCCCGATTATTCAATTTTATATCAACAAATAAACGAGTAAAACAAAAAATTAAGACATGAAAAAACTATTGAGTTTAATCGCAATCGCAGCATTTGGTTTAACTACAGCATTTGCTCAAACACCTGCAACTACTGCTCCGGCTAAAAAAGTTGTTAAAAAAGAAGTAAAAACTGCAACGGCCCCTGTAAAAGCAGGTGTTAAGCAAGAGGCTAAAAAAGTAGAAACAAAAACAACTACTACAGCATCAAAAGTAAAAGCAGACGGAACGCCTGATATGCGTTTTAAAGAAAATAAAACGAAAGTGGTAACTAAGGTTGCGGGGCCAACTAAAAAAGATGGTACAGCAGATATGCGCTACAAAGCAAATAAAGCTGCCGCTAAAAAGAACTAGGTTTAGGTTTATAATTGAAAAGGGTTCCAGATGAAAATCGGAACCCTTTTTTGTTTTATAGCTCAATGGTTTCACCAACCTGAGGCAGAAGTAATGTTTTGTTTTCGCGTTTAAATTTTGCTATCGCGTCTTCAGTATCAATACTAATTGGAGGGAATGTATTGTAGTGCACGCCAATAATCTGGTCGCAATTTACGTATTTCGAGGCGATAACTGCATCATCAATCCCCATTGTATAATGCCCGCCAATGGGTAAAATTGCATAATCCAAGTTGTGCAGTTCGGCTAATAATTTCATTTCAAGCGTAAGTGCTGTATCGCCGGCAAAGTAGATCTGTTTGCCCATAAGGTTTAGAATAAAACCTGCCGGATTTCCCCCATAACTGCCATCAGGATTTGAACTACTATGAACGGCCCAAACCGTGCGAAGTTTACCGAAAGGCAATTCTTGTGTTCCAAAGTTAACATCAACAACATTTTCTACTCCTTGTTCTTTAATCCACTTGGCAACTTCAACCATTGCAATAACCTGTGCATTGGTTTGCTTTGCCAACTCAACTAAATCGGCAACATGATCTCCATGGCCGTGGCTAACCAAGATATAGTCTGCTTCAATTTTCGAAGTGTCGATAGCCTTAGCTAAGGGATTGTGTTTTATAAAAGGGTCAAAGAGAAATTTCTTGCCATCAGCTTCTATCAAAAAACACGATTGACCGTAATATGTAAATTTCATTTGTATGGAGATTATTTTTATGAATGTATATTAGTTGTTGGCGGTAATTTTAAATTCAAACTACTGGCCAAACATTCCGCCAAGGCCGCCGAGCATATCTTTAGCTGAGGCCTGCATTTCTGTAGAACTTACTTCCTCTGCATTTGCGAGTGCTTTGTTTATTGCTGTTAGCAACAGCTCTTCCAGCTCCTCTCTGTCTGCATTTTTCAAAAATTCGTCATCAATTGAAACACCCGTAATTGTTTTATTTGCAGTTGCAGTAATTCTAATTGCGCCATTCTCAACTTCGCCGAATACCGAAATGGTATCTAAACGTTTCTTAATTTCTTCGGCTTTTTGTTGTGCCGCGAATAATTTATCGAACATAATTTGCTGTTTTTATTATAAAACTAAATTAAGCTAAATTGTTTTATTTTTTCTTTATTAAGCGGTATGAAGCAACCCCATTTCAGGTTATCTATAGAATAAGATTGCTTTGTACCTCGCATTGACGATTGGTAGAGGTCTCAAATTTAATCCTCATCACTTCCAGGCAAACTGCCGTTGCCGTGGTATGCACCTTTTCTAATGATTGGCATATTTAAATGTTTATATAAATCATCAAGATGCATTAAGCTTCCGTTTGTTAAATTCCCCAAGAAAATTACAACGATGTTTTTATCTAAATCTCTTACATAAATATGGCGGAAACCATGCCACCAACCTGTGTGGTAAACAACTTTGTCCATTTTTTCACCATCGAACATCCGCCAGCCATAACCATAATTAAAGTGGCCATTAACAGGTTTGTTTCTGCCAACGTAAGATGAATCTGTGCTTTGCTTGTTAATAAACCGATTGCTTTTTAAGTATTTATCATACAAAACCAAATCGTGAACGGTACTGTAAATTCCTTTATCGCCGACCGGCCCATCCAAGAAGTTTTGCGCTACAGAATATCTCCAGGTGCGGTCGTGACCAACAACATCAACAGGAACTTTTTCGTATTCTGTTGTGCTGTAAACGTGTGTATGTTTCATGCCTGCGGGCTTGAAAATATGCTCCATCATGTATTGAGAATAGCGCTGACCCGTTACTTTTTCAATAATAGCGCCTAAAACCATAAAGTTCGAATTGTTGTAATGGAACCTGTTATCGGGCTTAACATAAGGGTTTGGTTTACGCTCAGCGATGATATTCATAACTTCCTGATTGGTGACACCTTTTTTCATATTACGCTTTTCTTTGCGCCAGATATCATCAATAAAATAAACATAGTTCATCATTCCACTGCGATGGGTAAGCAACAACTTTACTGTAATTCCATCGTAAGGAAAGTTAGGAAAGAATTTTTTAACGTTATCATTAAGGGAAATCTTTTTCGCTTCCACCAATTGCATAATCGCAGTGCCTGTAAAGGTTTTAGTTATTGACGCAAGCTCGAATTCTGAGTTTATGTTTAGGCTGTCGCGATGAAGATAATCTGCCCAGCCAATTGCCTTTTCGTATAAAATTTTGCCATCTTTTGCCACCAACATATTTCCGTTGAAACCATATTTCCGGTGTAGGTTATCAACGAAATCGGCAATCCATTTATCGCCTTTTGCAGGGTTATAAGCGATTAAAAGACTATCAGCTTTGTCATCATCTTTTGTTCGTATTTTGGCATCAGCAGCTTTTTTTTCTTCTGATTTTTTACTGTTGCAAGCGGTTAAGAAAGTTAAAGAGATGGCAAACGCAGAGATTATATATTTGAAATTCATTTATTCAGGCAGACTAGATTTAAAACCCGAAAATTAAAGAATTTTGTGGCGTAAAACGCAAAGAGTTTTACACATTTTTGCATTGTTGATTATACCAGCATTCAAATAAATGGCCGCTATTTCCATAAACCGGGTCATTATCAGGTTTTACTACTTTTGCGATATCCTCATCAGCTTCCGGGCGTTCTTCGGGCTTTCCAAATTTCATGTTATACTCCGAACCTTTTGGATAAGCGCCCACAACCGTAAAATCATCGCTGGCTCTTAGTCTTTTATGCGCAACTCCGGCAGGAATTACGACCACATCACCTTTATCCAATTCAATGCAAACACCATGCTCGCCACCAAACTGCACATCGGCGTTGCCACAATAAACACCCATAACTTCGTGGGTGTTACTATGATAATGGTGGTAGTCGAAAATTCCATCTACCCATGCATTTGAATATCCATTTTGTGCAAAAACAGTTTTAATAACATCAATCTTGTCATCCGGATGAATTAAAAATGCGCCTTTGTAAATCATTAAAGGGTAAACCGGATTATTAGGGAAATTTCCGTTTTCTTCTATTTTATGTGAAACTAGGTATGCTTCCTGAATTAATTTTTCTTTATCCATGGTTAAAGTGTTTGTTATTTAACAAAGGAAGATGGAAAGGGTTTAGATTTAGTTGCTGATAAAATCTAAATACCTGAAATTTAACCGGCATACAGCTTTTACTTCGATAGGTTAAACTTCAGGTATTCTCCGGATTTTATTTTTGGCTTGCTGCCCAAAGATTCATTTTGGCTTCGAAAACAGATAATGGTAAAGAGCCGTCTTTCAACACTTCTGTATGAAAGGCTGCAAGTTTAAACTTCTGACCTAATTCTTTTTCATATCTGGTTCTCAGTTCTCTTATTTTCATTGCGCCTGTTTTGTACCCTAAAGCTTGCGCAGGTATGCCCATGTAACGTTCAATCTCAGCCGTTGCACCTTCAGTGCTTATTGCTTCGTTGTCAATCATATACTTTATGGCTTGTTCTCTTGTCATGTTCTTTGTATGAATAGCCACGTCAATAACTAAACGCACCGCCCTGTGCATTTCATCGCCCAGAGCCCCCATGTGCTGATAAGGATCTTGATATAAACCTAGTTCTTTACCTAATGATTCGCAGTATAAAGCCCAACCTTCTACATAGGCGTTATGACCGCCAAATCTTCGGAAATTGGGTAGCGACGTATTTTCTTGTGTTAACGAAATTTGATAATGGTGTCCGGGAATAGCTTCATGTAAGAAAAGAGATTCCATTCCTGATGTAGTATTGAAAGTTTTAGCATCCAGAATCGGAACATAAAAAATTCCGGGGCGCTTACCATCTGCCGAGCCTTGATTATACTCTGCACTCGCAGAAGCTGCTCGGAATGCCTCGGTTTGACGGATTTCGAATGGCGTTTTAGGCTCCGTCTCGAACATCTTTTTCAAATTGGGTTTCATTCTTTGATGAATGTTTTCAAAAGCGGATAAAATCTCTTGCGGCGTTTTGTAAGGCATGAATTTCTTATCTGTTTTCATGTATTCAAAGAAGGCTTTTAAATCTCCTTTAAATCCAACCAGATTTTTAATGCTGTCCATTTCGCTTTTAATCCGGGCTACTTCTTTCAAACCTGTTTGATAAACTTCTTCGGGCGTTTTATTCGTGGTGGTTTGTTGCCTAACTAAATAAGCATACCATTCAGCGCCACCAGGTAAAGCCGAATAGCCTGATGTTGCCCTTGCTTTAGGCAGGTACTCATTTTGCAAGTAGTCGCCTAATTTTTTATAGGTAGGAATAATCACATTTGTTATCGCATTGCGATATTCTTCTGTAATTTTTTGTTTTTCTGCAGCTGAAAAAGAAGCCGGAATTAATTTAACGGGGCCATAAAATAGACTTTGCTCAGGCATAGCCACAACCATGCTTTGCATTTGAGGAATCATTTTTACAACTAAAGCTTTTGGTAGAACATAACCAGCACCAGCACCTTTTTTAAAATTACCAATAGCTGTATCAGCCCAAACAGAAAACGATTTGGCCCGTTTTAACCAATCTTCGTAATTTTTAACAGTTTTAAATGGTTGAGCGCCTGTTCCGGAACCTAACTGACCAAAAGTTAAGGGCAATGCAAACATTTGATTAAATGGAAAATATTCGGCGTGGTATTTAAAGCCTTCGAGGTTCATGGTAATCTGGTCTTTCATGTAGTCGAAAGATAATTTATCATTACGGTTAAGGCTTTCTCTATCATAGCTTTTTAAGCTATCTAAGTAACGCTCATTAAAACTTTTGTTCGCCGAAATATAAGCTTGTGAGCCATCATTTGGCAGCAGATCGTTATAACGCTCGTCGCCGATATAGGTTGCCGCAATCGGACTTAATTTTAATCCATCCTGATAATAATTTTCGCACAGCGATGCAAATTTTTTATCGGATTCGGTACCTTCAGCTTTTTTACTTTGCTTACATGCAAACAGTGCTGCAGCGCATGCTACAGAGAGAAATATTTTCTTCATTTTATGTTAGGTTACGGGGCAAATCAAAAGTAGTAAAAATAGAATGCTTATTGTTATTTCATTAAAATCGACAAGAATGACGTGGTTTTTTATACTTCAAGTTAATAGCTTATGATATACCAAAAGGTAAATACGCTATGTACAAGTTTTCCCAAATAAAACCTTGCCGAGGTCTGTAAAATTTCCGGAATTATTATTGAAAATTATGGCAGATGAAAAATATGTTAAACCAAAAAAGCCATTCCTTTGGGAATGGCTTTGATATTAATATTATCCTTCGGCAAGCTCAGGATGACGAATTATTATGCTAATAATCTGATTGGCTCTTCTAATAAACCTTTTAACGTCTGTAAGAATTGTGCTCCCGTTGCACCATCAACCACACGGTGATCGCAACCTAAAGTCAATTTCATTACATTACCAGGAACAACAGCACCATTTTTAACTACAGGAACTTGTTGAATTGCCCCTACTGATAAAATTGCGCCATCAGGAGAATTGATGATTGATGTAAACTCATCAATACCAAACATACCTAAATTAGAAACGGTGAAAGTTGAACCTTCCCAATCTGCTGGCTGTAATTTTTTAGCTTTTGCTTTACCACCAAAATCTTTTACTTCAGCAGAAATATGAGATAATGATTTACCGTCAGCAAAACGAACCACAGGAACTAATAAACCATCTTCAACAGCCATAGCAACGCCAATGTTTGTATGCTCATTGAAACGGATTTTATCGCCACCCCATGAAGAGTTAACAGCCGGGTGTTTTTTCAAGGCAACAGCAACCGCTTTAATCACGATATCGTTGAATGAAACTTTAACCGGAGCAACTGCATTGATTGCCGTACGGGCAGCCATTGCGTTATCCATATCAATACTTACAGTTAAGTAGAAATGTGGCGCAGTAAATAAACTTTCAGCCAAACGTTTAGCAATTACTTTACGCATTTGCGAAACAGGTTGCTCGGTAAATTTAACCTCGCCAACAAATGTTGGAATAACTGGAGCAGCAGCACTTGCTTTTTCGGCAGCTGGCGCAGATTCTGATTTTGCCGGAGCAGCGGCCGGCTTAAAGTTTTCAATATCTTTTTTAATGATACGTCCACCTTCTGCACTACCTGCAACTTGCGATAATTCGATACCCTTATCTTTAGCAATTTTCTTAGCCAAAGGCGATGCTTTTACACGGCTATCAGAAGAACTTTCTGCAACTGGAGCCGATGAATCGGCATCAGCTGTTGTAGCTTGTTTTTCTTCTTTCGGTGCTTCTTCTTTGCTTTCAGCTTTTGCTGCTGGCGCAGAACCACCCGCTAAAATTCCGCTAACATCAGTTCCTTCCGGACCAACGATAGCGATAATGCCATTAACTTTAGCCGCCTGACCTTTTTCTACACCAATGTGTAATAACGTTCCGGTTGCATAACCCATAACTTCCATAGTTGCCTTATCGGTTTCTACATCAGCTAAAACGTCGTCGTCCTTAACCTGGTCGCCAACTTTTTTATGCCATTCAGCAATAACGCCTTCAGTCATGGTATCGCTTAACAAAGGCATACGAATTACCGTAACACCTTTTGCTGCTAATTCTTCTTCGCTTAAACCGCCACCTTGAGCAGGAGCAGCTTCTTCTTTTTTGTCTTCAGCTTTTGGTGCTTCAGTGCTTTCAGCTTTCGGAGCTTCGCCACCTTTCTCAGCATCTAAAGCAGCTTGAAAATCTTCACCTTCTTTACCGATAACGGCCATTACAGCATCAACCGGAACAGCTTCACCTTCTTTTACACCAACGTATAAAAGTGTACCATCCCAATAAGATTCCATATCCATTGTTGCTTTGTCAGTTTCTACTTCTGCCAAAACATCGCCGCTTTTCACTTTATCGCCCACTTTTTTATGCCACTTCGCCAAAACCCCTTCGGTCATGGTGTCGCTCATTTTGGGCATTTTAATTACATCAGCCATTATATCTAATTAATTGAAATCTTTTTAAAAATTAGTCCATTACGTAAGGGTAGTTCTCAGTCATGTAAACATCTTTATATAACTCAGATGCTTCCGGCCAAGGAGATTCTTCTGCGAATTTCACAGCCTGATCTACCGTAGCTTTAACTTTAGCTTCTACTTCTTCAATCCAGGCCTGGTCTGCATACTTTTCTTTAAGAATAGTTTCTCTTGCAAGCTCAACCGGATCTTTTGCTTTATAATCTTCTAATTCTTCTTTAGTACGATATTTCGCAGGGTCAGACATCGAGTGACCACGGTAACGGTAAGTTCTCATTTCTAAGAAAGTTGGTCCTTCACCTTTACGGGCACGTTGAATTGCCTCGTCCATTGCATTGTGTACTGCAACTGGGTCCATACCATCAACCGGAGCGCAAGGCATATCAAAACCTAAACCAATTTTGTAAATATCAGTCATGTTTGTGGTACGTTGTACCGAAGTACCCATTGCATAACCATTGTTTTCGCAAACAAAAATTACAGGCAATTTCCACAACATCGCCATATTAAAAGTTTCGTTTAATGCACCCTGGCGCACCGCACCATCGCCCATATAACAAATATTAACGTTATCTGTTCCTTTATATTTTTCTGCAAAAGCAACACCAGCGCCTAGTGGAATCTGACCTCCAACAATGGCATGGCCACCATAAAAATTATGTTCTTTGCTAAACATGTGCATCGAACCACCTTTACCTTTCGAGCAACCAGTAGCTTTACCATACATTTCTGCCATAATGCTATCGGCACTAACACCCAAAGCTAAAGCGTGAGCATGATCACGGTAAGTAGTAATCATCGAATCGCCTTTTTGCATTGCAGATATTGCGCCTGCAACCACAGCTTCTTGCCCAATGTATAAATGACAAAAGCCACGAATTTTTTGTTGTCCGTATAATTGGCCTGTTTTCTCTTCGAATTTGCGCATAAGCAACATCGATTCGAACCATTTTAACCAAGTATCTTTATTTATTTCTACTGCACTCATTTTAGGATATTTGTTTTTTTGCGACAGCAAATCTAATTTTTTTATTGTAATTTTTGGCACTTTTAAGTGTAAAAACATCATGCACTTTCACACAATCGTAGATTTAACAGTTGTTTTACATTTAAATCTTTCTCATCCCGCCTATTTCGCTCAAAACGTCGATTTTATAGATTTTAAATTCACAGTTTATCAAGGTAATGGTTTTGTTTGATGGTAAAATATAATTCTGTGAAATAGCGTATTACCGTAATTTATTTATTTTTATTTCGAAAGGCAATTGCAGTAATCTTTGGGTAAAGATAGTCCCGCCATGCGCATTATCTTTTTTATTAATTTTAGTGGAAATTTTAAATATTCTACTACAAAAAAGTGTAATTGCTGCTGTCGGGCTTAAATATTTAGGTTAACCTAAGTAAACTAAACCCGACAGGAGCGGGCACGGCGACAATTTTTTCAATTGGAGTAAGTAAAGCGAATGGCGGGACTTACAGAAGCGATGAAATACAGGAAATTGATTTTCATACATTTTATAAGTTCTGTTTTAGCATTTTTACTTGCCCAAAATCGTTAAAATGTTAATAACTTTTAATTTTAAACCTAAAACATTTGGACGACATTTAGATTATTAATATTTTTGGCCACCAACAATAAGCCCATGTGGTGTACGTTAATGTGTAAGTGAGTTACCCAAACATAACTGTATAACATGATTAAAAAATTTTTGTTTTCATCCCTAATCGCTATTTGCACGCTCTCAGCCGCATTTGCGCAAACAAAAACAAAAGAATCCGGTAAAGAACTAACAGACCCAGACAATTTAGCATCACAGTATTTTTCTCAGGTTATGGGTGTTGCAGTAGATGCAACTTCGAACTTGAAATTGTACAAATTTGTTTATGAATGGATAGGAACCCCATACAGTTTTGGTGGAAACACTAAAAAAGGGATTGATTGTTCTGCTTTCACAAAAGCGATTTACGATAAAGTTTTCAACACTACAATCAGAAGAAATTCAAGAGATATTTTCAGCATGGTAGATCCGCTTTCTAAAGAAGATTTAAAAGAAGGCGATTTAGTTTTCTTCAAAATAAAAAGCAGAAGTATTTCGCACATTGGTATTTATCTAGGCGATAACAGGTTCGCACATGCTTCAAGTTCTCGTGGCGTGGTAATCAGTAATTTAAACGAGCCTTATTACAGTCGCTATTTTTATAAAGGCGGAAGAATTCTTGAATCATTTAAAAAGGATTTTACCGTAGAATAAATACATTTACAATCGTAGATTTACGATTTTAGATTGAATACATACAATCCTCCCGAAGCAATTTTGGAGGATTTTTTTATAACATAAAATTAACTAATGAAATTAACCTCCGGCATAGTTCTATCGTTCCTTGTTTTAATTGTTATTTTAAGTTGCACGGGCAATAGTGCCCAGGTTGTGGTTTCGCAGTCGAAAGCTGATACCTTGACCAGAAAAATTAAGGATACAATTTCAATAACGGCTGTTGGCGATATTATGCTGGGCTCAGCTTTTCCCTCAAAAGTAAACCTTCCGCCCGATGATGCCATAAACAGTTTCCAGGCTGTTGATAGTTTTCTAAAAGGCGATGTTATTTTCGGGAATCTGGAAGGCTGCTTTTTAAATTCAGGAAATTCAAACAAGTGCAACGGTATAAACCCGAACAATTGTTATGCTTTCCGCATGCCCGAGCGTTACGCCGGCATTTATAAAAAAGCAGGATTTAATGTGTTAAGCATCGCGAATAACCACGTTGGCGATTTTGATGCAAAGGGTAGAAAAAATACCGCAAAGATTTTAGATTCATTAGAAATTAATTACGCCGGGCAACTTAATAAAACCTATGCTATTTTTGAAAAAGATAGTGTTAAATATGCATTTTGTGCTTTTGCTCCAAATGAAAATACGGTTTCTATTAATAAAATAGACAGCGCAAAAGCATTGGTTACACGACTAAAAAGACAGGCAGATATCGTGATTGTTTCATTTCACGGAGGCGGTGAAGGGGCAAGGTTTGAACATGTAACGCGAAAAAATGAGATTTTTTACAACGAAAACCGGGGTAATGTTTACGCTTTTGCACACGCAGTTATAGATGCGGGTGCAGATGTGGTTCTAGGTCATGGTCCGCATGTAAGCAGAGCGGTTGAAGTTTATAAAAATAAATTTATTGCTTACAGTATGGGTAATTTTTGCACTTACGGAATGTTTAGCTTAAAAGGAAACAATGGCTTTGCGCCGTTGCTCCAGCTCAAAATTAATTCGAAAGGCGATTTTATTTATGCTGATGTAGTATCTATTCAGCAAGACAAAATTAATCGATTAACGGTTGATGAAAATGAAAGGGCGTTTAAAAGAATTAAGCAATTAACTGATGAAGATTTTGCGGGCCATAAACTTTTATTCGAAAACAACAGAATCACTTTAGCAACGAAGTAGGCTGATAGTTGTGTCGTTAAGACTGCCTATATTATATATTAATTAGCATTTGGCTTAGCGCTTGAAATCATAAATTTAAACATGAAAAAAGGATTAATTCTTCATTATATAGTTGGTGTTGCAGCAGCAATTTTAGTTTTAGCCGCCGCGTTTTACATTAATAAAAATCCAAAAAATCTATTATCTGCCGGCATTATTATTTTAGCTGGTTCATTGGTTGCCTACAGCCAGTTTTTAATCATTAAAGGCAAGAAGAAATAACAGTATTAATTACATTTTAATTTTAAAATGCTATAAATTAATAAGGAGGCATAACTTTGGCTGGCAATTTTAATTTATGCTCTTAGGTAGATTTTAAAAGGAGATGATTACACCTCATCTTTCGTATTTTTTACCAAGCCAATTCCAGATACGAAAAATATTAATCCGATTACACCATATACGATTAACCCACGTGTTTGCTGGCTATGTTGTACGAAACCCCAACCTGCATAAATTAATCCAATTATTCCTAAGATGGTTAGGATCGTTCCAAAAGTTCTTTTAACGTTCATAGTTTTAAAATTATCAGAGTAAAGACAATAATTATTGATTTTTGTTTGCACTTTATAAAAAGATAAACTAAACTATAAAAGTAAGCCACAGGTTAACAGGTTTAAATCCATTGCTCTGTGGCTTGAAATTGAGTTGAATTGGAATCAATATCCTACCAAACACCTAATCTGTTTGCAGGTGCAACATACATTTTGGCCGTGGCAGGAATATTAAATGCTTTATAAAATGCTTCCATATTGTAAACCGGGCCGTTTACACGGAACATTTCAGGGCTATGCGGATCTGTTTTTAAACGAACAAGCATACTTTCGTCGCGGTTTTTCATTCTCCAAACCTGCGCAAAACCTAAGAAGAAACGCTGATCAGGTGTAAAACCATCTATTTTATCGTTGCTCTTGCCTTGTTTGGTCAATTTAAAAGCGTCATATGCTATGTTCAAACCACCAATGTCTGCCAGGTTTTCTCCTAATGTTAGCGCACCGTTTACGTGTTGATTATCCAACAAAGAGAAATTGTTGTAAAATGCTACAACTTTATCTGCCTTGGTTTTAAACTTAGCAGCATCATCTTTTGTCCACCATTCTTTTAAGTTGCCGGCAGCATCATATTGGCGACCCTGGTCGTCAAAACCGTGAGTCATTTCATGGCCTATAACGGCACCAATTGCACCATAATTTATAGCATCATCAGCATTAAATGCAAAAAACGGAAACTGTAAAATCCCGGCAGGGAATACGATTTCATTAAATGATGGATTGTAATAAGCATTTACAGTTGGTGGCGTCATTCCCCATTCTGTTTTATCAACTGGTTTACCTAACTTATCCATCATCTCTTTATAATCGTGCTTTCTGGCCGATTGGAGATTGGCATAATAGGTGTTTTTGGAAATTTCTACATCATCATATTTCTTCCACTTATCAGGATAACCAATCTTTTTAACAAAGGCATTTAATTTCTCTAAGGCTTTTTTCTTAGTTTCAGGAGTCATCCAGTCTACTTTTTTAATCCTGTCTTCGTAAACTTTCTGAAGGTTGTTTACCAACTCAAGCATACGTTTTTTTGCTTCAGGTTTAAAATATTGTTCTGCGTATAGCTGGCCTAAAAGTTCGCCAAGATATCTATCTGTATTGCTTACCATTGTTTTCCACCTTTCTGTTTGCGATGGTTGACCATACAGTGTTTTTCCGAAGAAATCAAATTTAGCTGTTCTGAACGCTTTTGTTAATGCATTGGCTGCTGAGTTAAGCGCATCGAATTTTAGTTTCTCTTTCCAAACGTTAATTGGCTGACTTTTGATTAAACCAGCTAAAGATTGGTAATACTTCGGTTGACGAACAATCACGCTATCCGTGTTTGCGCCTAACTTGCTTAACACAGATTTAAAATCGATGTTTGGCATTTGCTTTTGAAAATCGGCAACAGCAAGTTTGTTGTAGTTTTTTTGAGGGTCGCGAAGTTCTACAGGCGTAGAGTGTGAGGTGGCGATAGCCGTTTCCAGCTTCAGAATATCATCGGCATATTTAGCAGCACTTGCTGAATCTCCAGATAAAGTAAATATTTTATTGATGTACTTAACGTATTCAGTCCTGATTTTTTTGGCCTTATCATCTTGGTCAAGATAATAGCTGCGTTCGGGCAAATTAATGCCCGACTGGCTGAAAACCAGCGCATTTTTATTGCTCATTTTATCGTCAGGCTCTATGCCGAAACCCAATAAATCGCCTTCACCGTTTTTAAATCCATCAGCAATAAAACTAATTAAATCCTTATCATTTTTAATGGCATCAATTTTAGTTAATAATGGTTTGATTGGTTCTGTACCCAGCTTTTCGATGGTTAGAGAATCCATGCCACTTGCATAAAAATCGCCAACTTTTTGCTCAGCAGTTCCTCCACCCGAACTATTTTTCGAAGCGTGTTCCAGTATGCTTTTTAAATTTTTAAGGTTATCGTTATAAAGGGTGTAAAATGAACCCCAGCCAGTTTCAGTTTTCGGAATCTGAACATTTTTCATCCATTTCCCATTGGCATAAAGAAAAAAGTTATCGCCAGGTTTTACTGTAGTGTCCATTCCGGCGGTATCAAAGAAAACGGTTCTTTGGTCGGCTTCGGTAGCCTGATGATTTTTATCGTTCTGGCAGGCTGAGATTAATAATAGTGCCGCAGCAGGCAGAAATAAATTCTTTTTCATTTGTATAAAATTAAGTTAGGAAATATTAAAGCTACAAAAACCATCATGTAGTTTGTATGAATTTTTATAACTTCATAAAAAAATCTAATTATGCAATACGCAATTTACATTCTAATTTTCTTTGGAATAATTATTCTCCTCGGCTCATTTGTAACTGTAAAACAGGGTACTATCGCTGTAATCACTGTGTTTGGTAAGTATCAACGACAATTGAGACCAGGGCTGAACTTCAAAATTCCATTAATCGAACAGATTTACTCCCGTATCTCAATTCAAAACCGCTCCGTTGAACTATCTTTTCAGGCTGTTACCCAAGACCAGGCAAATGTTTATTTTAAGGCGATGCTTTTGTACTCTGTTGTTAACCAGGATGAAGAAACCATTAAAAACGTAGCCTTTAAATTTGTTGATGCAACTAACTTGATGCAGGCCTTAATCAGAACTATTGAAGGTTCCATACGTGCTTATGTTGCCACTCAAAAACAGGCAAATGTTTTGGCTCAGCGAAATGAGATCGTACTTCACGTAAAGGAGCAAATTGACCAGGTTTTAGACGGGTGGGGTTATCATTTGCAGGATTTACAATTGAACGATATTACCTTTGATGAGGAGATTATGCGTTCGATGAGCAGAGTTGTAGCATCTAATAACTTAAAAGCTGCTGCCGAAAACGAAGGCCAGGCTTTATTAATTACCAAAACTAAAGGCGCTGAGGCGGATGGTAATGCAATAAAAATTGCGGCTATGGCCGAACGCGAAGCTGCTCAACTACGTGGTCAGGGTATTGCGTTATTTAGAGAGGAGGTTGCGAAAGGTATGACTAATGCCGCACATGAAATGCAACAAGCGAACTTAGATACATCGGTAATTCTTTTCACCATGTGGACTGAGGCAATTAAGCAGTTCGCAGAATATGGCGAAGGCAATATTATTTTCCTTGATGGCAGTACGGAAGGGATGAATAAAACAATGAAAGAAATGATGGCTATGCAGTTAAACAGGCAAAATCAACCTGGTCAGCAAGCTAAATAAATTCTTTCCTTAAGTTTCTGAAGGCTGTCGATTGTCAGGAAAGGCTGGTCTTCGAACTTGGGTTCTATATGAAAAAACCGCTTAAGATTAAACTTAAGCGGTTTTTTTTATAGGATTTTATCCTTAATTATTCTTAGGCATTAAACCAAGATTCATAACATAGTTACCCGATTGTTGCATGAAATCGCCCATAACATGTAAAGATTCATCTTCAATGAAATCGAAAGAATCCTGCTTCGTATTTTTCTCCCCTTTTTTAATTGGAGGCAAACCTCTTGCGGTTCTCAGTTCATTTGCTCTGGCCAGCGTTTTTGCTTCCTGAGCTTCACGTTCAGCTTTTAACTTCTCTTCATTTAAAGTAACTGATGTTTCAGCATCGCGTTTTTTAAGTTCCGCAATATCTTGTTTCAAGTATTTAAAATCGAGAGAGTTAGCAATACGTTGTTCGCTGTTTTTAATTAAATTAGGTTTTACTGCAGTTAAGTTTGCAACGGCTTTGAAGTTCGAACTTGGGATAACATCCCAAGGCAAAGCTGATGGTTCTGTATCCTCACCAATTTTATCCATTGGATATAATGATGGGAAAACAACATCTGGAGTAACACCTTTGTGCTGAGTACTGCTACCGGCAACACGATAAAACTTAGCCATTGTAAGGTTAATTTGGCCTAAATTAACATCTGCAGCGGCAGTTGATGATGGCGCAGTTCCGGTGGTTTTATTTTTCGTAATTAAACCAGCAACCCGTTGAAGCATGCTCGGGTTAACTAATTTATTTAAGTCGATAGATGATTGTACTGTACCTTTGCCATAAGTTTGGCTACCCATAATAATGCCGCGACCATAATCCTGAATTGCACCTGCAAAAATTTCAGAGGCTGAAGCACTCAAGCGATCAACCATTACACCGAACGGACCATCCCAGGCTACACCGGTTGCTTCGTCTTCATCAACCTCTATTTTACCGCGTAAATCTTTAACCTGAACTACTGGCCCTCTATCGATAAACAAGCCTGTTAATGAAATGGCTTCTACCAGCGAGCCGCCACCATTTCCACGTAAATCCATTACAATTGCATCAACTTTATCGAAAGTTTTTAATGAATCGATAAGTTTTCTAACATCTCGGGTTGTACTTTTATAATTTTTATCGCCGGCATTTGCGGCTTTAAAATCGGCATAGAAGGCAGGTAAGGTAATAATACCCATTTTATATTCTTTGCCGTTTTGGTTGATTGTTTTTACTTTTTTCTTAGCAGAAGTTTCTTCCAGAACTACTTTATCACGAACGAGTGAAATAATAACCGGTTTTGATGACATTTCTTTACCAACAGGAATAACTTTTAACCGCACTTTTGTGCCTTTAGCACCCTTAATTTTAGATACCGTTGCATCTAACCTCCAGCCCACAACATCAACAAATTCGCCATCGCCTTGTGCAACGGCAATGATTCTATCGCCAGGACTTAGTTGTTTATCTTTAAATGCTGGTCCGCCGGCAATAATTTCAGAAATTTTTACCACTTCATTCTCTAACTGTAAACGTGCGCCAATTCCTTCGAAAGAGCGAGACATATCCTCGTTAAAGGCTACTGCATTTACCGGATTAAAATAATTTGTGTGAGGGTCTATAGACTCGGTAAATGCGTCCATCAAAATTTGAAAAACATCCTGATTATTAGTTTTTGAAGTTTGTGACTGCAAATTCTGGTAACGCTTAGTTAATGTCTCCACATTTTTTACCTGCGTTGTCCCAGCCAGATTTAAGTTTATCAACTCATATTTTATACGCTTTTTCCAGGTATCATTTAATGCAGTGATGGATGTAGCCCATGGCATTTTTTCTCTGTCATAAACATATGTATCGTTCTGGTTGAAGTCGTATTTGTTCTTAATCTGTGCTAAAGAGTAACTAAAATATTCGTTCAGGCGCTTTGCATAAACGTTGTAAATATAGAATGGCCCACTCAAATCTCCGTTTTTAAAGTCATCGTCAAGTGTGTATCTGTACTTTTCAAATTCTTTAATGTCTGAAGCTAAAAAGTAATTTTTACCCTGATCCAAAGATTTGATGTATTTATCTAAAATTAGCGAAGAAATAGAATCATTAATTTCAAGCTTTTTATAATTATAGCTTTCAATCAGGTTCACTACCTCTTTGATTACCAGTTGTTGTTGTTCATCTGGCTTCACATTAGTTACACCATCCACAATTGGCTGGGTTTTCGGGGCTGCGTGGCAAGCTAGCACTGCAGCGGTAAAAAGCACAAAAAATATTCTCTTCAACATCTCTTTAAATAATTTAAAATCCATTTCTATATTCTATATAGCCAATATGATACCATTTTAGCAAATAAACAAACAAGAGACAGTATTATTACCGTCTCTTGTTAATTCTATCAAATTTAACTAAAAGGTTTTTATTTAGCAATCGTTCTAAAAGAACGTGTTACGGCACTTTTTGTTTTTAAAGCAAAGCATTAAAGAAGAAAAATTTTAACAAAAATTAACAAATGACGACGACCTGGAGGTTGAAATAATATTTTATACCCAAACACTAATTTTAGATTAGATTGCCTTAACGAGTGGCACTTAAAAAGATGGTAATTTGATGAAAAGCTTTAATGAAGAAATTACTTCTTCGAAGAAGTTCTTCCGGCAATAATTTCGCGTGACTCTTTTATCTGTGTCTTGTATTGATTGCTTTTGATGGATTTAGCTAAAAGTTCAGCACGATTTAAATCTTTTGTGGCTAATACGAAATCCTTTTTTCTGATTTTAACTTGTGCTACACCTATTACCGATTCAATATAAGAATTATTGTTACCTGTCTGTTTGGCGAGAATGCCCTGTTGGGTGTAAAACCACATCGATTGAGTATATTTATTATCTGCAAGATAAACTTTTCCTAAAATATTGTAGGTATTCATCTGACCTACCCGACTACCCATTTTTGAGTAATTTTTGAGCACGACATTTAAGAGAATTTGTTCTGCATCAGTGAAACGACCAAGTTGATAATGCATATTGCTCATTTTAATTAAGGCCTGGCAATAAAGGCCGAAGTTTTTTACAGCATTAAATTCGAAGGCTGCTTTTCCGAATAAGGTTAATGCTTCGTTATAATCGCCTTTTTTCTCCCGGTCTTCAGCATCTCCAAAATAATTATTGCCTTCGGCAAGGTCGTATTTGGAAACCGCAATGTTAATTGCGCTTCCACCCGCTCCAGGCTCCTGGTCAGATTTATCGAAGTTTTGTGCGTAAAGTTGTAAAGAGGCAAAAAGGCTCAAAAAAGCCATAACCATTTTAGTCATGCAACAAAAATAATACTTTAAATCAATTTTCAGCTAAATACCTGTAAATTAACATCGAAAGCTGCCCAAACCATATATGGATGAGAATCGCAATGGTAAAGTTCGCCGCTGGCAGAAATGCCGATAACACCGGCGAATCCGTCGAATGCTTTAAGTTCCGCAAATGATTTATCACAGGCATCTTTTAACGTAAAGCCATCTGTTACACGGGTTACAATTTTTGCAGCCAATGCACCACTCACAATATCTTCTCCAACACCTGTGCAGGAGATGCCGGCAAATGAATTAGCATAGTTACCGGCCACGGTTGCCGAATCGCTTACACGGCAAGGAATTTCGAAACCTTTTCCACCGGTTGAAGTAGCTGCAGCTAAGTTTCCTGCAGTATCTAAAGCTACACAGCCAACCGTTCCTTTATTGTTTTGCTGATTTAATTTCGCCTGGTATTCAGATTGTCGTTGTTCGGTTATTGGGTTAAAGTATTCGAAACCATTTTTTCTGGCGAAGTTTTGAGCGCCATTTCCACTTAAAACCCTATCATCGTAAGTTAACAGGTTTTGAGCGATTTCTATTGGATTTTTAACATCCTCAACATTAATTACACCACTAAATTTTTCCGTTTTACCATCCATCAGAGCCGCACTTAGTCTTACTTTTCCATCACTCTGGATTTGAGAGCCAATGCCGGCGTTAAACAAATCGTTATCTTCTAACAAGGCAACGGTGTAAACCACGGTTTCTAATGCGGTGTGGGTTTTTAGGTATTCATGCCCGAGTGTCACAATATTTGCCAAAGCATCTTGTTTAGCTTTTTTTGTTTCCTGGTTTGTAGAAGATTCGCTGAAAAAACCGCCGTGTATAATTAGTTTCATTTTAACAAATTTGTGATTTGAAAATCAAGGCATGACCTATAGAAATATTTTGCTTTAAGCTTTTAGGTAACTTGCAGAAAACCTGCTACTTGTAGCACATCTTGCAGGAAAACACTCCAGCGTAAAACCGTTCTTTTATCCTATTGGAACAACTTTCGGGTGATGAATAACTAAGCTGTGATCTGATAAGTCATAAACGTCGCCATCGCACATAACATGTACAACCATATTTTTAATCGATACAGGCTGTCCCATTTCAACATCTGTTAAGTTAGTATCAGCCATTTGGCGGCCATCAACCAAAATTACCATTCCGGAGCCAATTGCCTCCATAACATGTCCATCGGAAATAAAAAGACCTGTATCTTCGCCTAAACCTATTCCTAAAATGCCTGGATTACTTGCGGCAGCGTATAATAACCGCCCGATTCTGCCGCGTTGTACAAAGTGTGTATCAACAATTACATCATCAATAAAACCAAGGCCGCCGGTAATTTTTACTTCGCCTTTAAGCAAGGCATCCTTACTGCTGCCTTGATAAATCATATTTTTTGAACTTGCTGCTGCTCCCGCCGATGTTCCGGCAATAACAACAGGTTCATTTTTATACTTTTCTAAAAGGATTTGATGGATTTTAGTGCCTCCAAAAATTGATGATAAACGAAGCTGATCACCTCCGGTAAAAATAATTACCTCGGCGGCTTTTATGCGTTCGTAATTTTCATCATTGTTTGCTTCTTCACGATTTGTTACATTTAAAACGCCAACATTGTGAACATCGAGCTGGGCGTATGCCTTAATATATTCTTCGCCAACTTTTTCTGGCATCAGCGAAGCTGTTGTAATAATTTCAAAGCGAGATTCGGTATCCTTAATTGATTCGGTGGTTATTCTTTTTAAGATTCCACGTTCAAAAAAATTCATGTTCTCTGGCAGTCCAAATTGCGTTTCTGCAAAACTGCCGGTGTTTATTGCGCCACCAATGATGATGAGTTTACCTTTCGGAACCATTCGTTGTGTATTATTATTGTATCAAAAAACCCAAATATATCAGGATAAGATAAAAAACACGACTTTTTTTGTCAATATTATTCATTTTATTAACAAAAGTTGAAATGTTTATTGTAAAAATCGAAACCTTTTCAACTGAAAATAAAACAATTGAGCCAAAAAATTGATTTAGGTAATTGCTGTACCTATTTTCAAAATAAATGCATATTTTACAATCATCAATTATATTCTAAAAAATTGAATTAAATAGGCCGTCCCAATCCCTTGTTTAACAAAAAACGACAAAATATTACATGAAGATATCAAACATACAAGTATTAAGAGGGCCAAATATCTGGTCGATAAGTCGCAAGAAACTAATTCAAATGCGCCTCGATTTAGAGGAATTAGAGCAAAGGCCAACCAACACAATTGAAGGATTTAGTGAAAGGATAGAGAAACTTTTGCCGAGTATGTTCAGTCATCGTTGTTCTAAAGGTGTTGAAGGCGGCTTTTTTGCCAGGGTAAAAGAAGGTACCTGGATGGGGCATGTTATAGAACACATCGCTTTAGAAATTCAAACGATAGCCGGAATGGAAACAGGGTTTGGCAGAACACGCCAAACAAAAACAGAAGGCATTTATAATGTTGTGTTCAGTTACCTTGAAGAAAAGGTTGGGGTTTATGCGGCAGAAGCTGCTGTAAAAATTGCGCAGGCCTTAATTGATAACGTAGAATATGATTTGGAGCATGATATTCGCCGGATGAAAGAAATCCGTGAGTTGGAGGCTTTGGGTCCGAGTACCGGCTCGATTGTTCAGGAGGCTGTAAGCAGGAGTATTCCGTGGATTAGATTGAATAAAAGTTCTTTAGTACAGTTGGGTTATGGCAAAAATCAGGTTCGTTTTAGAGCCACTATGACGGAAAAAACCAGTAGCATCGCCGTTGATATTGCCAGTAATAAAGAAGAAACAAAGCGGTTATTAACCGAAGCTGCAATTCCGGTAGCATCCGGAGTTACCATTTCTAATCCCGATGATTTAGAAGCAGCCGTAAAAAAAGTTGGTTTCCCTTTAGTTTTTAAACCTTTGGATGGTAACCATGGTAAAGGCGCAACCATTAATGTGAAAACCCTCGAAACGGCAAAAGCGGCATTTGAATACGCTAAAACCTATTCCCGCAGGGTAATTATCGAAAAATTTATTACAGGATATGATTTCCGTGTGCTCGTTATCGACCATAAAGTTGTGGCGGCAGCTCAACGCGATCCCGCTCATGTGAAAGGTAACGGAATCCACACTATACAAGAATTGATTGATAAGGAAAATGAAGATCCTCGTCGCGGTTACGGGCATGAAAATGTTTTAACTGAAATTAATGTTGATAGAGATACACTGGATTTACTTGCCAAAAAGGAATATACGTTAGAAACCATTCCTGAAAAAGGTGAGGTTGTTTACTTAAAATCAACCGCCAATCTTAGTACCGGCGGTACATCGATAGATGTTACGGATATTGTGCACCCGCAAAACATTTTTATCTGTGAGCGGATTTCACGCGTAATAGGTCTCGATATTTGTGGCATCGATATTATGGCGCAGAATTTAACGCAACCCTTAACAGAAAATGGTGGTGTTGTTTTAGAAGTAAATGCCGCCCCAGGATTTCGAATGCATTTGGCTCCAAGCGAGGGTTTGCCAAGAAACGTAGCTGCATCGGTAATTGACATGCTTTATCCGCAGGGAAAACTATCTCAAATTCCAATTATAGCCGTTACAGGAACAAATGGAAAAACAACCACTACCCGTTTAATTGCACACATTATTCGCAGTAATGGAAAGCGTGTCGGTTATACAACTTCCGATGGTGTGTATGTTCATAACACCATGTTAATGAAAGGAGATACTACCGGACCGGTTAGTGCAGAATTTATTTTGAAAGATCCGACGGTAGAATTTGCTGTTTTAGAAACTGCCCGTGGTGGTATTTTACGTGCTGGCTTAGGGTTTAACCAGTGCGATATCGGCGTGGTTACAAACATTCAGGAAGACCATCTGGGTATTTCTGACATCCATAACCTCGATGATTTGACAAGAGTAAAAGCTGTTGTTATCGGAGCTGTTCGGCGCAAAGGCTGGGCTGTTTTAAATGCTGATAACGGTTATTGCGTAAAAATAGCAAGAGATGCTCGCTGTAATGTTGCTTATTTTAGTATGGATGAAAACAACCCGGTGATTAAAGAACATTGCCGAAAAGGTGGCATTGCCGCGATTTACGAAAATGGCTACATCACTATTAAAACTGGCGACTGGAAATTAAGGGTTGATAAGGCAACACACATTCCGCTAACTTTTGGAGGTTCGGTAAACTTTATGATCCAAAATGTATTGGCGGCAACACTTGCTGCATATTTATGGGGTTATAAAACCGATGATATCCGATTATCTTTAGAAACTTTTATTCCATCTGCAGCGCACACGCCTGGAAGGATGAATGTTTTCAGGTTTAAGGATTTTAAAGTTCTTGTAGATTTTGCACACAATCCTGATGGTTTTAATGGTGTTAAGGCATACCTGCAAAGTGTAGAATCAACAGAGCATGTCGGGATTATTTCTGGAACGGGCGATAGACGTGATGAAGATATTATTGAAACCGCTAGAATCGCTGCACAAATGTTTGATAAGATTTATATTTGCCAGGAGAAGTACTTACGTGGTCGTACGCAAGATGAATTGGTTGATTTATTGGTAAAAGGCATCAAAGAAGTCGATGCAAATAAAGAAATTATAGTTAACAATAAAAGTTCTGAATGTTTGCAGGATGCAATTGACCATGCCAAAAAAGGTTCTTATTTAACCATTTTGAGTAATACGATTGATAATACGATTCAAAGAGTTACAGAGCATTTGGATAAGGAATTAGAATCATAATTGATTTTTAACTTCAATAAAAAAAGCCCTTTCGATTGCTATCGGAAGGGCTTTTCTCGTATTACTAAAGCTAAATTTTACGCTTGAGAATCGCGTAATCTTTTAATTTCATCGTGTGATGTTCTTAATGATGCTTTCTGATCAGATATTAATGAACGAATGTTTGAAGGTAAATCTTCTTCTTCCAGTGCCATTTTATATGCGTTCTGAGCAGCATCTTCGCCAAACTCACAGTTATTTAAAACTGTTTGGCGATCATGGCCAGTAAATAAAGCTTTCACATCCATCCAGCCTCTGTAAATTTTACCTGATGTTGTTGTACCGGTTTCAATTTCTTCTCCCGAAGCTGCAATCTCGGTAGCTAAAGCCAGTTTGTATTTTTGGCTCTCTTCAATCATATTTAAGAATAAAGATTTTAAATCTGCATCGCCATCTTTTAATTCCTGACGAGCTTTTTCATAACCTTCAATGCGGTCGTTATTAATTTGTACCAGGTCGTTTAAAACCTCTGCTGTTGCTGTTGTAGTTTTCATGTTTTTTCTAGATTTTGATGTTACTAATTCAACATGAAGCAACTTGAAAGGTTTGTCATTTTTACAAAAAACTTATTCTTAAAAGCTATAAGGCTTCGTTACTTAATGTTTTTTAATGGTAAATAGCCTAAGTTAATTTCGTCATCAGTAAGGTTATTAATTAAAGTAAGTTTCAGTTTATATTTTGCTTTCAAGTCTTTGGTTAAAACATCATTAATTTCGAAAATATCGTCAACATCCACTCCATATTTATCGTCGATGTGTGAGGTAGCACCTTCAAACCCAGTATGTTTGTGGAAAGCAGTTTCTTTGGCTTGTTTAACAGCACTGGCTTTATCCGCTGTTGCTAACAACATTTTATAATGCGGTTCATCAAATTCATTAAGGCGATAACCACCAAGGTTAATAAAGAACAGCGTTACATCGTTATTAACGGGTTCTGCTGATGAAACAACATCGATTTTGTAGCCGTTTACAGATGTAACTTCTCTCCAGGCATCTATATGGATTTTCTCTTTCGCTTCAGGCCAGAATTCATAAATGCCGGGAATCAGTTCTTTTAATGATGATGCTATGCCGAAAAATATGTCGTGTTGCTCCGTTTGCCTGCCTTTTGGTTTACAACCCAACATCAGCATGTATAATTTCTGTTCGTTCATGTTAGTTAATTGTTACGCTAAAGTCGCAAATTTTTTACTGAAAAGACATGCACAAGAGGTGCAAAATATCGATTTTACATGAAACATGTTGTGAATTAAAAATGCACCGCCTATTGTAAGTTTATGAGCGTATTTATTCAAAATCCTCCTGATGGAGGTACCCTTTACACAGAGACAAATCTATCACAGCTTTTTCCCGAGCCCTTAAATACCATTACGAGCTGCTTTTTTCTGGCCATTGCCGTGTATTGGACATGCAAGCTCTGGGGTAATTTTAAACAACATACTTTTTTAAGTATTGCGTTGGTTTTGTTATATATTGGAGGTATTGGCGGAACCACTTATCATGGTTTAAGACGCTGGCCAATTTTTATAATGATGGATTGGATGCCAATAATGTTACTTTGCCTTTCCGCCGGAACGTACTTTCTGGCAAAGATTACCAAGTGGTATTATGCAGCCATAATTGTTGTTGTTTATGCCTTTTTTCAGTTTTTTCTGAGAAAACAGTTTACAGGTGGCGATTTTCAGATTTTCATAAATATAAATTATGCTTTTATGGCTGCATTGGTTTTATTTCCGGTTTTTGGTTACCTACTAAAAACTGAATGGGCAAATGGTAAGTGGGTGGGCTTTGCTTTAATTGCTTTTAGTTTTGCTTTAACTTTTCGTATTGCTGATAAATGGGAAATATTAAGCGTAGGAACCCATTTTCTTTGGCACACGTTTGGAGCTATTGCATCATTTTGCATGCTCAACTATATTTATTTGGTAAATATTCGAAAAGTTAAATCTTAATAAAATCTTCATTCTTAAAAGGTGTAAATCATCTATCTTAGAAAAAAAATAAGAAATGAAGAAAATATTGATTTTATCAGTCCTTGTTCTGGGGTTAAACTTTGCATCAAATGCGCAAAGTATTTTAAGCAAGGTTGGCAGCGCTGCAGCATCGGCCGCCGGATATGATGTTAGTAGCCTAACCTCAGGTATTTTAGGTAAATTAACGCCTGCTTTAAATTTAACAACAGCACAAAAGCCAACAGTTACAAATATTGTTAAAGATTTTCTCGTTCAGAAAGCAAGTGCCTTAGCTACAAAAAAAACTGACCCTGCTGGTTCTCAAACAAAAGTGAGCAATTTAATTACCGGCTTAAAATCGAAATTAGGCACCGCATTAACTGTTGCCCAGCTTGCGAAATTTACTTCACTAAAGCCGTCGGTTCCATCTGCAACTAACGTGCTTTCTCAATTATTTTATTAATAGAATGCTAAAAATGGAGCAGCTTTTATTTAACTGCTCCATTTTTGTATTTAAGGTAATTTAGAATGCGCTTTTGAATAATCGAGCTTTTTCTGACCGCCAATGGCGTATTCAATTCCGCCATACAAATGTTTTAAAAACATACTATCAACCCAGGTTTCATCAGTATGGCCCATCGAAGTATAAAAAGACCGGCCGCCATCAAAGTTATGGTACCAGCTAAACGGATGAAAATTGCCATTCTTTCCGCCTTTATAAGATGATTCATCAATCGTGATTAAAACCTTAATATCAGGATTGATCTCCTTAAAATTATAAAGTTCATCACGGTGCATCCAAATAGAATCTTTCATGAATTTGGTTGATGGGTGCTTTTTATCTTTTACAACAAATCGGGCATTTTGCTGTTCCGGGTGACTTAGAAAGTAAGCGCCCGCAAGTTTACCGTACCAAGGCCAGCCATATTCTGTATCCGTTGCTGCATGCACACCTACGTATCCACCACCCGCCTGAATGTAGCGTTCGAACGCAGCCTGCTGAACATCATCTAAAACATCTCCGGTTGTGCTTAAAAATATAACTGACGCATAATTTTTTAAATTGGCTTCTGTAAAGTTAGCTGCATTTTCTGTCGTATCCACTAAGAAATTATGTTCAGCGCCCAGCTTCATAATCGCCGTCTTTCCTTTCTCAATGGAAGCATGCCTGAAACCTTTTGTTTTGGAAAAAACTAAAACCCGTGGACTTTTCTTTGCCGTATAGCCTTGAAATAAAATTACTGAAGTAATTAATAAACAGATGGAAAATAGCTTTTTCATAATAAGTGGTTAGCGGTATAATTGTTGAAACTAAGAACTAAATTAAGAAAGTTGTTTGATAATTTCCCGGCATCTTTTTTCAACCTGGTTACAAACCGGGCCAAACAGCGCATTATCCCAGTATGGGTCTACAACTTCATCGTTATCTAAAAAAAGCTTAACTTTTGTACGTTCTTTAGCTGTTTTTGCCATTGCCTGAACGTCTTTCAAATTATTCCTGTCCATAACAAATATCACATCAAATTTAGCAAACATGGATTGGTTAAATTGTTGCGCTCTCTGTGTGCTGATATCGTAACCGTTTGCCTTTGCCGCAGCAATGCTGCGGTGATCGGGCGCTTTGCCAATATGCCAATTACCTGTGCCTGCAGATGCAATTTCCCAATTCAAAGCCGCTTCATTAACCAAATGGCGCATAATGCCCTCAGCTAGTGGTGAACGGCAAATATTACCCAGACAAACCATTAAAATTTTCAAAATATTACTCGGTTAGGAATTATCCGTAAATATCGTTCAGTATTTTTGCCAATCGAACGCCGCCTTTAAGCAACTGTTCATTTAAGGTATCAACCCACTCAAAATTGTAGCGATAGCTTAACTTAGAATCAGGTTTTACATTGTCGTAAATTTTACTGCAAACGGTATAAGATTCATAAATACAGTCTTTTAAACTTGTGTTTCGCCAGTTATAAAGTTGTATTGCAGATGGATGATTTATTGCTTTAGTATATTCTGTGTAACTTAATTGCTGATATTCAATTAATTGCTCATCCCATACCCTGTGAAGATTAGATTTTTCATTAAACCACAAAACTGAAACTCTGTTTCCGCCTAAATCTTCTTTGTGAGCGACATGCATTGGCTGGCATAAATCGCCTGCCAGGTGAACCAGCATACGTAAAGCAAGTTTCTTTTGCTCGGCAGTACTGCTGCTTTTCTTTAAAACCGCAATCAAATCGGGTATTTTATTGTAAAGGTTTGGTGTCTTTTCTGTTTCGAGAATATTGAAAACGCCTTGTTTATCCAATCCGCCAGGCAAATTTACAAAATGCCAGTTGTACATGTAATTGTATGTAGAATCTGATTTAATAAAATCGCCCCAATTAGCCGACATTGCCAGGCTCTCCGTACCCAATATTGCCTGAATAGCCTTACGGGTTTTTGCATTTAAATAACTTTCTGCCACTTCACCAACTACCCGGTGACCTATCATACCCCAGGCGTTTGCCTGCATTGGCAAGTAGGCTAATAATCCAACTGCTGCAATTTTGACGAGCGTTTTTTTTATAAATTCTGGTATCATTTTATAATTCTTTTTGTATGCAGGTAATTTTTTCTTTTAGAGATAATTTGATTTCGCGTTGATCACTAAGGCTTTCTAAAACCAATGTATCGGCAGATTTTTGCTTAATCAGGAAGTTTTTATCGTAACGCCCAATACGGTAACAGCCCGAAATTTTTTGTTTGTAATTGGCATGTGTAAAAGTTGCGCCAACAAATAAAGTATCGCCTTTTACAGCATATACTCCTTTTGCATACTCTTTCCAAACACCATTATTGTAACAAGAATCGTCGTAAAGGTTTAATTTACTGTGTGTTACCAAATCAATGTAAATAGAATCGCAGGTGAACCTGAAATGATGTTGGGTATAGTTACTTAATTTATTGCTGAAAGCGACAGTATCTTCGTTCCAAACGCCTTGCATAAATGCTTCACCTTTACCCTGAATGTTTGGCCGCGGAGAACAGGCATTTAAAAAAGGTAGAAGGTAGAAGGCTAAGGGTAAAAAATACAAATATTTAAGCCTTTTGCCCGCCTTTAGTTTTGCTGGGCTACTTAATATTTTTTTTGATATCGTCATTTTTTGCAGGGCGACTAGTTTTAAGCACTGTTTTAAGTTAAATAAACCCGATTGAAGCGGAAAGCTTTTGATAAACCCATAAGGTTTTTAAAACCTTATGGGTTTGAAAAACTTGAAGCGAAAAGCGGGGCTTTCGAATCCGAAGAGCGAATGCCCCTGCTTTTCTAAAACTATTTCAAACTTCCAACCATATCCTCCGGACGAACCCACTCATCGAATTGTTCGTTGGTTAGTAAGCCTAACTCTACAGCAGCGGCTTTTAAAGTTTTATTTTCTTTATGTGCTTTCTTAGCAATTTTAGCCGCGTTTTCGTAACCTACATGAGGATTTAATGCCGTTACCAACATTAACGAGTTTTGCAAATGTTTCTCAATTTCAGGTAAGTTAGCAGTAATTCCTTCCGCACATTTAACCGTGAAAGAAACGCAGGCATCGCCGATTAATCTAGCCGACTGCAATACATTTGCAGCAATTAATGGCTTAAAAACATTCAATTCGAAATGACCAGACATGCCGCCAACTGAAACCGCAACATCGTTACCGATAACCTGAGCGCAAACCATGGTCAATGCTTCAGGTTGGGTTGGGTTAACTTTGCCAGGCATAATTGACGAACCCGGTTCGTTATCAGGAATTACAATTTCGCCAATGCCACAACGCGGACCAGAACTCAACATACGCACATCATTTGCAACTTTCATTAAAGCAACTGCTGTACGTTTCAATGCGCCCGAAAGTTCAACCATTGCATCATGAGCTGCTAGAGCTTCGAATTTATTTGGAGCCGTAACAAATGGCAAACCTGTTAAATCGGCAATTTTTTGCGCAACTAAAACATCGTAACCTTTTGGGGTGTTTAAGCCTGTACCAACTGCGGTACCGCCCAAAGCCAGCTCTGCAACCACAACCAAAGCATTTTTAATTGCTCTGATGCTATTATCAATTTGTTGAACGTAGCCTGAAAATTCTTGTCCTAAAGTTAATGGCGTAGCATCCATGAAGTGGGTACGACCTGTTTTAGTAATCGAACTAAATTCTTCTACTTTTATGGCCAAAGCATTGCGCAATTTCTCTAAACCCGGGATGGTATTTTCTACCGTTAATTTATAGGCTGCAATGTGCATCGCAGTTGGGTAAGTATCGTTAGATGATTGCGATTTGTTCACATCATCATTCGGGTGAAGCACTTTTTTATCATCAGCCAATTCACCACCGTTGATCACGTGAGCACGATTTGCAATTACTTCGTTTCCGTTCATGTTACTTTGCGTACCCGAACCCGTTTGCCAAATTACCAAAGGAAACTGGTCGTCTAAATCTCCGGCAATAATTTCATCGCAAGCTTTAGCAATCAGTTCTGCTTTTTCTGCAGATAATACACCAAGCTCGGTATTTGCCAATGCCGCAGCTTTTTTCAAATAGCCAAAAGCATGAATAATTTCTTTAGGCATCGAACCCTCAGGACCGATTTTGAAGTTATTGCGTGAGCGTTCGGTTTGTGCACCCCAGTATTTATCGGCAGGCACCTGCACCTCGCCCATGGTATCGTGTTCTATTCTGAAACTCATTATATTTTGATTTTTGTTGTCGCAAATTTAAGTTTTTTGCCTATAAAGCAAGGTATTATATTCGATATTTACGCTTAATTGATTGCGCAGATTTTAGGATAACACGGATCAAGATTTTGGAAAGATACTTCTGTGGTTTTTGGGTTAAGTTCGGCCCGCTGATTTGCTTAAAGTTTTTGTGATTGTCATATTGAGCTTGTCGAAGCACAGCAACAAAAAGCTTTCCGCTACCATCGGGTTTGGGTGGCCTGGAAACTACAATCAATAAAGCAGCATAATGCAGATTTTGGCTTAAGCCCGAGGCGTTTAATCATTGTTCCGTTGGTTGAAACCAACGGCGAAGGATAACAAAATAGGAAGTTCATTGTCGTTCGGCTTTAGCCAAAGGAATCTAAATCCTGCCTGAAACCATTCAAATACTAAGTGGATAGTTCCAATTACTATTTTGGTATTTTACAGGCCAGGTTTTAAGCAGAGGTTTATGGAAAATTAAAACTTAAATTATGAAAAAGATAATCTTCACACTATTCAACTTACTTGTTATATTTTCTGGAGTGAAAGCCCAAAAAGGCATCAATTTTAATAAAGCATATCCGGGTGGTGGAAAACTGCTTATGTATATCGATAGTTCAGCTAAAAAGGTCTATTATTCCAACGTATTCCCTAACCAGCCTAATACATCTTTTAGTTATTTACAAGGGGTGAAAAATGTAAGTTTTCAAATTAATTTCAGAAAGAATATTAATATTGAGGATTATAGATACACCATTTTAATGGATGATAAACCAATATCAGTAAACAAGTCTATTAATAAAGCGCAACTGATATACACTCATGCAGGTGGAGATGAAGAGATATTTAGTTCCACAACACTTGGAACATTTGCTATAAAAGACAGAGTAATTACAATATTAGGTTACAGCATTGAAACGCCGCTAGTTGTTGATAAATCCGTCTTCTATGGTAAATCCATTCTAAAAGCTAAGATCAAAGCCCTTGAAAAACGTTATAGAACTGATAAAGGTGTTGATTATATCCACATAACTGACCCTAAAAATAAAACAAACCTAACTTTTACTGAAAGAGATGAGGAACTAACCATTATTAAAGACAGAACAGACATTGATTACATATATAACACCTCGATTAAAGACAAGAGGACAAATAAAGTAATTTTCGAATCCACATCTTGGCAATATGGTGGCATTGTCGATGAAAAAAATCAGTATTCACCCTATTTGAAAATTGATAAAGGCATTTTTAAGAAATCTGGTGTTTATGAAATTATCATTCAGCCTTCTAAATTTGCTCGATATGGTATGTTGCCAAATGAGTTGGAAAAATATACGTCCAGGTACACGCTTTCTATAACTTTGGATGACGAAAGGTATTTCACAAATCGTCAAATGATGATTTTTGGCATTATTGCTCCATTACTATTAGGCGCTATTTTTGGAATAACTCTTACATACATCAAACGAAAAGCAGCCAAAAAACTCGCTGCTCAATCCAAACAAAAAGAAATTGCTCAACTTCAACTCAATTCCGTTCGTTCACAACTTAACCCGCACTTTTTATTTAACGCTTTGGCGGGCATTCAAAATTTAATGAATAAAAACGAAATTGATAACGCCAATCGTTACCTAAGCAAGTTTGCCCGCCTAACTCGAAATGTTTTAGATAGTAAAGAACTCATCGGTTTAACCGAAGAAAAAACTTTGTTGGACGATTACCTTCAAATGGAACAGTTGCGATTTGGCTTTCAATATGCCATCAATGCATCAGCAGATTTAGACACAGAAAATATCGAAATACCAGCCATGCTTCTGCAACCATTTGTAGAAAACGCCGTTAAACATGGCGTTGCAGAAAAAGGAAATGATGGTAAAATTACAGTGAATTTTGAAAGGCAAGTTTCTAACTTAGTCCTAAAAATAACCGACAATGGCAAAGGTTTCGACACCACTCAAACCTATAGCGGTTTAGGCTTGGCGCTCAGCAAAAATCGAATATCTTTACTTAATACGATTTATAAAGACACACCTTTTGTTTTGGATATTCAATCTGATACAAAAGGAACAGCGGTAACAATAACTTTAACACAATGGTTATAAAATGAGGGCAATTTTAGTAGATGATGAGCTGGCAAACTTAGAAAACTTACAGGTTTTGTTAGCGAAGAATTGCCCAAATGTTAAGGTTGTGGCCGTGGCCAACAACATTAATGAGGCCTTTGAGAAAGTAAATCTGCATCGCCCTGACTTGCTTTTTCTGGATATCCAAATGGGAAAAACCACAGGTTTTGATTTACTAAACCTGCTTGCTGAAAAATCTTTTGAAGTCATTTTTGTTACGGCATATGATAATTATGGAATCCAGGCGGTGAAATTTGCTGCGCTGGATTACTTGCTTAAACCCGTAGACCCTGATGAATTAAAAGCTGCAGTTACAAAAGCTGAAAACAGAATGGCAAGCAAAATTAATGGAGAGCAACTCAACTTTTTACTCAATCAGATAAAACGTACAGAACCCGCCGTCCCTAAAATTGCGTTACCACAACAACATGAAATTCGATATGTTTCGGTTGATGATGTAGTTCGTTGTGTTGCCGATAATACCTACACATTTTTTTATCTATCCAGCGGTGAGAAAATATTAATTTCGAAACCATTAAAAGAATATTCTGATTTACTTAAACCGCAAGGTTTTGTTCGGGCACATCAAAGTCATTTGGTTAACCCGAAATTTGTAAAAAGCTGGCTTAAAGAAGATGGCGGAATGCTGTTGATGAATAATGGTGATAAAATTCCTGTTTCAAAACCCAACAGGGAAATGGTTAAAGAGGTGTTGGGGAAGTAGGGTTAATGCACCGCTCTCGTCATTGCGAGGCACGAAGCAATCTTAATACTCTAGGTTTGCATAGCGAGGGTTTTAAGATTGCTGTCATTCTGTGCACAGCGAAGAATCCCTAATCTATTGGTGCTGAATTAAAATACTGCGTAAGCCGTTTTTGTCGGCGAATTAGTTGACGGACCTGCTTATTGCTTGCAGATTCTTCGCTGTGCTCAGAATGACAAACGCACCGTTAATTTAAGGCCGTTCTAATCTCGCTGTAAAACATCTCCCTGGTTAATAAACCTTTTTGTACTTTTGCGGCTATGTCAGTTATTAAACCCTCATTAGCAAAAGGTACACGCGATTTTACGCCCGTTGAAATGGTAAAACGCAACTTTATTTACGATACCATTAAATCGGTTTTCAGGAAATATGGTTACGCGGAAATTCAAACGCCAAGTTTTGAAAACCTTTCTACCTTAACTGGAAAGTACGGCGATGAGGGTGATAAATTGATTTTTAAGATTTTGAATAGTGGGGAGTATTTGAAAGATGCCAAAAAGAAATCTTTTGATTTTGCGGAGGATGATAACAGTAATCAATTGATTCCTTTAATCTCCGAAAAAGCGCTCCGATACGACCTAACCGTTCCTTTCGCTCGTTACGTGGTCATGCACCAACACGAAATCACATTACCTTTTAAACGTTTCCAAGTTCAACCTGTTTGGAGAGCCGACAGACCGCAAAAGGGCAGGTATCGCGAATTTTACCAATGCGATGTTGATGTTGTAGGTTCAGAGAGTTTATTAAACGAGGCAGAATTTATCCTGATTTACAACGAAGCTTTAGCTAAACTAGGCTTAAAAGATTTCACAATAAAAATTAATAATAGAAAAATTCTATCAGGCATCGCTGAGATTATAGGTAAACCTGATTTAATAATCGACATGACTGTTGCCATCGATAAGCTGGATAAAATTGGTTTGGATGGTGTAAGTAAAGAATTATTAGAACGTGGTTTCACGGAAGATGATTTAGAAAAACTTCGCCCTGTTATTTTGTTAGAGGGAACTAACGAAGAAAAACTTGCAAGTTTGACAGAAGTTTTATCATTATCAGAAACTGGTTTAAAAGGCGTTGCCGAAATTGAACAGGTTTTCGAATACGTGGAAAGCTTAATTTCTTATGGTTTGCCACTTACCGCAAAAATAGAATTAGATATCACTTTGGCTCGTGGCTTAAACTATTACACAGGTTGCATTTTCGAAGTGAAAACCAATGAAGTTGCGATGGGCAGTATTGGCGGCGGCGGGCGTTATGATGATTTAACAGGGATGTTTGGTTTAAAAGGCTTGACAGGCGTTGGTGTTTCTTTCGGAGCCGACAGAATTTACGATGTGTTGGAAGAGCTCAATCTGTTCCCTGCATCGGCAGAAATCGGGACGAAAGTTTTGATCAGTAATTTCGATGCAGAAGCCGAAAAATATGCTTTACCAATTTTGCAACAATTTAGAAATTCAGGTATTGCGGCAGAACTTTATCCGTCATCAGCGAAGCTGAAAAAACAAATGGCTTATGCCGATGCCAAGAATATTCCTTATGTAATTTTAATTGGTGGCGATGAAATTGCAAGCGGCGAATTAACGTTAAAAGATATGCAAAGCGGTGAGCAGAAAAAACTGACGGTTTTGGGTATTTTGGATTTGTTAAAATAAAGGGTTCCTAAGGCGGTCGTCATTGCGAGGTACGAAGCAATCTTACAACTATGGGTTGAAAAAATAACATCCGCATTAAGATTTCTTCGTGCCTCGCAATGACGAATTTCCAATTACTACTTCCCAACCCGTAACAAAATCGGGAAATGTACGTCTTTTACCGCATCACTCCCCCAAGCTTCTTTAAGCTCGGTAAACATATATTCAAGCGGGTTTCTATCATTCGCTTTTTTATAATGTTGCAACGATGACCAGGTATTCAAATAACCGATCATCTGGTTAAAACTCCACGAAGTTTTAATTTGAAAATGTGGTGCAGTAATTTCCTCAAAAGGAAAAGGAATCGTTTTGTAACCCTCTTCTATATACCTGCGTTCGTTGTCCCAGTATTTCCCGAGGATGTCTTCATACAGTTTATGAATTGCTTTATCCACTTTTTTATCAATGAACATTACACCGTATCCAATCACAGCCAAAATTCCATCGGGCTTTAAAGTTCGTTTTACTTCAGCATAAAAAGCCTCGAAATTAAACCAATGGATAGCTTGGGCAACCGTTATCAAATCGAAACTATCATCAGGAACGTTGGCTTTATCGGATGATTCAACCTGATAGAATATGTTTGGCAGTTTCAGGGCCTGGCTCAATTGTTTCTTACTGATATCAGTAGCGTAAACGTTTTGAAAATGTTGCGCCAAAATCCTTGCAACTTGTCCGTTGCCTGTGGCGCAATCCCAGGCGGCATCCTTATTGTTAACCAGTGTGAAAAGATAATCATAAAGTTCTTGCGGATAGGTTGGGCGATAAATCGCGTATTCGGCTGCCTGGTTAGAAAAGTTATCTTTCATTTGTTTATTTATTGTTTTTCATCTGTGATGAAGCTATAATGATTAATTATTACCTGTGAGTTATGGCAAAATCATGATGGTTTCATTTTTGATATTGAATGAGTGAGTGATTTTTTGAATACGTTCTTGCAAATCAACTATTCTAAAACTATCTTACAATTTATACTAAAATAAACAAAAGAGTACGGGTTGTGTTTAAATTTCTCTTGCTCAAAAATCATTATTTAAAGATGAAGCAAGTAGCAAACGATTTTACGCCAAAAGAAATAGATGAAGTTAAGTACAGGCTTAAATCTATATTTGGCGGTTCGGTTGGTAACCTGGTAGAATGGTACGACTGGTATACCTATTCTGCTTTCGCTTTATATTTCTCGCCTACTTTTTTTCCGAATAGTAATCCAACGGCCCAGCTTTTAGATAGTGCAGGGATTTTTGCGGTTGGCTTTTTAATGCGCCCGATTGGCGGTTGGCTTTTTGGCAGCATTGCTGATAAAATGGGGCGGAAAAAATCGATGACACTCTCCGTTTTGATTATGGCAATTGGGTCACTGATTATCGGCTTAACGCCCGGCTACAATCAAATTGGGGTTGCGGCACCGCTGCTACTGGTTTTTGCACGATTAATTCAGGGTTTGAGCACAGGTGGCGAATATGGAACTTCTGCCACTTATCTGAGTGAAATGGCAACTAAAAAACATCGCGGTTTTTATTCAAGCTTTCAGTATGTAACCTTAATCGGCGGACAGTTATTAGCCCTTGGAATTCAGTTAATTTTGCAAAATTGGCTTTTAACACCAGCCGAACTCCACGATTGGGGCTGGCGAATTCCATTTTTTATAGGTGCAATTCTTTCTTTTATTGCGCTGTATTTACGCAGACATATCGACGAAACTTCTGCGTTCAAAATCAAAAATAAAAAAGATAAAAAAAGTGGAATTGCGGTTTTGCTTACTTATCCGAAAGAGGTTTTTACAGTTGTCGGCTTAACTTTAGGAGGAACGATTGCCTTTTATACTTTCAGTACTTACATGCAAAAGTTTTTGGTAAATACCGTTCATCTCAGTAAAGAAACCTCGACAACATTATCTTTTACATCGCTTTTAGTTTTCGCAATTATGCAGCCTTTGTTTGGTTTATTATCCGATAAAATCGGAAGGAAACCTTTATTAATTGGCTTCGGTATTTTAGGAACTTTGTGTACGGTTCCAATTCTGACAGGCTTAGCAAGCGAAACGAACACGACTATAATTTTCTTGTTGATGATTGGCGCACTTATCATTGTAAGTGGTTATACGAGTATTAATGCGGTAGTAAAAGCAGAGTTATTTCCAGCCGAAATCAGGGCTTTGGGTGTGGGTTTGCCTTATGCCTTAACGGTTGCGATTTTCGGCGGAACAGCAGAATACCTGGCACTTTGGTTTAAAAATATCGGTCACGAAAGTTACTTTTATTGGTACGTTACGGCTTGTATTTTGATATCATTGATTTTATACACCACTATGAAAGACACCAAACATCACTCAAAAATAGAAGACTAACCAGGATTAAATTTATTAAAGGATTTTAAGATTGAAGCGGATATTAAATATTTTATGAGAAACCTGTCATGTTGAACTTGTCGAAACATAGTCAATTTACAACTTCTATCAACAGGCTCGGGTTGGAATTTAGACATTCAGCATGAGGAGTTTGCATTACAAATAATTACTTACCTCAATCAAATTACAATCAGGGTCACGGAGATAAACTGAGATAATTTTGCCGTTGGCGCCAGTTCGTTCAACAGGTCCCTGTTCAATTTCAATTCCTTTTTCGCTAAGCTCACTAAGCACTTCCTTGATCGGATAATCAGTTATAAAACATAAATCTGCCGTGCCGGGCATCGGCTTGTAAGCTTTGGGTTCAATTTCGTTGCCGAATTTATGCAAATTGATTTTTTGGTTACCAAACTTCAATGCCTTTCTGTTTTCACCAAACTCGATTATTTCCATCCCAAGGGCATTTTCATAAAATCTGCAGGTACTTTCAATGTTGGCGACTGTAAGAACAAGGTGGTCTAAATTTTTAATTTCCATAGCATTATTCAGAACTAAAGCTTTCAACTAATTGTTTTAGTTTGGATTATTGTTCGAAATTTAGTTTTCGATATTTGGTTAGTATCAACAATCTTCCTCCAAAATAACCATTTTTTATATATTTACCATTATGCAAAACCAAGCACCCTTAGCCGAAAGAATGCGCCCTCAAAATTTAGATGAATATGTGGGGCAAAAACATTTGGTTGGTGTCGGAGCGGTTTTACGCAAGGCAATAGAGAGCAGCCAGCTGCCATCGATGATTTTCTGGGGGCCGCCAGGCGTTGGGAAAACAACTTTGGCTTACATTATTTCTCAAGCTTTAGACAGGCCATTTTTTAATTTAAGTGCAATTAACAGTGGCGTAAAAGATATCCGTGAGGTAATTGATAAGGCTGCTGCATTAAAAGATAGCTTTTTAGGCTTGCCGATTTTGTTTATTGATGAGATTCACCGTTTCAGCAAATCGCAGCAGGATAGTTTGCTCGGCGCTGTAGAAAGGGGTTTGGTTACGCTAATAGGTGCTACGACAGAAAATCCATCGTTCGAGGTAATTTCCGCCTTGCTTAGCCGTTGTCAGGTTTACATTTTAAAATCTCTGACTGAAGAAGAGCTTGCAGGTTTACTGCAAACAGCTATAAAAAGAGACGCAATTCTTGCCGAAAAGAAAATTACGATTAAAGAACACGAGGCGCTGATTCGTCTTAGTGGCGGCGATGCCCGCAAACTTTTAAATGTACTCGAAATTGCAGTTAACGGTATCGGTGGAAGTAAAATTACCTTAACCAACGAAAATGTTCTTGCACATGCGCAGCAAAATCTGGCACTTTACGATAAAGCTGGCGAGCAACATTACGACATTATCTCTGCGTTTATTAAATCCATCCGCGGCAGCGACCCCAATGCTGCAGTTTATTGGCTTGCCAGGATGATTGAAGGCGGCGAAGACCCATTATTTATTGCCCGAAGATTACTGATTCTTTCTTCGGAAGATATTGGCAATGCGAATCCGAATGCCTTATTGCTGGCCAATAATTGTTTTACTGCGGTTAATGTAATTGGTTATCCTGAGGCACGGATTATTCTGTCGCAATGCGTAACTTACCTGGCGAGTTCGGCGAAAAGCAATGCTTCATACATGGCTATAAATCATGCCCAGGATTTAGTTAAGCAAACAGGTAACTTGCCTATTCCGTTGCATATTCGTAATGCGCCAACCAAGCTTATGAAAAATATTGGCTATGGAAAAGATTATAAATACTCGCATAGTTATGAGGGAAATTTCGAAGCGCAGGAATATTTACCTGATGAAATCAGTGGCACAAAATTATACGATCCCGGTAAAAATCCTGCCGAAGAAAAGCTGCGGGAAAAACTAAAACAAAACTGGAAAGATAAATACAATTATTAAGAAGCTGTTTAAATTTCCGTTGAACTTTCCTGATGTCAGTCTGAGCTTGTCGAGGACTTTTATCATATAGCATTCAACGGCCTCAGCGTGACAACCCGATATAAATATTGATTGAATTTAATAATTTTTAAGTGTAACATTTCACCCAAAACAAATACTAATTAGAAGAACTAATACCTAAACTATATATGTTGAATACTTTTTTAAGCCATCAATGGAAATCATTCTGGCGTTCGCGAAATCGGGGCAGCAGCATTGCAGGTCAAATTGTGCTGGGTTTTTTCATGTTGTATTTTCTTGTGCTGGCCCTTGGTGCAGGTTTTGGAATGCAGTTTATCTTACCTAAGGCGTTTCCAAATCAGGATGTAATTAAGAGCTTTAACGGGTTAATTCTTTATTATTTCGCTTTCGATTTCATTATGCGTTTGCAATTGCAGGAGTTGCCAACTTTGAGTATTGTTCCTTACCTGCATCTCCGAATTTCACGTAGTAAAATCATCAATTTTCTTAATGTTAAAGCCTTGTTCTCTGCCTTTAACTTATGGCCGTTCTTTATATTCTGGCCGTTTTGTTTCATGAAAATTGCACCTACATACGGTGCTTTCGCTACGTTGATGTACATCATTACAATTCTTTCATTATCGGTTTTTAACAATTACCTGGCGCTTTACATTAAAAGAAAATCGATTAGTAATGTGCTTTACACATTATTCGGGCTGATAATTTTCGCTGCTTTTGCTGCGCTTGAGTATTATAAAGTGATTTCGGTAATGGCAGCTTCCGATTATCTTTTTAAAACCATTGCTTCAAAACCGTATATTGGTTTCGTTTTTACAATTGCAGCAATCGCTATTTTCTATATCAATTCTACCTTTCTCCGTAAAAACTTGTATACTGAAGAACTCGGTAGCAAACAGGAGAAAAAAGCAAGTACAGATTATGCTTTCTTAAACCGTTTCGGTCGGGTCGGCGAACTGGCAGCTTTAGAATTAAAGTTAATTCTTCGCCATAAAAGACCTCGCTCTTCGGTTATAATGGGCTTTTTCTTCTTATTCTACGGGTTTATATTCTACAAAGAGAAAGCAATCGACAGAGATGCTTTCGGGCAAATGATGTTCGGAGCAATATTTATGACGGGTATTTCTATCATTATTTACGGACAGTTTATGTTTGCATGGCAAAGCGCCCACTTCGATGGAATTTTAGCCAACAAAATCAATTTTAAAGATTACATCAGGGCCAAGTTTTTGCTTTTTACAATTGGCTGTACCGTTATTACGTTGCTTGCCAGTTTTTATGGATTTTTAAGTCCTAAATTGTTGCTTTTACATGTTGCCGCCTATTTATATAATATTGGTTTTGGTACTGTTGTGGTGCTTTACCTCGCCACTTTAAACTATAAACGCCTTGATATTACCAAAGCGGCCAGCTTTAATTATCAGGGAACGGGCGCAACGCAATGGCTTTTAATGTTTCCTTATGCATTAACACCAATATTAATTTATGTTCCTTTCGGTGCGTTGGATATGCCATATTGGGGTTTAATTGCGGTATCCGTTTTCGGCCTTGCCATGTTATTGTTGCGTGGTTTTTGGGTTAACTACATTGCAAAAAGATTAGAATTACAACGTTATAAAATAGCCGAAGGCTTTAGAGAATAATTATGATTTTAGAAGTTAAAAATTTACAAAAAGTTTATGGCGATAAAGTCGTTGTAAACATCGAAGATTTACATATCCAGGCTGGTGAAACCGTAGGTTTAGTAGGAAATAACGGTGCAGGTAAAACCACATTCTTCCGTATGCTATTAGATTTGATTCGCCCAACACAAGGTGAAGTTTTATCAAAGGGCGAAAATGTAATGCAAAATGATAACTGGAAAAATTATACCGCTTCATTTCTTGATGAAGGTTTTTTAATCGATTATCTTACCCCTGAAGAATATTTTGTTTTTATCGGAAGTTTACACGATTTAAGTTTTGCAGATGTTTCTGCCTACCTTAGTCAATACGGCGAATTTTTTAACGGGGAAATTTTAAATAGCGGAAAATACATTCGCGATTTTAGTAAAGGAAACCAGGTTAAAGTTGGTATTGCTGCAGCTTTGATGCAAAAACCAGAGATTTTAATTCTCGATGAGCCTTTTGCAAACCTCGACCCGACTACTCAAATCCGGTTGAAGAATTTGCTTAAAGCGCAAAGCGGAAGCATGACTACTTTCATTTCAAGTCACGATTTAAATCATGTTACCGATGTTTGTAACAGAATTATTTTGGTTGAAAAAGGCCAGGTGATTAAGGATTTTAAAACGGATGAAAATACCTTGAAAGAACTGGAGAGTTACTTTTCTGCGTAGTATTTTGTACTAATAATAATACAATCGAAGAGCGCCCATAAAACGTCGCTCTTTTTTTTGCTTGAATATTATTCTTTTGAGCTCTAAAAGCCTGAAATCGATTTAAAATTATGCGGCATTAATTTTTGGCATTGTGTTTGAATACGAAGCTTAAGGAAATTAAACCTAAATTATTATGAGTATTTCAAAAGTAAAAATAGCAACATTAAGTATAGGATTGGCAGTTGGGTCGATGGCATTTCAAAGTTGTGATAGTTTAACTAAAACACAAAAAGGTGCTGGTATCGGTGCTGCCGCAGGTGGTGTAGTTGGTGCATTAATTGGTAAAAAGGCTGGTAACACAGCAGTTGGTGCGTTAATTGGTGGTGCTATTGGTGGTACGGCTGGTGCTTTTATCGGTCGTAGAATGGATAGACAGGCAGCTGAAATTCAAAAAGCAATTCCAAATGCTGAAGTTATCCGTGAGGGTGAGGGTATCATTGTAAAATTCGATAGCGGTATTTTATTCGATTTCGATAAAACAGCTTTAAAAGACGCAGCTAAAACTAACGTTCAGAGCTTAGCGGCATCGCTTAATCAATACCCTGATACTGATATTAAAATTATCGGGCATACAGATAGCAAAGGTACTGAGCAGTATAACATGGGTTTATCAGAAAGAAGAGCAGCAGCGGTTAAAGCTTATGCAGTTTCTCAAGGCGTTCCTTCTTCAAGATTAGTTACAATTGGTAAAGGTTTTTCTGAACCGATTGCAGATAACGAAACTGATGCAGGCCGTGCAGCTAACCGTCGTGTAGAAATTGTAATTGTTGCTAACGATGCGTTAAAAAACACAGCAAAAACACAAGGATAATATTTGCAAATTCCCTCTACCTATGAGGTCATTATATATCCAACCCCGATGCAAAAACATCGGGGTTTTTTGTTTTTAAAAACTGGTTACGACATGTTTTCAAGAATAAATATCCTCAAAATAACTTACCACCAGCGATTTCATCAATAACTCCTGTTCCAGCATGGTGTACGGTGGTATCGCTTTAACTAACTTCCAATGCGGCCAGCCATCCTGGTCTAAGCCCTCCAGTTCGTAAAAACCCATCTCACTCAACAAACGGCAGGTTGCAATATGCATTAATTCCTCTTTTTGGCGTTTGCTGTATTTTTTAGGTCCTTTACCCAATTCCTGAACACCAATTAAAAACAGCATAACTTTCAAATCTGGGAAATCTGAATCAAATTCCTGCGAAATTTTCTCTTGTAAAATTTTCCACTTGCTGTTAATTTCCGATGGTTTCATGCTACAAAGATAGCTTTTAATTGAAGTAAGCTAAAAGCTGAAAACAAAAAGCGAAAACTTTGACGTAAAAAAGTAAAAATTAAATGTTCGGGCTTTTCCTTGCATCCTAAAATATAATTTTGGTTACATTTATAACCTATGAGCACAAATTCAAATAAAAAAATCACAGCAGGTTTGTTGGCCTATGGCATGTCGGGGAAAGTTTTTCACGCTCCATTCTTAAATACCCATAATGGATTTAATTTAAAAGCAATAGTTGAGCGTACTAATAAAAATGCAGTTAGCGATTATCCCGAAATAATTAGTTATAGCAGCATTAATGAGCTGTTGGCTGATGAAGAAATTGAACTGGTGGTAATTAACACGCCAAATAACTTACATTACGAGCACTCTAAAGCTGCTTTGGAGAAAGACAAACATATTTTAGTTGAAAAACCCTTTACGGCAACATCGGCGCAGGCAAAAGAATTATTTGATTTAGCAGATAAAGTCGGGAAACAAATTTTCTTCTATCAAAACCGCCGTTGGGATAGTGATTTTGCTTCAGTAAAGAAAGTTCTGGCCAGTGGAAAGTTGGGCAAACTGAATGAAATGCATTTGCGTTACGACAGATACAGAAACGTTATCGGGCCAAAGGCTTTTAAAGAAAAAGCCATTGAAGCAAGTGGCCTGCTTTATGATTTAGGTCCGCACTTATTAGATCAGGTTATTAGTATTTTTGGTAAGCCGCTAAGTTTTCACAAAGTGCTTGGCAAAAACCGGAAGGATACGCTTGTTGATGACTATTTTACCATTCAGTTGTCTTATCCAGATAGCGTAAATGTGTTTGTAACTTCTAGTATGTTAGTTGTAAACCCGCAAGCTGCGTTTGTTTTACATGGCGTTTATGGAAGTTTTATCAAGCAAAGAGCGGATATACAAGAGGAACAACTGCTTGCGGGAATGAAACTTACCGATGATGGTTATGGTATCGAACCGAAAGGTAAAGATGGTTTGTTAACTACGATTGATGAGGATGGCAATAAAACCGAAGAAATTATCCCATCGGAAATTGGAAGTTACCTGCCCCTTTTCGATGCTGTTTATGATTCATTAATCGATAATAAGCCCTATCCGGTTACCAGGGGAAATGTTTTAACACAGTTGGAAATAATAGAAAGTTAACCGTTTTAAATTATGAATTCTTTGCCTTTCGCCTACTTAATTCCTATATTTTTAATCGCTTTATATTTTATCCTTCGGAAGAAAAAACCTGCTATTGAGCCTCTAACTGAAACCGATAGGCAAATTTTAAATGATTATGTAGGCTATTATCACCATTTAGACTCTACTGATAAGCTAAGGTTTGAACAGAAGGTTGCTGAGTTTTTTAGTACCGTAAAAATAGAAGGTATTGGTGTGGAGATGACAACATTGGATGAATTGTTGATTGCCTCGAGCGCCGTAATTCCGATTTTCGGATTTAACGACTGGCAATATAAAAACCTAACGAGCGTTTTGCTTTATCCTGATACTTTTGATAAAGATTTTCAGTTTGAAGGTGGTGACAGGAACATTATGGGGATGGTTGGAAGCGGCTATATGAACGGACAAATGATTTTATCACGCTCGGCTTTAAGACATGGTTTTTCTAAAAGCGCAGGTAAAGAAAATACAGCGATTCACGAATTTGTTCATCTTTTAGATAAATCGGACGGTGCTACGGATGGTGTTCCTGAAAACTTGTTAAGTCATGAATATACTTTGCCCTGGGTAAAAATGATGCATGAGGAAATAGAACGAATTGAAGATAATAAATCAGATATCAACCCTTACGCAATTACAAATCAGGCAGAGTTTTTTGCGGTGGTTTCAGAATATTTTTTCGAGAAACCGGAACTGCTGAAAGAAAAACATCCTGAATTATATCATCAACTTAGTCGGATTTTTGCCCAACAACCCGCAGGATAACTTCGTACTTTTAATTAAAATAAATGAAATTTTTAAAAAATATTAGTCTTTTATCACTTTGTCTTCTTTCGCTAAATTCATTTGCCCAAAAGACATATATACTTAAGCAAGATTATCCTGTGGGAAAAAAATATAGCTACACCATCAGTTCTGACCAGATTATTAATCAAAAAGTAGATGGCAAGGAACTAAGCTATATCCAGAACGTAGGCACAGATTATACCTTTAACATTGCGGGTCCAAAAGGTATAGATAAGACTGTTACCGTGGTTTACAAAAAACTCACTATAAAATCTGTTGGCATGGGCAATGAGTTAATACTCGATTCTGACAAAGATGAAGTAGGTAAACCCAACCCTTTTTCAGGATTAAAGAATGCCAGTTTCAGCATGATTTTGGGCACAAATGGAAGTATAAAATCTGTTTCCGGTATAGAAAAAATGGTCGATAGTATGGCTGCAAGAATGACTACTGATACCGCTCAGCTCAAGCAGCTGAAACTTTCTTTAAGCAAACAGTTTAATGCCGAAGTAATTAGACAAACCATGGAATCATCATTAAAAATATTTCCGGAAAAGGCGGTTAAGGTTGGAGAAAGCTGGGTGGTTAATACCAAAATGCAAATAACAATGCCTATTGAAACTTCTACAACCTATACACTTAAAGAGATTAAAGATAATGTGGCAACGTTGAGTATAAAAGGTAACCTGATATCTAAGGGAGATTTTGAAACCATGGGCAATAAAATGCAAACAGATTTAAAGGGGATGAATTTGGGCGATGCGCAAATAGATATCAGAACAGGTATTATTTTAAATAGCCATACCCGAATAGAGTTATACGGTAAAATGAAAGCTGCAAATCAAGATATTGACTTCGATATGGAAGGCATTAATAAGATTGTGGGTAAAGAAATTAATTAGTTTTTCTACAAACTGCCTGTTAAAGCGACTAAAAATTCCGTCATGATTTCTATGTGAGGTATATGTCCGCAAGCTTCAAACTCGACAATTTTTGAACCTGGTATTTTCACCGCTGTATTTTTGCCAAGAAACTTATATTGACCATGGATTACTTTTTGGTCTTCGCTTAGCAATGCCTTACCAATTATCGTTCTATCTTCTTTTCCAATAAATAAAATGGTCGGTACTTTTAGTTTCGGAAAATCATCAACAACGGGCTCATCGTAAATCATCTTGTAAGTTAATGCTGCAACCTTTGCATATTTAGGGAAATCTGCGCTGTAAATTACACCCGCAGCCACGTTTACCAGGGCTTCATATTCAGGTTTCCAGTAGGTAAAATAACTACGGTAATATTGGCGGATACTTTCAGGCGTATTTTTAAGCTCACGCTGGTATTGTTCTTCAACAGTAGATGTTGGAACGAATGTTTTATAATCTTCTAATCCAATCGGGTTTTCTAACAAAAGTTTATCCATTCTTTCAGGATACATTAATGCAAATCGGGTTGCCAGCATTCCGCCCATACTATGACCTAAAATAGAGGTTTTTTGTACGCCAAGCGTATCAAGCAATTTTTTATCCCACTGGGCAAGTTGTGTAAAACTGTAGTTTATTATTGGCTTTGACGAACGCCCGAAACCAATCTGATCTGGTACTATCACTCTGAAACCATTTCCGGCTAAAGCCCGGATTACATTACCCCAATAATAGCCACCAAAGTTTTTACCGTGAAAAAGCATCACCGTTCTGCCGTTTGCGGTGCCCATAGGGGCAACATCCATATAGGCCATTTTAATATCTTGCCCTTCTACGGTAATTGGTAAATATTTTACAGGAAATGGATATTTTACACTCTCTAAATTTATTGATAAGGTGTCGATTTTTTGAGCGTAGCTACTGGTAATTGATGTTATTATTATGGCAATTAAAAGGATAAATCTTTTCATGTTTAAATTTTTATGGCAATATAACTTGCTAATCGGCCTAATTTAATAATAATTAATACTTTTGAGCCGACCAAATAGATTAAAAACCATGCCCGTTTTTTACATAGGCGACAGCCAGCTCAGTATAAATTTAATTTATGAAATAAGTTTAGGCAAATACTCAATTGCATTAAGTGAGCAGGCAAAAGAACGTATCAATACCTGTAGAGACTATTTAGATAATAAGTTAAAGCTTAATAATGAGCCTGTTTACGGAATAAATACTGGTTTTGGATACCTTCAGAATGTTAAAATAGAAAAAGAAAATTTAACAAGTCTGCAGCATAATCTGCTTCTTTCTCACGCCTGCGGAACGGGCGAAGAGGTGCCGAATGAAATTGTAAAGTTAATGTTGCTTTTAAAAATCCAATCACTTAGCTATGGTTTTTCGGGGGTGTCTTTACAAACAGTGCAGCGTTTAGTGGATTTTTACACCCATAATATTTTACCGGTCATTTATAACCAGGGTTCGTTAGGTGCTTCTGGAGATTTAGCTCCGCTTGCGCACCTGGCCTTACCATTAATTGGAAAAGGAGATGTGATTTACAATGGCGTAAAAGTAAAAACTGCCGAACTTTATCAACAGTTAAACTGGAAACCACTTTCGCTACAATCAAAAGAAGGCTTGGCCTTAATTAATGGAACTCAATTTATGAGCGCTTATGGGGTTTATATTTTAATGAAAACACAAAAATTAAGCGCCTGGGCTGATAAAATTGCAGCAATTTCTATCGATGCTTTTGATTGTAGAATCGATCCATTTGATGCGTTAAGTCATCAGATTCGACCACATAATGGACAGATTGAAACCGCAAGACTTGTCCATTCTTACCTTTCGGGAAGTGAAATTATCCGGCAGGAAGGTAAGCAAACACAAGATCCGTACTCATTTCGTTGTGTGCCGCAAGTTCATGGCGCAAGTAAAGATAGCATTGCATATATTCGTTCCGTTTTCGAAACAGAAATTAACGCGGTTACCGATAATCCAAATGTTTTCCCAGATGAAGACCGCATTATTTCTGCCGGAAATTTCCACGGACAACCTTTGGCATTGAGCCTGGATTTTCTTTGTATTGCCCTGGCTGAGTTAGGCTCAATTTCAGAGCGAAGAGTTTTTCAGTTAATATCAGGTCAGCGGGGCTTACCTCCGTTTCTAGTGAAAAATGCGGGCTTAAATTCGGGTTTAATGATTGCGCAGTACACAGCAGCATCAATAGTTAGTGAAAATAAGCAGCTTTGTACACCAGCATCGGTTGATAGTATTGTGAGTAGCAATGGCCAGGAAGACCATGTAAGTATGGGCGCTAATGGTGCTACAAAATGTTTACGGGTAGTTAAAAACCTTGAAACTGTTCTCGCTATCGAGCTTTTAACCGCAACACAAGCTTTGGATTTAAGGAGGCCATTGAAATCATCAACCATAATAGAAGAAACATTTTCGGCTTACAGGCAAGTTGTAAGTTTTAACGATGCGGACAGAATTTTAGCCGATGACATAAAAAAATCAGTAAGTTTTATACAAAGTTTCAATGCATAAAACTTACTGAAATGTGCTTTTTTATTTGTTAAACATCGTTTTCAAAATGGATGCAGACATTGATACAGAAGTTGAATCTGACAGGCTGCCTGATGATTTAATTACTTTGATGTTTTCTAATTTCAAATCAGATTTCCCAGCGGTTTTGATGTAGAGATTATCAATTTGAAATTTATTAGCATTATCGTTTTGACCTGAAATGTCAATGTTCGAATTACCTTCGGCATTAATTTTTAGTGTTTTGTATGATGCCCATTCAGATTCAAGGTTTGAATTTTTAAGGCTTAAATCTACAAATGCGACATTAAGATTGTTGCTGAAATTTAATCTGCTGATGTCATCCGCCACGGCTGTTAATTTACTCATTTTCGATTCCGAGCTGATGCTCACGTCTTCCATTGAATCTGCATTTAGCAATAAAGAATCAACATTTGTTCTCAATGATAAACCGCGTCCCTTAGCGATTCTTAAACTGTTAAAGTTTGATGAATAGATAATCAGCGATGAATATGAGTTGGCTCCTTTAACTTTATCGTTCATTGTTAATTGCAAAATGCCGTTTTCATCAACCTTAAAAGAAATTACATTTTTATCATTCTCCTGAATCTTAATTCCTGATTTAGCATCCTTAATCAACTGGATGTTTAAGTACATTTCTTTTGCATTACCGATATTTATTGCGGTAAACGCTTTAGTTATTTCCGTACTAATGTAACCCTCGGTTGGTGTAGCAAACCTGTTTATGGTTTTACTTTCTGCCACCATTGATTTCGCGTCCGTATAATTCATTTTTACGGTTACGGCAATTACAACAATGGGAATTATTATAAGTGAAATTGCCAATGCAATTAATAATTTATTACTTGTTTTCATGTTTTAAGCGTTAAAATTTTCTTTAACAAATGATTCATATTTGGCTTTAAGTTCATCAAAACCAATGTTCAGCAGGTAGATGTTTCTGAATACCACCGGCAATTCATCATCTATGAACTGAACTTTTCTATAACTTTTTACATTTTCTGCGGCATGTTCGCCTACGAAGAAACCAATGCCCCTTTTGTTACTGATGATGTTTTTGTTTTGCAACAGTTCGTATGTACGCATTACCGTATTCGGGTTAACCTCCATTTCTACGGCGAGCTCCCTAACTGAAGGTACTTTTTCGTCGGCTTTCCATTTTCCTAACAGAATGTGTTCGCAAACATAATCTGCTATTTGAAGGTATATTGCCTTATTATCTCTAAATTCCATATCTATACCAGTTAAAAAATTATACCTCTTTTTCTTTCAGGCGAACGTAAGTTATTGCCCAGAAAATTAATGTTAAAGCTGTTGTTACAAGGAAGATTAACAGGAAAGCTAAATCCTCTTTATTTTGATGGCTGCCATGATTAACATTTACCATATCGCGAGTTAAAAAGCTTGCAGTTTTGTAAACAATGTAAGTTGCTGCGCCAGTAAATGTCATAACCGAAATGGCTGTTTTTATGTAGTGAAACCTGTTGAAATATATTGAACCTAGAAGAAAAATGCTCGTAATCAGAAACGGTACCGCAAAGAAATATCCAAAAACATTTAGCGATGGGCTAACTTCGGTTAGTAATGTTCTTGCTAAGAATGGTTCTTTCGATGCATTTTTTACGGTACTAAATGATGCTTCAACATATTTTGTGAAAGCTAAATCCGTCAAGTGAAAAATTATAAGATAACTTAGAATGCTTAATACAGCTGTATAAAATACACCGCAAAGAAACTTTTCAAATGTTGATGATGGCGTCATTAATTCTAATATAGCTCGCGATTTTTGCCCGAACGTTGCGAAATAACTACTTGCTACAATGCTGATAAATATAAAGCCAACGACGAAAAACAAAGGAATTCGAAAACTCATGTTTAAATATCCGCCCCTGTCAATATTTGGGCTCCTTTCCGGATTAGGGATATTGAAAATGTAAAAAGTTATAAGCGCTCCTAATACGACCAAAAGGCTTATCAGATAAATTTTACCAAAATCAAGCCATTGTCTTTTAAGCAATAAGCCAAATCTGTTTATGTTAAATGTATTGTTCATCGCTTAATTAAATAAAGGTTTAAATTTGATTTTTTCTGCAAGGATGGCGTTAAATAAAAGCTCCATATCTAATTTGCTGTCTTCATTATGATAGTTTGGCATAACAGCATTATAACCTGATAAAGATGCTTCCGAATAAATAATGCTGTCATCCAGCTCTTTTACTTTTTTGAAGGTCAGTTTCGCTGTAATTTCATCAACAGAAGCTTTTAAGGCCACATCATTTTCATCCAGCATAATTACCGTATCAATTAAATTATCCAAATCTCTAACTTGGTGGGTTGATATAATAATACATCTGTCATCCGTCATCGCCGAAGCCATAATCTTTCTGAACTGTGCCTTCGAAGGTATGTCGAGTCCGTTTGTCGGCTCATCCATAATAACCAGTTTAGCCTGCGTTGCAAGTCCGAAAGCAATAATGAATTTCTTTTTCTGGCCGTAACTCATATTAACAAGTTTATTGCTTGCAGGAATATCGAATTCTTTCAGAAGTTCTGAAAAATAGCTGTGGTCGAAATTTTTATAAAAAGGAGCATTGGCTTTCACGTATGAATCTATTTTAACCGAAGGCAAATAAAATTCTTCAGGAATAAAACAAATTTGCTCTAATAATGCAGGCTGACGCTTAGCAGGATTGTAACCCATTACATCTAAAGTGCCGCTTTGTGCATAAACCAAACCCGCCATGTTTTTTAACAGTGTAGATTTACCGGCACCATTTTTTCCAAGCAAACCGTAAATATGACCGTTGCTTAATTGCATACTCATATTTTTAAATAGTGGTTTATGCTTGCTGTAACCAAAATTTAGATTGTTAATTTTTATCATATCTACTGTATTAGTTAAATAATACACTAAAGTATGATGTATTTTTATTTCCTCCAAATTTTTTGAGAGATATTTTTTTTTCAGAAGATTTTATAACGTCTTTGTAAAATGTGGGTTTAATAATTGTTGCATTAAAACATCCTTAACTTACAGATTGTATGTTTGTATATAAACACCGTTTTATGGATAAAAATTGGGCATACTTACTCAGCCGAATGGCAATCGGACTAAGTTTTTTCGGACATGGTTTAGTCCGCTTACCTAAACTTACAAGTTTTAGTAATTGGATGACAGGACAATTTTCAAAATCATTTCTGCCCGATTTTCTGGTTTTACCTTTTAGTTATGCGCTACCTTTTCTCGAATTTGCTTCAGGATTACTTATTTTAATTGGTTTATTTACCAGACAAGGTTTGTTGCTGGCAGGAGCAGTTTCTTTAGCTTTAATTTTCGGTACAACCATGATAGAAAATTGGGAAGCATTACCTTCACAACTTATTCATGTTGCATTTCTAGCGGTGTTATTAGCTTATTTACCTTTAAATAATTATGCAGTTGATAAAATTTTAAAAAAATAGTTATAGCGTATATATAAAATTTGATATTCAGATTCGCCTTAATCAATCATCCATTCTTAGCATTAGCGGGTGCTACTTCTGAGATAATTTACCAGTATCAGCCTTACCGCAACAAATTAATAACCAATTAAAACTTACAAGAACTTCATATCATGTCGAAATTATTTTCTCCTTTAAAACTAAAGGATGTAACCTTAAAAAATAGAATTGTAATCTCACCAATGTGCCAATATTCTGCTGTAGATGGCTTCGCTAACGATTGGCATTTGGTTCATTTAGGTAGCAGAGCCGTTGGCGGCGCAGGCTTAATTATCCAGGAAGCTTCAGCAGTTGTGCCTGAAGGTAGAATTACACATGCCGATTTAGGAATCTGGAAAGATGAACATGTGGAGAAACTTAAACAAATTGTTTCTTTCATTCATGATAACGGTGCCATTGCAGGTATTCAATTGGCACATGCCGGCAGAAAGGCAAGTTGCGATTTACCATGGAACGGTGGCGAGCAAATCTCCGAAGGCGAAAACAGCTGGTTGCCTGTCGGGCCATCGGCTATTGCTTTTAAAGAAGGGCAAGTAACACCCCACGAATTAAGTATCAAAGAAATTCAGGATATTGTTTTTGCCTTTCGTGCTGCTGCAAAAAGAGCATTGGATGCAGGTTATAAAGTGGTAGAAATTCATGCCGCACATGGTTATCTGCTGCACGAATTTTTTAGTCCGCTGAGTAATAAACGTACCGATGTTTATGGCGGAAGCTTCGAAAACAGAATTCGTTTAACCATTGATGTTGTTGAAGCTGTTCAATCTGTGTGGCCTGAAAACTTACCGATATTTGTTCGTATTTCTGCTACCGATTGGACAGAAGGCGGATGGAATGAAAATGACTCTGTACAGTTGGCTGCAGTTTTGAAAGATAAAGGAGTCGATTTAATCGATGCTTCATCAGGCGGAAATGTTCCTGATGCTAAAATTCCGGCCGGACCAAATTATCAGGTACCATTTGCTGATAAAATCAGAAACGAAGTTGGCATTTACACAGGTGCTGTTGGCGTAATTGTAGAAGCGCATCAGGCGGAAGAAATTTTAGAGCAAGGCAAAGCTGATTTAATTTTCATCGCCCGTGAGTCACTACGTGATGCATACTTTCCAACCCATGCAGCGCAGATTTTAGGCGATGATACAGAATGGCCTAATCAATATGTGAGGGCAAAAAGAGAGGTTTTTAAAAAGTAGCAGACAAAAGTTATATAGAAAAAAGCCGGCAATTGCCGGCTTTTCTGCTTTTTAAATATTTTGGAATTATAAAGCTTCTTTAATTTTACTTAGCGAGCGTAAAAGGAATATATAAACCAAAAGTGATGTTTCTTCCGGTGTTGTAAACGCCAAGATTTGGATTTACATAATCGAAACGACCTGGTTTAAACCTGCTTAAAGCATCGTAATATTTCTGATTTAATAAGTTATTGGCAGAAACAGATAGTTTTACAGGCTGCTTGCCCAAATTAAATGTTGCACCAATGCCAGCATTCAATAATGTATAACCGCTTGTTGGCGTTTCAAAAACATCATCAACACGTGTTTGCTTAAATGCTGAATTTATTCCTACAGAGAGATATGCATCATTTGTGCCCTTTAATTTGGGCTCAAAACGTAACTCATTTCTAAGTGTCCCGGCAGGAATAAAAGCCAATGGCTTACCTAAAGTATTGTTCTGCGCATGTACGTAACCAAACGTGTTTTCGAAATGAATAAATGAAACCGGATGAATGGTTAAACTTGCTTCAGCTCCGTAAAGATTGGCATTTACCTGCCCATAACGATAAACAGGATATTCATCACCCTCGGCCATTATAGTTTCGCCATTATTTGATGCATAAATGAAGTTGTGTACATAGTTATTATATATACTCGCACTTGCACTCACAATTTTTCCTTCGTATTCTAAAGCAGCATCAACCTGGTAACTACGCTCAGGACTTAAATTCGGGTTACCAATTTCATAGCGAAAAGTTCCTTCATGTACGCCGTTTGAGCCCAATTCTGCTGGGTTTGGTGCACGAAATGCCGAACCTGCATTGGCTTTGAAGTTCCATTCTTCATTAAACTGATGGGTGAAACCTAAGGCACCGCTCACATTAGATGATTTATTGACGAATGGGGCAAATTGTTCATCACCATCAACAAATAATTGCTCGCCTGTATTTTTTCGAAAATCGTAACGGGCACCTAAGCTAAAAGTATTATTCTCCCAGTTCTTCTTCGCATATGCGAAAACGCCAACGCCATAAGTATTGTAAGCCGGAACTAAAAATTCGATGCCTTTATTTTGGCTTTTGCCGGCATCGGCACTAAAACCAAAAACGGGTTGCCAGCCGTTACTGGTTTCGTGGATGTAGTATTTTAAATCAGCATTGTAGGTTTTTAGGTCGAAGAATAATGAAGGGTCCGGACCATCCTCTAACTCGCGACGTTGATTTTGTTGAAAACCAAAATCTGCTTTTAAATTTCCATCGCCAATTATAAAGCTATTATTTAAGGCAATTTTAAAGTGTCTGATGTCTTGACGAGGATATTCTAAATCTCTGCTTTTGAAATCTGAAGTTGAAAACGGGTCGCCGTCTTCTTTAACAAAAATACCATTAGCATCTAATGTTGGCTCGTAAAAGCCAATGTTATTTCGGAAACTCGAAACATTTAAATGTGTATATCCCCAGCTTTTATTCAAGCCAATCATACCACTTAAATCAGTTTCGTTAAACCCTGAATTAGGGAAATAACCAGTTGGCGTTTTGAACGCGTACGCGTTTTTGTAGGTTCCACGAGCCCTCCAAACAAAACCGTTTTCGTTGCCGTTTAACATTAATGAGTTCGCCGTTAAGCCATTATTTGTTGAGTAATTGGTAATGAATTCACCTTTTATTTGTCCTTCCGGGGCCGAACTTGGTTCCAGTAAATTAATTACACCGCCTAAGGCATCTGAACCATACATTAGCGAGGCTGCCCCACGCAAAACCTCAACCCTGTCTGATTTAAACTGATCGATTTCGATGCCATGTTCATCGCCCCACTGTTGCCCCTGTTGTTTAATTCCATCATCTAAAGTTACGATTCTGTTATAACCTAAACCTCTGATAACCGGTTTAGAAATAGACGGACCTGTTGTAATCTGCGAAACCCCAGGGATTTTTGTCAACGCATCTATTAAGTTAGTGGATGGTTGTAGAAGCTGGTCTTTCCCTAAAACTGCTGCCGAAGCACTATTTCTTTTACTGGTGCTGCTGATTAAACTTCCTGTAATGACAACTTCCTTTGTTTCTATTGCGGTAGACTGAAGCGAAAATTCGAGTGTTGTTGTTGTTGCCAAATTTACAACCTGAGTGGAAGTTTTATAACCAACGTAATGAACTTCAACCAAATAAGTTCCTTTAGATGGAAGATTATTTAGTGAAAATTCGCCATCGTTATTAGTTTGGGCAGTAACTTTTAAATCGGGGATAAAAATTGTTGCGCCTGGTAATGTTTCTTTACTTGAAGCATCAACAACTTTACCTTTAATGTCTTTTAGTACGTTTGCAAAAACCGGTGTACTTAATAATGTATATAGAATTACGAAGCCTAAAAGCTGTAATTTTTTCATGATATGCGTGTTTTGAATAATGACGGATAGCCAAAACGATTGCGCCATAAGCACCTGTTTCAGTATCTCATAAATAAAAAATTTGGTTAAACACCCGAAAGTGTTTCTATCTGAAGAAAATTAAGCTGAAGGAGGTCCGCGTAAGGTAGTGCGCTTTATTTCAGTGTAAAAACTTTTAAGTACAGGATCTGCCTGACTAAAAATTCTGGCCGAAAGAAATATTTTATAAAGGTGGTGCGTTTGAACGTAGTTTTTCTCGAAGCCAGCATTACAAATTAAACAGTTATCAGCATGTGCCTGAACGTGGCTTAAATGTTTACAGTTGATTTCTTTAGCCACAACCGGAACAGGTTGATGGCGGTGAAATAAATTCCAGGGCGTTAAAGCAATAGCAAAAACCATCAGCATCAGTGCCGATAAAAAGCGATTTATATTTTGCTTATGCTTTTTCAATGAGCCAAAAGTAACAAATACTATTCAAATATATATCTTTGGAAGGTAACATTGCTTTTATAGTATTTATGACTACACCACTAACCAACGGTTTAAATTTGAGCCAGAAACAAACGCCAGCAGGTGTTGAATTAAATTGTAAAGGATGGATTCAGGAAGCTGCGTTGCGTATGCTGATGAATAATTTAGACCCCGATGTTGCCGAACAGCCAGAAGATTTAATTGTTTATGGCGGTCGCGGTAAAGCTGCAAGAAATAGGGAAGCTTTAAGCTTAATTATAAAAGCATTGAAAGATTTAGAAGATGATGAAACATTATTAATCCAATCGGGAAAACCGGTAGCTGTACTCCCGACGCATAAAGATGCACCACGGGTTTTAATTTCCAACTCGCAGTTGGTGCCGAAATGGGCAACTCAAAAACATTTTGATGAGCTTGAAGATAAAGGCTTAATGATGTATGGACAAATGACTGCAGGCTCGTGGATTTACATCGGTTCGCAGGGAATTGTTCAGGGAACTTACGAAACTTATTCAGCGCTTGCTACAAAACACTTCAGCTCCAGTTTAAAAGGAAAATTAAATGTTACGGCAGGTTTAGGTGGAATGGGCGGTGCTCAGCCACTGGCTATTACCATGAATGAAGGTGTTTGCTTAGCTGCAGAAGTTGAAGAATGGCGAATAAGAAAAAGATTGGAGACCAGGTATATCGACGAAATTATTTTTGACATAGATGAAGCCATCGATAAAGCTTTAAGGTATAAGGAAGAACAGAAAGCAATCTCAATTGGTGTGGTATGCAATGCGGTAGAGTTATTGCAAAAGTTAATTGATAGAAATATCATCCCCGATACGCTAACCGACCAAACCTCGGCACATGATCCTTTGGTAGGTTATTTCCCGGAAGGGTTATCCGTTAATGAAGCTCTGGATTTACGTAAAAATAATCCTGATGAATATGTTAAACGTTCTTATGCAACCATGGCTAAACATGTAAAGCAAATGCTCGAGTTACAAAAACGTGGCGCAATAACTTTCGATTATGGAAATAATTTACGCGGACGGGCATTGGAAGCGGGCGTAGAAAACGTTTTCGATTTTCCGGGCTTTGTTCCTGCCTACATCCGGCCACTTTTTTGCGAAGGTAAAGGACCATTTCGTTGGGCGGCTTTAAGCGGCGATCCACAGGATATTTATGAAACAGATAAATTAATGCTTGAACTTTTTCCTGAAAACGAGAGTCTGCACCGATGGATTAAAATGGCACAAGAACGAATTGCTTTTCAAGGTTTGCCAGCGAGAATCTGTTGGCTCGGGCAGGGTGAACGGGAAAAAGCAGGTGTTGCTTTCAATAAATTGGTAGCAGAAGGAAGAGTAAAAGCACCGATTGTTATCGGCAGAGATCACTTAGATACAGGTTCTGTTGCTTCGCCAAATCGTGAAACTGAAGCAATGTTAGATGGTTCTGATGCCGTAGCGGATTGGCCCGTTCTTAATGCGCTAATAAATACAGCCGGTGGCGCAAGTTGGGTTTCTTTACATCATGGTGGCGGCGTTGGTATCGGTTATTCCATTCATGCGGGGATGGTTATTGTTGCCGATGGAACTGCTGAAGCTGAAACCAGGCTGAAACGTGTGTTGCATAACGACCCCGCAATGGGTGTAATTCGCCATGCAGATGCAGGCTATGACATCGCAAAAGATACCGCTAGAAAATTTAGATTAGGGCTAAAAGATTAAAATCCAGGCACCGAGATTGCTTCGTGCATTGCAATGCCGTTTTAATAAGAAGAATGAAATTTATTAAGAAAAACATTTTCAATACATTATTTATCGCCTTTATCCTGGTGATAATTTTTGTTCCCGATGCCAAAGCTTTCTTTTTAAAAGGCTTGATGGAAATTGGTTTCTATGCTCCGAAAATCGAGACGAAAAAAGAAGGTTCAGTTAATCTTTCGGTTATCAGATTCAGCGATTTAAGAGGAAATGTAATTGATTTAGGAGACTTAAAAGGCAAGGTTATTTTTCTAAACTTCTGGGCCACCTGGTGTCCGCCTTGCCGGGCAGAAATGCCTTCCATCAACAAACTTTACAATCAATTCAAGAATGATGAAAAAGTGGTTTTCATTTTCGCCGATGCAGATGGCAACCTGAATAAATCAGGTAAATATATGGCAGATAGAAAATTTGAAATGCCGGTTTACAAATTAGAAAGTAATGTTCCTGAACAAATTTTTGCAGGTTCTTTGCCAACTACAATAATTTTTGATAAACAGGGCAGACTATCATTCAGGCATGAGGGCATTGCTAATTATGCCGATAAAAAATTTGTGGAATTTTTGAATAAATTAAAAGCCGGCAATTAACTTATAGTTTGTAAAGGGTAAAACTGTATGTGCTTAGGTCGATGCGATAAATACCTCTGATTTTATTTGGCAAAACCTCATATTCAGCTTCCAAACGGTAAAGAATAATATTATCTCTCTTTCTATGCCTGATTGTGTGATCGGTGCTATCAGGTAAAAATATTAAGTTTTGTGATTTTCTATCGATGCCTGCATTTGCTATATATTTTATTTTTTTATTGGTTTTTATATCGGTTTTAATGATTTCACTGCCTAAAATGTAGCCATTGGCCAAAGCCAATTTAAGCTCAAAATTTTTAGTTTTACCATAATAATTTTCAAATTCAAATGCCTTTTGAGCAAAAGAATAGTTGCAGATTATTAAGAATATGATTGTTATTGCTGCTTTCATGTCTCCGAATTAGTAAGGATTAAGTTATGCAATTTGCCTGGCTTTAATAGCACCGCTTTCTTGGTTTTATAAACCTGATGGACGCGGCAGCCTCCGATTTTTTCAATCGGAGCTATAGCAAACAGCAGGAAGCTTTTGAGCTATTAACCACTGCCATTGCTTTTCTAAAGATATTTGTATTTGATTTAACATAGTTGATTATTTGATTACTTTTGCCCCCATGATTTCATTTTTCGAGGCTTCGCTTAAGCAACTTTCCATTCACCACACGGGCAACAAATTAGTTGAAGAATACTATAAATTATCTGATGCGCCGTTAAAAATTGAAGATGAGTTGCTGGGTAATTTGCTGATGCAGTTTTTTTTAAAACCCTTTGAGAAAGTTAATGAAGTTTATCGTTTTTACCACCCTAACGATAATTTACAGCTCAATGAAGTTTTTCACTTTGTGACGGAGATTTTTGAGAACAATGAACTTTTTCATGAAGATTCTCAGCAGTTGGCGAAGCATTTATACGATGTTGCCAATCACCCGAAAATAAAGTCTGGCGAGCTTTATGTAGCCTATTTTGAGAAGGTGCAAATTGAAGGCGAACAGCTAGATGTTGTTGGGATTTTTAAATCGGAAACTAAAGATACTTACCTGAAAGTTTATCCTGAGCAGGATGGTTTCGGAATGAGTTATGAGCAGGAAGCCATTAGTATAAATAAATTAGATAAAGGGTGTTTGATTTTTAATGTTGATAAAGAAGAAGGCTATAAAGTTGTGGTTTTAGACCAGGCAAAAAGTAGCAACGACAGTGCGGTTTACTGGAAGGATGAGTTCTTGAAATTGAAAATCAGAAACGACAGCTATAACCAGACTAATAACGTTTTAGGTGTTTACAAAAATTTCGTAACACAAAAAATGGATGATGAATATGAAATAAGCAAAGCTGATAAAATAGACTTGCTTAATCGTTCAATGAAATATTTTAAAGAGAAAGAAACTTTCGATATCGATGAGTTTAGTAATGAAGTAATTGGAAACGCAGACGGAATCGAATCATTTAAAAATTACAAGAAAAATTACGAGCAGGAATACGAATCGCCAATTGCTGATAGCTTTGAAATCGCTGAATCGGCCGTTAAAAAACAGGCCCGTGCTTATAAAAGCGTTTTAAAGCTTGATAAGAACTTTCACATTTATATCCACGGAAATAAAGATATGATAGAGAAAGGTTATGATGATGATAAATCGATGAACTATTATAAAGTTTATTTCAGGGAAGAAGAGTAGAAATTATATTCTTTGCTGAGCTTTTAGGGCTAAGTAACGATTAATAACGTTTACTGTCAGTTTTTGCGGCGCCGTTAAAACAGAAAGTATTCCGTATTTGTTTAACTCCAGTGCCATGAGCTTTTTCTCGTAAACGAATTTCTCTGCGATAGTTTTATGGTAAATGCCTTCTACATCTTTTGCCGGCTCGCTACTTAATGTTTTTAGCTCGGTGTTTTCGAAAAATACAACGAGCAGTAAATGATACTTTGCAATTTTTTTAAGATATGGCAATTGCCTTTGCAGGGCAGATAAGCTTTCAAAATTAGTGAAGAAAACAACCAGACTTCGTTGTTTAATTACAGAACGGATTGTAGAATATAACGCTTCCATATTTGCTTCAAGGTAACGCGTTTTCTCCTTATATAAAACCTGCATGATGTGTCCAAGCTGAGCTGCTTTCCTGTCTGCAGGTACAACAGCGCCTATTGTTTCTGATAAAGTAATTAATCCGGCCTTATCCTGTTTAAGCATTGCCACTTTTGCGAGCGCAACGCTTGCATTTATGGCATAATCCAATAAACTTAAACCCTCAAAAGGCATGCGCATTGTTCTGGATTTATCAACCACACAATACACATTTTGCGAGCGTTCATCAGTATAAGTGTTAACCATTAAGCCGCCTTTTCTAGCTGTAGCTTTCCAGTTGATGGTCCGGATATCATCACCACCTACATAGTTTTTAATCTGGTCGAATTCCGAGCTCTGACCAATCTTCCTAATTTTTTTAACCCCAAATTCTGTTAAATGATTTGATACGGCCATTAATTCGTAATTACCTAAATTAATAAACGAAGGATAAACAGGGAGGATTTTAACGCCATCAAAATTATATCGCCTGTTTACCAAACCGATAGAAGAACCTGTGTAAACACGGATAACCCCAAAATCGTATTCACCTCGTTTAGTCGGGCGTAAATTATAGTGTATGGATTTAAAATCGCCGGATTTAAGGCTTAACCTGAAATCCTTATCACGAAGCTGAAACTGAAAGGGCACCTCATCAATAATCCTTAGTTTAACTTTAAATCCATAAAGATTTTTAACTTCAATCTGAATCGGATTTTCATCACCATTACTCAACCTTTTAGAGGTTAAGCGGTGTGCGTTTATGCCATTTCTATTTCGGTATAAGATGAAAATATCTAAAGCCAACAGCACAAAAACCAATCCTGTAGCGATTTCTGGAATTTCGGCCAGCCAACTAAAAAAGAACTTCAAAATAAAAAGCAGTACACAAAAAGCCAATGCACCAAAAAGACGATCGGTTAAAAACAGGTTTGTGTAGTATTGCTGAAAAATCTTTTTCAAATGTTAAGCTTTTTTATAATTCGTAATGAAATTGAAAAGTCGTTATCTGGGTATTTCCAGTCTTTTTATAATTTGATTTACAACATCAGTTGTTGTTATGCCTTCCATTTCCTTTTCTGGTGATAGTAAAATTCGATGTGCCAATACGGGAACAGCAACGGTAATAATATCGTCAGGCGTTACAAAATCACGATTTTGAATGGCAGCCAAAGCTTTGGCACTATGCACTATTGCCAATGAAGCTCTTGGCGATGCACCTAAATAAAGGGATGGGTTGTTGCGGGTTTCGTTAACAATTTTTGCGATGAACTCCAGCAATTTAGGTTCTACATAGAGGTTGCGGATAATGCCACGAGCGGCCTGAATTTGCGCTACCGACAAAACTGGTTTAACTTCTGCCAAAAGTGTTTTATTTACCAAAGCATGTTGTGCCATTAAAATTGAAGTTTCTTCTTCCAGCGAAGGATATTTAATTTCTATTTTAAACAAAAACCTGTCCAGCTGGGCTTCTGGCAAACGATAAGTGCCCTCCTGTTCAATTGGGTTTTGAGTGGCTAAAACCATAAAGGGTTCGTCCATCAAATAGGTTGTACCATCAATGGTAACCTGTCTTTCTTCCATCACTTCGAACAAAGCCGATTGTGTTTTTGCAGGTGCCCTGTTAATTTCGTCGACAAGAATAATGTTGCCGAAAATCGGGCCTTTTCTAAACTCGAAATCACCGGTTTTGGTGTTAAAAATGGGTGTTCCTAAAACATCAGAAGGCATTAAATCGGGGGTAAACTGTACTCTGGAAAATTGCGCATCAATGGATTTAGCCAGTAATTTTGCGCTTAGCGTTTTGGCAACACCTGGTACACCTTCAATTAAAATATGACCATCGGCAAGTAAACCCACAATTAAAAAATCGATAACCTGTTTTTGGCCAACGATAATGTTGCCCAGTACATTGCGAATTTGAGCAACCGATTCATTCAAAACAGTTAAATCTGTTCTCGGGTTAAATTGTTCTTGTTCCTGCTCCATTTGGTTTGGTATTTTTGTAAAACTGTTCTATAATATTATTAAGGCCAATTAATTCGGTATCGCTAAAATCCGTTAAGCTTGGTATCTGCATAAAATACCGGGTTAAAGTTTTGGATAGCGTTTCATTAATTCCGGTTTTTAATCGTAAAGTTTCTGCGAAATCACGCTGAATTTCACTCGTTTTTAGGTAATAGCGGCTTCGCAAATGTTCCAGTAAATAATTAATTTTCTTTTGGGCGATATCGAGGTTGTTTCGTTCGTGGTAATATACACTGCCCACAACATGAGCAAACTCAACAGAAGTGTTTGTATAAGCATCTGCAATGGGAATAATTCTCTGCCTGCGTTTTATATCGTACAAAACAAAAAGCAATAAACTAAAAACAGAAAGGTAATAGGCGTATTTCAATTCGGGGTGTTTAAAGAAAACCCTCAATAAATCTGTTTCACCCGTTTTGGGTGTGGTAAAATATTCATCATAAATTACGGTTTTGCTTCCTTGCAGGTAGCTAAGTGTTTTTGCGGCATATTCTGCCCCATATTTATCTAGTAAATTGAAATTACTGTAAAATCCAGGTCCGGCAATTAAATAAAGGGCGCCTTTTCCGAAACTGTATTTTAAGAAGTTTGCATTATTATTAGCATCAACACCTAAAACTGTTGCTCTAGCGGTATCTATTCTACTGAAATATTGGTTTCCGATACCTTTTTCAAATCCATAATTAACCACAGTTTTTAAGGCTGGGTTTGTAAAATTTACCGAACTTCCATTTTGTGAGAAAGTGGTTGATAGTTTAAGTTTGAAATCTTTTTCCGCAGCATCTCCTAAATCATAGCTAGCTATGAAAACATCATTTCCAGCCGAAATATATTTTTTTAGCTGCACTAGATCTGTCTTCTCAATTTTTAACTGTGGTGCAATTATAATGTATGCGCTGTTTTTATAGTTTTTATCTTTAATGGTGTTGTAAATTGCAAGGCCAGACGTTTTAACTTCCGCTTTAGGAAAGATATCTTTTATTTGGTTGTAAAAAATGAAGGTTCCGTAAGGTATTTTATCTTTCTTGGCATAACTGGCCGACCAATCTGTTGGGGTTGGCTTGTTAAATTGCGCAATAAGATAAATCAGGATTAAAACTAAACCAATAGCAAAATATACCTTATATCCTTTCATTTAATCTGTTCATTAAAGTGGTTAAAGGATTGGTTAATTGGTTCAAATCTTTGTTCGTCAACAGGGAAATCTCCGTACCAGATGTAATCAAACTGATGGGTTAAATTGCCGAATTCGCTTTTTATTTCAGGCTCTGAAATCTCAGTTAAATAGTTATAGTTAGTTTTTTCGGGTTGCCATTGAATAATTTCTGCATCGCTTAATTTTTTTAATGTCCGCAGGTACAATAGCCTAACAGCAAGCCGGAATTTCCCTTTTTCTATTAATTTTTGAATCTCAGTTTCATAATCAATTTCATGAATATTCTCGTTTAAAATATCATAAGGCAAAATTGTTTCTTTTGATTTTTTACTGAAAATATTTTCTGAGCCGATTACCCTGACAACAATATACAGTAAGATGGCGACGCCAATCACAATGAAAAAATACTTTGAAAGTGGATTTGACGCTGCACCTCTGAAAAGATCATTTACCATTCTCCAAAATAACATCCAAAATCTATCCCAAAGAGACAAATCTCCGGTTGCCGAATCATCATATTGAAATTCTTTTTGTTCGGCGTAGGTATTTAGTGCATCTCTATTAAATTTTGCTGGGTTTATTCTACTGCTATCCAGCTTTACTGTCGCCTGCTGGTTTGGCTTTAAATTTTGTCCATAACTATTTACTACCGCAAAAAGCAGGCAAAAAACAATTAAAAATTTAAAGGCAAGTTTTGGCATTTTAATATTCTTCCGGTCTGGTGTCCATTGGTTTTTCAGTATTTCCAAAATTAGAAATGCGCTCCATTAAACCGGTATTTTCCTTTTCTTCTAGAAGATTAAAGTAAATAAGGGCAACGGTTACCATCGGGATGATGGTAAAAACCTGACAAAGGTATTGAAGTATAGTCGAAAGCATTGTGAAAATTAAAGACATTTCTGGCCTTTTATGAGAAAAAAGACCTATCATACTAAGCAATGTTGTTGGCAAAACTACAACCGTCATACAGGCGTATACAATAATGTAAACAATAATTAATGTTCCAAAAGTTAGCCAGAAATTATCTTTAACCAATTTAAAACTTCTGTTAAATGAGTAACCCAGGCTACCGTTTTCCATTATCATTATCGGAAATATGACCGATACGAACGGTAAAAGCCATAATCCTGGTATAAGGCAGAAGAGTAAACCTACGCCAACCAGCAGTGAAAGTAACAGAGAACTACCAAAAACCTTTAAAAAATAATACTTAAAGTAACCCCAAACTTCATCAGTCGTGGCTACTTGATTCCCCTTTTGAACATAAACAGCAATATAAGATAAAACTGCAACCACGGTACTTGCATAACTGGCGAGCGAAAAAATAATCGCCAGAATGTACTCAAAACCGAAGCGATCGATAAAACTGATATTTCGTGTTCCAGAATTTATATCCATATTATTAAACATATTTACCGTTTTGTATTGCTGTAAAAGCATGGAAAGCATTCCGCCTAGAACAAATAAGCCACAAAAGATGAAATAAGTAGTGATCAGCGATTTAAAGTTCTGTCGGATAAAAGTGAATGTGTCATTGATAATCTGGCCGAAATCTCTTCGTTTTTTAAATTCTATTTTTGAAAGCATGTTATTTATATGAGTGTTTCGTGTTAATTTTTATCGGGTAAATAAATACATACCAAATTATAAATGCTGCGGAGCTCAAAAGAATGGAAGAACTTAAAAGCATTGGCATTTCCGTATGTCGGGTTATGAAACTTTCTAAAAAAGCGGCAACGATAAAAATTGGAACCAGCCCTAAAACTATTTTTAAGCCATCTTTTGCACCCTTTAAAACTGAAACTTTTCTGGTATAGGTTTTCGGGAACAGTATACTGTTGCCTAAAACCAAGCCGGCTGCGCCAGCTAAAACAATTGCCGATATTTCGAGTGTTCCATGAATCCAGATTACCAAAACTGATTGTAAACCCAGGTTTTTGCTAAAGAAAAAATACTGAAACGAGCCTAACATTATTCCATTTCGAAACAGCGAAACTATGGAGCCAAATGAAAATATGATGCCTAAAACAAATGTATAAAATGAAACGAAAATATTATTTCCCCCTATTTGTATAAACATTAAAATAGGATTTTCCTGCTTGTAAACACCAAAGGGGTCGCCTTTAGAAATATTGTCGTTAGTCATATTCACATAACCATCTCCTAAAATTAAACGAACAAAAGTATCATCGTATTTGGCAGATAAGACGCCAATGGCACATGAAGCTAGAAAAAAGGTAAGTGAATAAATAATCTGTTTCCGATGTTCAAAAAAGAGTAAGGGCAATTCAGTTTTCCAAAAGGTGATGAATCGGTTGGATTTTTCTTTTTTGTTCTTATAAACCGAGCGGTGAAGTTTGGAAGCTAAACCGTTTAGGTAAGCAGTAGTTTTTGAATTTGGATAAAAGGTTTTTGAGTAAGCTAAATCGTTGGTTATTTCAGTAAAACGAGCTGCAAGTTCATCAGGATTTGCCAATTGCATTTCATCAAAGCGCTTCCACTTTTCAGTATTCTGTTTTACAAATAAGGCTTCTCTCATTAATTACTCAAATCTTTGGTTAAAATAGTCTAATTTTTTATGGATACAAAAATTAGACTCTAAAACTTTAACGTATAATTTTTTAAATGTCGTTGCGCATCTTTATGACTAAAAAAAATTATGTTTGAAATATGGAAACCATCAGAATTAGCACGGCTCAAAATGTAGATATTGATTACGAAGTTGCCGGTTTGGGCGAAAGGATTGTGGCCAGGATTATTGATTTGGGCGGGTTTATTGTGTTGTATATTGTAGCTTTTATACTCATGATGGTTGCGTCAATCAGCCGCTTACAAACTGTGGGCTTAACGATGATAATTATATTTTTTGTAATTTTTATCTTCTATGATTTAGTATGCGAGATTTTTATGGATGGCCAGACCTTCGGCAAAAAAATAATGAAAATTAAAGTGATAAGTTTAGACGGAGGACAGCCAACTTTTGGGCAATATTTAATGCGGTGGGTTTTTAGAATTGTCGATTTTGGACTTGGCTGGGGCGTTGTTGCATTAATTTGTGTAGCCGCATCGAAAAATCATCAGCGGGTTGGCGATATGCTGGCCAAAACAACGCTTATTAAAACAGTACCAAGAACGCAAATGGAAAACGTTGCCTTCACCATCACTCCAGCTGAAGATTATCAGCCGGTTTTTAAAGAGGTTATGCATTTAAACGATAGAGAAGTAGAATTAATTCACGAGGTATTAACCGGTTTTTATCAGACAGGAAATCCTCAGTTGATTTACGCAATGACATCGAAAATAAAGGAACATATTACACCATCAATTCCGGAAGGAATGAACGAGTTACAGTTTTTAGAAACCGTTATGAAAGATTATAGCTATTTAACCACAACCAGCTAATTACCTCATAAATAACTTGTAAAAGTAAGACAGAAGAACAAAATTTCCGACTATTATGGCTGCGATATTTATTACTGCAGAACGGTTTTTGATCGAAAGGATGTAAGAAATACCTGAGCATATAAATAGGCAAAGAATTGGTACTGTGGGTGGGTAAAGGCTCCAGCTATTTGTAAAATCGCCCTGAATTAATAAAATAAATGCCCGCTGAAAACCACATCCGGGGCAGTCAAATCCAGTTAGGGCTTTTAATGGACAAGGTATTAAATGATTTTGCAGCCAGTTAAACAAATTAACTGAACTGCAAAATATTTGAATGGAGATTATTGATAACATTTTAAACTACCGGCGGAGGCGTGTCGTTCGGTTTGTTGAAAGGATTATTTTGGTTACCGAAAGGATTATTCGGATTGTTGAACTGGTTATTGCCAAAACCGTTTTGTGCTTCAGCAGCTGATGGGCCTAAATATCTAGCATCTCCAAAACCTAAAATTGGCCAGAAAATAAAGGATAGGAAAATTAAACCGATTGTAAAACCTTCTGATTTTCCAAAGCTTTTACTCATTAGATTTATTAACCATATTCCAAATACAATATTTGTACAAGGAAGAAGTAACCACAATATCCAAATCATGGGTTTACCAACAATTTCTAACATGATGATAAGGTTGTAAATTGGTATAATTGCCGCCCAGCCCGGCTTGCCAGCTTTCTCGAATGTTTTCCACATTCCAGCTACAGAAATAACCCAAATTACAAGAATAAAAAAGAAATAGGCACCGATAAAAGCTGCGAGCGCACCTGAACCTGCTGAAGATTGATAGTCATCCATAATTAATTAAGTTTTTAGTTTAATGATTAGATAGTTAAACTAAATTATAACTTTTTGATTAATAATGAACTAGCTTCTTGTTAAATTATTTAATAACTTCCATAATTTTTGGTGCAAGTGCGTTTACCCAGTTGGTATACATTTTTCCACTTGGGTGTAACCCATCGCCGGCGATTAACGAAATATCATTTGCAGCCATTCTGGAATCTGGCGTTATATTAGTAAAACTTACCCCTGCATCAGATGTAATTTTCTCAGCTGCGGCATTAAAAGCATTAATTTCTGAAGCAATGGTTTGAGCACTTTTAGCGTAGTTTTTAGCATACGGTGTTACGCCCCAGTCTGGTATTGAAATTACAAAAACCCTTGCTTTTCTTCCGCCAGAGAAACCAATTGCGGTTTGTAATAATTCTGAAAATTCTTTTTTATAAGTATCCAGCGGATAGCCACGGTATTGATTATTAACCCCAATTAATAAAGTAACAAAATCAAATTTCTGGGTAACTTTTGCTTGTGTAATAGCACCCTGAAGTTCATCTGTAGTCCACCCGGTAACGGCAATTATTTTCGGATCTTCAACATTTCGGCCGTTCTTTTTTAAAAAATTCTGAAGCTGATAAGGGAAAGACTCGGCTTGAGTTACGGAAGCGCCAATGGTGTAAGAATCGCCTAAAGCCAGGTAAGTATAATTGCCAACAGCGTTCGGGTTAACAAAGTTTGTGTCAGCAGGTGCAGCGACAGACATATTTTTTTCTTTAGTGCAAGCCGAAGATAATAAAGAAAATAAAATGATGCCCGATAAAATTTTCATAACCCGATCTACGCAAAAAAATTGTCGATAGATTTTAAATTAAAGCCATTTTAAATAAACCAGCGATATGGTTTTTAAGTTTTTCTTTAACTTCCCCAATATCAAGTTTATGGCCAAGTTCTTTTTCTAATGAAGTTACCGCTTTATCGTCAATGCCACAGGGTACAATATTTTTAAAATAATCCAGATCTACATTAACATTAAAAGCAAAACCATGCATGGTTACCCAGCGACTACAGCGTACGCCCATGGCGCAGATTTTCCTTGCTTTTTCGTTGTCTGCATCCAGCCAAACGCCAGTATAACCCGGATAACGACCCGATTCTATTCCATAATCTTTTAAAGTAAGAATTACGGCTTCTTCTAAGGTGCGAAGGTATAAATGAATATCAGTAAAAAAGTTGTCTAAATCCAAAATTGGGTAGCCAACAATTTGGCCAGGACCATGATAGGTGATGTCTCCACCCCGGTTTATTTTATAATAAGTTGCATGTTTATCTTTAAGCCCTTGTTCATCCAGCAATAAATTTTCGGGATGACCACTTTTGCCAAGTGTATAAACGTGTGGGTGTTCATTAAAAATCAAATAATTAGGCGTTGGGTAACTCGTTCCGTTAACCCGATTTTCTGTTTTTATTGCAACTGTTTTGTTCAATAAATCTTCCTGTTTATCCCAGGCTTCCTGATAATCAATTAAACCCCAATCAATAAATCGCGTGCTTACGTTCTTTTCAACAGCAACAGATACGGTATTTTCGCTTTGCTTTTCCTTATTCATTTCTTCCTTCACTTTTTATGCAGGCGCCTGTACATAACCCAGCATGTAGCCATCTTTGGTTTTGAAGTAATTCACTGTTAATTCCCTGGTGCCTGATGGCAATTCGACAATCGCGTTTAAACTGCCTTCGTTTTTAAGCTTAAATGGCTTAATATGTATGTGCTGTCTAAATTCGAGTCCTTTCTTACCATGCCACTTATAAATGGCTTCCTTTGCGCACCAGCAAACATATAAGCCTTCGGTATTATTTCCGATTTGTTTTTGAGCAAGTTCCACATCATTTAAAAACTTATGCTTAATGCTTTTTATTTTGTGTTTAATAAGCTCAATATCTACACCAACAGCATAATCTTTACTAATCATAACCGCGGCATAATCGTAAGAATGGCTTAGCGATATTTTATAATCGAAATTGGTTAGAAAAGGTTTTCCATCATCATCAAACTGGCAATCTATATACTCCTCGGTGTTCAGGAGTGTTCTTAGTAAAAGCCTGGTACTCAACCAATGAAGTAAACGTTTTCCGTTATTAAACGATGTAATTATATCCCACTCATGCTGCTTAAGTTGTAAGCCGGCAAGAAGTTCAGCCTCAGTTTCTTCAATTTTCCAAATTGCCAGAACCGAATGCTCATCAATGGATTTATTATAAACTACGGGCATTTATAAAATTGAGATTTGCATGCAAAATTATCTTAAATAAATGATAATTTAGGCCAAAAATACGCATAAAAATGATATTATCAGATAAAAGGATTTTGGAGGAAATAGATAGGGGAACAATTATAATAGAGCCCTTTGATAGAAGTTGCCTGGGTACCAATTCTTACGATGTTCACTTGGGCAAATACCTGGCAACCTATAAAAGTCGAGTGCTGGATGCAAAAAAACACAATGAAATTGAGCACTTTGAAATTCCGAAAGATGGTTTTGTGCTTCAACCTGGTACATTATATTTAGGCGTAACTTTAGAATATACCGAAACACACCGCCATGTTCCTTTTTTGGAAGGGAAAAGCAGTACCGGCCGTTTGGGGATTGATATACATGCTACTGCAGGTAAAGGCGATGTTGGTTTTTGCAATACATGGACATTGGAAATTTCGGTAGCGCAACCTGTGAAAATTTATGCCGGTATGCCAATTGGCCAGTTGATTTATTTTGTTGTTGAAGGAAACATCGAAACCATGTACAATACTAAAGGCAATGCCAAATACAATAATAAAACAACAAAACCGGTAGAAAGTATGATGTGGAAGAACACTTTCTAAGATAATAATTCATTTGATCTTCATAAAAATATGCCTCGGGTTTTGTAACTTGAGGCATATTTATTTACCACACATCAAATGAAAATCAAAATAACGCTCGCTTTGGGCTTCTTCGCTGTGCTTATTGGTTTTGTCGCTTTTAAAATTGACGATGATCCATTTACTCAAATTATTAAAAAGCTCGATGACTACACCACAAAATATCAACAGGAGAAAGTATACCTCCATTTAGATAAGCCCTATTATGCCATTGGAGATGATATTTGGTTTAAGGCTTACATTGTAAATAGTAAAACCCAGGCTCCATCAAACATCAGTAAAATATTGTATGTAGAATTAATTAACGAAAAAGACTCGCTAAAAAAACTAGTGAAACTTCCAGTTATGGGTGGTGTAACCTGGGGCGATTTTAAATTAACCGATTCTTTGGGCGAAGGCAATTATCGAATTAGAGCATACACAAATTACATGCGTAATTTCGGTACTGATTTCTTCTATGATAAAACCATAAAAATAGGAAATAGCTGGGCCAACAAGGTTTTTACCTCAACCAATTATGCGTACACCAAAGAAAACAACACAGAAAAGGTAACTGCAACCATCCATTTTGAGGATAAAAATGGGGTGGCTTATAAAGAAAACGAGGTTAGTTACGATGCGCAGCTTGATTTTAGAAGCATTGCAAAAGGCAGAACCAAAACCGACTTAAAAGGAGACGCAGTGATTTCTTTCACGAACAACCAGTCGTTTTTAAATAAAAAGGGAAAAATTGTAGCAACGATAACGCTCGATAACAAGCAAAAAATTGTTAAGTCGATTCCGATTACCGCAACAAGTAATGATGTTGACGTACAATTTTTACCTGAAGGTGGAACTTTGGTGGAAGAGTTACCACAAAAAATTGCCATCAAAGCCGTAAACGGAAGCGGCACAGGCGAAAATATATCCGGGAAAATTGTTGATGAAAGTGGCGCCGAAGTTGTAAAAATTGAAACAACTTATTTAGGGATGGGAAATTTTACTTTAAATAGCCAGCCAGGTAAAACTTACACCGCCAAAATTAATTTCAAAGACGGCTCGGTAAAGGATTTTAAGCTTCCATTAGCTCAAAAAAGCGGTTATGCGATCTCTATTAATAATTTAGATACAGGAAAGGTCGTGGTTAAGCTTATGGCAAGCAAAAGTTTAACGAATGGAGATGAGTTACGAATTGTTGCCCAACAGGCCGGAAATGTTTATTATGTTTCGAAGGCTAAAGTCGATAAACAGGTTTTACTGGCCACAATTCCAAAAAGTAAATTGCCATCAGGAATTGTTCAGTTTACCTTGTTTTCATCAACCAACCAACCGCTTGCAGAGCGATTAATTTTTAATAAAAATAAAATAGATGTTATTGATATCAACCTGAATTCATCCGGGCAATCTGCTTCTAAAAAAGGCTTGTCGAGTTTTGCTTTCGATGCCTCCAGCAACCAGAAGCCAACTATTGGAAGTTTTTCTGTTTCTGTAACAAATGCAAGTAAGGTAACACCCGACGAGGATAACGAAAGCAATATCTACGCTAATCTTTGGTTAACATCAGATTTGGCCGGTTATGTAGAAAAGCCAAACCATTATTTCTTAAACGACGATTCAAAAACTGCTCGTGAACTGGATAACTTACTACTAACGCAAGGCTGGAGAAGATTTCTTTGGAAAAATGTAATTAGTGGCGCCGGACCTGCACTAACTTTTAAAGCAGAACAATCTACATCAATTAGTGGTACAGTTACTAAGGGTGGTAAGCCGGTACCCAATGGGAAAGTTATGCTAATGTCTACAAAAGGCGGTTTTTTCGTAATCGATACGGTTACCAACGCAGATGGAAAATTCAATTTTGATAATTTGATGTTTAGTGATAGTACAAAGTTTTTAGTGCAGGCAAGAACAAAAGCTGATAGGAAGTTTGTCGAAATAAATATAGATGCCGTTCCGAATCAGATTGTAACAAAGAATAAAAATAGCGCTGATATTGATGTTAACGTGAACAACAGTTTGATGAAGTACATTAAAGAAAGCGATAATTATTTTAACGAAATGACGAGGCTTGGTCTTTTAGAACGAACCATTAAACTTGATGAAGTTGTGGTTACAGAGAAAAGAAATGTTGCAAAAAACTCCTCGAATTTAAATGGTGCAGGTAATGCAGATTATATTTTAACAGAAAAAGATTTATCAAATTGTGTGCAACTATCGCAATGCTTAAACGGACGTATTCCGTTTGTTATGTTTAGGGGGGGGATACCATATTCTACCCGAAGTCCGAATACACCTATGACGGTAATTGTTGATGGTATGCAGGTAGAGCCCGAATTTTTAGATAATTTAAATGCTACTGACATTGAAACAATTGAGGTTTTAAGAACAATTGGCAATACCGCAATTTACGGAGGCAGAGGTGAAGGGGGTGTATTGGTTATCACCACAAAACGTGGCGGCGGTACAACTTCTTACAATAACTATGCTCCTGGTGTTGTTGTTGTAAACCAGAAGGGATTTTCAGTTTCAAGAGATTTTTATGCTCCGAAATACGATGCACAAACAACAAATAGTAAAGGAGATTACCGGAGTACAATTTATTGGAATCCACAAGTTGTGGCACCAGAAAATGGCAAAGCAAATTTCGATTTTTACAATGCAGATGAACCCGGCACTTATCGTATTGTAATAGAAGGAATAAATGTTGAAGGCCATTTAGCAAGAAAGGTTTACACTTATGATGTTAAATAGGAAAAAATAAATAAATTTGAATTAGTATGCATGCATAATTATTTAAGCATGCGCCAATTCAAATCCTGATACTATTTAACATGAATACGATTAAAGTAAGTGTAAAAGATCGCCTCGCAACCATAACTTTAGCCAGAGGAAAATCGAACGCCCTGAACCGGGAATTGGTTACCGAGCTGGATGATATGCTGAAAAATATTTCTGCCGATGATAATATTGGAGGGGTGATTTTAACTGGTTCGGCACCATTTTTCTCTGCTGGGTTAGATTTAGTAGAGCTTTATAATTATAACGAGGAAGAAGCTAAATCTTTCTGGCAGTTATTTTTAGGCTTCACCGCCAATCTTGTGTCGTTCAAAAAACCAATAGTCGCAGCGATTAGTGGGCATAGCCCGGCGGGTGGTTGCGTAATGGCTTTAGCTTGCGATTACCGGGTTATGGCCGAAGGACAGTATATTATTGGTTTGAATGAAGTTCCGGTTGGCATTATTGTTCCAAATAGCATCTTTCAACTCTATTCTTTTTGGATTGGTAAGGCAGAAGCTTCACGAAGTTTGCTTAGTGGAAAATTATACACTCCTGAAGAGGCCTTAAAAGTCGGTTTAATAGATGAACTCGTCAAAGGCGAAACTTTGCTTACTACTGCAGAACGCAAAATAAAAAAGTTTATGGAGTTGGAAAGCAATACCTGGTCGCAGAGCAAACTGAATATCCGCCAGGAACTAATTACTGCTGTAACCGCAGACCAATCTGCCACGCTCAATAAAATGCTCGAGCAATGGTGGTCGCCTGCTACACGCCATATTTTAAAAACGATTTTGGAGAACCTTCAAAGGAAGTGAGCCAATTTTTAGCATAAACTCTTTGGAGAAAAACCGGCCAGCAAGTTCAAAAGATTAAACTAATAAATAACCAGATAATATGTTCGCATTCAACCAACCCATGCTTAGAGATGGAGCCCTAGAAGGCAAAACCATTGTTATTACCGGCGGCGGAACAGGCTTAGGTAAAGCTATGGGTATATACTTCTTAAAGTTAGGGGCTAACCTTGTAATAACGAGCCGCAAGCAAGATGTTCTACAGAAAACAGCTGATGAAATGGAAGAGAAAACGGGCGGAAAAGTTTTGGCAGTTGCCTGTGATGTCCGGGAGGTTGATCAGGTTGAAAACGTTCTCGCGAAAACAATTGAAAGATTTGGGCAGGTGGATGTGTTATTAAACAATGCCGCCGGAAATTTTATTTCACCAACAGAGCGCCTATCGGCTAATGCTTTTTCTTCAATTATAGATATCGTTTTAAAAGGTACGGTGAATTGTACATTAACCTTTGGTAAACACTGGATAAAAGAAAAACAAACTGCTACAGTTTTAAATATTATAACAACTTATGCATTTACCGGTTCGGCCTACGTTGTGCCTTCTGCCTGCGCTAAGGGTGGTGTTTTAGCTCTAACACGTTCACTGGCAGTAGAGTGGGGCAAATATGGCATCCGAACAAATGCAATAGCACCAGGGCCTTTTCCCACAAAAGGGGCCTGGGAGAGATTATTGCCTGGTGACTTAGCCAAGAAATTTGATTTTAAGAACCGTGTTCCACTTAAACGAGTTGGCGAACATCAGGAACTGGCAAATCTTGCTGCATTTTTAGTTAGCGATTTTTCAGGTTACATAAACGGCGAAATTGTAACTATTGATGGTGGGGAGTGGTTGCAAGGTGCAGGCCAAATGAATGGTTTAGAAGCAATCCCGAACGAGATGTGGGATATGCTTGAACAAATGACAAGAAGCGCTAAATAGAAAAGATGGTAAATCTCATCAATCGAAATCAACAATTCTCAGCTCAAAAAATACTTAGCTGGTCTATTGCTGCAATTTGGATTGTAAATGGTTTGTTTTGCAAGGTTTTAGGCTTTGTTCCTCGTCATGAGCAGATTGTAAAAAGAATTTTAGCACCGTATAATAGTCATATAATTGTGGTTCTTATAGGAATATCTGAAATATGTATGGCGATTTGGGTTTTTAGTAATTTCAAAACAAAGTTAAATTCTGTTATCCAGATTCTGGTGGTTACTGCAATGAATATCATTGAATTTATATTCGCACCAGATTTACTTCTTTGGGGAAAATTCAACATACTATTTGCTTTTCTTTTTACTTTAGTTGTATTTATAAATGGGTTTATTCTACCAAACATAAACGAGCAATCATAATGTTTTCATTTCTGAAAAACCATCCGTTTGCTGTTGATGCATTTTTCGAAAACTCACTGGTGTTAACATTTTCTGTTCCAAAAGAACAATTAATAAACCTTATTCCCAAGTGTCTGGAGCTTGATACTTTTCAAGATAAGTGGGCTTTTATTGCAGTCGCAATGGTACAAACCAGAAAACTTCGTCCTAAAGGTTTTCCAGAATTTTTGGGTAATGATTTCTTTCTTATTGGTTATCGAGTATTTGTACGTTACAGAAACAAAGCAGGCAAAAATCTTCGAGGTTTATATATTTTAAAATCAGAAACGAATAGAAAGACGATGGCGTTTATGGGCAATATCTTTACTCATTACAATTATACCACCACCGATATTTCACTTACAGACAAGGAGAGAACCAGAGAATTTACTTCAACAAGGTCTAATTTCAAAATTGTTATAGATAAAACCGATAATCAGATTGCTTTGCCAGTAAATTCGCCATTTGCCGATTGGAAAGAAGCCAGGAAGTTTGCCGGGCCTTTACCTTTTACTTTTACATATAATAAAAAAAGCAATGAGGTTTTAATTATAGAGGGCGTGAGGAAAAATTGGGAGCCATTACCAGTTAAAATTGAAGCATACAACTTCAGTTTTTTAAATTCTTTAAACATAACAACACCAATTTTAGCAAATGCCTTCAACATTCAAAATATACCTTACCAGTGGAAAAAAGGAAAAATCGAAAAATGGAAGTAAAAAGAAGAAGATTTCAGGGGATGCTAAATATTTTAAGTTTTAACAGGCATTTTTACATATCTGGACTCATTGTTTTATTGTTAATTATTTTTAGCCAGACATTATTTCAATGGCCTCCTGCTTTGTTTTGGATAACTAATTCAGCTTTTGCTTATGGTTTATTAATGCCATTAATTGTATCGGCGTACGTTTACGATTTTTCAGGATATTATCACTTCAAATGGTTAAAGGATGTTGGTGTTCTCGATACCGACCCGGCTTTAATTCTAAATATTAATGCCGGTTTTGATGAAACAAGTTTTATTATTAAAAAACATTTCCCTAAATCAACCTTGAAAGTTTTCGATTTCTATAATGCTAAACAACACACAGAAAAGGCAATTGTCAGAGCAAGAAAGGTAAGTCAGATATTTCCGGATACGGTGCAAATACCCACAGATTCTATACCACTAGCAGATAAATCTGTCGACATTATTTTCCTTTTGTCAGCAGCCCATGAAATAAGATCGGAAGAGGAGAAAGTTATTTTTTTAAAAGAATGTTATAGATTATGCAAGCACACAGGCCGGGTAATTATGGTAGAACACTTACGTGATTTTCCTAATTTCTTAGCGTTCTCTATTGGCTTTACGCATTTCTTTTCTAAGCATGTGTGGCAGAAATCATTTAAAGCAGCTGGTTTTACTTCTTTTTCTGAAAAGAAATTCACGCCATTTATGTCTGTTTTTAGCTATAGTTCTTAAATTTAATGGAAATAAACTTACTAATTGTAGGCGTTCTTTTGATTGCTTTAGCCTTAATTCACACCATTTTTCCGAAATATTTTAATTGGGAAACAGAACTTAAATTGTTGAGTTTGATGAACCGGCAAATGATGCTGGTTCATACATTTTTTATAGCGTTTACCGTTTTTCTGATGGGTTTACTCTGTTTAACTTCCGCAAGCGAATTAATTAACACTAATCTTGGCAGAAAATTATCACTCAGTTTCGGGTTGTTTTGGACAGCAAGATTTTTAATCCAATTTTTTGTTTATTCGAAAGATCTTTGGAAAGGTAAAGGTTTCGAAACTGCCGTTCATATTCTGTTTTCAATCCTTTGGGCGTATTTCAGTATCATATTTCTTTTTATTTATTCTGGTGGTTAGTGCGGTTTTAAGGCACTTCATCAAAAACTCTTACCACTTCATACTCCGCTACTTTACACTAAAATATTATCTTTGCCCATATGAATATCTTACTATTAGGTTCAGGTGGCAGAGAAAGTGCATTTGCCTGGAAAATAAGCCAGTCTTCACACTGTGATAAATTAATTATAGCACCCGGAAACGGTGGTACAGGTGCGTTTGGTACCAATATCAACATCAGTGTAAACGATTTCGATTCCATTAGGAAAATAGTTATTGCCGAAAACATCGAAATGGTAATTGTTGGGCCTGAAGAACCTTTAGTAAATGGTATTCACGATTTTTTCTTGGCCGATAAAACCATTGCACATGTTCCGGTAATCGGACCTAAAAAAGAAGGTGCAATTTTAGAAGGCAGCAAAGATTTTTCAAAGCAGTTTATGCAGCGCCACGGTATACCAACGGCAGCCTCAAAATCTTTTACGCCAGAAACTCTAGATGATGGTTTAGCTTACCTGCAAACCCATGCGCTTCCTGTTGTTTTAAAAGCCGATGGTTTGGCTGCAGGTAAGGGCGTTTTAATTTGTACAGAAACGATAGAAGCCCAGGAAGAATTAAAATTAATGCTTGGCGGTAAATTTGGCGCCGCAGGTGCTACAGTAGTTATTGAAGAGTTTTTAAGCGGCATCGAACTTTCGGTTTTCATTTTAACTGATGGCGAAAATTACATAACACTTCCATCAGCCAAAGATTATAAGAGAATTGGGCAGGGTGATACAGGTTTGAACACCGGCGGAATGGGCTCCGTTTCTCCTGTGCCATTTGCTACTCCGGAATTTTTAGCCAAAGTTGAGGAAAGAATTATCAAGCCTACTGTTTATGGTTTAAAAAAGGATAATATCGATTACACAGGCTTTATATTCTTCGGTTTGATAAAGGTTGGCGATGAGCCTTATGTGATAGAGTACAATGCCCGGATGGGCGATCCGGAGACGGAAAGCGTAATTCCCAGAATTGAAAATGACTTGGTTGAACTGTTTATGGCGACTGCCGGGAAGCAACTTAATCAGATTAATTTAATTATCTCAGACCAAACTGCCGCTACAGTAATGATTGTTGCCGGCGGTTATCCCGGTGAATATTTAAAAGGTAAGGCTATTTCTGGAATCGAAAATCTTCGTCATTCTAACGCGTTTCATGCAGGTACTTTACTAGAAAACGATGTTGTTAAAACCAACGGTGGTCGTGTTATCGCAATTACCAGTTTGCAAAAAGATATGTTTACCGCATTGCAATCTGCAACAGCCGATGCAGGCAGAATTTATTTCGATGGCAAATACTTCAGAGAAGATATTGGTTTCGATTTAATTTAATTTTAAAGCATACCAAATTGAAAAAGATACTTAAAAAGATTTCGGAAACAGCCATTAAGCAAGGCGAATTTACTTTTACTGATGAGCAGCTTGAATCGAAATGGTTAGGCAATGAACCAGCTTCTGCCGATGAAATTAAGCAACTTGAAGAAAGGTTACAAATTATCCTGCCAAACGATTATAAAAACTTTCTGTTAGTTACTAATGGCTTCGCAACACCGAATGAAAACATTGAGCCATCATTTGAATCGACAGTTAATGTTGGCTTTTTAAAAGATATCGATCCCGAAATAATTGAGACATGGATTAACAATGATGAGCTTTTGGATGTTGCCATTAAACTAGCCCGAAGCGTTGTTGTTGGGGGTAGAAATGAAGAGCAATATTTTCTTTTAGTGCCTCCATTAATAGAAAATGGCGATTGGGAATATTGGAAGTTTGCTTCCTGGATTCCTGGTGAAGACCCTTACGAGGGAATGGAAAATTATTTTATCAATGCACTTGATTTCCTAAAATCGGCATAACAAAACAGCTTATAAAAATAAAGCCCCGGTTTATAAACCAGGGCTTTATTTTTGCTCTTTTAACTTTGCCTGGTGGGCAAAGATTATTTATTTGGTTTTGCTGCCCAAAAGCTCTTGAAGTTTGTTTTGCAATGCTTCTTCTCTTAAGCCTTTAGCAATGATTTTACCAGTTGGGTCAATCAGGAAGTTAGCAGGAATAGAACGAATGCCATACATTACCGCAACTTCATTGCTCCATCCTTGCAAATCTGAAACATGTGTCCAGGTTAATTTATCATCCACAACAGCTTTCTGCCATGCTTCTTTAGTCGTTTTTGTTGTTCCTCCATCTAAAGATACACCTAAAACAGTGAAACCTTTATCTTTGAATTTGTTATAAGCTACAACCACGTTAGGGTTTTCCTGACGGCAAGGTCCGCACCACGAAGCCCAAAAATCAACTAGTACATACTTACCTTTAAAATCGGATAATTTTACTGGTTTTCCATCAGGATCATTCTGCGTAAAATCCATCGCCATTACACCTACAGCAGTTTTTTTAGATGCTTCTAAAGTTTTTGCTAAAGTTGTTCCGGTTTTTGTTGCTTTCAATTCAGGACTTAAAGTTGGATAAACTGCTTCAACTTGCGCAAGTTGATCAGGATCGCTTGCTAACTGCGCCAAAGAGATTAAGCTGACATACGATTTAGGATTACTTTTTGCGAAAGCTAAATAAATAGGCGTAGTTTCATCAGCTGCTTTGCCATATCGCTCTCTAATTCCTGCCATTACAGTTTTATCTTCTTTTTGTGCTGCAGTTAATTTAGCGAATTCAGCATTTACAGCATCCATTTTATCCGTTGCAGGCTTTAAACTCGCCTTTAGCTTAGTATTATCATCATTCGCTGGTGTGCCAGTTACCTTTACAGATTTAATTGAATCTGCAGAGGTTACAACAATATTTCCAGGTTCGATGTAAAGGCTGGTATAATCCATGTTTCGGGTATTAGCGCCTTTAATATATGGATTAACGTTTTTAAACAAATTACCCATAACCGGATCGGTTGCTGTGCCTTTGAATTCAAATTTACCATTGGCTACTACCGCAGAATCAGTTTTACGCTCGCTGTTTGCGGTATAAACAAAATATATTTTGTCGCCGGTTTTTAATGCTTTTGCATCACCCTTAATGGTGAATGGTTTTTGAGCTAATGCCGCTAATGGCAGTAAGGCCATAGCAGATAAGAGTATTTTTTTCATGGTTCTAATTTAATCGTCTGTTGGTAAAGATAAATATTTGAAGTTTTTTAAACGTAACTAGTTGTGTAAAATTATGATAGCTTTTGATAAGTTCGCCACCATAAGTCGGGCATATCGCCATTTATTGCGGTTTGATAATCATCGTACCGACACGGCACAAGATGAAATCTTTCATTTTTTGACTGGCCTGTTGGATAAGGAACCTGCATCCACCAACGATCTGATTTTTTGCTTTTTACAAAAGTCATTTCTCCAGAGCCATCTTTTAAACTGGTTCTGTAAATAATAAACTGAGATTTTGGCGTAAGCGGAAAATCTTTCTTGCGGGCGTAAAAACCATCAACAAAGTACCAAACCATCTCCGCCAAAAGAAAAGCTGTCTGCCCGTTGCTATCGTAAGCCGGATTAAATTCGTAAAAACCTATTGATGTTAACTTGTCGTTCATACCAGCATAACGGGCAATTCTGCAAGCTTTCTCGCCATCAAAACCATTCGGTGTTGTGTTTGCATTGGCTACGGCATCGGCAGAACGAATGGCGCCAATATCAAAACTTATCATGTTTGCATTGCGGATAATCGGCTCAGTAAGGGTAATGTCTTGTGCAAATTCGCCAAGGCGGTGAACGTCGAAATAGAGCTTATCCATAACGCTCAAACTTTCCTGGTTTACAAAATAAGTTTGGTAACCGATATTACTAAAATTGAATAAATAGTTTGGCTGATGAAGGAAAATTTTATTAAGGTAGCAATCAGATCGAGTGGCAATACCATCATTATTATCATCATCAATATCAAATTGATTATCAACAATAACCAAATCTACCTTCTGCTCTAAATCTTCGTAACCCATGTATTGGGCGTAGGTTAAATCCTGGCCTCCTCCAATAATTACAGGAATAATATCATTTTTAATTAACTCCGATACCGCCATCTTTACAGCTATATAAGTATCGGCGATAGTTGCCCCCGGCCGAATATTCCCTAAATCTACCAGACGACTTGCGAAAGCACCTTCGTTTAATTTATAAAATTTCTCTCTGAAATAATCAGGACCAATTCCGCAACCTTCATTATTGATCGCACTTCTACCGTCCAGTACGCCAAAAATTGCAATATCGAACTTTGTTTCCTCTAAATCAGGAAAAGAATCAGTAAAAAATGTTGTTTTTAAACCCAGCTGACTGGTGTAAAACCCATCTTTTGGCGTAAACTGTTCGGCATTTAATGGAGAAAAGAAATCGGTTAATGACATATATTTAAAACTATCGCCCCAAATATCTATTTTTGAATGCGTATTTTCATCTATAGCCCAAAAAAAATATAATGATACTCGTAACAGGCGGAACGGGATTTTTAGGATCTGAATTAATTAAACAGTTAACCGATAGCGGCTTGGCTGTTCGGGCTTTGAAGCGAAAAACTTCTCTAATTCCTTCAATTATTGAAGGCAATAAGCTAATCGACTGGTTTGAAGCGGATATAAACGAACCCGCAACCCTGGAAGACGCTTTTGTTGGCATAACGAAAGTTTTTCATTGCGCCGCATTTGTTTCTTTTAATCCTAAAGATAAAAAGCAACTCTTCCATGTAAATATAGAGGGAACCTCGAACATAGTTAACCTCTGTGTTGAAAATAATTGCAGATTGTTACATGTAAGTTCGGTCGCCGCACTCGGCGATGCTAAAAAAGGAAAGCAAATAACCGAGCAGGATTTTTGGGAATACGATGCTAGAGCACATGCCTATGGCCTTTCGAAATATGAAGCGGAAATGGAAGTTTGGCGTGGTATTACTGAAGGCTTGGATGCGGTAATTGTAAATCCATCGGTAATTATTGGTAAAAATGCCGGTTTTGAAGGTAGTGGAGCCATTTTTAAACTGGTAAAAGACGGTTTTCCGTTTTATACCGATGGGGCTTCGGGTTTTGTTGATGTCGAGGACGTAGCAAAAGCCATGGTTCTTTTAATGGAAACTGCAATAACCGGCGAAAGATATATCATTTCTGCTGATAATTACCACTATAAAGATTTATTTACCGAAATCGCTAACGGATTTAACGTTAAGCCACCAACAACAGAAGCTAAGCCCTGGATGCTTGGAATTGCATGGAGGGCCCTCAAATTCTTCTCAGTTTTTACAGGCAAAGAGCCTTCTATCACTAAAGATGCTGCGAAAAGCAGTTTATCATTAAGCTATTACAGCAACCAAAAAGTAATTACAGCGACTGGCATTCAGTTCAAACCAATAAACCAAACCATTCAGGAGATTACCCAATATTTAAAATGATGCCGAAACAAAAAGCCTACTATATTATTGATTTTGACAGTACTTTCACTCAGGTTGAAGCGCTTGATGAACTAGCGAGAATTTCATTAAAAAAGCATCCTGATAAGGAATCTATTTTTCAAAAAATTGAGGATTATACCAACCAGGCAATGGAAGGGAAATTATCTTTCTCCGAAAGCCTGGCTCAACGCGTAAAATTATTGGAGGCAAACGAAGAACATTTAAAGCAGCTGATTAAGCATTTAAAGAAAAAAGTTTCTACTTCTTTTTCCCGCAATGCCGAATTTTTTAAAAAACATGCCGATGAAGTGCTAATTGTTTCCGGAGGATTTAAAGAATTTATTACGCCAGTTGTAAGCCAGTACCATATTAAAAAGGAAAATATTTATGCCAATACGTTTGTAACCACAGGTGATGGCAAAATTATAGATTACGACCATGCAAATCCATTAAGCGAAGAAGGCGGAAAGGTGAAATTGCTTCAACATTTAAAACTGGAAGGCGAATTATTTGGTATTGGCGATGGTTATTCGGATTTTCAGCTTCGCGAAAGTGGCATGATTAATAAGTTTTTTGCTTTTACAGAAAATATTGCCCGCCAAACAATTATCGAAAAGGCCGACCACATTACACCAAGCTTCGATGAATTTTTATATGTTAACGATTTACCAAGGGCAATATCCTATCCAAAAAATAGGATTTTATGCTTGGTTATTGGTGATGTCGATGCTCACAGTATTGCCTTACTTAAAAATGATGGCTTATCTATAAGGCATAAAACTTCTTTCGAAGAAAAATATGTTAAAGATGTTGGTGTTATTCTTTTAGCAGATGGTGAAAAAATCGAGAAAGAACAATTAAAGAATGCTGTTAAACTAAAAACGATTGGCTATTTGGGTAATTCTAAAAATAAAGTTGATGCTGGCATTTGTACTAAAATGGGTATCATAATTTTTGACGACGTAAAAGCGAATCCACGTAATATCGATTTTATTCCTAAAAGGATGATAGATTTTATGAATACGGGCGCAACGTACCTGAGCAGCAACTATCCGAATTTACAGTTGCCAAAAATTGATAAATCGCATCGTTTAATCCATATTCATAAAAATGTGCCGGGGATAATGGCCCAAATTAATACAGTTTTCGCAAAGCACAATATTAATATTGTTGGCCAGTTCTTAATGACTAATACGGAAATCGGCTATGCCATTACAGATATAAATACGGAGTACGATAAACAATTGTTTAAAGCGCTAAAAAAAATCGAACATACAATTAAATTTAGGGTTTTGTATTAGGCGCCATGCTATTCTGAGCCCAGTAAAGCGATATAAGTTTTATGATCATAATATTTACCGAACGGATTTTCGGTTACTTAATTCAGAATGGTAGATCACTTCAAAAAATGATGTCTTTTCAAAAGTGAATTTTTTGAATACCCAAAATTCTGAGAGCGGTAAATGCCGGAATGGCCGGAGCATAAATAGGCCATTATGCAGGCAAGGGCGATGTAAATGCCTGCTGTTGTTCCAAATAATTCCATTCCCATAAAAATGCAGGCTAATGGTGTATTTGCAGCGCCGGAAAAAACAGCAACAAAACCCATTCCTGCCAATAAACCAACAGGAAGTGGAATATAGAAGCTAAGAAAGCTCCCAAGTGTAGCCCCGATAAAAAATAAAGGCGTAACCTCGCCACCCTTAAAGCCGGCACTTAAGGTTAAAGCTGTTAAAAATAATTTTATGGCAAAAGTATAGTAAGGTTCCTGCTGTGTAAAGGATTCTGAAATAACAGGAATTCCTAACCCAATATATCGTGTTGTGCCTGAGCAATAAATAATTCCGACTAAAATAATTCCGCCTAATACCGGGCGTAAAGGCGGGTATTTAATTTTACCGAAAAGTGCCGATAAGTTATGGTTTACGGTGGAAAAACTGCGTGCAACCAACCCAAAAATAATCCCCGAGCAAAGCGTTAAAAGCAGATTAATGGAGTTTATTTCTGGCACTGAGGGTATGGTATAATGAGTATGGCCAACGCCCCACAGTTTACAAACGTAATCGGCAATAACCGCGGCTATAAAGGATGGTAAAGCAGCATTGTAGAGCAATGCGCCAACAACAAAAATTTCTAGTCCGAAAACAGCGCCAGCTATCGGTGTTCCAAATACCGAGGCAAAGCCAGCGCTTATGCCGCAAATTAAAATGATTTTTCTGTCCCTGGATGTTAGCTTATACAATTTACTAAACTGATCGGCAAAGGCGCCGCCAATCTGAACCGCAGTTCCTTCTCGCCCAGCAGATCCTCCAAACAGATGTGTAATTATAGTTCCGGCAAAAATGAGTGGTGCCATAATAAGCGGAATTGCATTTTTTGGTGTTTGAAGCTCTTCTATTAAAAGATTATTGCCTTTTACCACTCCTTTTCCCCAATAATGATAAGCCAGACCAATAAGCAGGCCTGCTATTGGTAAGAAACTAATTATCCATAAATGAGATTCTCGATAATTGGTTGCGGAATTAAGCGTAGTTAGAAATAAAGCCGAAGCTGAGCCTATAATAGTTCCAAGCGACGCCAAAAGGAAAACCCATTTTAAGCAGGTAAATAAAAGTACACTAAATTGTAAATTGGAAATTTGTTTTTTAGTCAGCAGAAAGCCTCCCCTTAATTTTTTAACAGGCATTAGGATCAATTTTAATTAAAAATCGTAGGAGTCATCAGCCTGTTTGGCGGTTTTGGCGGTACCCCATCGCCATCGTTCAAATGTATAAAATTTAGTGCCTGATGCAAAATATGTTTATCATTTAGGAATATTAACTTTGTTGCATGGAACTCACCACCGATATAAAAGATAAATTAAATCAACTTCAAGAAAAATACACAGCAATGGGGCAGGATATGGCATCATATCTAGATGGTTTACTATATGCTGATTTCTTAACTTATTGGGATTATATCCATTTGGACACTCTTTTGAGCCTTCAGAGCCCGAAAACGCCCTTCCCTGACGAAGAAATTTTTATCATGTATCACCAGATTACCGAGCTTTATTTTAAGTTAGCCTTACATGAATGTAAACAAATTGCGGAGCACGAAAACCTAACCATTGATTTTTTTACCGCTCGGATTAAAAGGATAAACGCCTATTTTAATGCTTTAACCACTTCTTTTGAGGTGATGGTGGATGGTATGGAAAAGGAACAATTTCTTAAGTTTAGAATGTCGCTTCTTCCAGCTAGTGGTTTCCAATCGGGGCAATACAGAATGATTGAAATTTGTGCAACAGATTTTATTCGCTTGGTTGATAAAAGTAAAAGGGCTGCATTAAGTACGGCTCCGTTAGAAGAACAGTTCGAAAATATTTATTGGAAATTTGGCGCAACAGAACTTGCATCGGGTAAGCAGACTTTAACTTTAAAGCAATTTATAAAAAAATACGCTGATCAATTTTTACAACTCGCAAAAGATCGGATTCTAACAAATTTCTCAGCACTTTACCAACAGTTTCAAGTTAATGGAAATGATGTTTCAGCCCTGGCCGAAGAACTTAGAAAGCTTGATATATATGTGAACGTAGAGTGGCCGCTGGCACATTATAAATCTGCTGTTAGGTATTTAGAAAAAGACCCTATAGATATTGCAGCAACCGGCGGAACAAACTGGCAGAAATATTTGCCGCCGCGTTTTCAAAAAAGAATATTTTATCCGTTTTTATGGACTGAAGAACAAATGGAAGAGTGGGGTAAAGGATGGGTGCTTAGTGTGCTTAAAACACTAAAGAACAAAGATTAATATCCAAAAATACTATCAACATAGCTTGTTTTTTCCTAAATTGCGAAAAATAATTAATGACAGTATTAGTGGTTTTTTGAAACGGAAATTTGTTATTCAAATTAGATTATTCTGTAAATCACATTCAAATTCTTAAATAATGACCGAGACATTAGATATAAAAATAGCCAAAGTTGATAAAACCCGTTTGTCGGTTACAGATTTTTCTCAACTACCGTTCGGTAAGGTTTTTACCGACCACATGTTCACTGCCGACTACGAAGATGGCGAGTGGAAAAATCTGCAAATTTTGCCCTATGGTCCGATTCCAATGAGTCCGGCAATTTCTGCACTTCATTACGGACAGGCTATCTTTGAGGGATTAAAGGCTTATCGCCAGCCAGATGGCAAAATTAGTGTTTTTCGTGCAGACAAAAACTTCGAACGCTTTAATAAATCTGCGGCAAGAATGTCGATGCCAGCTATTCCTGAAGAAATTTTTATGCAGGGTTTAGCCGCATTAATAAATATTGATGAAAAATGGGTGCCAAATCAAGAAGATTATGCTTTGTATATTCGTCCGGTGATGTTCGCTACCGATCCATATTTGGGCGTTAAAGCATCAGATACTTACAAATTCGCCTTACTTACCACCCCAACTGGTCCATATTACAGCACTGCTTTGAAAGTGAAAATTGAAACTGAATATACTAGGGCTGATGATGGAGGTGTTGGTTTTGCTAAAACAGCCGGAAATTATGCCCGTTCTCTTTATCCTTTCGAGCAGGCTAAAAAAGAAGGTTTTGACCAGTTAATCTGGACAGATTCCATTAACCATGAGTACATCGAAGAAGCCGGTACAGCTAATTTAATTTTCGTAATTAATGGTAAGCTGGTTACGCCATCGGTTCGCAGTACCGTTCTAGATGGTGTTACTCGTGATACGATCATCAAACTGGCCAACGCAGCTGGTATAGAGGTTGAAGAGCGTAGAGTATCTGTTAAAGAAGTGATTGAAGGAATTAAAGATGGTAGTTTAACTGAAGCCTTTGCTGCAGGAACGGCCGCAACTGTAACCCATATTGGTGAAATTGGTTATTTGGGCGAAAATTACAAACTTACCGATTCTTCTACCAGAACAATCTCAAATGGCATCGCAAAAAAACTAAACGACATTCGTTATGGTTTATTACCTGATGAGTTTGGCTGGAATTGGGTATTGTAAATTAGTAGCCTCTATAAAAAAATAAACCCTGATGTGTATTACATCAGGGTTTATTTTTGCAGGCATATTTTCTGCTTAATTTGCATCAAGAATTACAACGCCTTTAGCTTCAAAGGCCAATTCTTTTTTTGGATCAGTAATTTTAGCGACTTCTTCAGGCGATTTTTTAGCATCTTCAGCGTAATGGCGAAGTGTTTCCACAGAAATTGTTTGTTTTTTAGCAACTCCATCTAAAACAACTTTTTTTCCTACAATATCCATCGGCATAAAGAATGCATAATCTTTGAAGGTAACCCTCATTGGTTCACCATTTGCCATTTCTAAAGTCATCCAGCAGCCTTTTTTCTTGCAAACGTCCACAACTTTACCTTCAATTTTCATATCCGCAGTTGTTTTATTTCCCATTGCTGATTCCATCTTGGCTACAGGCTTTACATCGCCAGGCAAAACGGCTTCACCAAATTTTTGTCCTTTCAACTCTGTTTGCGCAAAAGTTAACGCTGCAATTAAACAAAATCCCAGGCTTAAAATAAGTTTTTTCATAATTATTATTTTGGTTATTCGTTTCGGTTATTTATCTGATTCAAAGTTATTTAAAATTTTTCTAAATACTGAAAACAAAAAAAATCCTCGCTAGCTCTCACTAACGAGGAAAATCATCCCTATTGTTATAGATCACATCCCATGATGTACAACATAATCTATTAGGCAAATGTTAATCCAAATAACTAGCGGAGTCATTTTGTTTTGTAAGTATCTGTAAATAAATTATTTGCGTATAAAATCGAAGCGTGCCAATTTTTTCTGCTTTGGTTAATTGGGGAAATTAATCTTCTATCTGTGGAAATTTGTTGATTCTATTCCCCATTTCTTATTGAAAAGCTAGCCGAATATCAACCCAAAAACTTCCTCAATTTTACTTACTGCTTTAATTTCAATATTATATCTCTCCATATTTATACCTTTCAAATTATATTTTGAAATGTAAATAGATTCGAATCCTAACTTATCAGCTTCGGCGATTCGTTGTTCTATCCGGTTAACCGCTCTTATTTCTCCGGATAATCCAACCTCGGCCGCAAAACAGTTTTTTGAGGAAACAGCTATGTCTTGATGCGATGATATAATTGCGATTAAAACTGCCAAATCAATAGCCGGGTCTTCAACTCTTATTCCACCGGCAATATTTAAAAATACATCTTGCGTACTCAACCTAAAGCCGCATCTTTTTTCCAATACGGCCAAAAGCATATTCATCCGTTTTGTATCAAAGCCTGTAGCCGATCGTTGCGGCGTACCATAGGCCGCTGCGCTAACTAAGGCCTGTGTTTCGATGAGCATCGGCCTTGCACCCTCAAGCATTGCGGCTATCGCAATACCACTTAGTTCTTCATCACGTTGTGTTAATAATATTTCTGATGGATTTGAAACTTCCCTTAAGCCACTTCCTTGCATCTCATAAATTCCAAGTTCTGCTGCGGCGCCGAAACGGTTTTTAATCGAGCGTAAAATGCGATACACATGATGCCTGTCGCCTTCAAACTGCAAAACCGTATCAACCATGTGCTCCAGAATTTTTGGCCCGGCTATAGCGCCGTCTTTTGTTATATGGCCTATAAGAAATACCGGCGTTCCGGTTTCTTTGGCAAAACGCAGTAATTCGGCAGTACATTCTCGAACTTGGGATACACTGCCTGGTGTAGATTCGATATGTGCAGAATGCAAGGTTTGTATCGAATCTATAACTACAATTTCAGGTTCCAGAACTTCAATCTGCTTGAAAATATTTTGGGTTGAAGTTTCGGTTAATATATAGCAATCAGCAGATGGGGATTCGGTAATCCGCTCTGCTCGCATCTTTATCTGTTGCTCACTTTCTTCACCAGAGACGTATAAAAGTTTTTTGCCTTTTAAATTTAATGCCAATTGCAGCATTAATGTCGATTTGCCAATTCCAGGTTCACCGCCTATTAATATTAATGAACCCTCAACCAGCCCGCCACCTAAAACCCTATCTAACTCTTTATCTCCAGTTAAGGTTCTTCTTTCCGGAGAACTTTCTATTTCATTAACCTTGCTTGGCTTACTAAGTTTCCTTGCAGGCGCAGAATCATTTTTCCAAGTTGGAACAGCAGCAGGGTTTTTCTCTACGATTTCTTCTACAAAAGTATTCCATTGATTACATGAAGGGCATTTGCCAAGCCATTTCGCAGATTCGTAACCACAGCTCTGACAGAAATATGCAGTTTTTGTTTTTGCCAATTGATTTTAGATTTACAGGTACGAATGTAAATTTTATAAGGCGCAAAAGCTAAATCATTTTTGCACAAAAAAACGCCTGATTCTGTAGCAGGATCAGGCGTTCCTTGATAAATCTTGTTTAAAGTTTTATTTCTTCATCTTTCGATGAGATAAAATGAAACTCTGTGAGGTAATAAGCAGATTGAGCTTTTACTTTAATCCACTGGCCGTATTTAAAAAACCAGCGGCGTTGTAAGTTGAAAATACCTTTTGTAATGTAAGCTTCGATATAAGGATGAACACAAAGTGTTATTCCTTTTTCATTTTGCTCTCTTAAAATATAGTTCAGGTTATTTTCGATATCATCCATTAAAACGATGCTCGCCTTTATTTCACCCGTACCATCACAAGCGGGGCATTTTTCAACGGTAACAATATTCATTTCCGGGCGCACACGTTGCCTGGTAATTTGTACCAAACCAAATTTACTCGGCGGTAAAATGGTATGCTTAGCACGATCCAGCAACATCAGCTCACGCAGGTAATCGAATAAAATTTTACGGTTTGTTGGTTTGTGCATATCGATAAAATCGATTACCACAATACCGCCCATATCGCGTAAACGCAATTGACGGGCAATTTCTTTAGCCGCCTCTTTATTTACCTGTAAAGCATTTTCTTCCTGATTTTCTTTACTGGCAGTACGGTTACCGCTATTAACATCAACTACGTGTAGCGCTTCGGTATGTTCTACAACCAAATAAGCACCACCCGGTAAGTTTACCGTTTTGCCAAAAGCATTCTTAATTTGCTTTTCAATTCCGAAGTGATCAAATATTGGTTCTTTTTGTTTGTACAGTTTAACTATTTTTTCCATTTCTGGAGAAATATCATGCACATAAGAACGAATATCATCGAACAACTCAGGCGTGCTCACGTAAACGTTTGTAAAATCAGGATTCAGAATATCACGAATTAACGTAGATGATCTGTCCATTTCACCCCAAACCCTTTTAGACGGCTCGGCTGTAGGAAGTTTTTTAATAAAGTTTTCCCATTTAGCAACTAAATCTAAAAGATCTTTCTGCATTTCGGCAACACCTCTTCCTTCGGAAACGGTTCTGATAATTACCCCAAAATTTTGGGGTTTAATACTTTCGATAATCTTTTTTAAGCGATTACGTTCAGTATTACTTTTTATTTTTTTTGATATGGATATGGTATTGGAGAATGGCACCAGTACCACATACCTGCCGGCAATAGATAGGTCGGAACTTAAACGTGGTCCTTTTGTAGAAATTGGTTCTTTGGCAATTTGTACAGGTAGGAGCATGTTTTTACTAAGCACATCAGAGATTTTGCCTGCCTTGTTTATATCGGCTTCCAGCTTTAAATTGTCTAATAATGTGCCTGTAACCGAGCCATTACGCTTGATCTTAGTTAGCTTAATTAAAGATTGTACCTGAGGGCCTAAATCAAAATAATGCAAAAAAGCATCTTTTTCATAACCAACATCCACGAAAGCAGCATTCAGGCCGGGCATAATTTTTTTAATGCGGCCTAAATAAATATCGCCTACGGCGTAGTTATTATTGATTTGTTCTTTATGAAGCTCAACAAGTTGTTTGTCTTCAATCAAAGCTATGGTAACTCCGGCAGGAGTCGAATTGATAATTAATTCTTTTACCAACAGCTACAGATTTAAGGCTTTCGCCTATTAACAAATGGATAGTAAAAATAAGAAAACATTGAAATAGCGTGAATTACATGATAAAGAAAAATCATATAAATATTTTAAACCTCATAGTGTTTTACTATGAGGTTTAAAAGGCTAAATCAAAATAAGAAATTATTTTTTCTTATGTCTGTTTTTTCTTAAACGTTTTTTACGTTTGTGCGTAGCCATTTTATGTCTTTTTCTTTTTTTACCGCTTGGCATAATTTTAAGTTTTAAATGTTTTTATTAATCCGTTAATTAATTTTTATTCTTTAGCTCAGCAACTTTCTTATCAATAAATGATGATAGCGTTGGATTTGCTGCTAATTTTTTGCTTTTTAAATAAGCTTCTACAGCTTCTTTGTTTCGGTCTAAATTTTCTAAAGCCGTAGCTAAATAAAAATAGGCTTCGGGTGTTGGAGCCGAGGCAATAACTGTATTAAAACGAGGAATTGCTTTGTCAAACTGGCCCGATTTTATAGAGAATAAACCAAGATTCATATTGGCTTTGATGTTTTTAGGGTCCTTTGCAACAACTTCCAGCAACATTGCAATACCTTGCATTGGAGCGCCTAAGCCGTTTACTATGGTTACACCTAATCCTGTCTTGGCATCAATATTTTCTTTGTCTAACGCTAATGCTTTTGTAAAAGATGTATTAGCTTTCTGCAGTAATGCAGGTTGTGCCAAGCTATCTTGTGTACTTTCAAAAGCTTTTAAGAATTTGTTGCCAGATGCTAACCAGCTTGTCGCTGATGGTTTTGCTTCTGCAACAACTTCTAAGTAAAGTGCCGAAGGTGTTAACTGTTCAACATCATCCCATTTTTGAGCTAATTGTTGAGCGATATCTACTTTTTCAGCACCTGTTGCACCTTTGTAGCTGTTTTCTAAGGCTGTAATATCAGTCGCTAAACTTTTGTTAATTACATTTTTAGCAGCTTCAGATGTGGTTTGAATACTTAAACCAGAAGAAACTGATGCCGATTCAGACACCTGGCCTGCAGAGGGCATTTTACCATTTTCTTCTGTTGGCTTTACTAAACCTTTAATATCTCTTGTAAACAAGAAGGCAACAAGCAATAAAATCGCTCCAATAATTATGGTCTGTTTTAATCTGATGCTACTGTTCACGTGACTAAGTTTAAGCTTCTACTTGAATTTTTTTAGAATTGTTTTTCACTTTATCAACAAATACTTTTGCTGGTTTAAAGCTTGGAACGAAGTGTTCAGGTATAATTATCGCAGTGTTTTTAGAGATATTTCTAGCTGTTTTTTGAGCTCTCTTTTTAACAACAAAGCTTCCGAAGCCTCTAACATATACATTTTCACCGCCAATCATGCTGGTTTTGATAACCTTGAAGAATGCCTCAACTGTTTCCTGCACATCAACCTTCTCAATTCCGGTTTTTGTTGATATTTCTGAAATAATATCTGCCTTAGTCATATTTTATTATTTATTATATATTGTGTATTTTAAAATTATCAGTGTTTTGGGGTTGCAAAAGTATTGCTTTTTAATGAGATAGGGAAATAAAAGATGATTTTTTTATCGGGGTGCTTATCACCCTAATGCAAGTTTTTTTAAAAACAAATAATTACATCGTATTTTGCGGCAATGACATTCCAAAACGAACTAATAAACTGGTACCATATTAATAAAAGAGATCTACCCTGGCGACATACGAATGATGCCTACACCATCTGGCTCTCGGAAATCATTTTACAACAAACCAGGGTTGAGCAAGGCTTACCCTATTTCAACAAATTTTTAGAAAATTTTCCTACTGTGGCCCATTTTGCTACAGCAACTGAAGCAAAAGTTCTACAACTCTGGCAGGGTTTAGGTTATTACTCTCGTGGCCGAAATATGCATCATACCGCTCAAGTTGTTATTAATGACTATAATGGGATTTTTCCAACGCTTCATGATGATTTACTTAAACTTAAAGGTATTGGCGAATACACTGCGGCAGCGATTTCCTCTTTCTCATCGGGCGAAGCCAGAGCTGTAGTAGATGGGAATGTGTTTCGGGTTTTAGCCAGGTACTTTGGGATAGATACACCAATAAATAGTCCCGAAGGTAAAAAGACGTTTTTTAAACTGGCTAACGAATTGATTTTATTGGATGATCCAGCGCTTTACAATCAGTCGATTATGGAATTCGGTGCCATACAATGCAAGCCGAAGTCGCCAGATTGTGGCGTTTGCCCATTAAATATGAGTTGTTATGCTTTTAAAAATAGCCTGGTGAATAGTTTGCCTGTAAAATTGGCCAAGGGAGTGAAGAAAAATAGATATTTCAACTATTTAATTTGTAAAAAAGATGATGATGTGCTTATGCGTGAGCGGCAAGCGGGCGATATTTGGCAACATTTATTTGATTTCCCTTGTATAGAAACCTCTGGTTTTACGGATAGCGATGATAGCACTTTGGCATCAGCCATAGAAACAAATTTTGGAGAAACAGCAAAGCCTACACTTTTAGGCTATAAAAAATACGTATTAACACATCAAATAATCCATGTTCGATTTTTTGCTTTAAATAATTATATATTTAACTTTAATAAACAAAAGGAGCTTAACTGGGTTTCCTTTAATACATTGAATGAATTGCCACAGCCTAACGTGATTAGAGATTTTATAGCAGAGAATTTTTAATATTATTGAAGGACTAACTAACCTTCATTTTATGTTGCGGGGAAATCATTTATAGAATAAAAAACTAACCAAAAAAAATATTTTATGTCCGGGATTAACAAAGTTATTTTAGTCGGGCACTTAGGCAAAGACCCTGAAGTGCGACATTTAGATGGAGGTGTAACAGTAGCCAGCTTTCCTCTAGCAACATCAGAAACTTACAATAAAGATGGGAAGCGGGTAGAACAGACGGAATGGCATAATATTGTTTTATGGAGAGGCTTAGCAGAAGTGGCTTCAAAATACCTTCAAAAAGGCAAGCTTGTTTATATTGAAGGAAAATTAAGAACCAGATCATTTGAGGATAAAGAAAAGGTAAAGAAATATGTAACAGAAATTGTTGCCGAAAACTTTACAATGTTGGGTCGCAAAAGTGATTTTGAACCCGGCCAACCAATCTCTCATGTGCAAAATAATGAAACAAAAATCGAAGATGAATTCACAATTCAACCTAACGATGAGAACGGTGATTTACCATTTTAACTAAAAAACTTAAACTTAAAAAAGCCACGATTACCAATAATCGTGGCTTTTAAGTTTAATACAATCTCTATTCTACCGTAACGGATTTAGCCAGATTTCTGGGTTGATCTACATTACAGCCACGCATAACTGCAATATGGTAAGATAATAGCTGCAAAGGTATAGTTGCCAGTAAGGGAAGGAATGCTTCATCAGAATCCGGGATTTCTATGCAATAATCAGCCATTTTTTTAACTTCCGTATCGCCCTGGGTTACAATTGCGATAACTTTGCCTTTTCTTGCCTTAACCTCCTGGATATTACTTATCACTTTCTCATAAGAAGAATTTTGAGTAGCAATAAAAACAACCGGCATCTCCTCGTCAATTAACGCAATTGGGCCATGTTTCATCTCGGCAGCAGGATAGCCTTCTGCATGGATGTAGGATATCTCCTTGAGCTTTAATGCGCCCTCTAAAGCCACAGGGAAACCACTACCTCTTCCTAAAAACAAACAGTTCCTGGAATCTTTTATTTTAGAAGCAATTTCGTGAATCAAATCGTTGGATGCTAAAGCAATCTGGATTTTATCAGGAATGGTATCTAATTCAGTTAATAAGCCAATTAGTTTGGATTGCGTAATTGTACCTTTTTGCTGAGCCATGTAAAATGCCATCAGGGTTAACACGGTTACTTGTGCGGTAAATGCTTTGGTTGAAGCTACGCCTATTTCTGGTCCCGCATGTGTGTATACGCCAGCATGTGTTAATCGGGGAATCGAAGCGCCGGCAACATTGCAAATTCCAAATATTGTTGCTCCACGTTCTTTGGCCATTTCTATAGCTGCCATTGTATCGGCAGTTTCACCAGATTGAGAAATTGCAATAACAACATCTTTTTCCGTAATAATTGGATTGCGGTATCTAAATTCAGAGGCATACTCTACCTCAACCGGAATTCGTGCATATTCCTCAATTAAATATTCACCCACCAAACCTGCATGCCACGAGGTACCGCATGCTACAATAATAATTCTATCGATATTTTTAAGTTTCTCTACAAATTCTTTTATCCCGCCTAGCTGAACTTTACCTTCTTCGGGATAAATACGGCCACGCATACAATCCCTTATCGATCTAGGCTGTTCATAGATTTCTTTTAGCATAAAATGCTCAAAACCACCTTTTTCAAGCATCTCCAGTTTCAATTCCAATTCCTGAACCAAGGGGGTTTGTATAACGTTATCTAATCGTTTAACCAGGAGATCTTGCTTAGTAATTAAAGCAATTTCGTGGTCGTTTAAGTAAATTACATTTTTAGTGTATTCAATTATAGGTGTAGCATCCGAAGCAATGAAATATTCACCTTTGCCAACGCCTATAACCATTGGGCTTCCCTTACGTGCAGCAATTAATCGATCAGGATTTTCCTCATCCATTATAACTATTGCATAAGCGCCTTTTACCTCTCTCAATGCTAAACGTACTGCTTCAAGCAAATCAATCTGCTCTATTTGTTGAATCTCTTCTATAAGGTGAATTAAAACTTCAGTATCTGTATCGCTTTTAAATACATGTCCTCTGGAAGTAAGTTCTTCTTTTATAGTCGCATAGTTTTCTATAATTCCATTGTGAATAATCGACAATTTATTATTATTTGAAGTATGCGGGTGCGAATTTCTATCTGAAGGAATACCATGAGTTGCCCATCTGGTATGACCCATCGCAATCGTTCCGGTTTTATCCTGATTTTCAGCAAATTCTTCCAGGGCGGCGACTTTACCTACTTTTTTATAAATGTGCTCGCCATTTTCATTTAATATAGCGATGCCGGCACTGTCATAGCCACGATACTCCAATCTTTTAAGACCTTTTAAAACAATTGGCCAAGCTTGCCTGTAACCGATATAACCTACAATTCCACACATATAATGTTGTTATTTTATTCTCTCCAAATATAGTAAACAAACGTTTGACTACACATTTATGAGAACTTTTTTCATAAAATCTTCATCAAATAAAAAGCCCCGACTGCAATACAGCGGGGCTAAATTTTTTTAAATGGATACCTAGTTAATCTTCGTATAATAGATATTTAGCTTCAATCGATTTGTAGTGTTACCAAACGTTCCGATAACCGCTCTTGCAGCAGATGAAGCCGACGGAGATATTTCAAATTCACTGAGTGATGTTGGAGCCAGGAAGGTTCCGTAATCTACTTTTTTGCTATCAATTAAATCTTGTACATAAGAAGTTACATTAAATACGTAGCGATTTTTTAAAGCATCGTAATAACCCCCAAAAACGCCATCTGTAAGTGCTCTGGAATCACCTGTATAGGTTGAACCACTACTTGTTGTTCCTGATTGATCATGGTCGGGAACATTTACCGGTTGCTGTGCAATATCCCAACGATACAACGATAATCTTTGTGGTGCATTAAACGGATAGCCATAAGTACCTGTACTTAAATCGACAACCAATTCGGCTTTATTTATCACCGCCTTACCATAAACACTTGTAAAGTTTTTTAGGTTAGGAAAAGAAATTTTTGTTTTTAAACCTGCTACAGCCTGCAGATATGTTACAGAATATTGTGTTGCAGGGTTATCTAATTGTGTTTTTACAGCAGTACCTGTATAGTCATGTTTAATATTTGCAGTTGCAATTTGGCCGCTAACATTTGTTATCGGGAAATTGGTGCTTACGGTATCAATACCACTAGATGTATTTGTCTTTTTGTAAACAAGTTGAAGGTATGAACTCGAACCAGCAAAATCTAAAAATGCTATTCCTCCTGTACCTGTAGATGATGTTTTGTTAATTTCCGCATAAAGACCTTTAAAATAATCATTGAACTTTATATTGGAAGCTGTAGCAGTAGTGGCTAAGCTCAAAATTGTACTCTGTATGAAGGCTTTATTTAATGGAATTCTTAACTGAGCCTTAACCGTTCTTACGGTGTCTTTCGCTCCAACCACAACATCAGTAATTTTGATTGGGGTATTTGGATATATCCTGCTATTAAAATTTCCTAATAATGTGCTGTTGTGTGCCTGAACATCAGAAGATTTGTATTTAGTTATGGTATTGGTTAACTGATATACATCAATGCTGTATTTCGATGAAGTGGTGTCGCCATAAAACTGAGTACCTAGATTCAGTACTAAAACTGCAGAATCTAAAACAGGTGAAGTTCCAAAATCGTAGCTTAAACTGGATGGCCATACACTCATTGCAACACTTGATTCTGTTTTACCAAATACAGGGTCTGTCATGTAGCCTAGCGGATAACGATACAGGCTTGAAGTGTTAACATCAGGCTCTTGTACTGTTTGCGAACTAACCAACTGGTCGCTTACTAAAGTTCCCTGAATTGCAGAATTTGGGTCTACATCTAAACCTACACTGGTAGGATTTTTACAGGAAGCAAAAAGAAAAAGACCTATCAACAGGGTTAATAAGTCTTGTTTTATAAATTTCATATTTAAAAATAAAAATACCTAATTAAGCAACAGAAACCAATTCTTCATTTGAAATCTCCTCATAAAAAGTATAGAAGTTTTCAAAATTTTCGGTTAAGTTATAAGCTAAAGTTGGCTTATTTGAATCTTTAACATATTTTAACACAGCTGCATCGAGGTTTTCATCTGCTAAAACTACTGCGTCTGAGTGGCTTACAGCACCGATATGTAAACTATTAACATCTGCGCCCTCAAATGCTTTTGTGTCCTCTTCTGTCATGTTGGCCATTACAGCTTTTTTAGAAAAGTTTGCATTTAATTTTTCAGTGAATCCTCCTTCATAGATGGAGTAAACTACTCTTGAGTTTTTAAAAGTAGGGTCGTTTTTGTAGGTGGTTTTAATATAAGCAGGCACTAAAGCGCTCATCCAGCCATGGCAGTGAACGATATCAGGTGCCCAGCCCAATTTTTTTACAGTTTCCAATGCACCTTTACAGAAAAAGATTGTGCGTTCATCATTGTCGTCAAAGAATTTTCCACTTGCATCAGCAAAGACTTGCTTGCGTTGGAAATATTCTTCATTATCCAAGAAATAAACCTGCATACGTGCAGCCGGGATGGAAGCTACTTTAATAATTAAAGGGTTATCGTTGTCATCAATAATGATGTTCATTCCCGATAAGCGTATTACTTCGTGTAAACGATTTCTTCTCTCGTTGATGTTACCGAATTTTGGCATTAAGATGCGGATTTCGAATCCTTTTTCTTGCATGGCCTGTGGTAATTGGCGAGTAATTTCAGAAATTTTAGTAAGCTCGAGGAAAGGCGACATCTCGTGTGTAACAATCAGCAGCTTCGTTTTTGCCATCTCCATATTCTAAGAAAATATTAAGTTAAATAAAAGATAATGAGCTGCAAAGATAAGAATAATAATACTATTTATCAATATAGCAAGCATTTGTTTGGTTTCGTTTAGATTAATTTACACCTTTACGGCTTTAACTCATATTTTCTATCTTGGAAGTATTTAAAACTAAAGAAGCGCTTAAAGTTTATTTAAAGCCGCTAAAGGCCGCAGGTAAAAAAGTTGCCATTGTACCCACAATGGGTGCATTGCACAATGGTCATATTTCGCTAATTAAACTTGCGCAGCAGAATGCAGACATTATAATCTGTAGTATTTTTGTTAATCCCACACAATTTACTGACCCGAAAGACCTGGAAAAATATCCCAGACCGATTGAACATGATTTAGCGATGTTGAATGATGCTGGTTGCAATGGCGTATTTATGCCTAACGTTGAAGAGATGTATCCGGAAGGTGCTGATGAAGAATGGCATATTGACTTGGGCAATGCTGAGTTTTTATTGGAAGGCGAATTTAGAAAAGGACATTATCAAGGCGTAACGCAGATTGTAAAAAAACTTTTTGATGCTGTTGAACCGGATGTTGCTATGTTTGGGCAAAAAGATTTTCAGCAGGTATTAATGATCAAGAACATGCTTGCTCATTTTAACCTGCCGGTTACGATAATTACCTGTCCGATAATTCGTGAAGATGATGGCCTGGCAATGAGCAGCAGAAATATTCACCTATCAGAAACTGACAGGAAAAATGCCCTTGTTTTAAGCAAATCACTTCAATACGTTGTCGATAATTTCGATTCTTTCTCAATTAAAGAACTCGAAGAAAAGGCGAAGTCGTTTTATAATAATATCGAAGGTGTAGAACTCGATTATTTTACTATTTCAAACGGAAATACTTTAGTGCCTGCGAAATCAAAAGAAGAAAATAGCCTCGTTGTTTTGGTGGCTGCAAAGGTTGGCTCTACCAGACTCATTGATAATATGATTGTAAAATAGCATCAAGATTTTATTGTTAAGCATCAGGCAAACCTTATTTCCCTTTTAAAAAAGGAGGATTAGCTTAGGTTTTGCTTAGTGCTTGGTCTGTAAATCGTTTAGCCTGTAAACCTTCTGCCTTAAACCCTTTTACCTTCATTCTTTTTATTACTAACTTTGCCAAATGATTATCACGATATTAAAATCGAAAATACACCGTGTTCGCGTAACACAAGCCGAATTAAATTACGTTGGCAGTATTACGATTGATGAGGATTTAATGGATGCAGCCAACATTATTGCTAATGAAAAGGTGCAAATTGTAAATAATAATAACGGTGCCCGTTTCGAAACTTATGTAATTAAAGGCGAACGTGGAACCGGAACGATATGCTTAAATGGCGCAACGGCTCGTTTAGCACAACTTGGCGATGTACTTATCATTATGTCTTATGGTGCTTTACCGATAGATGAGGCCAAGAAATACAATCCAATACTTGTTTTCCCAGACGATAATAACCATTTGCTAAAATAATTTTGTGACATTCGACCCAAAATCAGTGCTTAAGTATATCATCCTGTTTTTAATTGGAATAGGGATTTTATACTTAGCATTTAAAGGGCAGGATTTAAACAGAATTTGGATTGAAATTAAAAATGCAAACTTTTTGTGGGTTGCATTGTCTGCTGTTTCTGTATGGCTGGCTCATCTTCTAAGGGCTCTGCGCTGGCGATTGCTATATCACTCAATAAATTATAAGGTAAATTTCTGGCATACTTATCATGCTGTAATTATTGGTTATCTGGCTAATTTAGGGCTACCGCGTTTCGGCGAAATCGTGCGTTGTTCGGTTATTTTAAGGACGGAAAAAGTTCCTATGTTCGCATCTATCGGAACGGTTATAACGGAGCGATTGTTTGATGTACTGGTTTTACTCATTTCTGGAATTTTTTTGCTCATCTTTCAATATGAACTGGTTTCCGGATTCCTTTACGAAACAATATACATCAACCTTAATCATAAAATTCAATCCTTAAATTTCTTGTGGCTAATCGCATTAGCTGTATCTATAATAGCTATAATTGGAGGTCTGGTTTATCTCATCAGGAAAAGATTAAGTAATAAGTTTCTAAGAATCTTGGTTGGATTAAGACAAGGCTTTAATTCTTACAGAAGATTAAACGGCAAGCCGCTGTTTATGCTTTATACATCCGGTATCTGGTTTTTCTATTGTCTTTCCATGTATCTTGCCTTTTCAGCCATTCAAATCACTTCAGGTTTGGGCTTCAATGCAGCATTTACGGCCTTAGTTTTTTCCAGTTTTGCAATGATAGCACCTGTTCAGGGTGGTATAGGTGTTTTTCATTGGATGGTGGCGCAAGCTTTAGTATTATATACAATATCTTTCAAAGATGCGCTGGCTTATGCGACTATTATTCATTCTTCACAAATTTTATTAACCTTAATTATAGGTACCGTAAGCTTGCTGTTTGTTCTGACCAAAAAATCTAAATCCAGTTAAGCAAAACATTTTCACTTAAAATAAATACTATGCAGCCATAGTATTTTTAATCTATAAATACTACATTTGATGCACTAACCTTTTATACATAAATGTTATGCATTTTGAATTAAGTGAAGAACAATTAATGATTCAGCAGGCGGCACGCGATTTTGCTAATCAAGAATTAAAGCCTGGTGTAATTGAAAGAGATGAACATCAAAAATTTCCTGCAGAACAGGTAAAAAAACTTGGTGAACTCGGTTTTCTGGGCATGATGGTTTCTGAAAAGTACAATGGAAGCGGATTAGATGCGATTTCTTATGTGCTCGTAATGGAAGAATTGTCTAAAATCGATGCATCTGCTTCGGTAGTAGTTTCTGTGAACAACTCTCTTGTTTGTTATGGGTTGGAAGCTTATGGCAGTGAGGCTCAAAAAGAAAAATACCTTAAACCATTGGCATCGGGAGAAAAAATCGGTGCATTTTGTTTGTCAGAACCTGAAGCTGGTTCTGATGCAACTTCGCAACGAACAACTGCCGAAGATAAAGGCGATTACTACCTGCTTAATGGCACCAAAAACTGGATTACAAATGGGGGAACCGCGTCAACTTATTTGGTTATCGCTCAAACCCATCCCGAACTAAGGCATAAAGGCATTAATGCTTTTATTGTTGAAAAAGGTATGGAAGGATTTAGCGTAGGTCCCAAAGAAAATAAGTTAGGTATCCGTGGTTCTGATACACACTCTTTAATGTTTAATGATGTTAAAGTGCCAAAGGAAAATAGGATTGGAGAAGATGGTTTTGGGTTCAAATTTGCCATGAAAACACTTGAAGGTGGCCGTATAGGAATTGCAGCCCAGGCGTTGGGAATTGCTCAAGGTGCTTTTGAACTAGCAACACAATACGCCAAGGAACGTAAATCGTTCGGTAAGCCAATTTCAGAACATCAGGCAATTGCCTTTAAGTTGGCTGATATGGCTACGCAAATTGAAGCCGCGAGATTACTGGTTCATAAGGCTGCGTGGTTAAAAGATCAGGGTTTGCCTTATACGCAAGCGGGCTCCATGGCAAAGTTATTTGCTTCAAAAGTTGCAATGGATGTAACCATTGAAGCCGTTCAGGTACACGGCGGTTATGGTTTTGTAAAAGAATACCACGTAGAACGATTGATGCGTGATGCAAAAATTACACAGATTTACGAAGGTACTTCAGAAATACAGAAAATGGTAATTTCGAGAGAGGTTATCAGATAGTTTTATAATAGGCATTTATTAGTTTTCAGTCGGCATTGAAATTGCCAACTGAAAACTATATTTTAACTATGTTATTCTTTCTCTCCGGCTATTGCCCCAAAAATTGCTTTAATTAAAGCAACAACAATGGCTAAAAACGCAGCAGCTAAAAATCCTGTCGTATTAAATGAGGTCATCATGCTATCAACCAATAAAATCATTAATACGGTAATGATGAAAGACATTAACCCAAGTGTTAAAAAATTGACTGGAAAAGTTAAAAGCCTTAAAATAAAGCCAATTGTTGCGTTTGCAAGGGCAATTAGAACGGCAGCGATAATAGCGCTACCATAACCATCAACAGATACGCCTGGTACCAGCTTTGCGCCGATAAACACGGCCAATCCCATCAAAAGGATTTCAATAATTAATCTCATAATGTTTAATTTGTAAAATGTTTAAATCTGTTAAATATTTGTTGTTTTCAGGGGTTTCTATAATTCTGCTCTCTTGCGGCAATACAAATAGTAAGCCAATCATAAATTTTTCTGAAGACAGCACCTCAATTGTAATTAAAAATATCGATGAAGCCAGCTTGTTCGAGCTTAAAAAAATAGACCATACCAGCCCCGATAAAGCTAATCTAATTTCGGTTTTACTAACACCTGGAGATGAAGATAGTTTGCAAGATGAAAAAGATATTTTCGGCAAAACAGTTTTAAAAGGCGACTCACTGATTTTTACACCTCTGCAGCCGTTTCTAAGAGGGAAAACCTATTTGATAGAAAGCTATGTTGGCGTTAATTTTGCAAATGGCCGAAAACTATTCAAAGGCACCATAAAGCATAACCTGGAGCCTCAGCAGAAAATCCTTATAAGATAGTTTAAGATGTAAATTCCTGTATAAGAGTTTGATTATTTCCAAAAAATTTGTACATTTGCATCGTAATCGAAGAAAAGAGAAGGGGACAGTGTCCCCTTTTTCTATGAAATCAGGTTGAAATATGCAGGTAGAAAAGAGAGTTACAGAACTCGTAGAAGAGAAAATTGCAGATAGGCCGGAGTTATTTTTGGTCGAAGTGAAGATGTTACCAAACAACAAATTAATTATTCATGTTGATGGTGATGAAGGTATAAGCATACAGGATTGTGTGGCAATAAGCAGGCATGTTGGTTTTCATTTAGAAGAGGAAAACACAATTGAACAAGCTTATAATTTAGAAGTTTCTTCGCCGGGCGTTGGTGAGCCTTTAAAACTTATCCGCCAGTACAATAAAAACGTTGGCCGTTCAGTTAGTATAAAATTAGCTGGCGGACAAAAAAAAGAAGGTAAACTTTTAGAGGTTACTGACAACAACATTCTGATTGAAGAATCGGTTAAGGAAAAAGGGAAAAAAGCGGTAACGGTTGAAACAGCTGTTCCGTTTAATGATATAATAGAAACAAGTGTGTTAATTTCATTTAAGTAAAAATGAGTACTACAACAATTAATTTAATCGACTCTTTTCAGGAGTTTAAAGATTTCAAAAATATAGATCGCCCAACGGTGATTAGTGTGTTGGAAGAAGTTTTTCGTAGTATGTTGCGTAAAAAATACGGAACAGACGAAAACTGTGATGTTATTGTAAACCCAGATAATGGGGATTTGGAGATTTGGAGAACCAGAAAAGTAATGGAAGATGGATTCTCTGAAGATGATGATCTGGAAATCGAACTTGCTGATGTAAATAAAATTGACCCGAGTTTAGAAGTTGGTGATGATTATATTGAGCAGATTACTTTAGAAAGTTTCGGTCGCAGAGCAATTTTAGCTGCCCGCCAAACTTTGGTTTCCAAAGTATTAGAGTTAGAGAAAGACGAAATTTTCAAAAAATATAAAGATCGCGTAGGCGAAATTGTAACAGGCGAAGTTTACCAAGTTTGGAAAAAAGAAACTTTGGTTTTGGATGATGAAGGTAATGAACTTTTAATGCCTAAAACTGAACAGATTCCTGCAGATTATTTCAAAAAAGGTGATTCAGTGAGAGCTGTAATTTCTAAAGTTGAAATGATTAATGCTAATCCAAAAATTATTATTTCAAGAACTGCACCAGAATTCTTACAGCGTTTGTTTGAACAAGAGGTTCCTGAAATTTTTGATGGATTAATTACCATTAAGAAAATTGTTCGTGAACCAGGAGAACGTGCTAAAGTTGCTGTAGAATCTTACGATGACCGTATTGATCCGGTTGGTGCTTGTGTAGGTATGAAAGGATCTCGTATACACGGTATCGTTCGCGAATTGAAAAACGAAAACATAGATGTGATTAATTTCACAAATAATATTTCATTATATATCACCCGTGCTTTAAGCCCGGCTAAAATTACTTCTATTAAATTAGATGATGATACTAAACATGCATCAGTTTATTTAAAACCTGATCAAGTTTCGTTAGCAATTGGCCGGGGCGGACACAACATTAAATTAGCTGGAAAGTTAACCGGATACGAAATTGATGTGTATCGCGAAGCAGGTGAAGAAAATGATGAAGACGTTGATTTAGAAGAATTCTCAGATGAGATTGATAGCTGGATTATCGACGAATTAAAGGCTATTGGTTGCGATACTGCTAAGAGTGTTTTAGCACTTACGGTAGAAGATTTGGTAAAACGCACCGACCTTGAAGAAGAAACCATTAAAGAAGTGGTTCAAATTTTGAAGTCAGAATTTGAATAAGTGGTGTAATTGCCAAATAAACACTACTTTTGTATTAAAATAAAAAAATAACAGGAGCTAAATGTCAGACGACAAACCAATCATTTTAATTAAAGCTATTAAAGAACTTAATATTGGCATGGGTACGGCCGTAGAGTTTTTGAACAAAAAGGGATTCTCAGCCGAGAAAAGCCCTATGTTTAAACTTTCGGGCGATATGTATGATGCCTTATTAAAAGAGTATCAGGGAGATAAGATCGTAAGAGAAGAAGCCAAACAAATAGTGATTGGTAAAATACGTCGTGACGAGCCTGAGACTGAAAAGCCAGCTGAAGCACCGAAAAAGAACACCGACTTTGAGAAAAACGAAGAGATTTTGATAAAAAATGCTCAAACGTTTACGCCTCCGGTAGAAAAACCTAAAGTAGAGGTGCCAAAAGTCGAGACACCGCCACCAGCCGCTGTTGTAGAACCAGTTAAGGAAACTAAAACAGAAGATAAAGCTGAAGAAGGTAATTTGCCAGGTGTTAAAATTGTAGGTAAGATTGATTTAAATAATCTTAACTCGCAAACTAGGCCAGTTAAAAAAGAAGAAGCGCCTGCTCCAAAAGTTGAAGATACACCGAAACCGGTTGTTGAACAGCCAAAAGTAGAAGCGCCAAAACCAGTTGAGGTTAAAAAGGAAGAAGTACCGGCGCCGAAAGTTGAAGAAACACCGAAACCGGTTGTTGAGCAACCAAAAGCTGAAGCACCAAAACCGGCAGAAGTTAAACCTGAACCAACAACTAACGAGCCAGAAGTTATTAAGGCCCGTACAGTTAAATTAACAGGTCCGAATATCATTGGTAAAATTGTTCTCCCAACAACACCTGATAGAAGAAACGGCCCAGTTGCATCATCTAGCGATAGTGAAGCAGCTAAACGCAAGCGTAAACGTAAGAAAACTCCGGGTGCGCCTGGTCAGCCAGGGCAACATGGTGGTCAAGGCCAGCAAGGACAAAATCCTGCAGGCCAAGGACAGGGTGGTGCGCCAGGACAACCGCGTCAACCTTATCAGGGAAACAGACCTGGCGGTGGTACACCTTATCAAGGCAACAGACCTGCTGGACAGGGCGGAACTCCTTATCAGGGAAATAGAAATAATAACAACAACAGGCCAGGTTTCCAAAATAGAAATGCTACACCAAGCGGACCTAAAGAAGAGCCTACTGAGAAAGAAATTCAAGATCAAATTAAAGCAACACTTGCTCGTTTAAGTGGTGCAGGTAAATCTGGTAAATTTGCTCAACGTGCTAAATTACGTCGTCAAAAACGCGATGATGTTGCATACAATGCAGAAGAGGCAGCAAATGAGCTTGAATCTCAATCAAAAATATTAAAAGTAACAGAATTTGTTACAGCTAACGAGTTGGCAAGCATGATGGATGTACCGGTTACCAAAATTATTGGTACATGTATGAGCCTTGGTATGTTCGTTTCAATTAATCAGCGATTAGATGCTGAAACATTAACAATTGTTGCTGATGAATTCGGTTATGAAATTCAATTCGTTAAGCCTGATGAAGATGAGGAAAATGTAATTGAAGAAGAGGATAACGAGGCAGATTTGATCGAAAGGGCTCCGGTTGTTACGATTATGGGTCACGTCGATCACGGTAAAACTTCATTGCTGGATTATATACGTAAAGCGAATGTGGTTGCTGGTGAGGCAGGTGGTATTACCCAGCACATTGGTGCTTACATGGTAACTACACCAACGGGTAAAAAAGTAACTTTCTTAGATACACCGGGTCACGAAGCCTTTACAGCGATGCGTGCCCGTGGTGCTAAAGCTGCAGATATTGCAATTATTGTTATCGCTGCAGATGATGCGGTAATGCCTCAAACAAAAGAGGCTATTAACCACGCCCAAGCAGCTGGTGTGCCTTTGGTATTTGCTTTTACAAAAGTAGATAAGCCTGGCGCAAATGCAGATAAAGTACGCGAGCAATTATCAGTAATGAATATTCTTGTTGAAGATTGGGGTGGTAAATATCAATCACAAGAAATCTCGAGCAAAAGCGGTTTAAACGTTGATTTACTTTTAGATAAAGTGTTACTAGAGGCTGAATTATTAGAGCTTAAAGCAAATCCGAATAAGAGAGCAACAGGTACTGTAATCGAATCAGCTTTAGATAAAGGTCGTGGTATTGTAACTACAGTGTTGGTTCAGGCCGGTACCTTAAGAGTTGGTGACCCGATTTTGGCAGGTAGTTATAGCGGACGCGTTAAAGCATTAACTAACGAACGTGGTGCTAAAGTAGAATCTGCAGGCCCTTCGCAACCAGTACAGGTTTTGGGTATGCAAGGCGCACCTACCGCAGGTGATAGATTTAATGCTTTAGAAAGTGAAACTGAAGCTCGTGATATTGCAAACAAACGTATGCAATTACAACGTGAGCAAGGATTACGTACGCAGAAACATATTACTCTTGATGAGATTGGTCGTCGTTTGGCGATTGGCAACTTTAAAGAGCTAAACATCATCGTTAAAGGTGACGTTGATGGTTCTATCGAAGCATTGGCCGATTCATTGTTGAAATTATCAACTGAACAAATCCAAATCAACATCATTAGTAAAGGTGTTGGTCAGATTTCAGAATCTGATGTATTGTTAGCTTCTGCTTCAGATGCGATTATAATTGGTTTCCAGGTTCGTCCATCAACAGGTGCACGTAAACTGGCAGAGGCTGAACAAATTGATATTCGTTTATATTCTATCATTTACGATGCAATAAACGAGATTAAATCGGCAATGGAAGGTATGTTGGATCCAGAATTTGAAGAGAAAATTGTGGCTAATGTTGAAATCCGTGAAACTTTCAAAATTACTAAAGTGGGTACCATTGCAGGTTGTATGGTATTGGATGGTAAAATTACCCGTAACAGCAAAATCCGTATCGTTAGAGATGGTGTTGTTGTTTACACAGGTGAATTGGCATCATTAAAACGCTTTAAAGATGATGTTAAAGAGGTTAATAAAGGTTACGAGTGTGGTTTAAACATTCAAAACTTTAACAACATAGAAGTTGGCGATATCGTAGAAGCATACGAACAAGTAGAAGTAGCAAGAAAATTGTAATCACAATTATATAGACTAAAAGGTGGCTCCTAAAAAGAGCCACCTTTTTTTATACCTTAGAAATTTATGCACTAATAAAATCGGCTGGAGCTTGATATTGCTTTTACCATCAGCATGCTCAGAAAGCGCATCACTAAAATTAATATGGTCGATAAAAGGTTTTGGGGAGGTTTAGCGCATTTATCGCTTCTAATTATAAATGCATTTAACTTTTTAATGCAAACGTTATTGTCCAACAGTCCACTTCCATTTTTGTGATTTCCCGATATAATATACAATCACATAGGTTGCTGCATAGATCAAAGTGAATATTATAAACTGTAGAAAGAAAAGCGTCCAGGCACTTTGTTCGCTATATACAATTTTCATTGGTCTCAAAATCATCGGGAGGAAAATGATGATTAATATGTGGTGGAGCAAGTGAATTCCGAAGGTCATTGATCTTGGCTTCAACTTTTCAATTATAGAAAAATTACAATATTTATAAAGCAAAAGAAATGAAGCAAAGGAAAAAAGGATATTTGAGAATCGTAAAGTATTGCCCGAGTCATTAGAACCAAGCTGGATTAGATTAATTGTTTCAGCACAAGAAATAACGAAGGTTATAAAAACAGTACCCGCAATAAGCAAGAACGATTGCTTATTAATCCATACTATAAATTCGCTGAAATACTTATGCAAAATAACGCCGAGCCACAAATAGAAAATAAAGCCCAGTAATGCCGTTGTGTGTCCGGTCGGAATCCAATCAAAGTAAAGGTTTACTGAATAGAATAGCGATAACAAGCCCAATATTATCCCGAAGGTTATTTTGTACATATACTTTCTAAAAACCAATAATACTGTAATACAGAGCATGAAATTAATAATGAACCAGAAGCTTGTCTGTACTACGATAAAGTGGATTCTATCTAATATATAAGCCATTGGATCTCGAAAACCCAGCGCATCTGAACCCTTAAAATACCTCACACTCTCATCGATATAGAAAAGTAAAATAAAAACCGTTACCCAAAAAATCCAGGGTCTAAATGTGGTGTGCAATCTTCTGCCCAAGTATTGTTTAGTCGTATATTCATTAAATTTATCGCCGATTAAAAAGCCTGCCAAAATAAAGAAAACAATGGTACCAAACTTAATAAATTGCAAAGCTACAGTTTGAATAATTTGATCATGTAGAGTAGTTAACTTTAGGCCTAAGAAAGGTGAACTATGTTCCATTACAATGCCTATCATTGCTATAAATCTCATTGTATCGATAAAATCGTAATTTTTGGAAAGGTTTTTCGCCGTCATTTGCTGCAATTTTACGAAATTCGCCATATTTATTTATATATTTTTCTTGTTTCAATTTAGTTAAGGGATGTTAATTTATGATTAGTGTGATAATTTGTTCAGTGGATCGAAAAGCACTTGTTCAAATAAAAGAAGATATCAGTTTGACGATTGGAGTAGCGCATGAAGTAATCGCGATTGATAATTTTGGCACTGGAAAAGGCATTTGTGAAGTTTATAATGAAGGAACAGCATTAGCTAAATACGACATCTTGTGTTTTATGCATGAAGATATTGCTATCCAAACGGAAAATTGGGGTAAAGTAGTAGCAGAAATTTTTTGCGATTCAACAATTGGATTATTAGGTGTTGCCGGAAGCACTTGCCGCTCATTAACACCATCGGGTTGGTTTCCACCAGCAGAATATGGAACGAGTTCCTGGCGGCTAAATATAATACAAGGTTCAAAGTATAATAATGCCGATCAGAAAGTTGATTATTTTAACCCTGCAGATGAAAAGCTGAGTAGAGTGGCCTGCGTTGATGGCGTTTGGTTTTGTACGCGGAAAATTATCGCAAATAAAGTTAAATTTGATAACAGGTTACTCAGCGGGTTTCATGGCTATGACATCGATTATTCTCTGGGCGTGGGTAAATCGCATCGGGTAATGGTTACGTTTGATATCTTATTGCACCATAAATCCGAAGGGAATTTCGATATTACCTGGCTTAAAGAGATTTTAAAAGTGCAAAATAAGTATAAAGATATGCTGCCAGTAAATTATGATACACAGCGCTTACCAGACTTTAAAACACTGGAAAAGAAGTCTTTAAATCGGTTTTTAAGAGAAAATATTGATAAGAATCTACTAAATAAAAGTGAGTTTTATGAAGTCTTAACAATGTATTATCTGAGAAAACAAATAAGTTTAATAAAGTACATTAAATTCCTTTTTAAAATTCTATTGAGATAAATGCGAAAAAAGTGATTCTATTGTATTTTTTATTCGATTGGGATGATATTTTTCAAGAACTTTCTTAGAGCCCTCAGAAATTTTATACCATAAAGCCATATCACTATACAGGTTAATAATTGCAGCGGCAAAATCATCAGCACTATTAGCCTGAATAAAATGCTCATTACTTTTCAATCCAATTCCCTCGGCCCCGATGTCAGTAGTAATTATTGGCAGGGCATAGCTCAAACTTTGTCCGATTTTACCTTTCATTCCTGCTCCAAAACGAAGTGGGGCAACAAAAACTCTGGCATTATTAAAATAGTTATCCACGTGGTTTATGAAGCCAGGCACCTTCACACGCTCTGATTTTAAGGCTAAAACTTCAGGAGATGGGTTGCTGCCCAACAAGGTTACTGCGATATCGGGAATAACTGACCAAACTTTTGGCATTATTTCTTCAACGAGCCATTTTGCCGCATCGACATTGGGTTTGTGGGCATAACCGCCGATAAAAATCAAGCCGCTTCGGTCATTAAAGGCGCTAAAATTCTGTTCATCGTAACACTTTTTGTGTATGTTGGGTATAACCATAGTATTTCTGATACCTTCCATTTTTAATACCTCTTCTTCCTCAGGCGTAATGGCTATTGTGAAATCGGCTTTTCGAGCAAATTCTAGTTCTTTACCTTTTATTACTTCTGATTCTTGTATCAACAGGCCATTGTTGGTCAAATCAGCTTCGCGTTTCATGCGGATGAAGTGTAAGTCTATCGTATCGTAAATTCTTTTTAACGACGGTTTTAAAGTAAACAGAAATTCAAAAGGCGTGTTGTTGTGGGGCTTGCAAATCCACACAAAATCGATTTCGTTAACCTTTTCGGCAACACGCTTCATAATAGATTTGCGGTTAGGGAAACGATATAAAACTTCTACGCCTATGTAAATCAGCTCGTTAAAGTAAACCCCGTTTTTTTCTCCATCGTTTGGAATAAAAATGATGTGATAACCAAGTGCTCTAACTATTTTTAAGATTTCGAATAATCTAACCGAGCCTGAATCTTTATTTGGCGTGGGTACAGTATCATCAATAAAAAGTATGGTTTTGTTTGCGTGGTATCTTTTTAGTGCTTGCTGCGCCTGCCCAAGAGCAGCATAATTTTTTAATTCCTTCTGCCAGATTTCGAAAAATTTTTGGTTATTGATTTTTTGAAATCGTTTAATGGAGTGTTCGTCTACATTTGTACCCGAAGAAATTCCTTCGAAGTGAATAACCTGGGATAAAGGTTGGTATATTACTTTTTTGCCTAAAATATGCCTGATTCTGAAGCACATATCTGTATCCTCATAGTATGCAGGAGCCAGGTCGCTATTAAAATAGCCTAATGTTTCGAACTCATCTTTTCTAAACATCAAACTTGCACCAGAACAATAATCTACTTCTCTTTGATAATTATATTCAGGGTCTTCAGCATCGCGATATTTACCATAGTTGGCCGCATTTGCATCGTTGTAAACAATTCCCCCGGCTTCCTGTAGTAATCCATTGGCATAAATAAGTTTGCTGCCAACACATCCAAACTCATTATTACCGAGCGTTTCGATTAACGATTCAAGCCAACTTTTACAGATTTGAACGTCGTTATTTAAGAAACAAATTAATTTCCCCCGGGCATGTGTTGCACCTTTATTGCAGGATTTGATAAAGCCAAGATTGGCCTCATTTCTATAATATGCTACTCCTTTAACACATTGTTTGAAAAAAATATTTGATTTATCAGTTGAGCAATCATCAACGATAATAACTTCGTAGGCAGTTTTGCTATCAATATTTTTTAAAAGCGATTGCAGACAATTGAAAGTATAATCAAGGTGATTGTGGATGGGGATGATAATACTTACCAAAGGCTTTTCGTAAACGTTGAAGCTTAATGCTGATTTTAGAATTTTCTCACTACTGTATAATGGGTAAATATTTTCTTTAACAAAATACCTGAAACCAAATAATGAGGCAATTAAATCTCTTAATTTAATGTAATATTTAGGGTTTGTATCGGCCGGATAAAATGGTGAGTATCGTGTAGTTATTATTCTAAATAGGTTTTGATAGGTTCTTTTGTGAAACGTAATAACACCGCACAAAACGAGCACTAATCTTAAAAGGTATTTTGCCCAAAATTTTGTGCTTAAGCTATAAAAACTACTTTTCCCCGCCGAAAGCCCTTCGCTATACCTGGAAATTATTTTAAAAGAGTTGTTGTAATTATACTTATCAATCCATTTATAGATTTTCATGCTATTGGCCGGCTTTAAGTTTTGAACCCCAAACATGTTTGAAAATAAAATTCAACTTGCTTATGCTGCTTTTTTTGGAAATAAACAATAATGATTTGTAATGAGCATACATGAAGAATATTAAGCCAAAACACAGGTAAGAAGTCAATCTTTTGCGATATAGTTTTAGCAACTTATCGATAAACTTTTGATCTTTATTGTATTTGTAACCGGCAAAAATTTCAAACTCTGATAAGGCTTTCACTATTTTGGCATTACCGTGTATTGCATTTTCCGCCTTATTTCTTTTTAACTTTAATATATTGGTATCAGAGTTTTCGTGTTGACGATACCTAACCAAAGATTTATCTATGTATTTAATGCTCCCGATATTGGTTGCTGTATAAGCCAGCCATCGATCATGAAATATTTCTTTTGGAAACGGGATGCTATACTTTATGAGTTCCTTTTTAAACAGGACAGCATGGCCGGAAAGGCAGTTGAAAAATAAAAATGGTTTGGAGCTGTTACCAGAATACATGTTTATCACATCAGACATTCTTTTTTCTAAGGAAACACCATTTTCATTAATGAACTCCGAATCGTGATATATCAGCGTGTTGGCCCCGATTTCGTTAAATTGTATCTCCAGCTTATTTTCCAGCCAGATATCATCCTGATCGCAAAGCGCAATAAATTCACCCCTACAAAGGCTTATTGCTTTCTCAAAATTTTTAATATAGCCTAGGTTAAACTCATTTTGATAGATTTTAATATAGCTGTATTTTGCTGAGTATGAATTTAAAATTTCAATTGTGGTGTCTTTCGAGCCATCGTCTACAACAATAATTTCAATGTTTGGATATGTTTGTTTTACAATAGATTCCAGTTGTTCTATTAAATGAACAGATCCGTTATATGTACAGAGGGCAATAGATATTAATGGATAATTATTCATGCAATTAAGTTAGTCGTTAAAAGCCTGCATATCTATTAAACGTTTATACAAGCCATTTTGCGACATTAATTCCTGATGACTGCCAGTTTCTATAACCTGGCCTTTGTCAATAACAACAATTTTATCGGCATGTTGAATCGTGCTCAAACGGTGGGCAATAACAATTGAAGTCCGGTTTTTCATCAAATTGTTTAATGCTTCCTGAACTAATTTTTCTGATTCTGTATCTAGTGCGGAAGTTGCTTCATCTAACAACATAATCGGCGGATTGGCTAAAACTGCTCTAGCGATACAAACCCGCTGCCTTTGCCCGCCAGAAAGCCTGTTGCCCCTGTCGCCTACAAATGTTTGATAACCTTCTTCGGTATTGAGGATAAATTCATGCGCATTAGCAATTTTAGCTGCAGCAATCACTTCTTCTTCAGTAGCATTGGGTTTTGCAAAGGCTATGTTATTAAATATACTATCATTAAATAAAAAAGATTCCTGATTTACGGTTCCCATCTGGTCGCGGATGCTTTCAACAGTTAAATCGCGATAATCGTGACCATCGATTTTGATGATACCTGATTTAGGATCGTGAAAACGGGGAATTAAATCCATCAATGTGCTTTTTCCACCACCCGATGGGCCAACCAATGCAACCGTTTGACCCTTATTTATCTCTAAGTTAATGTTCTTTAGAACTTGTTTTTCACCGTAACTGAAAGCCACGTTTTGAAAAACTAAAGATTTAGCAAAGGTATCTAAATTATCAGCATGAGGTTTATTTACGAGTTCGGGTTTTGTATCGATGAGCTCTAAAACACGTTCACCAGCAGCAATTCCAGAATGAATACCGCTAAAAGAATCTGTAATCGCTTTTATCGGTTGCATTACCTGCGAAAATGTTGCTATATAAACCAAAAATTTAGAAGGACTTAGGTCTCCCTGACCAGTTAAAATCATTGTTCCGCCGTAGAGAACAATAAAAACAACTACAAATACGCCCAAGGTTTGAGATACGGGCGATGCCAGCTGTTGCCTTCTAACCATTTTTCTGGTCAAATTCGAATAAAATTTATTTTCGTCATCAAACTTTGTTTTAATCCTTTCAGTAGAGTTAAAAGCTTTGATAATTTTAATGCCACTTAATGATTCATCTAAAAAGCCTATCATTTTAGCAAATGATTCGTGTGCTTGAGTAGCCTGCTGTTTTAACCTTTTTACAATTTTGCTGATGATAAAGCCAGAAATTGGAATCACTAAAAGGGAGAATAAGGTTAGTTTTAAAGATATTGACACCAAAACGCCAATATAAAATAATAGTTGAACAGGTTCTTTAAAAACGACCTGAAGTGTGTTTGTTACAGTGAATTGAACTACCTGAACATCAGAGGCGACTTTAGATATTATGTCGCCCTTTTTTTCGCTGTTAAAGTAGCCGATATGCAAATTCATTACATTATCGAAAACCGTTTTTCTTAGGTTTAGCAATGTATGAACCCTCAGGTCTTCCATAAATCTTTGAGAAAAATACCTGAAAAAATTGGCTAAAAGAACTGTTATAACAATTACAACACAAACAATTTTTAATGTATCTACTTTGCCATAAACATCGATAGCGTGATTAATGTATTCGCTAAATTTTGCCATAAAATCTATCGAAGAGCTGGCTTTACTTAATGTTGTAGGGGCATTATTAACAAATAATGTTTCTAGCAGCGGGCCAAGTAGTGTAAATAAAAACGTATTAAAAATAATTGCGAACAAAGTTGCAATTACATAAGGAATTGCAAATTTTTCAATTGGTTTGGCAAAGGATAATAAACGAAAATAAGTCTTCATTTTATAGAAAATGGAATATGTACGATGGATAAAGCGTTACCACGCCTTAAAAAAATCTAAATAAACTTGGCAAATGTACGGTTTTCAAACAAAGCTTTAAGTTTTGCTTATTTGTGATAAGTAAAATTATAGCCGGTTAATTTTTTTGCCATCAATCGATTTATTAATAATATCAATCACATCAGAAACGGTTAAAGATGAATTGTATTTCAATTTTAATGCGTTGAGATTCTCTTTGCTTTTAGTAATTGATTTATATGATGCGAGATATTCCTGATATGCGCCCCAAATCCAGAATTTGAATGTTAATAATTTTGGAAGCAATTCTGCAAAGATAAGATGGAATGGAAGTAATGATAAACGCAGTCCTGTTAATTGAATTCTTTGAAGTAAAAACCGATTTCTGTAATATATCTTTTTAATAAAATTCGATTTAATTTGAGTTTTTGTACTTCCGCTGATGTGATGGAAACAAACAGACTGATGCTCGTAGTAACATTTCCACCCAAGCTGCCATGCCCGCAAACTCAAATCAAAATCTTCTGATGAAAATGGGGAGAATATTTCATCAAAGCCCCCAAGTTCTTTTAACTTTTTGGCATCAACCAAAGCATTAGCCCCAGAAAGATAGGCCGTGTAAACATGCTCATCGGTTGGATTTTCACTGTAATAAAATTTATTGGCTTTAATTCTGCAGCCGCTATAATACAGCAAACGGGCGGCATCTTCAATTTTAGTTTCGTCAAAACTCATTATCCTGGCCATAACGCCAAAAGTATCGGGTTTTAAAAAGTATTTCCATTGATGCAAGAAATAATCAGGCGTTAGTTTAACATCAGAATTTAAAAGTAAAATCAATTCGTGTTTCGCTTCTCGGATGCCATGGTTACAGGTGTACGAAAAACCCCTGTTCTTATCGTTTATTAATAATTTAACGTTTTTATATTGCTGTTGAATAAAGTTTACGCTACCATCTTTCGAGCCATCATCGATAACAATTACTTCAAAATCTGTATTGGCATTTTCTACCGCTGTAAATACTGAAGGTAAATATTTTTCGAGCAGATGTTTGCCGTTATAGTTTGGTATTACAATAGAAACACTTTTTTGCATCTACTTTACAATTTTATAGTTACGATATTCGAATAAACGAAATCCTGTTAAATCTTCTATTTTTTGTAATAACCTCCTGCGGAAATTCATTTTGGGTGTTTGCAGGGTTAAATCCTGTTCAAATTTCCAATTCGCCATTTCAATTCTTGGTTTCAATACTGCCGGGTGAGTTCCTGAAAAGTGAATCAGCCTGTCTGCATTATGCATATCAAACGTATTTTGAACAGGGTAGTTTTGTTCTATCCATTCTTCAGTTTGATAATATTTATTAAAATTACGGACTTTGCCTTGTAAACCTTTTGGCGGCTTTACCCAACCATAATGGTATATGTAGGCATCAATTAATTTAACCTTTAGCTTTTTGTTATTTATCCTGAAGCCTTGTGCATCTTTGTAAGAATGTATTCTTGGCAAGTTTTTAAGTATTCTAACTTCACGCCGGTACCAACGCCGCGATTCTGCTAAATAATCATAAGAGGCATAAAAATGCTTATACTTTAAAAGTAAGGCTTCAACATTTTTGTTATTTAGTTCAGCTTCCATTTCCTTTTTTATCAAGGGCAGGTAGTCTTCGTGAATGGCCTCATCTCCCTGAATGTAAATTAACCAATCTGCATCTTTAGAAACTGCCGCTAATGCTTTATTGGTCTCATCGGCAAATACAAAGCCCCCTTCCTTCAAGTCTTCATTCCAAATGGTATCTACTGTTTTGATTTTTTCGGGTGCTATACGTTTTACCAAAGCCGAAGTCTCGTCTGTAGAATTACCCAGGGCAACAACAAAATCATCGCAAAGCGGTAAAACTGAAAGTATGGCTTCCTTTATCGGATAATCATTGGCAATGGCATTTCTGATAAAAGTAAATCCGGTAACTTTCATTAAATTTCTTGTTGATTAAAGCTTATAACCGCTTTATAATTTTGTTAATTTGTACAAATATAGTTTTATTGATGAATACCCATCTAACTCTTTTAAGCGAAATTAAGCAGGGCAACTATAAGGTTTTGGCTAGGGTGTTAACTTTGGTTGAAAATGATATTTCGCCTTCGGATTTACTTTTAAGAGACTTGGCAAATGATTCAAGGGCCATAGTTATCGGCATAACTGGTCCGCCAGGGGCAGGCAAAAGCACGTTAGTTAATGCTATTGCTAACCAATTTACTGCTCAAAATAAGCGCATTGCAATATTGGCTATCGACCCCACTTCGCCTTTTAATTTTGGATCATTGTTGGGTGATAGAATTAGGATGGCAGCTCAGTTTAACAAGCCTAATGTTTTTATCCGTTCGCTGGCAACACGCGGTGCATTGGGTGGTATTTCGGCTAAAACAATTGAAATGGTTGATGTTTTAAAAGCATCAAACTTCGATTTGATATTGATTGAAACCGTTGGCGTCGGTCAATCGGAAGTCGAAATTGCAGGCCTTGCCGATAAAACGATTGTGGTTTTAGTGCCTGAATCCGGTGATGAAATTCAGAACATTAAATCGGGTTTAATGGAAATTGCCGATTGCTTTGTGGTTAACAAAGCAGACAGAGACGGCGCAGCTATTTTTGCTAATAACCTAAAAAAGATAGTTCATCAGGGCGTAAAATCAATTCCGATATTAAAAACAATAGCAGATAAGAATGAAGGTATAGTTCAACTTTATGATTGGATTATTGAACCATTGGCTGATGGACAAAGTGACAGGAAGGAATTTTTATTTGCCGAAAAGGCCTGGAAAATTATTCAGCATAATAAAATGAGGCAAATAGATAAAACAAAGCTCCGCGAGAAAATTCGCGAAGCCTTGTTGAGAACTGATTTTAATATCTATCGGTTTGCAGATGAATTTAATTCATAATAGCTTCGATTTCTTCGGCTTCTAATGGAATATCAGCCATTAAATCGGTGTTGCCATTTGCGGTGATAAGAATATTGTTTTCCAGGCGAATCCCTAAACCTTCTTCGGGGATGTAAATTCCAGGCTCAACGGTTAAAATATTTCCTGCAGCAAAGGGCGTGTATCTGTTTGCAAAATCGTGAACATCAATTCCTAAATGGTGCGATGTTCCGTGCATAAAGTATTTTTTATAGGCGGGCCACAAAGGATTTTGGTTTTTTACATCGGCGGTCGAGAGCAAGCCTAATCCAATCAATTGCTCAGTCATAATTTCCCCAACTTCTTCGTGGTAACTATTCAGTAATGTTCCGGCTGTAATCAATTTTGTAGCTGCCTTCATTACATGCAAAACGGCATTGTAAACATCTTTTTGCCTTTTTGTAAAACGACCATTTACAGGTACCGAACGACTCATATCTGCATTGTAGTTTGCATATTCAGCACCGAAATCAAATAAAATCACATCACCATCTTTACAAATCTGGTTGTTATCGTTGTAATGCAAGATATTTGCATTATGGCCAGAAGCAATAATTGGTGTATAGGCATGTCCGGTTCCGCCCTGGCGAATAAATTCGTGGACAATCTCTGCCTCAATTTCATATTCTTTAACACCCGGCTTTATAAATTTCAAAACCCTTATAAAAGCATCACGTGTCATCCCGCAAGCTTTTTTAGTTAGTTCGACTTCTGTTTCTGATTTCACAGCCCTGAGCGCTCTCAATATTGGAGCAGAACGTTCGTAATGGTGTAAAGGATATTTTGAGCGCATCTGCTCAATAAAACGGATATCACGATAAGGAACTGTGTGCCCATAGCGATCGTTTTCATTTGTATTTAGATAGATATTATCTGCGTAGTTTACAATACTGTGCAAGATGTTATCAAAATCCTCTAACCAATAAATAGCTTCTATACCCGAAGCTGCTTTTGCTTGTTCTTTGGTGTATTTATAACCTTCCCAAACCTTAATGTAATCGTTTGTCTGTCTTAAAAACAGGACTTGTCTGTACAAAGGATTAGGACAATCAGGGTATAAGAGTAAGATTGTTTGCTCCTGGTCAATTCCCGATAAATAAAATAAATCAGGATTTTGCTTAAAAATAAAATTCTGATCGCCACTTCGAGGAAATTCATCGCTAGATTGAAATATAGCTAATGAGTTCTTTTTAAGTTGTTTACAGAAATTATTTCGGTTTAAAATAAATAATTCCTTATCTATTTGAGGATATTTCATAACTAATATATTGTAAATGGAGTGATGGCCAAAAGTAATAAAATGATTAATTATAGTGAAGTTTGGAACGGAGTTTGTATAAAAGTTTGAAAATTTAATATTTTGTTTAATTTTGCAGTTACTAAAAAATTAATCAATTAAATTGTTTAACCCTTAAAAAAGAAAAAAGATTATGAATTATTCTACTTTAAAGAAAAGTGTTGCACTTTCTTTAGTGGCATTAACAGGAGTAGCTTCTCTTGCTGTCGCTCAGGAAACTCCTGCAACAACTTCAACTTCATCTACCAAGGTATTTGGTGGAAGAGGACAGTACAGAACTTGGTCAATTGGCGTTAATGGTGGTGTTTTAGCACCTATCGTTGCAATTGGTGGTTCTAACGATTTTAACAAATGGGATGTTAATTTAGGTTACGGTTTAAACATCCGTAAACAATTAGGTCACTCATTCGCTTTAGAATTAAACGGATTACGTGGTAAAGTTTCTGGCTCTAACGATGCTGCTCTTCAAGGTGCAGGTTCTACAGCTAAAGAATTCGAAACTGAATTACAATACGCAGTAGATTTACGTGGTGTTGTTAACGTTGGTTCAATTGATTTCTTACGTCGTGAGAATTCAGTAGGTTTCTTCGTTACTGCTGGTGCTGGTTATATGGCTTATTCGCCAAAATTAACTTTAGCTAACGGTACAGTTATCGATAACAAAGGTAAATACACTGGTCCGGTTGGTGATACTCATGATGCTGCTGATTATATCAAAGGTTTCTACATTCCAGTTGGTGTTGGTGTTAAATTCAAAGTTTCTGAGCGTGTTAACTTCAACTTAGGTTACACAATGAACTTCATCGATGAAGATAACTTTGATGGTGTTTATGCTAAAGGTACTACTAAAGATAAATTCTCTTACGGTTATGCCGGTTTAGAATTCTCTTTAGGTTCTTCTGCTAAACCTAGCTTAGAATGGACTAACCCATTAGCTACAATGTATGATGATTTAAAAGATCCTACTTTACGTCAAGAAGTTGAAGCTTTGAAAAACCGTGTATCTGCTGTTGAAAAATCTGTTGAAGATTTGAAAAAAGATACTGATGGTGATGGTGTTGCTGACCAATTCGACAAATGCCCAGGAACTCCTGCAGGTACTGCTGTTGATGGTTCAGGATGTCCACTTCCTAAATTCGAAGCTGCTAAAGATTCTTCAACTGTAACAGGTTTCGAAAAAATCGGTTTTGATTTCAACTCATCAGTTTTAAAAACTGAATCTTATCCTACTTTAGATAAATTATCTTCAGTGTTACGTGAAAACGGTGGTAAAGTAACTGTAAACGGTTACGCTTCAAGCGAAGGTACTGCTGCATATAACTTGAAATTATCTAAAGATAGAGCTAACTCTGTAAAAACTTACTTAGTAAACTCTGGCGTTAGCGCTAGTCAAGTTGCTACTAAAGGTAATGGCGAAGCTAATCCAATTGCTTCTAACGATACTGAAGAAGGTCGTATCCAAAACCGTCGTGTTGAAACTGCTAGAAACTAGTATTTCAATATAAAATTTATTAAAAAGTCCCGATTACATCGGGACTTTTTTTATGCCTTTTAGTTTCGGGTTTTAGGCTTTTTAGCTAAGTTTGTATTATGTATTTCTTCAGGAAAAAAGACCCAAACAGGCCAAATAACATCAATTTAAGGATCATGCATTTTATTAATGCATTAGCTATTTCTGTTTTTCTTGCAGGGATCATTTACAAGCTTATTCAATGGCTTGCTAAGTAAATTAAATCTTTATGAAAAAAATAATTAATACAACAAGTGCGCCAGCACCAATTGGACCATATAGCCAGGCAGTACAAGCCGGAAACTTTTTATTCGTATCAGGCCAGGTTGCCATAAACCCCGAAAATGGTGAATTAAACCTCATCAATATTGAAGAAGAAACCCATCAGGTTATGCGCAACCTGAAAGCTGTGTTACTTGAAGCAGGTTTAACTTTCGATAATGTTGTTAAATCGACAATATTTTTAAGTGACATGGGAACCTTTGCTCAGGTTAATGAAATTTATGGTCAATACTTTTCAGCTGATTTTCCAGCCCGTGAAACAGTTCAGGTGTCTGTACTACCTAAAAATGTTAATGTAGAAATTTCGGTAATAGCAATTGTAGCGTAATCTTGGCGGCAAGCAGAAGCAAATATTTTTTTGCCGGCATAATTCCTTATATAATCTGGGGTATGATGTCTATACCACTGCGGGACATTAAACATTTTCCTCCTCAGGAGATTTTATATTATAGAATATTTATTTCAGTTTTGATGGTTTGGGCAACAATATTCTTGTTCAGACGAAAAGCACTTAAAAAGGACATAGCTTATTTCAACACACTAACTTATGCAGGCAAAAGAAAGTTAACTCTTCTAACCATTTTATCATCGATACTTATAACCGGCAATTGGTTTACGTATATTTTTGCTGTAAATAGCGTCAGTTTGAAAGCGGCTGCATTTGCCTACATGGTTTGCCCGTTGCTAACAGCATTGTGTGGGTTCATTATTTTAAAGGAAGAACTTACGAAGACGAAAATAATAGCAATTATAATCGCTATTGTGAGTATCGCTTTATTGGCTACCGGTTCATTCTATGAGGTGATATGGGCCGTTGTCATTGCATCTTTTTATGCGCTTTATCTCATTGTTCTTAAGGTCGTCCAAAATGTGGATAAATTTAATTTCCTGGGCATTCAATTAATACTTTCTGGATTGATTATGCTCCCGATGTATATCTTTACGTCGCAGGCTTTCCCAACAAATGCTTTCTTTTGGAGCCACATATTTTTAATTGCAATTGTTTTCACTATTATTCCACTATTTTTAAATGCTTATGCATTGCTTGGTATGCCATCGTCAGCACTTGGAATTCTAATTTATTTGAACCCAATAGTTGCTTTTGCTGTGGCATTTTTCTACTTTAAAGAGAAAATCGATGTTCATCAGCTATTTGCCTACCTGCTTTTACTTTTATCGATAATTATTTTTAATGCCCAACTGCTAAAAAGTGTTGTTTACAAGAAACGATAATTGCTTTGTATAATTCGGTTTTAGATACTCCAATAGAATTTATCAAAGGCGTTGGCCCAAGTCGTGCCGATGTATTAAAAAAAGATTTAGGTCTTTTTACTTTCCGGGATATGCTTTCGCATTATCCATTCCGGTACATTGACAGAACAAAATATTTTAAAATAAATCAACTAAATCCCGATGCTCAATACATTCAGATTATTGGCCGTGTAATTAGTAAAAAATTCATTGGGGAGAAACGGACTAAAAGAATTGTTGCTGTTTTTAAAGATGAAACAGGCCTTATGGAATTGGTTTGGTTTCAGAGCTTAAAATGGGTTGAAGATAACATTACAGTTGGTGTAGCTTATGTAGCTTTTGGCAAACCGACTTTGTTTAACGGAACCTTTAGTATTTCTCATCCAGAAATGGAGCTTTATCAAAATAAAACGGTGGGTAGGGGAAATTTAACGTTACAACCTGTTTATAATTCTACCGAAAAACTTAAAAAATTTAACCTCGATTCTAAAGGCATTCAACGGTTGATTGCCGGATTGCTCGATCAGGTAATTCCCCAGGTTCCTGAAAACCTTCCTCAATATATCCTCAACAAATATCAACTACCTGATAAGAAAACAGCATTGTTGAATATTCATTTTCCTAAAAATCAGGCAGATCTAAATTCGGCTGAAAGGAGATTGAAATTTGAAGAATTATTTTTTATTCAGCTCCAGCTTTTGCATAATAAACAGTTGAGGCAATTAAAATTTAAAGGTGTAAAGTTTGATAAGGTTGGCGAAAAGGTTAACCGATTTTATAAAGAATTTTTACCTTTCGAGTTAACAAATGCACAAAAGCGGGTTGTTAAAGAAATTCGTATAGATACGCAGCGTGGCGTTCAAATGAATAGGCTTGTTCAGGGCGATGTAGGTAGCGGCAAAACTGCAGTGGCATTGATGAGCATGCTTTTAGCCAACGACAACGGTTACCAGGCTTGTATGATGGCTCCGACAGAGATTTTAGCCCGTCAGCATTATGCATCAATTACTGAATTGGTTACTGACGATTTGGTTAAAGTGGCAATTTTAACAGGAAACACAAAGAAGAAAGAACGAGCCATTTTGCACGAGCAACTTGAAAATGGCGAAATTGACATTTTGATTGGCACACATGCACTAATCGAGGATAAAGTTAAGTTTAAAAACCTCGGCTTAGTTGTAATTGATGAACAACACCGCTTTGGTGTTGAGCAAAGAGCCAAACTGTGGCGGAAAAATATAATTCCACCACATATTCTGGTTATGACAGCGACACCAATTCCCAGGACTTTAGCGATGACTTTATATGGCGATTTGGATGTTTCGATAATTGATGAGCTGCCCGCAGGGCGAAAACCCATTGAAACCAGACATCTTTTTGAAGGACAAAGGCTGAGGATGTTTGGCTTTATGAAGCAGGAAATCGCCAAAGGTCGGCAAGTGTACATCGTTTATCCGCTAATTAAAGAAAGCGAAAAACTGGATTTGCTTCATCTGGAAGCTGGTGTAGAGCAGCTCAGTTATCAGTTCCCCCGTCCCGATTATCAGATTAGTATAGTTCACGGCCAAATGCCCAATGCCGATAAGCAGTTTGAAATGCAACAATTTATTGATGGAAAAAGCCAGATTATGGTTGCAACTACAGTAATTGAGGTTGGTGTTAATGTTCCAAATGCATCGGTAATGGTTATAGAAAATGCCGAACGTTTTGGTTTATCCCAACTGCATCAATTAAGAGGCAGGGTTGGCCGCGGTTCTGACCACTCCTTCTGTATTTTGATGAGTGGAAACAAATTGAGTAGAGAAGGAAAAGTACGTTTAGAAACAATGGTTAGAACGAATAATGGCTTCGAAATTTCGGAAATAGATTTACAACTTCGCGGTCCTGGTGATATTACAGGTACACAGCAAAGTGGCGTACTCGATTTGAAACTTGCCGACCTGGCAAAAGATCAGATTATTCTATCTGAAGCCAGAAATACGGTTATCGAAATCTTCGAAACCGATCCCCAACTCGAAAAACCAGAACATGCTTCGTTAAAATTACATTTGCAGCGATTGGAAAGAGGGATTTCTTTTGATAAAATATCTTAATATCATTTATTAGTAAGGTTTACTTACAAGTTTGATTTCAATTCTGATATTAATTTCTCAAACCTTAGTTTTGCAATGTTAAACTTATTTCCTTGGCAGATTCAGATCCCAACTCTGTAGTTGTAAAACCCGACCCTTTCGCAGCATTGCGATACAAAGAATTTCGCTCTTTTTTAGGCATGCGTTTCTTCTTTACGCTTGCTTATCAAATGCAAGCTGTAGTTATCGGTTATCATATCTACGATTTAACTCACGACCCATTAAAGCTGGGTTTGGTTGGCCTTTGTGAGGCTATTCCAGCAATTGGTATTGCTTTGTACGGCGGTTATATCGCCGATAAAAGCGAAAAACGCGGGTTATTAATTAAAATTTTCTCGGGTGTGTGGCTGGCTTCAGTTTTAATGCTGTTTATTACCAGCAAATACCTTCATTTAAAAGAAGATTTAATCGTATTGATAATGTATGGCCTGGTATTTTGCATTGGTTTAGCACGCGGATTTTTCGGCCCGGCAACCTTCTCTTTAATGGCAAAGATTGTTCCAAAGGAACTATACCCGAATTCGAGTACCTGGAATAGCAGCAGCTGGCAGTTGGCTACGATTATTGGTCCTTTAACGGGTGGTTTGGTAAACTGGTTGTGGGGAATTACAGCAGCTTACAGTGTTATCGTTCTGCTGGTTTCTATCTCTTTAATCTGCATTTTCACTTTCAAGAAACATCCTTCAACTTATATCCCTAAAGAAAACATATTCCACAGTTTAAAAGAAGGTATTCAGTTTGTATTCAAAACTAAAATGATGGTTTGGGCCATGAGTTTGGATTTGTTCTCTGTATTTTTTGGTGGCGCTGTAGCTCTATTACCAATGTTTGCAAAAGATGTTTTCCACCTAGGTTCTTTTGGTTTGGGGATGATGCGGGGGGCAGCCTCTTCGGGCGCTGTAATCACGATGCTGGCGATGACACGTTTTTCGCCAATGGGTAAACCCTGGAGAAACTTACTCATTGCAGTTACAGGTTTTGGATTGAGCATCATCTGCTATGGTTTATCAAAAAACTTCTATCTAACACTATTTTTTCTGTTTCTGGAAGGCTCTTTCGACAGTGTTAGCGTTATCATTCGTCAAACGATTATGCAGTTACTCACTCCTGATGAAATGCGTGGTCGGGTGTCGGCGGTAAATAGTATGTTTATTGGTTCTTCAAATGAGATTGGCGAATTTGAATCTGGCTTATCGGCGAAGTTATTAACGCTGGTTCCGGCGGTGGTTTTTGGCGGCAGTATGACTATTGGTATTGCTTTTATCACTTGGTTAAAAACGAAATCGTTAACCAAGCTAAGTCTTCAGGATATAAACGAGCAGACGAGTAAAGTTTAACCAAAAGTTGTAAACCATCTCGTCTGCGTATATTTTCTAAATCGGCAGGAAATTTAAACTCAGAATTGTTTATTCTTCCCCCAGATAAGGTAGATAATTGAGCCTAAAAAAGGTGCAAGGATAATAATTATAAACCATAAAGCTTTAACACTAAAACTCATCTGGCTATTTCGTGAGATGTGATATAGTGCGATTAATATTAAAACAAGCCATAAAACGGCCGGAATAATTATAAAAAGTGCAATCTGGTTACTGTTAACAGTGGTTTGTAATAACATAAGTTGAATTCTATATTAAGCTTCAACAATTCTTTCACCGATTTGTTGTCTCCACATCGCCTGATATAAACCATTTTGGGCAATTAAACTCTCATGTGTTCCTTGCTCAATAATATGACCTTTTTCCAGAACGTAAATTATATCGGCATGTTTAATGGTTGATAAACGGTGCGCAATTAAAATTGTAATGTGATCGGTCAAATCAGAAACTGACCGTATGGTTTTGGTAATTTCTTCTTCGGTAATAGAATCTAATGAAGATGTAGCTTCATCGAAAACCAGAATGTCTGGCTGGCGAAGTAAGGCTCTGGCGATTGATAGACGTTGTTTTTCTCCACCTGAAACTTTTACACCGCCTTCACCGATTAAAGAATCCAAACCTTTATCTGCCCTGGCCAGTAATGTCTGACAAGCGGCCTGATGTAAAACTTTAAAGCACTCCTCGTCAGTTGCAGTTGGGTTTACAAACAATAAGTTCTCTCTTATCGTACCGGAAAACAATTGCGTATCTTGTGTTACGAAACCTATTTTTTCTCTAAGCGCATCTAAGTCGATATCATTACTTGGATTGCCGTTGTACAAAATTTCGCCATCTTTTGCCGGATAAAGGCCTACCAAAAGTTTAACCAACGTCGATTTTCCCGAACCAGAAGGGCCGACAAAAGCAATGGTTTGGCCACTATGGGTATCAAAAGAAATGTTTTCCAGGGCGTTTCTGTTCGCCGTAAGGTGTTTAAAGCTTACAGATTTGAAAGAAAGCTCATTTATTTTCTTAATCGATATCGGATTAGCAGGTTTCTTATCAACAGGTGTACTCAAAATCTTTTTGAAATTACCTAAAGAAACCTCAGCTTCACGCCAAGCTAATATTACATTCCCTAGTTCCTGTAATGGTCCGAAAAGGAAAAATGAGTAGAACAAGAATGAAAAATATTGCCCCGGAGAAATAGTGTTGTCGAATATTAAAAGTAATAAAACAACAATCATTGAGCTTCGAACAAGGTTTACAGTTGTTCCCTGAACAAAGCTCATACTTCGTACATACTTCACTTTTTTAAGCTCCAGTCCTAAAATTTTGTAAGTGGTTTTATTTAATCTTTCAATTTCCTGATCGGCCAGGCCTAAACTTTTTACCAGTTCGATGTTCCGTAACGATTCGGTGGTTGAGCCGGCTAAAGCTGTAGTTTCGCCAACAATAGAGCGTTGAATGGTTTTAATTTTACGACTTAAAAACCAGCTCACAAAGCTTATTATTGGAATTGCGGCGAAATAAACTAAGGTAACTTTATAGCTTATGGAAACCGAGTAAACGATTACGAAAACCATCCCTATCAGGCTTACGAAAAGTACACTGATAAATGAGGTAATAAATTTTTCAGAATCCAATCTTACTTTTTGTAATACACCTAAAGTTTCTCCACTTCTCTGATCTTCAAAAACCTGGTAAGGTAATTTTAAGGAGTGCTGCAAGCCATCAGCATACATTTTTGCACCCACTTTTTGTACAATTACACTGGTAAAATAATCCTGAAAGTTCTTTGCGATACGCGAAACCATTGCGGCGCCAATTGCTAAGCCAATGAATCCCAAAGCGCCCCAGATATAAGTACTTTTACTTGTGAATGATGCTCTTTTGTTGATGTATAAATCCAGAATCCTACCGGTAAAGTAAGGGTCCATTAAAGAAAAGCCAATATTTATACCTGCCAGCAATAGCGCTAAAGCCACAATCCACTTGTGGTTTTTCAGGTAGTCTAATAATAATCCCATTAAGTTTTGTTGTTTGTTAATGCAAACATAAAAAAAGGGAACGGATAAAAATCCATTCCCTTTTTTTATGACTTTACGGAAAGATACAAGCGTATCAATCGGTACTAAAATCCGTATCTCAAACCAATTTGAAATTGATACGGATTTCCCGAAGGCGTAACAATGCCTGAATTATTTACACGGTAATTAAATGACCTTGTTGCAGAATCGTAGTTAGGAACCGCCGGTGCGGTAGCTGTTGCAGCCGTACCGTTAAGCGCATATAATGCCTGTGTACCCAAAGATTCATTAACACCCCATTTCTTGTTCAATAAGTTTGCAAAGTTGAAGATATCGCCCGAAACCTCAAGCGTATGCGTTTTATATAATCTGATTTTCTTGCTAACCCTTAAATCCACAACCCCGAAGAAATCGTTAATACCGCCATTTCTTTGTGCAATCTGGCCTGCATATTTAGTAATATAATCTTTTAAACTCTGGCTTGCGTCAGGATTGTTTAATAGTGTTTGTAAACCTGTACGCACATTTTGCGGAACACTTGTATTATTCGGATCGAAAATGAAAGCTAAATCATTTGTCGCCACGAAATCACCATTATTGTTGGCACCTGATAATAAGCTGTAACGAGTGCCACCGATGCCTGAATATCGAACACCAACCGTAACACCCCAGAACGTTGGAAGCGTACCGTAAATTACAACCTTATTTCTGAATTGGTTATCAGAATAACTCATGTTGCTTAAATCTCTCGGATCATCTTTTACAGGAAGAGATAAAGTTGCCGAGTTTGCTACGTTACCGTTATATGATGTATTGTCTTTAGTATCGTTCCAGGTGTAACTTGCAGAGATTTCACCATCTTTAAAGTAATTCCACGTTGCATCTAAAACAACTGCAAACTGATTTACTCTACCTTTACTGTTTAACTCTAACACGCGGCCGAAAGTATTGCTTATACGGCCTGTTTTCCAGTCAGGAGAACCGTTACTTGGCATTGTAGGTACAAAAACACCTCTGTTTGCCTCATTTGGTAAAGTGAAGTAAGGATTTGCAGCCATATTTCTATCAACATACATGTAATTATGGCGACCTAAAGTTGCATAACCTGTAATACCAACTTTTAATTTATCGGTAATTAATTTACTGTATGATAAGTTGGCTTTATAAACAACAGGAATTTTTGCATCCTCAGCATATGTATTAATTGTAGGAACTTGCAGCGCCGATAATGAAGGTGTTGCTACTGTTCCGTTTCTGTAACCGATAAAGTTTGGCGTTGGTACATCTGCACCGAAAACATCTACGGTAGCCAGGTGTGTACCATCAAAAGTTAAGTTATTAATGGTTACATAATTATTTACATCAGAACCGAAAATACCTGCACCAAAGCGTACAAAATCTGTTCTGTTTTCATTAATATCCCAGTTAAACTGAATTCTTGGCTGAACTAAAAATTGTTTCAATTCGTTATCGGTTCTAACACCAACCGCACTTAATAAAGTCTGGTTTAACGGAGATTTCGGATAAGCACTATAATCAAGACGAATACCACCAATAAATTCTAAACCTTTGGCAAGTTTTGTTTGCATTTGTCCGTAAGCGGCAGCATTCCAAATTCCCGCTTTTACAGTTGGGTCGGCAACTAAAGGTACTTCACGGTAAAACCTGTTAGGTATTAAGTTATTAAAATTCTGTAATGAAGAACCTGCGGTTGAGTTTGTATATTCAAAGCGTCCGTTAACTTCACTACCGTAAAGAGATTTAGCGTTGGTATACATCACATCAACACCGAAAGTGTATTTGATTTTATCCGTATTGTAATAAAAGTTATCTACCAACTGGAAAACGTTATTGGTAAAACCTTCCTGGCCGAAGCGGTGACCGCCAATTTGAATTGCGGTGTTTGCTGCAGAACCATCAGATAAAGTTGAAGCAACGTTACCTACAACCGCTCTTGGAATAGCGAAACTTAGCTGGTCGTTCTGTGTACTTGCCTGATAAGTATATAAATGCTGAACTTTTAATTCGTTTGTTACCTTGCTGTTAATTGTAGAACGTAAAGTCGCTAGTAAACTATTATCAACGTTTTTATCATTACCATAACTCTCGAAGAAATTAATAGCCGTATTATCTGCTAAACCTAGCGGGTTTCTGTCGTTTGTATAGTTATCACGAATGGTTAATAAATTTCTGTCGTTAATTTGCCAATCCAAACGGGCAAATGCAGCATCAGAACCACGCTTTTTATCGAAAGTTCCGTACTGAGGAGAATTTGAGACACCATATTTAGATTGTGCAATAGCCAGGAAATTAGCCAATGTAGCATTTGTTATTCTAAATCTTGCCTCATCAGCCGGGCCATTAATGTCGGCAATAATTAAGGGACGGGAATCTTTTTGATGATCTAAACCAACGAAATAATGCAATTTATCTTTAATAATTGCGCCACCTAGTGTAAATCCATATTGATAGGTAGAGAAATCGTTATCACGTTTTATACCTCTGATATCGTATGGGCTCGCCAACCAGTCGGCTCTTCCGTACATAAATGCACTACCACTCGTTGTGTTTGTACCCGATTTGGTTACTGCCGTTACCGAACCGCCACCAGCTCTTCCGTAAGTTACATCGTATTGATTGGTTACAACTTTGAATTCACGAACAGCTTCAATTGATATTGAATATGGCGCACCGCTACGACTTGTTGTACTTCCTGCTGATGTAGGATTTTTGGCGTTCATACCATCAATTGTATAATTGGTTGATGAACCCAACTGACCTGAAATGCCGCCACCACGACTTAAAGGAGATAAATCCATCAAGTTTGAGAAGTTACGACCATTAACAGGTAACTGATTCATTGTTTTGGCCGATATCTCTGTAGAGGCACCGAAATTCTGAACCTTATTTTTTAAGCCTGAAGCCACAACCTGAACAGCTTCTAAGTTTTGGGCAGCTTCCTGCATCGAAATGGTAACTTTTACCACATCACCAAGGTTTAGCATATAGCCACTTCTTGTTTGCTCGCCAAAGCCAACAAATAAAGCTTTAATTGAATACGGGCCACCTAAAGGAAGTTCTTTAAATGTGTATTCTCCCTGAGCATTTGTTGATGTTCTGGTAGTGAAGCCTGTAGAATTATTCTTAACCTGAACTGAAGCCCCTGGAATCGGCTTCTTTTGTTCATCTGTAACAATTCCGGAAATCGATGCTTGCGTAGTCTGTGCTCTCAAGGAATTTGAAACACAAAAACACAGCAATAATACTGCAAATAGTAAATTTTTGACCATGATTAGTTTTCTGATTTTTATGGTGCAAAGTTGTTACTGTTGTGTTAACTCAAGTTCGATTTTAGATTAAGAAATGATTGTGAAATTGTTTTTTTTATGGTTTAATGTTAAATAAAAAACCCTCCGCCGAAATTAATCGACGGAGGGTTTTATAAAAAAATTGAATTAAATCTACTTTTTCTCAGCAGTATATTTATCGCTGAATTTTTTATCTAATTGTTTGTGCAGGTTATCAAGATTAATATCTCTTCCCTGAATAAAAGCTTGTTCAACTTTATTGGTTCTCATATCCAAAGCATCGCCAGCAGAGATAAAAAGAGTTGCATCTTTTCCAGCCTCAATACTTCCTGTGGTTTTATCTACACCCATAACTTTTGCAGCATTAAGTGTTATAGTTGATAAGGCTTTTTCTTTGTCCAAACCCCAGGCTGTAACTGTTCCGGCCATAAAAGGAAGGTTGCGTTGCTGCCAGTAACCATCGATACTTAACACCACATTTAAACCTGCGTTGGCTAATACAGCAGCATTTTTGTATGGCATATTTACATCATCATCATTATTATTCGGTAAAGCATGTGGCTGTTTAACCACAACAGAAATGTTGTTGTCTTTAAGGAAATCGATAACTAAATAGGCTTCATCTGCACCCGTAATAACCGGTGTAATGCCGAATTTTTTAGCAAAGTTTACTGATGCAACGATATCTTTCTGAGTTTCTGCCGCAATGAATAATTTTTCAGCACCAGAAAAAACCTTTTTCATTGCTTCAAACCTGGTATTGATCACTTCAGGTTTACCCATTTCAGAATAAGCTTTTGCTTCCGCGAAGAAAGATGTTAACTGGCTGATTGCGGCTTGGGTGCGCTCATTTAATGATTCAGGCGAAGCTGCTGGTCCTCTGCCAAAACCACCGAAACCACCTCTAAAACGGGGCGTTACGGGCCAGGTCATGTGCATTGCATCATCAACTTTTAATGCTGCATCTTCCCAGTTCCAGGCATCCAACTGAACAACTGACGAACTTCCTGAAACCGTTCCGCCTTGTGGTGTTGGCTGAGCCATTAATACTCCATTACTACGTAGAGTTGCAGGAACTTTCGAATCTGTATTGTATGCTACGATAGAACGGATGTGTGAGTTGTAATCACCGATTTCCTGAAAATCTAAAGTCGCCTTTACAGCTTCAATCTCTGTTAAACCAAGGTTTGTAGTGGCGGCAATCATACCAGGGTAAATATGTTTTCCAGCGGCATTAATGCGTACTACATCATCCTGAGGCACTTGTCCACTTGCTGTAACCGATACAATTTTGCCGTTACTGAAAAGAATTGTTCCGTTTTCAATAACTGTTCCGTTGCCCACATGTACAGTTGCACCTGTAATGGCGATGGTTTTTGTTTGCTTTTTTGCTGGCGAAATGTTGGCTTGTGCAAAGCACATCAGGCTTGATGCCGATAAAGCCAGACTTAATAAATATTTTATGTTAGTGCGCATGTTCTTTTTCATTTAATTCTGCTGAATAATCTTCTAAAGTTTCGCAATTGTAAAGACGTGGTGCATTGCCAAACGGACGCTGTGTGCGAACGCCGCTGCTTTTGCTATCCAACATCTTCTGAATTAAACGAGCTTTTTCTGCTTGTTGTGTTTTGATCGTCTGGGCATCTTTATCAATATCCCAGTAGGCAACGCCATCAACAAAAGTTTTTTCCGCTTTTGCATAGATAGATAATGGATTTGCGGACCAAACCACAACGTCTGCATCTTTACCTGGCTTTAAACTTCCAACTTTATCGTCAATGTGAAGCATTCTTGCTGGGTTAAGGGTTACAAATTTCAACGCATCTTCTTCAGGCACTCCACCATAAAGAACCGATTTCCCAGCCTCCTGGTTTAAGTGACGAGCCATTTCAGCATCATCTGAGTTGAAAGCAGTTGTAATGCCTACATTGTGCATAATTTTTCCATTATAAGGAATTGCTTCAGCAACTTCATTTTTGTAAGCCCACCAATCTGAAAATGTAGAACCGGCAATGCCATGTGCTTTCATTTTATCAGCAACTTTGTAGCCTTCTAAAATGTGTGTAAAGGTGTTAATTTTAAAGCCTAAACTATCTGCAACGTGGATCAACATGTTAATCTCACTTTGAACGTAAGAGTGGCAGGTAATGAATCGTTTGTTGTTTAAAATTTCAACAATTGCATCCAATTCTAAATCTCTGCGAATACTGTTGCCTTTTACCTTCATTGCTTTTTCGTACTCTTTAGCACGGGTAAATTCATCAACAAAGGTTTGTTCTACACCCATACGTGTTACCGGGAAACGGGCACCCGTACCGAAGTTACTTTGCTTAACGTTTTCGCCTAAGGCAAACTTGATAAAGCCATCGGCCCCTGCAAATTTCAGTTCTTCGGGTGCTTTACCCCAACGTAACTTAATTAATTGCGATTGGCCACCGATAGGATTTGCGGAGCCGTGTAAGATATGAGAAGTGGTAACTCCGCCAGCTAACTGGCGATAAATGTTTACGTCTTCTGAATTGATAATATCAGCGATGCGAACCTCTGCAGAAACAGATTGTGCACCTTCGTTAATGCCGCCGCTACCGGCAATGTGTGAGTGTTCATCAATGATGCCGGCGGTTACGTGTTTGCCTGTCCCATCAATTACTTTTGCACTTCCTGCCGATAAGTTTTTGCCAACAGCTTTAATTTTTCCGTTTTCTAAAAGCACATCAGCATTTTGTAAAACGCCTTCTTTTTCATTCGTCCAAACGGTTGCATTTTTAATTAAAACGCTTTCTTGTTTAGGCAATTCAGAATTTCCGAAGGCACCAAACGGATAAAGCAAAGTTCCAACAGCTGAAGCCGGTTTTGGCTCGTCGCGTTTTGGCATTTCACGAGCGGCATCTTTGTACGTTGCAGTGAATTTTCCGAAAGTTCCATCAGGTAATGCTACCTCACCCTTAAAAGTTAAAGGGCTTGCAGAAGTTAAATAACCACTTAAGCGAACATCACCTTTAGGATTTTTCTTCAGGTTAAAGTTAATACTAATCCAATCGCCGTTTCTGGCGAATGTTGCTGTGGTTTTAACACTATCAGCCCCGCTTCTTTCTATCGCCGCAGTTGAACCGCCGCCTGTTCCTGTAATTTTCAATAGTAAGCCACCACTAATTCCATCAACATTCAGGTTGTAATTTCCACGAACATCAGAAACATCCATTTTGTTAATGATGTAGCGTTTGCCTTGAACCCAGTTTTCGAAAATGATATTTTCTTTTTTAAATAGGTTATCAGAAGAGATTAAAAAGTTAGCCACTTTACCTTTTTCCAACGAACCAACTTTATCGCTTATACCTAAAAGTGAGGCCGGAATTTCGGTAACAGATTGTAAAGCCTGTTTTTCTGTTAAACCATTATCAATAGCTGTGCGGATATTTGCCCAAAAATCACGGGTATTTTCTAAGCCGAAAGAGGTTAGTGCAAACTTAATCCCTGCTTTTTCAAGTGCTGCAGGATTTGTCGGGGCTAACTCCCATGCTTTCATTTGCGTTAAAGTGATGTTTCTTGCTTCCGCAGGGTCTTCAACATCGTAGGCTTTAGGGAATGATAAAGGAATAATTAAGCTTGCGCCTGTTGCCTTTACTTCGTTAATGCGTTGGTACTCATCACCGGTTGATTTAATGATGTACTGTTTGCTAAACTCTTTCCCAAGTTTATCAGCACGAAGTACGTTTGCCCATCCGTCAACTTCAAAAATCTGAGGCATGGCTTGCTGTTTTCCAAATTCTTCTAGAGAAATATTATACTCATCTCTTTGTTTACCATACCATTGCGAATCGTAATAGGTTTGGCGAAGCAAAGCGATAGAACCCATCAAAGATGTTGGATAATCATTAGAAGATGTTCCTTTATTGAACGAATAATTTGCTGCGGTCTGGTCTTTTAAAAATACATTGTTGTCAGAACCTTCGTTTAAAGTAACTGCCGCAGAAACACCACGGGCAATACCATCGCGACTTATCGTATTTACACTTCCGAAACCGGCTTTGCGTAAATCGTCGGCTTTTTTGCTGTCAACTGTAAAAATGCTTTTTACATAGGTTTCAGGTCTGATGGATTCATTCCAGCCATAAGCGCCTTTTTTAGTGGAAACAAATATAGACTGGCGCTGACCGCCACCGCCGCCGAAACCGCGACCCTGAACAGTTGCTTCAGGTACGCCGTAACTTGTAAAAGCATCAACTAGAGAAGGATAAACGAATTTTCCTTTTAAATCTACAACAACATAGCCCTTAGGAACGGCCAATCCTGAGCCAACAGCCTGGATTGTCGAACCTTTTACCAATAATGTTGCATTTGTTAAAGTTTGATTGGCATTTACTACAATTGTTGCGTTAGTGAAAGCAAACATACCCGGCCTTGTATCGTAAGAACCGTTAACAGGATAGGTATTTTGCTGTGCAAACAAAATTGTAGAGGAAAATACCAGCGCAAAGGCAAGTAAAATTTTCTTCATAATATGTTTAGGGGGTTTATTTTGTTTAAAACTAATATAAATTACGGTCGATATTGCTTATTAACCTATTTTTTACAATTAATCATTACTTTTGATGCATTAAAGATTATCACTATGTATCAAATTTTAAAAAGTGCCCATTCGGGATGGCGTTATATTGTTTTTATTCTGTTGCTTATTGCAGTAATCAAGGCCTTATCTGGCTGGTTTGGCAATAAAACATATACAGAAGGCGACAGAAAATTGAATGTATTTACTTTGATAAGTGCTCACATTCAATTACTAATCGGCTTGGTTTTGTATTTCTTAGGTGATTGGTATAAAGCCGATAGTAGCAATGCCGTTGGTCGCTACTGGAAAATGGAGCACATCAGTATGATGATTTTAGCCATTATTTTAATTACAATTGGAAATTCGAAATCGAAAAAAGCAGTTGAAGCAGTTGCAAAACACCGCATCATTTCCGTGTTTTTTGGCCTGGCTTTAATTTTAATTATCGTAACTATTTTATTAATGGTTAAAGATGTTCCGGGCAGAAGTTTCTTCGGTGTTTCTTAATCATAATTAAACTATTGGAAAACTATTATTTAAAATATTTCCATTTTTCAAAATTCTTTATATTTTTGTCACTCAATGATTAACAATATACATACATGGCTTTGGCAAGGTAATTCACAACAGAATTGCGCCGGCTGCGTATGAGGAAAATATTTTTATCAACCTAAACCTTAAAGAACCATTAAAGCCCGGCGTAGAACCACACGCCGGGCTTTTTATTTATCAATATTTTAACAAAAGGAGAGATTGCTTCGTCGTTTCTCCTCGCAAAGATGAAAAGAGAATGTTTAAAATTAATACCACTTATAAAAAATTACTTGCCGATACCACTACACCTGTAAGCATTTATTTACGCTTACGTGATGTATACCCGAACAGTATTTTGTTGGAAAGTTCCGATTACCATAGCCGTGAAAATTCGATGAGTTTTGTTTGTGCCGATCCGGTCGCGGGCATTATTTTAAAAGGCTCTAGGCTGGAAAGTTATTTTCCTGATGGTTCGGTTGAAATAACTGAATGTGAAAACTTAACCGAGCAGATTTCTGCGTTTAAAAACAAATTCAGAGAAACTGAAATTCCGGAAATTAAGTTTATTACAAGTGGTTTGTTTGGCTATTTTACCTGGAATGCCGTTCAGCATTTTGAAGATATTAAGTTTATAGCTGAAACGCCAGAGGGAGAAGAAATTCCTGAAATGCAATATCATTTGTATCGGTATATTATTGCAATAGATCATTTCAAAAACGAGATAACTTTATTCAGAAATTCTTTTGAAGGAGAAGAAGAGGTTGGTTTGGAGAAAATGGAATACCTTATTCAGAACAAAAACTATCCTGAATATAAATTTCAAATTAAAGGCGAAGAATCTTCTAATTTAACTGATGCAGGTTTTATACAGCTGGTAGAAAAACTTCAAAAGCATATTTACAGGGGCGATGTTTTTCAAATTGTGCCCTCCAGGGCTTTCAAACAAGCCTTTACCGGCGATGAGTTTAATGTTTACCGATGCCTTCGCTCGATAAATCCATCGCCATATTTGTTTTATTTTGATTATGGAAACTTCAAGCTTTTTGGTTCATCGCCTGAAGCACAGATAACCATAAAAAATAATACCGCCAATATTTTTCCAATTGCAGGTACTTTTAAACGAAGCGGTAACGATATTGAAGATGCAGAACAGGCTAAAAAACTGGAGCAAGACCCTAAAGAAAGCGCTGAACATGTAATGCTTGTCGATTTGGCCAGAAACGATTTGAGTCGCCATTGCAACCGGGTTGAAGTTAAATCTTTTAAAGAAGTTCAGTACTATTCCCATTTAATCCATTTGGTGAGTAAAGTTAGCGGTCATTTACAAGATGATGTTAGCGCTTTTAAAGTGGTGGCTGATACTTATCCGGCAGGAACTTTAAGTGGGGCACCAAAGTATAAAGCCATGCAGCTGATTGACGAAAACGAGAAACTCGGCCGCAATTTTTATGCCGGCGCAATTGGTTTTATGGGCTTTAACGAAGATTTTAATCATGCAATTATGATTAGAACTTTTATGAGTAAAAACAATGAATTGCATTATCGTGCGGGCGCAGGAATTGTTGCCGATTCAGTTCCTGAAACTGAAATGCAAGAGGTAAATAACAAAATTGCAGCTCTACGCAAGGCAATTGAAATGGCAAAAGATATTTAAGATTTTAATATACCAATTACGATATATAATGAGTGGTAATAAAAAAACAGTTCTGGTTATCGATAATTACGATAGTTTCACTTATAACCTTGTTCACTTAATTAATGAAGTTGGTTACGAAGCTGAAGTGTGGAGAAACGATAAATTTGAACTTGTCGATGTAGAAAAATACGATAAGATTTTATTGTCTCCAGGACCAGGCATTCCGGAAGAAGCCGGTTTATTGCTTGATGTGATAAAAACTTATGCTTCTACAAAAAGTATTTTCGGTGTTTGCTTAGGTCAGCAGGCAATTGCTGAGGTTTTTGGCGGAACGCTTTTAAATCTTGGCCGCCCGATGCATGGCGTTGCAACCCCGGTAACTGTTGTAGATGGCGATGAATTTTTGTTTTGGGAATGCCCGCAAACGATAAATGTTGGCCGTTACCACAGCTGGGTGGTTAGCAAAGAGAATTTTCCTTCATGCCTAAAAATTACGGCACGTGATCATAAGAATGAAATTATGGCCTTAAGGCATGAAACACTTGATGTTCGTGGCGTTCAATTTCATCCGGAAAGTGTATTAACGGAGTTTGGTAAACAAATGATGGAAAACTGGTTAACATCGTAGAATAAAAACCGTTATTGCGAGGCATAAAGCAGTATGTTTTACAATAAAGATTGCTTCGTGCCTCGCAATGACGACTTTACAGAAAAATAAATGAATATTTTAGACAAAATTGTACTACGCAAGCAGCAGGAAGTTGCCGAGGCAAAAACATTGGTTTCTGTTAGGGATTTAGAAAAATCTATCTATTTTGAAAGAACTCCATATTCTTTTAAAGAGTTTTTATTAGCTGAAGATAGAACCGGAATTATCGCTGAGTTTAAGCGCCGCTCGCCGTCGAAGGGTTTAATTAACGGAACTGCCGATGTAGCTGAAGTAACACAAGCCTATAATAACGCGGGTGCTTCTGCACTTTCTGTTTTAACCGATGTAGATTTTTTTGGAGGCAGAACTGATGATATTCTGGCTGCGAGGGCGGCAAATAACATTCCGGTTTTGCGCAAAGATTTTATGATTGATGAATACCAGATTTTGGAAGCAAAAGCCTGGGGCGCAGATGTAATTTTACTCATTGCCTCTATTTTAACACCGAAACAAATTAGTGATTTCGGGAAGTTTGCCCAAAACCTTGGTTTAAATGTCTTACTCGAGGTTCATAACCTTGAGGAATTGGATAGAAGTATATGCCCTACTTTAGATGCCATTGGTGTTAATAATCGAAATCTTGGCGATTTTACCGTTAACATTCAAACCTCGTTCGATTTGGTTAATAAAATTCCCGATGAATTTTTGAAAATTTCGGAGAGCGCCATCAGTAATCCGCAAACGATTAAAGATTTAAAAGCTGTGGGTTTTAATGGTTTTTTGATTGGCGAGAATTTTATGAAAACAAACAATCCGGGCGCTGCGATTAAAGAATTTGTAGAGCAGCTGTAGCTGTTTTTAAAGTATTATTTTTTTCGGAATTTGTATGAAACAGGTTTTAAATAGTTGCAAATTCTTAGTTTAATAAGCCCGATTGAAATGTAAAGCGCCCGATTTTTTTCGGGCCTTGTAATAAAAAGCGGGACTGATTTTGCCATAACCTTCTTGCTTTGGCTTTCAAAATATAAGAAAACTTTTATTACACCTCCATGGTTTGTAAATGGAATTACACATTTGCAAATTTCGTATATTTGCTAGAATTACATGGGAAAACAAAAATTTTATGATACTGCTATAAAGCAGGAGCGAGCCATTTTGGTCGGCGTAATTACACCTGGCGAAAAGGAGGAGCAAACGAAAGAATATTTAGATGAGTTGGCCTTTTTGGTTGAAACAGCTGGTGGTTTGGTGGAAAAAAACTTTACCCAAAAGATGTTGAAACCGGAGCGTGCAACTTTTGTGGGGACAGGAAAGCTTGAAGAAATTAAGGCTTATGTAAAATCGGAAGAAATTGATACGGTGGTTTTCGATGATGAATTATCGCCATCGCAACTGCGGAATATAGATAGAGAATTAGGGGTTAAAGTTTTAGACAGGAGCAATTTAATTCTGGATATTTTTGCCAGCAGAGCACAAACCGCACAGGCAAAAACTCAGGTTGAATTAGCACAGTTACAGTACGTTTTACCAAGATTAACCGGTATGTGGACCCACCTGGAGCGCCAAAAAGGTGGTATTGGTATGCGTGGGCCAGGTGAAACCCAAATTGAGAGTGACAGGCGGATTATTTTAAACAAAATCTCTTTGTTAAAAGAGCGTTTAAGAAATATAGATAAGCAGAACGAAACACAACGTAAAAACCGCGGGCAGCTCATTCGTGTTGCGCTTGTTGGTTATACAAACGTTGGGAAATCTACGATTATGAATATGCTTTCGAAATCGGAAGTGTTTGCCGAAAACAAGCTTTTTGCTACATTAGATACTACGGTGCGAAAGGTTGTAATTGAAAACCTGCCATTCTTGCTCTCCGATACTGTTGGTTTTATCAGGAAGTTACCTCACCATTTGGTAGAATGTTTTAAATCTACTTTGGATGAGGTTCGTGAAGCAGATATTCTGATTCACGTTGTGGATGTTTCGCATCCCAATTTTGAAGATCAGATTCATATTGTTAACGAAACCCTGAAAGATATTGGCGCAATTGATAAAGATATGATTTTAGTTTTTAACAAAATTGATGCCTATGTTTCGCCGGAAGTTGAGGATGAGGATGGTGATGGAAAGCTAACCATCGAAGATTTTAAGAAAAGCTGGATGAGCCACGGCAAAGTGCCGGTTTTATTTATTTCGGCTACTGAGAAAGAGAATATAGAAGAATTTAAAACGCTATTGTACGATAAGGTAAAGGCTGCGCACACAGCAAGATATCCGTATGATAATTTACTTTATTAAGAAAGAGAAGAAATGGAAAGTAAACGTCAGCAGAAATTTGCAGGAGTACTACAGGAAGAATTGGCACAGGTTTTTCAACGCGAAGGCGCTTCGTTTTTGCCTAATACATTGGTTACCATAACCCGCGTACGGGTTTCGCCAGATTTAGCCGTTGCCAAAGTTTATTTAAGCTTTTTTAATACCAATAATACAACGCTTTCTATAAATACTGTAAATGCCCACAGTGGTGAAATCAGGTACAAACTGGGTGGCAGAATACGCCACCAGGTTAGGGTTGTACCTGAGCTTACATTTTTTGTAGATGATACAAATGAATATGTAGAAAAGATGGACAGTCTTTTCGAAAAGATAGCCAAAGAACCTCGGCAAAAGGAAGAAGATAGCGAAGAATAGATTCTTTTCAGTACAGATAATAATGAAAACTTTCGAGGAGGTTATTAAAGCCAATGCTTCATCTGTTAGCAAAGTAGTTGAGTTTAACAAGCACACCGATAAACTTTTACCGCTTGATTTTACCTCGGCAAATACAAAGTTAACGGATGAAATGCTGGATAATACGGATTTGTTTTCTGCCTGGGTAAATAAGAAATTGGCTGATAATAATGCCCGCTATGGTATTGGTGGTTACAATGAGCATAGAACAATATACTCGAGAAGTGCCCATTTTGATACAGGTGCAGAACCCCGACGCTTACATTTAGGTGTAGATATCTGGGCAGCCGCCGGTACACCGGTTTACAATTTTTACAATGCTAAAGTTCACAGTTTTGCTAACAATAATAACTTTGGCGATTACGGCGCAACAATAATTCTAGCTTACAGCATTGATGGCTTTGAATTTTATGCGCTTTATGGCCATTTAAGTTTAGCATCAATAAAAGGTTTGGAGAAAGGTAAATTTATAGCCGCCGGAGCAAAAATTGCCACCCTTGGTATTAAAGAAGAGAATGGCTATTGGCCACCACACCTTCATTTTCAGATTGTTCTGGATATTGATGATTTTAGTGGCGATTATCCTGGCGTTTGCAAATTCAGCGAATGCGAAAAATACCTGGCAAATTCTCCTGATCCAAACTTAATCCTCGAATATTCGTTTTATTAATCTAAGCGGGCTTTCAGCTTATTTTAGTAAATTAGGGTGATGAAGAAGTTAATAATTATTGGTTTTGTTTTATTCAGCAGCCTGGCAATGGCGCAGGTGCAGTTTAAAAGCGGACCATCGGGTTTTGCTTCATTTCTGAAAAACAACACCATTTATCCCCAGTTTTCTAAACAAAATTGTATTCAGGGAACTGTGAATGTAAGCTTTAAATTAGACCAGAATGGAAAAGTTTATCAATCGAAAATTACAAGAAGTATTATTTCTGATTTAGATGATGAAGCGTTGAGACTGGTTAGAACGAGTAGCGGTAAATGGCAGGTACCAGCAGGTTACGATACAACAATATCAGTTGTGGTTCCGGTAAATTTTAAATTATCAGGCTACGATTGTGAGGGCAAAAGCAAAGCGGATATAAAGTCTTCAATTGCTGCATACGAAGCCGAAGAAGGTTTAACGAATGCTGTTATAAACTTCTATAAAAATAAAGCACAGGCGAAGCCCGGGCAGGAAGCAAAAATTCTGGCTATAAAATCTCAGCTTGGAATTGATGATGAGTACCTGGATGGACTAATTACAACAGCGCTGAAAAAAATGAAACAAGGAGATAAGCAAGGCGCCTGCGAAGATTTTAATCTTGTAAAAAATTTGGGCAGCGACAAAGCAGATGATTATCTTGCCAAATATTGTAGATAAATGCGGTTAACCATTCGAATTTTTGCACTCCTTGATATCATAAGTATTTGTCTGCTGGCAAAACCCTTTCTGGAAATTGTTACCCATTTAAAGGAGATTCCAGATCAGGTCTTATCTCAGGCAAGGGTAATCTTAACGCTGCCGATGTTTATTTCATTACTGGTATCTGCTATAGGTTTATTGCTTGTTAAAAAATATGGTTTCGTAACCTATTACATTCAATTTCCGTTCCGGCTAATCGTTTGGATATTTTCAATAGGGTTTATAACCTTGCTGCCTGAACTGTTAAACCTAAGCCAAACCTGGTTCGATATTTTGTTTAAGCTCTGCTTTATTGCAGAATTTTTCAGACTGTTCTATACCATCAAAATTCACAAAAAATTGTTTTAAACAATAACTGAAATCGCCGCGGGCAAAATTGTTGCTTCAACCTTATTTAGCTTACCAATATATTCGCCATCTACCTGGAAATGCGCTTTGTGCTTAGAATATATTTTCACTTCCGAGGTTTGAAAAACTTCTATTTTCTTAGGGTTGAACGGCAGTTTAGTTACCCATATTTTCAGAATCTCGAGATAAGAATAGTCTTTCACTAAAATTATTTCGAACAGCTCATCATCCAGTTTACCATCGGGATTTATTTTTAAGCCCGTACCATACATGGTTGCATTGGCTATGGCAACCATTGCCGCTTTAGATTTTACGGTTTCATCTTTGAGTTTCAGCTCAACCTCCATCCTTTTATGGTTCCAAAGGGCATGCCAGGTGGCTTTCGCATAACCCCACATTCCCCGTTCGGGCAACTTATCGAATTTATTCACGAGATAGGCATTAAAACCTAAATCCGCCAGGTGAATACAAATCTCATCGTTAATTTTAACGACATGAATTTTCTTTGGCGTTCCCGTTTCAAGGAAGTTCAAAGCTTCGGTAATATCGGTAGGAATACCTAATTCTTTGGCCATTCCATTTGCAGAACCTGCCGGAATGATACCTATCGGCGTGTTTGAATCTAATAGACATTCGGCAACAAGCTTCAGCGTTCCATCGCCGCCAACGGCAATTACCTTATCTGCTTTTGAGCCCGTTATTTTGTCTTTTATTTTATCAATAGAACAATCATCAGGTAACTCAAAAAGATCTGTTTCAATTTGTTTATCCTCGAAATGATTAGAAATTACTTCCGTTAAATTGATATTGTGACTACCCGAACCCGGGTTAATGATGAACAGTAATTTCATGGTAGGTTACCCTCTTTTGGTAACATCAAAACAACTTATTACAAACTCTGTTTTAATTATAATGAATAATTCGGTTAGCGTTAAAGTATATCATGGTTATGGCCATACCCACAATCTGGTGGTTTACGGGCATGTTTTTAAACGGAAGGCTAAAACGGAACAGGTTTATAGCAATAATTTGTTCGTAAATATTAGTCACCTTTTAAAACTCTTTATACTAAAACCTTATCCATTTGTGCAAATACGGCTTCAATTTGAAAAACAAACCATTTACAACAAAACCGAAGCTGATGGTTTCTTTAAATTCGAGTTTGAGGCCGAAAAAGAAGTGTCGGCGGGTTGGCACCCGGTAACTGTGGAAGCTCTTGATGACAAGGGGAACATTTTAAATACCGATAAGGGTAAAATTTATGTGCCCCACATTACCCAATATGCTTTTATTTCTGATGTTGATGATACGGTAATGATTTCGCATTCGGCAACAATTGGTAGACGATTGCGGGAACTTTTTATCAAAAATCCACATACTCGAAAAACTTTTCCCGATGCCGCTAAACACTACCAGCAACTTGCTCTTGCGCATACTAAAACAGCGCAGCCAAATCCGTTTTTTTATGTAAGCAGCAGCGAATGGAACCTTTATGATTACCTCCTCGAAACCTTTAAGTTCAATAACCTGCCGGATGGGGCCTTTTTACTGAATACTTTAAAGCGATGGAAAGATTTGATTAAAACAGGTAAAACAGGGCATGAGGGTAAGCTGCTGCGGGTAATGCGGATTTTGGATGCTTTCCCAAATCAGAAATTTATTTTTTTTGGCGATAACTCACAACAAGACCCGGAGATTTATACCTCGATAGCCGAAAAATACCCCAATAATATTGAGGCAATTTACATTAGAAATATTCGCTCGGAACGGGAAGATGAAACAAAGAAATTGCTCGAAAAAGTAGAAGCTAATAATGTTTATACCTGCCTGTTTAACAATAGCAATGAAGCAATTGAACATTCAAAAAAAATCGGACTGATCAGTTAAGTCGCGGTGTTAGAAAATAACTTTACGCCAAGTAAATCGATTATATTAAACCTTACTTATTAGCTTATTGATTTACCGAACGGGGTGAAAGCTAAGTTCATTAATTTAAAGTGCTGGCGACCGAAGGGAATTCCCACAATGGTTAAGCAAAGCAAAATGCCAAAAAAGAAGTGTGTTAATGCTATCCAAATACCTCCGCAACAAATCCAAATAATGTTCATAATTGTAGAAAGGCAGCCCGTATTTGATGAGCTGTCGGTAATTTTTACCCCAAATGGGGCTAAACCAACAATGGCAAATTTAAAGCATTGAATGCCAAACGGGATACCAATAATGGTTAGGCAAAGTATTAATCCACCGATAAGGTACTCAAAGAAAATAAAAATCCCACCGAAAATAATCCAGATGATGTTGCCTAAAAAATTCATTGTTGCTTTTTAATTTAAGATAACCTCAACAATAAATTGTTACATCAAATAATGGCTTATGTTTAGTTTTTAAATAAAATCGAGGGTAGTAAACTTCTTATTTAAAATATCGGCATTGTTTACATCGAGCCATTTATCGAGAATGGTTGCGTAAACTTGTCTGAAATCAAGCTGGTATTTTAAATCACCGGTATCTAAATCACTTAAGTTTGGGGCATCATTAAAAATTCCTTGCTTTTTTAAACGACCACCGAAAATAAACATATTATTAGCTGTGCCGTGATCTGTACCATTGCTTGCGTTTTGCTCAACACGTCGCCCAAATTCAGAAAAGGTTACCACCAAGGTATCTTCGAGTTTATTGTTTGTCTTTAAATCCTTTAAAAAAGCTGCCATGCCTTCGCTATATTGTTTCAGCAAATTTCCCTGCTGCTGAATTTGATTTACATGCGTATCAAAGCCGCTAAGCGATACATAATAAACCCTAGTTTTTAACCCGGAAGATATGAATTTGGAAACGGTTTTTAATTGGTTTGCAAAGCCCGATTGTGGGTAAGTTGCCTTGCTTTGATATACTTTAGAGGTATTTTGAATGTAGCTTGCAGAAGATGAAGTTTCTATCATTGTTTTATATAAATAACCTAAATTATCCTCATCCAAATGTTCTTTATCATTTTGCAGCATCGCCTTAAAAAAAGGATCGTTTGTGTTACGAAACAATGCAGCCGGGTCTTTAAGGGCAATACCTTTTTTAGTTTGCCCCTTCATGGCAAGTGAAAGCGAATCATCCACTTCGATGGCCGTGTAAGGGAACTTGCAGGTTTGGCAGTTGCTATCCAGGTAACGGCCAATCCATCCGGTAGATAAAAACTGATTGCTTTCGCTTCCGGTTTGCCAGATATCCATCGAGCGGAAATGTGATCTATCGGGGTTTGGATAACCAACATCGTTAATAATCGTCATCCAGCCCTGGTCGTGAATTTCCTGCAATGCCGCCATATTCGGATTCAAACCCTGCATATCCGTTAACTTAATTACTTCTTCAGGCTTAATGGCAATGCCTTTTCTTTTTTGGTAATAAATATCGTTGCCAAAGGGGATTACAGTATTCAACCCATCATTACCGCCCGAAAGCTGCACCACAACTAAATTTTTGTACAAGCTCAACTCATCGAGCGCCATTGCTTCCAAAGGTTTCATAAACGCCGGAACAAAAAGTGAACCTGCAGCTACAAAACCTGTATTTTTCAAAAAACTTCTTCTATCCATTTTTTTAAATTTAATGGTTGATAAATACTTTGCATTTAAGCATTAACAAGGGTAACGCATTTTTTAGCAAAGCTGATACTCCGGCATGCTGGCAATTTCTACCGATGTGTTTCGTAAGCCCTGGTTGTTGCCAACCATTTCGGTTATTTTAGTAGTTAATTTTGGCTGAAGCAAAAACTCTGCAAGTTCAACAGGATTTATTCCTTTGGGCAGCGTATCTAAAAACTTAGGCCAGTCTGCCTTTGCATCTACAAAAGATTTTGGTTTTGTTTTAACGTTTGCGTTTACTGTGGCCGCTCTGCTTTGGGCAATTACTGCTTCATCTTCCGGGTCGGCTTTGCCACTAAAATCTATTTGGCCATCATTTAAAACCAGCGATGGTATGCGCATTCGCAACATTAACGATGAACTATCTATCCAGCTTTGCCCGCCGGGCCAACCCGCTACATTTGGTGGATTGAATAAATACTGGCCAAGGCTGCTTTGTAACTGAATTAAAACCTGCGGTTTGTTGTAGGTAACATAAAAACCACGACTTAGACCCACTAAAAATTCTGCTGGCGATTTGATTTTAGTGCCAACATTTTCAGGGGCATAAAACCATTCGGCGGTAAACATTTTTTTCATCAGTTCAGAAATATCGTATTTCGAGTTAAAAAACGCCAGCGCCAATTCCTTAACATGAGTTTCATTCGGTGTATCATTTACAAAAAACTTGTAAACTTTGCGAGATATGAATTCAGCTGTTTCAGGTTTATCTAAAATAATATCGATGATGTTTTCGCCATCAAAGTTTCCCATTTTGCCGAAGAAAGTTTTAGTTCCGGTATCATGCAAATTAGGTCGGAAAATAAATGAGCCATCTTTATCATACATCCAACCGGTAAAAGAACGGGCTGATTCTTTTATATCCTGCTCAGTATAATTTCCCCGCCCTAGTGTGAACAATTCCATCAACTCACGGGCAAAATTTTCATTAGGTTTGCCTTTTCTGTTTTGTTGATTGTTTAGATATTGCAACATTGCAGGCGATTTTGAAACTTCGACAAGCAGGGTTTTAAAGCTGCCTAAACCATTAGCCCTTTGTATATTGTTGAGTTGCTGAGCAAACATTGGGTTGTTACTTCTGCATGCAAAATGGCCATGCCAAAACAAAGTCATTTTCTCTCGCAAAGGCGATGGGGTGTTTATCATTTTTTCTACCCAGGCAATGTTTAAATCGCGGCTTCTTTCATTCTGCATCCTAACAATTTCCTGCCGTTGTTTTTTTTCATCGTCGGTTAAATCTTTTTTGGCATAGAGGCCTGCCTGCATTAAAAGCTGTTGTTTGGAAGCTGCTGTATCAATCAGGGTTATATCGTCGGTTTCTTTGGGTTGCTTAAACAAACCATCGATAACTTTGCTGATGTTTTTCCTGCTTAGTTTATGCAAGTCGGTATACGATATGCCAAAGCCTGCTCTGTTGTAAAGATGCTTTACTTTATAGAAATTATCTTTCGGGCTCATAATGATAACTTTAATACTATGACTTATTTAAAACGCCTTGGTTTAATCTTTGTTTCATTTGCTACTTTTGCGTATGTTTTTTCAATTGCTTGATGATGACCTTAGTTTTCCTAACCCTGCGCTCGCAGAAGATGATGGTTTACTGGCAATAGGTGGCGATTTAAGTTTGCAGAGATTGCTTTTGGCTTATTCAAACGGTATATTTCCATGGTTTAGTGAGGGCGAACCAATTCTTTGGTATTCCCCGCACCAGCGCTGTGTAATTTATCCTGATAAAATAAAAATCAGTAAAAGCATGAAAAAGGTATTACGGGATGGAATTTTTAAAGTTACCGTAAATACTGCCTTTGCCCAGGTTATTCGCAATTGTGCATCAATACCGCGTGAAGGCCAAAACGGAACCTGGATAACAAATGAAATGCAGGAAGCCTACCTCAATTTACACCGGCAAGGCTTTGCCCATAGTATTGAAGTTTGGTTAAATGAAAAACTGGTTGGCGGTTTATACGGATTGAAAATTAATCGTGTTTTCTGCGGCGAGAGTATGTTCAGTCACGTTAGTAACGCTTCAAAAGCTGCACTCATTTTCTTAAGTAAAACGGATATTGATTTAATCGATTGCCAGTTGCCAAACGACCATTTAATGCGTTTAGGCGCAGAAATGATTCAGCGAGTTACCTACATGAAGATTTTAAAAACAAAAAGCGCTTAATTTTTTTCATCTAAAGTTTGATGAATTGCCCGCTCTATCCTTCTATCAGGAATAAACCAGATGCAGGCAACAACAACATACATACTTGCGCCAACCCATGGGTTAATAAAAGCTAACCCGGCACCCAGAAAGTAAAATACCAGCGAAATTTTTCCTTTGCTATCATTTCCTATTGCATGAACAATTAAAGAGTGTGCACCTTCTGTTTTTTTAATTACGATAACCAGTAAAAGATAGGCCATTGCAGCTAAAAACAAAACAATGCCGTAAACCACAACCGGCCATAAGGCAAAATGATTTTCGCCCATCCAACCAGCGGTTACGGGAAAAAGCGATAGCCAAAACAGGAGGTTAAGATTTGCCCACATCATTTCTCCGCTTATTTTTTTTACGGCATGCATTAAATGATGGTGGTTATTCCAATAAATGCCTACATAAGTAAAACTTAAAACGTAGCTAATAAATTTTGGAATCAATGGTTTTAAAGTCATCAGGCTTTCACCTTCAGGTACCTTAATTTCTAAAACCATAATGGTTATTATAATTGCGAAAACGCCATCGCTAAATGCTTCTAACCTGCCTTTGTTCATAATTAATTGCTTGTAAGTTACAATTATGCGGCAATTTATTATTAAAACAAAAAATCCTGCAATTTTTAAATTGCAGGATTTTAATAATTTTATTTTTAGATTTTTATAGTTCTCTAACCCAAATGTTTCTGAAGCTAATTGCCGGGCTTGGGTCGCCATGATCCTGAAGCTTAATTGAAGAAGGGCCATGTTTTTTATATTGTGGAGCGCCAATATACCTGGTTTCGCCTTTTAAAACATATCCATTTTGAAGCAATACACCATTTAAAAACAAGGTAACACTTGCCGGTTTCAATAGGCTGCCATCTTCATTAAAACGAGGCGCATTCCAAATAATATCATAGTATTGCCACTCGCCTGGTTTTTTATTTGCATTAGCTAAAGGAACTGCTTGTTTGTAAACACTTCCCGTTTGGCCATTAACATAGGTTTTATTGTTGTAAGCATCCATAATCTGGATTTCGTAACCATCATCTCCGCCGCCTGTTGAAGCTAAAAACACACCGCTGTTACCACGTGCCTGACCTTCTCCAGTAATATTTGCAGGAATTTTCCACTCCATGTGCAACTGGTAATCGGTAAACTTTTTATTCGTTTCTATATTTCCAGTGCCTTTTTTAACGGTGAAAAAGCCATCATCAATTGTCCAGGCAGCAGGTTTGGTGGCGTCTTTTACAGAGTGCCATGCATCTAAATTTCTGCCATTAAACAAAATTATCGCGTCAGAAGGGGCATCCTGGGGTAAATTACCTGGAGTTACCGTTTTAGGAACTGGTTCCCAAACCTCTGTTGTTTTTGGATCTTTGGCAGGATCTATTTTCTTATCTTGTGCCATTGCCTGCATTGAAAAAAATGCCGGAATAAATAATAATGCGTATTTGCTCATAATTACAGATTAACTGTTTAAAGTTAATCGATTTATTAATAAATGAAAATATAGTATTCAATTTATTACGCCAAATCGTTTGTAACGTAGGTTTCGGTAATAATTACTTCATCAGGAGCAATACTTTCTTTTTCCTGTTCAGCGATATCACGCATTGGGCAATAACCTGTAACGCCTCTGTAAAGTAAACCCGCACCAATTGCAGCACCGGTTAACCCTAAAATAGGGTGTGAAAATATACCTGTTAAGCCTTTGTAGATTAAATAAGTTCCTGCTGCTCCTGAAAGCCATCTTTCAGAACGGGAAACGTTTTCGTAAAGCTCAGGATATTTCCAGGCTTCTTTAATGTTGTTTATCGTGGTGTTTAAATCTTCGTTTGTCATGATAGTAGGTTTTTAATTTCCTTATTATAACAAGCAAGAGGCAAATGAGTTTTAAGAGATTGACCGAAGTTGTGCTGCTATCAATTTTATTTCAAAATATCTCTGATATCTTCTTTACTTAATGATTTAAAGAAACTTTCTTCAGTTGTAATTAATGAGTTAGCGAGTGATTTTTTACGCTTTTGTAGGGCGAGGATTTTTTCTTCAACCGTATCTTTGGCAATAAATTTATAGATGAAAACTTTTTTATCCTGACCGATACGGTGTGTCCTATCTATGGCTTGTTGTTCTACAGCCGGGTTCCACCATGGGTCTAAAATAAAAACATAATCGGCCTGAGTTAAGTTTAAACCGACTCCACCAGCCTTAATAGAAATCAAGAATACCTTTAAATTTTCATTCTGCTGAAATTCAGAAACAATTTCGCCGCGGTTTCGTGTAGCGCCATCCAGGTAAGCAAAAGGAATATTTTCTTTTTCGAAATGTTTTTTAAAAATATCCAGGTGTTTCACAAATTGCGAGAAAACCAAAACTTTATGTCCGCCTTTGAGCACATTATCAAGCGTATGGATAACGTTTTCAAACTTGCCCGAATCAGAGCGATATTCTGCATCAATCATAACCGGGTGGTTTGCCAGCTGACGTAAAGCGGTTAATCCCTGTAGAAGTTGTACCTGCTTTTGTGCAAAAGTGCCATCATCCATGCTTTGAAGCAAATCGTTACGGTAAGCCGACTTTGTTTTTTCGTAATAGGCGGACTGGTCTTCGCTCATATCGCAATAAATAACCTGCTCTGTTTTTGGAGGCAATTCTGATGCAACCTGTTCTTTTGTCCGCCGCAGCACGAAAGGCTTAATTATTGATTGAAGTTTACGGGCTTTCTCCTCATCTTTTTTCTTCTCAATCGCCTGAACATATTCTTCATAGAAAAAAGCTTGTGTGCCCAGCAAACCCGGGTTTAAAAAGGTTAACTGCGACCATAAATCGCCAACAGAATTTTCTACCGGCGTACCACTTAAAATTAATCTATGTCGCGATTTTAGCGCTCTTACCGCCTTAAAAGATTTTGATGAAGGATTTTTTATATTCTGGCTTTCATCCAAAATTACATAGTTAAAGTAAAAATTCTTCAGCTCATCAATATCAACTCTGGTTACGCCATAAGTCGTAATTACAATGTCGTAATTTGCAAAGTTGGCAACGTCTTTATTTCTGTTTGTGCCTGTATGGGCTAAGATTTTAAGCTTAGGCGTAAATTTTTTTGCCTCGGTAAGCCAGTTGTAAATTAGCGAGGTTGGCATAATAATTAATGAGGTACTTTGGGTGGCGATAAGCTGATCATCTTCCTTAACTTTTTGCAGCATTGCGAGGGTTTGAATGGTTTTTCCCAAACCCATGTCATCGGCTAAACAGCCCCCAAAATTATACTCACGCAGAAAACTGAACCAGTTGTAACCAGCCTTTTGATAATCGCGTAAGTTGCCTTTAAAATGAACTGGCATTTGCATGTCTGCAATGTCTTCAAAGTCACTCAAGCGTTGCAATTTACGTTCAAGGGTTACATTAGCAAGGCTATCTTCGGCTAAATCATTTATTAAACCGATGTGGTGTTTCTTTAATTTTAAGGTTTTACCGGTTTCAGCTAAACTGAACAAACTTCCATATTGGGTAAACCACTTATCAGGAATTATGGCAACTTCTCCATCGGGCAAAGTAAACTCCCTGCGTTTATGTAAAATATGTTGTTTGAGCTGTAAAAATGGTATCTGGTATTTTCCGAACCAAACTACGGCGTTAATATCAAACCAGTCGTTTCCTTCTTTAACTTCAAGGTCGATTTTGCTGGCGCCAAAAACAAAACGTTTTTGTCCTGTTGCCTGTTCAATTTCGAAACCTGCAGCTTCGAGGATTTCGATATGTTCATTTACCCAGTTTATAGCTGCATAACTGGGATTGTCTTCCCCGGAGATAACTTCGAGATTACTAAATAAAGCGCTCGTTTTTTTTAAGCCAAGCGATAAAAGCAAGCTGAACTGTTTTTTCTCCCATTCTGCAGAACGCTTAATTCTATGAAAAATGTAGTTATCGGCAGTTTTTTCTAACCGAACTGTTACTTTATGAGCATTCTCTACAGGGAAAACATACTCGCCATATTTAAAGTAGAGCTGTATTTGCGATAAGCCTCCATCGACATAAAAAACTTTTAAAATCGGTGTTGCCTCAAATTGCTCAGTTCTAATTTCGAAACCTTCTGCATAAACGTGATGTTTTTCTATCAACGGCGCCACAAATTTTTCGAAGTAAGTTGCTTCTGTAGATTTCGGAATGGCAATGTAACGTTTTGCTAAAAATGGCTGTAATTTTTTACCCTCGATATCCTGGTCGAAAAAGTATAAAACATCATTTAATAACAACCAAGCTGGTTTATTACTGATAATTTGCGCTTCTTTGAACATAAATTCTATGCGCAGATTTTGATACTTTATCGTAGGAAAGTAGCGGGTTTCAGTTTCATTTCTACGGAAGTGAAAAAGAATGGATGCAGGCTCGGCTGCCAACTCAATTTTGCGTTCTACCGGCCAGCCATCTTTATCCATTAGGTAAAGTTCATCCTTAACCTTTAAAATTTCTAAAGCTTCGGCAAGCTTTTTTTCAATCTTCGGACGAACACTCTCATAGAATTTATCATCAAAAACTTTGGTGAAAAATTCCGTTGGTCTTATTAATTTTTTATAGTGTTTTTTGATGAGCGAATCCTGTTCAATATCATCTAAAATTTTAATTAGCTTATAATCGATTTCACTAAGGCAGGCATTGAATTCTTCAGCGGTGTGGGTGAAAATTCTTTGGTAAGTAAACGAAAAATCGCCTTGCGGATTAAGCTGAACTACGTGAGGTTCAATTAAATAGCCTAAATACTCATGCTTGCACAAAGAGTACACAACTTTACAGTTTTTAGAGCTATCGACGCGTAACATTAATTGAGTTAAAAATTTTTAAAAGCTACCAGCTTGAAAAACTTTAAACTTACAATATTTTAAGTTTACATCAAAAGAAGTAGTCGAAATAGGAATAAAAAATCTTAAGGCCTGTTGAATTTTTTTGTAGAAAAACATAAAGCAAAAAAGGCATTCTGATTTTCAGAATGCCTTTTTTTCGATGATATTGCTGAATTATTTCCATCCGCCACCTAAGGCACGGTATAATTCAACTACCGATTGTAGCTTTTGTAGCCTATCGTTAATGCCACTCAGTTGCGCAGTTAATAAACTTTGTTCTGAAGTTAAAACGTCGGTATAATTTGTTGCCGAACTGTAGCGCAATAATTCTTTAGTAAAATCTACAGCTTTGGTTAAAGATGCAATTTGTTTTGCTCTCGTTTCTTCTTTTTCTGCTGCTGTTTGATAAGCGTATAAAGCGTTGGAAACTTCCTGGCCTCCTGTTAAAAGCGTTTGCTGAAAAGTGTAGAAAGCAATTTGTTGGTTCGCCTGGGCCGTTGTTAAACGAGCTTTGTTAGCGCCCTTTGCAAAAATCGGCTGTGTTAAGCCGCCAACCAGATTATAAAAAATAGAGTGGTCGAAAAAGTTGCTTAACTGTAAACTGGTTAAACCGCCAGATGCCGTTAAAGTTAAAGCAGGATAGAAATAAGTTTTTGCAACATTAGTATTTTCAAATGCTGAGCGGAAACTATATTCGGCAGCAATAACGTCGGGGCGGTTTTGTAAAAGTTGTGCAGAAATTCCGGTTTGTAAATTGCTGTAAGGAACCTGTTGATCTAAAGTGGTACGGTTAATTGCGCCTGGTGCTTTAGCCAAAACAATGCTTAAAGCATTTTCTGCCTCTTTTATACTTCTTTTTAAATCGGGTAAAGTAACCTGTGCCGCATACAAATTTGCCTCACTCTGAACCACGGCAGCACCATTTACGATAGCGCCTTCTTTTAGCGCTTTCATGGTTTCAACATCTTTTGTTCTGATACTGATTGTTTGCTCGGTAATGGCCAATTGCTTATCCAGGGCCAATAGCGTGTAATAGCTATTTGCAATTGTGGCAATTAATTGAGTTTGTACAGCACGTTTTGCGGCATCAGTTTGAAGTAAAGTTGCATATGCAGCACGCTTGGCGCTGCTTAATTTCCCCCAAATGTCAGCTTCCCAGGCCGTACTTAACGCTGCTTTGTACGTTTGTGTTTCCAGGTTAATGTTTATTCCTGCCGGAAAATTTTGTGCAGCTGCCGATGCTTTATTATCTGTAACCGAAACATCAGCCTGTAAACTAGGCAAAAATGCAGCACGGCTCTGGCGTAAAGCTGCATCAGAAATTTTAATGCGTTCAATAGCCTGTTTTAAATCTAAATTTTGATTAATTCCCTGCTGAATCAGCGATTGTAGCGTAGTGTCAGAGAACAAACTTTTCCAAGGCAAATCGGCCATAGTTGTTGTATCTGTGGTATTGTTATCCCGGTATAAACCTGCGCTTCCAACTTCGGGGCGTGTGTATTTTTTAGTTACACAGGCACCCAAAGTAAGTATGGTAAAACCGATTAAAATGGAATACTTATATCTGAATTTCATGTTCTGTTAAATTAGTGTTTACTTTTAGCCGTTGCTAATTCGTACTCTTCAGGGCTTTGCTCCTTTTCTATTCCCTCCTCAAAAGGCGATTTATTGCTCACCCTTTCCTGAAGACTCTGGAAAATAATAAACAGTGCAGGGATAACAAATACACCGAACAATGTGCCGATAAGCATGCCACCTACAGCACCTGTACCAATCGATTTATTACCAGAAGCACCCACACCTGATGATAACATCAAAGGCAACAAACCTAAAATAAAGGCAAAAGAGGTCATTAAAATCGGGCGCAAACGTGCCGTTGCTCCATCAATTGCGGCGTTAATAATGCTCATGCCTTTTCTTCGTCTATCAACCGCGTATTCTACAATCAAAATTGCGTTTTTAGCCAATAAACCAACCAGCATGATGAGCGTAATCTGCGTATAAATGTTGTTATCAATACCAAATATCTTATCAAAAACAAATACACCTGATAAACCTATTGGCAAGGAAATTAACACTGCTAATGGCAAAATATAACTTTCATATTGCGCTGCCAATAAGAAGTAAACGAAAATTATACATAGTAAGAAGATGAATACCGTTTGGCTTCCTCCGCTTATTTCCTCGCGTGATAAACCTGAGAATTCGTAACCATAACCTGCCGGTAAACTTTGTGCGGCAACTTCCTGAACTGCTTTTAAGGCATCACCGGAACTGTACCCCGCGTTCGGGTTACCGGTAACAGAAATGGAGGTAAATAAGTTAAATCGGGAAATTGCCTGCGGGCCATAAACTTTAGTTAAGGTTATAAATTCAGAAACAGGCGCCATTTGGCCTGAACCATTTCTAACAAAAATTCTTGTCAGAGTTTGTTCGTTGGCACGATATTGCGCATCGGCCTGGTACATTACCCTGAATTGCTTACCGAATTTATTAAAGTTAGATGCATAAACACCACCGTAATAACCCTGCATAACACCTAAAACATCGGCAACAGTTAAGCCAGCTTGTTTTACTTTCGCCACATTTACATCAATTTGGTATTGTGGGAAATTAGGGTTAAAGGAAGTTGAGGCATATTGAATTTCCGGACGTTTACTTAAAGCCGCTAAAAATCCATTTCCAATTTCATTAAACTTGTTAATGTCGCCACCGGTTTTATCCTGCAGCTGAAACTCAAAACCACCACTTGTACCGAAACCCTGAATGGTGGGCGGTGCGAAGAAGATAATTTTTGCGCCTTTAATATTTGCTGTTTTGGCGAAAAGCTCACCAATAATTGCCTTTACATCGCGTTTACGTTCATCCCAAGGCGATAATCGGGAAATTACCATACCATAAGAACTTCCCGAACCACTAATCATACTTCGTCCGACAACTCGTAAAGTGTTTTTAATTTCAGGGATTTTGTGCGCAATGCTGTCGATTTTAGCAATAACGATATTCGTTTCTTCCTGAGATGTTCCTGCAGGAAGTGAAATATCAGACATGATTGTACCTAAATCCTCATTCGGTACGAATCCTTTTGGTGTGGTATTCATCGTCCAAACCAAAATTATGGTGAAGAAAGCAATTCCTAAACCAACCATCCATTTGTTGTGCGAAAGGAAACCAACCGATTTTTTGTATTTTCCGGTTACCGCATCGAATGAAGTATTAAACGCATCATAGAAGCGATTTAAGAAATTTTTCTTTTTCTCGTGGTCTTCAGCATGAGGTTTTAAGAACAATGCACAAAGCGCCGGACTTAAAGTTAATGCATTAATCGCTGAAAGGATAATGGAAATTGCAAGCGTTAAACCGAACTGTTTGTAAAATACACCTGATGAACCCTGAATAAAACTTACAGGAATAAATACTGCCGCCATTACTAAGGTGATGGAAATAATCGCACCGCTAATGTCATCCATTGCATCAATTGTTGCTTTACGGGCATCGGTGTAACCCTCGTCGAGTTTCGCATGGACGGCCTCCACAACCACAATAGCATCATCCACTACAATACCAATTGCGAGTACGAGTGCAAATAATGTAAGTAAGTTGATGGTGAAACCGAATAGGCTTAAGAAAAAGAAAGTACCGATAATTGCCACCGGAACACTAATGGCCGGGATTAACGTCGACCTGAAATCCTGTAAGAAAATAAATACAACTAAAAACACTAAAATAAATGCCTCGATTAAGGTGTGAATTACCTTTTCAATAGATGCATCCAGGAAGTCGTTTACGTTTACCAAAGTTGAGTAGTGAACACCTTTTGGAAAAGTTTTCTGGGCTTCATCTAAAGTTTTAATCGAATTCTCAATTACTTCTTTCGCATTTGAACCTGCGGTTTGGTTAATCGCGATACCTAAAGCTTGCTTGCCGTTAAACTTAACTGAACTGGCATAACTTTGTGCGCCCAACTCTATCCTGGCAATATCTTTTAAACGAAGAATTTGCCCGTTCGCATCAGATTTAATGATAATGTTTCCGAATTGTGCTTCGTCTTTTAATCTACCGGTATATTTTAAGGTATATTGAAATGCCTGATCGCCCGATTCGCCGAACTGACCGGGAGCAGCTTCCACGTTTTGGTCGGCCAGGGCAGTATTAACATCACTTGGAACTAAACCATATGTTGCCATCACATCAGGTTTTAGCCAGATACGCATGGTGTAATCTAAAGTTCCGAAGGCACTTGCATCACCCACACCGTTAATACGTTTGATTTGTGGAATGATATTAATGTTTGCATAGTTCTGTAGAAACTTCTGGTCGTAAGATGGATCATCACTATATAAACCAAAAATTAACACGTTACTCGCTTGTCTCTTTGCAGTAATAACACCAGATTTTGTAACCTCAGCAGGCAGTAAACTTGTTGCTCTGGCCACCCTGTTTTGAACGTTTACCGCAGCTAAATCTGGGTTGGTACCCAATTTAAAGTTTACGGTAATGGCTGCAGTACCATCATTACTTGCGGTGGATGTCATGTAAGTCATGTCTTCTACACCGTTTATTTGTTCTTCGAGCGGAACAACAACGCTGTTCATTACCACATCGGCATTTGCACCCTGGTATGAAGTAGAAACCTGCACCGTTGGCGGGGCAATTTCCGGGTATTGTGAAACCGGCAACGTAGCTAAACCTAAAACACCGAGAATTACGATGATGATGGATATAACCGTTGATAGAACCGGCCTTTCTATAAATTTCTTAAACATAATTTTGAATTACGATTTTTGATATACGATTTATGAAAACCGTTTATTTTTTAATATCAGCATACACTGAATCGGCACTTTTCTCTTCAGGTTTTATTTTCGCTCCATCCTTTAAAGATTGGAAACCCTCTAAAACAATTTTATCACCGGCTTTTAAACCTTTGGTAACTACGAAAAACTTATCTTTTGCCAAATCCATAATCTGAATTTCGGTGCTGATGATTTTTGATGAATCGCCTAAAACATAAACGAATTTTTTACCCTGTAAATCAATAGTTGATTTTTGAGGAACTAAAATTGCATTTTCAACTTTCTGAGGAATTCTAACCGATGCACTACCACCCGATTTTAATAAAGCGATTGGGTTCGGAAAAGTTGCTCTTAAGCTCGCCGAACCGGTGTTGGTATTGATTTGGCTATTGATTGATTCGATTTTGCCATTCTGAGCATAAACTGTTCCGTCGGCCAATACTAAACTTACCGCAGGAATATTTTTCATTTGTTGCGATAAAGTGTTGCCTTTGTAGGTTTTAGAGAAATCTAAAAGTTGTTTCTCATTAAGGGAGAAGTATGCATAAACTTTCGATGTGTTTGATACAGTTGTTAATGGTTCGGTGCTCGAGCTACTTACCAAACTTCCGTTACGGAATGGAATACTGCCTACAATTCCATCAACCGGACTGGTGATTGAAGTGTAGCCTAAATTTACCTGAGCATTTACCAAAGTCGCCTTAGCTTGTGCCAATGCTGCTTTTTTACTCTGTAAAGTTAACTGAGCTGCATCTAAATCATATTTGCTGATGATGTCTTTTTCCACTAAAGGTTTTGTTTTATTAACCTGAAGCTGGGCCGCTACAACATCTGCTTCTGCACTACTGATTGCTGCTCTTGCTGTTCTAACCTCTTGCTCGTATTGTGGTGCCATAATGGTGAAAAGCAACTGACCCTTTTTAACAACTGCACCCTCATCTACCAGTATTTTTTGAATAAAACCGTCTACTTTTGGGCGTATATCGATGTTTTGAATACCTTCAATTGTTGCTGGGTAATCGGAGTTTAATTCGGTCGTTTGCGCATTTACGGTAAAAACCGGATAGGCTTGTGGACCAGCAGCTGCTGCAGCTGCCGCTTTCTTAGCATCATCGTTTCCGCCACATGATGCTAAAATCATAGCAAAGCTGATACTGAAAAAGAGAGTTGTTACTTTTCTCATGGACTATTCTTGTGTGTGTTTAAATTTAATTTCCGGGTTAAAAGCGTTATCAAAATTTGAATTTTGAGTTCCGCGATTTCTGTCCAAAAATAGCGCCTAAAAAAAAATAAGACTGTCCAAATTCTGTCATTTAATCAATCGATTGATTTATTTTTAGTCTTAAAATCGTCAATTATGTCAATAAATAGCTGTTTTAAAGTCGTTTAAACATAAATTTTACTTGTAAAATGATGTGTAAATAAATTGCGACACATGTTAAAACCCTGTTAAAACCGAAGATTTGTATAATAATAATATCAGAAATTGTTCAGGAAATCAGCCAGTTTTAACGTTGATAGTGTTTAAATTACACACTTAAATGAGGGTGGCTAAAAGAATCATTAAACTCATCGTAACTTAAAAATTTTGTAAGGAATTACAAAAAGAAGTAATGCAAATATTAATGCGCATAATTTAATATGCTTCCAAAGTAAGCAATAAGTTAATAGATTACTTACCCGATGGTAGTGTTGAGCGCAATTAATTAATGAGCCAGATAGTTTAGTCTACATCGCCCTCGAAAACTAACTTGGCGGGCCCACATAAAAATACATTAGTAAATTTTTCGCCGTCGTAATCGAATTCTATTTTAATATCACCACCTAGCACTTTAATATCGGTTTTAACATGGCCGGTTAAATTTTTATGTTTTGCCATCGCCATAGCTACAGCGGTAACGCCTGTGCCGCAAGCATAGGTTTCATCTTCAACACCACGTTCGTAAGTGCGAACAAATAAATGATCACCTTTATCTTCTACAAAATTTACATTAATGCCTTTTTCAGTATATGTGGAATTATAGCGAATATTCTTGCCGTTGGTAAAAACGTCGAAACTATCCAGATTATGCTGTTGTGTAACGTAATGGGGAGAACCGGTGTTTAAAACATAGGCTTCGCCATCATTTGTTATTGTTTCAACATCAATCATTTGTAAGTCTACCCAGTCACCAGATTCTGAAATTCTGGCATAATGAGGCCCATCAACTGCCAAAAAGTTAGTTTCCTTATCAATTATACCGAGGTATTTAGCAAAAGCAACAATACATCTTCCGCCGTTACCGCACATGCTGCCTAATTTGCCATCGGCATTAAAATAATGCATTTCAAAATCGTATTCATCGTGCCTGGTAACATACATTAACCCATCGGCACCAATGCCAAACCTTCGGTGGCAAAGCTGCTCAATCAGGTTATTATCGATGTTTTTTAACGGACTCATCGTGTGGTCAATTAAAATAAAATCGTTACCGGCACCTTGATATTTAAAGAAATTAATTTTCATGAAACCTTCATTTTTTAATGCAATATTTGAGTTGCAAAAGCTACTTCGCTACTAATGTTTCTTAATTTAACATTTTTTAACACAGCCCGAAGTGCTTTGAAGATACAAATATCGTTTATATGGTATTAAATTTGAATAAACTTACGAAAGAAAATTTGAGCAGATAAAAACTGCCTGAGCATTCTGCTTAAATCAAAGTGTAAAAATGCTCTCGCAACCTTTACAAATAACGAACGGCTATTATAAGCAAACAATTAGCTAGCAATTATGCTTGTAATAATCAGGGGGATTTAAAAAAACAATATACAAACACATGAAAAAAATATTAGGAATTACCGTGTTAGCTGCTTTTATAGGTGGGGCAGCAGCAATTGGAGGCTACAAACTATTTGAGCGTAACCAAACCGGCAGTACAATTTCAGAGAAACAGAATTTATACTTTGCCAATAATCCACTAAAAGTATCATCGGCCGGAACTGCAGATTTTACGCAGGCAGCAGCTGCTGTGGCGCCAGGTGTTGTACATATTAAAACAACTTATGCTGCTAAAAGTGGCGGCAGCCGAGGATCGTCGCCTATGGATATGTTCGAAGATTTCTTCGGTGGCGGCGGTCGCCAGATGCAGCGTCAACCAAGAGCCGCATCGGGTTCTGGTGTAATTATTAGCCAGGACGGTTACATTGTTACCAATAACCACGTAGTTGAAAATGCTGAAAAAGTTGAGGTAATTTTAACGGACAGACGTAAAGTTGAAGCTAAAGTGATTGGCCGTGACCCGAATACAGATTTAGCTTTAATTAAAGTGAATGCAACAGGTTTGCCAGTTGTAAAAATGGGTAACTCAGATAATGTTCAGGTTGGTGAATGGGTTTTAGCTGTAGGTTTTCCATTAGATTTAAATACAACAGTAACTGCAGGAATTGTAAGTGCTAAAAACAGAAGTATCGGTATTATTGGTCGCGAGCAAGAAGGAAGTGAGGTTACAGAAGAAGAGTACAGAGAATATCAACGCACCGGTAAAAGACCAGACCGCCCAGCTAACACAAGCATAGAATCATTTATTCAAACCGATGCAGCAATTAATCCTGGAAACAGTGGTGGGGCCTTAGTAAATGCAAATGGCGAATTAGTAGGTATCAATTCGGCAATTGCATCTCAAAGTGGTTATAACCAAGGTTATGGCTTTGCAATCCCAGTAAATCTAGCGCGTAAAATCGTTGATGATTTTATGAAATACGGATCGGTGAAACGCGGTTACATTGGTGTTAGTTTCGTTCCTTTAAGTGCCGATAATCCTTCTGAAATTAAAAGTAATGAAGTTAGCGGTTTATATGTAAATGAGGTTGTTCCTGGTGGTGGTGGTGCTGCTGCAGGATTAAAATCAGGCGACGTTATTAAGAAAGTTGATGGTGTTGTAATTAATGATTCACCTGATTTGCAAGAAAGAATCGGCAGATTAAACCCAGGTGATAAGGTAAAACTTAGCGTTTTGCGAGACGGTTCATTGAAAGATTTCACAGTAACGTTGAAAGGTGAATCGAGTGTTGGTGTTAATACTAGTACCGCAGCTACAAAAAGTGTTGAAGTTTCTAAATTAGGGGCAACTTTTGTCCCAGCTACACAAGCACAGAAAACTAAATACGGTGTAAACAGCGGTGTGGTAGTTAGTTCCGTAACAACCGGAAAAGCTTTCGATAACATTGGTGTTGAGAAAGGATTAATCATCACAAAAGTGAATGGTCAGCCGGTAAATTCTGTTGGCGATGTTCAAAAAGCATTGCCTCAAACCAGAAATAACATGATTTATATGTCTGGTGTGAGCGAACAAGGAACATTTAATTTCAGTTTCCCTGCACAGTAATTAATTAAAAAAATAGTTTAGAAAAGGGTTCCGGTGTAAATCGGAACCCTTTTCTATTTCCCGACGTTGCAAGGTACGAAGCAATGCTAAAAAGGTAGCAATTCAATTACTAATTAAGATTACGTCTTGCCTCGCAATGGCGACCGCTTCATGAAATTCAGTAACTGGTTTGTTGGTTTAGCACAATTTTAAGTTTTATAAACCTGACATAAGCGGGCACGAAAGCCGATTTTTCTTTCGGCTGGAGTAAAGCGGTTGGCAGGACTTTCGTAGCCGAAAAGTGCAGAAACCTGCTTTTCAAATCATTTTTATTTCTCTGAAATGAAGCGATTTCGCTACTTATGTCGTTTTGTTAAAGGAACATGTTCATTCTAAATTCATAAACACGTTTTAGTTTCGCATTTACCGATTGATTATCAGCGTTTACCGATACTCTGATATTTAAGGAATTTTTATTAATCATATTTGAATCAGCAATTAAAACCGAATATTATGGCTTTAGCTTACATCAACCTCAGCTCGAAACAGTATTTTAACTTTATGTGCAGAACAGATTTTGAACGAAGAATCTTTCATGATACTTATAAGGAATTTCAGAAAAAGTCTAAACCGTACAGCTTAAACCAAAGTTTACATACTTTTTCGCAAATGGTGCAGGCTAATGATAAGGCAAAAGGTTTACATCAAAAATTACATTATTCGGTTATGAATACGGTAGAAGCTCTGGAAAATAAAATGCCCCTTTTACTGGATACCAACAATAAATCTGTTCTTTTCGATTGGGCCGAACTTCATATTTATGCTTCGGATTTATTAAACAAAGCAGGCCATGTGGTGTCGTTAACTTATACTAGTCCGCGTTTGGTTTTACATGAAATTGTTGGCGATTTGCTGATTTTAAGTTATGATATTAAAGGCCATTTTAACGAAACTTTTATGGTAAAAATGACCAATGATTTGGTTGTGAATTATGTGCAAACCCAAAAATTGGTTTACAGCTAAGCAAAATGATTACGCATAGCCAAAAAATTTATTATTAATTTGTAGGATGCAACGCTTTAAAACACCAACCGTAATTATTCATGCTGCGGGCTGGCTTTTGTTTTTAACATTTCCACTTTTGTTCATCAATAATGAGCAATCGGGGCAGAGCAGTTTTTTGCTGCTTGCATCGCCTTATTACTGGCTGTTTTGCCTTACCTACATGTTAATGTTTTACGTTAATGCGCTGGTTTTAGTGCCACGTTTGATGTTTAAAAGGCGATATGTAAGTTATGGAGCAGTTGTTTTATTGCTTTTCGGCTTTGTTTATTATTCGCAGCCTTACGATAATTTATTGGGTCATAATAAAAGTGTTATGGCGGCTTTAACAGGAATTCAGGATAGGCAGCCAAATGGCTTAAACCAATCTTTACAGCCTGGGAAAGATTCAACCGTTGGACCAAATGTTGCTATGCCTTTTGGCCCTTTGCCAAATGAAGATTTAAGAATGCAAGACCCTAATCTGAAAAGGCCAAACGGTATTCTGGATTTGCATCAACCGATAAACATTGATGTGATAAGCCTTTTCATTTTTTTTATGATTATGGGTTTAAGTATTGCCACAAGTACGGTTCAGCGTTGGCAAAATGCCGAATCGAAAGTGGTGAAGGCTGAAGCTGAAAAAGCGACAGCCGAACTCTCGTTTTTAAAGGCCCAGATTAACCCGCATTTTCTGTTTAATACCCTGAACAACATTTACACGCAATCCGTAATTAACAGCGAGCATACTTCGGAAAGTATAATGAAGCTATCGAACATTATGCGCTATGTAACCGATGATGTTGGGCAGGATTTTGTAATGATGAAAGATGAAATTGATTGTGTACGCGATTATATTGAGTTGCAAAAACTTCGATTAGGCGCTGATGCTGAAATTAATTTTAACGTTCAGGGCAAACCCGATGGGAAAAAAATTGCGCCATTAATTTTCATGACTTTCATTGAAAATGCGTTTAAATATGGGGTAACCAAAAAAGAAAAAACGGTTATCGATATTAATTTAGCTATTGATGGTGAAAAAATAGATTTCACCTGCCAGAATAAGATTTACCATCATAAAACGAATTTAGAACGCACAGGGATAGGCATTGTAAACACCCGGCAAAGGCTGGAACACCTCTATCCGAACCGTTTTAAGTTGAATATTAATAAGGGTAGCGAAATGTTTTCGGTAAACCTTTGCGTAAATTGCTAACCAAAAAATTAACCTATGCCTTTAAAATGTGTCGCAATTGATGATGAGCCTTTGGCTTTAGAGCTGATAAAAACTTATGTGGCCAGGTTTCCGGGATTACATTTGGTACAAGTTTTTGAAGATGCACTTTCGGGCGCCGAGTATCTGAAACAAAATGCTGTTGATTTGCTTTTTGTCGATGTAAACATGCCTGATATTACGGGCGTTGAGTTGGTTAGGAGTTTGGTTAATAGTCCGATGATAATTTTTACCACGGCTTACCGCAACTATGCTTTTGAAAGTTACGAGTTGCAAGCCATTGATTATCTTTTAAAACCCATCGATTTTAACAGGTTTACCGGCGCTGTAGAAAAAGCTGTCGATTTTCATAAGTACAAAAATGCCATTCAGGAGCATACGAACGATGAGAGTTTATACGTGTATTCGGAGTATAAAATGATTAAGATTTTGCTCCGCGACATCGAATATATCGAAAGTATGGGCGATTATTTGAAGATTTATTTGAGTGGAAATGAGAAGCCGGTTTTAACGTTGATGACCATGAAAAAGGTTTTGGATAAATTACCCGATGAGCAGTTTGCAAGGGTGCATCGTAGTTTTATAGTGGCTTTAAATAAGATAAAATCGATACATAACAGAAAGGTAAACCTGGCCAATGCCGAATTGCCGATTGGTGATGCTTACAGCGGTTTTATAAATCAACAGAAGAACTTATGAGATTAAAGGCCAACATCGCGACTAGTGAAAACGGGTTCATTTTTAATCCCGCCACAGGCGATTCCTTTACTAGTAACGGACTTGCAGCGGAGATTTTAACTTTAATGAAATTGGGTGAAACAGAAGCAGAAATTAAACATAAAATTTTAGCAAAATACGAGGTGGAATCAATCCAGTTGGAACGCGACTGGGACGACTATATGCAGCAACTTAGGGAAGCAAATCTGTTAGATTTGTAACCTGACCAAATAACTAATCATGTACGTTTCTCCAAATAAAAACAAAGCTAAAACTTTAACCATTGCAGTTACGGGGTTAAATGCTAATGATAATCCTGGTCCTGGCCTGGCGGTTATCAGGGCACTGCGATCTGGTTTTGGAGAAAATTTACGGATTATTGGTTTAGCTTATGAAACTTTGGAGCCTGCAGTTTACCTGCGTGATGAGGTGAATAAAACTTATCGGATTCCTTATCCAACAGCCGGAGTTGAGGCCTTGAAAGAACGGATTAAACAGATTCAGGTGCTTGAGAATATTGATGTTTTAATTCCAAATTTCGACGCAGAGTTGTACAATTTCATCAAAATAGAAAGTGATTTGCTGGCGCTTGGCATTAGCACATTTTTGCCGACTCATAAGCAAATGGAGCAAAGAGATAAGGTGAATTTAAAGGTGTTCGGTGATGAAAATAATTTTAATGTTCCTGCCGACGCAATGATTTTTAGGGAAACGGAAATCAATAATGCTGCAGAGAAATTTGGATTTCCTTTGGTGATTAAGGGAAAATTTTATGACGCCTATACGGTTCATAATTTGGGCGATGCTTACATGGCTTTCCATAAACTGAATGCGAAATGGGGTTTGCCAATTATTGTTCAAAAATTTATAAAAGGTACGGAGATAAATATTGCAGGTTTGGGCGATGGAAAGGGCAATACGCTGAGTGTAATCCCGATGCGGAAACTCTACATCACCGAAAAAGGAAAAGCATGGGCGGGGATAACTATTGAAGATGAAAAACTGATAAAAATGGCTAAAGATTTCGCTAACGTAACAGACTGGAAAGGTGGTTTTGAGCTCGAAATTATGCGAGCGGATAGTGGCGATTTGTACATTATAGAGGTAAATCCCCGCTTCCCCGCATGGATTTATTTGAGTGCCGCTGCAGGTCAGAACCAGCCGAAAGCCTTGGTTAATTTAGCTTTAGGTAATGTTGTTGAAGAATTTAAAAATTACCAAACTGGTAAAATGTTTATCCGCTATGCCTGGGATAATATTGTGGATGTAGAAGATTTTCAGAAGTTATCGGCCTTTGGGGAACTTTAAAATGGTTGAGGATTAAAGGGCGGAGCATTTAAGGTTTATATCCCCATTTGGTAGCATAGCTCTGAAATTTGTGGTTAACGGCGATTGTCTTGATACTTGATACTCGCTACTTGATACTAATTAAATGAAACAAAAATACGAACGTCCGACCATCAGAAAAATGAATACGGGTATTATGAATAAGTTCGGTACAAGAACTGATTTCGATCCTGTAAAGGAAATTGATGGCGTTTTTGTTAAAAGTTTGGTTGCGGATTACGGTTCGCCTGTTTTTGTGTTGTCCGAAAAGCAAATTCGCCGAAACTATCAATCGGCGGTGCGTTCGTTTAAAACCCGTTATCCGAAAGTTCAGTTTGCATGGAGTTATAAAACCAATTACTTAAATGCGGTTTGTAGAATTTTTCACCAGGAGGGAAGTTGGGCAGAGGTTGTTTCGGGTTTTGAATATCAAAAAGCTTTAGGAAACGGTATTGCCGGCAATCAAATTATCTTCAACGGACCTGATAAAAAGGAAGCTGATTTAGCGCTGGCTATAGAAAACCATTCCTTAATTCACATCGACCATTTTGATGAACTTTACCAAATCATCCGCATTAGCCAAGAAATAAATAAAACAGCGAAAGTGGCAATCAGGGTAAATTTTGATACAGGCATTTATCCGATTTGGGATAGGTTTGGTTTCAATTATGAAAATGGCCAGGCTTGGGCAGCAATAAATAAAATAACTGCTGCAAAAAACCTTGAGCTTGTAGGGTTACATTGCCACATTGGTACATTTATGCTTTCTACATCGGCTTACGCCGTGGCGGCTACAAAACTTTGTGCGTTAGCAATTCGCTGCAAAATGGAATTACAAAACCCAATTCAATATTTGGATTTAGGCGGAGGTTTTCCGTCAACGAACACATTGAAAGGAGCTTATTTGCCAGGCGTTGATACCGTTCCATCAGTTGAAGAATTTGCCGAAACCATTACAAGTGTCATTCTATCGTCCGGTTTTTCTGCTGATGAATTGCCTTTGTTGATTTTAGAAAGCGGTCGCGTTTTGATTGATGATGCAGGTTATTTAATCGGAAGTGTGATTGCAAACAAACGCCTTAGCGATGGCAGAAGAGCAACAATTGTAGATTTTGGAGTAAACATTTTATTTACCAGCAATTGGTATGACCATAAAATTAGTGTTGCTCAGGATGCTGGTCATTATACTGAAGAAACAGTGCTTTATGGTCCGCTTTGCATGAATATTGACGTCGTTAGGGAGAGCATAACCTTACCGCTTTTAGAACCAAAAGATAATGTTGTTGTACACAAAGTTGGTGCCTATAACATGACACAGTGGATGCAGTTCATTAACATGAGGCCAGCGGTTGTTTTAATCGACCAGCATACAAAAAGTCATTTAATCAGAAAGCCTGAAACTTTAGATTATTTGGAAATGATGGAGCAATTGCCTGATTATTTAAAATGAAGATATTAACCAAAGTAATTAATATGAAATGTAATGCACTAATGATTACCTGTGAAAATCTTTGGTAAATAATAACAAATTGAAAAAAGCGCTACAATATCACCTAACAGCAGGTTTAAACAGCTATGCAATCTTGTTCTTCTCGCAGAACAAGATTTTAGGTGCGCTATTGTTTGTGGTTTCGATGTTCAATTTTAATGCAGGTATATCCGGCTTGGCCTGTGTTATCGGCTCTTTAATTTTAGTAAACATTTTGGGTTTCGATAAAGCGACTATCAAAACGGGGTTATATAGTTTTAACCCGCTTTTATTAGGCATCGGCTTTGGCACATTTTACAATTTCAATTTTCCCTTTTGGCTTTGGTTAGCTGCAGCCTGTATACTTTGCATTGTTATTAGTGTTAACCTTACTTCCTTTTTTGGCAAGTATGCGCTGCCCACGCTATCCATCCCATTTGTGTTAACCTTTTGGACGGTTTTAATCGCTGTTAATGGTTTTGCAGGCATGGGAGTGATGCAAAAAAGCAGCTCAATCGTTTTTGAATTAACAAAAAATGCTCCATCGCATTTTACCAATCTTTGCGATTTTTTCGATAGGCTGGATATGCCCATTTATTTTTCGCTGTTTTTCAGGTCTGTAAGTGCTCTTTTATTTCAAAATAGTATTCTTGCGGGTATTTTAATTAGTATAGGATTTTTTATTCACTCAAGAATAGGTTTTAGCTTACTGCTTTTGGGATTTATTGCAGCTTGTCTGGTCAACAGCTTTACTGGCACCTACCCCGATGGGATTAGCAATTATTATCTGGGTGCAAACTTTATGATGGTTAGTTGCGCCATCGGTGGGTTTTTCCTTATACCTTCATGGCGTTCTTACCTGTGGGCAATCGCTATCATTCCCGTTAGTTTCTTAGTGCTCAATGGATTTTCACGATTATTAGGATTATACAATTTACCGGTGCTATCAATGCCATTTTGCCTGGTAACACTTGGCTTATTGTACTTTTTTATGTTGAGGAAAATACCGGGAAGACTTCACCTGACAGCCTTTCAAAATTATGCTCCCGAAACCAATCTGTATCAGTTTTTGAACGAAAAGGAAAGAAATCAGGGATTGAATTATTTGCCTTTAAATTTGCCTTTTATGGGCGCCTGGACTGTTTCGCAAGCATACGATGGCAAAATTACACATAAAGGAGAGTGGAGCGAGGCATTAGATTTCGTTTTGAAAGATATCGATGATAAAACCTATGAACTGCCAGGGATAAAACCAGAAAATTATTTCTGTTTTAATAAGCCCGTTTTGGCGGCTGCAGATGGTTATGTCCAGGAAGTAATTAACCACATTGATGATAATGTTATAGGCCAAGTTAATTTGCTCCAAAACTGGGGAAACACAATCGTAATCAAACATGCTGAAAATTTGTATACAAAAGTTTCTCACCTTAAAAAAGATTCGGTAAAAGTAAAAGCAGGCGATTACGTTAAACAGGGCCAAGTTATTGCACTTTGTGGCAATTCAGGCAGGTCGCCAGAGCCGCACTTACATTTTCAGGTACAAACTACACCATTCATCGGTTCAAAAACGTTTGCATACCCGTTTGCCTGCTATGTAAAAGAACAAACAAACGAACTCAAATCTTTCGAAGTTCCAAAAGAAAATGAAACAGTAAAATCACCAGAAATTAATACCTGTTTAAGGCATGGATTTAATTTCCAACCAGGTTACATCGCCAGAGTTTTAACTGTAAATGGCCAGGCAGAAACCTGGGAAGTTTTTTCTGATAATTTAAATTATACATACTTTTTTTGTCATGAAAACGGAGCTATTGCCTATTTCATAAGTAGTGCAACTGTTTTTTACTTTACCAGATTTTACGGAGCAAGAAATTCGTTATTGTTCCTGTTTTATCAATCGGCTTATAAAATTAATTACTCAGCTCATTCTGCAAATGATATTTATGCCACAGAGGGCGGGCGTTTTAAGCCTGGTTTATGGTTGCAGGATTTAATTTCGCCGTTCTATATTTTCACAAATTATATATACAGCAGTTCAGTTTTTTTTGATGGCGATGATGTTGGGGTTACAAGCTTTGGAAAAAAGCATGTTTTCGGAAAAGATATATCTTTCATGGAAGCTGAAATCATAATCAATAATAAGGGTATTAAAGGTTTTAAAGTTAAATATCAAAGCAAAAAACTAAAGGTTAAATGGGAAACAGATTTAAATTAACTGCCCTGCTTTTGGTTGCTTTTATAACGGTCGCCAAGGCACAAGTTCATTATCAAAAAACGGATAGCATTTCCTTATCGCTATTTAATCTGGCTGAATGGCAGCAACTTATTGATTTTGGAAATGAATCAATTAATAACGGAGAAGATTTTTCGTTGTTAAGGTTAAGGTTGGGATATGCCTCATTTGTACGTCAAAATTATGGTGCAGCTTTAAACCACTACGAAAAGATTTTACAGGTTGATAACAAAAATCAAATTGCAATTTATTATTCTTATTTATGCAATCTATATCTAAACAGAATTGAAGATGCCAGTTATTTGGCTTCCAAACTAGATACAAATATTATTGAGGGGGAGCCAGTAAAACCGTTCAAAATAATTTCTGCCGGGGCTGAGGCAGGTGGTAAATTTACCAACATTTACGAGCGTGGAAATTCATTTTTTTCGAGGGCTTTTCTCGAAACGAGATTGAATTACAAGTTAAATCTATCTACGTCTTTTACTTATTTTAATCAACCTGTTCGCGAGGATAATATTGAGCAGCCAGGGTATTATGCGAGAATAAATTACCAGCCTTTCCGCAAAATCAATTTTATAGGTGCATATCATTATATGCGTTCAAATTTTAGACAACGGATTTACCAAAACAATGCCGCATTATTGGGGCTACGTTATGCTGATAGCGGAAGCGATCTGCAAGCCGATTTTATTTTATCTCAAATTGGCGATGAAAAAACAAGACAATACAATTTGAAGTTTACCAGATACATATCCGGCAATCTGGATTTTTATAGTACAACAAAGGTTTCTGTTATTGATGTTTTAAGCAATAACAACCTTGTTTTGCAGCAGATATTTGGTGTAAAGCCAATCCGGAATTTGTGGGTGGAAGGCATGGTAACTTTAGGCAACCAGTATAATTATGCAGAGGCTGATGCTTTGTATATCTATAATGGATTTGATAAGACAAAATTTAAAGCCGGAGGGAATTGTTATTTTTTGTTAAAACAGCACTTACTTTTAGGTTTGAATTATACATTTGAGCGTAAATCAGACAATATTTTTAGGTTTAACTATTTACAACACTCAATTAACGGAGGCATTACATGGAACTTTTAAAGCGATTTATGGTATTTGCTCTTCTTGGCTTAGCTGTTTTTGAGGTAAAAGCTCAAAGTAATTCAGCGCTGCAAAAGGCTTTTCAAAACAGCTATAATGAGGAAAGTAAGAAAAATTATGCCGAAGCGATAAGTTATATCATGCCTTTTTATGCCGAGGGAAATTATGAAACTAACCTCAGGATAGGGTGGTTGTATTATCTGGCGAAAAATTATACCGCTTCGCAAAGCTATTATATCAGGGCTGTAAACATCAGGCCAAACTCAATTGAAGCTAAATTCGGATTAATTAAACCACTTTCATTGTTAAGTAATTGGGATAAGGTAAATGAGCAGTACAACAACATTCTTAAAATCGACCCACAAAATACCCAAGCCAATTATTGGTTGGGCGTAATTATTTACAACAAAAAGCAATATGCTACTGCGGCAAAATATTTCGCAAGAGTAGTAGGAGCCTATCCTTTTGATTATGATGGAAATCACATGCTCGGCTGGGCTTTGCTATTTTCAGGCAGAAAAGCCGAAGCGAAAGGCTGTTTTGAAAGGGCTTTATTGATAAAACCCGGAGATACATCGAGTACAGACGGGCTAAATCGTTCATCTAAATAGGGCTTAACAGCCAATCAATCAACATATTTAGCAAATATTTATATATTAAAAATAAAAAATTGATTTATAGGTATTTAAGCCTATCTTTGAAACAAATTAAAATACAATATAATGCAACAAGGAACAGTAAAATTTTTTAATGAAACTAAAGGTTTCGGATTTATCACTCCATCTAATGGCGATGCCGAAATTTTTGTTCATGCTTCAGGCTTAATCGACAACATTCGCGAGAATGATACCGTAAACTACGATGTAGAAGAAGGTAGAAAAGGCCTAAACGCGGTAAATGTAAAAGTAGCTTAAGAAAACTCGAACACATAAATCGTAAAAAGTCCCGATGCAAATCGGGACTTTTTTTGTATAATCAATTTTCGCCTCTCATCCATTTTTTCAACTGCAATTCGTTTTGCCCATATAACTAATCGTTATAATCTTTTTTTGAGCTCATCCTTTAAAAATGCTGCGTCCACATCATTCATCAAAATCCTTCCTTGCTCATCAATGATGAAAAAGTAAGGAATATTAAAATTGCTGAGGTTCTGCGCATTAGGCGATTTTGCGCCTTTTAAGTCAGAAAATTGTGGCCAAACCAACTTATCGTCTCTTATCACATTTTTCCACCATTCTTTTTTGGTATCGAGGGAAACGCCTATAAACTCCACATTTTTGTTTCTAAGTTCTTTGTACAAATCCGTCAAAAGCTTAGTGTTCTGCCTGCTTTTGGTATTGTAGGAAGTCCAAACAATAACGAGATTTAATTTTTTGAGTATCTTTTTATCAAACGGCTCGCCTGATATTGCAACACCTTCTATGTTTGGCATCATGCTTCCTGGTGTCATTCTGGTCGATCGTTTTAATTGGTCGACCATATCCTTTCCTGCGCTGCTCTCTTTTATTTCCTGGCTTAAGCCATTAAATATTTTGGTATAAGACACCACATTTCTATCTATTTCTCCTAACTGGTTGAGCAGGAATAACGTGTGGTTTGATTCTGGATATTTTTCTGAAAAGACTTTGATGATATTAAGCTGAATGGAATTCCTTTTCTCCATCCAAAAATCAAATTTCCTGGCTTTCTGCTCAACATTTACCCTTGTCGATTTATCAAATTCATCTTCTGCTACGGCCAAGCTATCCATCAAGTTATTGCTCATGGATTGTTTAAGCTCATAGAATGCTTTAAATTCCTCGCTTTGTTTGTTAGGCATTTTAATAAAGGGATAATTTTTTGGCTTATTAGCATCAATAACGCCATTAAAATCGCCATCACCCAAATAAAACCAATATTCATTATCTTTAGGGCCGGTTTCAGTTTTTATCGCCGCATACCCTCCTTTGATAAAATTAATTTTAAAATTTTGTTTACCGTTAGTGATGTTTGATATTAAATACTTTTTAGGTGCTTCGGCGCTTGAAATTGTAATAACCGAATTTGGTGGAAAGTTTTTAGTTTCCAGATTAAATGTTGCGGAACCTGATGTGCATCCACTCAATATTAAAACCAATAACACATTAATTAATAGCACTTTTTTCATTCTACATACGATTATAAATGCAATATAACGAAAAACTTAGTTGTTTTAAATTGTGTTAAACTATCCTTCAGATTATTCTTTATATAAAATTGATATTATAATAATTTAATGCTTTGTCTTGCGCTAAATTGAGCGCAATTCTGACTGTAAAAAGGCTAAGCCGTGGTTATGTTTTATCATAGAATATTTACACATCCTTTCAGATTATTACGAATAAGCTTTAGAATGTTTCTAAATAAATGTTTTATCGATGTTTTGTCATAATCGTTTATAAATTAAACTCATAATTAAATACTTTTGCAAGAAATTTAGATATAAATCCTAATCAAATGAGTGGTTTCGGAAATGCTTTTTCTTCATCTATTGGGAAGAAATTCATCATGGGTATTACAGGCTTGTTCCTGATACTCTTTTTAATTGTGCACTGTGGTATTAACGCCTTAATTTTTATTAATGATGGTGGCTTAACATTTAACGTAGGTGCGCATTTTATGGCTACAAACTGGATCATCAGGGCCGGGGAAATTGTTTTGTTTATCGGTTTGCTTGCGCATATTTTTCAAGCTTTAAGGTTAACGTTACAAAACCAAAAAGCCAGGCCGGTTAAATACGCTGTGAACGATGGTAAAGCAAATAGTAAATGGTATAGCCGTTCTATGGGTTTGCTGGGTACTTTGTTGCTAATTTTTCTTGTGGTTCACTTAAAAGATTTCTGGGTAGTTTCTCGCTTTACCGGCATTCCAACGGTTGATGCAAATGGATACGAAGACTTATATGCGGTGATGAGAGAAAAGTTTCAAGACCCGGTTAGGGTTGCGGTTTACATTTTGGCAATGTTTTCTTTATGCTACCACTTATTGCATGGTTTCGCTTCGGCTTTCCAAACATTAGGCTGGAACCATTCAAAATATAATGGTTTAATTAAAGGTGCTGGCGTTTGGTATTCGGTTATAATATCGATACTTTTTGCGGCAATGCCGATTGCGGTTTATTTCGGTCTTATTAAATAATTTTAGCACAAAAGAGATATGTCAGATATTAATTCAAATATTCCAGAAGGTGAATTAACCAGTAAATGGACAAAATATAAGTCTTCTGTGCCTTTGGTTAACCCATCGAACAAAAGAACTATCGAAGTAATTATTGTTGGTTCTGGTTTAGCGGGCGCTTCGGCTGCTGCTACCTTAGCCGAAATGGGTTACAAAGTAAAATGTTTCTGCTTTCAGGATTCTCCACGTAGGGCGCACTCTATTGCGGCTCAAGGTGGTATCAATGCAGCAAAAAATTATCAGAATGATGGTGATAGCGTTTATCGCCTTTTCTATGACACCATAAAAGGAGGTGATTACCGTGCCCGTGAAGCGAATGTACATCGTTTGGCAGAGGTAAGTGCAAACATCATCGATCAATGTGTGGCGCAAGGTGTGCCTTTAGCTCGTGAATATGGTGGCTTGTTGGATAACCGTTCTTTTGGTGGTACACAAGTTCAGCGTACTTTTTATGCCGCAGGTCAAACTGGTCAGCAGTTATTGCTTGGCGCTTATTCTGCTTTAGAACGCCAGATTGGTATGGGTAAAGTAGAAATGTATACTCGCCATGAAATGCTTGAGGTTGTTAAAATCGATGGTAAAGCTCGCGGTATTATTGCCCGAAACTTAATTACCGGCGCAATCGAGCGTCATTTCGGTCATGCTGTTGTTTTAGGAACCGGAGGCTACGGCAACGTATTCTACCTTTCTACAAACGCAATGGGTAGTAATGTAACGGCCGCCTGGAAAGCGCATAAACAAGGGGCGTATTTCGCAAACCCTTGCTACACGCAAATTCACCCGACCTGTATTCCTGTTTCAGGCGATCATCAATCGAAATTAACCCTTATGTCTGAATCGTTACGTAACGACGGACGCATCTGGGTGCCCAAAAAGAAAGATGATACCCGGAAAGCTTCAGAAATTCCCGAAGATGAAAGAGATTACTATTTAGAGCGCCGTTATCCTGCATTTGGTAACTTAGTACCACGCGATGTGGCCTCTCGTGCAGCCAAGGAGCGTTGTGACGCAGGTTATGGTGTAGGTGCATCTAAGCTTGCAGTTTATTTGGATTTCAAAGCTAATACAGAGCGTTATGGCAAAATCGAAGCTTCTAAAGCTGGTAACCATAATCCTGATAAGGAAACCTGTATGCGTTTAGGTACCGCCGTAATTAAAGAAAAATACGGTAACCTTTTCGATATGTATGCGCAAATTACAGGAGAAAATCCTTACGAAACGCCAATGCGTATTTATCCGGCAGTTCACTACACAATGGGCGGACTTTGGGTTGATTATAATTTAATGACCTCAGTTCCTGGCTTATATTGTACGGGGGAGGCAAACTTTTCAGATCATGGCGCCAACCGTTTAGGTGCCTCTGCCTTAATGCAGGGCTTAGCCGATGGCTATTTTGTTCTTCCATATACAATTGGTGCTTATTTATCGAAAGAAATTTCTGTAAAAGCGATTCCAACCGATCACCCTGCATTTGTGGAAGCTGAAGAACGGGCAAAAGGTACTTTGAATACTTTAATCAATATCAAAGGAACTAAATCAGTTGATCATTTCCATAAACGTTTAGGCCACATCATGTGGGAAAAATGTGGAATGGCTCGTAACGAGAAAGGCTTAAATGAAGCTATTCAGGAAATCAGAGCTTTACGTGCTGAGTTCTGGAGTGATGTTCGTGTTCCTGGAACTGCCGATGAATTAAATACTGAATTGGAGAAAGCTGGTCGTGTTGCGGATTTTATCGAACTGGGTGAACTAATGTGTATCGATGCTTTAAGCCGTAACGAAAGTTGTGGTGGCCACTTCCGCGAAGAATATCAAACAGAGGAAGGCGAAGCATTGCGTAATGATGTAAACTATGCTTACGTTGCGGCATGGGAATTTAAAGAAGGTGTAAACTTCGAACTTCATAAAGAAGAATTGAAGTTTGAAAATATTAAGGTAGCACAAAGAAGTTATAAATAGTAGCAACTTAAGTCTCAAGTAGCTAGTATCATGTATCAAGACGGTTTGCAATCTTGATACTTGATACTTAAATCTTGATACCATTTTTGATACTTAAATCTCAATATCATGAGTACAGGAAATATGAACTTAACGCTAAAAGTTTGGCGTCAGAAAAATAACAAAACTGCAGGTGCTTTGGTTGATTACAAATTGGCCGATATTTCACCGGATATGTCTTTTTTAGAGATGTTCGATGTATTGAATGAGCAGTTGATTAATAAAGGTGAAGAACCGGTTGTATTTGATCACGATTGCCGCGAAGGCATTTGTGGAATGTGTTCGATGTTTATCAATGGCCGTCCGCACGGACCAAAAGATTTGGTAACAACTTGCCAGTTACACATGCGTTCTTTTAAAGATGGCGACACTATCGTTGTTGAACCCTGGCGTGCTGCTGCATTTCCGGTAGTTAAAGATTTAACTGTAGATCGTTCTGCATTTGATAGAGTAATTGCTGCAGGTGGATTTATTTCTGTAAATACAGGTAATGCACAAGACGCTAACAATCTTCCGATTCCTAAAATGCAAGCCGATGCTGCTTTCGAAGCCGCTGCTTGTATTGGTTGTGGTGCTTGCGTGGCAACTTGTAAAAATGCTTCTGCAATGCTATTTGTATCTGCAAAAATTTCGCAGTTGGCTTTATTGCCTCAAGGTCAGCCTGAACGTTACCGTCGTGTTCAAAGCATGGTTGCGCAAATGGATGCTGAAGGTTTCGGTAACTGCACTAATACAGGTGCTTGCGAAGCCGAATGCCCTAAAGGTATTTCGTTAGAGAACATTGCCCGTATGAACCGCGATTTTGCCTCCGCAAAATTCATTTCTGAAGAAACCGTTTAAAAATATACTGTGCATTCCGATTTATTCGGAAGCTTGAGCCTCAAACATGTTTGGGGCTTTTTTTTGCGAATTTTAAAAAGTACAGAAATTATTAATAACCCAATAGAAAGAATTTAAAAGTAGAATGGATACAAAATGAAACAAATTATAATTTGCAAAATTGTTAATTTTTCTATGTTGGCATATTAAATATTTATCTATTTAAAAATTTTATTCTGTAAAATTTGTATATACATTAAAGATTTTATAAATTTAGTGTTCCGAGACAGGAGAGAAAACATAAAACCCCGGCACTTTGTCGGGGCTTTGTGTTTTCTGAGAAGCTGTTAATTTTAAAGTATTAGTGTCTGTTAAAAGGTCCGAATTGCTGAAAATGTGGCGGCATTGCAATTACCTGGCTTTTCGTGGCGCATTCGCTGGATTATCACTAAAATTAACAGTGATATTATATCTTACCCTTACAGGCTGGCGCTTAATTATCCCCGGATTCCACTTCGGAGATTCCTTAAGCACCCTTACCGCCTCAGCATCAGTTTCTTTTGATAAACCCCTTATAACCTTAATGTCAGATAGCTTTCCTGATTCTTCAACTATAAATGTGAGAAAAACTCTCCCGGATGTTTTATTGGCTTTTGCAACCGGAGGATACTTTAGGTTTTTTCCGAGATATTCGTAGAACTTTTTCATTCCTCCCGGATATTCAGGCGTTTTTTCTACAGCCACAAAGTCGTACACTTTTTGAGCACTTACATCTACGTTTATCATCATCATTGTGATGAGTAAAACAGTTAAGGTTAGTAATTTTTTCATCGCTTTTGAGTTTAATTAAATGTTATAATTGAGCCAAAATGGGCGCAAGGGATTCCGCATCTCCATTGTTTTAATGAAGAAAGTATAAATAGATTAAGTAATTATTAAGATTAGTTTCTATCTACCGGTTTCTCGGTAACTTTTAATTTCTTTTGGTTTTTTGTTGTGATAATTACGACTCCATTAGCCGCTTGAGGACCATATTTAGCAATAGCGCTATCTTTTTTAAGTATAACGATGCTTTGGATAATTTCAGGATTTATCCAGTCCATACCATTCTTATCAATTTTTTGCCCGTCTAAAATGTAAACTACATCGTCAAAAGAATTCACTCCTTTTTCTAGTCCACGAATTATTATTTTTGGGGTGTCAGTCACACTTAAAGAATCTGTTTTTGCCGGCAGTTTAGTAATTTTAAGATTGGTTATTTTGCTTATGCTTTTTCTGCCTGGAAGCAGGCTAAGTTTTCGTTCCATCTCCAGGTTGGAGGCGCTATTCTTCCCTGATTTTGTTGTAACTAAAATCACTCCATTCACGGCTTCCTGTCCGAATAAGAGTATAGCATCATCATCTTTTAGTATTTTGATCTCTGCGATAGAATCGGCTTCAAATTTGCTGATGGCAAAGTCTGAATTTGACGTCTGCTTAACCCCATCAATAGCGTATATAGGTTTTTTTATACCTTTAACATTTAATCCAGGCGATTTAGAAACACTATCCGCTTTTTGGGCAAATGTATTATTGAATCCGAAAAGTATCAGTAACGTGGCCAGAAATATGTTTTTCATGTGTTTTATGTTTAAAATCCTGGTTTAATAAAGTTGGGTAGTGATTTATCAGCAGTAAGTTCTGAAATTTCTGGTTTTCTGAAGATGTTATTTTTGGCTTTTTTAGAAGTAATAATGAGTACGCCATTTGCACCTCTGCTTCCATACAAAGAAACGGCGCTAGCATCACGAAGTACAGAAATTGATTCTATGTTGTCTGTATTAATCGATTTTAATGCGTTTTTGCCTTGAGTTACACCGTCCAGAACAACTAATGGACTGTTATTTCCACCTATGTTTTTAACACCGTTAAAAGTAAGTTTACTATTTTCAGTTGATGGCGTATTTGGTTTTGTTTTTTCAGTTATTGCATCAAGTGTAAAGTTGATGTTTAGGTTATACTTAACCCGTACAGGTTTCCCATTTTGAATTCCCGGTATCCATTTTGGCGAGCCTTCTAAAACTCTTACAGCCTCTTCATCTGTGCCGCTGCCTAAACCCCTGGTTATTTTGATATCGGATAAATCTCCATCTTTTTCAACTGTGAAAGATAAAAATACCTTACCCTGAACGTTATTATCTTGTGCCGATTCAGGATACTTTATATTTCTACCGATGTATTCATAAAATTTTTGCATCCCTCCGGGAAATTCGGGAACTTTCTCAATACTCACGAAATCATAAACTTTTGCTTTTTCTACTTCGGTTACTGCCGGTGCTGTGTCTGGCACATAGCCTGTTACGTTAAGTTGAGATAGTGCCTTATGCCCTTTAATATTGCCAACTTCTTCATTTTGTATTTCAGAATCTGAACCATCTAATCTAAAGGCTACTTTTAGTGCGTATTTTCCGTTTTCGACCTCTTTAAAGCCTTTATAAGCTAAAATAGCTTTCATTACTTCTTCATCACAACCCCTGCCTAAATCAGCATTTGTACTTAGATCGCTGATTTTGCCATTTTTTAACGTAAACTTTATCAAAGCATTTCCTTGTAAATCAGCTGTTAGGGCATCTTTCGGGTATTCGATTGTTTTACCTAAAAATTTATAGAAATCTTTCCAGTCTTTTTCTACTGGTACATTTTTGATTATAACCTTTGTAGGCTCAGTAAACTCCACCGGTTTTGCAACCATTTCCTGAACCAACTCAATCGGTTTCTCTAAAGGTATCTGATCGGTTAATGAAATTAATTTTTCGTTTTTACGAATAGTAGCCGAAGACAATACTATAAACACCGCGAATAAAGGAATTGAAATTCCATATTTTAGTACTGCCGTTTTTTTCGATCGCTCTTTGTGGAGCATATAAATCCGCTTCTTAATTAAAGATTTATCAAAAAAATTGCTGGTTAAAGTATTTGGATTGATGCCGAAAGATTTACTCAAAATAAGCATTGCATACTCGGCTTTATCCCCCTGAAATTTAGCAGCATGTTCATCGGCCAGAAATTCATGGATGTTTTTAATAGTTTTTTTGTACAGATAAATTATTGGATTAAGCCAGGTTATTATTCCAATCAGCTCGAAAAATAAAATATCTATGGTGTGCCATTGTTTAATATGTGCTTCCTCGTGACTATCAATTATCTTGCTTTGTGGTAAGTCTAGATCGATAACTTTTTTTCCGAAAAAAGAGAAAGCAGAACCTTCTCTGGCATTTATAATAAGTTTTTTTACAGCCAGAAGATTTAAAATTAACCTGCAGAGGAAAAATAAAATTCCTCCACAGTAAATAATAACCAGTAAGTTTACCCAATTATAACCCTCATGCGATTCTGATACAATTGTGGCTTGTTGTAAAACAGTATCCCATTTAACAGTGGTGTAAACCTGTTGGGCTGCTTTTTGTTCGGTAAGCCACTCTAATCGGATAAATGGTATACAGAGTGATAAAACACCCGCCGAAACCAGATAAAAACGATTTAGCGTAAAGTAGGTTTCCTTATCCAAAAGCAGTTTATAGAAGCCATAAAATACAATCAGATATAAGTTTACCTGCAGAAGGTAATGGGCAAAACTCATCTCGGTCTGTGTTTAATCTTATTAATCATTTTTAAAATTTCATCAACATCACTTAAATCTAATTTTTCTTCTTTCACGAAAAATGAGAACATACTCTCTACCGAGTTTTCGAAATAATTACCTAATAATTTTTCGGTAGCGTGGCGTTTATATTCTTCTTTACTAATTAAAGGGTGATATTGGTGTGCTTTGCCAAAGGCTTCATGGCCTATAAAACCTTTTGTTTCAAGAATTCTGATGATGGTTGATACCGTGTTATAGGCAGGTTTCGGGAGGGGTAATTCGTCAATTACCTCTTTTACAAATGCTTTTTCCAATTGCCACAAAACTTGCATTATCTGCTCTTCGGCCTTGGTTAAATCTTTAATATCCATTTTTTTTTGATTATAGGAATAGACAAAAATGTGTCTGATATTAAAGTTAAAACTAATTTGTTAGTTAAGCAAGTTTTTGTTTAACTTTTTTAAAATTAAATTTTGATAAGGTTATGCTTAATCCCGTATACAACCAAGCCTGTCCGGGTTTTGATATTAAGCTTTGCAAATAGTGATTCCCGGTAGTTATCAACCGTTCTCGGACTAATATTCATTAAATCAGCAATCTCCTTGTAAGTATGTTCTGTACTGCAGTGTTGTAAAAAAGTAAGTTCCTTTTCTGATATAAGTGGTTTTGGATCCTCCTGTTTTAAAGAGAATAGTAATCTTCCAGAAACCATTTCATTAATGTAAAAACCCTTATCAATTACGGCTTTAATTGCAATAACTAAATCTGATGGTGTAGAACCTTTTAATACATAACCACCGGCGCCAGCCTTTAACATGCCAATTATTGCGTTCTCATCCTCATGCATACTCAACGCAAGTACGTTAATATTTGGGTTTGTTTTTTTAACATACTGTGTTGCCGAATAACCATCCATAATGGGCATATTTATATCCATCAAAATAAGCTGAACATTCGGATGTTGGATAAGCTGTTTTTGCATATCAATGCCATTTGTGGCTTCAAAAACAACATTTATTTCATCGAATTCTGATAAAAGATTAGCCAGGCCTGAGCGGAATAAGGTATGATCGTCTACAATGCCAATGGATAAAGATTCTGTTTGCATATTAAGGGTATGGGATTTCGATAAAAATTGATGTGCCTTTTTCAGGTGTTGAATTTACATCTATTTTCCCTTTTATCAACGCCACTCTTTTCTGAACTGATGCCAAACCCATACCTGTTTTTTTATTTCTGGCTTCTTCATAATTGAAGCCAATTCCGTTTTCTTTTACGGTTAATAATAACGTATCATTTTTTAAATATGTATCGATTTGGATTGAAGTTGCCTGGGCATGTTTAATAATGTTGTTTATAATTTCCTGCAATAAGCGAAGAATAATCAAATCTTTATCGGGTGAAGATGCATTAATATCGAGCAAATCATTATTAACATGCAGTTCGTAACCGCCAACTCTTTTGAGCCAGTTTATTTCCTGTTCAATTGCATTACCAATACCAGATTCTACAATCTGTTCGCCGTGTAGAATTTTAGCAAGCTCTCTTATTTCTTTAATTGATTTATTTACCAGAGAAAGTGAGTTGTCGATTTTTTCTGTAGCTCTTTCATTTTCTGGAATACTTATCGAGTTTAAGGTCAGGGTGGTTAGGCTTAGTAACTGGCCAATATTATCATGAAGTTCGGTTGCGATGGTTTGCATGGTTTGTTCCTGAACTTCTATATGCGTTTTCAAAATTTCTGATTCGAATTTCTGGCGCATATTTTCTTTTTCTACAAAGTGATTCTTTTTGTGTCGATTGTATGATCTGATGTACAGCAGCAATCCTATCGGCATCAATAGAAAAACTAATGATGCTAATATAATTAATGCGTTAATTTCCGTTGCCGAGCCCTGCATATAAATGAGTAAGTCCAAAAACCGTAAAGAAATACATTTAATAAACTGTATATAAAATATCTTATAGGGTATTTTCCAAAGTAAATACTTTGAAATAAGGAATCAAAAAAATTAGCTAATGTTCCACCGAAATAGAAGATTACAGCACCTCCAACCCACCAAAATGCAGGGTGAAATTTTAGATCTATATAATTTTCGTCTTTTAAAAGGAGATAAAAATACATTAGTCCGTATATCACAAATACAACTGACATAACACTTACGGTAAAGGCATTGTAACTGTTTATTCCATAAATTAAGAAATACCCAAAATAAATGCACAGGCATGCTGCATAAATGCAAACCATCCAAAGTTTGATATCGATGTATTTCCTTAAAAAAACGTAAAAGCCATAGGTGATGAAACTTAATTCTATGAGAATAAATAAGTTATAGATCGGAATATTGTTGTGGTAGATTCTTCCTAAAACCTTGCCAAAGATTTCTGTAAAAACAGCCAAAAAAATATAAAGTATTATACGCTTCCAAAAAGCACGCTTGTCTCCAATTAAAAATACCAACGCCGAAATCAGGCATGCTAATTCGGCAATCGTGGTTATAGTAAAAAAACGTAGCATTACAATTGAATGTGTGTTATTAAGAGCATACTTATGGGTTCATTAATTCACTGCCATCATCGCAAACTACAGGACATAAGTCTGAACGATTATCAGGATCTGTTGGAAGCGGTGCATCACCATAACCAGGTTTTACTGATTTTACAGCATGCCCATGCCCGTGGCCATGCCCAACTTTATCTACAAAGTAATCGGTTTTAGCTTTTCCGTTAATTACCTTGGTTACGACCAGCAATAGGGTATTCATCTCCAGGTATGAATCTGGTATCTTATCGCCGTATTCTAATTTGTTTATTGCATCAATGATTTCCCGGGTATATCTTCCGAAATAAATCCTAACGCCATCACCATCAAATTTTGCTACTTTTTCTGCTAATTGAGTAATTTGTTTTGCCGGAAACCAGGCTGCTTCAGTGTAAGTGCCTTTATCCGCTTTCTGACTTGCTCTATAAGCTGCGGTCATTTTTTTTGCAATATCAACTGGGATGGTGTTATCTGCACCATCTTTCGTACGAGGATTTTTAATCATGATTTGTTTGGATATTTAGTGTTTAAAAATGCTGATAATTACGCATTTTAACAACCGTTAAATTACCTTGTAACTTACCGTAAAAATACCCTGTTAAAAAGGGTGTTTATCACCTAAAACCTCTTTGTGTTGTTCGCTAAATTTGTTTCAACCAAACAAAAAATGATTTCTGGTGTGGTCGAAATTTTATTGAGATGAGCTAATCATTTTAAGTAATAGTGCTAGTCAAACCTACTCATGTTAATCATTAAAGAAATAAACTTCGGTTATTACAGACACGAAATTTTAAAACTCAGAAAAAATGTCTGGGAGCAAAATAACTTGTATCCTTTAAAAGATGTTTTAACTGCAAGTTTGTACGATGAATACGACGAATGCGCTTATCATTGGGCTGCTTTTGATAAGAATAACAATATTGCTGCCTCAGCACGCCTCTCAAAACACTTTAATTTAAACAGCTTATCAGGTCATCATTTATTTGATGATGCTGATGTGGCTGGTATTAGTTTTCCCATCGCTTGCTTAAGTCGCTTGGTTATTCATAAATCAGCTCACGGACAGGGCTTGGCAGAAAGGTTGGATAAAGAAAGGATACTTAAGGCAAAGCAACTGGCATGTAAATCTGTTTGCATGATTACTTACGGGCAAAGAACGAAAAAGATTATGGATGATGGATTCGAAGCTTTTCACTCATCGGTACTTACAAGTGCTTTTAAAACTGAAATAGAAAATAAAAGATTCCTTCCATTAGCATTTTACTACAAAGGCCTTGGCGTAGTTTAAAAATAAGGCTATGTATAGATATTAACTCTCTAAATAACGTTGCTGTCTGGATTTTAACAGGCTCGATCTCTCAAACTTTTAGCTGTAGTTAGGATTATGAAAAACAATCCCAAAGGATGGTCCCGATGAAAATCGGGACCTAACTTGTTTTATGGATTTTAGTTTCTGGCAGGAGCTGTTGTTCCTGTTGCGGCTGCAGGCGGTGCTGCAGGTAATTCTTTTCTAGGGATTTGAGCATCACGTTGTGATGTGTTATAAACAAAAGATGCAATAATTGTAGCAGCTTGTTTTAAATCATCTTCAACTAATCTGTCGTATGTATCCATATTACTATGGTGGGTACGTGTGTTGTAATCCATCGGATCTTGAATAAACTGGAAACCTGGAATACCAACAGCATCGAATGCCTGGTGGTCGGTTCCACCGGTATTGCTTACGGTAATTGTTGTAGCGCCTAAATCTGCAAAGGGCGTTAACCAGCTTTTAAATATCGGGCCGGCTGCTTCATTACCTTGTAAATAAACACCTCTGATTTTTCCTGTTCCGTTATCTAGATTATAATACGCTGATATTTTTTTCTGATCTGGGGTTAAAACCATCGTTTTAGGGTCGCCGAAATGTTTAGCTACATAACCTCTAGAACCGAACAATCCTTGCTCTTCAGAACTCCATAATGCAATTCGTATTGTACGTTTTGGTTTAAAATCGATGGTTTTTAAAATACGCATTGCTTCCATCATAACTGCAGAACCAGCAGCGTTGTCTGTTGCACCGGTACCAGCATGCCACGAATCGAAGTGACCGCCAATCATAACCAGTTCATCTTTAAGTTTTTTATCAGTACCAGGGATTTCTGCAATTACGTTATAACCTTGTGGGTCTTGATCGTAGAATGATGTTTTAATATCTGCTTCTAATTCTACATTTTTACCACCACGTAATAATCGAAGAATGTGCAGGTAATCTTCCGCTGCAACTTCTAATTCTGGAGAAACAGGTTTAGCATCCAAAGCATAAGAAGCACCATTGCTTGTAAAGAAAGTTCCTTGTCCGCCGCGGGCATAGGTTAAAATTAAGCCAACTTTCTCTTCAACTAACATGGCACTCATTGCCGCACGAACTTCACGCATTTTCATCATTTGCGCCATCATATTATTTGCCCCACCCGGACGTGGGCCTCTCTGGCCGCCAGCCACAGGTTTAGCCTCGGCCATTTTTGCCAGTGTTGTATCTGCATAACGGGAGAAATCTGGTCTGATACCACTTGTTAAAGGTGCACCAGCATCCATCATAACAATTTTCCCTGCTAATTTACCTTTGTATTTAGCTAAATCGGCAACGCTATCTGCTTTTATTAAGACAACGTTTGACTTAATCGGGCCATTTGTTCCTGGAGTCCATGCTTTTGGCGATGCAATAATTGCATGATAATACGGTAATGTAGTAGCGGCATAATATTTATCTACCTGCCAACCTTTACCAAAAGTGCCCCAAGCCTCTAAATGAGCATTTTTTAATCCCCAATCCGTAAGTTGTTTCATTGCCCATTCCTGAGCCCTTTTTAAACCAGGTGAATTCGATAAACGCGGACCGTTAACATCTGTAAGGTTGAAAGAAATATCCATTACTTTGGAGTTTTCTAATCCTTCTTTTCTAATTTTAGTTACAATTGCTGCATCAGGCGCTTCCTGAGCAAAAGCATACATGCATAAGCCCAAAGCAAATGCTGTTGTTGTAAATTTTTTTATCATTTTTAGTTAGGTTGGTTATTTTTTAACTAAAATAAGCTAAATTATAAACTATATGCTTTTACCATGATATTTTTACAAGAACTTTTATGTGTTTGATTCGGCGAAGTTTAACAAAAAGCAAAAAACCTGAGTGTATTAAACCTTATTGAAACGAAAAAGCCCGCAACCCCGGTTTTTCACCGGGGGTGGACTTGAAGTGAAAAGAAGGACCAGCGATGATTGAAATGCTGAAATTGCTTTTCGAAAAAAAAACTTTATTATTTTATACTTTTTTTAGATACGATGAAGTAGCCAATAATGAAGAGTACGATAGCGTAAATTAAGCTGGTGTAAACATCTTTGGTAAAAACTTCGAAGGCCAATGGATCGCCGCCTGGTTTTACTTTGGTAATTCTTAAAGCCAGGGCTGGCAAGCTATATGGAATTAGATAGGCATATTGCCAATTCAAACTTGCGGTTACTATGCCCATAATAGTGCCAACAAACCCTATACCCATTGGCTTCAAAAAATCGGCCCAAATCAAACTTAAAATAAATTGTAGCGATAATATTCCTAATGATGAAAGAAATAATTTTGCGTAAGAATTAAGAAGAAATGTTGATGGATTGTATTGGTTGAACGTATATTTTGGTACCAGCGCCTGAAGTAAATAGCCGAACCCAAAAGTTAATGCAGCAAATAGTAACAAGCACAAAAATATTAGCAAAACTGCAAATAAATACTTAGCTGCATAAATAGAAAATTTATGGAGTGGTTGTGCAAAAAGTGTTTTCCAGGTATCGTTTTTATGCTCTATGTTATTTACCGAGAAAGCCATAAAAATAACGTAAAAAGGCATAATAAGCATACCCATAACATTTAGGGTAGCGCCACTATAGCGGGCCCAAAGCATTAAACCAGGGTAACCCATTTTAAGTATTTTATCTGAACTTGAATAAAATCCAAAAGATACCAGACTGCAAATAATAAAGGGTAGTAAAATTGCGGCCCAAAAGGCCAGTGTTTTTCTTGATTTGTAAAATTCGGAAACTAAAGAAATGTATAGTGAGCGCATATTAGTTGTTTTTTGTAATATCGAGAAAAAGGTTTTCTAAATCTTTTCTTTGTTGGTAAAGACTAGAAACGATGAAGCCATTTTTTACCAAAAGTGTATTCAAGGTGCCACTATCTTTGGATGAGGAGAAGGGAACGAAAATTTTTTTATCTGTTCGTTCGATAATTTCATAACCCGAATTTGAAATTAATGTTGCTGCGCTTTCAATATCATCAACTTCAATTTCCAGCATTGGTTTGCTGAGCAAATGTAGTTCGTTTATGGTGCCCTGAAATAACAATTGTCCTTTATTAATAATGCCAACATGGGTTGCTGTACGTTCTATTTCCGCTAATAAATGACTTGAAACTAAAATGGTTTTGTTGTGTTTCGTTGCCAAATCTATCATTAGATTGCGAACTTCAATAATACCATTCGGATCTAAACCATTAGTTGGTTCATCCAGCAGTAATAACTCAGGGTCGGAGACAAGAGCTAAGGCAATACCCAGCCTCTGTTTCATACCTAAAGAATATTTACTTGATTTTTTATTTGCAGCTTCGGTTAAACCTACAAGCGCAAGCATTTCATCGGCTTTGCTTTTTCTTATTCCTAATAAGATGCAACGATTTATAAGATTTTCTTTACCGGTTAAATGCCCATATATAGCGGGTTGCTCTACTAAAGCGCCAACACGTTTTAGCGTTGCAATGCGGTTGCTATTAATCTCTTTACCAAAAACAAAAACCTGATCAGCAGGAGACTGAAGCAGGTTTAATAAAATTTTTATTGTGGTGGTTTTGCCTGCGCCATTAGGGCCCAAAAAACCATAAATGCTGCCGGTTGGTACCTGAAGTGATAAATCTTTAACTACGCTTTGATTGCCGAAGTTATAATTTAACCCTACAGTTTCGATTGCGAAATTACTCATACTATTTAAAAATAGCAGTTGCTTGTTTCACAATAGATGATGAAGGTTTGGCAGGTTTTACTACGATTTCTGCGTTATCATTCTGGTTGGTATTTACAGTTAGTGTTAAAACTATCATCATAAATACTGGCAATAATAAAAGTAAAAAAGGCGATGTATTGGCTAACTTTTTCATAATAGGTTCATTTATTTTAAGAGCGATGAAGCTATCAGCAGTAAGTGATAATTGATTTTTCGATATGTTTACTGTTGATGTTTTCATGGTTGTTTCGTTTTGATGATTCAAAGAAACACAAGAAAATAACGCTGCTAAAATCTATTATACCAAGTGTTAAAGATTATAGATAAACGGCCTTTTTTGGCGTTTGTCGATAAATTTTGCCAATTGGGCCGTTGGTAGAAAAAAAATGCCCGTTGGTAGATTGTTTAGCTGATAAGAATATTACTTTATTTATTTTGGTTGAATCATTTTGCAGGTAAAAGAACCTGCATTCCTATATTGCAAATATGAAAAAAAGTAAAGGACCTTTAATATTACATTGTTTTTTCTGGACCCTGGTATTGATGATGGCTGCGTTTATGGTCATAAATGGAAATGAACAGGCGACCATAAAACGACAATTAATCTCATACGGTGGCTTCGGAATATTAAACGTTTCGTTATTCTACATTAATTATATTTTTCTAATTCCAGAATTGATAAAAAAAAGGAAGAAATACGCAATTTATGTATTTGTATTTTTTTTACTAATCGTAGCATCCGCTTTAGTGAAAACTACCATCGCTGTTTTAAATCCAGAAGATATGATGCGATATCAAATGGAAGGTAAAAAGAGTGAATATTCCGTAAATCAATACGTTGTTGCCAAATTGTTGGTTGCTGGTTTTTTTTTAGTTAGCAGTTCTATTATAAGTTTTATTGTAGACTGGTTTTCGAGTCAGCGTGTACAACGTAATCTGGAGAGTGAGCGCCAGGAGATGGAGCTTCAGTTTTTAAAATCTCAGTTGAACCCACATTTCTTATTCAATTCATTAAATAATATTTATTCGCTGGCGTATCAAAAATCGGATAAAACGGCCGATGCGATAATGAAACTTTCTGAAATTATGCGCTACATGATTTATGAAAGTAATACCCCAACGGTTTCTTTAAGCAAAGAAGTAGATTATTTGAAAAATTATATCGAGCTGCAAAAAATCAGGTTTAAAGATGGTGCGTTTGTAGAAATGACTTTGAACGGTGAGATCGACGACCAGAAAATTGTACCCCTGATGTTAATTTCCTTCGTTGAAAATGCCTTTAAACATGGCGTTGTAACCGACCCTCTTGAGCCTGTTAAAATTGAAATCATTGCAAATCAGAAAATTCTTCATTTTAGTGTCGTTAACAAAAAGAACAACCAAAATAAAGATGCACAAGGAGGTGTTGGTTTAACAAATGTAGAGCGCCGCCTGCAACTTATTTATCCTGATAGATATAAATTAAATGTTGTAAATTCGGCTACTCATTACACTTGCGAATTAATGATTGATATTTAAACCGCGAACTAAATACCTGAATTTATTTACCTGTATTATTAAATTATAGCTGCCCAAGAAAATGAACCTAAACTGTATCGTTGTTGATGATGAGCCATTAGCGCTTGATATTTTGGAAGATTATATATCCAAAGTACCTTTTTTAACCATGGTTAAAAGATGCGAAAACCCAATTGAAGCTTTGCAGATTGTTCAGGGTGGTGGTGTTGATTTAGTTTTTCTGGATATACAAATGCCTGAATTAACCGGCATTCAATTTTTGAAAATTGCTGGTAACAAGTGCCATTATATTTTAACAACGGCTTATCCACAATACGCTTTAGAAAGTTATGATTTAAACGTTTCTGATTATCTTTTGAAACCAATTGCTTTCGATCGTTTTTATAAGGCAGTAGAAAAAGTACATAACCAGGCAAAGCCTGCAGATGCTGCACCGCCTCAAATTCAGCCTTTAATAACGCCTGCGCCATTTTCTGGTGCGGCAAATCCTGTGCAGGATTTTATATTTGTTAAAACGGAGCACAAAATTCAGAAAATTTACCTTCACGATATTTTATACATCGAGGGATTAAAAGATTACATCTCTATTTTTACCAAAGATGAGCGGATTATTACTTTACAGAGTATGAAAAAAATGGAGGAAGCATTGCCACAAACTCAATTTATAAGGGTACATAAATCTTACATTGTTGCGGTAGATAAAATAGAAAGCATTGAAAGAAGCCGAATTACCATCAACAAAAAGATAATTCCTGTTGGAGATACCTACAGAGACGAATTTTTTAAAGTTATTGGCAATAAAAATATATAAAAATACTAACTGGTTTGTTGAGCTAAAACCTTTCTGATTTCGGTTTCCACTTCCAGTGTGATTTCATTTGGCGTTTTTCCAATTGGCTCAACTGGTTTTAAAACCGTCCACTTTAATGCGTTTCCTGTTGTTAAAGGGAACATACCAAAGCGTACAATTTTCCACGAATTTTCTATCGCAACGGGCACAACTAATGCGTTTGGCACAACCTTAAGTAATGTCGCAATTCCCCCAAACTGGAAAGTTTTTACCTGTCCATCTTTTGCCCGCGTGCCTTCAGGAAAAATTACCGTGCTCCAGTTGTGCTCTTTCATCCTTCTTCCGAGTTTAATTATTTCTGAAATCGCCTGTTTATTATCTTTACGATCGATGTTTGCACCACCACCAACACGCAAGTTAATTGATATTGAGGGAATACCTTTAGTAAGTTCAATTTTTGAGATAAACTTTGCATGGTGCTTACGTAAAAACCAAATCAGCGAAGGGATATCGTACATACTTTGGTGGTTGGCAGCAAATATTATAGGCCTGTCTGTAGGTAAATCGTATTCATTTTTAAACGAAACCGAGTTGAATAGAAAAATCTGGCAGTAGGTAAGGAAAAAATTCAAAGCATCAACAGAAATTTTATGTGCTTTATAACCGAAAAGCTTAATGCAAATCCATTGTATTGGATGAAAAATGCATAGACTTAATCCGAAGAAAAAATAGAATATTGGGCTTAAAATGTAGCCGAAAAGCTTGCTCATTGATTGGTTTTATTACTGCAAAGATAATCATTCATTCGAATGTGGAAATTTGAAATCATAATTCACCATTCAACATCATCAATTTTGCTTTTAATATTGCAGCGACACTCATTGAATCTGTAATTTCACCGTTTAGCACCATCTTGTAAACATCGTCAAATAACATTTTTTTAACAACCAGCTGCTCCGTTTCTTCCGGCATTGCTACACCCTGAATTAAGCCTGTAGCAACGTAAATAATACTCAGCTCATCACTCACTGAATTTGATAGATGCATCCGCTGAATTTCTTTCCAGTTTCTGGCGCTCATGCCGGTTTCCTCAAGTAATTCTCTTCTGGCGCTTTCGATGGGTTCTTCTCCCAGCGGTCCGCCGCCTTCAGGAATTTCCCAGCTATAAGCTTTTAATGGATAACGATATTGACCAACCAACCAGGTATTATAATTTTCATCTAAAGGCAAAATACCAATAGCAAGATTTTTGAAATGTACTTCACCATAAATTCCTTTTCCGCCTGATGGATTTATAATCTGATGTTCAGTAAGCTGAATCCAGTTATTATTATATTTTATTTCACTTTCGAGCGTTTTCCAGGGATTGATTTCTTCCATGCCGCAAGATAGAAAATTGACGTTAATTTATTTTTTGGACAGGACATAAAAAAAGCGCCTTAAATTTCTCTAAAGCGCTTTATGTTATTTAGAAAGAACCTTCATCAGGTCTGTTTTCCTGTTGTTCGTCTTTTTTAGGTTTCTTTGTACTGTTAAACAATGTTTTTCCGAAGCGGTAAGAGAAGGTTATATTACCCATAGTACCTTGCATCTGGCGCTGAAAATCAACAATTGTCGAAGCATCTTCAGTTGTCATGCTCCATCGGCGAGTGTTAAATACATCTCTGACATTGAAACTTAATGAAGCTTTTTTGTTTGGGAAATCGTATTTCGCACCACCATCAATACCGTACATTGCGTTACGTTTTCCTTGAGCCATTACTTCTGGCGCACGGTAATCGCCACGTACCTGTACCGATACATTCTTTGCTACCGTTAAGTTACCAGTTAAGTTTGCGTTCCAGCTAAAGCCACTTGTTGTTGCAATATTAAAACGATCATCTCCAAAAAACTTGCTTTGGTATAAGTTTACGTTGGTGGTAAAATTTAGTGCCTTAACTAAATCGAACCGGCCAATTAATTCTAAACCGCTGTTAATTTGACGAGATAAGTTTTGAGGTGTAGAAGTGATGATTCCGTTAATATCTGGTGTGCTTCTTACCCTTTGGATTACATCATTTGTTTGGCGGTAATACAAACTCGAGGTTAACGTTACTTTTTTGAAATACTTACTATAACCCAACTCAAATGAATGCACATCTTCTGGTAATAGATTCGGGTTACCTGCTCTGTAGTTTAAGGGATCTGAAACATCCAAGAACGGGTTTGTGTCCCATGGTCTCGGGCGGTTAACACGGCGGGTATAGCTCAATTGAATTGTGTTATCACCCTTTAATTTCTGCGTTAAAAATACGCTTGGATACAACCTTTTGTAGTGGATATTTCCTGCGCTGGCTGTTAGCACGTTATTGGCATAACCTTCTAAATGTGTATCCAAACGGGCATCCTCAGCTCTCAAACCAAGCTGATATCCAAAATCTTTAATTTGGTTTTGATAGTTTAAGTAAATTGCATGAACCTGATCTTTACTATCAAAATTGTTAATCAACTTGTTGTTCTCAACATAAATATTAGTTGCTGTTAAAATCGAATCGGCATACTGCCCGTTATCTCCTAACCGGATTTGACTGCGGTAACCTGCCTCAACTTTTCCTGCTTTACCAACCGGTACTGTATAATCTGCCTGAATATTGTAGTTTGTATTGTTACCCGTGTTAAAAGTGCGTTGTAAACTGCGATTTAAATTTATCGCCGATCCATTTAAATTAGTAACGTTTGTATTATAAGTTTGGTCGTTATCATTAGTGCCGTAAGAATAACCAAAATTGAAGGTTAATTCTTCTTTGGGTTTTTTAAATTTCTGGTTATAATCCAAGTTTAAATCGTAACTGTTTCCGCTACCACTTGTAATGTTGTTTCTGTTGCTAAGCAAAACCGGGTTTAAGGAAGTGCCTAACTGGTTAATGCTTATTGCCTCGTTACGATCATTTTCTCTAGAATTAAAACCTCCTGATAAACTTAAAACGCTTTTTGGCGCAACATAATAATCAATACCTGCTTTTGCATTATGGCCCTTATCCAAAGAACTTGATGATGTATTCTGATTTGCGAAAGCTGTAGAACTTGTAGGGTTTTTATAGGTTATATCCTGAAAACCACCACCAATCCGGTTACCATAACGGTAGCTGTAATTTCCGTAAACATTTACTTTGCTGTTCTGAAAACTTAAGTTCGTATTTGCATTATAATTATCGCGGTTACCTGCAGTTAAAGCTACCGAACCATTAAAGCCAAGTTTTGTATTTTTCTTTAATACGATGTTGATAATACCCGACTGACCTTCAGCATCATATTTCGCCGATGGATTGGTAATCACTTCAACACTTTCAATTGAACTTGCCGGAATCGACTGTAGAATTTGTGCAACGTTTCCGCCGGCAATCAACGATGGCTTACCATCAATTAAAACTTTTACACCAGTAGAACCACGTAAACTTACATTTCCATCCATATCGGTAGAAACCGAAGGCACATTTTGGAGTAAATCGCCTGCAGAACCACCTTCGCTAACTAAACTTTGATCTACTGAGAAAACTTTTTTATCGATACCCATTTGGATAGCCGATTTTTGCGCCGTTACGGTAACATCTTTAAGTATGTTACCTGCGGCTGCATTCATTTTAATTTCGCCGAAGTTTAAATTCCCTGTAGCGGCAGTTATGGTCACATTATCTCTAACCATAGTTTGATAACCAACAAAGCTAATTTTGAATGTGAATGTGCCAACCGGTAAATCGGTCATGGTAAAAGCGCCATTAATATCTGTTTGCGCAACCTTAGCATTGGCTTTTGTTTCTTTATTAATTAAAACAGCCGTTGCAAAAGGAATCGTTTCTTGTGTTTTGGCGTCTTTTAGTACGCCGGAGATTTTCGCTTTACTGCCAGTTTGCGCAAATAAACTGAAGGAAAGAAGTAAAAAGAACGTAGTGATTTGTATTGTTTTTGATTTAAAAAGTCTCATTAAATTTTAAAAGTTTTATTAGTTTTTGTAAAGAGTGACAAAGAAACGGCAAGGAAGTTTAAAATAAGTGCCGTAACTATTTTATTACAGCGGTTTAACCGTAATATTTTTGTTGGTTTTTATTGGTCATACTTGCTTCGTTACGAAGCAAATAAAATTGCTTTCATCACATAATTAAAAAGTAAACAAAAATCATAAAATGTTACTTTTGCCTTATCATGAGTAAAAAGATATTGATTGTTGATGATTTACACCCAGTATTTAAAGAAAAGGCTGTAAAACTAGGTTACGAAGTTGATGATGAACCGAAAATTACCCGCCAGGAGGTGTTAAATAAAATTGCTGATTATGAAGGTATTGCCGTTAGAACTAAGTTTCGGATTGATGCCGAAATTTTTGCTGTTGCAACAAATCTAAAGTTTGTCGCCCGTGCTGGTGCAGGTTTAGATAACATTGATGATAAAATTGCTTTTGAGCGGAACATTCAATTGATAAATGCGCCCGAAGGTAATCGTGATGCCGTTGGCGAACATGCTATTGGCTTGTTGTTATCACTTATGAATAACTTCCGCCAGGCAGATAATGAAATTAGAAATCGCATTTGGGATAGGGAAGGCAACCGTGGGTACGAGTTGAAAGGTAAAAAAGTTGGTATAATCGGTTACGGTTTCATGGGGCAAAGCTTTGCCAAAAAGCTTGCTGGGTTTGAGGTTGATGTTATGGCTTATGATAAATATAAAACCGGCTTTAGTGATGCCTTCGCTCGTGAGGTTAGCATGGAAGAAATTGTTAAACACAGTGATGTATTAAGTTTGCACATTCCTTTAACCACCGAAACCAGGCAAATGGTAGATGATGAATATTTCTTCCATTTTAAAAAGCCAATATTCTTTATTAATACTGCACGTGGTGAAATTGTGAATACAAAAGCAGTATTGAACAATTTGAAATTGGGCAAGATTTTAGGTGCAGGTTTGGATGTTTTAGAAACCGAAAAATTTCCGGCGTTAGGTGAACAAAACTGGTTTGAGGAATTAAAAGCGAACGATAAAGTTATTTTAACGCCCCATGTAGGCGGCTGGACATTCGATTCTTATCGCAAAATATCAGAAGTATTAGCCGAGAAACTAGGGGATTTGTAGCGTTATCTTTTCCAGCTAATTTTAACCGCTGACATTTTTTCGTTTTCCAACCTGATTTCAGGATAAACCACGAAACCGTTTTTTAAATAAAAGTTTAACGGTGATTTATAAATTTCGCCATTCGTTTTTTTGGCTTCTTCTTTATCGATAACCCAGGCATTTAAAACAGTTTCATCTTCTTTCAGCGCATTTAATAATTCGGTTCCTTTGCCTTGCCCGTGAATTTTTTCATCAAGAATTATGGCGAACCATTTTTCATCATCTCGGATAAATTTGCAAGCCCAGGCCAGTATGTCACCGCTTTCATTTTCCAGGAGATAGTGAACAAGCTCCGATAAACCCGCCAAATAATTATCAAATCCGTTCGAATCAAAAAAGTTTAATGATTTTGGATATTCATCATTCCAGATAGTAGAAATTCGGGTTTTTTGGGCGGGCGTAAGGGAGGTTGTGGTGAGGAGCATTTCAGGTGGCAAAAATATTTTATTAACCGAATATAAATATTTAAAAATCAACGCTCAAATAACTTCTGTTTTTACTCAAAACCCATCCCAATTCAATCTTAATTTCTTAAATTGCCAATACAATTCTAACTAATTATATCATGCCGAAAGATCACTTTTACAAAACCACGGTAACCTGGACGGGCAATAAGGGCTCAGGCACAATGGATTACCGCTCTTACGACCGCGATTATTTAATTTCTGTAACCGGTAAAGCCGATATTTCAGGTTCATCAGATTCGGCCTTTTTGGGCGATAAATCCAAATACAATCCGGAGGATTTGTTGCTTTCTTCTATTTCGAGTTGCCACATGCTTTGGTATTTACACTTATGTTCTAAAAACGAAATTGTCGTAATCGATTATAAAGATGAAGCCGTAGGTACTATGGAAGAATCGGCAGATGGAAGTGGTAAATTTAGAGAGGTAACACTGCATCCGCAGGTTTTAATAGCCGATAAGGCACATTTCGAACTTGCAGAGTCTCTACATAAAGAAGCGAACAAAATGTGTTTCATTGCAAATTCGCTTAATTTTCCTGTTAAACACGAAGCAAGTTGCAAGGCGGAAAACAGCTAGCAGTTATAAGTTTGCAGTTGGCAGTTCTTCAAAACCGCCAACTGCAAATTAAATTATTTCACTTCGTAAACATTATCGGCAGGTGTCGCATCCATAAAAATACCGCCATCCAGTTTAATCGATTTTATTTTACGGTTGGTGTTAATCGTCATCGTCATTTCCTTTTGATTAACTTTCCAAACCGCAGGTGTTTTATGTATGGTTTCCGTTTTGCCCTCGGCATCGGTTACTAAAATATCAAAAGGGATGGCAAAACCGCCTTCATTTTTAATTACAAAAGAAGCCTTGCCTGTCGCGATTTGCGGTTTGGTTATCGCCAAATCGATATAATTGTTAGTAAAGAACCAGTTTTGAAAAAACCAGTTTAAATTCTGAGCTGAACCTGTATTCATCGAGTTGAAATAATCCCACGGAATAGGATGTTTGCCGTTCCAGTTGTTCATGTAATGATGAAGCGCTTTCTTAAATAAGTCATCTCCTAACATATCTTTTAATGCCAGGTAAGAAAGTGAAGCCTTACCATAGGAGTTGTTTCCATAACCAGAACCCGAAACTTGGTCTGACATCGAAATTATCGGTTGGTCTTCTTCAGCCGATTTATCATTAATATAGCGCTGAACCCTGAAAGATTTATAAAATTTATCTGCCGCTTCTTTGCCATGTTCTGCAATTCCGATTAAATATTCCAAAGTAGTTGCCCATCCTTCATCCATGTATGCGTAACGTGTTTCATTAATGCCCATGTAGAAAGGGAAATAGGTGTGTGCCACCTCATGATCCTGAACTAACTGCGCAAAAACAGGGTCGCCCGTGTCAGAATCGTTAACCATCATTGGGTACTCCATATCCGCAAAACCTTGAAAAGCGGTCATTTTTGAAAACGGATAAGGAACGCCCGGCCAATTGTTTGAGAACCAATTGAGGGCATATAAATTGTTTTTTACGGAATTCGGGAAATCCTTTGATTTTACATTGTACGCTGCCTGCGTGCTCACTCTTCTGTTGGCTTTTGCATCCACTACAACACTTGCCGCATCCCACAAATAGGTGCTGCTTAAACCGAAGCAAACATCAGTAATGTGGTTGGCTTTAAATTTCCACGTGTTCCAATCTTTCTGCAAAGTAACTTTGCCTTCTTTCAATTCCTGTTCGTTGGCAATATGCTGAATCTCATCCGTTACATAAGATTTTTTTAATCTTGAAGCAATCTCAGGCTGTAAAACTTCTTCAGGATTTAATAAATCGCCTGTGGCATAAACCACATAATTTTTTGGGGCTTTAACTGAGAATGTATAATCGTTAAAATCATTGTAAAATTCACCTCTATCTGTATGAGGAATCCTGTCCCAACCGTTGTAGTCATCGTAAACGGAAATTCTCGGGTAACTGTATGCTACGTAAAAAGTCGTTGGGTCAATTTGTCCCTCGCGACCGCTCTGTTTAGATAACGGGTAATCCCAATCAATTTTAACGGTGATTTTCGATTTCGGCGCCAAAGGTTTCTTCAACCTCACATTGCCAACAGTTCCCCAATCTTTTGCATTAACAGCAATGGTTTCTCCATCAACGGAAAATGCAGAAATATTTAAACCCGCACTTAAAAAATCCTGACTAACACTGCCGCTTCTGGGTGCGGTTGGCTTATGTAAATTATTTACAAAACGGATTGCAAGTGTTTTCAAAGTATCGTTGCTGTTATTGCTGTACACAATTTCTTCGCTTCCACTAACAACTTTTGAATCGGCATCAACCTTGATATCCATATTGTATTTGCCGTGGTTTTGCCAATAATTTGGGCCTGGTGCGCCGTTCATGGAACGTGTGCCTTTTGCATAAGCCGCTTTTATATTTCTGGGCATATAAAGTTCTTGCGCCGAAGCAACAGAACTTCCCAGGCAAGCCAAGAGGGCCAGAGAAAGTAACTTTTTCATTTTTTTCTGAATAATTTTGACTAAGCTAAAAATAATCGATGAATTTCTGGTGAAGCGACCTAGGATAATTTCCAGGTAGTTCCGGTGTTAAAATTCAGGCAGATTTTGCTAACCGTCGCACAATAAAGTTGGAGCATTAACTTGAATTTAAGCAAACACTTAATTATGATTTTTGATAATTTATAACGCCTGTAGTCATGTAAATCCACAAATCCTGAAAATCCATGGCCAAAATTATAAAAATCCTGCTCTTTTATTTGCTTTTGTAATTTCCACAATTTATCTTCGTTATAATTGAAGCAAGACTATGTAGGAAACCAACTATGTAGTCTTGTTTGTTTTTTATAGCGTTTGATTAAAAATTAATAGAGCAATGACAGAGGTAACGTACTACACACAAGAGGGGTTAGATAAATTAAAAGAGGAAGTTCATTATCTAACAACCACAGGGCGTCAGCTAATATCTAAAGCAATTGCTGAGGCGAGAGATAAAGGAGATTTATCTGAGAATGCAGAATATGATGCCGCAAAAGAAGCGCAGGGTTTGCATGAAGCCAAAATCTCTAAGTTAAAAAATACATTAGCTAATGCCCGTTTAATTGATGAATCTAAATTGGATCTATCGAAAGTTTTAGCTTTATCGATAGTTAAAATTAAGAATGTCAAAAACGGTGCGACCATGACTTACCAGTTGGTAGCAGAAAGCGAAGCAGATTTAAAAACAGGGAAAATTTCTGTTAAATCGCCAATTGCACAGGGTTTATTAGGTAAATCGGTAGGCGAGTTCGCCGAAATTGAAGTGCCTGCAGGTAAAATGCAGTTCGAAGTTTTAGAAATTTCAAGATAAGATATCCACATAAGATAAAATGGCGGAGGGGTTAAGCCTTAAGGTGTGTACCTCCGCTAAAAAAATCTTATACCTTCCACCATTAACCACCTACCTTTATGACCATCTTTTCCAAAATTGTTGCCGGTGAGATTCCTGCTCATGTTGTTGCTGAAACTGTAGAGTTTTTAGCTTTTTTAGATGTTCAGCCGCTAACTGCAGGCCATGTATTGGTGATTCCGAAAATCGAGGTAGATTATATTTTCGATATGGATGAAGACCTTTTTGTTGGGCTTTGGATGTTTGCGAAAATTGTGGCTAAAGGGGTTAAAAATGCTTTTCCCTGTAAAAAGGTTGGTGTTTCAGTAATTGGGTTAGAAGTGCCGCATGCCCATATTCATTTAATACCAATGAATAGTGTTAGCGATATGAATTTTGCCAAAGAGAAATTGAAGCCATCACAAGAGGAACTTGCAGCAGCAGCTGAAAAAATCAGACAAGCATTATTGGAGGAGTAGAAAAAAAGGCCGACTAACATTACATCAGCCGGCTGCTCTACCCCATCGTTCAACCCATTTTATTTTTAAGGTGCAGGTGCTACCGTTGTTGCGGCATTTAACATTGGCCAAAAACCTGGTGCTGGGCCCACACTCGAGCCCTTGTTTTCCCCTCGTTTAGTATCCTGACCAAAGTAATATAGCGGCCAGCCTTTGTAAGTAAGCTGCTTTTTGCCAAAAACATCAATTACAGAAATCATATCTTTTGTAATAATAGATGGCAAACTTTTAAGTTCTGCTTCGTAAACCGGCCAAATTGTATTATTACTTAAATCGGCTTTGGTAAAAGTGTTTTTGTTGTTTTTATCAGGAGAAAAAGCATAGAGCGTTCTTCCTGAAGCATCAGTAAAATATTTTGTTAGTCCAGTTCCTTCGGCATAAGTGCTGGTATAAAGTTTTCCGTTTAAACCTATCATTTGTGCATTGGCCAGCATTAAAGAGTAATCTGGTTTTGCCACAAACCATATTCCGCCAACCCCATCTCCCTTTGTATCTCCGGTGGCAACATCACTTTGATAATAATAGAGTGGATAGCCTTTGTAAGTGCTTTGTTTTCGGCCATCGGCTCTGGTAATTTCGCCAACTTCTGCAGGGTTAATGGTCAGATCTGTACTAATATCAGCCGAGTAATAAAGCGGCCAAACGGTTTCGCAACCGCCTGTACAGGTTGGTGTACCCGCAACATCATTAGCAAACATATATAGAGTTTTACCTGAATTATCGGTAATTATTGTGCCAAATTTTGCATCTGCCGCCAGTTGAATGCCCTTTTTTGGGGTCGTATTATCTGCACTTTTTTTGCAAGATGAGGTAATTACTAAAGCAATGCATAGCACAGCAAGTAGTGTTTTTTTTAAGTAGATTAGCATAACGATTTTGTTTAATGTTTTAGTTATTCCTGTTACGTTCGCTGCCCTTAAAAGGTTGCCCCAATTCAACCCATAATTTTTTAAATATTCCAATTTTTACAGCAATGAAAAAAAATATTTATTTCAGGCAACCTTTTGTTTTTTTATCCGTATGGTAATTTAGAAAGGAGAATTAGTGATCCCTAATCGCAATAGTGAACATGCTTTAGAAAGTTACATTAGCAGCTGTATTAGAAATGAACGGGAAGGGCAAAAGGCGCTTTACAAACATTTCTATGGCTTTGCCATGGGCATTTGTTTACGCTATGCAAATAACCGTTTGGATGCGGCGGGAATACTAAATGACGGGTTTTTTAAAGTTTTTAAAAATATTGAGAAGTACGAAAAAGATAAGCCATTTAAGGCCTGGCTTGGGCGAATAATAACCAATACGGCTATAGATTATTATAGGTCGAACTTGAAATTTGCCGACCATGCAGATATTTCAGCATATGATGAAATTGCACAGGAACAATCTGTTTATGCAAAGCTGGCTTACGAAGATTTGCTTGCTTTTGTTCAAAAATTAACACCTGCATACAGAACGGTTTTCAACCTTTTTGCAGTAGATGGTTACTCCCACGAGGAAATTTCGGAAATGCTTTCGATTTCCGTCGGAACATCAAAATCCAATTTATTTAAGGCCAGACAAAAACTTCAGGAAATGCTTAAAGCTCCTGTTTCTAATGCTTACGAGCGGAAAATGGTTGCGTTTGATGCAAACCAGGTGCAAGTGAATTTTAATACGAACACAAAATGAAAAAGGGTAACGATATAGATAATTTATTTAGAGAAGGATTAGAGCAGCCCGATATTCCTTTCAACGAAGCACATTGGCAGGCAATGGAGGAACGCTTACACCCCAAACCGAAACGCTTAATTGCACCGGTAATTTGGTTTGCGGCATTAAGCGGGTTGGCGGCAATGTTGTTAATCGTATTTTTTGTAATTAAACCTGCTGATAAAAAATCTGATGCAAACCTTGTTGTAAAAAAGAAAGCAGAACAAAATGGAGCAAACAAATCTTTTAATAATAATGAAAATGAGCTAAAAAAAGATTTAAAAATTGAGAAAAATAAAGGGTTGATTGATGAAGGACAAATTTTAACAGGTGCTGATAAATCAGAAGTTAGAAATTCTAGTTATGAAAATCAGGCTGGAAATGAAAACTTATCAAATTCAATTTTGGCAGCTTCTATTGTAAATAAGAATTCTTTGATAAACACCATCGCTTCAAGTGATATATCTGTGGTAGATAATTCATATAAAATGATTGCCTTTAAAGGAAAAACAACTTTTCCAAACGATTTCGGCAAACCGAAGGATAAAGTTGTTTTGAAAAAACCAGCCAGCAGACCGAGATTTGTTTTGAGTATTCTTGCTGCGCCTGATTTAACTTCGGTAGAATACTCCGGGCGAAGTAATCTAAGCGGAAGCATTGGTGCTGAACTAACCTTTTCCCTCACAAAAAGATTGAGCATAACAACAGGTGCCGCTTACGCCAAGAAAATTTACGAATCTGATTTTAGCTTATACAACCCGAACTCGTCGTATGTTTTCAGAACGCAGCCAACAAATGTTAGGGCCAATTGCGATGTGCTTGATATTCCTATAAATGTTAATTATAGGTTATTTGATGGGAAAAGAAACTCAGTTTCGGTAACTACGGGCTTATCGAGTTACCTGATGCTGAAGGAAAAATATAGCTACACTTATAATTCTCCATACCCTGGTCCTGCAGATTATGTAGTTAAAAATCAAAATCAGCACTATTTAGGAATAGCGAATATTGGTGTAGAATTTCAACACAAAATTAATAGCAAGCTGAGCATCAGTGCCCGTCCGTTTATGAAAATTCCTTTAACTGATATCGGATATGGTAACTCAAAGTTGTCATCAACAGGCGTGGCTGTTTCTATAAATATGAATTTATTTAGAAAATCAAATTGATTTTAGCGAATGCTTTGCACAGGCAGCGGTACAAAATCCGTTTCGCCTGGAACTGGTTTATAACTTTGATTTAACCATTTCGTTTTGGCCTCTTCTATCAAGGCTTTATCCGTAGCAACAAAATTCCAGTACATAAAACGTTCTTCGGGGAAAGGTTCACCGCCAAAAATATAAACCGTTGTGTTCTCGTGCATGTCGAATTCGCATAGCTTTGCATTGTTGGCAATCAGGATATGTTTCGGCTCGAAAATATTGCCTTCACTTTCAATGGCCCCTTCTAAAATGTATAATGCACTTTCGCCGAATAAATCATCGCCAATGTTTACTTTTTGCCTTGAAGAACTTTTTATTTCGATGAAATACAGCGGACTGTAAACCGGAACGGCCGATTTTTTACCGAAGGCTTCTCCTGCAACGAGTTTAAAATTTAAGCCGTTTTCTTCCCATTGTGGAATATCTTTTTCTTCAACATGAAAAAACTCTGGTTCCATTTTTTCTAAAGCTTTCGGTAGCGCTACCCATATTTGCAAACCATGAAGCATTTTGTCGGTATGCCTTAAATATTCCGGAGTTCTTTCCGAATGAACAATTCCGCTTCCCGAAGTCATCCAGTTTACCTGGCCCGGTTTTATAACCACATCATTACCAAGCGAATCTTTATGTGTGATTTCACCTTCAAATAAAAAAGTTAATGTTGATAAACCGATGTGAGGATGGGGTGGAACATCGAGGTTTTCATGGTCGTTCATTGCCGCAGGGCCCATATGGTCGATAAACGAAAATGGGCCAACCATTCGCTTTTCTCTAAATGGTAATAATCTGCCAACCATGAAGTTGCCAATGTTAGCCGGGCGCTCATCAATAATCAATTTAATGTTCGACATAGAATTTTCTTTTTTTGATGATGTGAATTTACAGAAAACTTCACAAAAATGTTCATTGCTTCGTACCCGGTAGTGGCAGAAATAAAAAAAGGCATCCCTTTCAGGATGCCCTTAAAACGTTTAAATATTTTAAACTAATTCTGCCAAAGCTTCTTTTGTGAAGCCTTTCAGCTCATCTGTACGATTAGCTTTAATTTTTTCTACCCATTGCGGATCAGCTAAAAGCGGACGGCCAACAGCAACTAAATCAAAGTCGCCCCTGTCCATTCTGCGAACCAATTCATCTAAAGAACTTGGTTGAGAACTCTGACCTGCAAATGCCCCGAAGAAATCGCCGTCTAAACCTACTGAACCTACAGAAATTGTTGCCTTACCGGTAAGCTTTTTAGCCCAACCTGCAAAGTTTAGGTCAGAACCTTCAAATTCAGGCTCCCAGAAACGACGCTGAGAACAGTGGAAAATGTCGATTCCAGCATCAACCATGGGTGCTAACCATTGCTCCATCTCGGTTTCATTTTTAGCCAGCTTGAAATCGTATGCTGCAGGTTTAAATTGTGATAAACGGATAATTAATGCGAAATCATCGCCAACTCTTTTTCTTATTTCTTTGATTACTTCAACAGCGAAACGGGTGCGTTCTGCTAAAGTTTTGCCACCCCAAATATCGTTACGGTTGTTCGTTGCGTCCCAAAAAAACTGGTCGATTAAGTATTGGTGTGCACCATGAATTTCAACAGTATCGAAACCCAGGGCTTTTGCATCTGCAGCGGCCTGGCCAAATGCCGCAATCGTATCTGCAATCGCAGCATCTGTCATTGCAACACCATTTTCAAAGCCAGGACTGTTAAAAGTTGAAGGGCCTTCAAATGGAGTAGCCGGAACCCAGCCCGAAGCATGATTGGCATGAATTCCCTGGTGCCAGATTTGCGGACCCATCTGGCCACCTTTGGCATGTACATCATTAATTACTTTTTGCCAACCTGCCAGCGCTTTTTCGCCATAAAAATGTGGAATGTTCGGGTCGGCAGATGATGAAGGCCTGTTAATTACGGTTCCTTCTGATAAAATTAAGCCAACTTCGCCTGCGGCTCTTTTCGCGTAATATTCAGCAACATCTGCCGTTGGAACACCTTCAGGTGAAAACGAACGAGTCATTGGAGCCATTACAATTCTATTTTTTGTACTTAATGTTTTCAGATTAAATGGTCTGAATAAACTATCTGTGTTCATATTTTTTAAAATTTATAATTCTGAATTGATGATTTTACTTAGCTGTTCTATACCTTCTTTATTGCGTTTGTAGTACGTCCATTGCCCAACACGGGTTGCATATACTAAATCGGCACGCTGTAAAATAGAAAGGTATTCGGATATTGTACTTTGAGATAAACCGGCTTTAGCCTGAATTTGCCCAACGCAAACCCCAATGTGCTCGAAGTCGGCATTTTGCTGTTCTGGAAAATTAATTTCGGGTTCTTTTAACCAGTTTAAAATTTGCAAACGGGTTTTATTTGATAAGGCTTTAAATATTTCTACGTTATCCATAAGGCAAATATATATCGGCTTTTCCCGATATGCCAATATCTAGATGCAAGTTTACAAAACTGTGTATAAACGATAGATAAACGTATTTGAAACGTTTTAAATAAATACGCAATCAAAAATTTTTGTTAGGATTTAAGTTAAACTAATTCTTACATTCGTTTAATCATTCTAACCAAATGTATAACTACAGATCATTTTCTGACAACGAACTGCTCGGTCTTATTCAGTCCGGAGATAAGTATGCTTTTGAGGAAATATACGAACGATTTAACGGTCTGTTATATATTTACGCTTGCAAATTGGTTACGGATAAAGAGGATGCCAGAGATATTGTTCAGGAAATTTTCGTTTACCTGTGGAGCAATCCCAACATCAAAATTAAATCTCAGTTATCGGCTTATTTGTACACCGCAGTTAGGTACAAAGTATTCGACTGGCTTGATAAGAATAAATCGAAATCAAATTATTTGTTATCGCTAGAAAATTTTGCAGACCAAGGCAATTGTATCACTGATGATTACATACGTGAAAAAGAGTTTGCATCCATAATCGAAAAAGAAGTTAGTTTGCTTCCACCAAAAATGAGGCAGATTTTTGAAATGAGCCGTCAGCAACATTTATCTCAAAAAGAAATTGCAGAAATTCTTCATCTCTCTGATAAGACGGTGAAAAAACAAATGAGTAATGCCTTGAAAGTACTGCGCCTAAAGCTTACGTCTTTTATTTCACTCGCGATTATCTTATTGGTTAGATAGCCGGCTTTTGCCGCATTAAAACCGTATAAAAAAAAATTAAAAAATAATTTTATTCCATCTACTACCTGCGGCTTAGTTATCCTACATGTTTATAATTAGCCAAATATATTATAGTGATGAATAAAGCTGAAGTTGAAAAACTTTTAGAAAAATACAACGCCGGACTTTGTACTGAGCAAGAAAAGGCGCTGGTAGAATCGTGGCATCTTGTTGAACTTTCAGATAAGAAATCTAATTTAAAACACGAGGATATTGTTGAAGCCAAGAACCAAATCTGGCAGGCTATTGAAGAACAAACCGAACTAAAACCAAAAGTAAATTATAAAACCTGGCTAAAGGTTGCAGCTGCGGCAGTTGTGTTGTTTTTTGTTGGCCTGATAATCAATAATCAAATTAAAAACCAATTTTCTGAGCAAATTTTAACTAAATCTAAGCCTGAGGCTATTAAGCCTGGAGGCAATAAGGCTACATTAACTTTGGCTGATGGCTCTAAAATTTCGCTTACAGATGCTACAAATGGCGTAATTGCCAAACAAGCCGGAATTAACATTACCAAAACTAAAAACGGAGAATTAATTTATACTGTTGTTTCGGCATCGGCGAAAACTAAAAACTTATACAATACAATTGAAACGCCTCGCGGTGGCCAGTATCAAATCAATTTGCCTGATGGAACTAAGGTTTGGCTAAATGCAGAATCATCCTTAAAATATCCTACTGCGTTTAATACGGAAGAAAGATTAGTGCAGTTAAAAGGAGAGGCTTATTTCGAGGTGGCAAAACTATCTGATAAAAAGGGCGCCCGGGTTCCTTTTAAGGTTAGCAGTGAAATTGGCGAAGGAAGAAACCAGCAAGTTGAAGTTTTGGGTACCCACTTTAATATTAATGCGTACATAGATGAACCAAATAACAAAACAACGCTGCTGGAAGGTAAAGTTCGAATACTGAATCTAGGCTCATTGGCATCGGGCATTTTAAAACCAGGACAACAATCTGTTATTGCAGCTTCATCGCCCTCAGTTTTGGTGCGCAATGTTGATGCTGAGGAGGCTGTTACCTGGAAAGATGGTTTCTTCAGTTTTAATGATGAGAATTTGCAAACGATAATGAATAAAATTTCCCGCTGGTACAATGTAGATATAAGCTATCGCGGAGCGAAAATGGATAAACTTTTTGGCGGAAGGATTTCGAGGTTTAATAGTGTAAACCAAGTTTTGGAAACTTTACAGGCCACAGGAGATGTTCATTTTAAAATTGAAGAAAGGAGGATTTTAGTTATGCCTTAACCTATACTTTTCTTCATCATCAGGATGATTTTTGGAATATAGCATAACTAAAAAAACCGGAAGCGCGGCAACGCTCCCGGCGAAAATTAGGGCTTATTCTAATCGTAAAATTGTGAGATACAACTATTTTAAACCTAACAACCAAATATATGAATTTTTATACTGAATGGTTGCCCAACCCAAAGGGCCGACTATCTAAATTATTGTTGATTATGAAATTGACTTTTGTCTTATTAATCACTACGTTTCTTCAAATCAGTTATGCTGCAAAAGCACAAAACGTAACGCTTTCAGAGAAAAATACATCCTTGCTCAGCGTTTTTCGAAAGCTGAATAAAAGCGTGGGTTACAGCTTTTTGTACAACACCGAGCTTTTAAAAGAAGCCAGACCAGTTAATATTGATATTAAAAATACGGATATTAAAGAGGTATTGAGACAGATTTTCAGCGAGCAGCCTTTAGGCTATACAATTAAAAATAACACCATCATTATCCATAAAAAAGCGCTGGATGGTTCGCCATTATTACTGCGTGCTTATGCTGATGTAAAAGGAAAAGTTGTTGATGAAACCGGTGCGCCTTTAGTTGGGGCAAGTGTAAAGGTTAAAGGCACAAATCAGGGAACTATTACTGATGCAACTGGTGCTTTTATACTAAAAACTGTTGAAGAAAATGCTGTAATTGTTGTTTCCTATATCGGTTATGAGAATAAAGAAGTAACAGCAACATCATCAAGAGATTTGAATATCCAGATGACACCACAAGCGGGCATGCTTGCCGATGCTGTTGTAATTGGCTACGGAACACAAAAGAAAAGTGTTGTTACGGGAGCAATATCTCAGGTAAAAGCAACAGATTTAGAAAACATGCCGGTTGTTCGTGTTGAACAATCATTACAGGGCCGTACATCGGGTTTGACGATTACAACATCATCTGGCCAACCGGGCGAAGGTGCAACCTTGCGTATTCGTGGTACAACTTCAATTAATAATAGTGATGCTTTATATATTGTAGATGGTGTTCAGGTTGGTGGTGGTATCGATTACCTTAACCAGGCAGATATCGAATCTATCGAGGTTTTGAAAGATGCGGCTTCCGGTGCAATTTACGGTGCAAGAGCGGCTAATGGTGTTATCATCATTACAACTAAAAAGGGCAGTAGAAATGGCAGAATGGCTGTTAACTATAACACCTATTTAGGCACGCAAGCGCCATCAAGAAAGTTGGATTTGTTAAATGCTACGCAATATGCTACAATTTATAACGAAGCTGAATATGCAAAAACGCCTGGTTTAACGACACCAAGGTTTCCAAATCCGTCGCAATATGGTGTCGGAACGGATTGGCAGGCAGCCGTTTTTAACAACGATGCAAGAATTCAAAATCACGAATTGAGCATTAGCGGTGGCGGCGAAAAATCTACTTATTACAGTTCTTTCGGTTATTTTGATCAGGAAGGTATTGTTGCAACAAGTAATTCTCAGTACAAAAGGTTTACAGCTCGTTTCAATTCGGAACATCAACTAACTAAAGCAATTAAATTCGGACAAACAATTGGTTACACCCGTACAAATTCAGTTGGGGTTGGTACCAACACAGAGTATGGTTCGCCGTTAAACAGAGCGATTAACATCGACCCGATTACACCAATTGTTGAAACAGACCCTGCAAAATATGGTGCTGCACCTTATATTGGCAACCCTGTGGTTAGAAACGAGGCAGGTTTTCCGTATGGAATTTCTCAGTATGCACAATCAGAAATATTAAACCCTGTTGCAGCTTTACATGTTGCCCAAGGTAATGGCTGGTCTGATAAAGTTGTTGCAAATGCTTTTGTCGAAGCCGAAATTATTAAAGGTTTAAAAGTAAGATCGCAAGGTGGTGTGGATTTGGCTTTCTGGGGAAGTGAAGGTTTCACGCCGATATATTATCTAAATTCGATAAACCAAACTACAATTACTTCTTATAACAGAAACTCAAATCGCGGCCTTTTTTATTCATTGGAGAATACAATCAGTTATAACAAGCAAATTGATAAACACAACATTACAGGTTTAATTGGTTACTCTTTCCAAAAAAACAGAGGTGAAACCCAGGGCGGAACCAAAGACGGTATTCCGGTAAATAATATCAAAGATGCGTCTTTACAATTTCCGGTTTCAAGAGCTAACGATGTTTTTTATGGTGGTGAATATTTAAATACCTTAAACTCGGCATTTGCACGGTTAACTTATAATTACGATGAAAAATACCTTTTAACAGGTATCATTCGTAGAGATGGTTCTTCACGTTTTGGCCCGAATAATAAATATGGATACTTTCCTTCAGCATCGATTGGTTGGGTAGCAAGTAAGGAAGATTTCTTCCCTAAAAATGATTATGTAACCTTCGTTAAATTCAGGGGTTCTTATGGTGTTGTGGGTAATGATAACATAGGTGATTTCAGGTATTTATCTACTGTAAGCGGAGGCCGCAACTATACTTTAGGCACTTCTGCAGGATTAAATAATGGCGTAAGTCCAGATGCTTTATCAAACCCTGATTTGAAATGGGAACAAACTTCATCAACAGATATTGGTGTTGATATGAGCCTTTTCGGCAACTTCACTTTAACTGCCGATTGGTACAAGAAAAAAACAACTGGTATGTTACTTCAAATTGCAGTACCAGGTTATGTGGGTAATGCTGGTCCGATTGGTAATATAGCTGATTTGTCTAATAAAGGCTTCGAATTAGAGCTGGGTTACACGAAAAGAATCGGCGAGTTTTCTTTAAAAGTTAATGCGAACGGAGCGTTTGTTAAAAACAATATCGATTTCCTGGGTGATGATAAAGAATATCTTGGTGGCCAAACGGTTACTCCTCAGGCTTTAGAAATTACCCGTACAAAAGTTGGCCATGCAATTGGGTCATTTTATGGTTATAGAAGCGATGGTTTGTTTCAAAATCAAACGCAGATTAATAATTACAAAAGCCAGTCTGGCGCACTTATTCAGCCAAATGCAAAACCAGGAGACATTAAGTTCATCGATTTAAATGGCGATGGTCAAATCAATAATGATGATAGAGAAATTATTGGCGACCCAACGCCTGATTTTACTTATGGTATGACCGTTAACCTTGCATATAAGGGTTTTGATTTAGTTGTACTTGGTCAGGGTGTTGCCGGCAATCAGATTTTTAATGCGTTAAGAAGATTCGATTTGCCAACAGCAAATTACACTACTGCTATTTTAAACAGGTGGACAGGTGAGGGAACAAGTAACACGATTCCGAGGGTAACTTTAGATGATACTAACCAGAACTACAGTCGCGTTTCGAGCATTTTCCTTGAAAGTGGCTCGTATTTCAGAATCAAAACTTTGCAGGTTGGTTATACACTTCCTAAAAAATTGGTTGCAAAAGCTGGTTTGGATAAAGTTAGATTTTATGTAATGGCAAATAACCTGGTAACATTTACAAAATACACAGGTTACGACCCGGAAATTGGTGGTGGAAGTTATGGTGTTGACCGTGGTTTCTATCCGCAGGCAAGAACTTTCTTCGCCGGTTTAAATGTTGGTTTTTAATTATTGGAAAAGATGAACAATAAAAATCTTAAAAGCCTGATGGCAATAGTTGCTGTTATGGTTGTTTTTGTTTCGTGTAAGAAGGATTATTTAGAGCTAACGCCACGCGGAACAGCTCTTGAAGATAACTTTTATAAAAATGAAACTGAAGTTATGCAGGGTGTAATTGCCGTATATGATGTTACCCAGTGGGGAACAACTGGTGGTTATACCATGAAAATGCCTTTGTTAAGTGCGGCATCTGATGACTGTTTTGCCGGCGGAAGTAACGCTTCTGACCAGCCGAACTGGGTTGCATACGATAATTTTAACATGAACTCGAGCCTTGGCCCGCAAGTTGGTTTATGGAATAAAAACTTTACAGGTATAAATCGTGCAAACGTTATCTTAAGTAAAATTGATAAAGCAACAACTTTAAGCGCTGCGTTTAAAACCCGTGTTACGGCTGAAACCAAATTTCTAAGAGCTTACTTCTATTTCGATTTAGTAAGATGGTTTGGCAATGTTCCGCTAATTACTAAAGTTTTAGAAACGAGTGAGCTTTACTCACAGGTTCAATCTACGCCGGCGCAAATTTACGCTCAAATTGAAAAAGATTTAAGAGATGCAATTCCTGGCTTGCCAATAACAATTTCTACTTCAGAAAAAGGAAGAATTTCTCAGGGTGCCGCAAAAGCACAATTAGGTAAGGTTTTGCTTTACCAGAATGATAATGCGAAAATGACTGAGGCTGCAACTTTATTTGAAGATGTAAACCGAGCTGGCAACCCTTACGGTTATTCGTTATTGCCAAATTACGCTGATATTTTTAACCCTGCAAATAAGTTCAACGCAGAATCTATCCTTGAAATTCCTCATTCTAATAATGCGGCCTGGACAGATTGGGGCTACATTAACGGTGGCGAAGGAAATGTTGGAACGCAGTTTATTGGTATGGATAGCTATAACGGTGATACTTATTCAAGCGGCTGGGGTTTCTGTCCGGTTACGCTCGATTTGGTTAATGTAATGAAAAACGACCCTCGCTTTGCAGCAACTATTATTGATGGTGCAGCATTAAAGGCAGCTGGCGCAACTTATAATGCCCGTTACCAAAACACCGATTATTTCATTAAAAAATATGCACCATTAAAAGCCTTCCGCTCGGCAAGCGGTGTTGCCGAACAAAACTGGCCGATTGATGAAATCGAAATCCGTTTGGCCGATACCTATTTAATGCAGGCAGAAGCTTTATTGAGAAGCGGAGGAAGTGCGGCCCGTGCTAAAGAGTTGCTTGATGCAGTTAGAGCACGTGTTGGTTTAGCTTCTATTCCTGCTACACTTGATAATGTTTATGCTGAACGCAGATTGGAATTAGCTACCGAAGGTCATCGTTTTTTCGATTTAGTTAGAACGGGTAGAGCTGTTGCAGTTTTAGGTTCTCAAGGATTTAAGGCTGGTAAAAGCGAATATCTGCCAATTCCGCTAAACGAAATTGAAGTTACCAAAGGTGGTATTAAACAAAATCCAGGTTATAATTAATCAGCATTTGACATGAAATTATTTAAAAATAAAATTAAAGTATCGCTCTTGCTTAGTCTGGGTTTGATGCTTAGCATTATGGTTTCCTGCAAAAAAAGTGAAACCACAAAAGACATTGGTGTGCCGCCTACGGCTGCGGAAATTCAGTTTACCTCAACGCCAACATCTGCTAACCCAAATATTGTGAGCTTTAAAAGCTTATATAACGGCATTAATGCCCATTGGGATTTCGGAAATGGTGCTAGCGCTGATGGAAATGATGTGCAATCATCTTATCCAATTGCAGGAACATATACTGTTAAATTAACGGTATTGGCTGACGGTGGTTCAGTTTCGACAACAAAAACCATTACTATAGCAACAACAAATACAAGTATGTTGAGCGATCCGGCATATACATTGCTTTCAGGTGGTTTATCAAACGCTGCGGGTAAAACATGGGTTATCGACCAAACACAACCTGGTCATTTGGGCGTTGGTCCAATCACTTCTCAAGCGCCAGATTGGTACCAGGCTGGCCCCAACGAAAAAGCCGGACAAGGTTTTTACGATGATGAAATGACCTTTGCTATGGGTGCATCATCATTAAAATATACCTATGCAAATAATGGAACTACCTTTGCAAATGCATCGAATGCGCCAGGCATTGGCGGTCCAACAGGCGCAAACGACCCAACGGTTAATTATACGCCGCCTACAAACTTAACATGGATTTTGAATGATGTTAATGGCGTAAAATACATCAACCTAAGCAATAATGGCTTTATTTCTTACTATTTAGGTGTTTCTTCTTATCAGATTTTATCGCTTACAGCTGATGAAATGTGGTTAAGATGTGGTGATAAATCGAATGCTGGAAATGCCTGGTACTTGAAATTGATCAGAAAAGGTTATGTGAGACCAATCGTTCCTCCGGTTCAGAAACCAATTCAGGCTGCTAATCTATCTGATGATTTCCAAACGGCGACAGGCATGGCTTGGGTAGCTGAAAATATGGATTTTAACAGGAGTTATGATAACCCAGCCCGTTTCCCGGTAAATACATCTTCGAAAGTAGCATATTATGAAAAAAGAACCGGCAACGATGGTCAGTATGGTAACATCAACATCACCATGCCTTATCGTTTTGATTTGGCTGCAAAAAATAAAATCAGGTTGAAAGTGTTTATCCCTGGAGGAAATGATTTTACTAAAGTTGCGCCAACAGTTTCTGTTAAATTACAGAATTCGTTATTGGGTGGTAATGCTTACACAACGCAGATTGAGATTGTGAAAACCATTACAGCAGCTCAATACAATACCTGGGTTCAGTTAGAATTTGATTACTCGGCTTCTGCCAGCCAAACATTGTACGATAAAATTGTTGTACAGTTGGGTGGAGAAGGACATCCAAATCCAGGTATATTCTATATCGACGATTTTGAATTTAAATAGTGTAAATAATAGCAGTTTGAAATTTTTTTCAAACTGCTTATTTAATTTTTTTTAAGATGAGGGATTTAGTGAAGTACTTTAAAAAGGAGATTTTGACAGCCTTTGCAATTGTTGTTGTTGGTTTAAGCGGATGTTCAAAAGGAACAGATGAAGGTGGCCCGGTTTATGTTCCGCCTGTGCCTGCTGGTCCGCCGGTTGATAAAAACTGGAGCTTTGAAACCACACCGGCCTGGGCTGATGAGTTTACTAATAGTGGCGCACCTTTGTCAGCCAATTGGGATTATGATACCGGTGGCGGCGGATGGGGAAATAATGAACTGGAATATTATACCAATACAACCAATAATGCTAGTGTAGCAAATGGCCTATTAACCATTACCGCCAAAAAGGAAAGCATGGGTGGTATGGGCTATACTTCCTCACGCATGGTAACAAGAGGAAAGTTAGATGCACTTTATGGTCGGTTTGAAATTAAGGCAAAGCTTCCGGCAGGTAAGGGAACATGGCCGGCAATTTGGATGTTACCAACAGACCGGGCCTATGGTGACTGGCCAAAATCTGGCGAAATAGATATTATGGAGCACGTGGGTTACGACCAGGATAATGTGCATTTTAGTACGCATACTGAAGCTTATTACTTTAAAATTAATACGCAGAAAACCATCACCAAAAAGATTGAAGGGGCAAGTACTGCCTTTCACCTGTACCGTGTTGATTGGACGCCTTACGCAGTAAGAGGCTACTACGATGATATTAAAGTTTTTGAGTTTGCAAATGAGGGTACAGGCTACAAAGCCTGGCCATTCGATAAAAAGTTTCACCTGCTCTTAAATATTGCAGTTGGTGGCGATTGGGGTGGCGCACAAGGGATAGATGATTCCATTTGGCCACAAAAAATGGAAGTTGATTACGTTCGGTATTATAAAATGATCGAAAAATAGATTCAGGTTAGTTTAATTGGAAGTCGCCAAGAAATTGGCGGCTTTTTTTGTGAGCATTAGAACGCGTTGCAAATAAAATCCACCTAAAAAAGGAACGGGGATAAATCATACCGACCTATCCCCGTCATCTAAATTAACGCTCTCAAATATATAAACAACCAAAAAGGCGATTTATTATATTTGGGAGAAAATTTTTTTATTTTTTTATGGCAGGCTTTTTTACTGCTGCCTTTACTTTCTTCTCAACAGGAGGAACTTCTTTAGCAACCTCGGCTTTTTTCTTAGCCGGTACTTTTGCTTTTTTAACCTCGGCTACTGTTTCTTCAGCCACTTCTGTTTTCTTTTTAGCAGGCGCTTTCTTTTTAGGTTCAGCAGCAACTTCCTCAGCAGCAACTTCTTTTTTCTTCACAGTTGCCTTCGCTTTTTTAGCCTCAACAACTGGTGTTTGTTTAATGTGTTCTTCTTTAACTTCAACAGCCTTTGGCGCATCAACCTGATTTAAATAATTAGCTAAAACCTGTTTCAAATAAACTTCTGGCTTTGGCATATTAATAACTGTCCCCGGCTCTTTATCCTGCGATTGCTTAATGTAAGCCGATTTAATCTTGCCCCAATCTTTAGAGTAAAGTTTAATAAACATCTCCACAAATTGTTCGTCTGTATATTTTTTAGCCAGCCTGCCCAGCACTGCCTGAATTTTTTCTTCTTTTCTATGTAATACCGCCATTGCTTTTATTTTGTACAAAGATAACCGATATTACACATAATCATCTAAATACAGAATTTAAACTTTCTTAGCACTTGTGAGTCACAACATTATGAAATATATTTTTGCAAAAATTATCTTTCTGATTGTATTTATTTTATCAATTGATACACTTGCCAAAGCCCAAGATTTTTCTAAAATTGATAGCTGGCTTCAGAACCATGCCGATGCAATGGGCGGAAGAGTTTATCTTATACTTTATAAAGATGGTAAAATCGTGTACAACAGGGGTGTGAGCAAACTTTCTGCTAAACAGAAAATGGTTGGTAGAATCTTGGCAAAAAGGCAAGCTAAAACGCCTGATTTCAGCGATTATACAGCTGTAACGAGACAGCAGATTGCAAGTTGCAGTAAGTGGCTTAGTGCCGCACTGGTAATGACTTTTGTTGATGAAGGTAAGCTAAAACTTAATGATACGGTGGGTAAATATCTTCCTGTACTATCAAAATCGGGTAAGGGCAATATTACCATAAGCGAATGTTTATCGCACATGACAGCTATAAAATCTCCCGATCTAAAAGAAAGTTTAAGTGCTATGCGCCAAGCCAATACCATGGATGACGCCATTAACATGATTGCCGATATGCCTTTGGAAGGAGTGCATGGTAAAGTTTTTCGTTACAGCAATACAGGTTTACAAATTGCAGGAGCGGTGATTGAAAAAATTAGTGGCAAAAGTTTTGAAACCTTGTTTGCCCAAAGGATTGCGAAACCATTAGACATGAAAAATACTGATTTTGGGAACGATAAAGTTGCATTACCGGCCGGTGGCGCAAGCAGCACGCCAAGCGATTATATCAATTTTCTAACTATGATTTTAAACAAAGGTATGTTTAACGGTAAGCGCATTCTATCCGAGAATAGTGTAAAACAAATGCAAGTTAACCGTATAAATAGCGGAGTTAAAATAGCTTATTCACCAACTGAGGCAGGGAATTTTGGTTATGGATACGGGGAATGGGTGGTGGATGGTAGCGATGCCAAATCCGGCAATTCTATTACCAGTCCGGGGTTATTTGGCAGTTACCCTTGGGTTGATAACCAAACTAAAACCGCCGGATTTTTAATGGCCTTTTATCTAAACAATAAAGGCCGGCATCAATATTATATCGAGTTAAAAAAATTGGTCGATGAGGCATTGAAATAGATTTTTTAATTGCTTTTGGATTAGAGACAACGTTTTTCAAAAAATCAACACAACAAAGATTAAGCCTCAGCTTCTTCTAAAACTACCTCGGTTCGCCTATTTGTTACCAACCTTTCACGATGTTGCAGGCCCCAGTTTCTCAACTCATCAATAACCTTTTCCAATGAGCCACTATATTCTGTTAGTTCGTAGGTTACCGTAACAGGCGTAGTTGAATATACCTTGCGAAGCACAAATTCATTAAGTTCTAAATCTTTCAGCTCTTTCGATAAAATTTTTGGTGTAATTTCACCTAAAGATTTCTGAATTTCATTAAATCGCTTCGGGCCATCTTGCAAGGAAAGTATTAGAGGTAATTTCCACTTTCCATTTAAAACATAAAGTGCATCTTTAACCGCGTTTAAACTAGCACTGCAACTTTCTTTAGTGTGATTTTCTTTTTTAAATGCCATTAAGTAAAGTTAAACACTTTCCTATTACGTACTACTATCCTCTGGTAAATAAGTATCATTTAGATAGTTATTTTTACAATGAAATTAATTAAATATTTTGGGCGTTACCCCAATCCGATGAAACCTGTAGAATTTCCATTTAGAACTACTCTGTTTATTAGATTCTTATATTTTCTCTAATACAAGATCGCTAACTGGTTTAACTTCCTTGGTACTTTTAATTTCTCCTCTAAATAATCTTCTGTAAGATAAACATCCGATAAGTACAGCAATAGCACCCTGAAAAAGCACGGTGTTTTGTGTGCCAATCAATTGGGAAATGCTGCCAATTAGTAAACCACCAAGTGGTTGCATCCCAAAGAAAGCCATAGCGTAAAAACTAATAACTCTGCCACGCATGTTTGGGTCTACAGTGGTTTGAATCAATGTATTGCTAATGGTAATTTGCGACATCATTCCGAAGCCGGAAATGGTGGCGAAAATTAAAGCTGCAGGGTAAAATGTGCTGTGAGAGAACAAGGCAAGTCCTGCTCCAAAAATTAAAGTATTTATTGCCAGAATTTTCCTGAGATTTTTACCGGGTTTTAGTGAAGCCAGAAATATCGCTCCCGAAAAAGCACCCAATCCAATTACACTATCAATCACTCCGAATGTTGATGCCGTTCCCTGGAAAATATCCTTTGCATAAACCGGAATTAAAGTGCTGAATGGCAGAACGAATAAACTTATCAATGCTAACATCAGTAAAATATATGCGATTGAAGGGGTTTCCTTAATGTAGGCAAAACCTTCTTTTAACTCGCCCAAAATGTTTTTAGTATGCGGTTTTGAAACGTATTTAGGCAATTTCATCATTAATAATGAACCAATAACAGCGATAAAGCTTACGGCATTTAACCCGAAACAAATATCATCACCAAGTTTTTCTAAGGCAAGTCCTGCTAATCCCGGGCCAATTAACCTCGATAGGTTTACCATTGATGAATTTAAAGCCAATGCGTTTGGTAAATCTTCCTTGTTATCAACCATTTCGTAAACCAACGACTGCCTTGCCGGCACATCAAAAGCATTAATTAATCCTAACAATGCGCTAAGGGCAATAATTTGCCACATTTCGTAATGCTTTGAAAAAATTAAAACCGTCATCAAAATGGCCTGCACCATCGAGGCAATTTGGGTTACCAGCAAAAGTTTGTATCGGTCGTACCTATCGGATGCCACTCCACCTATAAACGAGAAAATAAAGGAGGGAAATAAACTTGCAAAGAGCGTAAGCCCAAGCATAAAATTAGAATGTGTTTGCTCGTAAACTACCCAGCTTACAGCGGTTTTTTGCATCCAGGTTCCAATTAGCGAAACGGATTGGCCGCCAAAGTAAAGGCGGTAATTGCGACTTTTAAATGCATTAAATGTACTGATGTTCATAATTCAAGGCCATCTGATTAGAAATTAACCAGTTTCGTTAAAGGACCTATAGCTTCTTTTAAAATTAATTGTTCTTGTTCTGTGCAAACTTCTGCAATGGCTTTACCCAACCATTCATCGCGTTCATGTCTTACCTGTTCCAACATTTCTTTTCCTGTATCAGAAATTGAAATGTGAACTTTGCGTTTATCATTTTCAGATGCGGTTTTAGAAATCAGTTTAAGCTCAGCGAGGTGGTTTAATAAAGCGCCCATAGATTGTGGCGTAATTTTTTCCAAAACGGCAAGTTCTGCAGAAAGCAGATAATCATGTTGTTCTAATAAAACTAAAACTGAACGTTCTGTTTGAGACAGAACCGTATTTGATGGAGATAGCTTGCGCAGTTTTCGGTTTAGTCGAGCTAAAACCGGGCGAAGTTCTGAAGCAATTGAGTTACTTTTTTCTGTGCTCATATTTGTAAGTAAAACTTATAAGTTTACCTTACAAATATAGCGCAAAATTTTAAGCTGTGGTCATCAAAAAAAATTATTGACATTCAACAGATTATTTCTCTGGAAAAAGGCAGGAAAATTATTTCTTCCAGCCTTTTTGCATTTTCTTGTAGGCCTTTTTACTAATCTTCGATTTCTTTTTCGACCTCGATTTACCTTTCTTTTTACGGGCGTTGATATTATTGACAAGCGAATTTTTAACACCTAACTTATTTTTTTTAAGGCTCTTCTTCTTCTTGTCTTTTTTCTTGCCACCTTTTTTCTTGGTTGCTTTTTTTTTGTCTTTAGCCATTGTTCTGATTTTATTGGTTAACTAAATCATAACATCAAATTAGTGATAAAGGTTCCGGAGAAATATTACATGAGCTTTTTAACAAAATAATATGAGCCTATTAACAAAACAAAAGTTTGATAACCGCCATACCTTTGAATAAAAAAAGAAGATGAAAAGAGTTTGGTTTATAACAGGTAGTTCCCGTGGATTGGGAAGAAGCCTGACAGAAGCAGTTTTGGCAAAAGACGATTTCGTAGCCGCAACGGCCAGGAATACAAATGCCTTAAAAGATTTGGTTTTAAAATATAAAGAGCAAATTTTGCCCATTAGCCTTGATGTTACTGATTTTGATCAGGTACATCTGGCAGTTGAAACTGCCGTTGAGCATTTTGGAAAAATTGATGTATTGGTAAACAATGCGGGTTTTGGAATAGTTGGTGCTACCGAGGCTTTCAGCGATGAACAGGTTCGTTCGCAGTTGGAAACCAATTTGTACGCACCAATAGAAATTACAAGAGCTGTTTTACCTTACATGCGCAAACAAAAATCAGGGCGGATTCTTCAAATATCTTCAATTGGTGGAAGAGTAGGAAATGCAGGCGTGAGCATTTATCAGGCAGCGAAATTTGGTTTAAGCGGATTTAGCGAAGGCCTGGCAAAAGAGGTAGCAAGCTTTGGTATCTTCGTTACAAGCGTAGAACCAGGTGGTTTCCGTACGGATTGGGCAGGCGATTCAATGACTTACGCACCAAAAATTGAAGGCTATGATTTGGTAGATAAAAGGAGTGATTTATTCCAGAGTAAAGATTTTATTCCAACCGGCGACCCTGAAAAAGCTGTAAAAGTAATGTTAGATTTGGTTGAAAACCCACAACCACCTATTCATTTGGTTTTAGGCAGCGAAGCTATCGGGATGCTAAAACATGCTGATGCAACCAGAACGGAAGAAATGGAAAAATGGATGGAGGTAAGTTTATCAACCGACCATGATGAATCAACGAATTTTTTTGAAACAGACCTGGGTAAGTCTTTTTTAAAAAGGTAGATAAATGTAATTCATAAGGCGGGCGCATCCCGCCTTAATTTATTCATAAAATAAATCCTAATTTTATCTTATGGCCAACCACATCGAACGTACCGGAATACTTTATTCCTGTTATCAGCAAAAAAGTAGCGAGGGCGAACAATTTATACCCAACCACACTTTTGGATATGTGATTTCCGGTTCTTCAGAAATATTTATCGGGGGTAAAAAATATGTTTTCAATGAGGGGGATTTTCGGTTCTTCAGAAGAAATCAATTAGCAAAATACACCAAATTTCCAGCGGCAGATGGCCAATACAAATCGGTGTCGATAATTTTAGATCAGGAAACCCTCAAAGCTGTAAGTGCTGAATATGATTTGCACATGAGTGAGGTTAACCACGAAATTTTTGGTTTGGCACTAGAGCCGAAAAAGCTGCTGCTGAATTATATGGATTCGATAACACCATATTTAGAAAACCAAAATTCTTTTAACCCGGCGCTAACCAAACTAAAGGTGAAGGAAGCGATATTAACACTTCTACAAACCAACCCTGAATTAAAAGATGTTCTTTTCGATTTTAACGAGCCTGGTAAAATTGATTTAGAAGCCTATATGAATGCACATTATAAATTCAATGTTGATATTGCCCAGTTCGCCTACTTAACGGGCAGAAGCCTGGCTACTTTTAAAAGAGACTTTGAAAGAATCTTCAAGACTTCTCCAAACCGCTGGATTCAACAAAAAAGATTGGCTGATGCGCATTACTTAATAAAAGAGAAAGGCTGGAAAACATCAGATGTTTATATGGAAGTTGGTTTTAAAGATTTTTCTCACTTCTCTTTTGCTTTTAAAAAAGCTTATGGAATTGCACCATCAAAATTAAGTGCCTAAAAAAAAGCACCAACCATTTCTGGTTGATGCGACGTAAAAACCACTATGAAAAAATCTTATTTGCTCACTGTTGTAAGCATCGAGCTTGTAGTAAAAGTAGTTGCTGCAGTGCCTTTGGTGTAAGTGGCACCAGTAGATAGCCCATGGAAATTGGTTCCGCCTGCAACACTTCCTCCTCTGTAAATCGCATACGAAGTATTTGCAGCTAAACCTGGCATACTAAATAACATAGTCATTTTAGATGAATATGCTCTTGGAACTTTAAATGTAAAAACATCTACACCAGCTGAAGTTTCAACATGTATTAAGTCGTCTGCCGCTGCGGTACTAGAGAAAACCACTGCCCTTTGTGTGGTTACACTAGTTGTCGGATTACTAGTGGCACCCCCAATACCAACCAATGTTCCGCCTGTAATTTTGAATGTATTGTTGTCGCAATCAAAACCTTCTTCAGGCGATGTTGTGCCTGAAGAAACAATTAAGCCTCCATTAATTGTCATTGTTCCGTTAGAATCAATTCCATCGTTTGTGGTACTGTAGGCGTAAATATTACCACCGTTGATTACAATTTGTGTAGCTGCATTTAAACCATCATCATAAGCGATAGACTCTACTGTGCCTCCATTAATTGTAAGTATGGCTTTACTTTCAATGCCTTCAGCTTCTGTACCGGTTGTTCTTACATTTATGGTTCCTCCGTGTATGGTTAGGTTACCATCGCTCTTAATTCCCTTTGCCGAGGTATCATCACTTCCGTAAGTAAATTTAGCACCGGAGGTAGTAACAGTTACAGTCCCGTCATTGATAATTAAAGTGCCATCGGCATTAATTCCTTTACCACCAGTACCTGAGCTGGTAATGGTAATTGTTCCTTTATCCATTTGAAAATTGCCGCCCGCTTTAATTCCTGCTGCTGAAGAGATATCTTTATCAGTAGTATCATAGAAAGCATCGCCGGTAGTCGTTATACTCACATTTGCATTGGTAACCGTGAAATTTTTTCCGCTATTAAATCCTTTTGCACCTTTGCCAGAAACTGAAATCTTTACGGCATCCGTACTATTTATGGTTGTAGCACCTTCACTTTTCACGCCCATTCCTTTTTCTCCGGTTGTGGCAATGGTTACTGTTCCACCGTTAATTTTAACTGATGGGTCTATGGTTGTATCCGTTCCTTCGTATGATGCAGATAAACCATCATCAACACTTGCAATAGTAAGTGTTCCTTTGTCAATTTGAATGTAGCCTTCTTCTGCCTCAATTCCATCTCCTGATGAGCTAACACTTAAAGAGCCGCCCTCCATTTGAAAATAATCATTGGCATGAATACCATCCGAAACTGCACCGGTTACAGCAATATTTCCACCTTTTATATCAACGTAGTCATCGCTGCAAATTGCGTGTTTATAATTCCCTTTAACTATCAATCGCCCGTTTCCTGTAAAGATTAACTGTCCATTACTAAAAAATGTGCCCTTCATATCTTCCGTGCCATTTGCGGTGTAAGTCGATGCATCGATAAGGCGATTATTGGTTTCTCCAACAAGAGTTACTGTTGCTTTTTTACCCGATTGAATATTTATAGCAGGTCCGTTCGAACTGATTATATCGGCACCGTTCAAAACTAAACCAAACTTATAATCGCTATATATCTTAACCGAACCGCTGGTTGTGGTGCCAGAAATTACATAGTTAACCTCAGTACCCGGAATGGTAGACGTTACAGTTACAATACCATTTGTGTTGGCCACCGTTACACCACTCGATGAAAATGGGTTGGTAACCGTTGCCACATTGTTCGTGTATTTAATTAAAACTGCGTTTGCAATCGTGGTGTCCTTTGGGTTCGTTTCTATAGTTGCGTAAGTTTCGGTAGTTGTTGTGGTTTCATCATCGGAAGATGACTTTTTGCAAGACACAATTGCTACTGTTAGGATAAGGGCAAATGCAATACGGGCTATAAGTTTAGATGATTTCATTTCTAGTTAGCATTTAAAATATAAACTAATCTATATGCTCGAAATCAATCAAAATGTTAAGACTCTACGAATGGCTAAATTGAATCGATTAAAGTGTTAAATTTCGTTAACCGATATTTTAAATCAGAGTCAGGCTAAATCCGGCTTATCATTATATTTGAAAAAAAAATTATTCATGATAGCACACCACGTTTTATTCTGGCTAAAAGCCGACACTACCGCTGAACAAAAAGCGGCTTTCCGTAAAGGTTTAGAAAGTCTGGAAAATATTGAAGTTGTAAAAAAATTTCACATAGGAACGCCTGCCCCAATTGAAAGGGCAGTTGTAGATATTACATATACCTATAGTTTGATTTTGTTTTTTGAAGATTTAGCCGCACATGATGTTTATCAGGTACACGAAATCCACAAGGCATTTTTGGATGAGTTCCGCAGTTTATTCGAAAAGGTAATTATTTACGATGCGGCGTAAATAGATATCAAGTCATCATCCTGTGTTTATCAAAAGACTAGCACAGGATGATTCTTTTTATTAAACTTTCTTTGGAGGAAGATCAAAAGCAATGGCCTCATGCTCAAAATGGCCATTATGAGCACCATCGCAAAAAGGTTTATTTTTAGATAATCCGCATCTGCAAATCGAAAGAACCGTTCTTCCCTGCAAGCCATATTCGTTCCCGTTTCTATCTACGATTTCGAAATCGCCTTCTATTTTAACCGATCCGTTATTGTTAATTGTAAGTTTAGTTTTAGACATATTTATGTTTTGTTTCTGCAAACTTAGAATAATAGAATGTGCCGACATAATTTCATTTTAATTTAGAACCGTTCTCTCAATCAATAATTAATTCATTATGTTTTTTTTTAAAGTGTTAATAATCAGTATATTTAGATTAACTAAACATATTATAAATTTAATTTAGAAACATCATGGCACTTAATGCATACTTAACGCTTAAAGGCAAAAGAACCGGCCAGATAAAAGGGTCGGTGACTCAAAAAGGAAGAGAAGATAAAATTTTAGTTATTGCAGCTTCTCATCAATTAAGCACGCCATCAAATCCTGCAACGGGGGCGGCTTCTGGTCGTAGAATTCATTCGCCTTTTGTTATTACTAAAGAACTTGATAAATCTTCACCTTTGCTGTATAATGCTTTAGCCACTAATGAAGCCATAACAGAGTGGAAGCTCGAATTTTGGGGGCCTCAGGCTAAGGCTGCTACAGGTGCAGGAAATGAAGTTCAGAAATACACGGTAATACTTACCAATGTGAGAGTTGCTAATATTCATTTTGTTATGCCTAACACTAAAGACCCTGAATTGGTTAAATACGTTGAGTACGAAGAAGTTTCCTTTACCTATCAGAAAATAGAATGGATTTGGACGGATGGAGGAATATCAGCTGTGGATGATTGGGTTACAGTTTAAACGTTCAAAAAAAAGCATCAACCATTTCTGATTGATGCTTTTTTGTTGAAATCAATTTTTTATCTCCAGTCATCTATAAAATCCATTCCGCCCATGCCAATTGGTGCGCCTGGAGGCATTACCTGTGCTGGTTCTGGCTGAAATTTAGCTGGCGATTCTTCAAATTCTTTAATTTGAGATAAGCCATACAAAATATTTGCTTTTTGCTTTGGCGCCGCAGCACTCAGTTTGCCGTTCATCCATGATTTTAATTCAGAAATTTCTAGCAAAGCCTCGCCTTTAACACTTTCAGAGGCACGACTATTTGCCGCTAACTGCAATAAGTATTTTAGCGTGAGGTTGTTAACCATAACTTGTAGCTGCCCTTTGTAACCACTTGCCGGCTCAGCTTTCCAGGTTTTTAAAATTAGTTTTTCGATGACTGCAATTAGTCCGGGTTGTTCCGAATCCCGTGAATTGTACTCCACCAAACGCGAAGCACGTTCAGGATTCAATATCGAAGAAATGGTTTCATTAGCTGCAGCTTCAGCGGTAGCAATCGGGTCGAATGTTGGCCCGGTATAGCCACTAAAGGTTTCTGCCGATGCCGGATAACCTGAAGGACGTGGAGGGATTTTCTGTATCAAGCTTTCAGGTAAAGCTAATGCATCAGGACTAACCGTTGCAACTAACGCGTCAAACGCAGCCCACTGTTGTGCTGGTTCAACCATTTTAGTCGGTTTTTGTCCATCATTTTTTACTGCATGAGTAAAATATAAGCCACCAATGTTCTTTGCCACAGCTTCAATCTCATAACGGTGCAATAAGTAAATTGGTACTAAAACTTCTTCCAGCGTAGCCATTGGCGCATCTTTAACAATTGCCTTTTCAGAGAAATTATCTAACACCTTTCTGCGGATTTTCATCAGCCTGTTTAATTCGGTAATTGTGTTTTCGCCGTCTTCCCATTGATTAGCGTTTGGGTGTGTGTAGCCGCCAATATCGGGTATGTATTGAAAGCCTTGTTTTAAGGTTTCATTCATGATTTTATCCAGCTCTTCATTTTCATCAGCTCCCTTTGGGAAATCGCTGTAGCCCCACATAATTGCCCTCTTATCCCAGCTTCCAATTCCTTTTGCATAGGCATCAGATAAATCAATACTGCCATCTGCTTTTTGTTTGATACGCGGAAAAGGGTAATCCATTACCGAAGCACGCTCTTTCAAACTAGCTGCAAAATTATGGTTTAAACCAAGGGTATGGCCAATTTCATGCGCCGATAATTGTCTTATTCTTGCAATGGCCATTTCCTCCATCTCTTTACTTACCGGCTTTCCATCTGTATACGGTTGCAATAAACCCTCAGCAATTAAATAATCCTGGCGGTGACGGTCGGAGCCTAAGGTTACTACTCCTTTAATAATTTCACCGGTTCTGGGGTCGCTGTAAGAAGAACCATAAGAGAATGCCCTCGGACTCCCGGCACGTGTAATCCAGTTTACAACATTATAGCGAATGTCCATCGGGTCGGCACCCTCGGGTAACTCCTTAACCTGAAAGGCATTTTTATACCCCGCAGCTTCAAAGGCTTCATTCCAGAAAGCGCCACCCTCAATTAAGGCTTTTTTAATTGGGGCTGGTGCACCTCTGTCTATATAATAAACAATAGGCTTAACGGCCTCACTCATTTTTGCATTTGGGTCTTTCTTTTCTAAGCGATGCCTCCGCGTAAAGCGCTTAACCAGTGGTTCATTCATTGGCGCAGAAAAATCAGTATAACTAAAAAGCTGATAGCTGGAACGTGGGTCGAATTTGCGTTGCTTAAAATTGCCATCAGGTAATTCTACAAAAGACTGATGCATTCTAACCGTAACCGCATTTGCATCAGGGGCAATATTTCCTCTACCAGTAGGGGCACCGCCTGTAAAAGTTAGCATCGCTTCAAATTCCGTATTTTTGGGGAAATTTTTAGTATTTGGCAGAAATACAGCAGAGCGTGTTTCATCTACACGATAAATCCCGCCACCACTCGCTGCGCCTCTACCACCCGCACCTCCCGAAGAGGCGGGTGCGCCAATTGTAGCGCCTATATTCTGGCTATCGCGAATAATAAAAGGCGTTAAATCAATTAAAACTTTATCGCCCTCTAAAGCTACCGGAGCAAAACCCCAGATAACTGATTTCGCAAACGAACCTTCAACGGTTTTAATTTCATCGGGATTACCATTTCCGGCACGATAAGCTAGGCTTGGTTCCAGTAGAAAAACTTTTGGACCAACTTTGAGAAAACGGGTAACATTGGTTGAAGCGCCACCACGCTCGGCATTCCTTCCTGCTCCATCAGTTAAAGAGCTGAAGTAAAGAAAATCTTTATCAAACTCCGTAATTTCTAAGAATACTTTTCCGGTTTTTTCATCATAATAAAAGTTGAAATAACCTTCCTGCTTTTTGAAATCTTTGGTGAAAGCTGAAATGCTGCTTGCGGGCGTAGCAGATTGCGTTCGCCCAGCTGCCGGAACTGTTTGCGCATGCACAGGTTCGCACGCAAATAAAGGCGCAAGCATAGCTAAGGCGTAAAGTCTTTTAATCATTTGGGATAGTTTTGGTTTGGTTCAAGGATACAAATCAAAATTGTGCTGACAATTTTGCATTGCATAGCAAATATAATTTAAACCGTGATTAAGAATTAGTTAGTCGCGTAACTTTTTGATGGTGAATAAAATTAATTTATATGGTGACCTCCATAAAAGTGTTCGATCCAAACCGATTACCAACTTGCTGCTAGTGTTTTAATTTTTCCAAAAGTTACTCACGAACCAAATAATAGAAGTAATGGTTTATTAGTGCAATTAGTTAAATTCGATAATCTCCTTAAAGTTGCAACAACAGTTGGTTTTTGAAGGTATGGAACTTTGCGAACGCTTTTGCTTACACATTTTTTAGCTTCGTTAAGTTATTCATCTAAAAATTCTCTTATCAGGATTGATGTTGCCTTGGGTAATTTGCTGCCTTTAACGGCGGTGCAAATTTCACCTATGCAAGAACCATGAACACCAGGCAACACAGCTAGCGTTGCTCCTGTAATCAGTTGCGATATTTTTAAAGTATGTTCTACTGTAATAACATCTTTATCGGCAACAATAAGCAGCGTTTTGGCTCTTATAGATTTTATATCAGCATCACTGTAATCTTTAAAATTAATCATCCGATCTTTGTCTTTTTCAAACATCGTTCGCAAACTTTTTTCGTTTGAATTTACGTCTAAAAAGGCACTTTTTAGTGGTCCAGGCATATTATCAAGCGAAGCGTGTTGCATTCCATCAAAAAAACCAGCAATTAAGCCCTCCCTTTTGTAAACGCCAGAAATTACGACGATTTTATTTACAAGTTCCGGGTGCCTTATCGCAATTTGCAATGATGTAGTTCCGCCATTACTAAAACCAAGAATATTAGCCTTTTCTATTTTAAGGTATTTAATCAATGCAGCAACATCATCCGCATCCTGCTCAAAAGTTTCGGGGGTATTTCTGTCGCTTGTTCTACCATGTGCCTGAAGTTCTACGGCTACTATCTGGCCATAATCGGCAAGTAATGGAATTAAATTTCCAAAAGATGTTTCGATCGTTGAACCACCTCCATGAATCAAAATTAAAGGAATGTTGCCATCACCGTGGACTTCATAATACATTTTAATCCCATTTATGGGCGCATAAGCAGATTTCATATTCTTTTTCATGTTATAATTTTGTTGCGCACTTACTGGTTTCGACCATATAAATAAAAGCGATTCTATTAACATAAAAATAGTTATTTGGTGAAATAATCTGTTCATTGAAGTAGTAAATAAGCTTAATCAAATTTAACCGATATGCAGTTTTAAAAAAAGGTTTGCTCAAGACAAAGTTTGGGAGGTAACGAGACAAGCTTTTGTATGGATATTACAACAAGCTGCTGATATTTAGTATATTGGTTTAAATGATTTTTATGATTGAAATAGTTTTAGAGTTTTTCTACGGATTGTTTTCTATAGCCGGAGCAAAGAAGAATAAGGGCATTACAAGCCCTTTATTAATAATAGTCCTGGTTGGATGGTTCGTGTTGATATTTTGTTTGACTTTAATTTTTGGATAAAATCATTATACCTTAGGATAAATATTAAAGTAATGGCGCAAAAATTAGAAGTATGGCAACGAGGTCCCTTGCCTGATGTTATACCAGTTCTTCAACCAGTCGCCCACGCCTTACTACAGGCTAGGGAGGAAGTAAATGATTATATGTTTGAATTTCCTGTAGAATTACTTTGGCATCGCCCTGCTGGCATGGCCTCAACTGGGTTCCATTTACAGCATTTAAGTGGGGTTTTGGATAGAGTTTTTACTTATGCCAGGAATGAAAAACTTTCTGAGTTCCAATTTCAACAGCTTGGAGATGAAGGTAAGGACTCGGCAAATGGTTATACCGTTTCAGATTTGGTTAACAGGTTTAACAAACAGGTTGATATTGCCCTGAAACAAATTAAAGTTACTGATGAAGCAACTCTCGCTGATTTTAGAGGGATCGGTCGTGCGGGTTTACCATCAACGGTAATTGGCTTGCTTGTGCACGGAGCTGAACATACCATGCGCCATGTGGGGCAATTAATGGTAACTGTAGCCGTTGTAAAAAACAAGGGGATTTATTAAAAATAAGTATAATATTTTTTCTACGGCGATTCGTTTGAAGATCACAACTTGGGTTCTTAGTAATATCTGGCGGTTTTTTTTAAAATTTACAAAATTTACATTTTTATTTACAATCCAGATAACGCTGTCTGCAAGATAGCGTACTAGATTTGCTTATTAATTTAGAAGATTATTAAACGTATGAAAAAAAACATTTATGTGCTGATATTACCACTGGTTGTGGTAAGCGGACTCGTATTTGCAAATCGTGAAGTTAAAAACGAAACTAAGCCATTGGCTGCTTCTGAGCGAAAAGCCCGCATGGATTATGACAGGAAAAAATGGGAAGCATCTCCTGACGGTGTAAAGTATAAAAAATGGAAAGTTTCTTTGGAAGGTAAAAAAATCCGTGCTAGTCACGATAAAATAAGGAAGTATATAAAGGACTACACCAACATGGAGGCCGTGGTTACTTCCGTTACTTTTCAGCGTAAAAATGTAAAATCATCACAACCAAAATGGCTTATAGTAAGGATTGATGACGAAGAATATATGATGCAATATACACAGAGTGAATTTAAACAGTTAAATAGCCTCAAAGTTAATGATAAGATAACCGTAAAAAGCCACAGCGCAGGCTATTCACCTAATCATCCATATTTAATTTTATCGGGCGACCAAATTGAGAAAAATGGTAAGGTAGTTTTTGTGCGTGACTTTAGCAAGAAAGGCCGTTGTTGATTAAAATAACATGAATCAGCGTTCCGTTATTACTGCGTTAAATTTTTAAGGCTATTTTATTTGGGCAAAAATTCAAAGTGTATATAAACTAAAAATGCAAGTTTAATAGTTAAACTTGCATTTTCTTTTTTGTAGCCCGTAGGGGAATCGAACCCCTGTTTCCAGAATGAAAATCTGGCGTCCTCACCCCTAGACGAACGGGCCATTTTAATTTCCAATTTTGGATTTACGATTTAAGTAATCAAAATCAGTCAATCCACAATCGTATTTCAATTTGGTAGCGGGGACACGACTCGAACGTGCGACCTTCGGGTTATGAGCCCGACGAGCTACCAACTGCTCCACCCCGCATTATGTTGTATTTTTGAGGATATACCAACCTTTATTTTTTGGATAAAAAAACCGCTCAACTTTTGTAAAGCGGTTTTGTAGCCCGTAGGGGAATCGAACCCCTGTTTCCAGAATGAAAATCTGGCGTCCTCACCCCTAGACGAACGGGCCATTTTAATTTACGATTTCCAATTTTAGATTCAAGATTTAAAGTAATCAAAATCCGTCAATCCACAATCGTATTTCAATTTGGTAGCGGGGACACGACTCGAACGTGCGACCTTCGGGTTATGAGCCCGACGAGCTACCAACTGCTCCACCCCGCACTCTATACAACTCGTTTTTTCTGTTGAATTAAATCCTTAACTCTGTTTCCGAATTGGAATGCAAAGATATAATTCGTTTCTTTGTGCTGCAAATTTTTTTTAAAAAATATTTTAATGGCGCATAAAGCAGGTTTTGTTAGTATAATAGGTAAACCAAATGTAGGTAAATCAACCCTCATGAATGTGCTTGTAGGCGAGCGACTTAGCATTATTACCCCCAAAGCTCAAACCACAAGACACCGTATTTTAGGTATTGTAAATGAAGAAGAATATCAGATAGTTTTCTCCGATACGCCGGGGATTATCAAGCCAAAATACAGTTTGCAAGAGAGTATGATGAGTTTTGTTAACGGATCTTTAACCGATGCAGACGTACTCTTATTCGTTACCGATATAAATGAAGAACACGATGAAGAAGATGTTTTGGAGAAAATCCTGAATAGAAACATCCCAACAATCGTACTGATAAATAAAATAGATAAAGCCTTGCAGGAGCAGGTGGATGAAAAAATTTCTTTCTGGCAAGAAAAACTAAATCCTGTTGCAATTTATGCAATTTCAGCTTTGCATAACCATAATGTTGATAGCTTGCTGGATAGGGTTTTGGAAATGCTGCCCGAACACCCACCATATTACGATAAAGAAGATTTAACAGACCGCTCGGAACGATTCTTCGTTTCGGAAATTATCCGCGAAAAAATCTTTTTAAATTACCAGAAGGAAATTCCTTACAGTACCGAGGTTATCGTTAAAAGCTTTAAGGACGAAGAAATGAAGAACGGTAAAGGCGCAATGGTTAGAATTACCGCAGAAATCGTTGTGGAACGGGATTCGCAAAAAAATATATTAATCGGAACCGGAGGTAGTATGCTTAAAAAAGTTGGTACCGAAGCACGCATAGAAATAGAGAAGTTTTTAGATACAAAAGTATTTCTGGAAATGTTTGTAAAAGTGATTCCCGATTGGAGAAGTAAAAAGAACTACTTAAAAAGTTTTGGTTACGATAATTAACCGTACCTTTGCAGCCCGAAATAAATCGGTTAGTAGTTGATAGTCAATGGCTGATAGCCAAATAGTTTAAGCAGCTTGCTAAACATCCAGACCATTAACTATAAGCCATTAACTATCAATTTAGACACAACATGAGTAACATTATAGCCATCGTAGGCAGGCCAAACGTAGGCAAAAGCACACTTTTTAACAGATTAACCGAAAGCCGTAAAGCAATTGTAGACGATTTAAGCGGTGTAACCCGCGACAGACATTATGGTACTGCAGAATGGACAGACAGGCAATTTACGGTAATTGATACCGGCGGTTATGTGGCCAATTCTGAAGATGTTTACGAAGCCGCAATTCGCGAACAGGTGATGATTGCCATTGAGGAAGCAAGCGTGCTCATCTTCATGGTTGATGTAACCACAGGTATCACCGATTTGGATGATGACATTGCACAGGTGCTTCGCCGTAGCAATAAACCGGTTTTTGTAACGGCGAATAAAGTAGATAATACAGCGCTTCACAGCGAAATAAGCACATTTTATGGTTTTGGTTTAGGCGAGGTTTATCCGCTTTCATCAATGACTGGTTCTGGAACGGGAGAATTATTAGACGAAGTGATTAAACATTTCGAAGATATTCCTGAAGAAGAAAATCAATTGCCGAAAATTACCATTGCTGGTCGCCCAAATGTTGGTAAATCATCATTAGTAAATGCCTTAATCGGTAAAGAACGTAATATTGTAACCGCAAATGCCGGTACAACCCGCGATTCAATTAAAATTCATTACAACCAGTTTGGCCATGAGTTTATGTTGATTGATACCGCAGGTTTACGAAAAAAAACCAAGGTTAAAGAAAATCTTGAGTTCTATTCTGTTATGCGTACCATTAAAGCTTTGGAAGAAGCCGATGTTGTCGTTTTAATGATTGATGCACAGGAAGGCATCGAAAGTCAGGACATTAATATTTTCCACCTTGCAGAGAAAAACAAAAAAGGCATCGTTATTTTGGTAAACAAATGGGATTTGATTGAGAAAAACACCCAAACCATGAAAGCTTTCGAAGAAGAAATTCACGAACGTATTCGCCCTTTTACCGATGTGCCGATTGTATTTACCTCTGTTTTAAATAAGCAGCGTATTTTTAAGGCAATTGAAGCAGCGCTTGATGTTTATAAAAACCGTAGCAAAAAAATACCTACATCGAAATTAAATGATGTTATGTTGCCTTTGATTGAGAAATTCCCGCCACCGGCATTAAAAGGTAAACACATTAAAATTAAGTACATCACTCAAATTAATGCTACTTCACCAATGTTTGCGTTTTTCTGCAACTTGCCACAGTACATCAAAGATCCGTACAAACGTTTTATAGAAAATAAACTGAGAGAGAATTTTGATTTTTCTGGCGCTCCAATTCAAATTTATTTCAGGCAGAAGTAAGCAAGATTTGGTTTTAACAATATTTGAAAAGCAGGGTTCGCATTCCATATGGAAAAGCAGCCCTGCTTTTTGCTGCAATCTTTTTGTGCTTGTTAGTATAAGTTTATCGGAGATCTGTACCAAAAAGTATTTTCGCGGCAATCAGGTTTAAATAACTCAGGTCAGAAATTCTTATCTTCGTCCATGCAAATCCAGGTTTTAAATAGCCAAATTTCCGATATTGATGTTATTTTTCAATTCTATGATATGGCCATCGCTCACCAGAAAAAAGTTTTTAATAAACATTGGCAAGGCTTTGACAGGGCATTAATTGAAACTGAAATTAAAGAAAACAGGCAATTTAAAATATTGGTAAATGGAACAGTAGCCTGTGTTTTTGCCACCACCTTTAATGATAAATTAATTTGGGGCGATAAAGACAAAGATTCAATTTATATCCATCGAATTGTAACCCATCCTGAGTTTCGGGGCTATGCTTTTGTAAAGGAAATTATTAAATGGGCAAAAGATTTTGCATTTAAACAAGGCATTAAATTTATCAGAATGGATACCTGGGCAGACAATGAAAAATTGCTCGAATACTATACTGGATGCGGTTTTAACTATGTTGGTGTAGTTACAATGGAAAAAACCGATGGTTTACCGAAACATTATGAAGGTATAAGTTTAAGTCTCTTCGAAATAAAAATTTAATTTAATTCTAATTTCCAGGTAAACATACCTTCGCCTTCAGCAACTTTTATAAAGTTGTTCTTCTCCAAAACAGAGTAAGATGCAACATTATCAACCTCAGTTGATGCTGTAATTGTTTTTACGCCATCTTGCGCTTTTGCCCAATCAATTATTCGGGCAACGGCTTCAGTCATAAAACCTTTTCCCCTAAACGCTTCATAAGTTCCGTAACCAATCTCAATTTCTCCATTTGCATCCGGTTCACCCACAAAACATAAATCGCCGATCATTTTATTGTCCGATTTTGAAATCAATGTCCATAGTGTATTATAAAGATAGTTTTTATCCTTGTTATGTACGTTGGGTAAAATAGTTTGTACTAATGCATCTTTAAGTTCTGGAGAAATTTTTTTACCTGTAGGATTGATTTTTAACTCCGTTTCCAAAGAATTGTCATTCTTAATATATTTTAAAAGCTGATTGTGCGTAAGCGGGTGAAGTATTAGTCTTTCGGTTTCTATCATTTCGAAATTTTAGATACACGAATATAAAATTTTGAGTTTTTAGCCAACAGATTTAAAATTAAATTTTCATTAAATAAATCGGCGAAAGCATAAAGGATTTATTACTGAAGATTTGCAAGTGCCTGCTTAACTGCGTTATCATTTTGATTGGAGGCTTTGTAATAACCAACATCGCCAAGATAGTAACGGCAAAGAAGTGCTTTTAAATCGTTTAGGATAACTGTTTTAGCGTTGTAGAGCTGAAAACGATCTATGGTTACATTTTTACGTTGCAAAAAGCCAATAAAATCTCTAAAATCAATATCGTTTAAATTAAATACACCAATATTCTGTTCAACATAAGCGCCACTATATTTGCTGGTGAGTACATTAAACACGTAATCGGAAAGCACCTTTTTGCTCACTAAAGTACTGTAAAACTTATTGTAGCCAGTAGTGTCTAATTTTACAAAAATATCGGGTTGTATGCCACCACTGGTTTTTGGTTTTCTGGGTTGCGATAAATTTATACCGCCATTTTTTTCTATTGAATCTCTGAATGATGTTAAATCGCCGGTTAGTTCGCCATCATTCATTCGCTCATCCAGCTCATGTTTGTAAGCATCATAACCTTTCTTGTAAGATTTTTGAATACTTTTTCCCGATGGTGTGTAATAGCGGGCAATGGTTAGGTTTAATGCCGAGCCATCCTCAAAAGAGAACTGCTCTTGCACAAGGCCTTTTCCAAAAGAACGGCGGCCAACAATAATTCCACGACCTAAATCCTGGATAGCACCCGCAACAATTTCACTTGCTGAAGCCGTATTTTCGTTAATTAAAACTGCAAGTTTTCCTTGTTGAAAAGCCCCTGTTCCGGTTGAAAAGTAATCGGTACGCGGCTCATGTTTTCCCTGGGTGTAAACAATTAATTTATTCTCCGGTAAAAACTGGTCGGCCAGACCTGTAGCGGCGCTAAAATAACCACCGCCATTATCTCGCAGATCAAGAATGAGTTTCTTCATTCCTTTTGCCTTTAAGTTCGTTGCTGCCAATGAAAAATCGCTATCTGTATTTGCGCCAAATTTACTAATACGCACATAACCTGTTTCGTTATTTATCATGTAAGCAGCATCAATACTACTAATGTTAACCTTACCTCTTGTTACCATTACACGGTTTGGTAACGCACTTCCACTGTGCATTAAAAGAACATTTACGCCACTTCCGGCTTTGCCCCTAAAACGACCGCTAAGTTGATCTTTTGGTAAATTTCTACCACTTACAACTGCTGTATCTATACTCAAAATCTTGTCGCCAAGTTTTATTCCGGCCTGGTAGGCGGGGCCATCTTTTATCACGCCTGTTACCATCATGGTATCGTTTAGCATGTAATATTCTATACCCACACCTTCGAAATTTCCTTCCAAATCATCCTGCATGTTTTGTGCATTGGCTGGCGGAAGGTAAACACTATGTGGGTCGAGTTGGTGCAAAACACTATCTATAGGCAGGTTTTGAAACGAATCCGTGTTGATGTCATCAACGTAATTTCCATTAATAATGTGGAGGATTTCATCGAGTTTTTCGGAATTTTTAGCGGTTAGGGCCGAACTTTTCTCCACACCATAACCTTGATCTTTGATAAATCTTATACCCAAATACATCCCAACTATTAAAATTACAGAATAGCTTAAAGCAATCAGGATATTATTACGGGTGTTCTTTTTCATCAGCGTTATGCAAATTTATGAAAATTAGCGGGTTGATTAATTTTTTAACTACATTTTATAGTCTTTTGTTTCTAATATTTACTATTAATTAATCCGGTAAAATCCCTAGAGATATATTTTTGAAATTTTACGGTAGTTTTTAGAAAGAATTTACCGAATTTTATCAAAATTAAATTTATGGATAGAGTTACCGAGCACGAATCCAATTATAACAACATCGAAAAAATGTCTGTTTTGGAAGTTCTGCAGGGCATTAATAACGAAGATAAAACTGTTGCCTTTGCAGTTGAAAAATCTTTGCCTCAAATAGAAAAATTAACTTCGGCAGTTGCCGAAAGAATGAAAAAAGGCGGTCGTCTTTTTTATATTGGTGCCGGCACCAGCGGTCGTTTGGGTGTAGTTGATGCATCTGAATGCCCGCCCACGTATGGGGTTCCCTTTGATTGGGTTGTGGGTATAATTGCAGGTGGTGATACGGCTATTAGAAGAGCTGTAGAATTTGCCGAAGATGATGCTGAACAAGCCTGGAAGGATTTACAGGAATTCGATATTAATGAGAAAGATTGTCTGGTTGGCTTAGCTGCTTCGGGTACAACGCCTTATGTAGTTGGCGGCTTAAATACAGCACGTAAAATTGGTGTTTTAACGGGTTGCATTGTTTGCAATACCGGGGGGCCAATTGCTGCCGAATCTGATTTTCCTGTTGAAGTTGTTGTTGGGCCCGAGTTTATCACCGGTTCTACAAGAATGAAATCAGGAACTGCGCAAAAGTTGGTTTTAAACATGCTGAGTACCACGGTAATGGTTCAATTGGGGAGAGTTGTTGGAAACAAAATGGTAGATATGCAGTTAACCAATAATAAACTGGTTGACCGTGGAACGCAAATGGTTGCTGATGAATTAAACATCAGTTATGATGATGCCGCAGATTTATTGAATCAATATGGCAGCGTACGTAAGGCCGTAGAAGCTGGTCATTTAAACTTACGATAGTAAATTTGCAAATTACGATTGTATAGCCGAATATTAAATAGTTGATTTGCGATTACTTAATCTAAAATCGTAAATCCTTAAATTTAAATTATCTGATGCACGAGATAGAGCCTTATTACCAATGGAGAGATGAATACATTTCGGCAGAAGATGATCGTTCCCCTTTTTACAATACCGAATATTCCGAACTATACTTCGATAAACAGATATATAATTTCCTGCTTCATCCTCAATGGGATGAATTCGGGTCGAATACCCTTTATATGAAGGTGCTTTTCGCCGACTACGATAGAAGCTATGCGATTATAGAATTTATCGGCGAATGGAACGATGCCATTAACAACGATATTATGCTTTTAAAGCGTGATATTTTAGAACTTATGATGGATGAAGGCATAAATAAATTCATCCTGATTGGTGAAAATGTATTGAATTTCCATGCCTCAGATGATAGCTATTACGAGGAATGGTTTCAGGAAGTAGAAGATGGCTGGATAGTTGGCGTTAATTTCCAGGAACATGTAATCCGGGAGTTTAAAGATAACAGTATCGATTATTACATTAACTTTGGAGGCGCTTTCGATAATATGCCATGGCGTACTTTAAAACCGCTTCAGTTCTTTAAAAAAGTTGAAGAACTGCTGACAAAAAGATTGAATTAAAATATTTATTTTTATATAATTTAAATACACAAAACAAAAAATGGAACAACAAAATTATCAATATCAGGATAACAGTGTTTTCGTTCAGGAAAAATCTGTTTCCAAAAAATTCTTTGCAAACGTTTTCTTATGGATGTTTGTTGCGCTAAGTTTATCAACTTTCGCAGCTTATCTTTTTGGAACAAACGAGCAATTTATGCAGTATCTTATGACCATCAACCCTGAAACAGGAAAAGTTGGTATGTCGATATTTGGCTACATAGCAATGTTTGCGCCACTTGGACTGGTGCTATTAATGGGCTTTGGATTAAGTAGATTGTCATTGCCGGCATTAATCGGTGTTTTTGTGCTTTATTCTATATTAACAGGCATAAGCTTAAGTTTCATTCTACTTGCCTATACTTCAGGTTCAGTAGTGAGCTGTTTTGCTGGTGCGGCAGGTATTTTTGGTATCATGGCCTTTATGGGGTATACAACCAACATCGATTTAAGTAAGTTTGGGCCTATTTTAATGGTTGGCGTTATTGGCCTGGTAATAGCAAGTGTGGTAAATATGTTTATTCAAAGTGAGCAATTCAGTTTAGTAATGGCTTTCATTGGCATTGCAATTTTTACTGCTTTAACCGCTTATGATGTTCAGAAAATAAAACGTATTGGCGAAGGTATTGAAGCAAGTGGTGAACAAGTGTTAGCCGTTGAATCTAAAAAGATGGCCATTGTAGCTGCATTGTCATTGTACCTTGATTTCTTAAACATATTCCTTTTCTTACTTCGTATCTTCGGAAGCAGAAAATAGTTGTTAAAACAGAACAATATTCTAAAGGCTATGCACTATTGCATGGCCTTTGTAATTTTATTTGGCAGCAAAGCGATAATTTTTGGAATTGATAATGCTTTGTTGCATTTTTGTATGCTTATTAAGAAAGACGGAGGGATTAGACCCAACGAAGTCTTAGCAACCTGTAACCACACAAGGTGCTAAATTCTATTCTGCAAATAGCGGAAACAGATAAGTTTAGGATTACGATTCTCGTACCAACTTTTTAAATAAGCCTTTTTGGAGATGTAATATGTTTAATGTAAGACTTCGATGTGTCTTTTTATTTTCAATTTTCCATCCCGCATTTTACAAAACAAATGAGCATTAGAGAAGAACTAGAAAAACGTATTTTGGTGATTGATGGGGCGATGGGCACCATGATTCAGCGTTATACTTTAACGGAAGAAGATTTTAGAGGGGAGCGGTTTAAAAATCATCCGTGTGATGTAAAAGGCAATAACGATTTGCTTAACATTACACGTCCTGATATTATCAAAGCCATACATTTAGAATACCTGAATTCAGGTGCTGATATTATTGAAACGAATACCTTCAGTACACAGCGTATTTCCATGGCCGATTATCAAATGGAAGACCTTTCATACGAATTAAGTTTCGAAGGTGCCCGGGTTGCTAAGGAAGCCGTTACCGAATTTATGGCCTCAAATCCAGAGCGGAAATGTTTCGTAGCAGGTGCAATTGGTCCTACAAATCGTACGCTGTCGATGTCGCCAAACGTAAACGACCCGGGTTTTAGGGCTGTTTATTTTGATGAATTGGAAGCAGCTTATTACGAGCAGGTTCGCGGTTTGGTAGATGGTGGCTCTGATGTTCTTCTAATCGAAACCATTTTCGACACCTTAAATGCAAAAGTGGCTATCGTGGCCATAAAAAAATATGAAGAAGTAATCGGTCGCAAGCTCGAAATTATGATTTCGGGAACCATTACCGATGCTTCGGGCAGAACGCTTTCTGGCCAAACAGCAGAAGCTTTCTTAAATTCCGTTATGCATGCAAAACCGCTAAGTATTGGTTTTAACTGTGCTTTAGGAGCTAAAGAAATGCGTCCGCATATCGAAGAACTAGCAGCAAAAGCAGGCTGTTACGTATCGGCCTATCCGAATGCTGGATTGCCAAATGAGTTCGGTGCTTACGATGAACAACCCCACGAAACCGCACATTTGGTTGATGATTTTATCGAATCGGGTTTTGTAAATATTGTTGGTGGTTGTTGCGGCACCACACCAGATCATATTGGTTGTATCGCTAAAAATGCAAGAAAAGCCTCGCCAAGAAAAATTCCAAAAATTGAGCCTTATATGCGCTTAAGCGGATTAGAACCCGTAACCATTACGCCCGAAAGTATTTTCGTGAATGTTGGTGAAAGAACCAATATCACGGGTTCACCAAAATTTTCTAAGCTTATTTTAGGTGGCGATTACGAAGCTGCGCTTGCAGTTGCGCTACAGCAGGTGGAAGGTGGTGCACAGGTTATTGATGTGAACATGGACGAGGGAATGCTCGATTCGGAAGCTGCAATGACTAAATTTTTAAACCTTATTGCTTCTGAGCCTGATATTGCAAAGTTGCCTATTATGGTCGATTCTTCAAAATGGTCGGTTATTGAAAATGGTTTGAAATGCTTGCAGGGTAAAGGAATTGTAAATTCGATTTCTTTAAAAGAAGGCGAGGAAAAATTCCGCGAAAGTGCCCGCAAAATTATGCAATACGGTGCTGCGGTTGTTGTAATGGCTTTTGATGAGCAGGGTCAGGCTGATAATTTCGAACGTAGAAAAGAAATTTGTAAAAGAAGTTACAATATTCTTGTACACGAAATCGGTTTCCCTGCCGAAGATATTATTTTCGACCCAAATATTTTAACCGTCGCAACAGGGTTAGAGGAGCACAATAATTATGCTGTCGATTTTATAAATGCAACACGATGGATTAAGGAAAACCTTCCTTATGCAAAAGTAAGTGGTGGCGTCTCCAATATTTCTTTCTCTTTCAGGGGAAATAATGTTGTTCGCGAAGCGATGCACTCTGCCTTTCTTTACCATGCTATTCAGGCTGGTTTAGATATGGGGATTGTAAATGCAGGCATGCTTGAGGTTTATCAGGAAATTCCGCCAGAGCTTTTAGAAAGGGTAGAGGATGTACTTTTAAATCGCCGGGAGGATGCCACTGAGCGATTGGTTGAGTATGCTGATACGGTAAAATCTAAAGGGAAAGAAATTGTAAAAGATGAAGAATGGAGAAAAGGTTCTGTTGAAGAGCGGTTATCTCATTCTTTGGTAAAAGGGATTGTAGAGTATCTGGATGATGATGTTGAAGAGGCTCGTCAGAAATATGCAAGACCGATTCAGGTTATTGAAGGCCCTTTAATGGACGGAATGAATATTGTTGGCGATTTATTCGGCGCCGGTAAAATGTTCCTGCCTCAAGTGGTAAAATCAGCCAGGGTAATGAAAAAAGCTGTAGCTTACTTACTTCCTTTTATTGAACAGGAAAAATTAGATAACCCGGATCAGGACCAAAATTCATCGGCAGGAAGAGTATTGATGGCGACTGTAAAAGGCGATGTTCATGATATCGGAAAAAATATTGTAGGCGTAGTTTTGGCCTGTAATAACTTCGAAATTGTAGATATGGGCGTGATGGTTCCTGCGCAGGATATCATTAAAAAAGCCAAAGAAATTAATGCTGATATTATTGGTTTAAGTGGTTTGATTACCCCATCATTGGATGAAATGGTTCATTTTGCCAAAGAAATGGAACGTGAGGGTTTTACCATTCCTTTAATTATTGGCGGTGCAACAACTTCGCGTATTCATGCGGCCGTTAAGGTAGCACCAAATTATTCAGGTCCTGCAATCCATGTTTTAGATGCTTCGCGTAGTGTTACGGTTTGCAGCACGTTAATGAACCCCGATACAAAAGCAGACTATGTTGCGGGCATTAAAGCAGAGTATGAAAAGGCAAGAGAGGCACATTTAAACAAACGTTCTGATAAGCGTTTCAAAACTTTGGAGGAAGCCAGAGCCAATAAATTTAAAATAGATTTCAAAGAGAATCTCCCAGTTCCTGAATTCACGGGAACGAGGGTTTTTGATAATTATCCTTTGGAAGAATTGGTGCCTTATATAGATTGGACACCATTTTTCCATACCTGGGAACTTCGCGGAAGCTATCCTAAAATATTCGATGATAAAAATGTTGGTGATGAAGCCAAAAAACTTTTTGATGATGCACAAGTATTATTGAAAAGGATTTTAGACGAGAAATTACTAAATGCTAGAGGTGTTATCGGTTTCTGGCCAGCAAATTCAGTTGGAGATGATATCATACTTGAGGTAGAAGGGTTGAAGGCAGAGGGTTTTGAATCTCAAATCTCAAATCTCAAATCTCAAATCCCAATTCATACCCTTCGCCAGCAGGCAGAAAAAGTGGATGGGCAACCTTATTACGCATTATCAGATTTTATCGCCCCCGCAACTTCTGGAATTCAGGATTATTTTGGCGGTTTCGCAGTAACTACAGGTATTGGTATTGATGAACTTGTTAAAGAGTTTGAAGATAACCATGATGATTACAACAGTATTATGGCTAAGGCTTTGGCCGATAGGTTGGCTGAAGCATTTGCTGAGCGTATGCATGAACGTGTTCGTAAGGAATATTGGGGCTATGCAAAGGACGAAAATTTAAGTAATCAGGAATTAATTAAGGAAGAATATGCAGGTATTCGCCCGGCGCCGGGTTATCCTGCTTGTCCGGAGCATACAGAAAAAGGCACATTGTTTAACCTGTTAGATGCAGAAAAACAAATTGGTTTACGCTTAACGGAGAGTTATGCCATGTATCCAACAGCGGCAGTAAGCGGATTTTATTTCGCCCATCCAGAATCGCGGTATTTTGGTTTGGGTAAAATTACAAAAGACCAGATTGAAGATTATGCAACCCGAAAAGGAATGACAATAGAGGAAGCCGAAAGGTGGCTAAGTCCGAATTTGGCTTATTAACCCCCGGTCCCCTGAAGGGGAGGGATTAAATATTATACATTAAAATTAAAAGCCCTTTTAGGGGTTTGGGATATGAAAATTACAGACCATATAAAAAACGCAAAGGGTAAAACCTTATTCTCTTTCGAACTTTTACCACCAATAAAAGGGCAAAGCATTCAGTGGATTTACGATGCAATTGACCCGTTACTGGAGTTTAATCCGCCATTTATCGATGTAACCTCGTTGAGGGAAGATTACATTTATAAAGAACAGGAAAATGGTTTACTACAAAAGGTGTCATACCGTAAACGCCCGGGTACAATTGCAATTTGTGCTGCAATTATCCATAAATATAAAATTGATGCAGTTCCGCACTTAATTTGCGGTGGTTTTACCAAAGAGGAAACCGAAAATGCCTTAATCGATTTACAATTTTTGGGTATTGATAATGTTTTGGCTTTGCGTGGCGACGCCCGTTCTGCTGATACAGCATTTATTCCGACTAAAGGAGGCCATTGCTATGCTACAGATTTAATTGAGCATATCAAAAATCATAACGACGGAAAATTTTTACACGAAGATATAGAAACCTTCAAAAGTGACTTCTGTATCGGCGTTGCCGGCTATCCGGAGAAACATTTTGAAGCACCAAATTTAAATACCGATTTCAAATACTTAAAAAAGAAGGTTGAAATGGGCGCTGAATTTATCGTAACCCAAATGTTTTTCGATAACCAGAAATACTTTGATTTTGTAAAAAAATGCAGAGAAAATGATATCAATGTACCAATTATCCCTGGATTAAAACCAATAAGTACGCTTACACAGCTTAATGTTTTGCCTAAAATTTTTCACATTGATTTGCCTGAAGACTTAACCGATGCTTTATCTCACGCAAAAAATAATGCTGAGGCTAAGGAAATCGGTACTGAAGCCATGATTAAACAATGTAAAGAACTAATGGATTTTGGTGTGCCTGTATTGCATTTTTACACGATGGGAAAACCCGAACAAACAAAAAAAATCGCAAAAGCGATATTCTAACTTTTGGTAACGTCATTCTGACAGAACTTTAACGAATAATAGCTGTTTCATTTACGCAAGAGCACCTATATTTGCTGAAATGAAATCAGGTACTTTAAAATATATCCTAATTTATTGTTTTGCAATAACGCTGTTATTCAAAACAAGCGGGGTTGTTTCTGTTTTCGTAAATTCAATAAAATCTGTTGAATATTCAAGTAATCAGGATTCTACTGAAAAGGAAGAGAAAAAAATTGAGACAGAATATTTCGAAAGCTATTTTTCGGTTTTTCCTGATTTAAGAGTTCCTGTTCAACTAAAAGCAAAAGTATTATTACCTCATAATATCTTTTTTTCTGCCTATTTCCCTGAGGTTTTAACGCCGCCACCATCTTTAAAAGCATAATATTCAGCTTTTAACTCACTCATCTTTCCGAAACTTATTTCGGGAGATTCCTATCTGTATTTAATAATTTAAAATAAAATGAAAACTTCAATTTCGATGATGTTCGCAGTATTTTTAATTTCTGCATCATTAAAAATTAGTGCACAAGAGATTGCACAAACTAATATTCAACCATTAAACAATTCAATTTCTTTAATGTCGCAGCTGCAGCCGGTTAGCTTTACTTATGATGCTAAATGGGCTGATAAATTGAAACTATCTAACAAAACCCAAATGGGATTCGTAGTTACGGATGTTGAAAAAGTTTTGCCAGCGCTGGTAAATAAAACTGCCAAAGATTATCCTGTAGGTAAAAATGCATCAAGAAATGCAACGCTTTCAACTGTAGATTACGAAAGTTTAATACCACTTTTAGTGGGTAGTATAAAAGAGCAGCAACAACAGATTGAGCAATTAAAGCGTGAGCTTGATTCTTTAAAATCGAGAAATACAAAATAGGTTTTTAGTTTTAGTTTGGTTTGGCCGGGATATAACATTCCGGCCTTTTTTTTCATAATCTGTAAAAAAATTAAAATATTCGCATCGATACCAGCTTAAAAATTTAAGTTTATTAATCATTAATTTTTTATGAGAAATCAAGTAAAGCTTTTTTTTATATTTATTTTTATAGCAGCAGCAGTAGAAGCGCAGCAAAGTGTTCCCTCCGATATTCCGAAACCACAACGCGAATTCAGGGCCGCCTGGGTTGCTTCTGTAGCTAATATTAACTGGCCAAGTAAACCCGGTTTATCTACTCAGCAACAACAAGATGAAGCCATTGCTTTGCTTGATATGCTAAAAAAAAATAATTTTAATGCCGTTATCTTTCAGGTTCGGCCGCAGGCAGATGCTTTATACAAAAGTAATTTAGAGCCCTGGTCGTACTTTTTAACTGGTGTTCAAGGTAAGGCGCCGAAACCGTATTACGACCCTTTAGAATTCTGGGTTGAAGCTGCACATGAAAGGGGTTTGGAATTGCACGTATGGTTAAATCCCTACCGTGCACATCATATATCTGGTGGAGAACCCTCAGAACTTTCGGTCGTAAAGAAACATCCTGAACTGGTTTATAAACTTAAGCAGGGTTATTGGTGGCTTGATCCATCTAAAAAAGGAACCCAGGATTTATCAGCAGAAGTTGTGAAAGATATTGTTAAGCGCTACGACATCGATGGTGTGCATTTTGATGACTACTTTTATCCATATGCTGAATATAATGGCGGAGAAGATTTTCCTGATTCGACAAGTTATGCCGAATATCAAAATGGAGGCGGTAAATTGGCTCTTGGCGATTGGCGAAGAACGCAAGTAAATGTTTTTATCCAAAGGATTTACAAAACAGTAAAAGACGAAAAAAAATATGTGAAATTCGGCATCAGCCCTTTTGGTATCTGGCGACCAGGTTTCCCTGAATCTATAAAGGGTTTTGACCAATATGATAAATTGTATGCCGATGCAAAATTATGGCTTAACGAAGGCTGGATAGATTATTTTATGCCGCAGTTGTATTGGCAGGTTAATAATATTCCGCAGAGTTTCCCGGTTTTACTAGGTTGGTGGCAATCGGAAAATACAAAGCAAAGGCACCTTTGGCCGGGCATGAATAGCGGAATAGGTGGCGGAGAAAAAAATAGCGACGAAATCATAAATCAGATAATGATAACGAGGGGTATATTGCCTAAATCGCCCGGTGCAGCTCATTGGAGTATTGCAGCATTGCTAACGCACGAAAGTTTACGAAATGATTTACTTAAAGGGCCTTATAAAGAGGAAGCTTTGGTTCCCGCATCGCCATGGTTAGATAATGAAAAGCCATTATCGCCAAAAGTAAATGCTAAAGATCGGGATTCGGACATTTATATAGAGTGGAGCCCTGCGAACAGGCGTGACGATTTTAAATATATCGTTTATACCAATTATGGAGGCAAATGGGCTTATAAGATACTAAATTACAAAAGCAGGTTCTTACTTGTTCCTAAAGTAATCTTCGCCGATGCTGCAAAATTAATTAAGCAGGATTTACAAGGAATCGCGGTAACCGCGATAGATAGAACTGGAAATGAAAGCGCTTTAGAGGTAATTAATATTGTTAAGTAAAATTTACCAGGTAAATTCATTCAGTGCTTTTCTATAATTTTCTTCGTCAAACCGATATAAATTAGGGGCTTTATGTGCCCCACCTTTCCTGGGTTCATCAAGTTTAATGAGGATGTTATAGCGCATTATTTTACGGTAAAAATTGCCACGATTTAGCTTTTGCCCTAAAATTGTTTCGTAAAGTTTTTGTAATTCGGGCATGGTAAAGGTTTCGGGTAGCAAATTATAGCCAATGGGCTTGTAGCTTATTTGTTCGCGTAAAGTAGATAATGCTTTTTTAACAATTATGCTGTGATCCATAACCATCTTTGGTACATGGTCTATAGAAACCCATTCGCATACGTCAGAATAATCATCGGCAACTGGTATAACCTTTGAATGGTCTACCAGCGCATAATATCCTAAAGTTATAAATCGTTGTTTATGCCATAAGTCATCCGGGTAATCCTTAAAATAATTTTCAGACCGGTTTAGATCACCAAAAGCCCCGAAAACATTCAGAAAAATTTTATCAACGCCGCTTCGTTCCAATAATATTCGGTTTGCAGCTTCATCAAGAGATTCATTTTTATTTACGTAACCGCCAGGTAACATCCAGTTCTCCTCGCCTTTCAGCTTTAACATCAAAACATTTAAACAATTATTATTGAAGCCAAAAACGACACAATCAATAGAAATGTGAGGTAATGCTTTATCCCACAGTTCGGCGCTGGCATCTTGAATCTTTTGAATAATCATCTTTTAAAATAATGTTTAAGGACATCTAAATTAATAATTTGTTTTTCTTATTTGAACACATTGATATTGATTCTTTATGAAGCGATAAGTTGGATGTAATTTTAATTTCAGCTAATCGTGCTATTTAGTTGCTTTGGACATTATAGCATAGGCTTTAAACGCTCCGGTTAATAAGAAAGGTAAATAGATTCTGTCAATCGGCCATTATTAAGCGTATCGTTTCTGCCGAAAATGAAAGATTAAAGTCATATTATCGGCCTAATTACAAGGTAGAATTATTAATATATAAACATTTTAGGCGCATCTGTTTGATACACAGAAAGTTTCTGCAACGTTGCTGGAATAACCTCAATTTTTGTTTATGTAGCAATTGTATTATAAAATGGATAGAAACTTAATAAAGCTGTTTCTTTGGTATTGAAATAGTGGCGTTGGTGGTTAGCTGACATGCGTTTTCAATTTCATAAAACAACTTTTTATATACAATAATGAATAATAACATGGCCGAGAGCAAGTCTAAACCCAACTATGCCGTTCCTTTAGTTACGATAACACTTTTGTTTTTTATGTGGGGTTTTATTACCTGCATGAACGATATTTTAATTCCTTACTTGAAACAACTTTTTAAGCTGAGTTTTTTCGAATCGATGTTGGTACAGTTTTGCTTTTTTGGGGCTTATTTTGTAGGCTCTTTAATTTATTTTATAATTTCTTATACCAAAGGCGATCCAATTAACAAAGTCGGTTATAAAAAAGGCATCCTTTTCGGCATTGGCATGGCTGCATTGGGTTGCGTGCTGTTTTTTCCAGCCGCAACTTATTCTGTTTATCCACTTTTTTTAGGCGCTTTATTTGTTTTGGGTTTAGGATTTACAGTTTTGCAGATTACCGCAAATGCGTATGTATCTTTGCTCGGGCCTGAAGATAGCGCTTCCAGCAGATTAAATTTAACCCAGGCTTTTAACGCTTTTGGTACCACGATAGCCCCAATTTTGGGTGGACATTTAATATTTGAATTCTTTTCTGAAGCGGATGGAAGCTTCAGTGCCTCTGCTACTAGAATTCCTTACCTGATTTTTGCCGGGATATTATTGCTGGTAGGCTTATTGATTTTTTATGTTAAACTTCCATCATTCACCCCTGAAAAAGAGGAGCAAACAAAAGGCTTAGGCGTATTGAAATTTCCACATCTCAAGCGTGGAATAGTTGCTCTTTTCTGCTACGTTGGAGCAGAAGTTGCTGTAGGCAGTTTTATTATTAGTTTTTTGCGGTTGCCGGAAATTACCGGTCTGGAAGAAGTAGTGAGCAAGAATTATTTAGCGCTATATTGGGGCGGTGCAATGATTGGCCGTTTCGTAGGTTCCATTTCGCTTAGTCATACCTTAAGCCAAAGCAAGAAAATAATATATATGTTAGGCTCGGCTATATTGGTTTTTGCCCTGATTTATGGAATAGTAGATTTAACTTTTGCTCAAATCAGTTTCTTTCTCATTTTTATACTACTCAATTTTACAGGCTTTTTATTAGGCAAATCGGCACCGGCCAGAACTTTATCAATCTTTTCGATTGTAAATGTTCTGCTGTTAATTTCTGCGATGTTGAATAAAGGTGAATTTGCAATGTATAGTATCCTTGGAATCGGAATTTTTAATTCAATTATGTTTTCAAATATTTATACTTTATCGATTGCAAAGCTGGGAGCATACACGAGTCAGGGTTCTTCTTTGCTGGTTATGGCAATACTTGGCGGAGCGGTTATGCCTGTAGTTCAAGGCGCAATTGCGGATAAAATTGGTGTTCATCACTCATTTATCCTGCCATTACTCTGTTACCTTTTCATCTTATATTTCGGAATTTATTGTTCAAAAAGACTAAAAGATATAGAACAAACCAGTTTAAAATCTGGGCACTAAAGGAGAAAGGGTTGGGTTTTTTCCAACCTTTTTTTTAATTATTCTATTTTGATGCCAAGATTATCACCAATTTTACATGCGGCTCCGATTAAGCTTGCTGCAATATAATCAACAATTGCTCTTTTTTTGTTATGGTACGCTTTGTAAGCGTATACATCGTTTCGCCAGGCATTAAAGTTCGAAGAATTCATTTGGTCGATGATGGTTGAAATATTTTGCCCGTATGCTTTTGTAGTATGCCATATCCCACTGGGAATGTAAAAAACCTCGCCAGCTTTAACAGTTGCCTTTATTGGTGTTGCATCTCTAAATTTAGGATATTTATCATAATCGGGATTCATAATATTAATTGGCGACCTCGAAGCTAGTAAACCTCCCTTTCCAGGATACATCAATTCTTCCTGCTCTTTAGGAAAAACAATAACCTCTTTTTCGCCATACAGCTGAACTAACCAAGCATGTACATGATAGGTATCTTTGTGTACTTCATACGAATTGCCAATGCCGCCAATATGTAGATCCATTGCATTCGAAAGCTTATTTTTTAATGCTTTTGCATGAAGCCAATTCGGCTTGCATAGGTTCATATTAAGCGGTTGCATGTAAGATATGAGCTCTGGCAATTGCTCCGTAATTTTAAACTTAACAGGGTATGGAGCCGGATTCTCGAGTGTGCTTTTCTCCGTTAAATCGAGAATTTGAGAAATTGTATATTTTTCAGTTTCAAAAGTTGTAGTTCTATCTCCAAAATTTTTCCTGAAAAATTCGGGGGTAAATATTTTATTTTCGTCCCATGCTTCTGTTGCAGTTTCAAGAATTACAGGTGTGCCGGTTTTTTGATATTCTTCGATAAATTCTCTGTAAGAGAGATTAGAACGTCTATCAATTGTAGTCATTTTATGAAGAAATTTAAGATTATAGGGAATGAATTTCTATGGCTTATTATAAGTAAATGTTTACTTGAGCCAACAATCAAATATATCTTTTTTTCTCCGCTAAAATTCAATTTATTTTTATCAAAATACTGATTATTAGGCTTTTTTGAGTAAATAACTTTTAAATCCATCGAAATCTTTATCCAGCTTGTCAGCATGCTTTGGTCTGCTTTCCAAAACGGTAACCTGTTCTGGTATTTCGATTTTAACTGCAATATCAACAGGAAAAATATCGGGAAATTTACAAGCATGAGCAGTTGATAAGAAAACTGCAGCACTTTCATTCTGGGGATTTTCTTTTCTGAATTTTTCAACGGCCAAATAGGCTATTGCCGTATGCGGACAAGCTACATAATTAAATTTAGCATCGATTTCTTTGATACCCGCAAGTGTTTCCTCATCATTGAAACGATAAGATGTTACTACTTTCTTCAGGGCATCAACGTCGTTTTTAAATAAATCCATAATCCGAACCCAATTGCTTGGCGCACCAACATCCATTGCATTTGAATAGGTCTGGGTTGATGGTCTGGTTTCGTAAATACCACTTTCCAGAAAACGAGGAACGGTATCATTTATATTTGTGGCAGCGATGAATTGTTTAACCGGCAAACCTAATTTATAGGCCAATAAACCTGCGCCGATATTTCCGAAATTTCCGCTTGGAACAGCGAAAATTACTTCATTCAGACCTTGCCTTTTCAACTGTGCATAAGCGTTGAAATAATAGAATGTTTGTGGAATTAACCTGGAAATGTTAATGGAATTTGCAGAAGTAAGACGGAATTTCGAATTCAACTCCTCATCAGCAAATGCTTGTTTAACTAATGCCTGGCAATCATCAAAAGTGCCTCTAACCTCAATAGCTCTAATGTTTTGTCCGTTGGTGGTTAGCTGCAATTCCTGTATCGGGCTCACTTTTCCTTCGGGATAAAGAATGGTAACCCGGGTGTTTGGAACACCTAAGAAACCTAACGCGACAGCTCCGCCGGTGTCGCCGGAAGTTGCGACCAATACATCTAATAATTGTTCCCCGTCTTTTAAAAAATAAGCCATTACTCTGCTCATAAAACGGGCTCCAAAATCTTTAAAAGCCAGCGATGGCCCATGGAAAAGCTCCAAAACAAAAGTCTTGTCATCAAGTTTAACTGCAGGAGCATCAAAGTTAATTGCATCATCAATTAATGCTTTTAAATCTTCTGCAGGAATTTCATCTTTTAATAATGTTGAGGCTACTTTATAAGCAATTTCAGGTAAAGAATATTTTTCAATATTCGCTAAAAAACCGACATCCAGTGTAGGGATTTCTAGAGGCATATACAAGCCTTTATCCTGGGGCATGCTATTAAAAACGGCCTCTTTAAAAGAAACGCTTAAATTTTTATTGTTGGTTGAATATAGTTTCATTTTGAGAATGGAATAGGTAAGATGGATGATGGATGATGTATTTACACATCTTCCGTTTTCCATCTGCCATTTTACGTATTTATATTACTCTTGGTCCTTCGGCATTAACCGAAGAAACGTAAGCTTTGCTGTTAATATTAATTTTTTGAAGATGTAATTGTTGCGCTTTGGTTATTTTCTTGGCTGTTTTTTCATCTGTTGTCAATGCGAAAACCGATGGCCCTGAGCCCGAAATACCGAAACCGATGGCACCGTTTTCCATGGCGATGGTTCGCATGTCTTCGAAGCCGGGAATCAATATTGAACGGGTCGGTTCTACCAAAACATCTTTCATACTGCGGCCGATTAAATCGAAATCATTCATGAATAAACCGCTCACCAAACCCGCCACATTTCCCCACTGGGTAACAGCATCCTTTAAAAATACCTTACTACGAATCATTTGGCGGGCATCCTTGGTTGGCACATCCACTTCAGGATAAACTATTGAAGCAAACATCCCGGCAGGAGTAGGTAAAGAAATTACATCAAGTGGTTCATAACTTCTAACTAAAACAAAGCCACCTAAAATGGCTGGCGCAACGTTATCGGCGTGGCCGTAACCACAAGCCAGTTCCTCGCCTTTCATGGCAAAAGGAACCAGTTCTTTTGGTGTTAGTAAATCGCCCATTAGTTTATTAATGGCAAATAAACCCGCAACAGTACTGGCCGAACTTGAACCTAAGCCACTACCAATCGGCATCTTTTTGTGGAGTTCAATTTCAACGCCAACATCCAATCGGTTAATGTGTTGCAAATAATGCTGAACGCTTGCGCTAACCGTATTTTTTGAGGAATCTAAAGGCAGGCGGCCGTCATCACCTGTAATTCTTTTAATAACGACTCCGGCCGTTTCCGTTAAACGCATTTCAACCTCATCACCGGGCTCGTTTACGGCGAAACCCAGCACATCAAAACCGCAAACTACGTTGGCAACAGTTGCCGGAGCGAAAACGCGGATAGATTTTAAATCGTTAATTTCATTGGTTTTTGCATTTCCATCTTTGCTTTCAGGATTCAAAACTTCTTCTTTTGCACTTATATTGTTTGACATTGCCTCTATAATTTTCCAAGGGTATAAAACCTTGTAATATGCTGTTAATTAATTTATTAGACTTGTACTTTCAGCTTTTTTTTCGTCTTTTAGCTCAAAGAGCCAACATTTATAATATCTGCAAAAACACCCGCTGCGGTAACTTCTGCACCTGCACCGGGGCCTTTTACCACCAACGGGCGAGATTTGTACCTATCTGTTGTAAATGATATGATGTTGTCACTTCCCGAAAGCATGTAGAACGGATGACTGTCATCAACCATTTGCAGACTGATTTCTACATTGCCGTCTTCCAGTTTGCCGATGTAGCGCAGCACTTTCTTATCATCTGCAGCTTTAGTTTTTAGGTCTTCAAAATATGCGGCATTTTTTTGTAATTCAACATAAAAGTCCTCTACGGAAGTTGCGTTTAAGCAAGCGTCAGGTAAAATATTGTCGATTTTCACATCAGCTGCTTCCAAAGGATAACCCGCATCACGAGCGAGAATCAACATTTTACGCATAAAATCTTTTCCGTTCAAATCATCGCGAGGGTCAGGTTCTGTGTAACCCAATTCCTGTGCTTCTTTAACCGTTTCGTAAAACCCTGCTTCGCCTTTAAAATTGTTGAAGATGTAGGAAATCGTTCCAGATAAAATCGCCTCAATGCGGGCTACTTTATCGCCGCTCATCATCAATTCTCTCAACGTGCGGATAATTGGCAAGCCTGCACCAACATTGGTTTCATAATAAAAATCTACACCAAATTTGCGGGCTGTATCTTTAAATGATTTGTATTGAGCAAAGTCGGCCGAATTTCCTTTTTTGTTGCAGGTAACTACAGAAATACTACTTTCGAAAATGGCCTGATAAAATTCAATCGGCGATTCTGCTGCCGTGTTATCTACAAAAACACAGTTGGGCAAATTCAACGCCTTCATGTGCTCTACGAAACCTGCCAAATCAGCTTGCTCACCGTTGGTGTTTAATTCATTTTCCCAATCTTCGAGCGATAAGCCTTCGGGATTGAAAATCATTTTCCGGGTATTACTGATTCCTGCAACCTTAACCTGCAAATCATTATTCGCTGCCAAAAACGGCATTTGCTCTTTCAATTGGTTGAATAAAGTTTTGCCGATATTTCCCGTTCCCAAACAGAAAATGTTCAGCGTACGTTTCAAATCGGTAAAAAAAGCATCGTGAACGGCATTTACAGCTTTCGATAAATCGCCGGCACTAATAATAACCGAAATATTGTATTCCGATGAACCTTGCGCAATTGCCCGGACGTTGATACCGTTTCTGCCCAAAGCATTAAACAATCTTCCGCTCATGCCTGGCGTACGTTTCATGTTTTCGCCAACAATTGCCAAAACAGCCAGGTTATTTTCAACCTCGGGTAGGGCGAGTTTATTGGCATCGAGCTCCAGCTCAAACTCCTTTTTAATCAGAGAAATTGCCTGGCCAGCATCGGTTGGTTTAACCGCAAAAGTAATACTGTGTTCTGATGAAGATTGTGTAATCAGCACCACATTAATTTGTTCGCGGGAAAGTAGAGAAAATAATCTTCCGCTGAAACCTGCTTTACCAACCATGCCGCTTCCGGTAAGGTTAATTATGCTGATGTGGTCGATAGAGGAAATACCTTTTATCGGCAAGCTCGATGCTTTTACATCACTTTTTATATAAGTTCCCGAAAAATCAGGTTCAAAAGTATTCTTAATTACAATCGGAATTTTCTTCATGAAAGCCGGAATCATCGTGGGCGGATAAATCACTTTTGCCCCGAAATAACTCAATTCCATTGCTTCGGTGTAACTTAGTTCCGGCAGGGAAAAAGCCTTTTTTACGATGCGTGGGTCGGCAGTCATCATTCCATTTACATCCGTCCAGATTTCAATTTCTTCGGCGTTTAAGGCTGCACCCCAAACCGCTGCGGTATAATCAGAACCCCCACGGCCTAAAGTGGTTACCCGACCAGCAGCATTACTTGCGATGAAACCTGTAACAAACAAAATCTTGCCTTTATTTGCCTGGTAGAAATCGTTAATCAACATTTCAGTCAGTCCGGTATCTACTTTTGCCTGCCCGAAATTACTGTCGGTTTTTATGAATTCCGAACCATTTACATATAATGCTTCTGCAAATTGCTGCGAGGCGATGTGCGCAATCATAAAGGATGAACAACGTTCTCCATAGCTCAAAATCTGGTCTTTGGTTTGCAAACTCAGTTCGCGGAGGTTGGTTACCGCTTGTAATAAATCTTCCAGCTCGTTAAAGAAGATTTTCAAACGGGTAAATACCGGATTTTGTGCCGCTGCAGGTAAAAGCGAACGGATAACCGCAAAATGTTTTGCCTCAATTTCTTTTAAACCGGCGTCATAATCTTCACCCCGTTCGGCCTTTTCGGCCATATCGGTTAGCAAATTGGTTACGCCACTCATTGCCGATAATACAACTACCGGATTGCTCTGTAATTTTTCTTTGGCTACTATGTTTAGCAGCGTTTTAATGTTCTCGGCCGAACCTACGGATGTGCCGCCGAATTTTAATACTTTCATTAGTCTATATTGGTTTTAACTAAATAATTACCCGGGCTTTTAAAATTCTTGTGGTCTGCAGCCCGGTGTTTCATTCAGTTTTGGTTTAAAAAAAAAAGCGCCCCGATTTGTGTCGGGACGCTTTCTGTGTTTTTTATGTTAATTCAATTTACAACAAATTAGCCCCGCTGGTTTATCCCGGTGGTAATAATAATCGTTGTAATAATTGAAGTATTAATAGTCATTTCTGTTGGTGTATTTTGTACACCGTAAAGTAGCAGAATATTTTTCTTAAATGCAAACGATTTTGAAATTTATTTGAAAATATTTTAATAAAACGTTTAATCAAATGAAATAGCTGCATTTTATGAACCGAAAACTATATTGGAAAATCGTCATTGCAAGAAGGAACGAGTTGGGAATCATATTTGATGAATTTTGATTCCTATAAGTGGAAGCCCGCAGGTCGGGGTTAGTTAATTAATGAGCAATATTATTAGAAAAGGTGCTGCAGTAGCTCTTCTGTTGCTGCAGCCCTGCCATTTGCTGCAATCTTTTTGCGGATGCTGCTTTCTTTGCTATTATCGTCATTGCGAGGAGGAACGAGGTGGCAATCTATTTAATTCGGCTGAACAAAAAGGATTTTCGCGTCTGTCAGGTTTAGTTAAATTCGGGTTGAGGTACTATTTAAATTTGTTACCTATATGGTTTATTAAATATTCAAAATATAATTTACTTATGTAATGAAGTTGCACACGCGATACGCGTGCGCCAGCGGGGGAAAGAACCTACAATTAGTTGGAAGTGTTCCTCGACGATTTCAGTTATCCACCTCTTTGGATTATCGTATTCAATAAAAAAAACTATGTTTTGAAAAGCGAATTTGCTAGTTCCTTGAATCCAAATACAATCGAAAATCTTAACATTTCAAAAGATGCTGCCGCGACAGCGCTATATGGCGTTCGAGCAGCTAATGGGGTTATTGTTGTAACGATAAAGAAAACAGAATCAAGAAAAGAGTATAAGCGCTTAAAGCCTTATCAGGAAAGGCTTTAGCCTTAAATCCTCACCCCAATATAAATCTCCACCTCCGAATTTGCACCTTGTTGAGATTTTTCTCCGTAAACTTCAAAATCTGCATTATAAGTTCTGTATAAGGCAATATCGTTTGCCCAGATTTCTTGCCAGGTTTCAAGTACTGCTTGCGGCATTTCACCTTTTGCTTTATAACGCAAAAGCTTTTCGTTTTTAATTTCTCTGCCCAAAAATCCATCGGGAATGTTACCTAGCGAAGTTACTCGTTGTCCGATTATGGTGGTGTATTTCCCCGTGTAATCACTTTCGTAATCTGTATAAACGGCATAAACATCTTCGCTTTCTTTATTCGGAATTTTATTGAAAATTTCTTCAGCATAAAACCGTTGCCAAAGCGCAGCTAAATCTGCGGCAGCCTGATTATTTTGATTCGTAGTTTCTGTAGATATGCCGATAATTTTGAAATTTTCCATGGAATAGATTTTAAGCGAAGATAAGAGAATCCATACTATTTACGTTGTCCGTTTTAGCTTGTTGATGATTTTGCTCTAATGCTTCCACAAGCTTATGATGATAAGATATAGATCAAGCTTTGAATGGAATTGAGTTTCATTGCAGATTTTTTGTTTTTAAACCTGATGGGAGCGAACATCCCGATTTTTTCATCGGGATAAAGCGGACAGCGGGACGGGCATTGAAATGGAACACAGGTTTTGCTTTCCAAATCCTTGAAAATGATGTTCTAATTTTCCCGCCTACATCTTCTATCCTTTTCATACCTTTGTTTGCAAATATGCAGGGCTTAGTTATTAAATCTACGGGGAGTTGGTACAGCGTTTTGGCCGATAATGGCGAACGTTATGATTGCCGTATTGTTGGGAAATTTAGAATTAAAGGAATAAAAACTACCAACCCGATTGCTGTTGGCGACCGTGTAAAATTCGACCTAGAGAAAGATAGTAATCAAGGTTTGATTAATGAATTATTACCTCGCAAAAACTATATTATCCGGAAGTCGATTAACCTAAGTAAGCAAGCTCAAATCTTGGCTGCGAATTTGGATATGGCCATTTTGCTGGTTACACTGGCTTCGCCAAGAACATCATTAGGGTTTATTGATAGATTTTTGGTTACCGCTGAAGCCTATGATGTTCCTGCGGTTTTGGTTTTCAATAAACTCGATTTGTTTAGTAAGGAGGGCTTGGAAATTCTGCAGGAATTTAAAGATATCTACGAAAATATTGGTTATCCCTGTTATGAAGTTTCGGCTTTGAAGGGAATTAACATTCCTGTTATCCAGGAGTTAATTACCGGCAAAATCACGCTAATTTCAGGCCATTCCGGTGTTGGAAAATCGAGTTTAATCAACGCCCTTTTACCTGAAAGAGATTTGCGGACAGGTGAGGTTTCTGACTGGAGCGATAAAGGGCAACACACTACAACATTTGCAGAAATGTTCGAATTGCCTCAAAGTGGTTTTATTGTAGATACCCCTGGAATAAGAGAATTGGGCATTATCGATATCGAAAAAGAAGAACTCGGCCATTTCTTTCCCGAGATCTTTAAAGCATCTCATCATTGCCGCTTCAACAATTGCAGGCATGTTAACGAACCAGGCTGTGCCGTTATGGAAGCCGTAAATGATGGTGATATTGCAGTCTCCAGATACGAAAGCTACCTGAGTATTTACCATAATAATGATACCAGGCACTAAGCAAAGTTAATTTGTTTAGCCTGTAGGTTTACACGGTATTCTTATACATTGTGTATGAATTTTATCTCGCCATTTTGAGTTTAGTAAACTTTTTAACTAGAACAAAATTTAGCTTTTTAAGCCAGTAAGCTACTAATGGATTGCATTAATTAGTAAAATACCTATCTTGTAAACATTAATCCGATTCCAACAAATTACTTAAAATGCGTGCAGTTTTACAAAGGGTTACCCAAGCTAGTTGCGTTGTAAATGATGAAACAACTGGCCAAATTGAGACAGGGTTTTTAGTTCTTTTAGGAATTGAAGATGCCGACACAGTTGAAGACTTAGTTTGGCTAGCTCAAAAAATTGTTGGTATGAGGGTTTTTTCTGATGAAAACGACTTAATGAATAAAGCCCTTTCTGATGTAAATGGAAGCATACTTTTGATTAGCCAGTTTACACTCTTCGCATCAACGAAAAAAGGCAATCGACCAGGTTTTACCAAAGCCGCACGACCGGATGTTGCGATTCCACTGTATGAAAAGATGATAGAAAAATTATCATTGTTGCTTGGGAAAAAAATTGCAACAGGCGTTTTCGGTGCCGACATGAAAATAAGCTTATTAAACGATGGTCCGGTAACGATCTTAATTGATAGCAAAAATAAAGAATAGATGAAAAGCAAGCGTTCTGGGTTAATTGAAATGAGTTGCCTTTTAGGATTTGTACTCCTGAAATTTATTTTAAGCTATATGCTGGTTAATAGCGTTTACGAACTTCATCGCGATGAATTTTTACACCTAGACCAGGCCAATCACCTTGCCGCTGGTTTTACTTCTGTACCGCCATTAACATCGCTATTTTCGGTAATTATTAAGTTTTTTGGAAATGGTATTTTCTGGGTGAAGTTTTTTCCTGCCTTTTTTGGCGCTGCAACCATGATTTTTGCATGGCTTATTGTAGCTAAATTAAATGGAAGTTTCTATGAGAAATGCCTTGTAGCAATAGCTTATATCTGCTCGGCTTACATTAGGCTAAACATTCTTTACCAACCAAATTCTTTCGATGTAATGGCCTGGACTGCCATGTTCTACTATCTTATATGCTATTTTGAAACCAATACGCCAAAATATATCTATTATTTTGCCATCTGGGTTGCTTTAGGCTTTTTGAATAAATATAACGTGCTGTTTCTGGTTTTAGGCTTGCTGCCCGCAATTCTTATTACGCCAAGAAGAAGTATCTTTTCAAACAAACACTTATATTTTGCCATCGGGATCGCTTTGGTAATAATTTCTCCAAATGTTATCTGGCAAATCATCCATAATTTTCCTGTTTTAAGCCACATGAAAGAACTTGCAGAAACGCAATTGGTAAACGTAAACCGAGTTGACTTTTTTAAGGAACAAATTCTCTTTTTTATTAACGATATTTTTTTGCTTCTCGCAGCTTTTTTCGGGTTCGCTGCCTACAAACCCTTTAAAAAGCACTTATGGGTAATATTAACTTTCATTTTTACATTATTCTTGTTCAGCTACCTGAAAGCAAAGTCTTACTACGCTTTAGGTTTATATCCGGTTTTACTCGCTTTCGGGAGTGTTTATATAAGCAGACTTATTGAAAACAGGGTTTTGATTAAAGCCATGTTAATGGTTTTTATAATAGGCTTTTTTGGTTACATTATTCCAATTTTAATGCCTGTTTACACGCCCGAGGGCATAATCGCCAACCATAAACGATACGAAAGGGTGGGTGCTTTGCGATGGGAAGATGGAAAAAACCATGATTTGCCGCAGGATTATGCAGATATGCAGGGCTGGAAGGAACTGGCCGCTATTGTAGATTCTGCTTACGCTCGAGTGAAAAATAAAGACCAGGTGGTTGTTCGCACAGATAATTACGGACAAGCAGGCGCAATTAATTATTACTCAAAATATAAAAATATCAATGCGGTTTCTTACAACGCCGATTACCTGTATTGGTTTAAAATGGACAAGCCAATTAAGGATTTAATTTTAATTAGAGAGGCTAATGAAGAAGATCCTCAGCGGAAAAAAGAAAAGCTGTTATTTAATAAAATAACTAAAATTGGTGAACTGAAAAACCCGTATGCCCGGGAAAAAGGAACAACGGTTTTTCTACTGGAAAGTACAAATATTGATTTAAACAGCAGATTGAAATCAGAAATTGAAGAAGAAAAACATGACCATTAACGATGCACAGGAAACTGTAGATAACTGGATTAAAACTACCGGTATAAGGTATTTTAATGAATTAACCAATACCGCTATTTTAATGGAAGAGGTTGGTGAGGTAGCCAGAATTATGGCAAGAAAATATGGTGAACAATCTTTTAAAAAAAGTGATGAAGAAGTAAACCTTGCCGATGAAATGGCCGATGTAATGTTCGTACTCATTTGCCTGGCCAATCAAACCGGCATTAACTTAACTGATGCATTGGAAAAAAATTTACAGAAAAAAACCATCCGCGATGCAGACAGACACAAAAATAATGAGAAGTTAAGGTAATTTTTAACCAACAAACTCCATCAATGTCCTGTAAGCTACAAAACGATTTTTATATTTTTCGTTTAGTTTTTCTTGCAAAGCAGGTGCATAAACTTGTTGGTATTCATTGTAATTCTCTAAGTTTTCGGTAACGTATTGTGCACAATAAGTAACGCCCTCATTTGGAGAGTCGAGCACTTTTAGCAGCCTATGCGAAACAAACATTCCTGTTGCCATCACTTCCGGAATGTGAATTTCGGTCATCCATTGCAACCACTCTTCTGCAGCGGCATCTTCTAAAATTAAGGTAACATTATATAATAGCATTTCGCAAAGATAGTAATTATGCTTATTGTGTTTAAAAATACCGATGTCATTTTATTTAACGGGTAAGGTTGTATTTTAGATATATGATAACTATTAAAGCATCCTCAACAGATACGGAATTGCAGGGGATTTTAAAACTTCAACAGCAAAATCTTTCTTCAAGCTTATCTGCTGTGGAAAAGGAAAATCAAGGGTTTGTTACCGTTGTGCATACTTTGGATGACTTACAGAAAATGCATACTTATGAACCCAATTTGATAGCCGAAGCAGATGGGAAAGTTATTGCCTATATTTTGGCAATGACAGCAAATTCGAAAGATAATCTTCCGATACTACTTCCAATGTTCGAAAGTTTTAATCACATCGAATATTTGGGTAAACCAATTGCAGCGTATAATTATTTAGTAGTCGGCCAGGTTTGTGTAGCTAAAAATTACCGCGGTGCCGGGTTATTTGATAAGTGTTATTTAGCCTATAAGAAGTATTTTGAGTTAAAATATGATTTTGCAATAACCGAGGTGGCTAGCATTAATCTACGGTCGATGGCTGCGCACCTGAGGATTGGTTTTAAGGAGATTTATAAGACGAAAGACCCGAATGGTTTAGCGTGGAGTGTTGTACTTTGGGATTGGAAAAATTAAAATTTTGTGTTAAAAACTTTTTTATCTTTTAGATAGCAATAAATTTTTCGATCTTAGAGGCTCAAGAACAAATTAATCTTTCATCCTTCAATGAAAAACTTTCGCCCTTACCGCTTCTTTAAAGCATTTATAATTATTGGTTTTTTAACCATGGTTTGTTTCTTTGCTTTTGTTTCAGAAGACAGGCATGTGTTTGCAAGTAACTTATTTCTAAGAACTCTTGCCGATTTATATTCGTTTTTTCAATTCCCAACCCATACTTTTTTCTTTAGTTTTATAGGTGCACATCTTTGGCTTTACTACCTGTGCCTTGTGTTTAATTCATTGCTTTACGCTTTCATTGTAGAGTTAGGTCTTTCTGCCGAAGCCACTTACAGGCAAAATAAAAGAGAGAAAGAAATGGAAAAGGAAGCAGAGAATTAAACGCCATCTCCACGCAAATTTCTAAAGCGCTTCCTTGCTTCAGCGCTAAACATACTGCCCGGATAATCTGTAATCAGTTTCTGAAAATATATTTTAGCCTGCGCAATATCGTTGAGTTTCTTCTCGTACAAATCCGCAAGGGTAAATAAAGCATCATCAGTCCAGATACCATCTTTAAAATCTTCAGTAATTGTTTTTAAAATATCTGCGGCTTTCTGGTAATCGTCAGCTTTAATGAAGATTTTTGCTTTACTCATCAGAACGGCATCAGCGAGTGAATTTTCTGGATAGGCAATCGCAATACTATCTAATTTTTTTACCGATTGTTCTGGTAAATTTCTGAACAACAACATTTCGGCATCTGCGTACATTTTTAATGCACTGCTATCTGTTGATGTTTGCGTGTTATCAGATATTAATAAACTAAGATTCAAGGCATCGTTGGCTACAAGCTGAGATGTTGCAGCCTTCAACACTAAACACTGCCCATTACTATACTCAAAATTACCTTGATAGAAAGAAAGTTTAGCGCTTTTAAAACGAGCTTCGTTACCTATTGGTTGTCCTTCAAATTGTTTACTAACCTGTTCGTAAACCAGAAATGCTTCCCAGGGTTGATTGGTTAGGATGTAAATATCTCCTAAATCCAATTTTAGCTGACCAACCTCAAGCGGATTTATTCCTGGCATTTTTATGGCATCTTCTAACGCCGTTTCTGCCTTGGCCGCTTGCTTAAGGAAATACGCCTGAAGGGTTGCCCATTTTTTTATCGCGAACAGTGTATTCTTGTTTTTGCCATTTTCATCTAACAAGAGCTGGTAATCTTTTGCCAGCAAATCTAAATCTGCAGTATTGTATTTGCCTTTAGTTTGAATGCTATATTTGGTGTTGAGCATTTCAATCTTTGCAGGTAAATAATATTGATTGTCCTTTCCTTTTGTTAATAGATATTCGTAAGCCTTAATCGCAGTTTCATAAGCGCCATTATCAACAAAAGTATAAATCGCGTTGAATAAAGTACCTCCATCGGCTTTTGTACGCTTATCGAAGGCGATAAGTTGGCGTAAAGCCAAATCAAATTCCTGTTGCTGTATGTAATTCCATGTTAACAACTGGATGTAAATTTCTACATCAGGTTCTTTTTGAATCTTCTTTAAAATACCAGCCTGAAAAGTTTGGTAGTCGTTTTTATCTTCAAAAATCATTGATAAAACCGCTTCTGCCTGTGGAAGTAATTGCGGCATTGATGGTAGAATATCTAAATATTCTTGCATCAACATTGGTTTGTCTTTTTTAAATCTATAAATATTTAGTAATTCAAAAGCAAAAGCTTTATCGTCGCCGAGTATTTTTCGGCCTTGTTTAAAAGCTTGTATGGCGTATTCATAATTTTCAAAACGATAAAAATTATTGGCAAGCATTCTTATTTTAAACTCATCTTTTGGAAGCTTATTAATAACCTCATTAAAAATTTTATTAGCGGCTTGTGCATCGCCACGTTCCTGGTAAAGTTTTCCTAAAGCTATTTCATAAAGTTCGGTTTGGGGCGATTGCTTAATTTGTTTCTTAACAATCTTTTCGGCCACATCATATTTTTTTAGTTTTAACAAAGTGTTGAAATAGATGTCGAAATAACCTTCATTATTCGGGCTTGCAAAAAGTTTCTCGAAAATTACAGCTGCTTTTTCATAATCGCCTTCCTGATAATATTGAATGGCTAAATCGCTCTCATTTGAAGCCAATTGTCTGTTTTGCCGAAAGTTCTGCGCATTCGCCTGGTAAAAGAAAAACAAAATGACTATGAAGATAAAGCGATTCATAAATCTAAATTAAAAGATTTAAATGTAACATTTTAATACATCTTTCCTTAAAGAGAAAGCAGATATAAAACGTATTTTAAATGTTACCTGTATTTTATTTGTGTATTTATTTTAAACACTAAATTGGAACCATACCATACTTTAAAGGTGTTGGTAACATTGTTAATGTAATTGGCCGTTAACCCAATAGGTTATTATATTTTTGTCGTCCCAAAAGGAAATTAATTATGTTGAAAAGGATTATTCTATTGTTTTTGGTTGTTGCTCTTTATGCCTGTAAAGGTGGTAAAAAGGAACAAACTATTCCTGTAGATAACTTTTTCAGAACACAGGATAAAGCTTATTATCATGTTTCTCCTGATGGAAAATCGCTTTCATACCTTAAACTTCAGGATAAGAAACTCGATCTTTTTATTGAAGATATTGCCACGGGAACAGTAAAACAGCTTACACACCTCAATGAGAAAAGCATCAGTTTCTACTTTTGGACAAGCAATAACGAGCTGATTTATTATACTGAGGATGAATCCAAAGAGCGGATGTCTGATTTGTTCGTTGTAAGTAAAGATGGTAGCAGCCAGAAACAATTAAGCTCCAACGAAAAGAACAGGTTGAGGGTTATCGAAGATCAGCTTATCGATGATAAATACATAATTGTAGCTTCGAATAAGAGGGATTCTACAGTTTTTGATGTTTACCGGCTCAACGTAAGAACTGGCAAAATGAATATCGCGGCAAAAAACCCCGGTAACATTACGGAGTGGGTTACTGATAATAAGGGTATTTTGAAAATTGCAGTCGCTAGTGATGGCGTTAACGAAACGCTGCTTTATCGTGAAAACGAGAATTTACCTTTTAAGCCTGTAACCACAAACAATTTCGAAACAACGTTACAGCCCGTTGCCTTCGCGGAGAATGAAGCCGATGTTTTATTTGCAATTTCCAATGTAAACCGTGATAAGAATGCCCTTGTTGCCCTGGATTTAAAAACCGGAAAGGAAAAGCAAGTTCTATTTGGCAACGACACTTTAAACGTTGTTGATGCTAAATATTCGAAAACAAAGAAGAAAATGATTTTCGTGACCTGCGAAAGCTGGAAAAAAGAAAAATTTTATCTGGATGACAGCACTAAAGTGAGGTACTCTAAAATTGATAAGCTACTGCCTAATACCGAATGGCGCATTATGGATAAAGATAAAGGCGATAATGTTTTCGTTATCAGAACCTATACTGATAAAAATCCAGGCTCTTACTATCTGTACGTTTCAGGTCAAAATAAATTAAAGAAACTCGCTGATATAAATCCATCGATTGATGAGAAAGATATGAGTGAAATGAAGCCAATTAGTTATAAAAGCAGCGATGGTTTAACAATAAACGGGTATTTAACCTTGCCCAAAGGAAAAAATCAAACCAACTTACCTGTAGTTGTTTTACCACATAACGGTCCGGGCGGTAGAAATACATGGGGATATAATGCCGATGTACAATTTTTCGCAAATAGAGGATATGCCGTTTTGCAGGTCAATTACCGAGGTTCTACTGGTTATGGGAAAGCTTTTTATGCCGCGGGCTTTAAAGAATGGAGTGATAAAATCCAAACTGATATAAATGATGGGGTAAAATGGTTAATCGCAAAAAAAATTGCAAACCCTAAAAAAGTAGCTATTTATGGTAATGGTTTAGGCGGTTTTATCGCATTAAATTGTTTATATAAAAATCCTGATATTTACACTTGCGGAGGCTCGAACTCTGGCGTAATTAGTTTGTTTAGTTATTTGACAACCATACCTCCGTTTTTGAAATCTAACTTACAGATGTATTATGAAATCTTTGGAAACCCGGAAACCGATACCGATTACACCAGGTTTGCTTCCCCTGTTTTTCATGCAGATAGATTTAAAGCGCCGGTATTTATTGCTCAAAACCCTAAAGACCCGCGTGTAAACGTTGCACAAGGCGTTCAGTTTGTAAAAGAACTAAAAAAGAGAAACGTGCCGGTAACATACATCGAAAAAGAAGAAGGGCCAAATCCGGTTTTGCGCCAACAAGGCAGAACAGCTTTATATAAGGCGCTTGAAGGTTTTCTGCAAGAAAATCTTAATAAAAAGTAAGTTATGGCTCTGGAGAAGAAGAGTGGTTATCGTAAAAATTTTTCTTTGAGTGTTACCTTCATAGCGCTCATTTCGATCTTGTTTATTTTATCTCTCTTTTTAGCCTTCAATTACAGTAAAAAATCTATAGAAAACGAGTTCGTATCAGAAAAAGTAAATGTTCTTGAAGAAAGCATAAAACCCTACAACGAGTTTTTTCAAAATAAAATGCCCGAGGTTTCTTATTACAACGGCTTTTTGGATTCTGCAACAGCAGCAAAATTTGTAGATACCATTACATTGAAATACCCTTTTGTATCTAAAGTGATGTTTTACGATTCAGAGGTGAAAAATTCTGCTGTTCGTGATGGAATTAACGTTGGCCACCTTTCTATCGGCCCCAAAGCTATTTTTCAGTTTGGGAGAACCGTTCAGCCAGACTCAGTAAAATTGTTTTCAGAAACAGATGCCAGGTCTTTTCGGGTTGATGATGATTTTAACAGCATGGCGCTTAAACTGGTTCGCTTTCTCGATCAGCTCGATACAGCAACTGTTCCAAGCCAGGAGGCACTTTTTACTAACTTTTCTGTTGTGCTTTCTAATAAAATAACCTATTTAAATATTCCTCGTCGTGAGGATTTAAAGGTTTACAAAGAGATGCTGCAAAGCAAATTAGATCCTGCTCCAGTTTATCAGCAAGATATGCTGGTATTTAAACTCGACCCGAACAAAATTAAAATCATAAACACCAGACCATTGTTATATCAAAGTATCAAGGTAGAGCCATTAACTTACGATCCTATTGATACCTCTGATGAAAATATTACCACTGAAATAGCCCTCCCTGGAGCTTTTTCTGATTTTAAACTTTATTTTACATCCCCAAAATCGTACATCAAAAAAGAAATTTTCATCTATTTCATGCCGATAGCGCTGGTACTTCTGCTGGTTTATGGTGTACTATTACTCGTTGCTTTCTTAATCTACCGCAATTTAAACATCAACAGCAAAATGTTTAAACTTCAATACGATTTCGTTAACAATCTTACGCATGAATTTAAAACGCCTGTAAGCGTGATTAAAATAGCCGGGAATAACATTAAAAGTGCTACAGCACTTAGCCAGAAAGAACAACAGCTCTACGGTAAAATATTGGATGAAGAGGCAGATAAATTGAACGGCCTGATGAATAAATTACTTGCATTTACGCAGATTGAAAATAAGGCCATAAAGCTAAATCAGGAAGAAGTAAATATTGAAGATTTTATTGAAAGTACAATAGAATCACACACTTTGAAGCATCCCGATTTTGAAATAACACACGAAGTTTCGGGCTTTAAAACTTTTATAACCGATCCGGTTTTACTGGGTAGTTTATTTGATAATCTTGCAGAGAATGCTTATAAATACTCAAGCCCTGGCAATAAAAAATTAAACATCAGCGCAAAGCTGATTAAAGGTGTTTTGGTTTTTAGATTTACCGATAAAGGAATCGGTATTCCATCTTCAGAATTAAATAATATATTTAAAAAGTTTTTCCGAATTCAGAATGAATATAACCAAATGGGAAGCGTTGGCTTAGGTTTGGCTTTCTGCAAAGAACTGGTTAACTTTATGCAGGGCGAAATTACTGTGAAAAGCAAAGTGGGCGCAGGGACTGAGTTTAAAATTGTACTGCCATATAATAGTTAAAAGAAAATTGAAATCTTGTAAAGTTTGAATCTGATGTGTTTCAAGGTTCAGACTTTTCAACCCTAATAACACATAAATGTCTAAAGAAGTAAAAATATTAATTGTAGAGGATGATGAAAATCTCCGCTTTTTAGTGGCTCATAGATTAAAAACTGAGGGCTATAACGTATTAGAAGCGAATGATGGTGAAGCTGGCGAAAGAATGATTATTGCAGACCAGCCTGATATTGTTTTATTAGACTGGATGATGCCAGGAAAACAAGGTGCAGAAGTTTGCGAAAGTGTTCGTAAGCAAGGTTTTGAAAATCTGATTATCATGATGACTGCCAAAGCGCAGGATGTAGATAAAATTGATGCGTATAACTTTGGCGCTTCAGATTACATCACCAAGCCGTTTAACATGGATGTTTTGGTAGCTATGCTGGAAAGTAAGGTGAAATTTATTGTGAATAAAGATACCGCCGAAATTCACCGTTTTGGTAATATGGAGCATCACCCCAATATTCATACCTTATTTAGAGAGGGTAAGAAAATTGAGCTTACGATTTTAGAAAACCGCATTCTCCTATATTTCCTGCGAAACCCAGGTAAAGTAATTAACCGCGATGAATTGATGTTGGTGGTGTGGGGTTACAACTCTGATGTAAATACCCGTACATTAGATATGCACATTGTTCGCTTGCGTAAAAAAATCGAACTTAACCCGGATAATCCGCAGTTGTTGCAAACTGTAAGGGGCGTGGGGTATCGTTTTAATGCGGGATAGAGGACCCGTCAATTCTGAGCTTGTCGAAGAGTTTTAAACAGCCCGACAAGCTCATTGTTAAAATATTCATTATCGATCTAAGCTCTCTTTAATGTAAAAATTGTAATCTCGGGTAAAATACCAACTCTGCCAGGATAACCCAGGAAGCCGTACCCAACATTAACGTAAAGTTGTTGCTTTTGTTCCTGATACAATCCTGCCCATTCTTTATAAATATATTGCACCGGGCTCCATTGATATTCCTTTAAACGTACTCCAAACTGCATTCCGTGGGTATGGCCGCTAAACATAGCATCGATTTGAGGATATTTCTGTAAAACCTCCCCACGCCAGTGCGACGGGTCGTGGCTTAGCAAAAGTTTTACTGGTAAATCATCCGTGTTTTGAACGGCAAGTTCCATTTTTCCATATTTTGGAAATCGGCCCATTCCCCAGTTTTCGATACCTAAAATCCCGATTTCTTCGCCATCAACTTTCAGTCTGCGGTTCTCGTTCATCAATAAATCGTAGCCCATAACTTTATGCACATCTACCATATCTTTCAGGTTTTTTACTTTGGCCGGCGATGATTCCTTGCCAAAATAATAGTCACCATAATCGTGGTTTCCTAACGATGAATAAACGCCAAGCGGTGCTTTTACCTTCGAGAAAATATCCTGATAATCCCTTACTTCATTAGTCAGGTTATTCACCAAATCGCCTGTGAAGAAAATGAAATCGGGTTTCTCCCTCAACAACATTTCCACGCCACCTTTTACCGCCGTCTTGTTGTAAAAACTTCCGGAATGGATATCAGAGATTTGCCCCATAGTAATACCGTCAAACGCTTTTGGCAGGTTTGGAAGAAGCAAGTTAACGTTTCTTACCTGGTAATCGTAAGCGCCGGAAATTATACCCCAGCTTAATGAAGTTAAAGGAACCGCTGCTGCAACCAGGCCTGCTTTAACCAAAAATTCTGAGCGGGAAATAGGTTCTGCTTCGCTGATTGGCTGATCTTTTATTGCTTCTTTTTTTCTGAAAAGTCTGATGAATAATCTTCGTAAATCATCCAGAATTAAAAACGGCAGCATAGCTAACTTGCAGGCTACAGTTAAAAAGAAGGCGACTAAAATTATGGCTCTGAGTGTGAGGAAAAGATTGAGATATATGCCTGCAAAAACACCGATAATGAGGAGTATACTGTAACTCCAATACAAAATGCCAAATATTTTTTTGGTTCGGGGTTTCCATTTAAAGACTGATAAAATGGCTTTGAAAAAGTAAATATCAAAAGCTGTAATGAGTATGCAAGCGGCAATGATAAAAGGTAATCTTCCCATACAATCGGGTTATTCGAGTTAAATTAAAAATTTATGCAGGTTTTTCTGACCCGCCTAAATTAAGTATTTGATGTAAATAAATTGTCTAAAATTCGTTTAGGATTATCTAAAAAGGATTTATAAACCCTGTAAATCTCAGATTCTTCATATTTAACTTTGGTTATCTTGCCATCGGCCATTTCATAAATTGTTGCATTCGGGTAAGCTAAAAGAATAGGAGAGTGCGTTGTGATAACAAATTGTGCATTTTTATCGACCAAACTATCAATTTTCGAAAGCATTGCAATTTGCTTGGTAGCCGATAAAGCAGATTCAGGCTCATCTAAAATGTAAATGCCATTTCCGTTAAAACGGTTCATAAATAGCGACCAAAATGATTGTCCGTGAGATTGTTCATGTAAAGAAATGCCACCGTACGCGTCTATAATTTTTGGCCCGCCAAGTTCTTCATCAAGTTTATCAATTTCGCTGGCAACATTATAAAAACTCTCGCCACGTAAGAAAAAACCATCTTTAGGTTTTCTGAAACTTTTGCTAATTGTTAAATAATTATGCAATTCTGAGTGTGTTGCCTTACTTGCAAAGTTGAAGTTTTTACTTCCGCCCTCGGCATTGAAGCCTAAGCTTACCGCAAGTGCTTCAATTAATGTAGATTTTCCAACGCCGTTTTCCCCGGTAAAAAAAGTAACGTTTGGATGAAAGGCCAGCTCCCGAAAAGATTTTAAACAAGGGATGTTAAACGGATATCTTTCAGGAAGATGCTCCTGATTAAATCTCAACGATAAAAGATATCCGTTAAACTCCATTAATTATTATCTGAAATCGTCTTCATCTTCTTCTTCATCAAACTCTGCATTGAATAAACTGCCAAACATATCCGAAAATCCGAAACCGCCGTTTAAAAAATTTTTACTCAATTGAGAATATTCTGCCAAACCATGTAACACAAATTCCATTAACAATAAAGTTTGGTTCTCGCTCAATTTCGGGTGGAATTTCTTCACCGTATCGTATAAATTTGGTACCAGCATCAAGGCCTTTTTATACTGAGAATTTGTTAGCGTATCTGTAATATCAACATTATTTCCTTCAGTAAACCATTCGGTAATTTCGGTATAAGGGTTAGCTGTTTTTGTTTTCTTTGCTTTTTCAGGGTCTGGAAAATAGCGGGCAAACAATGTTTTAACAGCCTTGCCGATTAAGGTTGTAGCCACATGAGCTGGCCCCTCAAGTTCTCCCTCGTAAACCAATTCTATTTTTCCGGTTATTGCAGGGATAATTCCTGCCAAATCTGCCAAACGCACAACTGTATTTTTCTCCCCTGAAATTAACATTCTACGTTCAGCAGTGCTGATTAAATTCTCGTAAGCAGAAATGGTCAACCTTGCCGAAACGCCTGATTTCTGGTCGATATATTCACTTTTACGTGCTTCGAAAGCAATTTGTTCCACCAAATCTTTTACCAGGCCATCGGCTTCAATATTTGCGTTTTGCTCTGTTGTAAGTTTAGCCTCCTGAAAAGTGATTTTTCGGGAAATTTCGATGCTTTTTGGATAGTGAGTTAAAATCTGACTTTCGATTCTATCTTTTAACGGTGTTACAATGCTTCCGCGATTGGTGTAATCTTCAGGATTTGCCGTAAACACAAATTGGATATCCAAAGGTAAACGCAACTTGAAACCACGAATCTGAATATCTTTTTCCTGTAACATGTTAAATAAAGCAACCTGGATGCGTGCCTGCAAATCGGGCAATTCGTTAATTACAAAGATGCTGCGGTGCGCCCGGGGGATTAGTCCGAAGTGGATAACACGTTCATCATTGTAAGTTAATTTCAACGTTGCAGCCTTAATCGGGTCAACATCGCCAATTAAATCGGCAACGGTAACATCTGGCGTAGCTAGTTTTTCGGTGTAACGTTCACTGCGATGTAACCAGGCAATTTCAGTTGCATCACCCTTGGTTGCAATTTCATTTTTCGCATACCACGAAATCGGGTTTAAAGGGTCGTCGAAAATTTCGCTTCCGGCAACGTACGGAACATATTCATCCAATAAGTTTACCATTAGGCGGGCAATACGTGTTTTCGCCTGGCCGCGTAAACCTAAAAGTAAAATGTTGTGGCGAGAAAGAATTGCGGTCTGTAACTCCGGAATCACCGTTTCATCGTAACCAATAATGCCCTCAAATTCTGTTTTTTTATCTCTAAGAACCTTAATCAGGTTTTCTCTCAGCTCTTCTTTAACCGACCTCGATTTGTATCCTGTGGTTTTTAATTCGCCTAATGTTTTTTCTTGCATCTTAATTTATTTAGTCTGAAAGTCTGAAAAGTCCGGTCCGAGATTTTGATATGAGCACTGCACTATATCATTTACCTTCGGATTGAAGACACCCGACTACTTTACTGTTTTTCTTCTGTTTTTAATGTAATCTTCAAAAATGTATTCGCCCAATCCGTTTAGCGAACTGTAAAAAGCCCTTCCGCCATTAATTTCGGTAAACTGGCGAACAAATTGTTGCAGATAAGGGTCTTTCGCAATCATAAAGGTAGTAATGGGAATTTTTAATCGCTTGCATTGTGCTGCCATGTTTAAGGTTTTGTTAATCACCTTTCTATCCAAACCCATACTATTTTTATAATACTTACCATTTTCTTTCAAACAGGTTGGTTTCCCGTCTGTAATCATAAAAATTTGCTTGTTGTGTGTTTTTCGGCGCCGAAGTAAATCCGCTGCCAGTTCCAAACCAGCATAAGTATTTGTATGGTACGGGCCAACCTGTAAATAAGGTAAATCTTTAACCGTTATGGGCCAGGCGTCATTTCCAAAAACAACGATATCCAGCGTATCTTTCGGATACTTTGTTTTAATCAATTCGGCCAAAGCCATTGCCACTTTCTTGGCCGGTGTAATTCTGTCCTCACCGTATAAAATCATCGAGTGCGAAATATCAATCATCAGCACCGTAGAAGTTAAGGTTTTGAAATCTTTTTCTTCCACCTCCAAATCTCTGTCTGTTAATGTAAAATCGCCTATTCCATGATTAATTTGCGCATTTTGGATAGAAGCGGTCATATCGATTTGGTCTAAACTATCACCAAAACTATACTCACGCCTGTCGGCATTTTTCTCTTCACCAATGCCCGATTGATTGCTATTGTGATTTCCACGACCAGATTTTTTCAGTTTTCCGAAAATTTCATCCAGAGCCGATTTACGAATCGTCTGCTCGGTTTTGGCTGTAATCTTGAACTCGCCTGATTGGTTATCTTCAGTCAGGTAGCCTTTATCTTTCAGGTCATCAATAAAATTACCGATGCCGTAATCATTATTGGTTAATTTATATTGTTTGTCGAGTTCGTTGAGCCAACTCAATGCCTCTGCAGCATCGCCCGAAGTGTAATTTAGCAATTCGCTAAATAATTTCAGCAACTCATCGAACCCACCCTTCGGCGTATCGCCGGGCTTATAATCAGAAAAACGAAAACCTCTCATGTGCTTGTATTAACGAATTATTAAAGGTAAAAGTTTCGATTTGGATTAATTTAAGCGGGGTGTCATATTTGGTGGTCAGCTAAATAACTAAAGTTGAAAGATCAAGGCGAAATTGTAATTTCAGATGGAAATCAGACCCGGCAGCGTCTAACTTAAACCTCCAAAGAAAACATATCTGGGCGTTCCCCAAGCTTCGCAAGGGTCGGGCTTTTCAGGGCTGCGCTGCGCTCCGGTACCGATGAAGAGCCGGTACTGAACCCTTACAATCCCTAACGCAAAACCCAGCGCATTAAACAATGTGCCAATAAAATTTTTTACCGTTGACTGAAGTCAACGGTAATGATGTGATGGTAATTTTCTGTGAGAGAAACTAACCCAGCGCCATGTGATAAATCTTCTTGTTGTATTCAGGGTTTGCGCCTGCTTGTGAGGCTACAAAAGCGCCAACTTTACAGGCATTATCCAAAATCGTTTCCATTGGGTAGCCCTCCAAATAGCAGGCAATAAAAGTGGCGAGGAAAGCATCGCCCGCACCAACCGTATCTGCAACCTGAACTTTGTAACCCGCATGTTTAAATAATTTGCCGTCTTTTAAAACACAGGCACCTTTATCGCCAAGGGTTAAACAAATAATTTCGATGTTGAATTGGGCTGAAAGTTGTTTTAAAATTTGTTCGTCCGTATTTCCAGTTAAGCCAAAAGTATCACGAACCCAAACAATTTCATCTTCGTTAATTTTTAAGATATTAGCATGAGTTAAAAGCTCACCAATCAGTTCTTTTTCGTAGAATGGCGCACGTAAATTGATGTCAAAAATTTTCGTTTTAGCCTGTTTTAAAAGCGAAAGAATTGTTTTTTTTGATTGCTCTTCTCGACAAGTTAAACTGCAATAAACCATAGCATCAGCTTGTTTTACGGCCTCAATAATTTTATCGTTTAGTTGGATATCATCCCAAGCAACAGGTTGTTTAATGGTATAGGTAGCCTGGTGGTTTTCATCCAGTTGAACAACAACCGTGCTGGTTGGTAATTCAGTATTAATTTGGATTAAATCAGTAAGGAAATGATTTTCACCAAGAAAATTTAATAATTCTTTTCCGTTATCATCATCGCCAACGGCACTTATAAAACCGCTGTTTACACTTTGTTTATGAAGATTTAGGGCGACATTCATACTCGAACCGCCAGCCTTTTTTCCATCAGGGAAAACATCCCATAGTATTTCGCCGATTGTGATAACTTTATTTTGCATAGAGGAGGATTGAAAATGTAAAGAAACAATTTTTATACACGGAACGAAATAATTTGTTTTATATCTTTACAACAAGACCTGAAAATTATGAAAAGAATCTTAGTTATTGCCTTAATAATGGTTTCGTTCGGAACCTTTGCACAAACCCCAAAAGATAAACAGGCCATTTTAAATGTGCTCGAAAAACAACGCCTTAATTGGAATAAAGGAGATTTGGAAGCTTTTATGCAGGGTTATGTAAAAAGCGACAGCTTGCTTTTCGTCGGCCAAAGCGGACCAACTTACGGCTGGCAAAAAACTTTAGATAATTACAAGAAAACTTATCAGGGTAAAGCAGGAATGGGTCAATTAATTTTCGGCATTAAGAAAGTAGATTTCTTAAATAAAGATGTAGCTTTCGTATTCGGAAGCTGGCACTTGAAGCGTGAAAAAGATGAACCTCAAGGTTATTTCACTTTGCTTTTCAAGAAGCTAAACGGCGAGTGGAAAATCTTTGTAGACCACTCGAGTTAAAGGAAATGGAAGATATAGGAGGGAAGACGGTAAATGGGAATAAACTATATTGTCAGTCTGAGCTTGTCGAAGACCATATCTTTCGACAAGCTCAAGATGACGAGTTGAGAAACTATTCTCCCAACTTAAAATCCTTATAATAAAAATCTTTATCGGCATCGGTAATCGGGCGGATTACCCTGCAAGGATTACCGGCAGCAAAAACATTGTCGGGAACATCTCTTGTTACCACACTACCTGAACCGATAACCACGTTAGAACCAATTTTAACACCAGGATTTATCACTACGTTTCCGCCAATCCAAACGCTGTTGCCGATGGAAATTTCCTGCGCCCATTCGTGTTCCTGGTCGCGAAGGTGAGCATGTATAGGGTGACCGGCTGTGTAAATGGCCACATTTGGCGCAATGAAAACGCTGTTGCCAATACTCACTTTAGCGCAATCTAAAATCACCAGGTTGAAGTTTGCGTAAAAGTTATCGCCAATTTCGATATTGTAACCGTAATCGCAACGGAAAGGCGGTTCGATATAAAACATCTTCTCGGTTTTTCCGAAAAGTCTTTTTAATAATTCTTTGCGTTGCTTAATAAATTTTGGCGCCAGGTTATTGAATTCGTAAACAATTTCTCTGGCTTTTAATCTTTCTTTTGATAATTCTGCATCGCCGGCTTGATAAGCCTTCCCTGCAAGCATTTTTTGTTTTTCGGTAAGTATATTGGTTTCCATGTATCAATTTTTGTTAGGCTAATTTAGAAAAGAATTAAACATAGTTTCAAGATTGCTTCCTGCCTCGCAATGGCAACCGTTGATAATAGGGTATTGAAATGGCGGATATAAACAAAAAACGGGGCTATCGATACATCGATTCCCCGTTGAAATTGCTTTCCCCAAACTACTTAAACGTGGCTTGGGTTGTTTTATTTTAAGGTCGTCCTTTTGCTAATGCTTTTTCTGCAATTTTAACCGCTTTTTTCTCTCTCCAATTAGCATATTTCTCTTTGAAAGTCATTTTTATCAGACTGTCTATTGCGCCGTGGGTAAATAAACTCCAAACGCTGGCTACTTTACGGGTAATGGATTGGTCCCAGGCACGCAAGCTTAATGAGAACGAACCATCAAGATATTTCATCCAGTGCCACATTCCTGTCGGCATAAACAAGGTATCGCCATGCTCTAAGAAAACTTCGTAACCTTCAACACCGTTTAAGGCAGGGAATTTTTCGAAATCAGGGTTGGCAACATCATAATCTTCCAAAGCATAAGTGGCATTCGGTAAGCAATACAACCTGTCTTTCCATTTATTATCGAAAAGAACAATGTGTTTTCTGCCGCCAAAATGCGTGTGGAAAATATGAGGTAAATCGATATCGTAATGTAAGAAAGTTACCGAGTTAGAACCACCAAAAAACATGGCAGGCATACTTTCGATAAAGCCACCCATTAAATCTTTAGGGATTTTTACATCATCAATTAAGCTTGGTACTTTTTTAAATAAATTGAAGAAAAATATTCTCAATTCAGTTGGCTCACGTTTAATCAAATCCAGGTAATCGCCAAATTTCATATGTGCTGTTGCGGCGTTAATTGGTTTGGATGGGTCTGCTTTTGAGTTATCGTATAAAGGAACCTCTAAATCGCCTCCAACCTCTTTTAAATATTCGGTAGTCCATTTTTCTCTGGCAGGCCAATCTTTAGTTAAGCCCCTGATTACTAATGGCTTTTTAGTTTTCAAATAATTTTTTTTGAAATCTTCCGGAGTAATATTCTCCACGATATCAACTGGTTTTAGAATGAAACTCATGCTTTTAAAATCGGTTATTTGTGCCGAAAAACAAAAATGTAAATTTTATTTTACAAAAAAGATAACTGAAAAGAAATGTGACGTAAATTACTTAATTCAGAATTTACGATTATTTAACTTATGCTAAAACTTTTCTGCCTACAATTTCTGCGTAAGCAGCATCCCATAAATCAATGCGTTTTTGCAAAGCTAACTTTGTAGTTTCTTCTGCTTCAACCCAAAAATTCTCATCCTTTTCGCAAAGTTTTTCAGTCATAGATAAAGCTAAATGACTGTGGTGGTCGCCATCAACTTCAATGTGCCTTTCCAGGTAATATTTGAAAATTGAAACCTTATCCGATTGGGTACTATTTAAATCGTTAACCATGCTAAAAAACATGTTTGGAATTAAATCTTCGCGACCGAAAGTAAAACTTGCAGCCTGAAGATGTGTTTTGCCGCTGTTTATGGTTTCGAAAGTATAACGAATGAAATCTCTAGCAGCTTCAGGAACCATTGCCAGTTCAAAAGCCATATCAAAATCGCGACCTTTCTGTAATGAAGTGAGGAAGTTGCTAATCGGTTCCACGTTTGCGCCACATTGTGCCATGGCATCTAAATACAATTCAAAATGGCTTTTTATATTTCCGTCTGCATCAACATCACTTTCTTCTCCAGCAACAATTTCATTAATCAGCTGCCTTGTAACAGCATCGCCCACAGGAAACCAAGGTAATGTTGTACAGGTTAAATTTATTTGCAATGCTTTAAGCAGCGACATAAAATCCCAAACAGCATAAATATGGTGTTCCATAAAAATTTGTAAATCCTCTACTTCGCTAATAGTAGCGTAAACTTTATGATTAATAATTTGCTGCCTTAACGGCTCAATGTTCTGCTGAATTTTTATAATGTTGGGATGCATCTTATCCTGATTATTGAATATTATTTTTTGATTCAAAGGGGCTAAATATTCAGTCCGCTTATCGGTTGTAAAATTAAATAGTTCTTAGCACCAATTGCTACGAAATCAAAAACCTGAAGAATAGCTGACAAATAAATAGCGGATTGATTAATTTTTACAATAAAAAAAACGCTTCTGCCATGCAGAAACGTTTTGGAAATGTATAGGGATGTGAAATACTATTTTGGCATTAATACTGTATCTATCACATGGATAACGCCATTTTTTTGATTTACATCTGCAATCGTCACGGTGCTCATTCCGCCTTTTGCATCAGTTAACATTAATTTTTTACCCATCATGTGTGCGGTAAGTTTCTCGCCCTGAACGGTTGTTAATTCTGCTTTACCGCCGCCAGCTTTAATTGCCTTTGCAATCGCTTTGCTATCCATTTTGCCAGCTACAACATGGTAAGTTAAAATTTTAGTTAGCATTGCTTTGTTTTCAGGTTTTACCAAGGTTGCAACCGTTCCTGCTGGCAACTTATCGAAAGCAGCGTTAGTAGGTGCGAAAACCGTGAACGGACCAGCGCTTTTTAGAGTTTCTACCAAACCAGCCGCTTTAACAGCTTCAACCAGGGTTGTATGGTCTTTAGAGTTTACCGCATTATCAACAATATCTTTAGTTGCGTACATTTCAGCGCCACCAACCATTGGGTTTTTTTGTGCGTAAACTTGTGTTGTAATTGCCATTGTTAAAACAGCAAATGCAGATAAAATTAGTTTTTTCATTATTTCTTTGATTTAAGTTTTGTTATTTGGCTTCATTTACGACAGCCAACACTAACTTGGATTTTTGAAAAAACAAAAAAATATATAAATAGCTAAAAATCAATGTTTTAAAATAGTTTTCAATGGGATTTCGAAATTAAGGCAACTGAACGATGGATGGTTTCTGCCCGTCTTTCCGCTAAATCTTTTTTGTAGAAAAAACAAAAAAGGATACCGCTCCAATACGGTTTAATAATTCAATATTGCAACCATAAACCCAAATTTACTAAATGGGCTAAATTTAAGTAACCTTTGCTTTCCTAACCTTTTTCGAAAATATTTTTGGAAAAAATCGTTTCAATAAAACTGCTTTTGTCTCTTTACCACCTATGTAAACCTCTTCTTTTTTTGCCGCAACTGCTTTAACAATTTCAGCTGCACAGTCTTTTGCGCTCATGCCGTTTGCCTGTGCATCATCCATCGTTCCCTGGTTCTTTCCGCTTGCAGTAAGTGCATTTACAGAAACATTTGTTTTTATAAATCCTGGGCAAACTATTGTAATGTCGATGTTTTTATCATAAACTTCCGAACGCAGAGAATCAAAATACCCATGTAAGGCATGTTTGGAAGCAGAATAAACCGAACGTAATTTTGTTCCAAATTTACCAACTAAACTACTTATAACCACAATTTGCCCACCGCCGTTTTGTATCATTAAAGGCAAAACAGCTTTGCTTAAAACTACAGTTCCCCAAAAATTGGTATCCATAATCTGCTGCTCTGTTTTCAATTCCGTTTCTAGAGCCAATCCCCGCTGACTAACGCCTCCGCTGTTAATTAATAAATCGATTTTTCCGAAAATTTTAATGGCATCTTCTGCTTTATTTTGAAGCGTAACGGTTTCGGTTAAATTGAAAGGCAAAACATGTACGTTAAAAGAATTCTGGCAATTTCCTTTCACCCGAAAAAGCTCGTCGCGATTTCGGGCAGAGATAATTAACTTATTTCCTGCTTTAAAATATTCGTAAACTAAAGCTTCTCCAATACCTGAAGATGCGCCTGTAATCCATACAATTTTAGACATATAGTTTAATTATTAATTGCTTGTTCCGAAGGTTAATACAGTCATTCAAAATTTATTGGTGTCTATTCTATAATAAACAATTCTGATGCAATATGGTCGGCAAAGAGCTTTCCGCTCTGTGTCAGTTTTACTTTATCACCGCTAATTACCAACCAATCGTTGCCTTCAAAACTGCGAAGATTATATTGAGTTTCTTCGAGAAATTCTTTCCCGAAGTCTGCTTTTATTTTCTGTAAATCCGTCCCCCACATTGTTCTGAGCGAAGTCATCACGTATTCATTAAAACGATCGTTTAAATTTAATTCTTCAACAATTTCTGGCAGCTTATTGCTTTCAAGGTTTTCGATGTATAGTGAATTACTTGCAGGGTTCATGTATCGGTTTCGCCCGTCAAAACCATGTGCCGACGGCCCTATCCCAATGTAATTTACACCTTTCCAATAGTTGGTGTTGTGGACGGCATAACAACCTGGTTTGGCGAAATTTGAGATTTCATAATGTTCAAAACCAGCTTCTATTAACTTGTTCATCAATATTACAAATTGCGAAGCACTTTGATTATCGTTAACAGGCTTTTGTTTTTTAGTCTTGATGGCGTGGGCCAAGGCTGTTCTCGGCTCAACGGTTAAGGCATACGCGGAAATGTGCGGGACTTGCAAATCAATAGCTTTTGTAATATTGCTGAGCCATTTTATATCCGTGAGCAAAGGATAGCCGTAAATTAAATCGAGTGTTAAGTTTTCGAAACCTGCATCCTGACTTCTTTTTATGCAATCTTCTGCTTCCTCGGCGTTGTGAGCCCTATTCATCCAAATCAAATCCTCATTAAAGAAAGATTGAATACCAACGCTGAAACGATTAACTGGGAGCTGTTTCAACTCTTTTAATTTTTGTGAAGTTAAATCGTCAGGGTTGGTTTCAATAGTGATTTCAGCATCTGCATCAACAGAAAATGTGCTATTTATTGCATCGAAAATCTTTTGTAAAGCTGCCTGAGATAAAATTGACGGTGTTCCGCCTCCAAAATAAATGCTTGCAACCTGACCTGAAATTCTATCCTTTTTCATTTTAATTTCTTTGCAAATGGCTTCGACCATTTCATCAGCATATTTTAGCGAGGTGCTGAAATGAAAATCACAATAATGGCAAGCCTTTTTGCAAAAGGGGATATGAATATAGATACCGGACATTGTGCCAAAGATACAGCATATTCTAAGTCCATTTATTTTCTTTAGGTAAACAATGATTATTGAATTACTTTTGCATAATTATTTTTAATTACAGCATGCCGAAAATCATTTTCATTTTTCTCGTGGTTTTATTGTCTGCAAATTTTCTTGCAGCGCAACAAATTCCGGTTAAAGTAGATTCAAATGCAGTAGTTAAATATCAATACCGTCGACATAGGCTTGATTCGACAACACTTGCTAGACAAAAAATTGTTACAGATTCGATAATACATCACACCTGGGTTTTACCCGATAGCCTGGTTAATAAAAGTGCTTTGCTTGATACAATTCAAAAAGAATATGTTTTTCCAAAGCTTGATTTGCTTGCCTGGCAGAAAAAATATCAAGGTTTCAAAAAGAAAGAAAACCCCTATCAGCTCGGGCGGGGAATTCCGAAGGGGAATGTATGGTTACTGGGCTTCATTTTTATTATGCTTGTAGTATTTGCCATTTTAAAAAACGCCTTTTCCAAACAGTTATCGGCTATTGTGCAGAGCTTTTTTAGCAACCGGATTTTAAACAATATCAATAAAGAAGATAACTTATTTAGTTCGTGGCCATTTTTGCTGTTATTTATACAATTCGGATTCATTTTAGGAATGTTTTTTTTCCTGGTGGCGCAATATTACGGTATGTATCAGGCGAAAGATGGCTTCAAGTTTTTCTTTAGCATCTCGCTGATTATTATAGTCTTCTACGCATTAAAATTAATCTTGCTTAGATTTTTAGGTTTTCTATTCAACATGCAAAAGCCTGTTAATGAGTATATTTCTATTTTATATCTTAGTTACTTTAATGCGTCCTTACTATTTATTCCTCTGGTAGTTGCTTTTGCATTATCGCCCCTAAAATATGGCGTGGTCTATATTAGCTTGGCTATCTTGCTTTTAGGTGTAATTTTTGCCTTTCAGTTACTTAGGGCGGGCATTACAATACTTTCTAATAATAAGTTTTCTAAAATGCATTTAATTCTGTACTTTTGCGCCCTCGAAATATGTCCTGTCTTAATACTAATTAAAACGATAGGATTGTAGCAGAAAAAGGAAAATGCAAGAAAAGAACGACTCTAGAATCCGTAAAGTAAAAAGTATTTTAGTTACTCTACCGAAACCTGAAACAGAAAAATCTCCCTATTACGATTTAGCTAAAAAGCATAACCTTAAAGTTGATTTTAGATCCTTTATTCATGTTGAAGGTGTGCCTGCAAGGGACTTCAGGAAGGATAAAATTAATTTGGCCGACTTTACTGCTGTCATTTTCACCAGTAGAAATGCTGCTGACCATTTCTTTAGAATATGTGAAGAAATGCGTTATGATGTTCCTGCTGAGCTAAAATATTTTTGTCTTTCTGAAACGATAGCACTGTATCTTCAAAAATACATCCAGTATCGCAAACGCAAAATTTTCTTTGGTAAACAAACTGCAGCTGATTTAGCAGAAGTGTTAAAAAAACATGCTAACGAGAAATTTTTATATCCATGTTCGGATGTTGCAACTGAAGACACTATGAAATTTCTGGAAAAAAGTGGTTACGATTTTACGCCTGCAGTATTATTTAGAACTGTTGTTAGCGACCTATCAGACCTTGCCGAAGTGTTTTATGATGTGATTGCATTTTTCAGTCCATCAAGTATTCAGTCGTTATTTAAAAATTTTCCTGACTTCAAACAAAATAATACGCGAATTGCAGCGTTTGGAGTAAATACAAGTAAAGCTGTAACCGATATGGGCCTTATTGTTGATATTGCTGCGCCTACACCAGGTGTTCCATCAATGACAATGGCCATTGAAAATTACATCAAAGTATCCAATAAATAAAGATTCCCTCTAAAATTTTATTTCCTGAGCAATAATAAACTGTAACTTTTTGAGTTATAGCAGAATAGTGCTGCGAATTGTAACGAAAATATTAGGTTATAAATGTTAAAAAAGCATTCTTATAGCCTAATAAAGGTACTTTCGTGTAAAATTTTATTAATTGTTGTTTATTTAATTCATTTTTGATACAATTGCTAATTGTGTTTTGTACACTATAAAGACTATATGAAGAAAATTTACTTTCTAGCTATAATGGGTGTAACTGTACTTCTTGCGAGCTGTGGCCACGGTGGCCAAGGCGAGCTTGTTGGCTCTTATAACCGTAAATTTAAAAATCAACGTATTCCATTGGGCATGGTTTATATCCCACCTGGGCATACACCACTTGGTGGCTCTGATGAGGATATCACCTTTTCTCAATCAGGTCCAAGTAGAATGACGACCATTAGTGCCTTTTTTATGGATCAAACCGAGATTTCAAATGCGGAATACCGTCAGTTTACGAAATGGGTTCGAGATTCGATTGCTATTGTAATGATGGGTAATCCACAGCAATATATGATGACTCAAAAAGGCGCTGCCGCGGGTGCACTTGGGGGCGAAAAATATATCGACTGGAAAAAAGTTGGTAATGGTTCTGGCATTTGGAGTGGTAAAGGAAAAGGCGCTAATGCTGCCAATGCAAGCCAGTTAGATAATATGTATTATTCTGGTTTGGATGCTTTACCGGGAAGAAAGGAAATTGATGTAAGAAAATTAGAATATTCTTATGGCATATTAAACCTTGATAAAGCGGCAATCGGGCATAAAGATCCAAATAGCAAACGTCAGGATTATATAGATAGGTATACAATTGCTGTTTATCCTGATACGATGGTTTGGAAAACAGATTATTCTTATTCTCAAAACGACCCGATGGTGCGTGGTTATTATAATCACCCTTCTTATGATGATTACCCTGTTGTAGGGGTGAGCTGGGAACAGGCGAAAGCATTTTCTCATTGGCGTACGCAGCTTTATCAAGGTGTTGCATCAGCACGGAAGATGCCTTTAAATGCAAGAATGGATTACGATTTACCCGCAGAAACTGAATTTGAATATGCAGCAAGAGGCGGTAACTCAAAAACGAAATACCCATGGGGCGGCCCTTATATCAGAAATACGAAAGGTTGTTTACAAGCAAACTTTAAACCTGGCCGCGGTGATTATTCTAGTGATGGCGGTATCTACACAGTTGGTGTTCGCTCATATTTCCCGAATGATTACGGCCTATATAACATGTCTGGTAATGTTGCGGAGTGGACAAAAACAGCTTATAACAAATCGTCTGGACCATTATTACACGATTTAAATCCAAACTTTACATACGTTGCAGGTAAAGATGACAGCAAATATTTAAAACGTAAAGTCGTAAAAGGTGGTTCATGGAAAGATACCGGTTATTTTCTTCAAAATGCAGTATCTACATATGAATACCAAGACCAACAAAGATCTTACATCGGTTTCAGATGCGTTTCGGCTTATCCGGGAACTGACTTGAGAAACTAATCAAACCAAAAACAACTAAAAACTAAAAGAAAAACATTAAAATTTTATGGCAGCAAAGAAACAACCAAGCTGGTTACACGTAGCGATTTCATGGGGAGCAAGTATTGTAATTGTTGGGGCATTATTTAAGATTTTGCACATTGGCGGGATATTAGGTAACTATATGATAGGTATCGGTCTTGGCGTAGAAGCTATCTTATTCTTTTTAACTGGTTTCTTTCCTCCAGAACCAGAACCTGCATGGGAAAGAGTTTACCCTGAATTAAGAGAAGACTTTAAAGGTGAATTGCCTACAGCATCAGCCAGACCAGTTGCCGCAGTTTCGGCACCAACATCAGCTGCTTTAGATAAAATGTTATCAGATGCAAAAGTTGGTCCTGAATTAATTGAAAGCTTAGGCAATGGCTTACGTACCTTTGGCGATAAGGTTGCATCTATTTCTAATGTTGCAGATGCTTCTTTAGCAACTAACGAATTTACAGGTAAAGTAAAAACTGCTTCAGCAGGTTTCGATAACTTAAGTGCATCATTCGAAAAAGCAACCGCTAACTTGAAAGCAATGGGCGAAAGCAATGTAGATTCTCAGGCTTATCACGATCAGGTAAATAATTTAGCTAAAAACTTATCAGCATTAAATGCAGTGTACGAATTAGAACTACAGGATTCAAGCGCACATTTAAAATCGATGAATAAATTCTATTCAAACTTATCACTTACTATGCAAAACTTTAACGAATCGATGGAAGATTCTAAACAGTTTAAAGAAGAAGTGAACAAGTTGGCTAAAAACTTATCATCGCTTAATGCGATTTATGGAAATATGCTATCGGCTATGAATAGTCCACGCGTATAATTTATCTAGTTTTTAATTTTAAATAAAAAGCTACATAAAAAATGGCAGGCGGAAAAGAAACAACAAGGCAGCGGATGATTAATATCATGTATTTGGTATTGTTAGCCATGCTAGCCTTAAACGTATCAGATACAATATTAGATGCATTCAAAAATATTAATGATAGTTTGGATACATCAAAAACAAACGTTAATACAGGTATAGATCAGCTTTTTTCTTCTTTCGAAAATTCAAAACTTAAGGAAGAACCAGCTCGTGCTCAACCAATTTACGATAAGGCTAAACAAGCAAAAGCTGCAGCTGATGATTTGAATAACTATATCGAGGGTATTAAAAAACAATTTACCGTAGCTGGGGATGGGATTAATCCTGAAACTGGTGATTTGACTAATCGTGATAATCAGGATATTGCTCCGAATTTAATGATTAATCAAAAAGAAGGTGAAAAGCTAAAAGCAAAAATTAATGCAACCCGCGAAAAATTGATTTCATTACTAGATCCGAAAGATAGAGAGGGCGTAACTTTTTCTCTGGAAGCGAAAGATCCGGTTAGAAAGCGGAAAGGAAACTGGCAGGAAACGTTGTTTGGTGAAGGAACACCTTTAACTGCAGCAATGACAATTTTGACTAAACTTCAAACTGACACTAAAAATGCCGAAGCTGAAGTTGTTAAAAAATTATTCGGAAATATGGATAAAGCCGTTGTTAACATCGATAAGTTTGCCGCAGTTGCTGTAGCACCAACTTCGTATGTTATTCAGGGCCAGCCGTATACAGCCGAAGTATTTTTAACGGCAAGTGATTCGCGTTCAAATCCTGACATTACTGTTGGCGGCGGAAAACTATCTGTTAGAGATGGAAAAGGGACTTATACCGGCGGAACAGGTAGTGTGGGTGTGTTTAAATGGGTAGGAACTATTCGGGTTCGTCAAACTGACGGGCAAGTTAAAGAATACAAAACTCCTGAGCAAACTTATCAGGTTGCAAAACCTTCGGCTAACGTTTCTTCAGATAAGATGAATGTTATTTATGCAGGTATCCCGAATCCATTTTCGGTATCGGCAGCAGGTTTTCCTTTAGAGAGTGTTAATGCAAGTGCTTCAGGTGCGTCAATGAGTAAAACCGGAGCGGGTAAATATAATGTACTTGCTAGTGGTTCTCAGGTTGGCTCAGAGGTTTCGATTAATGTTACAGCCTCAAATGCAGGTAAAAGTGTAAGCCTTGGCTCTCAGAAATTTAGAGTTAAAGCTATTCCAAAACCAACGGCTAAAGTTGGGGGAAGAGCGGGCGGTGATATCGCATCGGTGCAGTTAAAGAGTGAATCGGAAATTGAAGCAGATTTGGATGATTTTCCATTTGATGTTAAGTTCAAAATTCAACGTTATAAATTAACAATTATAAAACCACGTTCAGACGCGATTACAATTTCTGGTAGCGGTGGTGGATTTGCTGGCTCAGTTAGGGCTGCCATAAATTCAATTACGCCAGGAACGAGGGTATTTTTTGAAGATATCGTATCTGTTGGCCCTGATGGTCGCCAGAACGTTTTGCCTTCAATTGCATTTTCAGTTAAATAAGTATAAGATGAAAAGGATTTTAAGCATCGCTGTATTAGTTTTATCAACCGGATTTATATTTGCACAAACACCTCTTAAAAGGAGAAGTGCAGCTACAACACCAAATGGTAGCGTTGCAAATGCAGCTACGCCTGTTGATAGCACTAAAAAGTTAACGGTTAAAAAGAAGTTAAAGGTTCCGCCAAAAGATGGTTTTTATGCCCGTAAGGATATAGATAGCACAGAAATGGTACCTTTAGCCGATGTGCGTGAGGAAGATGTTTTTTATGCAAAACGTATCTGGAGAGAAATTGATCTTCGGGATACGGTAAATTCATCGCTTAAATCTCCCAAATCTAGGTTAATTGATGTTTTAATCTCAGCTGTTAAATCTGAAGAACTAACTGCTTATTCTCCGTTCGATACTTTAAATAATGAAGATGATGCTTTTACTAATCCTTTAACAGCAGATACCGCATTGATGCAAGCTGCCGGAACCGTAGAAGTTACTGATTCTAAAGCAGGAACAGTTAAAACTGTGGCGAACGATCTTAACCCGGAGTCCTTCTTAAAATTCAGAATTAAGGAAGATTGGATTTTTGATGTTAAACGTTCTATTTTCGAACCCCGTATTGTTGGTATTGCACCAATGAAATTTGTCGAATCTTCCAAACAATGGCAGCCGGTCTTTTGGGTTAGTTACGATGAACTCAGACCAATCATTGCGCACAAAAGGTTGATAAACACGAATAATGATGCTTCTACTTTAAGCTTTGACGATTTCTTTATCCGTCGCTTATTTAGCAGTTATATTGTTAAGGAATCTAATCCCGGAGATAATAAGCTCAGAGATATTATCACTGACCCGAGAGAAAGATTAATGGAATCTGAAAGAATTAAGAGATCAGTTCTTGATTACGAACAGGGACTTTGGGAATACTAAAACAAAAAGGCTTCGATTTTTATCGAAGCCTTTTTGTTTTATAAAGTTTATTGATTTCAAGTACGAAATTTCAGAACAAATATTAAGCCTGTTTAAAATACGCTAGCAGCGTACTAACTTGTTTTTTATTAAGTATTTCGCCTAATTCCTTTTCTGTAGCTTCTTTAATTTTTTTGACCGATTTGAAGTGAGTCAATAATCTGTCGGCAGTTGTTTTTCCTATTGCTGGAATTTGTTCCAGCTCTGTTTTTAATGTTCCCTGATCTCTTTTTTTCCTGTGAAAAGTAATTCCGAAACGGTGCGCTTCATCACGTAGTTGTTGGATAACTTTTAACGTTTCAGATTTTTTATCCAGATAAAGCGGGTAAGAATCGCCGGGATAAAAAAGTTCTTCCAATCTTTTTGCTATACCAATTACGGTAACGCGGTTTTCAATACCTAACAGTTTTAAACTTTTAACTGCCGATGAAAGCTGACCTTTGCCGCCATCAATAATTATGAGTTGAGGTAATGGTTGGTTTTCATCAAGCATTCTCCTGTAGCGGCGGAAAACGGCTTCTTCCATGGTAGCAAAATCATTCGGACCTTCAACCGTTTTAACATTAAAGTGGCGATAATCTTTTTTAGATGGCTTAGCATCTTTGAAAACTACGATTGCCGAAACCGGATATTTCCCCTGAAAATTGGAGTTATCAAAACATTCAATATGTTGAGGAAGCTGTGTTAAACGTAAATCCTTTTGCATGGTTGTTAAAATCCGGTCAGTTCTTAAATCGGGGTTTAACTTTTCATATTGATTTAATTTCTCCTTCTTGAAAAACAAAACATTCTTTTGTGAAAGTTCAAGCAGTTTCTTCTTTTCGCCAAGTTTCGGAACGGTGAAACGTAAGCTTTCATCTTCAATTGTCGGCTCAAAGGGTACAATTATCTCTTTTGATGTACTGCTGAACTTGGTCCTGAAATCAAGCAAAGCAAGTGTTAAGATTTCATCATCACTTTCATCGAGCTGTTTTTTAACCTCAATCGTTTGTGTTTGAATGATGGTTCCATTCATCACTTTAAGATAATTTACAAAAGCATAACGCTCATCTGATGCGATACTTACCACATCAACATTTGTTATGGCACTGTTTACCACTGTAGATTTACTTTGATATTTTTCTAAAACCTGTAGTCTTCGTGAGTATTGATGTGCCAGCTCAAAATTTAAATCTTCTGATGCTGTTTTGATTGTATTCTTAACTTCGCGGATAACATTTCCAATCTTCCCATTTAGTATTTCTTTAATTTCGCCGATATTTTTATCGTAATCACTTTCGCTCTGATAAGCCTGGCAAGGGCCCTTGCAATTTCCAATCTGGTACTCAAGGCAGACCTTAAACTTACCTTCAGCAATATTTTTTTCGTTAAGTGGAAGTGAACAAGTTCTCAAAGGATATGTTTCCTTTATCAAATCCAGTATCGTGTGCATCATCCCAATGGAACCATAAGGGCCAAAATAAGTTGAGCCATCCTTAATAACTTTCCTTGTCCAGTAGATTCGTGGAAATTCTTCATTTTTAATAATAATCCAGGGATAGGTTTTATCGTCCTTCAAATTAATGTTAAACTTGGGCTGATGTTTTTTAATTAAGCTGTTTTCAAGCAGCCACGCATCAATTTCAGTATCTACAATGGTAAAAGTTATCTTTCTGATTTTGGACACCAGTACCCGGGTTTTACCGTTAAACTGATTTTTGTCGCCATTAAAATAAGAGCCAACCCGATTGCGTAAATCCTTTGCTTTCCCGATATACATTAACTTCCCATCCGCATCCCAGTATTGGTAAACGCCAGGTTTATGTGGAATTGCCGTTAATGCTGTTTTATGATCGAAACTGCTCATTTAATACAAAAATAGGATACGGAAATGAAAATCTATCCTTAAAAGGGAAATCAGTTAATTTTGTTTTGAGGATAAAAAATGTGAAAAGCGAAGCGCTAATTGTAAGCTAAATAAAATCGATTAAAATCCAAGCTTCTCATCTAATTCTGTGGTTCCTTCTTCTTGTTTTTGATATTGATTACAATCAAATACAATTGAAACGCCTGATTTAGGTGCTTCGAAATCAGCATGGCTAATTTTTAATTTTGGATTAGCGTAAACTCTCTTGATAAAACCGGCAAAGATTGGAAGTGCTGTGTTTGCACCTTCACCCTGACTGGTGCTCAAGAAGTGAAAAGCCCTGTCTTCGCATCCCGTCCAGATTCCGGTTACCAGTTGAGGTGTTATCGCCATAAACCATCCATCGGAGTTATTTTGAGTTGTGCCTGTTTTACCGCCGATTGGAGCATTAACTTTGTACTTATTGATGAGCCGGTAACCTGTTCCGCCAGTCACCACGCCCTTAAGCATTCTGGTCATAACATATGCAACTTCTTCACTTACAACTGGTTTAGGGATGGCTTTTTGTGAGAATAAAACGACACCGTTTTTGTCTTCGATTCTAAGCAGGTAAACCGGCTTGGTATATACACCTTTATTGGCAAAAGTACCATAAGCGCCCACCATATTATAAATAGAGGCATCGAAAGTGCCCAAAGCTATTGATGGATAAGGAGGTACATTAGGGATGCCTAACTTGGTTGCGAGCGTTGAAACAGCAACCGGACCAACCTGTTTCATTAAATATGCAGTTACATAGTTTTGAGAATAAGCAAGCGCTTTTTGTAAAGTAATTGAACCAGGCAATGGAGCCCCTGATGATTTTGGTGTCCATGGTTCACCATAACCCTCAATGGTTACGGGTACATTCGGAACTGTTAAACACGGAGAAAAACCATTTTCTACCGCAACAGTATAAGTAAATGGTTTAGCGGTAGAACCTACCTGCCGAGTACCCATTTTAACCTGATCATATTTAAAATGTTCATAATTGATGCCGCCAACCCATGCTTTAACATAACCGGTTGTTGGGTCCATACTCATCATGGCATTTCTTAACAGCATTTTATAGTACCTAACCGAATCTATCGGTTTCATGGTGGTGTCAACATTTCCTTTCCATGTAAAAATCGTAAGTTCTGTAGGTGTGTTAAAATCTGTTTTGATTTCCTCATCTGTTTTGCCTTCCAGTTTTAACGATTTATAACGGTCAGAACGTTTAACGCCCTGCTCAATTTGTAATGCTTTATCTTTAAAAGGATTTCTTCCTTTCCAGCTACTTATAAATTGTGCCTGAAGAACCTTCATATATTCCTTTTGAGCTGCTTCTGCATACTCCTGCATATCGTAATTTAAGGTTGTGTAAACCTTTAACCCATCACGATCCAAATCATAAGGCGTTCCATCAGGTTTAGTAATTCCCTGTTCTTCAAATATGCTTTTAATATCACTTTTTAAAACCGAACGGAAATATGGCGCAATACCATCGTTAACGGTTGCTGCATTGAAGTGAAGATTTAGGGGTGTTTCTTTTTCTTCATCAAATTGTTGTTGAGTTAAGAAATCAGATTTTACCATCATGGCCATCACCGTATTTCTACGTGCTTTTGAGCGTTCTGGATTTCGGGTTGGGGAATACATCGTAATTCCTTTTTGCATACCAACCAGGGTTGCAGCCTGCGGAACTGTTAGCTTATCTGGTGTGGTATTGAAGTAAACCCTTGCTGCCGATTTTATTCCGTAAGCCTGGTTTCCAAAATCAACCGTGTTCAAATACATGGTGATGATCTCTTCCTTAGTGTAATTTCTTTCCAGCTTTACTGCCACAACCCATTCTTTAAACTTTTGCATTACACGTTTAAAAAAGTTGCGTTGCCTACCTTCTTCAGAAAATAAATTCAAAGCCAGTTGCTGGGTAATGGTACTTCCTCCTTGTTTTTTACCGATTAAATTATAGCCAATAATGGTAAAGGTACGCTGAAAATCTATACCCGAATGTTCCTTAAAACGGGTATCTTCTGTCGCAATTAAGCCATTTATTACATTCGGTGAAATTTCTTTATAGGTAACGTTCGAACGGTTCTGAACGAAATAGGTTCCCAATGTTCTGCCATCTTCGGCTATAATTTCTGAGGCCTGGTTGCTTTTTGGGTGCTCAATGTCTCGGAAAGAGGGCAGGCTACCGAAAAGACCGAAGCCGATCATTGAAATAAATATAGAGAATAATGCAATTCCGCCGATTACAATTTTCCAAATTCGAAGGTTGTATCTTTTAATGTCGGCTGCAGAAAGGGATTTATTCATTTTAATAATTGTTTTTGTAAAACTCCAGATATTCGTTTACACGAGCTCTATCTGTTAGTTTTTCGAAATTTTCTTTACTGATGATGAAGCTTTTGTATTTGTTGGCAGGCACTTTCATTATGTTTTTCAACTGTGCTTGAATGCTCTCTTCATAAATTTTCGCATCTTCTAAATCAACAAAGCTGGTTACATAAATTAGTTGGTCATCATCCAACTCTACCAATTTATGGGCCAAATCATTATCAGGATAGTTACCACGATTAAACTGGCCAATTCCAAACCTTGACGAGGTCAAAGTTAAGGAAGCATCCGCAACATCTATCACATAATAATAAGTATTTGATGTTGCGGTACTAAATATACTTGCAGGCTTTATCACATCTGCCCTATTATCAGCGGGTTTTTCAGTTACTTTTTCAACAGTTTTAGTTTCTGCCACAGGCGTTACAGGGCTAACTGCCGCATTGATATTTTCTATGGGTTTTGGTTTTGCATTAACTGGTGTAGCCTGGCTTACAAATCTTGGTTCATTGGAATCAAAATCTATCAAAGCAACTGGTCTCTGTTTAAACTCTTCTAAATTTGCTCCAATATATTTTAGGTGCTCCCTAACTAAGGGCGTAACAATTAAATCATTAGGATATAATGTTGTAATTAAATTGAATTCAGTTAAAAGCGCATCAACTTTCGAGGTTCTTCCAACTGCGATAGCTTTAAGATAAGCATATTGTGGCGCTAAGCCGCTGTTTGGGTTTGCAGCTATGTTTTCATTTGCCTGTTTCATTACGCCTGGGTAATCTTTTTTAGAATAGGCCTCAAATGCAGCGTTATAGTTTTGATTAATTGAATTTTCGAGTGCATCCTGCTTAACGAAGTACGATGGATCGAGGATGGTTTTCGCAAAATTAGATTCAGGAAACTTTGTTAAAACCAACTGACGGTATTCGTTCGACTTTCCTTCCTCGCTGCCCTTATAATTCAAATATAAACTGTAATAAATCGCTGCAAGGTGGTTGTTATCCGGAAATCTTCTCAGAAGTTCTGTATAAACTTTATTTGCTTCGGCTTTATCGTTTAATTCCTGTTGATAGAAACTTGCAATTTCAAAAAAGGCATCAATAATTTTTTGATTTGATGCAGCTACCAAAGCAGGTGTAACCGGAAGGGCATCAGTAAATTGCTTTTCGATAGTGGTTTGGTCTGCCGATGTTGCACCAGCACCATTATCAATTGGCGTAATCCCGTTCGCAACATTTCCTCCAGCTAAAATCTGGTTGGTTTCCTGAGCCGATGAACGTAGACTTTGACGCCAGTTATCTTCAAGCTGTCTGTTTCCCCAACGTTTTTTAAAATCTGCAAAACCATTACTGATGGCCGCATTGTTATTAAAATAAAAAGTATTGCCGCTTCCAACAGTGCTTGCAGAAACACTAACATTCTGGTTTGGAAAAGAAGGACTGTTTAGCGATTGTGCATTGGTATTAGCAATTGTTGATACTTCAACTTTTGGTCGTAAATAATCTTTGATTTTAGTTATCCGTTCTCTTTCAGGTAATTTTGCAATGGCCTGCAAGGTATCTTCTCTGGAAATTAAAGTATACCTATCTGATAAATACTGGAGGTTTTCTGATTTTTTAACAATGTTTTCGTAATCAGGGAAATTCTTTGGCAGAATCATCACCGTGCTATCATAATATACTTTTGCCTTAATGTAATTTTTAAACTCGTTGAAGTTTAAATCAGCAATTTTTAAATAAGACAGTGCTTTCTGATTCTGGTTTTTGGTGCTTTTCTGCGCAGATTTCTGATAATTTTCTTCAGCTTTTACAAAGTTGCCCTCTTTAGCAAATAATTCTCCAACCTGATAATAAATTTGGTCTGTGTAATCGTAATTTTTATCATCTTTTAGTAAAGCGAGCAAAGCTTTATCTTCATTTACTTTATAGCCACTTATTAAAGCCCTCAGTTTTATCCGTTGCAAGTTTGCATGAAAATACATTTCAAAAGGCGCATTGCTGTTTTCTACTTTAGTATAGTTGATAAATGCGTTTTGCAAGTCGTTTTCTCTTTCCTGCAGTTGGGCAAGGATATATTGCCAGCGGATTCTTAACTGCTTTTCATCTGCAGTTCGTATTGCTGTTTCTAGTAATAAAATTGCTTCTTTATTCCTTTTCTGATAAATGCGCATTTGCGCAGTTGTGGCCAAAGGCTCGGCCAAATCTTTTTTCAATTCATCCTGAGCACGAAGCATGGTGTCGAGAATTTTATCGGCATAAACCATGTTATTTAACTCCATTTGGCTCCGGGCTTTCCAGTTCATGGCCATGATGAAGGTTTTCAAATTGTTTTTGTAAGTTTTGGCCGTGTAATCAAAATATTCTGAAGCAATGAAATAGTTTCCTTTTAAATAGTTAGCCTTGCCAAGAAGCATGTAAGCGTCATCAATATAATTGCTGAAGCTTTTTTCGTTTATTATCGCCTGGCCTTTAAAAATGACATCATCTAAAGGTTTATTCGCAACTGCTGGCGTAAGGGTTAAGGTTAACTGAGGTTCAGGGTCTAGATAAACAGGTAAAATTTTCTCATAATTATCAGAAAAAGTCTGCAACAAACCCTCATTATATTCTGTTAATAAAACATTTGAGTTATAGATATAGTTATACCTTGCCGTTAAGTTTTGCATCTTACGGTCTACGGCGGTATCTTTATTAGCCACACAGCCATAAATAAAGAACGCACTAAAAAATAAAATGAAGGGAGATAGGGTTTTGTTGGTGTATTTTTTCAATTATAAAAAATCGCGTTAGTTATATACAATAAACAAAAATTAGGTAAAAATATTTTACCGGTATAAATTTAATTATCCAAAGTTAACTTAATTATTGCATTAAAAAATGGAAAAGCCTAAAGATGAAAATAATGAAAAAAAAGTTAATGCAGCTGCTAAATATTCAGTTATTGGTTTTCAAATGATTGCAACTATTGGTTTATTAACTTTTATCGGTTACAAAATAGATGAGCACCGCAACAGTAAAACCAATTTAATAACAGCGGCTTTTGCGCTTTTTGGTGTAGGTATCGCTCTATATCAGGCCATAAGGCAGGCAACAAAATGATTGTTCTGTTTTATCTATTGTTGAATGATTAAATTGTAGCGAAAAAAACTCAGAAATAAGTTATTGCTTAACAAGCTATTAATCAAACAATTTAATAATTTCCGTCGTGCTTGTCACGCTAAAACCCTATCTTTGCCGAAGTTTTTATTTGCAAAGAAATTATTCCATTGACTCTAGCCAAATTTACCAGTTCCTATTTAATTTTTATTGGGGTTTTAATCGGCATTATTGCTGTTTTACCCATGCTGTTTCCTGATACTCAACTTTTCGTTAAAAACTTTTGGCTGATGTTTGGCTTCCTGGCAGGCATAACTTTCATTGCTTATATACTAGTTGATATTGGAATAAAAAGAGATCCGGAAGTGGGCATTATGGCCATTATGGGTTCGATTGCTGTGAAGATGATTTTTTGTATGGCTTTTGTGTTGATTTACAGTATAAAAGAGAAGGGAATAGGCGTAGTATTTCTCCTAAATTTTTTTTCTTTATATTTATTGTTTTCAGTCTTTGAAATATACTGTTTGTTGCGTAACTTGCGCCACCAAAATTTAAAGTAAAAATCTGCCAATAAATGGATTGTAACCAAGTTTTAGTATCAAAAGTTAAGAAGGTAATTGTTGTTTTTACGCTTTTAATCGCGTTTTTATCTATCAAAATTGATACTTTCGCTCAAGCTGATAGTGCTGTTGTTCCTGTTGATAGTGTTGTTGCTGAATCTGCTGAAGCAGTTTCTGGTCAGCATGGTGCTGTAGCACATGGTGAAGAGAAATTCGAGCCAACTAAGGTAATTATGGAGCACATCGCAGATTCGCACATGTGGCATCTTTGGGGTCATACTTCGTTACCTCTTCCGGTTATTTTATATACAAATGGTGGTTTAGAAGTTTTCTCTTCAGGTAACTTTCATCATGGCGAACATGACTATGTTGGTAAGTATAATACTTATCGTTTAGAAGAAGATCATGTAAAAGTGGTTGGTGCTGATGGTAAAATTGATGAAAAGGCTTCAGTTTTAGATTTCTCTATCACTAAAAATGTTGCGGCAATGTTTGTTGCGATATTGGTTATCTTAATCGTTTTTATTTCAGTGGCTGTGGCTTACAAAAAACGGGTTGGTAAATCTCCGAAAGGTTTGCAATCTTTTATTGAGCCAATTATTATTTTCGTTAGAGATGATATTGCCAAACCAAACATTGGACACAAATACGCGAAATTTATGCCGTATTTATTAACTACATTTTTCTTTATCCTTTTTAACAACTTATTCGGCTTGATTCCGATTTTTCCGGGTGGCGCAAACGTTACAGGTAATATAGCTTTAACTTTTGTTATGGCTTTGGGTACTTTAATTATCGTAAATATCAACGGTAATAAATACTACTGGAAGCACATCTTTAAACCGGATGTTCCGTTCTGGTTGTATCCGATTATGATTCCTGTAGAGTTAATCGGTATCATTTCAAAGCCGTTCGCTTTAATGGTTCGTTTGTTTGCGAATATTACAGCGGGTCACATTATCGTATTAAGTTTAATTTCCTTAATATTTATTTTCGAAACATTGGCTATCGCTCCGGTTTCAGTTGCATTCGTTTTATTTATGGATGTATTGGAATTATTGGTGGCGTTTTTACAAGCCTTTATTTTTACATTACTTACTGCTTTATTTATTGGAATGGCAGTAGAAGAACATCATTAACAGAAAACTATTTTTTACAATTAATATAAATTAAATTAGTTATGGTAGGTTCAATCGCGGCAATTGGTGCCGGTTTAGCAGTAATCGGTGCAGGTATCGGTATCGGTCAAGTAGGTGGTAAAGCAATGGAAGGTATTGCTCGTCAGCCAGAAGCTGCATCAAAAATTCAGACTGCAATGATTATCGCTGCTGCCCTTATTGAGGGTGCTGCTTTATTCGGTGTGGTAGTTGCATTATTAGGCTTAAACGGTTAATAATCACTGAAAAAATTAGATAGAGTATTTAACGATTGGTTATTTACTCTATCTTAATTAACAAGATTAAGATTAAAAAAATTAGATAAAATGGATTTAGTAACCCCAAGCATAGGATTGGTTTTTTGGACATCATTAGCGTTTATCTGCTTATTGATTTTACTTAGAAAGTTTGCATGGAAACCTATTTTAGGTGCTATTCACGAACGTGAGCAAAGCATTGATGAGGCTTTAAACAAAGCTGAGTTGGCAAAACAGGAAATGGCTCGTTTAACTAGCCAAAACCAAGATTTGATGCAACAGGCACGTGCTGAACGCGATGAAATTTTAAAGGAAGCTAAAACCTTAAAAGACGGTATCTTAAACGAGGCTAAAAAACAAGCTCAGGTAGAAGGGGCTAAATTGATTGAGAAAGCTAAAATCGAAATCGAGAACCAAAAGAAAGCGGCACTAGCTGAAGTTAAAGACCAGGTTTCTACTTTATCATTAGAAATTGCTGAACGTGTTTTGCGTACTCAATTAGATGATAAAACCAAGCAGGAAGCTTTAGTAGCTAATTTGTTAAAAGACGTTGAATTAAATTAAGTTATAAGTATTACGTTTTAAGTTTTAAGTATTGTGGTGCCGTTGAAGATTTTAATCGACAACTAAACTTACAACTTATGACTTACAACTTACGACTCGAAATATATGTCAGAAATTAAAGTTGCAAGCAGATACGCCAAATCATTAATAGACTTAGCCGTTGAAAACAACGCATTAGAGGTTTCTTATAATGATATGGTTTTGTTTGAAAAAGTGGTTGATGAAACCCCTGAACTGGAAGCAATATTGAAAAATCCGATTGTACCTTTGGATAAAAAGACAGGTATTTTAAACGGAATCTTTGCTGATAAAGTAAGCAAATTAACGATATCTTTTTTTAAGATTGTTGTAAGCAAAGGACGTTCTGCGATTTTATTCGCGACAGCTAAACAGTTTGTACAACAATATAATTTAATAAAAGGAATTGTTACTGCCGATGTAACTACAGCAACTGCTTTAAGTGCTGCGGCTAAAGAACAGATTGTTGCCATAGTAAAGAGAGAATTGGGCGCTAACCAGGTTATCGTTAATGAGAAAATTAACGAGAAACTTATTGGTGGTTTTATTTTAAAAGTTGGTGATAAGCAATTTGATGCAAGTATTGCCAGTGGTTTAACTAAACTGAAAAAAGAATTTGCGGCTTAGTATTATCTGCGTTTTAGTAACTGAATAGGTTTTGTTAACTGTGAGGGATACTGTAATAACCGAAGAAATATAGCACTAAAATATATAAACCCGATTGGCAGCGGTATTTTTGTCACCCTGAGCGTAGTCGAAGGGCAAAAATTAAGCAGAAAGCGGGACTAGTACAACAAAAGAACTACAAGATTTACATTTACAAAAAGATATAATTAAAATTATGGTAGAGGTAAGACCAGACGAAGTATCGGCAATTATCAGACAGCAATTGGCGGGCTTCAAATCAGAAACCGAACTGGAAGAAGTTGGTACCGTGTTGCAAGTGGGCGACGGTATTGCCCGTGTTTACGGTTTAACTAAAGTTCAATCGGGAGAGTTGGTTGAATTTGCAAACGGGTTACAAGGAATTGTATTAAACCTTGAAGAAGATAACGTTGGTGTGGTACTTTTGGGTGCTTCTGACGAGATTAAAGAAGGTGATACAATTAAACGTACCAAAAAAATTGCCTCTATTAAAGTTGGTGAAGGTATGCTTGGCCGCGTGGTGAATACTTTAGGTGAGCCTTTGGATGGTAAAGGTCCAATCCTTGGTGAAACTTACGAAATGCCTTTAGAGCGTAAAGCACCGGGTGTAATTTACCGTCAGCCGGTAAATGAGCCATTACAAACTGGTATCAAAGCAATCGATGCGATGATTCCAATCGGTCGCGGTCAGCGTGAGTTGGTTATTGGCGACCGTCAGATTGGTAAAACTGCAGTTTGTATCGATACTATTATCAACCAAAAAGAATTTTATGAAGCAGGCCAGCCTGTGTTCTGTATTTATGTAGCTATCGGTCAGAAAAACTCTACCGTTGCCAACATTGTACGTACATTGGAGGAAAACGGCGCTTTACCATATACTGTTGTTGTTGCTGCTTCGGCTGCTGACCCTGCTCCGATGCAGTTTTATGCGCCATTTGCAGGTGCTGCAATTGGTGAATTTTTCCGTGATACAGGTAGACCAGCTTTAATTGTTTATGATGATTTATCTAAACAAGCTGTGGCTTACCGTGAGGTATCTTTATTACTTCGTCGTCCACCGGGCCGTGAGGCATATCCAGGTGACGTTTTCTATCTACACAGTCGTTTACTAGAAAGAGCCGCGAAAATTAACGCGAATGATGATATTGCGAAAGCAATGAATGATTTGCCTGAATCGATTAAACACATCGTTAAAGGTGGTGGTTCATTAACAGCTTTACCGATTATCGAAACGCAAGCGGGTGACGTTTCTGCTTACATCCCAACTAACGTAATTTCGATTACTGATGGTCAGATTTTCTTAGAGTCGAACTTATTCAACTCAGGTATTCGTCCGGCTATTAACGTGGGTATCTCGGTATCGCGTGTGGGTGGTAATGCTCAAATTAAATCGATGAAAAAAGTAGCAGGTACTTTAAAGTTAGACCAGGCTCAATACCGCGAGTTAGAGGCATTCTCTAAATTCGGTTCTGATTTGGATGCTGCAACGAAATCGGTTTTAGATAAAGGTGCACGTAACGTGGAAATGTTAAAACAAGCGCAATTCTCGCCATTTACTGTAGAGAAACAAGTTGCAATTGTTTACGCAGGTACAAAAAACTTAATGCGTAGCGTTCCGGTTAATAAGGTTAAAGAATTTGAAACAGAATTTTTGACTCAATTGGAAATGCGTCATCCGGAAACATTGGCAGCATTAAAAGCTGGTAAATTTGATGATGGCATCACAGGTGTTTTAGATACCGTAGCAAAAGAGATTTCAAGTAAATACTAATTAGATATAAGTAGCGAGTATCGGTATCAAGACGGGTAAACTAATCCAATCTTGATACTAGATACTTAATACTCGACACTTAAAAAATGGCTAATTTAAAAGAAGTAAGAAACCGTATTGCATCGGTGCAATCAACACAGCAGATTACCAAAGCTATGAAAATGGTTTCGGCGGCGAAGTTGAAACGTGCCACTAATGCAATCATCGCTTTACGCCCTTATGCAACTAAACTGAAGGAAATTTTAGGAAATCTTTCGGCAAGTTTAGAAGGTTCTTCATCGCCTTTTATTCAAGAGCGTGAACCTAATAAGGTTTTAATTGTAACTGTATCATCAAACCGTGGTTTGGCAGGTGCTTTTAACATGAACGTAATTAAAGCGGCCAATAATTTAATTGCCGAAAAATATAGCGAACAGTTGAAAAACGGTAACGTAAGTATTATTTCTATCGGTAAGAAAACTCAGGATTTTTACGAGAAACGCAAATACAATGTTATCGGCAACAATAATGAAGTATTTTCGGCACTAACTTTCGAAAACGTAACCAAAATTACCGATGCAATTATGGCTGGTTTTATTAAAGGCGAGTTCGATAAAGTAGAAGTGGTTTACAATCGTTTTAGAAACGCAGCTGTACAGTTTATTACAACTGAGCAATTGTTGCCTTTGCCTAAAGCTGAAGAAGTTGAAACTAAAACTGAAAAAAAATCTACCAACGTGGATTATATTTTGGAACCGTCTCAAGAAGAAATTGTTGAGCAGCTTATTCCTAAATCAATTAAAATTCAGTTGTACAAAGCGGTTTTGGATTCTCACGCATCTGAGCATGGCGCACGTATGACCTCAATGGATAAAGCAACTGAGAACGCTGGTGAATTGTTGAAAGCCTTGAAACTTTCTTATAACCAGGCTCGTCAGGCAGCGATTACAACTGAATTAACTGAGATTGTAAGTGGTGCAGCCGCATTGAACGGATAATCTGAACTGTCATCCTGAGCCTGGCGAAGGATTAAAATATAAACCCGTTTCTTAATTGAGATGGGTTTTTTGTTTTCTTATCTTTGGAAGATAATTCTAAATCATGAAAAAATATATCTTCATCGCTTTATTTCTTACCCCATTTTTTGCCTCAGCTCAATCTCCAGCCAGAGATTACACTAATGCAGTACTTTGGCAGCAAACATCTGGAGAATATAGAGCACTTTGTTTCCAGGCGTATAATTTCGCTCGTTTATCCTTAAAAGAAACGCTTTGGGCTGATACTAGTAAAAAACCAAATTGTGTTATTGTTGATATTGATGAAACTGTTTTGGATAACTCACCTTTCCAGGGGCATGAAATTAAGAAAGGTGTAAGTTATAATCCTGCCGACTGGACAGAATGGACCAACTTGGCTAAAGCCGATACCGTTCCGGGTGCCTTATCTTTTTTGAAGTTTGCCGCATCCAAAAATATAGAAACTTTTTATCTAAGCAATCGGGATGAAAAGGATTACGCAGCGACCTTAAAAAACCTTCAGGCATTTGGTTTTCCTTATGCAGATGATGCACATCTCGTTGTTTCAAAAGGAACTTCAAACAAAGAACCTCGTCGACAAAAAATTGCCGAAACGCACAATATTTTAATGCTTTGTGGTGATAATTTAAGTGATTTTAGCAATATTTTTTACCGTGAACAGAAAAATACTTTTGAGCAGGTGCAGCAAAATCAAAACCTTTTTGGTGTTAAATTTATCGTATTGCCTAACCCAATGTATGGCGATTGGGAAAAGCCATTATACAAAGGAGAAAATTTAAGTGATAAGGATAAGGGAAAACAACGTTTAGACCGATTAAAAAGTTACTAAACATTTATAATTATTCAGCAATAAGTATTACTTTTGCTGCATCATAAAAATAAACATTATGGAGAACAGCGAATTAAAGCACAATACAGAAAGTATGAAAACGGCTAACCAGCCTGGAATTTATAAAATGATGATTTTTGGTGTACTGGTTTGTATGGTTGGTACTTATGCACGTTTTGCATTCGATTCTTGGGTGCTATCTCTTGTTTCATGGATTGTTCTTTTTATCGGTGCAATCATCAGCATTAGAGGCGTGTTCAAAATTTTAGATGCATAAAATATTTTCTCTCTAAATACAAGAGCCAATTATGTAAGTTACATAATTGGCTTTTTTTGTTTTCTAAGGATTTTATTTATGGAAATATGCCCTGCAGCACATCTAAATACAAACGCTTAACGTTGTTGGGTTACCTAAATCAGTTTTCTGTATAAAGGGGAAATAAGACGTAGTAAACTAACCATAAAGCGTCTGACTTCTAATGGCCGTTTGAAGCAATATTAATATGATTAATTTTTTAGAACCACAAAATCATGAAAAGGAATATTATTGCTATGGCCATAATTGCAGGATTATTTGGCTGCCAAAATGCTAAAACAAATAATGAAACTGCTGATGTAGCCGAAGCTAAAGAAATGATTATACCATCAGTTTCTGATAGTTCGGCTACACCAAAAATCATTAAAACTGCCGATATGCGTTTCCGTGTAAAGGACGTTCAAAATACAAAGGAAAATTTAAGCAAAACCATAAAAGCGCAAGGCGGAAGCGTTGCTGAATTTTCTATCCAAAGTTCAATTCTCGAAACAGACAAGATTAAACAGTCTACCGATTCGCTTAAAGAAATTACTTCTTATCGTACTGATGGTTACCTGGTCGCAAAAGTTCCCTCAGAAAAACTTGATGATTTTACTAATACCATTGCTAAAATGGCCGTGTATGTAGATAATCAATCGATGAAAATGGACGACCAAAGTCTTGCTTACCTTGCCAATAGAATGAAAGCGCAGAACCGGGTTGAAGCCTCAAATCAGATCGATCACATTCCGAGCAAGCGAAGCGGCAATATCGAAACCTCGCTGGCCTTAAAAGATGATTATGTAGATCGTAAACTTGATAACATGAGCATTGATGCAAGGGTTAAATACAGCACCATAACACTAAACTTTTACCAGGATAATACGGTAAAAACAATGATAGTTGCAAACGATAATTTATCTGATTATCGCCCTGCATTTGCGAATAGATTTTGGTTAAGTATTGTAAACGGGTGGACAATTTTTATGGAGATAATTCTTGCTCTGGCTAATCTGTGGATGCTGATTATTGTTGGCATTCTTATTTTCTTTATCATCAGATATTTTTTAAAGAAGAATAAATTAGCGCTGGAGTTGGCGACAAAAAATCTGGTGGATAAGCGCCAATAGCTAAAAGTCGAATACTGAAAATAGTTGCTTTGAGCCGCGGAGCCACAGCAACTATTTTTTTGCTTTTACTGCCAATCCCTTAACTTTCGTTTTATTATCACTTACAAAAGATTCCCAGCCTGAGTAGGTTTTTGCTTTTCCACCTGACGTTATTTTTTGAAATGAATGGCAAACCGCTACCGCTAAACCATCGGTTGCGTCTAAAAACTCAGGCGTTTCTTTAAAATTTAGCAAACGTTGTAACATGGCAGCAACTTGCTCTTTCGTTGCATTTCCGTTCCCGGTAATGGATTGTTTTATCTTTCGAGGAGAATATTCTGTAACTGAAATACTCCTGGAAAGTGCTGCCGCAATTGCAATTCCCTGTGCTCTTCCAAGTTTTAAAAGTACCTGGATATTTTTACCATAAAATGGTGCCTCAATTGCTAAAACGTCGGGTTTATATTGGTCTATGAGCACAACCGTTTTCTCGAATATGCGTTGAAGTTTTAAAAAAGGATCGTCAAGATGTGTCATTTTGACGACGCCTAAACTGATTAATTCAGTCTTATTCCCCTTCTCTAAAATTACGCCATAACCCATAACCGCAGTACCGGGGTCGATGCCCATAATTATCCGTTCTTTTTTTTCGTTCAACATTACAGCAATATTAAGCATATTTGCAAACTAAAAAGATAAACTTGACGGCAGGCAACAAAAAAATATTCTCGTTAATCATCAAAGCAGCAATCGTTGTTTTTGCCTTTTGGTTTATCTACCATAAAATTGTAGCCAATAAAAACCTTCAAAATTTCGAATCACTTTTAACTGGCTTGCCTTCAACAGAAATTGTAAGTGTAATAGGTTTAGTTTTTATATTGATGTTTGTAAATTGGTTTTTAGAAGCTGCAAAGTGGAAACATTTAATGAGGCGGATTGAAAGCATAAGTTTTTACAGGGCAATCGAATCTGTTTTCTGCGGCTTAACACTTGCCATTTTTACTCCTAACCGGTTGGGCGAATATGGCGGGCGGGTTTTCTTTTTATCGCCCAAAAGAAGAATTGTAGGTGTAGTTGCCATGGCTGTTGGCAACATCGGTCAGCTGGTATTAACAAACATTTTTGGCGCCATTGCATTAAGTGCATTTATTTACCGGTTCATTGATTTGGATTATCGTTTGTTTTTTGCCATTCAGATTCTGGTTGTGGTTTTCTGCTTATTTTTCATCGTTTTCTATTTCAACATTCAATGGCTTAACGGAATCTTATTGTCTTTCAAATTAACACGTAAATACAAAAAATTTTACAGCATTCTGGGCCGGTACAGGAAAGCAGAATTATTTAAAATACTGATGTTTTGCCTGGCCCGCTATTTTGTTTTTACTTCTCAGTATTTCATACTTTTTATCTGGCTTATACCTGGCTTACATTATGCAGATATTGTTATGATGATAAGCATTCTTTTCTTCGTTCAGTCAACTTTACCATCGTTAGATTTGTTCGATGTTGGCATAAGGAGTGTCACGGCCTCCTACTTTTTTGGGTACATTACAAACCATGATGTTGCAGTTATCGCATGTACAGCGAGTATTTGGCTTATAAATATTATTATTCCTGCTATATTAGGCACATATTTCGTTTTTAAACTTAACTTTTTTGGAAATCCTAAATCTAATTAGTCTACTATCTGCTGCTTTAACCCTGGTTTATGGTTTTTTGGTGCTTAGTTTTATAAGAGGCTGGCATAATCTAATCTATTTTGTGCCTAAAAAATCGTTGCCTAAAACCAAAGTTTCCATTATTGTTGCTGCCCGTGATGAAGAATTAAATATTGGTAAAACGATTAATGACTTGATAGCGCAGAAATATCCGAAGGTTTTAACAGAAATCATCATTATCGATGATCACTCCACAGATAACACAGCCGAAATTGTTTTAAGTTATGCCGATAAAAATGTTAAACTCATAAAACTAAACGAAGAGAGCGCCCTTAATTCTTACAAGAAAAAAGCGATACAAACCGCCATTGGAACCTGTTCAGGAGATTTAATAATTACTACAGATGCAGATTGCCGTATGGGCGAAAACTGGTTGGCTACCATTGTTGAATTGTACGAAGAAAAAGATTATAAAATGATTTCTTCGCCCGTAGCTTATTTTCAGGAGAAAAATTTATTTGAACGTTTACAATCTTTGGAGTTTTTATATCTCATTGGTTTGGGTGCATCAACTATTGGTAATAAATCGCCCTCAACCTGTAACGGAGCAAACCTGGCGTATGAAAAAGATACCTTTTACGAAGTTGGCGGATTTAAAGGTATTGATGATTTAGCCTCGGGTGATGATGAGTTGTTGCTGCATAAAATTGCCGCGAAATATCCCGATAAAATCGGATTTTTGAAAAACAGAGAGGCAATTGTCTACACCCATGCAAAAGAAAGTTTAAGTTCTTTTATCCAGCAGAGAAAACGTTGGGCATCGAAAAGTACGCGTTATAAAAATAAAGCGATTATAGTACTTGGCGTATTTGTTTGGGTTTTCAACCTGAGTATTTTCGCAAACTTTATCGCCGGATTATTTTTACCTGGTTTCTTATCCATTACATTTTACCAGTTAATGTTTAAAATGATTTTAGAAAGCTTATTTTTATGGAACGTTACGGGTTTTGCAAAAAGACAGAGCCTTATGGTTTTAATCCCTGTTTTAAATGTTTTACATATTCTCTACATCATATACATCGGCATTGCCGGTAACAGCGGAAAATATAATTGGAAAGGCAGGATGGTTAGGTAATGGATAATAGCCCGTCGAAAAAAGTATGGTTGAAATTTAAGCGTAATAAACTTGCGTTAAGTGGCCTTATTTTTATTCTTTTGTTAATGTTGATGGGAATTTTGGGTTATTTAATTATGCCTGATGATTCTCCGAATGCGAATAACCAGAAGGTACAAATTGCCAAAGAAAAACCCGGGGCAAAATTTACTTTCATGATTATTGAGCGTTATGACCATATTGAGAAAGTAGGTTTCTTCGAAAGGATGCTTGACGGGCAGAAACCCAATTTTAAGAGTATTCCGATAACATCTTACCGAATTGTAGGAGATAATGTTTTTGCAACCGAATTTATCGGCGAGGAGAAGGCCGCAGAAACTAAATATAATTTAAAAGATTTATGCCCGAGTTGTGCGCTGCCGTCCAAAATAGGAACACCGAAGGCGCTTTTCGAAAAAAATAATATTTACCAAAAAACCTTCCTTTTAGGAACAGATATTTATGGCCGGGATTTATTAAGCCGTTTAATTTTAGGCATCCGCGTTTCACTTTCTGTTGGTTTAATTGCTGTAATAATTTCACTTTTCATCGGTGTAAGTTTAGGCGCTATCGCGGGTTATTTCGGTGGCAAAACAGATGCAGCAATAAGCTGGTTTATGAATGTAGTTTGGTCGCTTCCTTCACTTTTACTTGTTATTGCAATTTCTTTCGCATTAGGCAAAGGTTTCTGGCAAATTTTTATTGCAGTAGGCTTATCAACATGGGTTGATGTTGCCAGATTAGTTCGCGGACAGGTGATGGCTCTCAAAGAAGTGGAGTTTGTTGAGGCAGCGAGAGCTTTAGGCTACAGCACCTCAAGAACCATAATAAAGCATATTTTACCCAACATTGCCGGGCCTATTTTGGTTGTGGCCTCAGCAAACTTTGCTTCAGCGATTTTATTAGAAACGGGATTATCTTTCTTAGGTTTCGGTGCCCAGCCTCCCATGCCCAGCTGGGGAAGCATGATAAAAGAACATTTCGGATACATCATTATGGATGCCGCTTATCTCGCAGTTCTACCTGGCTTGGCAATTATGCTCACTGTCTATGCTTTCAATGTTTTAGCCATTGGCTTACGCGATGCCTTTGATGTAAAAGGGCAAAATGTTACTGTTTAATTAGTATATAAAAGGAATTAATCGCTTTGTCTTTTTCATGTATTCTAGATAATTCGGCCCGAATTCGCCTTTTAAAGCATGTTCTTCAACTGAAATTCTGTAAATAAATACTATAAAAATCGGGATGCAGATTACGACTAAGCTTAACCAGTTCGAAAATGTAATTGCCAAGCCTAAAAATGCTAACAATACACCAGTGTACGAGGGATGACGAATAACTGAATATAGTCCATCCTGTTTTAAAGTTTGGTTGTTTGCAATCTGCACATCAACTGTAAAAGCTTTGCCTAATTGTTGTATTGCGATAAATCGTAAGATAAAACCAAAAACTGCTAGGAGCATTCCCATGTAAAGAATATATGGCTGGAAAATGTTAATACCAAAACTTTTAAATTGCGATAAAAACCCGCCTACAAACATGCTTATCGATATGGTTATCCATAAAATAGTAAGGCTGTTTTTGTCTGCCCCGCTACTTTTCCTTTCAGATTTATTTCTGAGTTTATAGTTTCTGTGTATTTCTGTTAACAGAAAAAATAATCCGAAAATTAACGGGAAGTATCTTGTTATGGCTTGCATGATTTATTTTTAATCTTCTTTTTTGATGCTTTAGCAAATGGGTTAAATTCCAAAGCCAAATTTATCCAGTAATCTAATTCTTTATTCTGATTAATTACATCTTCTGAAACTAAAATATAACCTTTCATTTGCGTGCCGCCCATCGCCATGTGTTCCCAGCCATCTTTATCGATTAATAAATCCAAGCTTTCAGGATTAATTCTGAGCATTATTTTATCTCTCATTACGCCAATGCACATTTTGCCGTCAACCATAAAAACCAAACCGCTGAACATGGTTTTTTCTTCAACATCGGGCAAATCCATCAGCTTTTCTGCAACGCGGCTGGCGAGGGTTTCATCAAAAGGCATAGTTAATTGTTTAAAACTAATTTAAAGCTTTAATATCCGTTTTACAAAATTTAACCGTTATTCCTTAAATTTGCATCGATGTTATTAAACTGCTATCAGGAAGAATTTTTAGAAGCCGGTTGTGATGAAGCGGGGCGAGGTTGCCTTGCAGGTCCGGTTTTTGCTGCGGCTGTAATATTGCCTAAAGGTTTTTTTCTGGAAGGTTTAAATGATTCAAAACAGCTATCTCACGAACAAAGAGATTTATTACGCCCGGTAATTGAAAAAGAAGCTTTGGCCTGGGCTGTAGCATCGTGCGACCATGAAGAAATTGATAAGATAAATATTCTTAATGCTTCATTTCTGGCTATGCACAGAGCGATAGAGAAACTCCATACGCAACCACAATATTTAGTTATTGATGGAAACAGGTTTAAAGCTTATCCCCAAATTCCACACAGCTGCATTGTAAAAGGTGATGGAAAATATCTAAACATTGCGGCGGCTTCGATACTGGCGAAAACACATCGCGATGAATATATGACTAACCTTCATACTGATTTTCCACATTACAATTGGCAGCAAAATAAAGGCTATCCAACTATTGCGCACCGCAAAGCAGTCATCGAAATTGGTTTATCTCCTTTTCATCGTAAAACTTTTAATGTTAGCGACCCGCAATTGGATTTGTTTTCAAAAGCAGTCTAAATTTCGTATTTTCACAACATTGTGAAAATTCTGTTAATTACTAAGCGGATTCCCTTCCCGCCAAATAGTGGTTATCCGATTGTGGTTTACAATACCATGAAAGGCTTGCTGCAGCTTGGTGCAGATATTACTTTGTTTAGTTTGAACCCCGTAAATGCCCGATTGGATTTAGAGGAAATTTCAGACCCCGTTTTTGAGCAAGTAAAAACCTACACGCAGGATATTGATACGGAAGTTAACATGTGGTCGGCCTTTTTCAATATTTTCACCAACGAATCTTATAACGTTTCCAGGTATTTTACTGAAGATGCTGCGAGGCAACTCGAAAATGTATTACGTGAAAATACTTTCGATGTCATCCAGTTTGAAGGACTTTTCGTTGTTCCTTATCTCGATGTTGTTAAAGCCAATAGCAATGCGAAGTTAATTTACAGGGCCCATAATATCGAATTTACCATGTGGGAGCGGCTTTCTTACTCTGAAAGTTTCCTTATCAGAAGAAAGTACCTTGCGTTTTTAGCACAAAGATTAAAGGCTTACGAAACCGAACAAATCAATCGTTTCCACCATATTTTTGCAATCAGCGAACCCGACAGGCAAAGTATTATAAAGTTTGGTTGCGAAATTCCGATGACGGTTTTTCCTGTAGCTATCGATTTAACAAAATATCAGGTTGATAAAAGTAAAACCAGTTTCCCGACATTGTTCCATTTGGGCGCTATGGATTGGCGACCAAACCAGGAAGGTTTGGAATGGTTTCTTGATGATATCTGGCCGGATATAGAAAAGCTGAATAAAGACCTTCGTTTTTATATCGCCGGGAAAAATATGCAAAAACACTTCTTTGAGTATGATTCTGATAATCTGATTGTAGAAGGTGAGGTTTTTGATGCCGTCGAGTTTATGAATTCGAAGGCCATAATGATTGTTCCTTTGATTTCAGGTACAGGCATGCGTGTTAAAATTATTGAGGGAATGGCCATGAAAAAATGCATCATTGCAACAACAACAGCTGCAGAAGGTATTAATTGCAGGCATGGCCATGACATCTTAATTGCAGATTCTGCCGATGAATTTTACCGCTCTATTCTTCAATGTATAATTAATCCTAAACGCTGGATGGAAATAGGAGAGAATGCCCGTAAAACCGTGGAAAACGACCATGGTGTTCATCTCATTTCTTCGAAGATGTTAAATATTTACAATGAGTTGGTAGGGGCATAACTTTGATTATCTTTATTTGGTTCTAAAATACAAATACTCGTGCCTCTTAATCCAGGTTTTTTCACCGGCAAATTGCACATCTTTTCGGTTTGAGAAACTGTTTTTATCAAAAGCATAAGTGTGGCGTATTATTGCGGCTTTATTATCGTTACCATCTTTTCCCGAAATTTCTGTAACGATTTGCTTGCTGCCGTTTTTCAGTTTAGAAATTGAAACAACGGTTTCTCTGTTTATCATCGTACCGTTATCAGAAATTTTTAAGGTATCAACCGAATTTGCCTTTGGTTCGTTTGGATAGATATTCGCAATTATTAAATCTTTAGCATCATTGCTTAATTTAATTTGAATGTTTGCGGGCATCGTGTAAGGCTTACCTGACGAATAATCAAGGTAAGTTAAACTTCCGTGCCAGTTGCCGATTAATGGTTTTAAATCTTCCTGAGATATTTTAGATTGCGCCCGCAAGAAACTTGCATCCAGGATTAAAAATGCCATTAAAAAGATGGTTAATCTTTTTTTCATAATAGTTGATTTAAATTTAAATATAGCAATTATTAATGTTGTGCTTTTCATTATTTGGCCTTTCTTAATTAAAATATTGCCCGAAACATTCCCTTTTTCTTAGTAGTTTTGCCCGCAAGAATTATAAAGAATGAAAAACACTGCTTTAACAGAAAGACACATCGCATTAGGCGCTAAGATGGTTCCATTTGCAGGCTATAATATGCCTGTAACTTACGAAGGTATAAATGCAGAACATGCAACTGTTCGTAACGGAGTTGGTGTTTTTGATGTGAGCCATATGGGCGAATTCATTTTAAAGGGCGAAAACGCTTTGGATTTAATTCAGCGTGTTACCAGCAACGATGCTTCGAAACTCTACGATGGAAAGGTTCAATATTCGTGCCTGCCAAACAAGGACGGTGGAATTGTGGATGACCTTTTGGTTTACCGTATCGATGAAAGAAGCTATATGCTTGTCGTAAATGCATCGAACATCGAAAAAGACTGGAACTGGATTCAGCAATTCAATGATAAAGGGGTAGAAATGCATAACATTTCTGATAAAACTTCATTACTGGCTATTCAAGGTCCGAAGGCTGCGGACGCCTTGCAAACTTTAACTGATGTTGATTTGGCATCAATGGAGTATTATACTTTTGTTAAAGGAACGTTTGCAGGTGTTAATAATGTTGTAATTTCTGCAACAGGTTATACCGGGGCGGGTGGTTTCGAGATTTATTTTGATAATGAACATGCGGATAAGATCTGGAATGCAATTTTCGAAGCAGGAAAAATTTACAACATAAAACCAATTGGCTTAGGTGCCCGCGATACTTTGCGTTTAGAGATGGGCTTTTGTCTGTATGGAAATGATATCGATGATACAACTTCGCCGATTGAAGCTGGTTTAGGTTGGATTACAAAATTCTCAAAGCCATTTATAAATTCTGAAAATTTATTGGCTCAAAAAGAGGCAGGTATTCAAAAGAAATTAGTGGGTTTCGAAATGATTGACAGAGGAATTCCTCGCCACGATTACGAAATTGCCGATGCTGAAGGCAATATTATTGGTAAAGTAACATCAGGCACACAAGCGCCATCACTACAAAAAGCAATTGGAATGGGTTATGTGGCTAAAGATTTCGCTAAAGAAGGAACAGAAATTTTTATCAATATCCGTAATACACCAATTAAAGCGAAAGTTGTTAAGTTTCCATTTTATAAGTAAGATAGTAGATATAAGATTTGAGCCTTAAACTTAAATCTTATATCGCAAATCTCTATACCCAAATCTCAAAATATGCCGAAAAAAATAGAAGTTTGTTTAACCCCCGCATTAATTGATTTATATGATATCGAGGCAAGCATTGTGGTTGTTATCGATATTTTACGGGCAACATCATCTATAACGTATGGTATAGAAAACGGTGCGGAAGCCATTATTCCTGTTTCCAATGTAGAAGATTGTTTAAATTTTGCTGATAAAGGCTATTTGCTGGCAGCTGAAAGAAACGGCGAAGTTGTGGAAGGCTACGATTTCGGAAACTCGCCTTTCTCTTATACAACTGAAAAAGTGAAGGGAAAAACCATTGTTTTAACAACCACTAACGGCACGAAAGCCCTGCATTTAGCTAACAAGCGAGCTGCTCAGGTTGTAATAGGTTCTTTTTTAAATCTCGATTCCCTTTGTGAGTACCTATCTGCGCAGAATAAAAATGTACTTCTTTTGTGCGCAGGCTGGAAAGATCAGTTTAATTTAGAAGACACATTATTTGCAGGAGCCGTGGTAAATAAATTGCGCAAACATTTCGAACATTTTGATGATTCAAGTGTGGCCGCCGAAGATTTATATGCTTTAGCCAAAGATGATTTAAGAAAATATTTACATAAATCTTCTCACAGTCATCGATTGGCCCAGCTTAATATTGAAGAAGACGTTGTTTTTTGTCTGCAATTGAATCTTTGTAAAGCAATTCCTGTTTTAAATGGAGAACGATTGGTTGCGTTAAAGTAGTTTTAACCAAAGCCGTTTGATGTCGTTCTTACTTCGTTATCAATTCGGAAATTGTGGGGCTATTTTTTATGGTTATCAAAGCTTCTTCGTGGGCTAACCAATAAATATCTTCAGCACGTTTCATATCGAATGTACTAATTGCGCCCAGGCCTTTTGGTTCAATCATAACATTACAGAATTTTTCTTTTCGTTCCATATCATGATTGATAGACATAACCCCGGCACGCCCCATTAAATTGGTAATTCCAGTTATCTTATCCACTGGCTTTAAGTGGTTACACGACGAGCCGATAATAAAGTCACATTCTTCCATTAATGGCTCAACGGGAAAATTGTTTAAGATTCCACCATCAACATACATCTGCCCGTCAATCATAATTGGTTTAAAAATACCGGGTATACAACTTGAGGCGTGAATTGCACGAATTAACGGGCCTTTAGTAAAATAAACCAATCTGCCTTCGCTAAAATTTACGGCAGCAATAGTGAGGGGAATTTTTAACTTCTCAATCGCATTTTCAGGAAAATATTCTTTTAAAATTAAGGAAGTGTTTTCGATATTAATTAAGCCGAGAGAACCAACCGCAGGGCGTACAAAACGCCAGAGTTTGGTTTTAAGGAAAATGTTTAGCCCTTCTTCCGGGTCGATACCTGCAGCAAAAAATGCCCCTGCAATTGCACCGGCGCTCGTACCACTTATGTGGCTGAAAGTTATGCCTAAGTTGCTAAATGCCTTTAAAACACCAAGATGGGCAATACCTCTTATTCCGCCACCTGATAGTACAATTCCAACTTTCATATATGTAGATATTATCTTGTTATTAGAATGGAGAACGCCGATTTGTTACGAATTGTTTGGCAAATCTAACCAGTTGGATGTGTATGGAATGGACAAACTACTTCTTTTTCGGCTTATATTTAGATAAATTTAAAATTTTCTGGGCATCATTATCGGCCATCAAATCCTGCAGGGAAACTTTTGGGTTTTCTTTCATGTATTTCCTCACAATCTGCCAGCCGGTCCAAACGCCAAGTTTTGGAGCAGATTCTCTGTTTTCGCCTAAGCCTGGCGTAAAGGGGCCATCGGATAAATAAACCTGTATTTTCTGATAATCTGTTTCGTAGAGATTATTGTTTTCCAAAAAATATGCCCAGATATCCGGCTCGAAATTCTCAACCCAGCCAAGTTGTTCTGATGTGTAACCAATTTTAGTAGAATCACCAATAGTTTCAGGTAAAACCTGATCGAGGAAATAAAGAATTTTACCCTGAAAAATCATTTTTGATAATAATGTTCGGTTTGCATCAGGCTCGGGAAAAAGTTCCTCATGGGCAAAAGTTTCGGCAACCCTTGGAACAATGTTTTCAGGCGTAAATCTCCTAGACATATACAGCGGAACACTTTCTACAATGCCACGATAAAACTTGCTGTCTTTGCCCAGAAATGTATCTAAACCAATACCTAAATAACCTTCTCCAATTGGTGTAGGATAAGAAAATCCTGAAACAAATGTTATTAAACGTGGAATTTTAACTTTTGGATAGTAATACTTTATGTATTTAAATGTTTCAGTTAAGCCATCCTCCTGCACTTTTAGATTTGGGTAAATGCTATCAACTTCTTTCATTAAATCGTTGTAAGCAGGGTCTTTATAAAGCGTATTGATGATTTCAGTATTGTTATATGCTGGTGTTCCAACCATTTTATGGATGTAATCATCATAAAAAAAGTCGTATTTTTTCGCAAGTATTGCATTGGTTTGTTCAACGTTTTTACCTTTCCCTGCCAAAAGCTCATTATCAAATCTTTCGATTTTTACATCAACCTTAATAGCACTTACATCAGGCCTTTTACTTTGCTTGCAAGAAATAAATGCAAGAGCAAACAGAAAAATTAGATAAATTTGCTTGTGTTTTACGTTATACTTCATTTATAACAAATATATAAAGACATAACTATGAAAAGAATAACCACAATTTTAATTTTCTCTTTTTTAAGCACCGGTGTTTGGGCCCAAAATTTTATCGGGCAAGGTTTTGGTTTTAGATTAGGTTTAACAGCAACGCCAACAATTGGCTGGATAAAACCTGAGCAAGGGAAAACAGAAGGGGTTGGATTGGGATTTTCTTATGGCCTTATGGGTGATTTCAACTTTGCACCGAATTATAGCTTTTCTACTGCGCTTACCATTACCACCATAAATGGTAAAAGTACTGAGGTAAATGTTATGCCATACCAGGCAACAAGCAGCACGACAAATCCTGTTAGCTACGATTTAAAATATAGAATGCAATATGTGGAACTTCCTTTAACCATTAAGCTAAAAACATTAAAAACCGATGGCAAGCGGTGGTATGGCCAGTTTGGTTTGTCGAACGGATTTAACATTAGCGCTAAACAAGATGCCATCAGAAATGGTGCTGAGGTTGGTGATAACGTTAATGTTTCAGACTATAGCAGGTTTTACCGTGCAGGATTAATTATTGGAGGAGGTGGAGAGTTCGATATCTCCGGTAACACCAGCATTCTTGCAGGATTAACTTTCAATAATGGTTTTACAAACATTGTAAAGGATGGAAATCGCGAAGTTAAAAATCATTACCTGGCCCTTAACTTTGGCTTATTCTTCTAGTCGTAATTTGATAATTCTCTTTAAAGCACAAAAATGAAAATAGCCCTGGCGCAACTCAACTATCACATTGGTAATTTCGAAGCCAATACACGAAAAATAATAAACAACATTCAATTGGCAAAAGCTAAGGGTGCAGATTTGGTTGTTTTTGCAGAACTTGCCATTTGTGGTTATCCGCCACGAGATTTTTTAGAGTTTGATGAGTTTATCTCGCTTTGCGAAAGTTCGGCACAGGAAATTGCCAAACATTGCATAGATATTGCTTGCATTGTTGGTTTACCGATTAGAAACGAAGTTTTACAAGGGAAGGATTTATTCAACGCTGCCTATTTTATCGAAAGTGGAAAAGTTAAAGCCATAGCTAAAAAGGCCTTACTGCCAACTTACGATGTGTTTGATGAATACCGATATTTTGAGCCTGCAACAAGTTTTAACTGCATCGATTTTAAAGGTAAAAAGATTGCTTTAACCATTTGCGAAGATCTTTGGAACATCAATGATAATCCGTTGTATGTTTCTAACCCGATGGATGAATTGATTAAAGAGCAACCCGATGTAATGATAAACATTGCGGCATCGCCATTTTCTTACACACATGATGATGAGCGCATAAAAGTGCTCTCTGATAATGCAAAGAAATATAATTTACCTGTTTTTTATGTCAACCAAATTGGTGCGCAAACCGAAATTATCTTTGATGGAGGTAGTTTGGTTTTCGATGCCGATGGCGCCATGAAAGCAGAGATGAAATATTTTGAAGAAGATTTGCAGGTTTTCGACTTAACAGAAGTAGAAAATGTCCGGAATAAATACCCTCAACCGGAGCGACTGACAGATATTGAACAAATTCACGATGCTTTGATTTTGGGTATCCAGGATTATTTCAGGAAATCAGGTTTCACTAAAGCCGTTTTAGGTTTATCTGGCGGAATAGATTCTGCCGTTGTTTGTGCATTGGCGTGTAGGGCTCTAGGCGCCGAAAATGTTATGGCGGTTTTGATGCCATCAAAATTCTCGTCCGACCATTCGGTGCAGGATGCTTTAGATTTGGCCAATAACATCGGCTGTATGCATGAAATTGTTCCTATAAAAGATGCTGCGGAAGCTTTTGATGGGATGCTTGCGCCTGCTTTTAAAGGATTACCGTTTAACCTTACTGAAGAAAACATTCAAGCAAGAATCCGTGGTACGGTTGTTATGGCAATGAGTAATAAATTCGGCTATATTTTGCTTAATACATCGAACAAAAGCGAATGTGCTGTTGGTTATGGTACCTTGTATGGCGATATGTGCGGCGCAATCGGTGTAATTGGTGATGTTTACAAAACACAGGTTTTTCAACTGGCGAAATATATTAATAAGGAAAGAGAAATTATTCCGGTTAATACAATCGTTAAGCCGCCGTCGGCCGAATTAAGGCCTGACCAAAAAGATTCTGATTCATTGCCGGAATACGATATTCTCGATAAAATTTTATACGAACATATTGAGTTGAAACAAGGCTCTGCAGCGCTAATTGCTAAAGGGTTTGATGAGGCATTAGTAAAAAGAATTCTGAAAATGGTAAATGTAGCCGAATTTAAACGCTATCAAACGCCACCTATTTTGAGGGTTTCACCGAAAGCTTTTGGCATGGGCAGAAGAATGCCGATTGTGGGTAAATATATGGCTTAAATTATTCGGCTGGCTATTGCTATGTGTTTATCTTTGAGTATTTTAGCGGTGTTAATTAATCATCGCTCTCATGTTAAAATACCCCAATGCTCAGCTACGAAGTTTAATAGCTAGTAATGCTGAATCGTTTAACCAAATTCCAGGCGTTGTAATTATTCACGAAACCGTAAACTGGACAGTTGTTTACATGAGTGAACGGGGCTTAAAGCAATTAGGCTTGTCATTGGATGAAGTTTGTTCAATGACAAATGCAGAATATTACAGCAGATTTTTCAATGAAGAAGATGCCAAAGATTATGTTCCGAAAATTGGTGCCTTTATGCATAGCAATAACCAGGAAGATACACTTAGCTACTATCAGCAACTTAAATTTCCGGGGAAAGATAATTGGCAGTGGCACTTATCAAGCACAAAAATATTTTTAAGGGATGAAGCTGATAAGCCGCTCTTATCAATAACCATATCTATTCCAATTGATGCTATGCACCACATGGCAGCAAAAGCCGAGCGGCTTTTAAACGAAAACGATTTCTTAAGAAAAAACTATACTAATTTTTCTAAACTAAGTAAACGGGAAAGAACAATTTTAAAAGAAATGGCTTTAGGTAAAACTTCTATCGAAATAGCAGATGAATTGCATATTTCTTCTACAACGGTTGATACACACAGGAGAAACATACGGGATAAACTCGGAACGAAGTCTTCTTTTGAAATTTCTCAATATGCGAGAGCTTTCGATTTGATTTAAGTGAAAAATTTGAAATCTTTAAGATGTATAGTAGAGCCTGTCGGGGGTGTTATTCGCTTAAAGAAATTAACTCCGACAGGCTTAAGCTAACTACCTTTAAACTAAGGTAGCCTCAACAGAAATTGCTGTATCCAACAGTTTTGATATCGGGCAATTTTTCTCAGCATCGGCAACCAACTCATCAAATTTTTCTTTTGATATACCTGGAATAGTTGCGGTTAATGTTAAATGTGATTCGGTGATTTTACCTTGCGCAGGATCTAAATTTATCACACATTTGGTTTCTAAGTTTTCGGCAGTAAAGCCGGCTTCATCAATTTTAAATGATAAGGCCATTGTAAAACAGCCTGCATGCGCTGCAGCAACTAATTCTTCAGGGTTTGTGCCTACACCTTCAGCAAAACGAGAACCAAATGAGTATTGAGTGTTATTTAAAGTTGTACTTTGGGTAGTTAAATTACCTTTACCTTCTTTACCAGAACCTTGCCATACGGCTGTTGCATTTCTTTTCATTGGATTTTATTTTATGGTTGATTTTTTGTTTTTCTAACACATAAAGATAATTATATGTTTGTTTAAAAAATGCAATTATAATATTAAGGTTATGTATAATTACACAGATTCTTGCTCGGATTTATCGGGCTGACTTAGCTTAGCCTGAATGGATTGAACAAGTAAAATTCCGATGCCAATCATAATAGAGATGTCGGCAAAATTGAAAATACCAGTCTCGAAAAAGTAGAAATCCATGTGCATAAAATCAGTTACAGAGCCATGAACAATTCTATCGTAAAGGTTGCCAATGCCTCCGCCAATTAAAAAACATAATGCTATTTGGACACTCGTTTGAAGATTTCGTTTGCTAAAAAGAAAGTATAATCCATAGCCTAAAAATAAAATCGGTAATCCCGACAAGATAATTAGTCGGAAAATATGAGGCATCTGATCGCCCAGACTTAAAAAAGCGCCTTTGTTTTCAACTTTGGTTAGCGAAAATCTATCTTTAATAATTGTGATGTATTCGTATTCGCTAATTTTATTGCGCACAATATGTTTTGACACCTGATCGCAACCAACATTCAAAAGTAGAAAGAATGTTAAAAGAATCAGTTTTGTAGAATATCTTAATTTCATAATTGTTAACGAATTATATCTGCATCAACAGGTATATAGCCTAAATGCCTACTTAAAGACATAATTTGGCCTTTGTGATGAAATTCATGCGTAATTACGTGCGTAAATAATTTCAATGGGCTTAAACCAACTAATTTTCCGTTTCGTATAATTTTCAAATCCGTTTGGTAATCATTGCTGAACCTATTTATAAACTCTTCGATATAGTTATTGATGACCTCAAAATAGGCTACACAGTTTGCCAATGTTTCGTATTCATTAAAAGGTTTATAAATGATTTCCTTTTTCAACGCCCGCTCTCCAATCCATGATGCATAAGTATCACAAATGTGAACCAGTAAATTACGAATTGAACCTCGTCCAAAAGTGCTGTTTTCAGAAAGGAAATCTTCTTCAGATATCGTTTTGATATAATCTAAAATCGTTCCTCTGGAAGATAAAACAGATTCATATTGTTTACTTAGCATGTCGCTATTTTTTTACCCATTTTTTGTAAGGAATAATTAATGCCAGAATAACTGCAGCAAAGCATAATAATTTTGCAATTACATCACCGCTTTTAACGTAAAAAGTGATTTCATCGTTAAGGTTGATATCGGCCTTTATTGAGGTTCTCGTCCACCATTTTGTATTTTGTGTAATATCTCCACGTTGATTTATAAAGCATGAAATTCCTGTATTTGCAGAACGTGCAACATCCCGGTGTGTTTCAATCGCTCTTAGTTTGGCGTACATTTCATGCTGAGATTTGCCTGAAGTATTGCCCCACCAACCATCGTTGGTAATAATGGCAATAAACTGAGCACCATCTTTAACTTGTTGCCCAATCCAATCGCCCCATAAACTTTCGTAGCATACAACAGGTGCAGCGCCAATTCCGCTTTGCGCATATAAAACACTGGGTTTATCTTGCCAGCCCCAACCGCCAACACTGCCACCAAGTTCAGAAAATACACCATCCATAAAAGAAAATACTTTAGGAAAAGGCATTTTTTCGGCTCCGGGAACTAATTTCGATTTATGATAAAACTGAACATTTGCTGAGTTTTCTACCTGCATTGCCGAATTAAAGTTATCATAGTAAATACCTAAGTCAGGACGAAATTTTGCGGAAATGGTGCGCTTATCAGGATATGTTTTAACGCTTTCTATCCCTGTAATTAACGTTCCGTTTTTGTATTTGCTTAAAAAGCTCTGCAATGTTATAAAATCAGGATTGCTGCGAATTCTGTCTTCATCAGCATAATTGGGAATTGCGGTTTCAGGCCAGATAAAATACTCGGTATTTGTTTGGCCAATAGAATCTGAGAGATGAGTTAAAATTTTTATCTGCTCTGCGGCAGGAATATTTTCCAGCTTTTGGTAAGGATCTATATTTGGTTGAACTACCACTACATTGCTTGGTGTGCCCTTTTGCTCAGCATTAAAATATTTTGTTAATGATATGCCAATTGGAATGATAACTACCAAGACCCATATTCCTGCAGATCTGAATTTCAAATAACCTGATTGAGATTTGAATTTCTTATAGGCTTCGAAAGCCAAAATATTACTAGCTAAAATCCAAAGTGAGCCGCCGTAAACCCCGGTGTAATCATACCATTGGGCCAACTGATGCATTCCGGCTAAACCGTTGCCTAAAGTCATCCACGGGAAAGCTAAATCCCAGGTTTGCTGCAGATATTCTAAAGCAATGTAAAAAGAAATCAACCCCAGATAAGCAAGTGTTTTACTGGTGTATTTGCCTAACCTATAAAACAGCCAAAAAGCAAAAGTCATTAATAAGGCACCTAAACCGTATGGGATTAATGAAACGAAAAATGAAATAATTAAACCGATAAAGTCATTATTGTACGCACTTATTGCATTATAAACCCAATAGGTTGATGCTGTATTCCAGATTAGAAAAGTTAAACCCGCAGTTAAGAATATTCTTTTGCCGGTTTTTGTTATTGCACTATTAGAGATGCTTTCGAGTGCAATAAACAAAGGAATTAACGCAATTAATAACAGGGGAGTTGTAAAAGGCATTGGAGGCCATGCCAACCAAAGTAAAAAAGCGCTTAGTAAAGCGAGTAGGTAGGTTTGTTTTTTGCTCATTTTTCTGGAGATTTGTCATTCTGAGCTTGTCGAAGAAATTAAGCGTTTCGACAAGCTCAAAGTGACAATCGGATATTACAAACTATCTAAAATAGCTGCTTTTTTAGCCTCGTATTCTTCTTGTGTAATTAAATGCTTATCGTACAGCGTTTTTAATTTACGTAATTTCAAAGTTGTTTCATCTTCCGGCTCTTCAATAACCTCGGCAATTTGAATAGGCTCAGGCTCCGGATTTGCTATTTCTACTGGAACGACATCAGCAAAAGCTTGTGTTGATGGGTTAATAGTTGATGCCATTGCACGGTTTTCTTCTAATTTTTGCTGATGCAGCAATTCTTTGTAAGCTTCCAGTTGTTGATTGGCAGCCTGGTGCAACTTTCTTGCCTGCACTTTAGGAATGAACTCAGTAACGATATTTTCGCCCGTTTGTGGAACACAAATAAATTTAGAGCCGAATAATTCTTCTTTAAAAGAAACTTCTTTAATGTTTTTTAAGGAAATATCTTTAAAGTTCATGGTAAGCCCAAGATTGCCGGGTTCACAATAAAAAATACGTTTATTGGTTATGGCAATGCTATCAGGTAACAAGTTTACCGCGGGTTTTTTCTGCACCGCCAGGTATAAAATCTCTTCGCCGGTGGTTAAAAGGTCATTTAATTTTCCAATAACTTTTTCAACTGCTTTCGGGTCTTGCTCGTCACTTAAAAATCTATCTATGCTAATCATAATGTTTTTAAAAAATTGATTATTGTTAATTTATCGATGCTATTCTTCGGCATCATCGTATTTGTTTTTGCTTTTTGTTGCCGTTTTTCCTGCAATGCAAATTACAAATTCTCCTTTTAAAGTATTGTTCTCGAAATGTGATTTTATTTCAGTCAAAGTTCCGCGAACAGTTTCCTCGAACATTTTGGTTAATTCTCTGCTAACCGATGCCTGCCTTTCTGCGCCTAAGTACTGTGCAAATTCCTCTAAAGTTTTTAATAAACGATGTGGACTTTCGTAAAGTATAATCGTCCGGTCTTCTTCTGCGAGTTTCTTAAACTTTGTTTGTCTGCCTTTTTTCACGGGCAGAAATCCTTCGAAACAAAAAGCATCGGCTGGTAAACCCGAATTTACCAATGCCGGAACAAACGCTGTTGCACCAGGCAAACACTCTACAGCAATTTCATTTTTTATCGCTTCGCGAACCAGAAAGAAACCGGGGTCGGAAATTGCAGGTGTTCCTGCATCAGATATTAAGGCAATTTTTTGTCCCTCGTTTAAAAACTTAATGATTTCAGAAGTTGCCTTATGCTCATTGTGCTGGTGGTGGGAAAAGACCTTTTTATCTATGCCGAAATGTTTCAGCATCGGGGCACTTGTACGGGTATCTTCAGCCAAAATTAAATCGCATTCTTTTAAAATCCGGATAGCCCTAAAGGTCATGTCTTCCAAATTGCCTATAGGCGTAGGTACGAGAAATAGTTTGCCCATTTGATTTTAGATTTTAGATTTACGAATACGACTGCAATATACCGTTAACCTGGAATTTGGATTTGCGAATACCATTGAACACGGGACATAAAAATCTAAAATCGTAACTCGTAATTCGTAATTCAATCTTATCTTTGTAAAAAAATTAAATAATGCTGCAAGTTAACTATATCCGCGAAAATAGAGAGAAAGTTTTAGAACGTTTAAGTGTGCGTAACTTTAAACAACCAGAGTTGGTAGATGAAATCATTAAAATTGATGAAGAACGCCGCTCCACTCAAACTTCCTTAGATAATATTTCTGCCGAAGCGAATGCAGCTGCCAAGCAAATTGGCGATTTAATGCGTACAGGTAAAAAGGATGAAGCCGAAACAATTAAAGCGAAAACAGCTACGCATAAGGAAAATATTAAAAACTTAACAGAAAAATTGACTGAACTGGAAACAGCCCAGTTTAATGCAATTGTTCAGTTGCCAAATTTACCTTACGATTTAGTTCCGCAAGGCTCAACTGCCGAAGAAAATGAAGTGGTTTATTTGCATGGCTCGCCTGCAGAATTACCAACAAAAGCATTGCCTCATTGGGAGTTAGCAGCCAAATACGATATTATCGATTTTGAATTAGGCGTTAAAATTACTGGTGCAGGTTTCCCGGTTTACAAAGGCAAAGGTGCAAGATTACAGCGTGCTTTGATAAATTTCTTTTTAGACCATGCAACTGCTGCAGGTTATAAAGAAATGCAGGTTCCACACCTGGTTAACGCGGCTTCAGGTTTTGGTACAGGTCAATTACCGGACAAAGAGGGGCAAATGTATCATTCAACCGTTGATGATTTATACCTGATACCAACAGCAGAGGTTCCGGTTACCAATTTGTACCGCGATGTAATTGTTAAAGAGGATGATTTACCAATTAAAAATACTGCTTATACGCCATGTTTTCGTAGAGAAGCAGGCTCTTATGGCGCACATGTTCGTGGGTTAAATCGTTTACACCAATTCGATAAAGTAGAAGTTGTTCAAATTACCCACCCTGATAAATCATACGAAACCTTAGAGGATATGAGTAAGTATGTTCAATCTTTATTGCAGGAATTGGGCTTGCATTATCGTGTTTTACGTTTGTGTGGTGGCGATATGGGATTCACATCAGCGATGACTTACGATATGGAAGTTTGGAGTGCAGCACAGGAACGCTGGTTAGAGGTTTCATCTGTTTCTAACTTCGAAACCTATCAGGCAAATCGCTTAAAATTGCGTTTTAAAGGTAAAGAGGGCAAAGCGCAACTGGCGCATACCTTAAATGGAAGTGCTTTGGCTTTACCAAGAATTGTAGCTTCTATTTTAGAAAACTACCAAACGGAAAACGGTATAAAAATTCCTGAAGCTTTGGTGAAATATACAGGCTTTGATATGATTGATTAAAAGGTTTTTCACAAGTCGTCATTGCGAGGCACGAAGCAATCTCTGAGCAAGATAGATTGCTTCATGCCTCGCACTGACGGAATTAACAGATACTAAAAAAGCTTTGCATCACTGCAAAGCTTTTTGTTTATATAGATAGATGTAATGTTTTCGATTATAAAATCAAAATCAACAATAAAATGATGATGATGATTGCACCAACTGAAAGATAAACACCACCAGAAACTGCACGTGCCTGACCTTTTAATTCTCTTAATTCGCTACGTAAAGCTTTACGCTCAGCTTTTGTCAGATTAGATTTATCCATGTCTCTGATTTCTTCAACACGGGTTTTAATTTTTTCTAACTGCATAGATTGTTCAGCAGTTAATTCAGTAGGGTTTTTAGCTTTTTTGTCTGCAGCTTGTACCGAGTTAAAACTAATGCCTAAAGAAAAGATAAGCGCTAGGGTGTAAATAAATTTTTTCATAATATTTAATTTTTTAATGTTTCGATGTTAGCTTAACAAAAAACCTACCAAAATGTTCCGGTAGGTTTTAAAAAAGCATTAATCTGTGTGTTAAATATTTTATTTTATCTCGAAAATTGCGTTTACAGTGAAATTGAGCTTAATTTTCTTGAAATCTATTTCCGGTGAACCGGCGGCATCGGCAGCTTCCGCTTTCATCATATAATTTCTGTATACAGGCTGTATCACATTATCGCCACCATCTTGTATTTCAATTACGCCACCCAACTTATCACCTAAAGCCTCCACCATGTAAGCTGCTTTTTCTTTTGCTGCCATTAAAGCCTTAATTTTAAGTTCCTTTTTTAAGGTTTCGATTTTCGAATAATCGTAGCTTTCTATATTCGTACTGGCAATTCCTTTAGCGTCAATTCCTTCTAATAATGCATTGAATTTATTTAAATCGGCAACTTTTAAACGGTATTGTTTGCTTGCCAGAAAATCAGGGTTTTTCTTTTTTTCTGTAGCATAGTTCCAGCTGCTCAAATTGCTGATGGTTAAATTTTCCTTCGCAATCCCTGCTTTTTGTACCGCTGCATAAAGTTGTTTTTCGAGTTCGGTAATTTCTACTTTTTTCTTGCCGTTTAAATACTCTTTCAGCGAAATACTGATGTAAATAATATCGGGAGTAACTTCTGTTTCGGCCGAACCGCTCACATTAATTTTTCTACGTAAATCTGCTTGCTGGGCCATTGCCGATGAAAGGCCTAAAAATGCAACGAGTGCAATTGCTATTAACTTTTTCATAATTTTATTTCTTTGTGTGTGCTGTAATGATGTAAACCTAATGCAAATTCCACACCGAGATTAATGTTTTTTATTTTTTTTTGGAAATGTAAGAACGTAATGAATGGCAAAACCTGCCCCGCTATTCACTTTAGCCCCGAAAAAAATCGGGGGCTACCGTTACTATCGGGTTTGTTTTTAACTGTTTGTGCTGCGATACTGCTGGGTTCCCTTCAGAATTTTCTAAAATTAGTACTTAATGAAAAAATATTATTCTTAGTCAATTTCAATTTTCGGGAATTATGATTTAATTAAAGCTATTTTAACCGCGGGTACGGTACTTTAACGGATGCATTTTTTGCCTACAAACCCGGCAAAGCGGATTAGCCGAAATAAAGGCACAGCGAAATGAGGATCACGAGCGACGACCGGACTAAATTAGCCAAGCACAGAGAAGCCTGATTTTATAAAAAAATGAATAGAAAAAGGAAAAATATGCGCTAGGTTTTATGCTTAAATAGACGGAATTATAAATGTTTATAAAACCCGGCGCAGCAGAATTTTCTGCAAAATTTTAATCGCGTTACAGTTTTAGAGCACTGCAATCGGAGAACAGATTTATACTTTAGAAACTTTTACCGCAGTTGGTCCTTTTTGTCCCATTTCTACTTCAAAAGTAACTTTATCACCCTCTTTAATTTGAGTTACGCAACCATTGGCGTGAACAAAAATGCTATCCTGAGTTTCGGTATTTTTAATGAAACCATAACCTTTACTATCATTAAAGAAAGTAACGGTCCCTTTTTTAACAGGATTTTCGTCGATAATATCTTCTTGCCTGGTAATACCGATTTGAACATCTTCAATGTTAAATACCTTTTTCTTTTTCGGGTCTGGTGGAGTAGACGAAATGTTGCCATTTTCATCAACGTACGCAAACATTTCTTCAAGCGCTAAGCCTTTTTTTGCATTAGATTGACGCTCTTCTTTTTTCTCTTGTTTGTCTTTTTGTTTTTTTAATCGTTTTTTTTCGTTCTCTTTTTTACTGTAAGTTGCCTGAGATTTAGCCATATTTATTTAATTGTTTTGTTTTTTAATGGAGTAAGTAGATGGGAATTATACAAATATAACAATACTAAAACTAAAACACGACTTTATTCCGTTAAGCGTTGTAAGTTAAAATGTTGGCTAATGTTTTAGTGAACTTTCAGCAGAACCATTTTTCAGCATTATTTTCCTTCCCATTTCATTTTATCAATCTGGTATTCGAAATTCCATTTTACGGGTTCACCGTAATAAGCTACTTCAACTTCGCTGATTTTTATTGCCCCCAACTTTTCGGTAGCTTTTTGCGAACGGAAATTTGTGGCACCAATGTGCAGAATCACTTTATCAACATATTCAAACGCATAATCTAGCATCATTTTTTTTAAAGCTGCGTTATGTCCTTTGCCCCAAAATGATCTTCCTATAAAAGTATAACCAATTGCAACCGAATTGTTTCCTTCGTCTAGTTCGTAATATCTGGAGCTTCCAACAACTTCGCTGGTTATTTTATCATAAACAATGAATGCGCCATTCGATTCCATTGCACCTTTGAAAAAGTTTTCGAAAACTTCTCGTTTGTATCGATCTTTATTGGGATGTTGCGCCCAAATTAGTGGATCGGATGCAACAGCATAAAGTTTTTCAAAGTCTTCTGCTTTCAAAGGAGTTACAGTAATCAGATCGTTTTCTAGAGTAGGCTGTAAATTGAAATTCATTTTGTGTTGTAGTAAAAACGGCCGGCAAAAGCCGGCCGTAATGGTTTATGATATATATATTGCTGCGAAAAACTTTCGTTTAAATATCCACAGGCTTAATTAACGATTATTCTACCAGCCCCTCAATTTCTACTACTTCATTAGCATCTTTTTGATAATCAACTTTATCAATTTCGAAACCAAATAAACTTAAAAAATCTGATCGGTAACCAGGTAAATCGCCAATTGCAGGTAAGGTTTCTGTTGTTGCTTCTTCCCAAAGTTTGGCAACTTTAGCCTGAACATCATCACGCATTTCCCAATCGTCTATTCTGATTCTGCCTTTTTCATCAACCGGAACTTCACCACCGGTATATAACCTTTCGGCATATAAACGCTGGATTTGCTCAATCGTTCCTTCATGAATACCATCCTCTTTCATAATTTTATACAATAATGAAATGTAAAGTGGAATTACCGGAATTGCCGAACTTGCTTGTGTAACCAATGCCTTATTTACAGAAACGTAAGCCTTGCCATCAATATCTTTCAATTTATCGGCAATGGTAAAGGCGGTAGCTTCTAAATCATCTTTAGCACGCCCAATTGTACCTTTACGGTAAACTGGCTCTGTCAATTTCGGGCCGATGTAGGAGTAAGCGACTGTTGTAGCGCCTTCAGCCAATAAATTTTCTGCTTTCAAAGCATCAATCCACATTGCCCAGTCTTCGCCACCCATAACCGCTACTGTATTTGCAATATCTTCATCTGTAGCTGGTTCAATAGAAATTTCAGTAACATTTCCTGTATGGAAATCAACGGTTTTATTGGTGTAAGTTCCGCCGATGGGTTTTAATGTAGAACGGTGTAAAACCTCTGTGTCAGGGTGTTTTCTAACCGGAGAAGCCAGGCTGTAAATTACCAAATCTACCTGTCCTAAATCAGCTTTAATTAGTTCGATTGTTTTTGCTTTAATTTCTTTTGAAAAAGCATCACCATTAATACTTTTGGCATATAAACCTGCCGAATGGGCCTCTTTTTCAAAAGCAGCGCTATTATACCAGCCTGGTGATGCAGTTTTACCTGCAGATGGTGCTTTTTCGAAAAATACACCAATTGTTGAGGCGTTTGAACCATAAGCGGCAGCAATACGCGATGCCAGTCCGAAACCAGTTGAGGCACCTATTACCAATACTTTTTTCGGGCCGTTTATAGCGCCTTTTGATTTTACATATTCAATTTGGTTCTTTACATTTTGAGCGCAACCATCAGGATGTGCTGTCAAACATATAAAGCCCCTCATTCTCGGTTCAATAATCATTTTGTTCTTATTTTACGTTTTGTAATTATGATATGGGCTCCTATTGAAACCAAATCTTTAACGAAGATAAATTTTTAATTCCTTAACGCTAAATGAAATTTTAATTAAGCAGGTTTGCAGCAGGTATCGATTTTATTAGAAAAGCAATTGCAGTTGTTTAATTTGTATTTCTTCGGGCTATACGCTATAGCTCCGCTAAAAACCGGAGGGTGCCGCTGCTGTCCCGTTTAGGTGGCCAATCTGGTGAAATTATTTGTGGTTACTGGGCCCGAAAACTGTCATCATCAAAAAATAGTGATTGTAAAATTTTAGTAGGCGCATTATTAATTTTCTGTTAATTTAGCGGCACAACAGGTAAACCGGATTATCTCTTTTATGAAAAAAATATTATTACTGGCCACGATTTGTTTTATGGCTTTAGGAAAGCTCTCTGCTCAAACGCAATATCAGAATACAGGTTGGTTTTTCTTTTTAAACAATACCAAGTTCAATAAGCATTGGGGCTTGCAATTCGATGTTCAGGTTCGTTCTGCCGATGATTGGAAATATGTACGAAATACCCTGGTTCGTCCTGCGATTCAATATTTTATCAATGATAAAAATAATGTGGCCCTGGGTTATTTGTGGCAAACTACAGATATGCATCTTATTGGAACGACTAAAAACGTGTTTAATGAACATCGGATTTTTGAACAATATATTTATACCCATAAGCTTAGCTCTGTTTTCGCTTCCCATAGGTTTAGGGTAGAACAACGTTTTATCGAACGAACTAATGAAGACGTTTTTTCGCAACGTTTCCGTTATTTTTTCAGGTTAATTCAGCCCTTGCAAAAAATAGAATCAGGTTTTACCAAAGGACCGTTTGTGGCTTTACAAAATGAGGTTTTTTTAAATCTACAGAATAAGGATAAAATCAATGGGAGTACGTTCGATCAAAACCGGGCTTATTTAGCCGCAGGCTACAGGTTTTCTAAGAAATTTGATTTAGAAGCGGGATATATGAATCAGGCAGTAAAAAATACGGCGAATCACACCAACAATAATATTATTCAACTGGCAGTTTACACCAGATTCTAATGTCGTTTTAATGATTTAAAGTCATTTTTACCCTACAGACCCTTACAAAATGTTAAACCGTTTGTAAAACTTAGTGCTTTTCACTCAATTTGCCGCGTGAAAAAATTCTCGATCTTATTTTTAGCGCTGCTATTTGGCAAGCGGATGCAAGCCCAGGAAGCTCAAACATCTTCAAAAGACGTTGCGCCTACTTCAAAAAGCTTATTTAATCCTGAACATAAAAGAAAAGATTCAAGAAAGGGAGATTTCTACTTTCACTGGGGCTATAATAGTTCATGGTATGGAAAAAGCGACATTCGCTTTCAGGGACCGAATTACGATTTTACCTTAAAAGACGTGGTAGCGCATGACAGGCAATCCAAATTAAGCTGGCAATACCTAAATCCTGGTTTAATCACCGTTCCTCAATACAATATTCGGTTGGGTTACTTTATTAAGGATAATTACAGTATTTCCATTGGTTGGGATCACATGAAATATGTAATGGATATTCCTCAAACGGTTGCAATAACCGGTCATATCGGGACAAATATTTCTCAGGAAAATGTTTCTACCGGAAATTTGGCTGGCGATTATAATGGACAAATGATCAATGTTAATGAGCGTATGTTAACTTACGAGCACACTGACGGTTTTAACTATGCTAACATTGAGATTGAGCGTTATGATGATATTTGGGTGGCCCCGGGTGGTAATACGTCTCTAACTTTAGAAACCGGCTTAGGCGGTGGCCTAATGGTTCCGCGTTCTGATGTCCGCCTTTTTGGAATTGGCAGAAATAATCATTTTAGTATTTCCGGATATGGTATCTCTGCCAAAGTTGGCTTAAAGTTTTATGTCTGGAAAAATATTTACCTGCAAAATACAACCAAAGTAGGCGCTACTAATTTAACAAATGTGCACACTACAGGGTGGGATGAGTACGATAAAGCTAGTCAGAAAATAAATTATTTAGAGAACTTGTGGACAATAGGGGTTCATTTTTAAATCATTTTGGTGGTGCAAGTTGCTCCGCTACAAAATCTTGACAATAATTTTTTATCAGGTTTCTCACCTCATCAAATGTATTAACTATTTCTTTTTCAGTGCCTGTTGCTTTTGCAGGGTCGGGAAAGTTTTGGTGAAACATTTTTGCCTTTGAAGGAAAGAACGGACAATTTTCTTTCGCATTATCGCAAACTGTAATGATGAAATCAAAGTTTATGTGCTGATATTCATCGATATGATTAGAGGTGTGGTGGCTGATGTCTATCCCATCGGTTTTAAGGGATTTTACAGCATTAAGGTTGACACCGTGCGTTTCGATGCCTGCGCTATAGATATTAATATTGCCGCTTGTAAAATGGCGTAGGTAAGCTTCTGCAATTTGGCTCCGGCAACTATTACCTGTACAAAGCACTAATATATTTCTCAATTTTTTTTTATTCATACACCTACAACTTTACTTCTTCGCTCCATTATAACATTGTCTTTCCACGTACCATTCTTTTTGCCGATTTTTTCCCGGTATCCGATTTGCCTGAAGCCACAGGTTTCGTGAAGTGTTATACTTGCCAGGTTTTCCGAAAAAATACCGGATTGCAATGTCCAAAATCCTTCCTTTTCGCTTTGCCTTACAAGCTCATTAAGTAAAGTCTTCCCAATTCCTTTCCCCCTGAAATCTTCTCCTATATAAATGCTAACCTCGGCAACACCAGTGTAAACGCAACGGCTAGATACTGGAGTAAGTGCTGCCCATCCTGCCATCTTTCCTTTAAAGAATATGGCTAAACGGCATGCTTTTAAATGACTTTTATCCCAGTCGCTCCATGTTGGTATTTCATCTTGAAAAGTGGCAATCCCGGTTTCTATCCCTTGTTTATAAATTTCAGAAACCCGGTCATAATCTGCTTCGTTAAACGTTGTTATTTGCATGGCTCAAAAAGATTAGCAACAGCCTCCGCCGGGTGTGCAGCCGGCAGATTCAGGTTTAAGCTCACTTAATATAACTTTTTGTTTGGTGGGAGGAATTCCGCAGCTATCAGATGCAAGGCATGCAGTATTTTTGTAAAGGAGCTCAAAATCTTTTCCATTAAAGCCCAAATCGTATTTGCCTATAGTGTTTGATTGATATTCAACCTCGATTTCGAGATTGCCGATACCAAGTTTTTCTTCCGAAAGTTTGATAATGTTTAAGAGTTTTGCGGGTTTTAGCCTGTGTTCAAAATCGTTGGCATCCCAAAGCTGGAAGTTTATCACTTTTTCCAAACGTTCCACGCCACCACAATCTATAAAATGTTTGGTTACCATGCCTACTTCCGTTACGTGGAAATGTTCCGGAACAAACTCGCCGGATGGTAATTTGAAATTTACAGCCTCAGCTGTTTCCAAATGTTTTTTTATTTCTGATAATTTCATAATCATTGTTTTGGTTATCGATGTTGATAAAGTTTCAAAATGCTAGCAACACTGATTTTTATCCTTTACTGTCGTAATAATTTTAGAAAAATACCCGCTCAAAATATCGAAAGTTTTGTCATCGATACAGTAACAAATTGCATTTCCTTCAATGTTTCCTTTAATTAAGCCGGCATTTTTTAACTCTTTTAAATGTTGAGAAATGGTTGGCTGTGCAAGCGGTAATTCGTTTACGATGTCGCCACAAATACATTCATTTACTGTGAGTAGATATTCAATAATCGCAATTCTTGCAGGATGACCCAATGCTTTAGCAATTGATGCTATTTGATTTTGATTGTCGGTAAAAAAATCTGTTTTACTTGCGCCCATTTCATTATTTGTATATTGCAATATTACGATATACTTTTTTGTAAAACAATATTTTTAGCAGCGTTATAAAAATTATTTATCGAGTAGTCTTCTGTGATAATTAATTTGCCCCAGATGATAGGCTAGGTGCGTGGTGAGATGAACAAGCAGAAATTCAGTTGATGTTTTTTCTTCAAAAACTAACAGGGGATACTCATTAGCGATTGCATCCTGGGTAATTTTCTCAAAGGTTTCTTGAACAATAGTTATTGTTTCATCAATCATTTTTACGAGTTCTTTTTGGGGAACATTCTTCAAAGAAAACTCAAGTGGGCGATTTCTAAAGTAATCTGTACCACCTAAAGCAGCACCGATGTAAGTGTTTAAATTTCCAATTAAATGCAAACAAAGATTGCCCGCTGAGTTAGCAATTTCCGGTTCCGTTAACCAAAGATTGGATTCATTTTGATAAGATTCGATTTCGACTTTAAGCCGTTTAAGATCCCTGCTAAAAAGTGCATTTAGTGTTTCGGTTAGCATAAACGAATTTACTAAAGTATCCTTAATTTTCTTCCAAAAAAAAAGCGGGTAAAATGTTCTTTACCCGCTTGATAATTTATTTTACATTTTATTGTGCGTTTTGAGTAACTACTCCATTTCCATTATTAATCTCATCTTGTGGGATTAAGAACTGCCACGTCTTATCCCCTGCTGCAACATTTAAAACGTTTGCATAGGTCGCATTATGATTAGCTCCTGTTCTATTTAAAGGTGCATCAGTTCTCTTTAAATCATAAAAACGGAAACCTTCGCCCCAAAGTTCAACACGTCTTTGCGTCATAATCTCATCAATAAGTGCGGTACCGGTTTTAGTCGAAAGTACATATGCAGGATCTCTGTTAACTGCCAAAGTATAAAGCGTAGCAGCTGCGGCAGTGAAGTTATTGTTTCTTGCCTGTGCTTCAGCTTCGATTAAGTATAATTCCCCTGCTCTCATGTACGGAACATCACCAATACTTAAGCTAACATCGGCAACGCGGAATTTGCGGCTCATGTATCTATATCGAGATGCTGTGCTTATTGGAATAGGGAAAGCTGTATTTGTACCTGTCGGATCCCATAAACCTTTACGTACATCAGTAGTAGTGATGGCATTATAAAGTGTTGAATTTATAGATTTTGGGCTTGTACGGATTACAGTTGAATTATAATTTGCAGACATGTATGCAAAAAACGAATAAAAATAATTGGTTTGATCTGATTGAATTCTTGATGCCCATAACCATTCGCTGTTAGTATAATCGTTAAAACCAGCTAAGTATTGTGTACTCGTCATCAATGTAAATCCAGATCTTGCTTCTTGTGCATATTTAATTGCATCTGCCCAGTTTTGCTGAGTTAATGCCACACGAGCCTTGAAGCCTTTAGCAACATTGATATTTAAATGAGATTTATTTGCTCTTGTGTAACCAGTTAAGTTGGTAATAGCCAAATCTAAATCTGCATTAATCTGAGCGTAAACCTGAGCAACTGTATTACGTGGAAGCGCTTCTGTTGAAGGTGTTAATACTAAGGGAACAGCTAATGAATTGTTTGCCGCACCTGCAACGTAGCGTTCGCCAAATAATTGAACCATTTGAAAATATGCCCATGCACGATATGCTAGGGCCTGGCCTTTAATGATTTTCTTGTCAGCATCAGAACCTGTTGCGGCATCAATATTTGCGATAATCATATTTGCATTACCAATAATCACATAGTAAAATGTATAATTATAATAAAGCATTGTGCTCGTTGCGCTTCTGTGTGAAATCCATTTGTACTCATTTAATAGCCAGGTACTTGATGGAGTATTAAAAACCATGTCTTCACCCAGAATATCCATGTAGAGCATGTTGCCACTCTGTCCTCCTTGGGCTTGTGTGCTGAAAATTTGAGAATACATTAAGCGATGAATTCCGTTTAAAGCGCCCCATGCATTTGTAGTTGTGCTAAACGCTGTTACTGTTGCCACCTGATTAGTGGGGATTGTTTCCAGATACTCTTTTTTACAAGAAGTAATCCCAATCATTATAGCTGCTGCGATAACGACTTTGTTAAATATCTTTTTCATGTTTTTTATCTATTTAAACTAAAAATTAACATTTACACCTACAGAAATTGTACGGGTAAAGTTATAGTTATTGCCAACTGTTCCATCAAATGAACCTGTTACATCCATTCCTTTTCTTGCAGATAAAAGCGCTAAATTTTCGCCGCTTACGTATATGCTGGCATTTTTAGCACCAATTTTACCTGTCCATTTTGTAGGTATGTTATAGTTTAAAACAACACTGTTCAATTGGAAGTAACTTGCGCTTGTTAACCAGCGTGTGCTCGCTCCGGTAAAGTTGGTAATTTGGTTATTATCTAATCTTGGAACGTTTGTAACATCACCAGGATTTTGCCAGCGGCTAAGAATGTCTGTTGATAGTGCGGTTCCGTAAGTTCCACCATGCATTAATGCAGCATAAGCACTATCGTAAACTTTACCACCAGACTGGAATGTGAAAGTTACACCAAGGCTCAGATTTTTGTAAGCGAAGGTATGCGTCATCGCACCATAAATATCTGGAATCGAACTGTCTCCTGTATAGCGATAGTTTGCTTCACCAATAACTGTTGTTACTGTATCCTGACCAACAATTTTTGCGTTTGTGGTCATAGAATTTGTTTTGTATAATGCAGCACCTGTAGCGGCATCAACACCATAAAACTCTCTTAAATAAAAATCGTAAATCGAGTGACCAACACTATAAGCTTTTGTGCCTGTTTGAATTAAAGTTTGTCCTGGAGGCAATTTAGTTAACTTGTTTTTAAATTTAGTTAGGTTCAAAGTAGCTGTATAATTGAAATCTTTGCTTTTTACAATCTGACCTGTAATTGAAAGCTCACCACCTAAATTGTATAAACTACCAATGTTTGTAGGTATGGAGAAATTACCGCCTGTTGTTCCGCCATTTGAAAGTGGTTGTTGAACGTCAAAAATTAATCCATCTGTTACACGTTTAAAGAATTCGGCGCTCCCTGTAATTCTATTGTTTAAAAATCCAAAATCAACACCTGCATCAAAGTTTTTAGATGTTTCCCAGGTCAATTGAGGGTTTGCAAGATTAGCTTGGGTGAAGCCTGGTTCACTTTGGTTATTTCTACCTAACGCGTATAAAGCCTGATAAGGATAATTCCCTAAACCTTCTGCATTACCTAAAACACCGTATGAACTTCTTAATTTTAATTGATTAACCCAATCAGCTTTGAAGAAGGCTTCTTTATGAATGTTCCAGCCAGCCCCAACAGACCAGAAGTTATCCCATCGAACGCTTGGATCAAATTTGGAGTTTCCATCTCTTCTTAAACTAGCGCTGATAAGATATTTTCCATCATAGTCGTAACTAAGTCTTGATAAATAACTTTCTACAGTGTAGTTATCCTCATATGATGTTGTGCCCAAAACAGTAGCAAAATTTACAAGTTCAGTAATGCCTTGTACAATTAATCCGCTTCGGCTACCCGATAGATAATTATATTTGTATGCATAATTTTCATGACCAGCTACAATGTTTAGGTTATGTTTCCCAAAACTCTTATTGTACTCTAATAACTGGTTAAATGTATAACTGGTTGTTCTTGTAGAATACTGATAAGCTCGGCCTGAAGGCGCACCATCACCAAGTGTTGGGTTATCGTATTCGCGTTGCTGATTATCCTGAAAATCGAAGTTTAGATTCGTAGTTGCTTTTAAATCCTTCGTAATATTTATAGTGGCATAGGTTCTTGCGCTAATCGCACCTCTTGTTACATCCTGAGTATCATTTAAATTCTCAAAAATTGTATGACGACCAGCTGAGAATGGACGGGCTGCGCCAAAATCATACTGCGGATTTCCTGAAGCATCTAAAACTAAGGCACCTGAAGCATCGTGTAAATGAACCGGATAAATTGGCCCCATAAATCTCGAGATGTAGAATGGATTTATAAATGCTGTACCGCCACTATTATCAAATTTATTTTGATTGTAGTTTCCTGATAGGTTTAAACCAGTTTTGAACCATTTTGTAGGTTGTGTATTAACATTTAAACGACCGTTAAATCTTTTTAGCGACGATGCAATTAAGTACCCTTCCTCATTGGTGTAGTTGAACGAACCAAAGTAATCGGTTTTTTCAGTTCCACCAGAATAACTCAAGGCATAATTTTGTCTCTGTTTTCCGCCTTGTGTTGTTTGGTCTGCCCAATCTAAATCATCCCCATAAAGTAAAGATGCATTTGGATTTAAGGATCCATCAATCGATACTATAGCATTATCGGCCACATTATATGGGTTATACCCTAGTAAAGTTTTAATATTGGAATAGTTGTTACCGTTATAACTGGTGATTGTTCCTGTCGCGATACCGTTTGCAGTTACTCTCGGAATTGCTAAAGACCCATACTGAAGCGTGTTCCTTTCTACTTCCCACATGATAGGATAGTATTGATTTGCGTCTAAACGGTCGTATTCAGGCAAACCTCTGCTAATCCACCCTGTGCTAGCTTTGAACGATAAAGTCTCTCTTCCAGCTTTACCTTTTTTTGTTGTGATTAATACCACACCGTTACCAGCTCTTGAGCCATATAATGCAGTAGTTGCAGCATCTTTTAATAAGGAAACAGATTCAACATCGTTCGGGTCGATGTTTGCTGTGCCGCCATCATAAACAGCTCCATCAACGATTAATAAAGCGCCATTTGAAGCTGAAATTGAACCAAAACCTCGAATACGAATCGCTGCGCCCGAACCAGGTGCACCACCAGCACTAGTAGTCTGGATACCTGGAGCAGCACCTGCTACAGAGTTCAGAATGTTTGTAATTGGTCTGTTTTCAAAATCTTTACTATTAATTTGTGCGGCAGAACCAACAAATGTACTTTTCTTAGCAGTACCATAAGAAATAACTACTACCTCCTGAAGTTGCTTAGCATCTTCTTCTAAAGTAACATTTATTATAGCTTTATCGCCAACAGAGTACTCTTGCACTGTATAGCCAAGATAAGTAAATACAAGTACAGTTGAGCCACCTGGTACTTTAATTGAATATTTACCATTTGATGATGTTTGTGTGTAAACGGGCACGCCCTTAATCTTTACACTCACGTTAGGTACTGGCGAGCCATCTGATTTTGACGTAACGGTCCCTGTAATTGTTCGCTCTTGGGCCATCGCAGAACCTGCAATGAACAGCAAGATGAACAAACTTTGTAGAAGTTTCTTCATTTCAATAAAAAGTTTTCCGGTTTAAAGTTTAATAGTTGTCGCAAATATATTAAACCGCAACAGAAAATATGATTATTGCTAAATAAAAGTTAAATAATTATTAATTTTTAACATTTCTGTGAATTTTTGAGTTATATATAGGTATTTTATTGGTTTTTTTTTGTTTTATAGTTATTTTATTTGGTTGTTATTCAATAAAAAGTTGTTAAAATAAATTTTTTAACATTTTTATATGTTTTCGCGAAGCTGATGTAATAAAAAATGCCCTGAATTATTTCAGGGCATCGATTAACTTGTTTGTTTTACTTTATATTTTTCTCACTCTTCCCGAACCGATAACTGTTTTTTCTACAGTTGCATTTCCAGAATAGTTAATGTTGCCAGAACCACTTATAACGGCTTTAATACTTTCATCTGCTTTGATATCAATTGTGCCCGAACCACTAACTGTTGTGGAAAGATCTTTAACAGAAAAATTCCTGCCGGCGAAATTGCCCGATCCGCTGATTACAACTTTTGCATCATCTGCAGAACCGTTTATATTCAATTTTCCGGAGCCACTAATAACCCCGTTAAAATCGTCTACATTGGCTGTTGTTGTTATTGCGCCTGAGCCGCTAAGCGTTGCCGATAATGTTTTTGCGTCTACAGTACCTTTAACCGACATATTTCCCGAACCGCTCATGGTAAGACTTGTAATTGTTTTTGCTGTAACGTAGGCGGTAATTTTCTTGTTTTGATATTTATGTTCCCAACTTGTCCAGCTGTTTTGTGGCCGTATTATCAAAACATTACCTTTCACTTCAGTTATCAAAGTAGAAATGGCTTCTGCATCGCCTTCAAATTTGCAACTTTCTGTACTACCCAAAGTAATAACTACGTTTATGGGACCACCAGCGGCAACGCCGTTAAAGTTTTTAACGTCTCTACCATCGCCAGAACGTTTTGAAGAACTAACTGTAATGGGGTAATTGGCTATTGCACTAAAACTTGAGCTGAACAATATTGCCGCGAGTAAGATTGAAAATATTTTTTTCATTGTTGTAGAAATTAAGCCTTTAAATAAGGCGTGTTTATTAGGGTTTTCAGTATTAGACGATGGTTTTTTTAAAAAGTTGCATCACTACTTAGTTCTTTTCAAAATAAGTAACCCATATTTTGGCGCATCTGCTTATCGAGATTATTTTTTTTACTAAATCGCTTTTCTCGTTTCAATATAAAACAATGGATCGTTTTTAAAATTATCTGTATTAACAGTTGCATCAACCTTAATCGTTTTCCAATCGTTTGTTGGTTTAATTAATGTATAAACCCCATCTTTTAAGGTCACTTTTACCGGCATGTCGAATCCTTTAACATCAGTAATCCACCGATAAGATAAAACACCACCATTTATTTTATACTCCAATACAGGAATTTTGCTGTAACGCAAATATTGGTCGAAAACTTTATCAAGTTTCAATCCGCTTTTTTGGGCAATATAATTTTCAACCTCAGCCGTAGTTACGGTTTTATGGTAAAAAGTTTTGCTTAAGCCGCGAAGGACCTGTCTGAATTTTTCATCATCGTTAATTAACTGGCGGATGGTATGAATTAGGTTAGCGCCCTTATAATACATATCGCCTGAACCTTCTTTATTTACACCATACGGACCAATAATTGGTGTGCGGTTGCCAATGCTTTTTCTTAGGCCAATTACGTATTCATCGGCAGCTTGTTTGTTTTCGCTGCATTCGGTAAATAAGGTTTCAGAATAATCAGTAAAACCTTCGTGTACCCACATATCGGCTATATCTTTTGAAGTAATACTATTTCCGAACCACTCATGTCCGCTTTCATGAACGGTTATGTAATCCCATTTTAAACCATGTCCGGTTCCACTTAAATCCCTTCCCAAATAACCTTTTTTAAATTGATTTCCATAAGCTACGGCGCTTTGATGCTCCATGCCTAAATGTGGGGCTTGAACCAATTTATAGCCATCCTTATACCATGGATAAGGCCCAAACCAATGTTCAAAACATTTAATCATTGGTTTTACATCAGCATCCCAGTGCGGGCGGGCTTTAGCGCTATCAACTTGCAAAGCCCAGAAATCCAAAGTTAGTTTTCCGTCTTCACCATCGTAACTATCTGTCCAATGGGCATATTTTCCGATGTAGAAAGTAACATCGTAATTGTTAATCGGGTTGCCTACAAACCAATTGTATTGCTTATATCCATCAGGTTTTTCTGCAATATTTCTTAGTCTTCCGTTAGAGATTTCCTGCAAATCTTTAGGAACACTAATGCTGATTAACATGCTGTCTACTTCATCACTTTGATGATCTTTATTTGGCCACCAAACACTTGCGCCTAAACCTTGACATGCCACTGAAACAAAAGGATTTCCTGCAGAATCTTTTTTGAAGATAAAACCGCCATCCCATGGAGCATTGCGTGCCACAGTTGGATTACCTGAATAGAAAACCGTGAATTTATCTTTAGTTCCTTTTTTTACCGTTTTCGGAAAAGTTACGAAAACCGCATTATATTCTCTGGCAACAGGAAGTTCCAAACCTCTGTATACTACTTTTTCTACTTTTAGGTTCGAAAATAAATCGAACTGAAGTTTTGTGAAATCCTGGGTTGCAGTAAAAGCAAACTCATTATTTCCACTAACCGATTTCTGTTCGATATCGATTTTAACATCCAAATGGTAGTAATTAATGTCGTAACATGTGCGCAATGGCGCTAAACTTCCTCGAAGACTATCGGCCCTTGAGTTTACCTGGTTTTTACCAAGCATTTGAGCTTTCAGCATTACGCAGCTAAACAAGAGCGATAGAAGTAATAGTAGTTTTTTCATTTAATATTTTGTTATTTAATTACATCAACTTCAATAAAGCTATCGTTAAATACGGTTTGAGTTGCTTTAATATAATCGGCTTCCGTTGCTTTATAAGGATTATCTACAAATTTTTGTGGGTTGCGGGCGAACAACGGAAACGCTGTACTTTGAACCTGAATCATTATTCTATGTCCTTTTTTAAAGGTGTGTAAAACATCCTGCAACCTGAAATTGACATCTGTTTTTTGGTTTGAAGCCAAAGCCTCAGGTTTTTCAAAACTGTTACGGAAACGTGCGGGCATAATTTCCGAACGAACCATTTGCCAGTAATTGCTTAATGTGATGTTTTTATTTGGCATGTATGGATTGTTCGGTTCATCAGCAGGATAAACGTCAATAAGTTTTACAATAAAATCTGCATCAGTGCCTGTTGTTGCGATTTTAAGGTGCGACATAATTTCACCACCAAGTGTAATATCATTATCAAGGATATCGGTTTGATAAACCAGAACATCGGGCCTGCGACCAGCAAAACGTTGGTCTTCGCTCATGTAATTATGCGGTGTAAAGCCCAGCGTAGTGGTTAAATCTTCTGTGTACGGAACAGGTTTTAACGGGTCGCTTATGTAACTTACAGAACCTGCAGCTGCAGGAGCCGTCATGCCTAATCTACCGTCGGCACCCAAATACAGCCTTTGTTTACTTGCTTTTTGTGTTGGCCATTTATCAAAAGTTTCCCAACCTTTTTTACCGGTATCGTACATGTAAGCTTCGGGTAAGCCGGTATTTTTATCACCGTTGCCTTTCAGGAAATGATTGAAAAACTTAGCTTCGATATTTTTTTGGTAAAAAGTAGCAATGCTATCTCCAAAATATACGTTGCTATGCATGGTATGCCCGGTTTCACGGCTCCACCTTCCGTGGCCGAAAGGTCCCATTACGATGGTGTTGTAAGCATTCGGATTTTTCTTTTCTATTGATTTATAAATATTTAACGGGCCTGATAAATCCTCGGCATCAAACCAGCCACCAACAACCATAACCGCAGGTTTAATAATATTGTAATGTTTTAATAAGCCCCGTTTCTGCCAGAAATCATCATAGTTAGGGTGGTTTACAGTTTCCTGCCAGAAGAAGTTATCCTTATAATATTTATCTGCGTTGGTTAAAGGGCCTAAATCAAGTGCAAATTGGTAACCATCTTTTGTATTTGGCTTAACACTTTGCTTGCCAAACCATGAAGAAGTTTCTGGTCCGGTTTTTTGCACGCCAAATGTTGGAAATGTAAAAAAGTAACTTTGTAAAAATGACCCGTTGTGATGAAAATCATCGAAGAAAAAGTCGGAAATCGGTGCCTGAGGAGAGGATGCTTTTAAAGCAGGGTGATTACTTAAAATACCTGCTGCGGTGTAAAAACCCGGATAAGAAATGCCCCACTGGCCAATTCTGCCATTGTTATTCGGAATGTTTTTGACCAGCCAATCAATGGTGTCGTAAGTGTCAGAACCTTCATCAACATCTGTTTTGGCTTTTTTATTATCTATAACAGGCGTCATGTTTGTGAAAGTGCCCTCGCTTTTATATCGGCCACGAACATCTTGCATTACTACGATGTAGCCTTCTTTCATCATTAATTCTGAAGGACCAAGTTTAGCCGGAAATTTATCTTGGCCATAAGGGGCAATGCTGTAGCAGGTTCGCTGCATAATCATCGGATATTTTTTATCCTTTGATGCATCTTTCGGCGTGTAAACTGCCGTGAAAAGCTTCACGCCATCACGCATGGTAATGTACATTTCCTTTTTGGTAAAATTTTCCTGCGGGTAGCTGCTACCTGTTTGCGCAAAACTTGCTGAGGCCGATAACAGAAAAACGGAAATAATAAGTTTGATATATTTCATGTTGATTATTTTAATACGGATACGCTGATGTATGAACTGTTTGAGGTGTCGTGGTAAATTTTATGCGTGGCTTTTTGAAAATCACCGGGTTCTGCCTGGTAAATATCCATAAATTTCTGAGGGTTTCTATCAGCCAACGGAAACCAGGAATTCTGAATCTGAATCATAATTTTATGCCCTTTTTTGAAAGTGTGTGCAACATCAGGCAATGCGTAACTGACCTTTGTAATTGCACCGGGAACAAACGCCTCGGGTTTTTCGAAGCTGTTGCGGTATTTGCCTCGTAAAATTTCACCACGTACCAGCATTTCGTAACCGCCCATAATAATATTATTCGGGTTTGGAGTTGGGTTTGGTTCATCTTCAGGATAAACATCAATCAGTTTTACAACATAATCAGCGTCGGTGCCTGTTGTAGAAACGACAAGATTTGCCAAAACGGGCCCTGTTAGGGTAATATCCTGGGTTAAAGCATCAGTTTGGTAAGTTTTTACATCCGGCCTGCGGGCAGCAAAACGTTGGTCATCTATCATATATTCGCGGGTACGCTTTGCCTGAATACCATCCTGGTATGGAATAGGATTATTCGGGTCGCTCACATACTCATCCCAGCTATCGGTTCTGCCAACTTCTTCAAATGCAAGTTTGCCGTTTGGCTGTAAATAAAGGTTTTTAGTTTCGACATCTTTTGGCGGCCATGCGCTGAATTTTTTCCATTCATTGCTCCCTGTTACAAAAATGTTGGCTTCGGCGGCATTAAAATTGCCTTCACCTTTTAAATAATGTTTAAAGAAGGGCAATTCAAATTGCTGTTGATAATCGAGACTTGTTGTTTTGCCAAATTTAATATCCCCGAAATAAGAACCATCACTTCTAACCCAGCCCCCGTGAAACCACGGTCCGGCAACTAAAATATTATTAGTGCCCGGGTTTTGCTTTTCAATGGCTTTATAGGTCGCAAAAGTTCCGTAAGCATCTTCAGCATCAAAAAAGCCGCCTACAACCATTACGGCAGGTTTAACATTTTTCAAATGCGGAAGAATGTAACGTGCTTTCCAAAAAGTATCGAGATTAGAATGTTTAAATAAATCGTTCCAGAACTTAATACTGTCTGCAAAATATTTATCCTTTAAGTTTTTAACAGAACCTGCTTCAAGGTAAAATCGGTAATTATCCTGTATCGGGAATTTAAACCCTTTCGGGCCTTTGTCGGGCGTAATTGGTTTCGGACGAGGAACCCCAAAACCACTCATGAAGCTGAATGCATCCATTAAAAATAAGGAGCCGCCATGGTGAAAGTCATCGCCGATAAACCAATCGGTAACTGGCGCCTGCGGCGAAACCGCCTTTAATGCAGGGTGTGAGTTAGGTAACGAAGCTGTAGAGTAAAAACCTGGATAGGAAATACCATAAATACCTGCGTTACCATTATTGTTTTTTACGTTTTTAACCAACCAATCAATTGTATCATAAGTATCGGTGCTTTCATCAATATCTTTTGTTCCTTTTTTTAACGTTTGTGGACGAATATCCTCAAAAGTTCCCTCGCTCATCCATCTGCCGCGAACATCCTGATAAACAAAAATAAAACCTTCACGCATCATTGCAGGGAAATTTCCTAAACTGAGCTTGTATTTATCCTCTCCGTAAGGCGCTACTGTATAAGGTGTCCTGTTAATCAAAAAAGGGTATTTTTTGGTTTGATTTTTGGGTATATAAATTGAAGTGAAAAGCTTAATACCGTCACGCATTGGTATCTGACGTTCTATTTTTGTGTAGTTCTCCCTTACATACGCCGAATCGGTTTGCTGAGCAAACATTTCATTTGACAAAAGCAAACAAATTATTAGGCTAAAAACTCTGGTAATGTTCATTTTTTGGTTGGTTTTGAGAATAAAATTTAAATATAGTATTAATCAGAACTGAAGAGAAGAAACCTACCGTAAAAGGTTTGTTAGGGTGCAAGTGATAGAGATAGTCATTCCATTATCAGAATTTAGTTAAATACTGTTAAGGGATAATCTTTTAAGGTTTTTCATCGTCATATAAATAATTGATTTAAACACAATAAAAATGAAGAGGTTATTAAATAAAGGATTGCTAGTTTTCGCTGTATCAGCGATGGTTGCAACACTAAGCATTGATTCGGCTTTTGCCCAAAGACCAAGCAGAGGTGGCGGCGGTGGCGCTAGCATGAGTGGCGGAGGAGGCCGTTCTGGTTCCATTGCACCATCTAGGGGTGGTGGTTCCCGGCAACCATCAATGCAGGCACCATCCGGTAACAGAATTTCACAAGCACCAAACCGAGGAAGCTATGGCCCTGGTCAGGGTGGAATAAGCCGCCCAAACCCTGGAAGACCTGAACGCCCGGGATACCGCCCAAGCGCTGGCTACAGACCGGGTGGCGGAAGACCAGGCTATGGATATCGTCCGGGTTATGGTTATCGCCCAGGTTTCGGTGGCCGGGCTTACTATGGCTATTATAACTATTACAGGCCATTCATCGGTTTTCGTTTAAATGTATTGCCATATGGTTATTATCCGTTTTATTACGGTCCTGACCAATATTATTATTCCGCTGGATTATTTTACCGTCAATACGAAAACAATTATCAGGTTGTTGTGCCGCCGGTAGGCGCAGAGGTTCCAAGTTTACCTTCTGATGCCAATCTTGTTACCATTGATGGGGTAGACTATTATGAGTACAAAGGCGTTTATTACACTTTGGGCACTAATAAAGATGGTAAGGAAGTTTACATTGTTGCAGGCAAAGATGGTGTTTTAAATACAACTGACGGACCAATTGATACCCACCAAATCGGTGATATTATTAACGTATTGCCCGAAGGATGCCGTGAAGTAACCATTAAAAACGAGAAATATTTCGTTTCTCCTGATGATGTTTACTACGAAGAAGTAATTAACGGAAATACCACGAGTTACCGTGTTATTGGTAAGCTTTTTTAACAAGTATTAATTTAATTTTAAACCGCTTCGATTTAACCTTGAAGCGGTTTTTTATTTATACAAAATCCATATTTTTACGCCCTAAATAAATCGATTTGAAAAAAGTATCGCATAAAATCCCTTTAATTTATTTCTCCTTAATTTTATTGCTTGCATCTTGTTCCGCAACCAGGCATGTTGGTAAACAGCAGGAAACTACTGTTTCGTCTCTTAAATTTTTAGACGAGTACATCATGCCGCTCAATCAGAACTTTCAGAATACATTGGTCGGTGGTTTATCTGGGATTGATTATGATGCGAAAACCAATCAATATTACATGATTAGCGATGACCCGTCGCAATTTAGTATGGCGAGGATTTATACTGCAGCAATCGACATAAGTGAAAACAAAATTGATACGGTTAAACTAACTGGTATTATTCCGATTTTGCAGGCAAGCGGGCAAGAATATCCAAAATACGGAACCGTTAAAAATTTAAAGGCTGATGGAGAATCAGTTAGATACAATCCGAAAACGAACAATTTAATTTGGAGCAACGAGGGTGAGCGACTGTTCAAAAACGGCGATTCCCTTATCGTTCAACCTGCGCTGACATTTATTTCTCCGCAAGGAAAATTCATCGATACTATTCCTTTGCCATCGGGATTTCATTTCACAAAAGGGGAAAACGGGCCTAGAAAAAATGCACTTTTCGAAGGACTAACTTATGCCGATGATTATAAAACTTTGTATGCAAGTTTAGAAGAACCGCTTTATCAGGATGGGAGACAATCCGCTTTTGGATACGATAAAGCCCTAACCCGAATTTTAAAATTCGATGTTGGGCAGAAAAAAAATACAGCGCAATATGCTTACAACCTTGGCGATTTACCCGTGAACCCAACGGTAGAAAGCGATTGGAATTTAAACGGTATTTCTGAAATACTTGCAATAAATAGCCATACGCTTTTAGTAATGGAACGTGCCTGGGCCAAAGGCCACGACGACCATTCGTTTGTTAAGCTTTACCTCGTTGATTTAAACGGTGCTGAAAATGAAATTAATAATCCGTCATTTGTCAAAAACCCGCCGAAGCCGTTAAAAAAGAAATTGCTTTTTGATTTTGACAGCTTAAACATACACATCGACAATTTTGAGGGAATAACTTTTGGGCCTGATTTGCCGAACGGCCACAAATCTCTAATCTTTTGTGTAGATAATAATTTCGGTAAAACTCAAGTTCAGCAATTCTTCCTTTTTGAGGTGATGCCATAAATTAGGTGTCAGTTTACCGTCTTTTTTTAGTTTTGAAAGCTGAAATTTTACGGGATCATGTCTTTTACCTTCAACCTTCCGCCTTTTACCTTCAACCTTTTTTCCCTACATTTGGCTAATCAAAATTCTAAAGAAATTATGCAATACGATGTCGTTGTTATCGGTTCAGGTCCGGGCGGTTATGTGGGTGCAATCCGTTGTGCTCAGTTAGGTTTAAAAACTGCCGTTATCGAAAAATACAAAACTTTTGGAGGTACTTGCTTAAATGTAGGCTGTATTCCGTCAAAAGCTTTGTTAGATTCCTCAGAGCACTACCACAACGCTGCTCATACGTTTACCACGCACGGTATCGATTTAAAAAATCTTAAAGTAAATATGCCGCAGATGATTGCCCGCAAAGACGATGTTGTTGCGCAAAATACTGCAGGTATAACCTATCTATTCAAGAAAAATAAAATCGATTCTTACGAAGGCGTTGGTTCATTCATAGATAAAAATACAGTTCTCATTACAAAGGCTGATGGTTCTACTGAAACTTTAACGGCTAAGAACGTAATCATTGCTACAGGTTCAAAACCTACAGCATTACCATTTTTGCCAATCGATAAAAAACGCATTATTACTTCAACCGAAGCATTAAATATTAAAGAAGTTCCAAAATCGATGGTTGTAATCGGTGGCGGTGTTATCGGTTTAGAATTAGGTTCTGTTTACGCTCGTTTAGGCACAAAGGTTTCGGTTATCGAGTTTTTACCTTCAATCATTGCAACTATGGATGCTGGCTTGGGTAAAGAGCTTCAACGTGTTTTGAAGAAAAACCTGGGCATGGAATTCTTTATGAACCATAAAGTAACTGGTGCTACTACAAAAGGTAAAACCGTTACCGTTACGGCAGAAAATGCTAAGGGCGAAGCCGTAAATTTCGACGCTGATTACTGCATCGTAGCGGTTGGTCGTACCGCTTATACGGAAGGTTTAGGTTTAGATAAAATCGGAATCACGATAGAAGAAAGAGGCAAAAAAATCCCTGTAAATGAACATTTAGAAACTTCGGTTCCGGGTGTTTATGCAATTGGCGATGTAATTACAGGTGCCATGCTGGCGCACAAAGCTGAAGATGAAGGTACTTATGTTGCTGAAACCATCGCAGGACAAAAACCACACATTAACTATAATTTAATTCCAGGTGTTGTTTATACCTGGCCGGAAGTGGCATCTGTTGGTTTAACAGAAGAGCAGCTGAAAGAAAAAGGAACAAAATATAAAGCAGGCTCATTCCCGTTCAAAGCCAGCGGACGTGCCAAAGCGAGCATGGATACCGATGGTTTCATTAAAGTTTTAGCCGATGCCGAAACGGATGAAGTTTTAGGTGTACACATGATTGGCCCGCGTGCTGCGGATATGATTGCCGAAGCGGTAATTGCAATGGAATTCCGTGCATCTGCAGAAGATATTGCCCGTACCTGTCACGCTCACCCAACTTACACAGAAGCGTTAAAAGAAGCTGCTTTAGCTGCAACTGATAACAGAGCAATACATATCTAACAACAACCTAATCTGGCAGGTTAGTACAAGAATATAAAAGCCGATAAGAAATTATCGGCTTTTTTGTAAGTAAATTTTTCGACAACATCGTCAGTTCGACCGCAGCGGAGAAATTATTAAGCTATTTTTAAAATCTGGGCATGCCCCAAGCTACGCAAGGGTCGGGCTATCCGTTAGAATCGTTTTTGAAGAAAAATCAAAAAAGGATTTACACTGCTATCCCTCATGCAAAACCAAAATAATGTTCTCCAGCTTAACTAACGAACTCTGTTCTTTTAAGCTTTCCGCTAGGGCCATAAGGTTTCTTCTTACCATTCCTTAACAAAAAAATAACAAACACCGACTAAAAAACAGCATTTTCCAAAATTATTTTTGCGGTTCAGATATTAAATAAACCATGAACTGTAAAAAACTTTTCGTAGCCTTATTAGCGGCAACGATGGCGTTAACTGCCTGTAAAAAAATCTCAGAACCAATAGATGAAACAGAAACAATTGTGGCTGAAGATATCGGAAGTTTCAAAGAAACCGCTACAATTGATTTAGGTGGCGAAACAGCTGCTGAAATTTCAGCCTACGACCCATCGACAAAAAAACTCTTTGTGGTAAGTAATGAAGGCGGCGCAAAAGTAGAAGTTGTCGATTTAACCAATTATCCAACGGTTACAAAACTAAAAACGTTAACCTATTCTGCCAATGCAGGAATTAATAGTGTTGCCGTAAGTAATGGTTTATTGGCCATTGCGTTAGACGGTGCCGATAAGCAAGGAAACGGCGATGTGGTGGTTTTGAAAACATCCGATTTATCAGAAGTAAAAAAGATTACAGTTGGGGCAATGCCAGATATGGTAACTTTCAGTCCGGATGGAAATTATATTCTTTCAGCTAATGAAGGCGAACCAAATGATGATTATACCATCGACCCAAAAGGCACAATATCTATCATCAGCGTAAAAGATAATTACGCAGTAAAAACTTTAGATTTCGATTCATTCGAATCTCAGAAAGCAACTTTAGTAGCCGGGGGTTTTAGGGTTTACGGTCCGAAAGCTAGTTTTGCGCAAGATATTGAACCTGAATATATTGCAGTAAGTTCTGATTCGAAAAAAGCTTATGTAACCTTACAAGAAAACAACGGCGTTGCGGAAGTAGATATCGTTTCAGGGAGCATCACCAAAATCAATCCTCTGGGTACGAGAGACATAAGCCTGACCGAAAATCCTTTTGATGTAAGCGATAAAGACGGTAAAATTGCCCTTTCTAACTGGCCGATAAAAGCATTTTACCTTCCAGATGCCATTTCATACTTTACAACAGGTGGCGCTTCTTATTTGGCACTTGCAAATGAAGGCGATACCAGGGCCTGGAAAGGTTATGATGAAGAAGCAAGGGTAAAAAGCCTGAAACTCGACCCAATAAAATTTCCTACTGCTGCAACTTTACAACTTGATGTAAATCTTGGTCGTTTAACTGTAACCAAAGCTTTCGGCGATACCGATGGAGACGGTGATTATGACGAGCTTTATGCAACCGGTGGTAGGAGTTTGAGTATTTTAAATGCCAGCACAGGCGCACTGGTGGCCAATATTGGCAAAGATTTGGAGCAACATGTTATCGATGCAGGTAAATATGATGATGAGCGTTCTGATAACAAAGGTGTGGAAGTTGAAGGCGTTACGGTTGCCCAGGTAAATGGTAAAACATTAGCATTTATTGGTATGGAGCGGGTAGACATGATTGCGGTTTATGATGTTACAGTTCCTGCAGCTCCGAAATTTGTTCAACTGTTTGCAACGGGCGATGCGCCCGAAGGTGTTTTATTTGTAAAGCCAAAGGATAGTCCGAATGGCAGAAGTTTGTTAATTGTTGCCAGTGAAGGCGATGGTACAGTAAAGTTTTTTCAACCTAATAAAATATAATCTTTTAAGCCCCGACTAATAACCGGGGCTTTGTTTTTATTGTATCCAAATGATAAAACTTGTTTCCTATTTACAAATGATTTAAAGACCTTTGCAAAACAAATCTACGTTCATTTTTAATAGTTCATTTTGGAAGAATCAATTACAAATCAGGAAATATCAAATCAAACAGAAATTAAGCCTGTTGTACAAAGTTCTCCAAACCGCATCCGCCTTGCGGTTTCATTATTTTACTTCGGCCAGGGAATCGCTTTTGCATCCTGGGCGAGCCGCATTCCGGATATTAAGCACACACTAAATTTGTCCGACGGCGAGTTGGGTAGTATTTTGTTAGCGCTTCCACTTGGTCAATTACTTACAATGCCGATTTCCGGCAGGCTGGTTACCAGGTATGGTAGCAAGAAAATCCTGACCATCACCGCACCATTATATGTTTTGGCATTAAGTAATCTTGGCCTCGCAGCAGCGCCATGGCACCTTGGGGCTTTTCTGCTTTTATTTGGCATTGTGGGCAACATGTGCAATATTGCTGTGAATACACAAGGTTCGGAAGCTGAGAAACTTTTCGGGCGCCCGATTATGACTTCTTTTCATGGAGCCTGGAGTATTGCGGGTTTTACAGGGGCTTTGGTTGGTTTGTTGATGGTAAATCTTCATATCATTCCATATTATCATTTTTGGATTATTGTTGCACTGATTTTTATAAATGTTGCGCTAAACCACAAACATCTCGTACCCGGGAAAGGCGCTAAAACTGAAAAAAAGCCTAAATTATTTACCATGCCCGAAGGTGCTTTATTGCAGTTAGGTTTAATTGGTTTTTGTAGTATGGCAACTGAGGGTGCCATGTTCGATTGGAGCGGGGTTTATTTTAAAGAAATTGTAAAGGCACCAACATCATTGGTTATTTTAGGTTATGCCTCTTTTATGGTGATGATGGCAACAGGCCGTTTTGTCGGGGATAAAATCATTGAGAAAATGGGGCGTAAAAAAACAATTCAAATCAGTGGATTAATTATTTCCAGCGGGATGTTTCTTTCTGTTTTTTTTCCATACATCGTTACCGCAACCATCGGTTTTATGTTGGTAGGTGTAGGGGTTTCGAGTATTGTGCCAACAGTTTATAGTGTTGCCGGTAAAAATGGAAAAGTTGCACCAGGAATGGCAATTGCTATGGTTTCGAGCGTAAGTTACCTTGGGTTTTTAATGGGGCCACCATTAATTGGTTATATTTCTGCCTTATCAAGTTTACAATATTCTTATGCTGTAATTGGTTGCTTCGGCCTTTTTGTTAGCTTTTTAGTAACCAAAATCAGAGCGATAAATTAAAAAAAATCAGTCTGGTTTTTTAATTAGGTTATGCTCTTTTAATGCCGCTATTGCAATTTCTATTAAACGCAAATTTTCATCAATATGGCCATGCTGAACTTCGACATTTATGTAAGGAATGTTATTCTGCATTGCGTATACCGATAGAGAACCATCATTTTCAACGAATTTAGATTGAAGCATTACATTAACATTTGCTTTTTTTAAACTGTTAAATAGCTTCAAATCTGTAACATAAAGCATATCGTCGCCATCCATTTCAAAATTGATGAAAACGGAATCTGCCGCACTCGATAAATCGTAACCTGGTAAATAGGAAGATATCCCAAATCCGCCATCTGCGTTGTTATGTAAGGTTAAAATGTAACCTAAAGATTTCGGATCGTAAAAATCAACAATCTGTTTGCCGGCAGCATTTAAAGCTTTCTCTACTTCAGTAGAACTAAACTCATCTTTTTTTAATCTGGTGTTGATACCTCTTTCTGTATAAATGGCATTCGGGTCAATTCTATAAACATCATCCATATAACTAAAATTATAGTCGCGAACGCCCCCATATTGGCTATCTACCAACTCTCCACCACTCCAACGGATGTACTCGAAGCCAGCTTTTACGCCAGTATCCTCATTATCATGCACAACAAGAAAACGAATGCCGTTTGGCTTGTAACTATATTTAACAAGATTGATATTTAAATCGTAAATTTTAATGAAGGAAGAATCTGTAGTCATCGCGTCGAAAACGGGAGGGTGCTGAGCGTGGGTAACGAATACGATGAGTGCCAGAATTATTTGAGGGATAATCTTAAACATACACTCTAATATACAAGAATTGGATATTATTTGTTTCAGCTAAAGGTTTTTATTCTGAATTTTTAGTTCGAAAATTCTTTAAAAATAAAAAGAGCCGCCTTTTGGGAGGGCAGCTCTTAGTTGATTGTTAATCTGGATTTATATTAATGTGTTGCGTCGATATCGTACTCCAGAACGTCTTTATGGTCGTAAGGTTCTTCCAATAATTCATCTATTGTCTTCCCCTTTTTATTGAAGCCAAATTTTTCCAACATCATATCGAAAATTAAATAAACTACAGGCACAACAATTAAGGTTAAGAATAGCGAACTGGTTAAACCTCCAACAATTACCCATGCCAAACCATTCTTCCACTCGGCGCCTGCACCACTTGCCAGCGCAATTGGAAGCATACCGAATATCATGGCAATGGTTGTCATCAAAATTGGTCGTAAACGAGCGTGGTTAGCTAAAATCAGCGCTTCGATAGTCGATTTTCCTTCGGCTTTCATGTGGTTGGTAAAATCGACTAGGATAATCGCATTTTTCGCCACCAAACCCATCAGCATAATAAAGCCTAAGATGGTGAAAATACCAATGGAGTTGTTTGTTAATGCTAAGGCCAGAAAAGCCCCGATTAAAGCCAAAGGCAGTGAAAACATGACCACAAAAGGATATACAAAACTATCGTATAACGCTACCATGATAAGGTAAACTAAAATTAATGCAGCAAGCAACGCAATACCTAAAGTACCAAAACCTTCGGCCTGGTTTTCTTCATCTCCACCCCAGGTATAACTTACCCCAACAGGTGCTTTTAACTTTCCGTTATCTTGCAGCTCTTTTAACTTAGCTTTGAAATCGGCAACAATTGTTCCAGTCGGGCGACCAATAGATTGTGCCTGAACAGAAACTGAGGTTGATTTGTTAAAGCGTTCGAGCTGACTTGGGCCTGAACCTTCAGTAATTGCTGCGAATTGAGATAACTTTATCTGCGCACCTTTGTCATTTATAAAAATCAGGTTACGTACATCATCAATATCTTTTCTGTTGAAATCCTGATACTGAATGTTGATGTCGTATTCATATTCACCTTTTCTATATTTACCATCAGTATTACCTGCAAAAGCAGTTTGCATGGTAGAACCTACGGTTGATAGTGTTAAACCAACGGCCGACATTTTATCTCTATCTACCTGAACATTAATTTCGGGAGTTCCTTTTTCTACAGAAAGCTTAATCTCTGTTGCTCCCGGAATTTTTGCCAAAACATTTTTGGCGCCTTCGGCATATTTTAAAGCACTATCTAAGTTAGAACCCATTACAACTAAACTGATAGGGGCGTTTTCGGCAATACCCAAAATACTAATCGGCACCGTTTTAACTTTTGCTCCAACCAGTTCTTTAGCCAAGGCACGGCTCATTTTCGTAGCAAACACATCAGATGACATACCTTCGCGTTTATCGCGTTCAACTAATTTTACGTTAATTTCTGATTTGTATGCTGTTGCCTGCGTACCTCCAAAGTCTCCACTGGCCTGCCCAACTGTTGTAATTAACTGTATAATTTCGGGTTGTTTATCCAGGAAAGCTTCAGCTCTTTGGGTGTAGAAATTCGTTTGCTCCAAAGGTGCATCCTTAGGTAATTCAATTTGAACAAGGAACTCGCCTTTATCAGATTTAGGGAAAAACTCTGAACCGATAAAACCTGCGCCGGCTAACCACATTGCAGCTACGAAAAGCATAACTACAGCAAAAATGGTGCGTCTTTTATGGTTTAAAGACCATGTTAATATGCCTGTAATCCATACGGTGAATTTTTTAAGTTGTTTTTCGAACCATAAAATAAAACGGCCGAATATGTTTTTGCCTTCAATATGCTCTAACTTACCAAACCTCGAGAATAATAATGGAACGATGGTAAATGAGGCTAATAATGAAAGTAATGTTGCAATAATTACAACCACACAGAACTGGCGTAAAATGTTAGAAACCAAGCCAGAACTTATGGCAATAGGGAAGAACACCACCACAATAACCATGGTAATGGATACAACGGTAAAACCGATTTCCCTGGTCGCATCAGAAGCTGCTCTAACCTTGTTTTTGCCCATCTCCATGTGTCGCTGGATATTTTCCAGCACCACAATCGCATCATCCACGAGGATACCTACCACTAGTGACAGGCCTAGTAAAGACATTAAGTTTAGTGTATAACCGAACAGATTAATACCAATAAAGGTGGCGATTAACGATGCGGGAATTGAAACCATTACAATTAATGCATTACGCAAACTGTGCAGGAAGAAAAGCATTACGAATGCCACTAAAATAACCGCAAGAATTAAATCATGTATTACCGCATCTGCAGATTCTAACGTGAAAATCGAGCTATCGTTAACAATTTTAATATCAAGTTTATTGGCTGCATATTCTGTTTTCAGTTTGGCAATGATGGCGTGCACACCTTCACTAACTTTTACCGCATTTGCATCACTTTGTTTAATGATTTGAATAGCAATAGATGACTGACGATTAATACGAGCCAGTTTCTCAGTTTCTTTTTTCGAATCCTGAACATCACCCACGTCACCTAAACGAATCTGAGCACCTTCTTTTGATGTTGTGATGACTAAATTTCTTAACTCGTCAATGCTTCTGTATTTACCCGATAAACGGATTAAAACGTCTTGATTTTGAGTTTTAACACTTCCGGTAGGGAAATCTAAGTTAGAGCTTAAAATCATTTGTTGAACCTGGGGCACAGAAAGGTTATAGCCTTGTAGTTTAGCTGCATCCAAAGAAACCTGAATTTCACGTTCAGAACCCCCAACCAAATTTACTTGTGCAATACCACTTACCCGCGAAATTACCGGGGCAATTCTCTGGTCGATTAAGTCGTAGAAAGTAACATCATCCATGTTTGCCGAAGCCGTCATGGTGATAACCGGTAAATCATCTAGTGAGAATTTACTTAGTGAGGGTGTTTTTACATCATCAGGTAAATCAGAAAGAATGGCATTAACTTTACGCTGAGCATCATTTAATGAAATATCGATGTTTGCTGCATCCGTTAAAGTTATGGTTACAACAGATAAACTCTCATAAGAAACCGCATTTAGTTTTTTAATGTTTTCCATCGACGAAACCGCATCCTCGATTTTTTTGGTTACCGTGTTTTCAACCTCCGCCGGTGATGCACCAGGATAAATGGTTGATATAGATACTACGTTGTTTGAGAATTTTGGAAGTAATTCATAACCCAACGAAAAGTAACTTAGTAGCCCAAGTAGTGTAAGTGCGGTGAAAACCACAATTACCAGCGAGGGCCTTTTTATAGATATGTCTGTTATCTTCATTTTAATTTTTTATTGCGATTGAAATAATATTGTCGTTCAAAAGGCTCAGGATGACAATCTGCAAACTGAGTATTGTGAACTGAGCTATTTTACGATGCTTACCGCAGTACCTTCGGCTAAGTTGATCTGCCCGCTGGTGATTACTGTTTCGCCTTCTTTCAATCCGTCGAGAATTTCTACGTTATCGCCTAAAATTCTACCTGTAACAACTTTTCTGATTTTAGAAGTGTTGTTCGATTTATCATATATAAAAAGCTGGTTACTGCTTACGCTACCAACAAAAGAAGTACGGGGTACAAGAATACTTGGTGCTTGTTTAGGGAAATTAAATACGGCGGTACCATACATACCTGCTCTTAAACTGCTTTTTGTATTGTTAGATACCTCAATCTCAATAGGGAAGTTTAATGTAGCGTCAGCTTTTGCCGCAATAAAAGTAACTTTTCCTGAAAATTTTTCATCTGGAAACACAGATGATTTTATATCAATGTTATCGCCAATTTTTAAACTTGCAACCTGCGATTCGTTAACGTTAACCTTAAGTTTCAATTTAGAAACATCAACCAATTCGAATAATTGAGTTCCTTGTGCAGTTACAAAAGCACCAACCTCAATATATCTTTTGTTCACAATACCGTTAATCGGCGATTTAATGTTGGCATCGCTTAGTTTACGTTGTGATGCTTGTAAACGTAATTTTGCGTTTCTGGTTGATAATTTAGCCTGATCTAACTGTTGTTGTGTTACACCACCTGTTTCGTAAGAGCTTTGATATCTTGCTTCATCTCTCTTTGCATTTTCGTAAGTAGCCTGAGCAGTTTCTCTGTCGGTATTGATAATCTCTGCGTCAATACGGGCTAAAACCTGTCCTTTGCTTACACGAGCACCTTCATCAACATAAATTGCAGTAACACGACCAGCATTTTCCGATAAGAAATTTAGTTCTTGTTTTGGAACAAAATTTCCGTTCGCAACGAAATCCAAATCCACAACTTTTTTCTCTACTGTAGCAACACGAACGGCAACTGCCCCACCGCCTTCAGCAATGAATGCAGTTTTTGCTTCGTTCTTCTTTTTATTATTGCTTAAAACATAAGCTATTGCACCCAGGGCAACAACAATTACGACTATTATGGTAATTATTCTTTTCATTTCTATTGTACTAGCGATTTAATATTTCCGTTTGATTTTATTAATTGTATTTCGGCAACTTTATAGTTTAGTAAAGCTTGCGTATAGCTGTTTTGAGCACTTGTTAACGAATTTTCTGTTTCCAGTAAATCTGTTAATGAGGCTAAGCCATTGTTATAATTGTTTTGGGTGCTTTTGTAAATCTCCTGAGCCAGTTCTGCATTTTTGCGTTGCGAATTGATGGTGTTCAGGTTATTGCGCAATTGTATTTTTGCATTCTCGTAAGCAAGGTTCAAAGCGTTGGTTGATTCTTTTCTGTCTTCTTTTGCTTTCAGGATATCAACATTGGCCTGGCGTATTTTTGAACGAGTTAAAAAGCCGTTAAAAATCGGAACTTTTAAGGTTAAGCCAATCGCCGATGCACCATACCCAATTGCTGCTGCATTCGAGCTTAAGAAATCAAAACCGTCGCTCTGACTTGAATAAGTATAATTTCCGGTTAAAGCCAGCGTTGGATAATATTCTGCTACGTAAGCTTTCCTTTGCAGTGATAAAAGTTTATCCTGATTGTTTAATAACTTCACTTCTGTTCTGTTTGCAAGATCAACAGAATCTGCAAACTGAGGTAAAACAGTAACGTCAGTAAGTTCGGTAGAAGGCAAAGTAATCGGATTTGAAACAGGCATTCCCATCGAAAATTTCAGTTGATTTTCTAACTGGGTAATGGCGTTAACGGTTTGATCGCGTTGCGTATTCAAATTAGTTAAATTCACATTAATCCTGTCTACATCTATTTTGCGGGCCAAACCATTCTTGTACTGATTACCAACAATTTTCTCTACGACTTTAACATTTTTAATGTTGGTATCGATTACGTTTAATTGTTGTCTGTTTACCAAAACCTGGTAATAGTTGTTGGCTACCAGTTCAATAATTTGCTCTTCTGTTAGTTGAGAAGTTAAGTTGTAATACTCCTCGCTGGAGCGTGCTGCCTGCAGGCCGGTAAAAACCTGTTGGTTAAATAACTGTTGCGATAGTTGAACACCTGCAGATGAATTCCAGTTTTGCCCTAGTTTAATCGCTTGCGCCTGACCACCAAAATCGGCAACTAACTGCCCGATAATCGGGTTGTACGTTAAACCTGCTGTTCCCGTTAGTTGCGGTAAGGCCTGCGCCCTAACTTCTTGCACCTTATATCTTCCTTGTTCGATATCGAGCTTCGCTTTGCGTACTTTTGTATTGTTTTGCAAGGCAAAGGTTAGCGCATCCTTCAAGGTTATCTGCTGTTGCGCAGCTACCAATTCAGGTAAAGTAATGCCAGCAACCAGGAGCAGCATTAATTTTACCATTTTTACTCTAAGCATAATGTATTGTTTTTTTGTTTTCGGGTTCTTATTTATTTATTTTTAGCTCTCGCCTAGCATTTCAGTCCTTTTGTAAAAATAGAAGAAAGATCTTTTTGCTTTTGGGTCATTTTGTTCACTGTCTTTTTATCAGGTACTAAATCTTTACCGAGCTCCATGATACACATATTTGTTAATCCCATAAGGCTTTCCAGATAAAGTTCTGCTATGTGCGCCATGTTCTCATGTTTAATTTCACCTTTTTTCTGAGCTGATTCGAAAAGTTCAGCATAGAAAACTTTTTCCATATCTTTCAATGAGGTAAGTTTCTTTTTCATCACATCATCATTAAAAATATCTGGCAGCCCTTCCGAAAGCTTTAGCATGAAATACTTCATAAAAAAGGTGTTCCTGATTTCGATTGTTTGGAAAAGCGTATTCTCTAATGAAGCATCCGGATTGTATTTTTTCTTTAACAGATCGAAATAATCGTTAAAAATTTTCTCTATCACGCCAACAATAAGGCTTTTCTTATCGGGGAAGTAATAATATAAAGAAGGTTTTGAAACAGATAAATCGTCGGCGATATCGTTCATAGTTGTTTTGGAAATTCCAAAATGGCTGAAACGTTTGATGGCGCCTTCAATAATTTGTTCTCGCTTTTTATCAGCTACAATCATTTTACTTTTCTACTTTCTGACTTTTTTAATATTTTAGTCAAAAATAGATCTAAAAAATCAATTGTTAATCAATCGATTGAAAAATTGTCATTTCGTTACATTTTAATGACATTTAAATTCTTTTCCATTGGTTTATATATATTTACAAATACTAATTTTTAAATTTTGTCTCCTTTGCTAAACATAATAATTGTTCTGCTAACCATTGTTTTGATGGAATGCTTTTCATGGTTTGTTCACAAATATTTATTTCACGGACCGCTCTGGTTTATGCACAAAAGTCATCACCAACCCCGTAAATCTTTTTTCGAATGGAATGATTTGTTTGCTATACTCTTTGCAGGCATTTCATTGTTTTTAATGTATATCGATAAACAAAACTTGGGGATTAAATTTTTTATCGGCCTTGGAATTACCTTGTACGGAATGATTTATTTCATTGTACACGATTGGTTTGTACACAGAAGATTTAAAACGTTTCACAGCAATAACGCTTATTTAAAAGCGGTTCGTAAAGCGCACAAAATTCATCACAAAAATATGGGTAAAAAGAATGGAAGAGCTTTTGGATTGTTGTTTGTGAGGAGGAAAATATTAGAATAGGTTTTATATGTTAATTTTCAACAATATGGAAATATGTTCGGTAAGACGGTATGCAGGATAACCCCATAACTAAATTTTATTTTACTTTTGTGCACAACACAAAGTCAACATGCTGCAAATTCAACAAAATATTTCGCTCAAACCTTTTAACACTTTTGGCATTGATGTAAAAGCCGCTTTTTTTGCTGAAGTATTTAACGATGATGATTTAAAAACCTTATTCGAAAATGAATTAGCAAAATCGCAAAAGCTTTTAATAATTGGTGGCGGAAGTAATATTCTCTTCACCGAGGATTATGAAGGTCTTGTTATTAAAATGAGTATTAATGGCATTGAATCAGAAGCAGAAGGCGAATTAGTTAAAGTTAGGGCGGGTGCCGGAGTTGTTTGGAATGATTTTGTTAACTATTGTGTAGCGCATCATTTTGCCGGTATAGAGAATCTTAGTTTAATTCCGGGTACGGTTGGTGCATCACCAATACAAAACATTGGCGCTTACGGCGTAGAACTTAAAGATGTTTTCTATAGTTGTGAGGCTTTTGAAATTAAAACAGGTGCAATTAAAACTTTCACCTATGATGATTGCCGCTTTGGTTACCGTGAAAGTATTTTTAAAAACGAATTAAAAGGTCAGTATATTATTACATCCGTAACATTTGCTTTAAAAACTGAAGCAAAAGTTAACACCTCTTACGGAGCTATTGAAACTGAACTACACAAAAGAGGTATCGAAAACCCGGGTATTGCTGATGTTTCTGCTGCGGTTGCTCATATCCGCGTAAGTAAATTGCCCGACCCATCTACAATTGGTAATGCAGGTAGTTTCTTTAAAAATCCAGTTATAGAAAAGTATGAATTTGCAGGTATTGTTGCAAAACACCCCGATGTGGTACATTATCCTACAACAGATGATAAAATAAAACTTGCTGCCGGCTGGCTGATTGAACAATGCGGTTGGAAGGGAAAAATACAGGGAAATACCGGGACGTGGAAAAACCAGGCGCTTGTTTTGGTTAATCACGGAAATGCATCAGGCAAAGAAGTGTTTGATTTTTCTGCCCAAATCATAGACAGTGTGAAGTCTACTTTTGGAGTCACTTTAGAGCGGGAAGTAAATATACTGTGACGAACACGCCCTTTAGCGTACTTCTACGCTTTTGGCACCGTGCCAAAAAAAATTGGTACTAAGTTTGTTTAGCTTATAGCAGAATAGAACACAATTTATTTGTTTTTTTAATCTTACTAAAGCTAAACATCATGACAAAATTTGAATTCAACCATCTAGTTAACCACCACTCTGTATCACTAAGATCATATGCTTTAAATTTTACTAAAGATGCTGAAGATGCAAATGATCTTGTTCAGGATACGATGCTAAAAGCGATAACTTATTACAACAAGTTTAAAGAAGGTACAAACTTAAAAGGTTGGTTATTCACCATAATGAAAAATACTTTCATAAATAACTACCGTCGTTTAGTTAAAACCAACACTTTAATTACCCAGAGTGAAGACATTTCTTCAGCAAATCTTTCTTATAGCGCAACAAAAAATCAAGCTGAAAGTAAATTTGTTTTAGGTGATATCGACAAAGCATTAGCACAATTACCAGAAGAATATTATGTGCCTTTTATTCGTTACTTCGAAGGCTTTAAATACCATGAAATTGCAGATATGTTAAATATTCCAATTGGAACTGTTAAAACACGTATTCACGTTGCCAGGGGAATTCTTAAAAAATACCTTAAAACATATTCAAAAGACAATGCCGTTGCAGAAATGGCTTAAAAAAAACATCTATTGAAAAACTAAAGGCTTGGATTTTGTCTGAGCCTTTTTTGATCGTTTATTTTTTTATAATCCTGGTTCTTGAAATTGGTTTAGAAAAGCTCACGCAAAATATCGGATTACATGTCCCTGTGCCTCAAATGCTCAATAATTTGCACAGTAATTGAATTATAACCAGTGTCTAATTGATAAGAGAACTATTTTAAAAGCAAAAGGCCTGGAAATAACTCCTGGCCTTTTTGCTTATCATATATTTGGTTAGTTGATTCTTATGTTTTATTTCAACAGTATTCCTTCTCTCTAATTTCGAAACAAATGCAAACCCCGAATAATTATGCTTTTTGAGGTTGTTTTGCAGTGTTTTTGTTTTGTGGTTATAAAGATAGGGGAAATTTTAAGTTTGTCAAGCTTTTTTTAACTTTTTTTTTATTTCTTTTGCTACCACTTGTCCCGAAATGATTGCAGGCGGCACTCCGGGGCCTGGAACGGTTAATTGCCCGGTATATAAAAAATTTGTTACGTTGCTTTTCATGCTCGGTTTAAGGAAAGCGGTCTGTTTCAAAGTGTTTGCTAATCCATAAGCATTTCCTTTAAAAGCATGGTAATCTTCAATAAAGTCGTTCATTGCATAGCTTCTTTTAAATAGAATGCTGTTGCTTATATCGTTTCCTGTTAAATCTTTAAAGCGTTTAACCAATAAGTTAAAGTATTCTTCTCTTTTGGTTTCACTATCTTTCAATCCTGGTGCAATCGGAATCAAAAAGAAAAGATTTTCGCAGTCTTCTGGCGCAACAGATCTATCCGTAACTGATGGGCAGCAAGCATAAAAAAGTGGTTTTGCGGGCCATTTTGCCTCTGTGTAAATTTCTTTTGCATGTTCATCAAAGTTTTCATCAAAGAAAAGATTGTGGTGAAGCACATTTACCAGCTTTTTATTTAAGCCAATGTAAAAAAGCAGGCATGAGGGTGCCATGGTTCTACTATTCCAATATTTATCGTCGTATTTCCGGTTTGCTTTAGGTAAAAGCTGTTGTTCAATGTGGTGGTAATCTGCATTTCCGATAACAAAATCAGTTTTAAAGGTGCCTTTGTTGGTCACGATTTCTTCCGCAACTTGTCGGTTCACTTCAATTTTTGTAACCTCAGTATTGAAAATAAACTTCACGCCCTGCTCCTCAGCAATGTTTTGCATGGCCGAAACAATTTTATGCATGCCACCAATTGGGTACCATGTTCCTAAAACCAAGTCGGCATAGTTCATTAAACTATACAGTGCTGGAGTATTTTGGGGCGTAGCTCCTAAAAATAAAACAGGAAATTCCAGTAACTTTCTTAATTTTTCATTTTTGAAAAGCTTATGAACATGTTTACGCATATTTCCGAGCAGTTGCAGTTTTATTCCGCTCACCGCTAATCTAGGGTCAAAATATTCCATTACGCTGTGCGATGGCTTAAAAACATACTCGTTCATGCCTACTTCATACTTGTATTTAGCCTGTGCTAAAAAAGAATCAAGGTTTTTGCTGCTGTTCGGTTCTATTTCTTCAAAAAGTTTATATAAATCTTCTAAAGTCGAAGGAACATCAAGTGTATCTTTCGCTCCGAAATAAATTCGGTAAGATGGATTTAGCCTTTCAAGTTCATAAAAATCGGCTGTGGTTTTGCCGAAGAGTTGGTAAAAATTTTCAAAAACATCAGGCATCCAGTACCAGCTTGGCCCCATATCGAAGGTAAAACCATCTTTCTCCCATGTTCGGGCCCGGCCACCGGCCATTTCATTTTTCTCAATAACGATAACTTCGAAACCATCTTTGGCCAACACTGCTGCGGCAGATAAGCCCGCAAAACCGGCTCCTATAATGGTTACTATTGGTTTTTTATCCATCGCATAAAGAAAGCGATTTTTCGTGAATTTTGTTTTGTTGATTTTTTTACGGTTTTGTTCTGTTTTTCACGTTTAGAGATTGCTATTATCGTTTATATTCTGTTTTTCAATTATTTACAGGTACTTAACAGCATCAAGAATGACAAATGCAAAACCAATTCCCTTTTCTTACCTTTGCTTCAACACATGATTAAACAACAAATTTTAGTTTTCTTGCTTTTTGCATCAATCTCTGTAACTCAGGCACAATTGTCGCCAAAAGAAATTTCTGTTTTAAAAACCGATTTAATAAAGGCCGTAGAAAACTCCAGGCTTACGGATTCAATCTACCGGAAATTGACTAAATTCCCTCATAAAACAGCATTGGTAACGGGTTATTGTGGCACTTTGGAAGCCTTAAAAGCAAAGCATTCCTGGAATCCTTATAACAAAATTAAATATGTAAAGATTTCGCTAAAAACCATGAAAAAGGCAATTGAGATGGATAAAGAAAACCTCGAAATACGTTTCATGCGTTTCTCCATCGAGCACTTTACGCCATCTTTCTTAGGTTTTAGTAAAGATTTGCCCGTGGATAGAAAGGAAATAATTAAACATTATCAAAACCGTAATTTTGGTGTTGCCGATGAAGAATTGATTAAAAACGTTGCCAGGTTTATGATTGAAAGTAAGCGCTGCAGCCCTGAAGAAATTAAAATATTAAAGAAGTTTAGCTAAATGAAATACATCTACCTGCTCATCAACATTGCAGTAATTTTCTTTCCACTGGTTTTATCGTTCGATAAAAAAGTACATTTCTTCAGCAAATGGAAATTTGTTTTGCCTGCTATTTTTATAACTGGTTGTGTTTTTTTAATCTGGGATTTACTCTTCGTAAAACTTAATGTCTGGTCTTTTAATAATGATTATATTATTGGTTTTAAGTTTTTCGGCTTGCCGCTCGAAGAAATCCTTTTCTTTCTCACCGTTCCGTATGCCTGCATTTTTATTTACGAATGCCTGAACGCTTACTTCCCTAAAAACCACTTGCAGAAATATAGTTTCTCTTTAAGTAACTTGTTTTTAGGGCTGTGCATCGCAATTTTGTTTTTCGGCTACAACCGGTGGTATACCCTAATTAACTTCGGCTTTTTACTCGTGGTTTTAGCTTATGTCGAATACGTAAACGTCCATTTAAGGTTTATGTATAGGTTTTACAGGGCTTACCTGGTGTCGCTAATTCCGTTTTATATTGTTAACGGGTTTTTAACCGCTATTCCGGTTGTTATTTATAACGATAACCAGAATCTGGGCTTTAGGGTGGGTACAATCCCATTTGAAGATCATTTTTATTTAATGGGATTGTTGTTAATGAACGTTTATTTATACGAGTTTTTTAAAAGTAAGGCAACGCTGAAAACTGACATTGCCTAGCTTTTTGGAAAATGAATGTCTTGTGTTTCATGGAGGTTTTTAGTCCTGCCATTTGCTATAGCCCAGCAGAAAAAGCTGGGGCTGCCGCGACTGTCAGGTTTATGAACCACCTTCTGCACCAGGCAAACTGCTAAAATGAAACACAGCATTAGCCATTTAGCCCCGATTGTAGCGTTACCCTGCAGCAAGAAAGCATGACTAAGCCAAGCGTAAAAGCAAAAAGCGGGAAGAAAGGTTTTATTTTGCGCTGGTTTTGCGCTTCAAAAATTATAAAATATAATAAATGGATTTACCGGTTTATACCAAACAGCAGCTTGCATTACGTAACGGACAAGATAAGCCGCAGATTTGGGTGGCTTTCAAAGGTTTAATTTACGACATGACGAACAGTCGTTTGTGGCGCAATGGGAAACATTATGAGCACTGGGCCGGGCAAGATTTAACAGCTGAATTGCCAGATGCGCCTCATACCGATGCCGTTTTTGAAAAATTTACGCCTATCGCAATCCTAGCTAGCCCAAATTTATCTTAGTTAAAGTGGCAAGTTTTAGCTCCTTAAATTCTGACGGACGCTTACCTACCATTTTATAAAACGTGTTGCTGAATGATGAAATGCTGTTGTAGCCAACTTCGTAAGCAATTTCACTAATGGTTAAGTCGGTTTCGAGCAGTTTTTCCATCGCCTTAATCATTCTGGCCAGTTTTAAATATTGGAAAAAGGAAGTCTCCATTGCCGATTGGAACAATCGGGATAACGTACGCTCACTAAAGCCGTTTGCTTTTCCAACACTTTCTAAACTTAGCGAATCATTGGAAAGATTATCTATAATGTGCTTTAAAACAGGTCGTAACCTTTGGTTTTCGGTCGTCGGCAAAGCAATGGGTAACGGGTGCTCACTCACAACGGGGAGAATATTTTTCAAGGTATTTAAAAAGTCGTACTCCTTAGTTTGAGGCGCTATATTTCCATTCCATCTTTCAGAATAGAGGAACATTTCGAGCAATAGATTATTTACAGGGTAGATTCCAATCTGGTTGTAAAAAGGGTTTTCATCGTCGGTAGAAGTATCAAAATAAATATTGCGCACAATTGCCGCATGGTAACGATGCTGAAGATGATGCTCCACGCCAGCCGGAATCCATACATAATGCCTGGCCGGCAAAAAGTATGATTTCTCTTTGGTGTATAAAAAAATGATGCCGCCCTCTACATAAGTAAGCTGTCCTTTTAAGTGAGAATGGTCTTGAAATCGGTCTTCAAACCTGCTGTGCCAAACGTACATGGTTTCTGGTTTTTCGTCGATTGCAAATAAAAGGTCTTCGTTGCTAACTTTTATCATTTGGCTGGTTTGAATAAATATCTGTCAGTTTAGATAAAACAAAGAAACAAATCTCTGGCGAAATTTGCATCATTAATTAACGATTATGAATTTTACAAAGTATAGAAGAATTTTATGGCTGTGTGTAGCCTGTCTTTTATCATCGATTTTTACCTATGCACAAAGCCTTCCGGCAGCTGGTTTTACCATTAATCAGGTTTGGGCGCTGGCCGATAGTAACAGCAAAAAGCTTCAAATGCAAAGCTTAAATGTTCAGGCTGCAGAGGTGCATATTAAAGTAAGCGAAGCCGAAAGGCTGCCCGAAATTTCAGCCGCTGGAACTTATGCACATGTGCTTTCATTGCCCATTTATGAAAACGGTTTGTTTCATTCTCCATCCCAGTTTGAGGTAGCGCCAACTTACTATAAAGCAGGCGCTGAAGCCTATTTGAATATTTATAACGGAGGCAAAACAAATAGCGAAATTGCTGCATCGAAAGTGGAACAGGCGCTAACTAATCTGCAAAAAAAACAAAGCATACAGGAAATTCATTACACGGTTGCGGTTTATTTTTACGATGTTTTCCGCAATGCATCTTACAAGGTTTTGCTGGAGCAAGATATCCGCGACAGTGCAAAACAACTGGCAGAAATAAATCAGCTTTATATAAACGGCACTATCTTAAAAAGTGATGTTTTAAGGGCCGAACTTCGTTTATCTAAACAAAAAATGCTGCTTACAGAAATTGAAAACAGTATTAGAATAGCCAAACAGAAACTGAATATTTTAATTGGCAGAGCAGATGATGCGCCTATAAATCCGCAGATTTCTGATAGTGAAACTGATGCTGTTGCACTTAAACAAATTGATGATTATGTTCTCGATGCTAAAACTTCATCCTTCAAACTTCAGCTTTCTGAAAAGGAGCAGGAGCTTAATAAATTGCAGCTGAAAAACGTTAAATCCAATATTTTGCCAACGCTGGGTTTCTTTGGGGAATATGCTTATGCTTATCCGCAAATCCAGTTTTATCCGTATGCGCTTTCCCTTTACAGCAATGGGATGTATGGCTTGAAGTTAAAGATTACGATATCATCATGGTACACCAATCAACACAAGGTTAAGGAAGCACAAATTCGTTTAAAGCAAAAGGAGGTAGAAGATGAGGATGTGAAAGACAATATCCGCCAGGAAGTGCAGGAGCATTACATTCGCTATAAAGAATCCTTGCAGCGCATTACGCTGGCCGAAGAAAATATAAGGCAGGCAACGGAGAGCTATCGCATTGTACAAAATACATATTTCAACCAGCTTTCTCTTTTAACCGATTTGCTTGATGCCGAAACACAGGTTTTGCAGTCGAAATTCGAGCTGACCACCGCAAAAGTGAATGCAAAAATCCAATATTATCAATTACAAAAAGCCGTAGGAAATTTATAAAATGAACACACAAACACAAAGCAAGTCCGATAAAATCATCAGCAGGATAACGACAATTATAGCGCTCATTGTACTTATGGTATTATTGATTTGGGGTGCAAAAACCCTATTAGGCTACTTGCGATATGAAGAAACCAACGATGCGCAAGTGGATGAATATATTAATCCGGTAACGGCAAGAGTAAGTGGTTACATTAAAGAAGTGAAGTTTGAAGAAAACCAGGAAGTTAAAAAAGGGGATACACTGGTTTTAATTGATGATGATGATTATACTGTTCAGCAAGATGAAGCTTCGGCTTCGCTAATGAATGCGAAGGCTCAGATTTCGGTTCAGCAAAGTAACATTAAAACAGCGCAAAGTTCGGCATCTGTGGCTGAAGCAAAAATTGCTGCCGCAAAGGCTAAACTCTGGAAAGCGCAAACCGATTACAACCGCTATAAAAGACTATTTGATGCGGAATCTGCTACACGCCAGCAACTCGAAACAATCGAAAGCACTTTGCAGGTTGTCCAAGCAGAATTCAATGCCGCTAAAGAAGATTATGTTACCGCAATATCAAAAACCAATGATATTAAAGCGCAAAGCGATGTGCTCCAATCGGAAGTAAAAAGGCGGGAAGCTGTAGTGAAAAGAAATAATTTGAACACTTCTTATACGGTGATAAAAGCGCCTTATGATGGAAAGATGGGCCGAAGAACAATACAGGCAGGCCAATTGGTTCAAAGCGGACAAACAATCGCTTATATTGTGGATAAAATTGCAGGAAAATGGATTGTAGCAAATTTTAAGGAAACTCAAATTGCAAAGATGCATGTTGGCGAAACCGTAAACGTTGAAGTTGATGCTTTTCCTAACAAGGTTTTTGGAGGTAAAATTGAATCACTTTCTGGAGCAACCGGCTCGAGGTTTTCACTGCTTCCTCCTGATAATTCTACAGGTAATTTCGTGAAAATTGCACAACGTATTCCGGTTCGTATCCGTTTGGAAAGAAATGATAAGGATTTCAACTTGCTAAGTGCCGGAATGAGTGCGAGTGTTAAAGTGAAAAGAAATGATTAAGGCTTTGCCCATATTTAAAACAAGAGTACCCGAATGGTTGGTTATTACAAGCATTTTTTCGGTGTTGCTTTCATCAGTATTACTTTTTGCTTTATCAACAGCCGATGGAACAGCTGCGGCAGGTTATTATGGAGCAGAACCATCGGATATTCAATTTTCTTTGCTGATGTTTTATGCTGCGGTGGCAAGTTTTGCTGTGGTTGAACGCCGTTTTTTTGCCAGAGTGGTAACTAAAGATTATCTTATAATATGTGTTATCCTGGAAATAGTAATTGCTTACTTTTGCTACCATACCCGTGATATATGGCTGATTTTTGCTTTGCGGTTTTTGCAGGGGATTGTAAATTGTGGTATAACCAGTATCTCTTTAAATTTACTTTTCAGTAGGTTAAAATCAGAACATGCCAAGGAAACAGGATACACAATTTTCTACGGCATGATTCTTACCGTATCGCCCGTAACAGCGCTGTTTTCTGTACCAATTGTCGAAAATTTTGAGTACAATGTGGTTTACAAAGCCATCATTTTCTGTTTCTTACCCAGCGCCATTCTTCTTTTTTGTGTAATGAACCGTGTGCATGTTTTGCGTAAAATGCCACTTTACAGAATCGACTGGATGAGTTTTGTTTTGTTCTCTACAATGCTGGTGCTAATTGCTTATGTATTGGTTTATGGGCAAGAACGAGATTGGTTGGATGACTCGGGAATTGTTTATTCCATTTTTGCTGTGGTAATTTTAGCTTTCACTTCGATTCTGAGGCAAAAAACTTTAAAAAGGCCGGCAGTTGATTTAAGTGTTTTTAAATCCCGAAATTTTAGCATTGGCATTGTATTTCTTGTTATCCTGTACGTTATCAGGGGTGCTTTTTCTTTAACATCATCTTACTTTATTAATGTGCTTGGGATGGATTCGTTACATGCGAATGAGATTATGCTTTTCAATATAGCTGGTGTTGTTTTAGGTTCGGTAATTGCCATTCGATTTTTAACCAGGCAAAAGCATTTGAGGGTTTTATGGATAACTGGCTTTAGCTTGCTTTTTGCTTTTTTCCTTTGGATGTGTTTACTTTTTGCAAGCGAAGCTGGTACCAATAATTTTTATCTCCCTTTGTTTTTGCAAGGTCTGGGTGGTGGCATGGTAATGTCGCCGATTGTAATGTTTATCATGTCGTCTGTACCGGATAATATGAGCCAGTCTGCATCTTCTGTCGGGGTTTTTGTTCGTTTCTCTACTTTTAGCCTGAGTTTGGCATTCATTAACTTTTATCAGCTATATTTTAAAGGCGAGCACAATAACCAATTACGTGGAAACCTTTCGTTAATCGATTTCAATTTATCCGAAAGGTTAAAAATGTATCAATCTGCGCTAGGTGGAAGGGGAATGGCTAAAGATGAAGCGGGTAAAGCAGCAATAGGTTTACTGAATAAAGCAGTGCAAAAGCAAACATTTTTGCAATTCTGTGTAAGCTATTACGAGTGGATAGCAGCACTTTGTGTGGGCGCAATTGTTTTAATTGCTTTGCAGCCGGTAATTAGTCGAACTGTAATTAATTTGAGGAATAAACAACCGGCAGCAGCGAGTTTTTAATAAATATATTCGATATTGATTGTTGTGCAAAGTCGGTACTAAAATTATAAACGGATTTTGATGGACTGATTGGTTTTAAAAATAATCGTCATTCCCAACGTGATCCGGCATCTTAATATAATAAGTTTTAAGATGCCTGATTGGGAATAACGGTTATTTAATGGACGCTTGACGAGAATCTTTGTCGACAAGTTAAATATGATGGGATTTTTCTAAGCCTCAATAGAAAATGCACTTAAGCTCACAAACTGCTGAATTCTTGCTGCAACTTCTTCATCCGTTAGGTTTAATAATTTTTCTGTTCCAAATTTCTCCACACAGAAAGATGCCAATGCTGAACCATAAATAATCGCATTTTTCATGTTGTTAAAGTTGATGGTTCCTACTTTTGCTAAATAACCTATAAAGCCACCGGCAAATGTATCGCCAGCACCAGTTGGGTCAAAAACTTCAGCTAATGGTAATGCCGGAGCAGAGAAAATCTGGTCTTCGTGAAATAACAAGGCTCCATGTTCGCCTTTTTTAATGATAAGATATTTTGGACCCATGGAAAGAATTTTCTTTGCAGCTTTCACCAAAGAGTACTCGCCTGATAGTTGACGGGCTTCAGCATCATTAATTGTAAGCACATCTACTAATTTGATGGTTTCCAGTAAATCATCCATCATAATGTCCATCCAAAAGTTCATCGTGTCCATAACAATTAACTTCGGACGGTTTTTTAAGCGTTTAATAACTGTTTGCTGAACTTGCGGTGTTAAATTACCCAACATTAAATATTCGCAATCCTGATAACTTTCCGGGATAACCGGGTCAAAGTTTTCCAGTACATTTAATTCGGTAATTAAAGTATCGCGGCTGTTCATGTCGTTATGGTACTTTCCAGACCAGAAAAAAGATTTTTCACCGGTTTTTATTTGTAATCCTTCGGTGTCAATTCCGTGTTCGGTAAAAGTATCAATATCGGCTTGTTGGAAATCATCTCCTACTACCGCAACAATTTTTGCTTTATTGTAAAAGTAAGAAGCAGCTAAACTAGCGTATGTTGCAGCGCCACCAACAATTTTATCCGTTTTTCCGAAAGGAGTTTCAATAGCATCAAAAGCTACAGTACCTATGATTATCAAGCTCATATATATCTTGTTTAATTTTTTTTAAAATTTTTCACTGCAAATATTGCATAAATAATTTAAAAGCCCTAATATTGCATTCCCAAAACGAACAAGGGTATATGTACTGTAAAGTATAAATAACATCGTTTTAGGAAACAACCAGCACTCCTTCTTAGCTCAGCTGGTTAGAGCATCTGACTGTTAATCAGAGGGTCGCTGGTTCGAGCCCAGCAGAGGGAGCAAAAATCCTCACAGCAATGTGGGGATTTTTTATGCTAAAGTGCCAAAGGATTTTGGCAGAATACTATAACCAGAATAAATATTCCTTCTTAGCTCAGCTGGTTAGAGCATCTGACTGTTAATCAGAGGGTCGCTGGTTCGAGCCCAGCAGAGGGAGCTAAGCCTTTCAGTTTTTACCGGAAGGCTTTTTCTATTATAATTGAGTTCAAATCTATAATGAATTCATCGTAAAAGTGCAAAATCCTAAATGCAGGTAAAGCTAGGGTTGGTCTGAATAGGGGTTTTGCCGTAAAGTTTTTGTAAAGTAGCGTTTTTGTTATTCCAGTACAATTACCAATGAGTATCTGTTTTGATTCATTTAGCCAATACTATTTCATCATATAGTTTTCTGCCGATTTTCTGAAACATCTTCTCATAGCTATGCGTTACATTCTATACAAAAACTGATTGGAAGTACGCTATACTAGTTAACATTTATAGGAATAGAAAATTTACCAATAAGTAATTATGCTATAAAAACCTCTAAATCGATAGATATTTTCTCTGAATACAAAATTGAATTTATATTTTGCGGCTTTTAATAAATTAGATATGGCTTCGGGTTTTTTTGCGATTTTAGACGATATAGGTGCGTTAATGGATGATGTTGCGATGGCAAGTAAGGTGGCAACGCGTAAAACTGCAGGCATACTCGGTGATGACCTGGCTGTAAACGCAGAGAAAGCGACTGGATTTTTAGCTTCAAGGGAACTTCCTGTACTTTGGGCCATTACTAAAGGTTCGTTTCTCAATAAGCTAATTATTGTTCCGATTGCCTTGTTATTAAACGCATTTTTTCCTGTTGCAATTAAATTCGTGCTTATTTTAGGCGGGTTTTATCTGGCATATGAAGGCGTAGAAAAAATAATTGAATTTTTCTTCCACCGCTCTAAACCTGGGCATAAAGAAACTGCCGAAGTGGTTGATGAAGGTGCTGATGCTGAAAAAACTAAGGTTAAATCTGCCGTAACAACAGATTTTATTTTATCTGTAGAAATCGTAATCATTGCGCTAGGAACCGTTCTCGAAGAACCTTTGATTACACAAATTATAACCGTTGCGGTCGTTGCAATTCTTGCAACAATAGGCGTTTATGGCATTGTGGCTCTAATTGTTAGGATGGATGATGCGGGCTATAAGTTGATAAAGCGCTCCGGCGACAAAGGTTTTATATCCGCTCTTGGCCATTTGTTAGTTAAAATGCTTCCGATTATTATAAAAATATTAGCTGTTGTGGGTACAGTTGCATTGATTTTGGTTGCCGGCGGCATTTTTTCACATAACATTGATTACCTGCATCATATCCTGCCGAATCTTTTATCAATAATTAAAGAGTTTGCATTTGGATTGATTGGAGGATTAATTGCGATCCCGGTAATAATGGGTGGTAAAAAGTTAGTATCGCTTGTAAAAAAATAGGTTGAGGCAATTTAGTTTTCTGAAGAGAGGTTAATGAAATCTTTTCCATTGTACCGATAGAGTTGCGCATTTCTCATACCCAGCCAGATATTTGCGGATTTATCCTCATAAATGCTCCATACTGATGTATTTGTGAGCTTGTCCATTGAAAATCGTTTAAAGGCTTTTCCATCAAAAAGTGTTACACAACCCTCCTTTTTCCCCACTTCATCAAATTGGGTACTTCCAAACCAGATTTTGCCTTGTTTATCTTCTGATATGCAGGTAATATTTTTAGAACAAAAGCCATCTTTTTCGTTAAAATTTGAGAAAGATTTACCATCATATTTGAATACGCCATGCTCACGAGTGCCTAACCAAATATTGCCTATTTTATCTTCGAGCATACAAAAAACATCACTTTTAACTAATGTTTTGTCTTTAATATTATAAAAAGTTTTTCCATCGTATTTATAAACGCCTCCTGAGCCAATGCTTGAAAACCAAATGTTAGCTTTTTTATCGGAGATGATTGTTTGAATTCCGTTGATATAGTTTCCATCATTAAACAATAAACTGTCTTTTGATTTTTCAATCCAGGTTTTACCGTTGTATTTAAAATTTGCAAAGCCTTTTCGGTTATACCGATACAAGCCCATATTTTCTGTTCCGAACCAAATATTTCCATTTCTATCGCCCACAATAGTTAACACGGTTTTTAAAACATTTAAAGTGTTTAAACTATTTTTTAGATCTATCCATTTTTTGTTTGGTATAAAACTGTTATCATCCATGCCGGGAAGCGAAAATTTAGTAAATTTTTTTCCATCATAAATAGAAACACCTTTGTTTGTTCCAAACCAAATACTTCCGTTTGTGCCTTCATATATGCAGTACACAACGTTATCTGCCAGACCATCTTTTATCGTAAAGTTTGTAAAAACCTCGCCATCCAAACGATAAATACCGGCGCCAGTAGTTGCAAACCACATTGTTCCGTTTTTGCTTTGTAGCGTAGCACGAATGTTCGTGTAGCGATTTGTACCCTTAGGCATTATTAGCCTGGAATTTTTACTGCCACTAGCAATTTTAGTTAATGATTGTGCCATTGATTGTTCGCTAACGGAAATGCCGAAAATAAATGCACACAATAACCCTATTTTTGAACCTGAATATTTGTTTTTCATAATTGAATTTCAATACAGATGGCTAATTATATTAATGGTTATCTGTATTTGTGATGTAAACTTATTAAACCGTAATAAGTTAGCCATAGTGATTATTGTAAATAAAATTGTAAACTTTGTAAAATAATTTAGAATAAGATGATAGGCTTGAAATTACCGATAAAAGTAAACTTTGCATACCTCATTGCTGCAGTTACAATGGTTTTTGTGGGTCTTGGTTCTGCTGCTTTCAGTGTTGACGGAGCTGATGATTTTGAGTTAGCGAAGCAGGAAATTGTGCTTAGAAAAATAGGGCACGAGATTCTTCTTCAATCAGGTGACAGCACATCGAGGGTTCTTCCGGTAATTAAAATATCAGAAAACGATTACCAAATCAGTTTCGAGAAAAATTTTACTTTCCATCCCGATTCACTGGTTAAAATAGTGAGCAATGCTTTAGCTAACGATAAGTTTGCTGATGATTATGTTGTTAATGTTTTAGATTGTTCTGGGAAGGAAGTTGTGTTTGGTTATTCTATTTCTAAAAAGGAAAACTTAGTACCTTGTTCGGGAAGAAAACAACCTGTAAATTGTTACCGAATCGACTTATTGTTTAAAAATAACGGTATAACCCCTGTACAGAAAGGTTTTTTAATTGGTGGAGTGCCTTTCCTGGGTTTGATTGGGCTGCTGATTTCAAAATCTTTCAAAACCAGAAACTTTACACCCGAAAATAAAAGTTTAGATGTTTTTACCTTTAAACTTGGGAGACTAATTTTCGATTCAAAAAACCGCCAGGTAGCTTGTAATGATGTAATTATCGAACTTACTTCGAAAGAAAGTAAACTATTGTTAATTTTTGCAAAATCTCCCAATCTGATTATCGGGCGCAACAGCATTCAAAAAGAAATATGGGAAGATGAGGGCGTTATTGTAGGGCGGAGCCTGGATATGTTTATCTCTAAATTGCGCAAAAAGTTAGAAATAGATCCTTCCGTTCAGCTCGTAAACGTTCATGGCAAAGGTTACAAACTCGAAATAATTTAGAAATTAATAATCAGAATGAACTGCCGTGAATTTTGAAAGCCCAACCGTTAAGTAGCTTAAATATTCCAACGATATAATTAACGCACCTGAAAGATAAGGTTCAAAACTTTTGGGTTTTACGATGTGCAAAATGTTCCTTTTGCCAAAATAATGGTCTTCGCAAAAAAGATTAAACAGGTTAAACCTACTTTCGAGATTATTCATGGCTAATATAAATGCAGCCGTTTCTCCGGTTGGAATAAAGCCATTGCATTTACTATCCTTAACACCACCAAATTCGGTAAAGTTTTTTTCGAATTTATCATTTTTGAGGAAAAAAACATCTAGCATTTCAGGTTTTACATGGGGAGCTAAAGCTAAAAGTAAAACAATCCTTTCCGGAACAGATGTTTGATCTCTTTTAATAATTTCTGCATAAAAAGACTCATCAAATGTCATATCAGGCGGGGCAATGTCATAAATACTTTCGTATTTTGTTTCTTGTTTAAAATACAATTTAATACTTGTATCTATAACTTCAGCGAGCCAATCTAACTCTTGTGTTAGCGCATTGGCGTTTTTTTTGATTATGCCTTTCATGAAAGCGAGATTTGAATCTGACAAGTCAAGTTAAGTATTTTTTATAACTAAATTGAAATATTTATCATCTATTGTGTTGATTGTTTGCTGATTATGTTCTTAATCGGTGTAGTAACTATCCATACAAACTAGATGACTATATGCCCAACCTGATTTATGGATGTTAGCTTACCATCCAAATTTTTTACATTTTCGGGTACAAAGGTAATTTGCTAGGAGCAAATAAAGTTGTTACTGCCAGGAAAAGTGTTTAATCATGGAGCAAAATCTGCGATAACTAATCATAACAAAGCAACTGCTACACTCGAGTAGCAAAATAGATTGATTAAAATTCAAATTCGAGTTGATTGCTTTCGGATTTATCTAAAATAACATCATCATAAAAGCGTGATAAGGTTATGCCAAGTAACCTGACTTTACTAAGACCGATATTTGCTTCATCCAAAAGTTTTATCGCTTCTTTATAAATTTTATCCGAAGTGTTTATTGGGTTTGGAAAGGAGCGGCTTCTTGTAATCTGCTTAAAATCTTCAAACTTAATTTTAAGGGTTACCGTTTTACCACTCAACTTGTATTTATCAAGGCGATTTGCTACAGTAATGCTGATTTGCTGCAGTAAACTATGCATTACAGCGTCGTCGTTCGTGTCTTCCTTCATCGTGTCTTCAGCTCCAACGGATTTTGTTTCGCGATGCGGCTGAACAGGCCTTTCATCAATTCCACGTACAACTTTATAATAAAATTTACCAGATTTCCCGAATTGAGCAATAAGTTGCTGCTCTGTTAATTTCTTTAAATCGGCGCCAGTAGTAATTTGCATAGCTTTCATCCTGGCAGCCGTAACCTTACCAACACCGAAGAATTTTTCTACGGGCAACTTTTCCATAAAACTTTTTATTTTCGAAGGTCCGATAAATGTCAGGCCGTCAGGCTTGTTCATATCTGAAGCAATTTTGGCAATAAATTTATTAACAGAAACACCGGCCGAAGCAGTTAAATTCAGCTCTCTTTTTATCGTTTCCTTTATTGATTTGGCAATATCAATGGCAGAACCAATGCCTAATTTGTCATTAGTAACATCAAGATAAGCTTCATCTAACGAAAGTGGCTCAATGATATCGGTATAGCGACTAAAAATTTCTCTTATTGATTTTGTAACGGAAGAATAGGCATCAAACCTCGGGAAAACGAAAATTGCAGTCGGGCATAACTGGTAAGCTTTACTGCAAGACATTGCTGAGCGGATGCCGTATTGCCTGGCTTCATAACTTGCGGTAGCAACAACACCACGGCTATCAGGTTTCCCGCCAACAACCACAGGTTTGCTACGGTATTCCGGAAAATCTCGTTGTTCTACCGATGCATAAAAGGCATCCATATCAATATGGATAATTTTTCTAAGTACCGATTGATTTTCTTCAGCCATGCAATACTATAAAAATCGGGATTTTAATTTTGAATATTGAATAAGATTTTTTTCTTTACAAAAGAGGGGGGAGCGTCATCAGCTTTTCAAAAATTATAAAAAGGATTGGAATGCAGACATTCCCCACTGGAATATTGAACTTGCCAAATTGCAAGGCTGGAAAAATTGTTAATGAATGTGAATTATTAATGTTTGATGTTTTCTGGCAAACGCTGAAAGTTTGAAATCTACTTGTAACCAGGAGCAAAATCAGAGTGGCAACGATTACCGGCTAAAAAATTTCCGGGACAAACAGATCAACCACAAACTCTGGTTATGTAGTGCAACAGATTTGCTATCGGGAAATGGCCCGAAACTTTTTATTTTAAAAAAATGGTGTAGTAAAGTTAATTTAGCAAATGAGTAACTTTGTTTAGCAATGAATCCATTTCAAAAGGCTTTTCCATAAAATCATTTGCGCCTGCATCTAAAGCCGATTGCTTTATATCTCGGCTAGCCGAAATCATCAATATTGGAATTTCTTTATAATCGGGGTCGCTTTTAAGTTGTTTGCAAATGTCTCTTCCATCGTGTCCACTCATCCAAATGTCAAGTAAAATTAAATCAGGTTTATTTTTTACCGCATCTAAAACAGCGCCCCCATCGTAGGTAAAATCAACTTCGTAACCCATAACCTGAAGTATCATTGTTACGGCATCAACTATGCCCTCATCATCATCTGCAATAAGTATTCGTTTATTTTCCATCCATTTATTCTAATACAATTATCTCCTGAAGAAATTCAGCGTTTGTTCTGATAATTTTAGTACAGTAGTAATAGTTTTATTGTGTGTTTTGTTTTCAAAAATATATATTATTTTTTTTGGGGATTATGCGTATACATTAGGATGTATTGATTACTGACAATTGGTGAAGATTTTTTTTTCGCCAGCTGATTTCTGAAAATTATAACAACATTTAGAACTTTAATATTTTATATTTACAGCGTGTTTTTTAAAATAATCAGCTTTTAAAGCCAAAATGGATAGCATTAATATAAAGAAATTAGCTGAAGCCTTAAATTTATCTACCTCTACAATTTCAAGGGCATTTAGAGATAATAGCGATATTAATGCCACTACGAAGGCACTTATTTTAGATAAAGCGAAAGAATTAAACTACCAGCCCAACCACTACGCAAGTAATTTAAGAGAACAAAAAAGTAAAACAATAGCGGTAATTGTACCTGAGTTGGCTAACAATTATTTCTCGCAGGCTATTCATGGCATAGAGCGTGTTGCCCGCGAAAACGGTTATCATATTTTAATTTATGTAACTGATGATGATTATAAAAAAGAGGTTAATTTTATTCGACACCTTCATAACGGCAGGGCCGATGGCATAATCATGTCAGTTTCAGGTGAGGCAAACGATCATAATTATTTAAATAAGTTCGGAGCAAACCGCCTTCCTTTAGTCTTTTTTGATAGAATTTATGAAGATATTGAAACACCAAGGGTAATAACAAACGATTATAACAGTAGTTTTCTTGCAACAGAGCATTTGATAGAACAAGGTTGCAGGCGAGTTGCTTATTTGGTTGTGAATAAAAGTTTATCAATCGGTAAAACACGTATGCAAGGTTATATGGATGCGCTTGCTAAACATAACCTTACTTTCGAAGAGCAGTTGATTGTTGATTGTAGTAACAGCTACGAAGAAAACAGCATCATTATAAAAAATGCCCTAAAAAACCTAAAACCCGATGGTTTATTTACTTCGGTTGAGCGTTTGGCCTTTGCGAGCTATTATGCCTGTTACGATCTAAACATTTCTATTCCAAAAGATTTAAAAATAATAAGTTTCTCCAGTTTAGAAATAGCTCCATTATTAAATCCATCTTTAACAACCATAACGCAGCCTGCAACGGAAATTGGTACAGAAGCTGCTAAAATGCTATTCAAAATTTTAGACGCTAACGTAGATAAAAACCAGGCTTCAGAACTGGTTTTGCAGTCTAAAATTATCATGCGCAATTCGACCGCAAATTCACCCGAAAAACACTAAAAAAAAGCCTGTTTTTCAAGGGCAGTTTTAGCCAAAAAAAGTTATCACTTAGTGTATTTTACGCAGAATTTCGCCTGTTCATCGGGAACGTTCCCGAAAAATATTCCTCTTTCAGCTAAAAATCATCGGGAACGTTCCCGAAAAAAACCTAGAAAAGGACTTAGTGTAAAAATTACACTTTATTTTTAAATTTAACATTTATAAAACATTGAAAATCAATTAACTGATAAAATAATTGGTAACTAATGTTTAAATTAAAAATTAATTTTTCAGAATTTTATTGGCTTTAAAATGCCCACGCATATGGCGTTAAAATATATTTTTTAAATAAATTTTGAATTATCATTATGTGCTGTAAATTAGGCCTATGTGTAAATCACTATAATATTTAACCAAATTTTTATACTTAAACGAGCTTCGAATATGAAAGTATTTTACCTGTTAAAACAGGGGCTTTTGGTGCTGTTAATTTTTTCAGCATTAATTGTAAAAGCACAAACCGGGTCTGTATCCGGCAAGGTGCTCGATGAAACTGGCCAACCTTTACCTGGCGCTTCCATTTATATAAAAGGAACGAGCAGAAGTACATCTACTGATGGAAATGGTAACTTTAAATTGGCAGGTTTGACAAATGGAACCCTAACGTTATCTGCTAGTTTTATCGGTTACCAAACCTTAGATAAAGCAGTTGCTGTTACCGCAAACGCAACCGTTAATTTTCAATTGGTTCCCGATGCACAAAAACTGAATGAAGTTGTTGTTATCGGTTACGGTACTGCAGAGAAGAAAAACCTAACGGGTTCAATTACTACAGTATCATCAAAAGACTTCCAAAAAGGGACAATCACTACACCTGAACAATTAATTCAAGGTAAAGTTGCTGGTGTTAACATCATTTCTAACGGTGGTGCGCCAGGCTCTGGAAGTGTAATCAGAGTTCGTGGAGGTGCCTCCCTAAACGCAAGTAGTGATCCTTTAATCGTAATTGACGGAGTTCCTTTTAGCGGAAGTGGAATTGGTAATGCGCCAAGCCCGTTATCATTGATTAATCCTAATGATATTGAAACTTTTACAGTTTTAAAGGATGCGAATGCAACCGCGATTTATGGTTCTAGAGCATCAAATGGTGTTATTTTAATCACAACCAAAAAAGGGAATTCTGGTGCGCCGCAAATTAATTTTACTACCAATAACTCTATTGCAACAGTTGCTAAAAAAGTTGATGTACTCTCTGCTGATGAGGTTCGTGCATATGTAAATGCAAATGGAAGTGCGGCTCAAAAAGCATTATTAGGCACTGCAAGTACTGATTGGCAGGATGAAATTTATCGTAATGCTTTTACAACCGATAATAACTTAAGTATTTCAGGTTCATTCAAGGGAGTTCCTTATCGTGTTTCTGGCGGTTATTTAGACCAGCAAGGTGTAGTGATAAGAAGTGAATTAAAAAGAGCAACTGGAGGTATAACCTTATCTCCAAAATTCTTTAGTGATCACTTAAAGGTAGATTTAAGCCTTAAAGGTACATTGACCCAATCTCAATTTCCTAATGATGCTGCGATTGGTAATGCAATTCAATTTGATCCAACTAAACCAGTTTATGCTGCGAATCAATTTGGTGGCTACTACGAGTGGATTAACGGAACGGTTCCAAATCCAAATGCACCTCGTAACCCCGTTGCTTTAATTGAGCAACAAGATAATCATGGTAATGCAGCAAGAAGTTTTGGCAATGCAAGATTTGATTATTCTTTCCACTTTTTGCCTGAATTGCATGCTAACTTAAACTTAGGTTATGATGTATCAAAGGGCTATGGATCTACATCAGTTCCGGTTATCGCAGCACAAAGTGCCTCAACAAACGGATCTTACACAAGCAGAAAAAATCTTGAGCATGATAAATTCTCAGAGTTTTATTTAAACTATGCGCATACGGTTGAAAGTATTAAAAGTAGATTTGATGTTACTGCAGGATATGGTTACTATGATAACTCTTTAACAAATTTCAATTACAATTCTTATAAAGGAACTGGTGAGCTTCTAGTCGCTCCTGTATTTCCTTTCTCTGTTGAAAGACAAAAATTATTATCATACTACGGAAGATTTGTGTATACGCTAGCTGATAAATATATCTTATCAGGTACAATGAGAGCTGATGCTTCTTCAAGATTTTCTCAAGAAAACCGTTGGGGTTATTTCCCTTCTGCAGGATTTACCTGGAGAATTATTGGTGAAGATTTCCTGAAAGACAGTAAAGTATTTTCAGATTTAAAACTGAGATTAAGTTATGGTGAAACTGGTCAAAAGGATGGTGACGCCATTGGTAACTATAATTATTTGTCAAGATACTATGCAAATAGTAACACAGGTCAATATCAGGTTGGTAATACATTTTACAATTATTACAGCCCTGCCGGATACGACCCGGATATGAAATGGGAAACTACAACTACCTATAATGCTGGTTTAGATTATGGTTTCTTGAAAGGAAGATTGTATGGAACAGTTGATGTTTATTACAAAAAAACTAAAGATTTATTAAGCACAATTAATATTCCGGTAGGTACAAACTTTACCAATCTATTAACAACTAACGTTGGTAATATGGATGTAAGGGGAGCTGAAGTAAGCTTAAACTTTGTGGCTATCCAAAGCGACAATATAACGTGGGATTTGGGTGTTAATGCAGCTTATAACAAAAGAAAAATTACAAATTTAACCTTAAATCCTGATCCGGGTTCAAAAGTAAGCGCTGGCGACATTACCGGTGGCACTGGTGTGACTTTAAAATATAATGCTGTTAACCAGATTCCTTCAGCATTTTTTGTTTACAAACAAGTTTATAACGCGAGTGGTGCGCCACTTGAAGGTGTTTATGCAGATTTAAACGGCGATGGTGTTATCAATACAAGTGATCAGTATTTCTTTAAATCACCTGATCCGAACTTCACCTTTGGCTTCAATACGTCATTTACTTATAAAAAATGGACTGCAAGTACGGTATTGAGAGCAAATATTGGCAACTATATCTATGATAACGTTTCTTCAAACTTCGGTATCAAAAATAATGTATTGAGCACTCAAGGCATTATTAATAATTCTGGTGTTGATATTTATAACACAGGTTTCCAAACAAATCAATTCTTAAGCGATTATTACATTAAAAACGCATCATTCTTAAAAATGGATAACATAGGCTTAACGTATAATGTGGGCAAGCTTTCACCAAATGGAAATACAACAATGCGTATCTCGGCAAACTGCCAGAATGTATTTGTCGTATCTAAATACAAAGGCCTGGATCCTGAATCTGTAACCGGTATCGATTACAATTTATACCCTAGACCAAGAACATTCACTTTAGGTTTAAATGTTGGTTTTTAATTAAGAAATAGAAATGAAAAATTCATTTAAAACAATATTAGCATCAGGGTTATTAATACTTTCTTTAAACGCATGTAAACAAAGCGATTTAAATTTAAAACCAACAAATGATGCGACTGCAGATTTAGTTTATGCTACACCTGCAGGTTATAAAAATAGTTTAGTTAAATTATATGCTACATATGCGTTAACGAGCCCAACAGGTTCTGATAACAGTGATGTTGGTGGTTTAAACTCAGGGTTTGCCGATTTTTTAAGGTTATTTTGGACTTCGCAAGAGTTAACAACAGATGAGGCAATTTGTGCCTGGGGCGATACTGGGATTCCCGAACTGGATTATTCTACTCCAAGCGTTGATAATCAGTTTTTAAGGGGCTTATACTCAAGAAGCATCTTGCAGATTACTTTCGTTAACGAATTCCTTCGCGAAAGTACTGAAGATAAGTTAGCTAGCCGCGGTATTACAGGTGCTGATGCAACTAACATTCAACGCTATCGTGCTGAAGCGCGTTTCTTACGTGCTTATCAGTATTGGGTGTTGATGGATGCATTTGGCAACCCGCCATTTGTAACCGAAAACGATGCAATTGGAAAAGTTCCACCTCAGCAAATTACAAGAGCCGCATTATTTACTTATGTAGAATCAGAATTAAAAGCTATAGAGGCTGACTTAGCTGAGCCGCGTACAAATGAATATGGCCGTGCAGATAAAGGTGCTGATTGGGCATTACTGGCAAGAATCTACTTAAATGCTAATGTGTACACAGGTACTGCAAAATATACTGAAGCCATTACGTATTCTTCAAAAGTTATCAGCGCAGGTTACGCTTTAAAAACAAACTATATGGATCTGTTTAGAGCAGATAATAACTTAAATAATCCTGAAACTATTTTAAGTATTAACTACGATGGTGTAAATGGAACTAATTATGGAGGAACAACTTTCCTTATTAACGCTGCTATTAATGGTGATATGAATCCAACATCTTATGGGGTGCCAAATGGTGGTTGGGGTGGTAACAGAACTCGTGCAAACTTACCTGCATTATTTCCTGATGCAAACGGAACGCTAGATAAACGTGGTGTTTTCTTTGGTGCTAAAACTGGTATTGATGATATCGGTGTATTTACCGATGGACTACGTGTTACAAAATTCAAAAATATTACGTCTGCTGGAGTTACACCTCCTTCATTAAATGGTACGTTCAGCTCTTTAGATTTTCCGATTTTCCGTTTAGCTGAACAATATCTAATATATGGTGAAGCAGTAATGCGTGGCGGTACAGGCGGTACAACTGCTCAGGCACTTACTTATGTAAATCTTTTAAGAGCTCGTGCTTATGGTAATGCATCAGGTAATGTTTCGGCGTTAACTACCGACTTCTTCTTAGATGAGCGTGGTCGTGAGTTATATTGGGAAGGTCACCGTCGTACGGATTTAGTTCGTTACGGAAAATATACAGATGCAAGTTATTTATGGCCATATAAAGGTGGTGTAAAAGCTGGTACCGGATTGCCTAATTTCCGTAATCTATATCCGCTCCCAACTGCGGATTTAATCGCGAATCCGAATCTGAAACAAAACACAGGTTATTAATCTTAATATTTTATAAGATATGAAATCAATATTTTTAAAATCCATGGCATTAAGCTTAATCGCTTTATCGCTATGGTCATGTAAAAAAGATGAAACCAAGGCGGTTGCCACATCAGGAACAGGTGGTTCTTTACAAACTTCTGCAACAAGTGTAGTTTTAGATAAATCTAAACTCACTTCTACAGTTGTTACTTTTACATTATCTGATGCTAATTTCGGTTATCAGGCTGCTGTTTCAAATACTTTACAAATTGCAGTAAAAGGAACAAACTTTGCTGCACCTAAAGAAGCTATTTTAGATGCTAAAGCAACAACGAAAGCATATAACGGATTAGATTTTAACAACTTGTTACTAGCATTAGGAATACCGACAACAGCAAATACTGATGTTGAGGTTAGAATTAAATCATCTATTTCAACTGGTACAGCGCCTGCTTACAGTAATGTTGTTACACTTAGTGCCAGACCATTCCCTTTAACGGCATGGATTTACGTTCCTGGTAATTATCAGGGCTGGAATCCGGCCACTGCAGATAGTTTAATTTCTGCTACAGGTAATGGTGTTTATACAGGTATAATCGCCTTTGATGGTGATAAATTCAAGATTACACCTGCCAAAAACTGGAATGTAGCGTATGGTGATGCAGGAGGTGGTAAAATTAGCACAACTGGTGGCGATATCAGTTCAATTTCAAAAGGTGCAAAACAATTGGTTGTTGATTTAAATGCTAACACTTTAACAATTAACCCTCTGGTTTGGTCGATAATTGGTAATGCAGTTCCAGGCAGTAACTGGTCAGTTGATACAGATATGAAATTTATCAACGACGGTAAAAATAGCTGGACAATAACAACGCCGCTAACAGCTGGTGAACTTAAGTTCAGATTAAACCATGATTGGGGAACAAGTATTGGTGATGGTGCTGGAAACGTTGTGATTGCAGCAGCAGGAACTTACAAGTTAACTTTAACCCTTAATGCTGACGGCAAAACAGGAAGTTTTACAGCAGTTAAACAATAATAATTTTTAAGCCCTGCATCAATCATAAATTGTTGCAGGGTTTTTTCTTAAGTTTTTAGCATGATCCATTCTCTTTTTTTAGCTCGTAAATTTGACACTTCTCTGCAACACCGATTAATTATATTCCTACCTCCGGGTATCAAATCCTTTAAAATGAGTTTTTGCTTTTTGTAAATACTACATTGTTATTTTCTCAACTGATACTTCGAAAATGAAAAAATTACCCTTAATATTACTTGTATTCTTTAGTTCAATCAATCTATTTGCTCAAAAATTAGAGCGTATCGAACCGATGTTCTGGTTCGCAGGAATGCATAATCCAAAGTTACAATTGCTGGTTCATGGCGATAATATCGCATCGAGCGTTGTGTCAATAACCTATCCCGGGGTAAAACTGGTTAAGGTTAACAAAGTTGAAAACCCTAATTACCTCTTTATCGATTTAGAACTTTCTGCTTCAGTAAAGGCTGGTAAATTTCCAATAAACTTTGCTGCTAATGGCAAGAAAATTCTTACATATACATACGAGTTAAAAAACCGCGATAAAAGCGCAGGCAGAATTCAGGGGGTTACTCAAAAAGATTTCATTTATTTATTGATGCCTGATCGTTTTTCGAATGGCGATAAAAATAATGATATCGTTAAAAGCTTAGCTGAAACAACATTAAGCCGCGATAGCATGTATGCCCGTCATGGTGGAGATATTCAAGGCGTAATAAATCATTTGGATTACCTTAAAGATTTAGGAATTACGACAGTTTGGATGACCCCGGAAATCGAGAATGATATGACGAAGGCTTCCTATCATGGTTATGCCGTAACCGATCATTATAAAATCGATCCTCGCTACGGAACCAACGAACTTTATAAAAAATATGTTGAAGCTGTGCATGCAAAAGGCATGAAAGTTATTAAAGATATTGTTCACAACCACATCGGTACGGGGCATTGGTTTTACAAAGATTTGCCAATGAAAAGCTGGTTAAATCAATGGCCGAAATATACCCAAACGAGTTATCGCGACCAACCTGTTATGGATCCGCATGCAGCGGCAACCGACAAAAAGCAAATGCTTGATGGCTGGTTTGTTCCGTCAATGCCTGATTTAAATCAGACTAATCCTTTTGTTCAGAATTACCTAACGCAAAACCATATCTGGTGGATTGAATACGCTGGTATCGACGGACTTCGGTTAGATACCTATCCTTACAACGATGCAGCGTTTATGGCCGACTGGGCAATTAAGTTGCATAATGAATTTCCTAATCTATCTGTTTTTGGAGAAACACTAGTTTCTTCGGTGGCGAGCCAGGCATTTTTTACTGGTGGAAATACAGTTAACCGTGGTTTCGATACCCACCTTCAGGGTGTTACCGATGCAGTTTTAAAAGATGCAATCTACGAGGCACTTAATGGTAAATCTGGGTGGACTGATGGCATTAATCGTTTATATGCAACATTGTCTCAAGATTTTTTATATAAAAACCCAAATACAAATTGCATTTTTCTGGATAACCATGATATGAGCCGTTTCTACTCCATGGTAAACGAAGATTTTGATAAGTACAAAGAAGGGATGGCTATTCTATTAACGATGCGTGGAATCCCACAAATGTATTATGGTACAGAAATTTTGATGAAGAACTACTCAAATCCTGATGGTTTGGTACGCTCAGATTTTCCGGGAGGATGGCCTGGCGATAAAAAAGATAAGTTCATCGCCGATGGCAGAACAAATAAAGAAAATGAGGCATTTAACTTCGTTAAAACTTTAGCTAATTACCGTAAAAATAGTGCAGCACTTCAAAACGGAAAGCTCATGCAATTTGTTCCTCAAGATGATATTTATGTTTATTTCAGGTATAACGAACAGGCAAAAGGTACCGTAATGGTTATCGTAAATAATGCTGATAAGGAGAAAACCTTGAATACAGATAGATTTGCTGAACGTACAGCCGGGAACACAACTGCAAAAAATGTAATCTCAGGCGAAAGCATATCAATCAAAGAAATTAAAGTGCCTGCAAAAACAACTTTAGTTTTAGAATTAAATTAATCATTCATTGCCGTTTGGCTCAGCCAGCGGATTTTTATAATACAATGCAAGAAAATCTCAAATCTCTAGTCTCAAACCCAAAATCTAATATTAAAGCCTGTCTTTTTGATTTGGATGGTGTTCTGGTAGATACCGCAGTTTATCATTATCAGGCTTGGAAACGTTTGGCAAATACAATGGGCTTCGATTTTACCGAAGCGCAAAACGAACAGTTAAAAGGTGTAAGTCGTGTAGAGAGTTTAAATAAAATTCTGACTTGGGGCGGCGTTGAAAAAACAGATGCTGAAAAAGAAGAACTGGCAACTTTAAAAAACAGCTGGTATGTAGATATGATTACTAAAATGACACCCACCGAAGTTTTACCTGGAACTGTCGATTTTCTTACTGAAATTCACAAAGCAGGCTACAAGTTGGCCTTAGGTTCAGCAAGTAAAAACTCTGGGATAATTTTAGAACGCACTAATCTCGCTCATTTCTTTGATGAAATTGTTGATGGAAATATGGTAACCAAATCAAAACCAGACCCTGAAGTTTTTTTGAAAGGTGCTGAGCTTTTAGGTTTTCAACCGGCTGAATGTGTTGTTTTTGAAGATGCAGTTGCAGGTGTTGAAGCTGCGAAAAGAGGCGGAATGAAAGCCATCGGCATTGGTGAAAAAAGTGTGCTTACCGAAGCAGATGTTGTTGTGAGCGGACTGGATAAATTAATGGTTAAAGATTTAGAAGAGTTGTAAAATTGCCAGGGCCGTTTTGGCGTGGCATGAAGCAATCTATAAAAAGAATTCAATATAATTGTGAGGATGAAAACTCGTTGGAGCTTGCTTCGTACCTCACAATGATGAAAGTATAAAAGATGAAGAATTACATTAAAGCAGATGAGTGGAATATTATCGAAGAAGGCTTTGATCCACATTTAAATAAAATTTCGGAGAGTATTTTCAGTTTGGGTAACGGCCGTATGGGCCAACGGGCCAACTTTGAAGAAACTTACTCGGGCGAAACCCTTTTGGGTAATTATGTTGCTGGCGTTTATTATCCAGATAAAACCCGTGTGGGCTGGTGGAAAAATGGCTATCCGGAATATTTTGCCAAGGTTCTGAATGCAGCAAATTGGGTTGGAATAGAAGTAAAACTCGATGAAGAAATTTTAGATTTGGCCACTGCCGAAGTAAGCGATTTCAAACGTGTTTTGGATATGCATGCCGGTATTTTAGAGCGTACATTTACGGCAAAATTTAAAAGCGGTAAAACCGTGAAAGTGAAAGCAACTCGTTTTTGCAGCATCGCTGATGATGAAGTTGGCGCAATCCGTTACAGCATCAAACCTGTAAACTTCGATGGAAAAATTACTTTAATGCCTTTTATCGATGGTGATATCAAAAATCAGGATAGTAATTACGATGAAAAATTTTGGGACATGGTTTCTGACGAAATCAGCGGAACGGAAGCTTACATCAAACTAAGAACGAAGAAAACTGAATTCGAAGTTTGTACCGGAAGCCACATAGAATTGTATAAAAATTCGGAAAAGGTAACCATTACTCCGGAAGCGGTTCGCAAGGAAAAATTCGTCGGTCAAACTTTTTCAGTTGAGGTAAAGGCTAATGAGGAAATCACTTTAATTAAAATCGCAGCTAATTTATCTTCAGAAAATTATCCGAAAGAATTTCTATTAAAAGAAGCTAAGGCAGTTATTGCCAAAGCTACTGCAAAAGGTTTTGATACTTTATACCAGGAACAAACTGAAGCCTGGGCAAATAAATGGAAAGAAAGCGATATCATTATTGAAGGCGATGTTTCGGCTCAGCAAGCTATTCGTTTTAATATTTTTCAATTATTCCAAACCTATACAGGTCAAGATGACAGACTGAATATCGGTCCGAAAGGGTTTACCGGAGAAAAATACGGCGGCTCCACTTATTGGGATACCGAGGCATACTGTGTGCCTTTTTATTTAGCCACTGCCCCGCAGGAAGTAAGCAAAAATTTATTGGTTTACCGCCACAAACAATTAGGTAAAGCGATAGAAAATGCTGCTAAACTAGGTTTTAAAGATGGCGCTGCCTTGTATCCGATGGTAACGATGAATGGCGAAGAATGCCATAATGAGTGGGAAATTACTTTCGAGGAAATTCACCGTAATGGCGCAATTGCTTTTGCTATTTACAACTACATCCGCTACACAGGCGATGAAAGTTACTTGTCAGACTTCGGTTTGGAAGTATTAATCGGTATTGCCCGTTTCTGGAAACAACGCGTTAACTGGAGTGGCGAGAAACAGCAATATGTAATGCTTGGTGTAACCGGTCCGAATGAATATGAGAACAACGTAAACAACAACTGGTACACTAATTTATTGGCAACCTGGTGCATGAAATATGCAACCGAAGCTGCTGAAATTGTAAAAACGCAACAACCGGAAAAATATACAAGCTTATTAAAAAGCTTAAGTTTTGCTGATCAAGAATTTGCTGATTGGGCAGATATTATCGAGAAAATGTATTATCCTGAAGATAAAAACCTGGGCATTTTCTTACAACAAGATGGTTACTTAGATAAGGAACAAACATTGGTAAAGGATTTACCCGCAAGCGAAAGACCAATTAACCAGAAATGGAGTTGGGATAGAATTTTGCGTTCGCCTTTTATTAAACAAGCTGATGTTTTACAGGGATTATATTTCTTCGAAGAGGATTATGATTTGGAAACCATCAGAAGAAACTTCGATTTTTATGAGCCGCGTACCGTTCACGAAAGTTCTTTATCGCCTTGCGTACACAGTATTTTGGCTGCTAAATTAAATGATGAGGCTCGTGCTTACGAATTCTATTTACGTACAGCCCGTTTAGATTTAGATGATTACAACAACGATACGGAAGACGGCTTGCACATCACGTCGATGGCCGGAACCTGGATGAGCGTGGTTGAGGGTTTCGCAGGTATGCGTGTCCGCAATGGTAAATTACAGTTCAACCCTTTCTTACCAACGCAATGGAAATCTTTCTCTTTTACCATTGGTTTCAGGGGTGCGACCTTAAAAATTAACATTACTGAAAACGGCATCAATATCAAAAATAACAATGCTGTTGATTTAGAAATCGAAATCAGAAATCACGTTTATAAATTAAATGGCAACGCAGAAATTGCGGTAGATAACGCCGAGTTGGTATGATTGTAGAGGTAAAACGTGAAATGGAAAATGAATTGAAGTTGACTTCGAGTCCTCGTCATTGCGAGCAACGATGCAATCTCATCCCAATATCAGTGGTAGCAATTTTCCTTTTACTACTTTCTCAAACATCCTTTTCACAAAAAAAGAGTAAAAACATGAACGATAAGCAAATCGTTATATATCAGTTGTTGCCCCGTTTATTCGGAAATAAAAACACCGCAAACATTCCTTACGGAACCATCGAACAAAATGGTTCCGGCAAGTTTAATGATATTACCGATAAAGCTTTAGATGGCATTAAAGAACTTCATGTAAACTACGTTTGGTACACCGGAGTCATTGCACACGCGAGTTTAACCGATTATTCTGATTACGGAATTAAAGTTGATGATGCCGATGTGGTTAAAGGCAGAGCCGGTTCGCCATATGCCATCCGCGATTATTATGATGTAAATCCTGATTTGGCAGTTGATGTGAAGAATCGGATGAAAGAGTTCGAAGCTTTAGTGAAAAGGACACATGCCAAGAATTTAAAAGTCATTATTGATTTTGTTCCAAATCATGTGGCGAGAAGTTATCATTCTTATGCCAAGCCAAAAAATGTAATCGATTTTGGAGGAAAAGACGATTTAACTCAAGCTTTTAGTGTCCAAAACGATTTTTATTACATCCCTGGTCAGCCTTTTATGGTGCCAACCAACGGACAAAAAACGCCCCTTTCCATTTTACAGGATGGTAAGTTTAATGAAAACCCTGCGAAAGCTACTGGGAACGATGCTTTTACTGCATCACCTAAGTACGATGATTGGTATGAAACGATTAAATTAAACTACGGGGTAGATTATCAAAATGGCAGACAAAACCACTTTGAGCCAATCCCGCCTGTGTGGACTAAAATGCGGGATATTCTGATTTACTGGACTAAAAAAGGCGTTGATGGTTTTAGATGTGATATGGCCGAAATGGTGCCGATTGCATTTTGGAATTGGGTAATTCCACAGGTAAAACAAGTAAGCCCTGATTTGATTTTTCTGGGTGAAGCCTATAATCCGCAGGTTTACAAACAATATTTAGAGCAAGGGAAATTCGATTATCTGTATGATAAAGTGGGGTTATACGATGGCTTGAAAAGATTAATCAGAAACGAACCATCTGCAGATGTGAAAGACATTCGTTATGTGTGGCAGGTAGAAAGCGCTGGTTTTGGCAAACATATGTTACGCTTTTTGGAAAATCACGACGAAGAAAGAATTGCATCTTCAGGCTTTGCAGGAAAAGCTGAATTGGCTTTACCTGCAATGGTGGTTTCGGCAACCCTGGGTTCTGGTCCGGTAATGCTTTATTTCGGCCAGGAAGTTGGCGAACCTGGAAAAGGCCGGGAGGGTTTTGGTGGCGATGATAACCGGACTACAATTTTCGATTATTGGGGCGTTCCAAATCACCAGAAATGGATGAATGGAGGAAATTTCGATGGTGGCTTATTAGATGAAAACCAAAAGCGTTTGCGGGCTTATTATAAGCAATTATTAAGTGTAACTACAACAGCTGATGCGGTAATAAACGGTGAAATTTATGATGTGCCTTACACGGGCAACATGAACAACAGGATGTATGCGTTTATTCGTTACACGCGTAAACAGCGCTTGTTAATTGTGGCGAATTTTGATAGCGACCAAACTTTGGAAGCGAACATCGAAATTCCTGATAGCATCCTAAAAGTAAAACATTCATCTCCGGTTACGGATTTGTTGACTGACAGGAAATTAAATATACCTGCAGGAACGAGCATCCCTGTAAAACTTGGACCGGTATCGGCGCAAGTGATAGAATTTTAGAAAAAAATAACCGCAAAGAACGCAAAGATTTTCGCAAAGATATAAAGTACAGACACACAGCTTTGAGTCCTTTGCACTTTCACTCTGCGCCCTTTGCGGTTAAATAAACCAAATAAAATGAGCTTAAAAACACTATTCGAGAACCCTAAATTAACGCTTGCGCAAATTATTAATATGAGTGTAGGGTTTTTCGGAATCCAATTCGGTTGGGATTTACAACGTGCCAACATGGGCCGTATCTACGAAAACCTTGGCGCAAACCCGGATCAGGTTCCGCTGTTGTTCTTGGCAGCTCCTTTAACTGGTCTTTTGGTACAACCAATTATAGGTTATTTGAGCGATAGAACCTGGCATCCGAAATGGGGCAGACGAAGGCCTTATTTTATGCTTGGCGCTATAGTAAGTAGCGTTGCGTTAATCTTTATGCCACATAGCAGCGCCTTGTGGATGGCTGCGGGTTTACTTTGGGTTTTAGATGTTTTCGGCAATATTGCCATGGAACCGTTCCGTGCTTTTGTTACCGATAAACTACCTGATAGTCAGGTTAACCGTGGTTTCATTATGCAAAGCATGATGATTGGTTTAGGTGGAAGTGTCGCATCGGCTTTACCATGGCTAATGAACAATGTTTTTCACCTGCAAAATACAGCCGAGCAGGGTAGCATTCCTGAAAACGTTAAATTTTCTTTTTATATCGGCGCATTTTTCTTTTTTGCAGCAGTTTTGTGGACAGTTTTTACAACAAAAGAATATCCGCCACAAGATGTTGATTTTAAGGAGAAAGTTCGCGAGAGCAACAAAGGTTTTGGTGGCGGGGCATATGAAATTTTTCATGCCTTAAGAAACATGCCCAAACGCATGCAAATCGTTTCATTGGTTCAATTTTTTACCTGGCCAGGCCTATTTTTAATGTGGTTTTATTACACTACGGCTGTTGCGGTAAATGTATTTGGGGGTAAAGATGCCGCCGATCCTGTTTATGCACATGGAGCCGATTTTGGTAGTTTAACTTTGGCTTATTATAGTGTAATCACTTTTTTATTCGCATTGGTTTTGCCAAAAATTGCCGATGCTTTAGGCCGTAAAACTACCCATGCTTTATGTTTGCTTTGCGGCGCAATCGGGTTGATTAGTGTGGCTTGGGTGCATGACAAAAATATGCTTTACCTATGTATGACAGGTGTTGGTATTGCTTGGGCGAGTATCCTTTCCATGCCGTATGCAATGTTAAGTGGCTCATTGCCTAAAGATAAAATTGGGATTTACATGGGAATTTTCAATTTCTTTATTGTATTGCCAGAAATTATCGCCTCTCTTGGTTTCGGCTGGTTAATGCGTAATGTGCTTAATAACGACAGACTTTTAGCCGTTCAGCTTGGCGGCGGTTTAATGATTTTGGCTGCACTAATCTGCTATATATTTATACGCGAGCCAAAAAAAAGCAATGAGGTTTTGGCCGCTGAACTTGGAATTGAAGAAAACAGGTCTGTCTAGTTTCTCAAAATAATCAACCAGATAAGAAATATAAGAATATAAAAAGTTATTAACCTTACAGCTTATATAACCTCAATTTTCTTATATGGTTAAAAAAATATTTCATGCAAAGAAAAACTTCGTGTCCTTTGCGAAAATTCTTTGAATACGCTGCGATAAAAATTTATATCTAACCAAATGAAAAAAATATTTTACTTATTGCTGTTAGTTACAGCATTCAATACCTCCTGCAAAAAAGCTTCATCTGATGGTGGAACAGAAACACCGATTACACCTTCTGTTGATTTGCCTGCCGGCGCCAAAGATGGTGTTGCATTTATCAATAGCGGTAAATCGGCAATTGTCACTTTATATGCACCAGGTAAAACTTCTGTATCCTTAATTGGTGAATTTAATAATTGGTCAACAACGGCATCATTAATGAAGAAAACATCTGATGGAAATACCTGGTGGGTTCAGGTTGATAATTTAGATCCAAATACAGAATATGCGTATCAGTTTTTGGTAGACGGAAGTTTAAAAGTTGCCGATCCTTATTGTGAGAAAATCCTGGATCCTTCAAATGACAGTTACATTTCTGCGGCCACTTATCCGAATTTAAAAGCTTATCCAACGGGAAAAACAACCGGAATTGTAAGTACGATGATTGCTAATCAATCTGCATACACATGGAAAAATACAAGTTTTACTCGCCCTGACAAAAACAATCTTGTTATCTATGAATTGCTGGTTAGAGATTTTACTGCCGAACATAACTATGCTTCAACTTTGGCAAAACTTGATTATTTAATAAATTTAGGTGTTAATGCCATTGAATTAATGCCGGTAAATGAGTTCGAAGGAAATTCGAGTTGGGGTTATAATCCTTCGTTCTATTTTGCTCCTGATAAATATTACGGAACCAAAACAGCACTTCAAAATTTTATTGATGAGTGCCATGGTAAAGGTATTGCAGTAATAATGGATATGGTTTTAAATCATTCCTTCGGGCAATCGCCAATGGTTCAATTGTATTTTGATGGCTCAAAACCCACGGCAAATAGTCCGTGGTTTAATGTTGATGCAAAACATCCTTACAATGTTGGGTACGATTTTAATCACGAAAGTTCGGCGACTAAAAAATTCTCGAAAGATGTTATGAAATTTTGGATGCAGCAGTATAAAATTGATGGATTTCGATTTGATTTATCAAAAGGATTTACACAAAAAGGTTCTACAGACGATGCAACAATGAGCGCTTACGATGCGAGCAGAATCGCCATCTGGAAAGATTATAATGCCTACATCAAAGCTATCGACCCTAATTTTTTTGTGATTTTGGAACATTTTGCCGATGCTACTGAAGAAAAAGTTTTAGCTGATGATGGAATGATGCTTTGGAATAACATAAATTATAACATGAACGAAGCAACAATGGGATGGTTAGGAAGCTCCGATTTTTCGTGGGGATTTTATAGCAAACATGGTTTTGCAAAAACCGATGGTTTGGTTACCTACGGTGAAAGTCATGATGAAGAGCGTTTAAATTATAAAAATATTTCTTTCGGAAATATGTCTGGAACTTATCTTATAAAAGGAAATTTGCCAACTTCATTAAAACGTGAAGAGATGGCTGCAGCTTTTCTTTTTAGCATTCCGGGACCTAAAATGGTTTGGCAATTTGGTGAGTTGGGTTACGATTTTAGTATCGATTACAACGGAAGACTAGGCGAAAAACCAATTAAATGGGATTACTTTTCAGATGCGAACAGAAAAGCGCTTTATGATGTCTATTCGAAATTAATCAAGCTCAAAAAAAATAACTCAATTTTCAATTCTACCAATTCATCGTACAGTTTAATCGGCGGAATAAAATATATTAAACTTGTTGAAGGCTCAAATACCGTGGTTGTTATTGGGAATTTTGATGTTGTGAGTCAGCAGGCAAATATCGATTTCGGTGCATCAGGCGCTTGGCTCGATGCTTTCGGAACCGGGGTTAATCTTTCATCAAATAACTATAATGCTACATTAGCTCCCGGCGAATATCACATTTTCAGTAAAATAGCTTTAAAATAGTTTAGCTTTTAAAGTCTCTTGCCATTGGTTCATATTTATGATTTTATAAAATCTGCGGATCAATAGCTTTTTTAATTACATTCTTAGCTATTTTAGTTAATATTGCTTTAACAACTAACTAAAATATATGGAGAACAAATTAACGCATCACTTGCTCTGGGAACGGCTACGTTCTGGCGACAAGGATGCTTTTTTTGATCTTTACGCTGCGCTTTATTATTCTCTGGTAAATTTTGGAATCAGGGTTTGCGCCGATGCTGATATTTCCAGCGAAGCTACCGACCTGGTTTTTACAACTATTTGGGAGAAACATGAAACGCTCAGCCGAGTTGATAATGTAGAAGCTTACCTACGAACTTTTTTAAAACGTAAACTTTTAAGAATTCTCGAACGAAAAAAAAAATTGAGTATTGCTTTGAGCAATGCGGGTGCCGACGGCGATTGGATGGAAATGAGTTACGAAGAGTTTATAGTAAAAGTACAAAGCGATGAATTAGTTAAGCATCAGTTAAAAAATGCACTTCAAAAACTTACCTTCAGACAAAAGCAATTGATTCACCTTAAATTTTTTGATGGTTTGAGTTACGAACAAATAGCAGAACAAACTAACCAGACAATAAAAACTGCTTATAATACCATTTACGATGCACTCAAGGTTTTAAGAAAAGAATTTAAAGCTTAGTCGTCATCTCGATTGAAGCTCAACTTAAAAGAGTTTGTTAATCATCAAGCTTACTTAATTGCAAATTAAATTTCTTCATTTTAACGTTATTCAAGGCACATATTTCGAAATGTTAAAAAAAGTTAAAATTTCCTTAGGAAAAAATAAACTTTTAAGGCACTGATATATAAAAGCCAAATAATAATGATTGATAGAAGTCAATTCAATGCAGAAGATTTTCTTGTCGATAGCACGTTCCAGCAATATTGCACTGGAACAGACAAGATATGTGTTGGATATTGGGAGAAGTATATTGCGGCTCATCCGGAACAGGCAAATGTTATTGCCGAAGCAAAAAAAATACATTTTATTTTAAGCGGTAACAAACGCCCGTTAAATAGTCAGCTCGATTCTTTAAAAGAAACTTACGACAGCGAAGGCTCGTTAAAGATTGCCAGAAATTACAATTGGCTAAAAATAGCTGCTGCCATTTTAATGGTTGTAGGTATTGGGTTTCTATATCGCATTTACAATGTCGGCAAGAAAGAAAACGCTGTTTCAATTGCTAAAACTTTTAAAACTAAAAGTGGCGAAAGAAAGAAAATTACGCTTCCGGATGGCTCAACAGTTTTGTTAAACGCACAGAGTTCTTTATCAATTGGGAAAGAGTTCAATGAAACATGCCGTGAGGTTATCTTAAAAGGCGAAGCCTATTTCGATGTCATTCATAATAAAAACAAACCTTTTAAGGTTCGTACGGAAGAATTTAATATTAATGTTTTAGGTACTGCCTTCAATGTAAAAGCCTATCCTGATGAAATATCATCAGAAGCAACGCTAATACGCGGTTTGATTACAATGGAAGCCGTAAACGGAAACGGAGGAACCATAACTTTGAGGCCAAGCCAAAAAGTTACATTTTATAAAACCGTAGCCGTTAAGGCAGCTCAAAAAGCTTTTAAAGCAGTTTCATCCCGCCCAGAGATTATAATAAATCACTACACATTAATAAAAGACAGCACAATTGTAGAAACTGCCTGGACACAAAACCGAATTGAAATTTATGATCAGGATTTTGATGAAATTAGAGAGGTTTTAGAAAAATGGTTTAATGTAGAAATCAACTTTACCAATCCTGAAATTGAGAAATATCGTTTTACGGCTACATTTAGCCACGAAAGTATTGAGCAAGTGATGTCGGCATTACAAAAGGTAGAAAATTTTAAATATGAGATAAAAGGAAATCAAGTAATCATCTCAAAGTAGAAAAAAAGGACGGTGTTGGCGCACCGCCCTTGTAAATTCTTCTTTGATTAATTAATGGCAGTTAATGCGCAAACAGATTGCTGCCAAATAACTATGCAACCAAAAAAAACAAAAATATGATTTATTATTACTTACTGCAAGGGCGCCTGAAATACAGAGCGCTTTTAAAATTCATTATGCTAATGAAACTAACCTGTATTATGGTTTTCATTACCTGTCTGAATGTTTCCGCGTCAGTTTTTTCTCAGGAAAAAATTTCTCTCGATGTGAAGAAAACAAAATTAGCCAGGGTTTTACAGATTATAGAGCAGCAAAGCAGTTATCATTTTGTCTACAGCTCTTCTTACGTTCCTGTTAATAAGGATGTAAGCATCACTGTAACTAATATTCCGGTTACCGATGTTTTATCTGCAATTCTTAACAGAACAAATTTAAAGTACTCTGTTTCTGACGGTGGCTTGATTGTCATCAGCAGAAATAAAGAAGTTCCTATCGGAGGAACGGTTAAAGATACAAATGGCGCACCCTTACCTGGAGCCACAGTTAGGGTAAAAGGAACTGCCATTGGTACATCGACCGATGTTAATGGTAAATTTGCTTTAAATGCATCAGAGAATGCAACCTTAGTGGTTTCATATGCGGGTTTTCAAACTAAGGAAATTTCAATTGGAACTCAAACTTCAATCGATATTGTCTTGGCCGAAGATAGCAAACAACTTTCTGATGTAGTTGTTACAGCATTGGGCATTAAAAAGGAGAGAAGAGCATTAGGCTATTCAGTTACGCAGATTGGTGGCGAAACTTTAACCCAGGCACGTGAAAATAATATAACCAACTCACTTGTTGGCAAGGTTGCCGGTTTGGATATTGCCGGAACTTCGGGCGGTGCAGGAGCCGCAACAAACGTTACCATTCGTGGGGTTTCCAGTTTAGGCCCATCCAGTCAGCCTTTGTATGTAGTAAATGGTATCCCGATGGAAAGTGCACCGGTTGGTTTTGGAAGTACAATCGGAATTGGTAACAATGGTGGCCAATATGATAATGCACCAGATTTAGGTGACGCGATTAGCAACTTAAATCCTGATGATATAGAAAGCATTTCTGTATTGAAAGGTGCCGCAGCCTCTGCCTTATATGGAAACAGAGCTAAGGCAGGCGTTATTTTAATTACAACTAAAAGCGGAAAAGGTAATAGTATTGAGTTTAGCAGTAACTACGTTGCTGAGCAGGTTATGGATAGAACAAACTGGCAGTACGTTTATGGTCAGGGCGTGAATGGTTTAAAACCAACTACCCAATTGGCTGCAGCTTCAACAGGAAGTTCGAGCTGGGGCGCAAGGTTAGATGGAACCAACGTAATTCAGTTTGATGGTGTGAGCAGACCATACAGCGCTCAGGAAAATAATATAAAAGATTTCTACAGAACAGGTGGAAGCTGGACCAATACGCTTGCTTTAAACAAGAGTTTTACCGGTGGTGTGATTCGTTTATCTGCAAGTGATTTAACAAATAACTCTGTTGTGCCAAACTCTGGTTTAGACAGGCAGAACTTTACCCTATCAGGAACTTTCGACCCGATAAAGAATTTAGTTATTGATGCCCGAATAAACTACATTTTGGAGCAGGCTAAAAACAGACCGATGTTATCGGATGGTGCTGGTAATGCGAATTATAACGCAGCATTTTTGCCAACAAGTGTTAACATTGCAACGCTTCAGCCAGGTAAAAACCCTGATGGATCTGAGCTTTCATATAATACAGGCAATCCATATGCAACTAATCCATGGTTTGCGGCAAACGATTTTATTCATGATACCAAAAGAGAGCGTTTACTAAGCTCTTTTAGTGCCAAATATACTTTCGATAATGGTTTGTTTTTACAAGGTAGAGCAGGTAGAGATTCTTATAACGATAGCTACATCGCCGTTACACCTTCAGGTACTGCTTATGATGCAGATGGAGGCTACACTGAACAGAACAGTAAATTTTCGGATATCAACATAGATGGATTGATCGGTAAATCATTTAAAATTAATGATATCTCGATTACTCCAAATATAGGCGCAAGTTATCGCCGTACAAAAAGCGAAGGTATAACCAACGGCGGGTCATCGTTTCAAATTTTCGGTATCTACACGCTATCAAATACAGGCGGAAAATCAGTTTCAGCTTATAAGTCAGATCAGGAAACGCAATCAGTATACGGAACTTTGGAACTTGCCTATAAAGATGTTTTATACTTAACAGGAAGTGCAAGGTCAGACTGGTTCTCAACACTAGCTACGCCAGGAAAGGACAATAAACTTAATGTAATTTATCCTTCAGTGAGTGGTTCATTTGTGTTCTCTGAATGGTGGAAACCATCATTTTTAACTTTTGGTAAATTAAGAGCTGGTTATGCAATGGTTGGTCAGGCAACAAACCCTTTCCAAACTCAGCTTTACTATAATTTACGCAGTGAATCGGTAAATGGTGCACCTCTTGGCAATATTGTAAACGCTTCAATTCCAAACTCATCATTAAGAGCATCGAAAGCAACAGAGTTGGAAATTGGTACGGAGATGAGGTTTTTTGGCGATAGATTGAGTTTTGACGTTACCTGGTATAACAAAAAGTCGACAGACGAGATTCTACCTGTTCCTACCTCAACGACTACAGGATATAGTGGTGCCGTATTAAACATTGGTAAACTTAGAAATAAAGGTGTAGAAGCCCTAATTTCAGGTGTTGTCTTAAAAGCTAATGATTTTAAATGGACATCGAGTGTAAACGGCTCGTATAACGACAATAAAGTACTTACTCTTGCGCCTGGAACCGCATCACAATTATTAGCAACTTCGCGGAGCAATGTTGGTTTCTTGCAAAATCTTGAAGGAATGGCTATCGGGCAGGTAATGGCTTACGATTTCCTGTATGATGCAACTGGCAATGTTGTAAAGGATGCCAATGGTGCGCCACAAAGAGGTGAGTTAAAAGCTTATGGTTCTGCTTACAACAAATGGGCTGCCGGTTGGAATAACGAATTCAATTACAAAGGCGTAAATCTTTCTTTCTTAATTGATGGTAAATGGGGTGGGAAGATTTTTTCTGCTACTGATTATTACGGCTATATCTTTGGATTACATCAGGCAACACTCGAAAATCGCGATGCTTTAGGTATTAACGCTGCAAATTACTACAGCACTTATGCTAATAATGTCTCAAAACAGTTTGTACAGGATGCAAGCTTCATCAAATTCAGGCAGGTAATTTTGGGTTATAACTTCCCTGCTAAAATGTTTAATAATAAGATTAAAGGCTTAAATGTGAGTTTCGTTGGCCGTAACTTATTTATTCTGATGAAGAAAACCGATAACATCGATCCTGAATCGAGTTACAATGCAACCATTCCGGGTATGGAATTGGGTGGTGTGCCACCAGTACGCACATACGGTTTAAATTTAAGTGTTAAGTTATAATCCTTTAAACGAATTGAAAATGAAAACGATCATAAAATTATACGTACCACTTTTATTATCTGGCTTAGTGCTGATATCTGGGTGTACCAAAGACTTCGAAAAAATTAATACAGATCCGTTATCTGTTAGTCAAGATCAGAATAATCCTAATTACTTATTATCAACAGCACAATTAACTTATACCGGTAGTACCGATTTTGCATACGAAACCTGGAGAGGAAACCTAATTTATGCTGCAACGATGATGCAGGGTATGTCGTCAGTAATTAGCTATTGGGCGGGTGATAAATATATGTTAAATGAAGGTTATACAGCTGCATACTGGGAAAAAGCATACCCAGACCAGGTTAAATACGCCGTTGATTTGGTAGAATCTACAAGAGGTAAGACACAATACAATAATCTTCATCAAATGGGAAGAATCTGGAAAGCTTTAATTTTTGAAAGACTAACGGATTTGTACGGTGATATTCCTTACTCTGACGCTGGTAAAGGCTATTATTCTGCAATTCTTTATTCAAAATACGATACCCAACAGGCAATTTATACAGATTTGCTTAAAGAAGTTGATGAAGCGTCGACAGCTTTAAATGCTTCCGGCGATGCCGTTATTGGTGATCTAGTATTTGCTGGTGATGTTGCTAAGTGGAAACGTTTTGGTAATAGTTTAATGTTACGCATGGCGATGAGGTTAACTAAAGCTGATGCAACTTTAGCTCAAACTTACATTACAAAAGCAATTGGTAAAACGATGACAAGTGATGGTGATAATGCATTTTTTAAACATGATGCAAATGGTGGCCGTGTAACACAAAACAGAAATGCACAGGTGTTATTAGGAGATGGCGGTCAGGAGAATTATTATACGAGATGGAGTAATACATTTATCAATTACCTGAAAACAAATAATGATCCACGTTTAAGTAAAGTAGCGGTTATAAAATTATATCTAACTGATGTTATTAAAACGCAAAATCCGGCGTATATAACAACTGCATCTGTACAAAAGGGAATGCCAAACGGTAAAGATTTGAGCGGTATTGCGGGTAGAGATGTTCGTCAGGACGCTTCTTACACTGATTTTACCGATTATTCTTCACCAAATCCGGGTATGTTAAAACGCGATGGAAACACATTCATTTTAACTTACGCAGAATCGGAGTTGTTATGGGCTGAAGCCGCTCAACGTTTCAATATTGGTGGTTCTGCTGCTTCTCATTATAATGCAGGTGTAACTTCAGCGATGACTTTCTTATCGCAATACGATTCGAATATGGCTGTAAATGCAAGCGATGCTTCAGCCTATTTAGCGGCACACCCATATGTAGCTGCAAATGGTCTGGATATGATTGCTACACAGTATTGGGCGCATACCATCACTATGTTAGATTTTTACGAAACCTGGTCAAACTGGAGAAGAACCGGTATACCTGCATTAGTTCCTGTTGTCTATCCAAATACAAATACCGGTGGATCAATTCCGCGTCGTTTTCCTTATCCGTTAGGAGAGGGTGTATCGAATGCTGCAAATTACAAAGCAGCTTCTGCAGCCGTTCCGGGAGGAGATAAATTAGTTGGTAGAGTTTGGTGGGATAAATAAATCCAAAACTGAATAATTTTTTAAAGGCATTGCAAATCAGCAATGCCTTTTTTTATAGTAACATTTTCAATGTTTTTTTGATTAGCAAAGCTTAATTGGGATATTTATACACCAAACCAAAATAAATGAAATTTAGATTTTTACTTTCTGCTTTCCTAATCGGAAGCATTTTTGCGAACGCTCAACAAACGCCTAGACGAACGCCAGCCAAGGAAACTACAACAACATCGCAGGTAACGATTAAAGAAGAAGCTAAGCCAACGGGAAATGAACGCACAATTAAGGTTGAAAGCTCAGTGGTTACAAATCATACTGTTAATATTGATGGCAAATCAGTAGCATACAAAGCAACAACCGGAACCTTGCCGGTTTGGGATGAAGATGGAAAAGCGATTGCCGGCTTGTTTTATACTTACTATGAAAGAACAGATGTTCAGAATAAAGATAAGCGTCCTCTGGTAATTTCATTTAATGGCGGTCCAGGTTCTGCTTCTGTTTGGATGCACATTGCTTACACCGGGCCTGTTGTTTTAAATATCGATGATGAAGGTTACCCTGTTCAACCTTATGGCTATAAAGAAAATCCTTATTCAATTCTTGATATTGCCGATATCGTTTACATTGACCCGGTAAATACAGGGTATTCGAGAGCCGTAAGTAAAGATATTCCAACAAATAAATTCTTCGGTGTTAGAGCCGACATCAAATACCTTGCAGAATGGATTAACACGTTCGTTACCAGAAATAATCGCTGGGCATCTCCAAAATTTTTAATTGGCGAAAGTTATGGAACAACGAGGGTTTCTGGCCTGGCTTTGGAGTTACAAAACAGCCAGTGGATGTATTTGAATGGTGTCGTTTTAGTTTCACCAACCGAACTGGGAATCGAACGTAGTGGTCCGGTTGATGCTGCTTTACGTTTACCTTATTTTGCCGCTACAGCCTGGTATCATAAAACTTTACCTGCTGATTTACAATCAAAAGATTTAACCGCCATGTTGCCTGAAGTAGAAAATTTTACCATTAACGAGGTAATTCCGGCTATCGCCCAGGGTAGTATGTTAAGTGCAGAAAAGAAAAAGGCAATCGCCACAAAAATGGCCCGTTATTCAGGAATCTCAGAAAAAGTATTTTTAGATTATAACCTTAATGTTCCGACAGATTTTTTCTGGAAAGAGTTATTGAGAGATAAAGGCTTCACCGTGGGCCGCTTAGATTCCCGGTACAAAGGAATAGATAAAATGGGCGCCGGCGAATCGCCAGATTACAATGCCGAATTGACTTCCTGGTTGCATTCGTTTACACCTGCAATTAATATGTACATTAGAAACGAGCTTAACTATAAAACTGATTTAAAGTATAACATGTTCGGCTCAGTTTATCCATGGGATAACTCGGGCGATAAAACAGGCGATAATTTGCGACAGGCAATGGCGCAAAATCCATATCTGCATCTGTTGGTTCAATCGGGTTATTACGACGGAGCCTGTGATTATTTCAATGCAAAATATAGTATGTGGCAGTTAGATGCCGCAGGAAAACTTCAGGATAGAATGACATGGGAAGGTTATCGAAGCGGGCACATGATGTACTTACGTAAAGATGATTTGAAAACGGCAAACAATCACATCCGCGAGTTTATTAAGAAAGCGTTGCCTAAAGCAGGTGAATCGGCAAAATTTTAAAATTCTAATTATCTAATCCAGGCTGACGATTTTGTCGGCCTTTTTTATTCAAAGAATTTGCTTTAATTTTTAACTAAAAACTGTTAACTGCAAACTAAAAATAAATACTTATTTTTGTAACCCAATTATGCAGCAAATAAAAACATCATTCGATTTTGAAAAACCTATTGCCGATTTAGTTCAGCAGATAGAAAAGGTTAAACAAGTTGCCGAAAAGACTAAGGTAGATATGTCTGCCACTTTAGATGAACTTGATGGCAAATTAAATGACACCACCAACAACCTATATAAAAATTTAACCGGTTGGAATAAGGTTCAAATGAGCCGCCACCCAGACAGACCGCAAACGCTTGATTATATAAACATGATTTGCGATGATTTTATTGAGTTACATGGCGACAGAACCGTTAAAGATGATAAAGCGATTATCGGTGGTTTCGCAACCATCAACGGTCAAACGGTTATGGTCATTGGTCACCAGAAAGGGAAAAACACCAAAGAGCGCCAGTATCGCAATTTTGGTATGGCCAACCCGGAAGGTTACCGCAAAGCTTTACGATTAATGCGTTTGGCAGAAAAGTTTAACAAGCCAGTAATTTCTTTTATCGATACGATGGGTGCATACCCGGGTTTAGAGGCAGAAGAACGTGGCCAGGGTGAAGCTATTGCCAGAAACCTACTTGAAATGTCTGTTCTTCGTGTGCCGATTATCTGCATCGTTGTAGGTGAAGGTGCATCAGGGGGGGCTTTAGGTATCGGTATTGGCGATAAAGTTTACATGCTGGAGCATACCTGGTATTCCGTTATTTCGCCAGAGTCTTGTTCATCTATTTTATGGAGAAGCTGGGATTTCAAAGAGAAAGCAGCCGAGTGCTTAAAACTTACTTCTGATGATATGTTTGGTAATAAGCTCATTGATGGAATTATCCCCGAGCCTTTAGGTGGTGCTCACCAAGATCCAGAATTAATGGGGCAAACCTTAAAAGATTATATCCTAAAAGATTTAGCTGCTTTAGGGAAGTTAAAAACTGATAAACTTATTGAACAAAGAATCGATAAATTCTGTGCGATGGGCGTTGTTAACGAATAAATTTATTTAATGATATTCCCAATCCTGCTTGTTAACTCATGCAGGATTTTTTTTGCTTAACAGACTGGTTAAGCTACTCCGGATAGTTGGCTGCAAATTGTTAACGCTTTTCCCGACAAAATACAGTAGTCAGAATATTTATCGCCCGGAGGCTGAACATATTTAACAAAAAAAGCAGCTACAATTAATGCAGCTGCTTTGACAATTATTTATTAGCTGATTATTGCCCAGGTTGCTGGCCAAAGTAACCAGAAAATCTAGCTTCAAGTCCTTTGAATTGATTTTCTAATTGAGTACTTACTTTAGTTTGTCCCATGGCTTTTGAAACCTTAATCATTCTATCGAGATAATACAAGCCGGTTTGTACATTCTGTGTACCGGTAATACTACCTTTCGATGCTGAAATATCTGCAAGATAGGTTAATTCTTTTTGAACATAATCGCCTGATTTTAGCAGGATATCGTTAGCTCTTGCTGTTTCGCCAAGTTTATAAAGGTTTTCTGCCATGTAATATTTAACAACAACAGTTCTAATACCGAAAAATTTATCAGGCATTACTTCGTAATATTTATCTACGACTTTTTTAGCTTCACCAACTTTGCCTTCTTTAATTAAACTTCCTGTTAAACCGCTAAACATATTTGTGAAAATAAAGGTATCATCAGACGACTGTGGATCTAAATACTTAGCAGTTTTGATGTTACCCCATTTGAATTTCTCCATTACGTTTTTGTACAAAACTGGTGTGTTCAAAAGCTCTGCTCTGTCTTCGGAAGCAGTTGTATCCGCTTTTAAAGGCAATAATCGTAATGCTAAACCTTCGCTATATAAATATTTATCTAACCCGTTATATTGTTCTGAAGGCACAGTAGAAGCAAAATAAATTGGTCGTTTCCAGTTATTGTGTGCAAGAATATCAAGCATTGCTAATGTTCCTTTAGTTACATACCCCTTATTGAACTTCCATTGCATCTCCGGGGTAATTTTATCTGCGTCAGCGGCAGATACCGTTCCGGTACTGATAACTTCTTGCGGGTTGATGGTTAATTTAAAGTTCTTTGTAGGCAAGAAGTTAGATTTTGTACCATCTTGCATTGCAACTTTATCGTCCGGACTATCAGATAACAATAAGTCAACAACGTTTTTAAGCTCAACATTACCAGCAATTTTGTAATCATCGTACGGCATTACATCACGCTCACCTTGTACAAATTGCGATTCTTTCATCGAAATCGGTAGTGGCTCAGAATCATTTTGTTTCTGTTTCATACCGTTCAGATACCAATCCGTATCAAATAAACTTAGGTTTACAATACGCACATCGGGCCTTACTCTTTCAACTTCTTGAATGTACCAAAGCGGGTAGGTATCGTTATCGCCATAGGTAAAGAGGATCGCATTTGGTGCACAGGATTGCAGGTAATCCAGGGCAATATCATGAGCGACCAATTTTGTAGAACGATCATGATCATCCCAGCCTTGTTGTGCCATGATAACCGGCGCCGCAAACAAGCCAATTACAGATGCTGCAATTGCACCGGTTGCAGGCGTTAGTTTTTTAAACAGCCATTCTTTTATGGCTAACACACCCAGTCCAATCCATATCGCGAAGGCATAAAATGAGCCTACATATGCATAATCTCGCTCGCGTGGTTCTAAGGGTTTCTGATTCAGGTACAACACAATTGCAATACCGGTGAAAAAGAATAGCAAGCCAACAACGCCAGCATCTTTCTGATTACGGCCAAAATGCCAGATAGCGCCCATCAACCCGATGATTAACGGTAAGAAAAAGAACCTGTTGTAAGCTTTATTGTCTACTGTAGATGGAGGCAAATGGCTTTGGTCGCCATGCCAAATCGCATCAATTGGTTTAATGCCACTTAAAGAAGTTCCCTCAAAACCACTACCTTGTCCTTGTTCATCATTCTGGCGGCCTACAAAATTCCATCCAAAATAACGCATGTACATATAACCAATTTGATAGCTGAATAAAAAGCCGACGTTATCAACTAAATTAGGTTTTTTACTGTCATCTAAATGCATCCATTCTTTGTAAAATTCAGCGTGCTTTTGGTCATCGCTGTACATACGTGGCAGGAAAGTATTATCTGCATACTCATAATCGTTCTTTTTACCAGCAACTTCATACTTTTCGGCGCCCTTTCTCCAGATTGTTTTTCCTTCTGTAACACCGGTTCTTTCTGAATTATAGTTTGGTCCGAATAGTAAAGGCCTGTCGCCATATTGCTCGCGGTTTAGATAACTTAAAAAAGAGAAAGCATCTTTCGGCGCACTATTGTTCAAGTTGGGGTCGGCTTTGGCTCTGATAATAATCATTGCAAATGAAGCATAGCCGAATATGATTAAAACGGTAGAAATCAAACCTAAATTTAATAATTTCTTTTGATGTTTGATTGAATAACGGATACCCCAAACAAATGCTGCAATAAGCAGAATTGCAAAGAATAAAACGCCTGTTCCAAAACCTAATCCTAATGTGTTTACAAAGAACAAATCGAAATAAGCACCAAAGGAAACCAGGTACTGAATAATTCCGTATTGGATAACACCTAAAATTAAAATACCAACAATAAGGGTTTTGAAGATTCCGGAAGTGGTTGCTTTTCCAGTTTTTTTGAAATAATAAATAAAGGCAATTGCCGGAATCGTTAATAAGTTTAATAGGTGAATACCAATTGATAAACCCATTATATATGCTATGAACAGCAGCCATCTATCAGCTCTGGGCTCATCAGCATGTGCCTCCCATTTCAAAATACCCCAGAAAACGATGGCTGTAAATAATGATGATTGTGCGTAGACCTCAGATTCTACTGCAGAAAACCAGAAACTATCAGAAAAAGTATAAGCTAAGGCGCCAACTACTCCTGCACCCATTATGCTAATTAACTGGCCATTAGTCAACGTTTCGCCAGCTTTAACCATTGTTTTTTTAGCAAGTGCTGTTATTGTCCAAAATAAAAATAATATTGTTGCAGCACTTGATAATGCTGAGCCTATGTTCATCCAGTAAGCAACTTTGGTTACATCTCCAAAAGCAAATACAGAGAAAAATCTTTGTAGCATTAAAAACAATGGTGCCCCAGGTTGGTGCACAACCTGCATTCTAAATGCCGATGCTATAAACTCACCGCAATCCCAGAAACTAACGGATGGCTCCAAGGTTAGAACGTAAGTTATTGTAGCAATTAAAAAGCAAACCCAGCCCGTTATATTGTTAACTTTTGAATAATTCATTGGTTTTTGATAATGATAATTAAATGTTATTGCACATAAAAATGCTGCCGAAATTAATTAATATAGTCGATAAATGAGGAATAACTCCTATTGTTTTTACACTTTTTAACGGTTTTAAGCTTGTTTATCATTTTAAAAAGCATTACTTAGCTTTCATTGGAAAACCAAAACCCGTACAATGCTTTAACAATAGCACTTTACGGGTTTTTTAATATATATGGAATTTTGGTTCTAACTGCCTAGAAAGGGAGCAAATCTGGTCATAAAATGATTGTAATCCTTCGCTAGTTTGCTGCTTATATCATTTTGTTTGTAGGCTTGTGTAAGTTTCACCATTTGTTCCAGATAAGTCATGTAAACACGAATATCCCTTTCGGATGATAACCTGTTTTTGCTTTCAGAAACATCGGCAAGGTGTGTTAATTCCTTATTCATATAATTTGCAGATTGGTTGATAAAGGCATTTGCCCTGTTTAAATCATTTAAACGATAAAGATTTTCAGTGAAATAAAATGAGCTCATTACGTGGCGCATGCTGTAAAATTTAAGTGGCATTACTTCATAATATTTGTTAATTGCAGCTTTACTTTCTGCAATTCTTCCTTCGTTGATCAATCCACCAATTAAACTGTTAAACATGTTCGAAAACATGGTTACATCATCGGCCGATTGCCTGTCTAAATGATTGGCATATTTGATATTTCCATAATTGTAATTGGCTAACACGTTTTTAAAAAATGGTTTAAGGTTAACCTGCTCATACATTTCTTGCTTTGAAGTGTCTGGTTTTAGCGGTAGCAGACGATAATTTAAACCTTCTGAATATAAATATTTATTCAAGCCAACATATTGTTCATCGGGCATTGCCCCGCTAAAATAAATAGGTCTTTGCCAGTTGTTATGTGTCAAAATATCCAGCATGGCCAAAGTTCCTTTTGTTAGGTAATTTGAATTATATGCCCATTCCATGCTACCGGCAATTTTACCGGCATCTTCAATGGGAACCGTTCCTGTATCCAGCACTTCACGCGGATTTATGGTTAATTTGAAATTTTTTGTAGGTAAAACATTGGCTTTAGAACCATCCTGAAGTGTGATTTTGTCTTCATCATTATCCGATAACAAAACCTCCATCAATTGTTTTAATTCAACACTTTGGGCAATTTTATAATCCTGATAATAAATTACATCACGCGTTCCCTCGGCGTACTGACTAGGTTTCATTGAAATTGGAAGTGGTGTTGAGTCGTTCTGTTGACGTTTCAATCCATCGATATACCAATCGGCAGTAAACAAACTTAGGTTTACAATCCTTACATCAGGACGAACGTTTTCAACTTCCTGAGCGTACCAAACCGGAAATGTATCATTATCGCCATAAGTAAACAGAATGGCGTTTGGAGCGCATGATTTTAGATAGTCAACGGAAATATCTCTTGCCAGGTGACTATCTGAACGGTTGTGATCGTCCCATCCCTGGCTAGCCATTAATATAGGTGCCGCAGATATTGCGAGGAGCGAAGCAAAAATTGCAGATTTAGCAGGTGTCATCTTTTTGAAAACCCACTCTTTTAATCCAATAACGCTTAATCCAATCCAGATTGAAAATGCGTAGAATGACCCTACATAAGCATAATCCCGCTCACGAGGTTCAATCGGAACCGAATTTAAATACAGGACTATCGCAACCCCGGTAAAGAAAAACAGCAAGCCAATTACGCCTGCATGTTTTTGATTTCTTTTGAAATGCCAAACTGCACCAATCAGGCCTAAAATTAATGGCAGAAAAAAGAATCGATTATAAGCTTTATTATCTACGATTGATGGCGGTAAGTTTTTCTGATCGCCTAGACGAAGTGCGTCGACAGGCTTTACCCCACTTAACCACCCACCACCATTTTCTCCGAGTTGTCCATCCTGATTGTTCTGGCGGCCAACAAAATTCCACATAAAATAGCGCATATACATTTGTCCGGCTTGAAAAGAAAACATATAATTTATGTTGTCTAACAAGCTTGGTTTATGCGAATCGTCAAAACCCATCCAGCTTTTGTAAAAACGGGTGTGTTCAGCTTTATCGCTATACATTCTTGGTAACAAAGTGTTTTCAGTAAACACGTAATCAGATTTAGTTCCTGCAGGTTCGTATTTTTTATCGCCCTTTCTATATAATTTTCCGGTTTCTTTTATATCGATTTTTTCAGAATTATAATTCTCTCCATACAATAATGGTCTGTCGCCGTATTGCGCCCGGTTTACATAATTTAGAAAAGTAAAAGCATTTTCGGGATTTGTATTATTTAGATTTGGCTTCGCATGCGCCCTAATAATCAGCATAGAAAAAGAACTGTAGCCAAAAAGTAATAATATAGTCGATACCAAGGCTAAGTTCAAAACCTGTTTGTTTTTTTTAATTGAATATTTAACGGCGAGAATTAACCCTGAAATTAACAACATAAGGAAGAACAAAACACCAGTTCCGAAGCCTAAGCCTAAAGTATTTACAAAAAACAAATCGAAATAAGCTGCCGTTGAAACGGAATATTGTATAATGCCGAACTGAACAAACGCGAGCATAATAACAGCGACAAAAAACGTACTAATAATACCTTTATTGGTTGGGTTTGGCGTTTTTCGAAAATAATAAACAAAAACAATGGCAGGAATCACCAGCAAATTTAATAGGTGAACACCGATAGAAAGACCAATAACGTAAGCCACAAAGGCTAGCCATCTGTCGGCACGAGGTTGTTCAGCTTGCGATTCCCACTTTAAAATTCCCCAGAAGGCAACTGCTGTGCAAAGTGAAGATAGCGCATAAACCTCTGCCTCAACTGCCGAAAACCAGAAACTATCTGAAAATGTATAAGCTAAAGCACCTACAAGGCCCGCTCCAATAATACTTATTGTTTTAGATTTTGAAATTTCTTCACCGGCTTTTACCAAAACTCGTTTGGCCAGGGCGGTAATTGTCCAGAATAAAAAGAGAATTGTTGCAGCGCTGGCCAGGGCAGAAGCAACATTCATAAAATAAGCTACCTTGGTTTTATCGCCTAAAGCAAAAGCTGAGAAAAGTCGTTGAATCATCGAAACTAGTGGCGCCCCGGGTTGGTGAACAACCTCCAGACGGAAAGCTGAGGCAATAAATTCACCGCAATCCCAAAAACTTGCAGATTGATCTAAAGTTAAAATGTAGGTTAAAGCAGCAATAAAAAAACACAGCCATCCGGTTAAGTTGTTGATTTTCGAATAAGTCATAGTCAGTTTAGTAATTGATAGTAAAAGAGTTATAGGTTTTAACCTATAAAGTCGGATTTTAAATGAAAACGTTGCACGGCAGAAGAAGATTTTTGCAATCTTTCAGGCAAAGCAATAAATTTTAATTTTTTTTAAAAACACTCTTGCATATTTAAAATATGCTGCCTACATTTGCATTCCCTTTCGGGGATATATCCTCGATAAGTAGTTTGTCCGATAGTATAAGGGTAGTACGACAGTTTTTGGTACTGTTTGTCTTGGTTCGAATCCAGGTCGGACAACAAAATTTAGCATCGGATCGTGTATTTTAAAAATGCATGATCCGATTTTTTTTAAACCGTAAACTACTCACGGATCATGCCATTGCAGTTTAACCCGGTTAAATTATTTTCCGGAACAGGTTCAAGAGGATTATCACTAAAAATTGCTGAAAGTTACGGCAAACCCCTTGGTGATGTTACAATTCACAAGTTCAGCGATGGCGAGTTTCAGCCTTCATTTGATGAATCAATCCGAGGCTGCGATGTTTTTTTAATCCAATCTACTTATCAGCCCAGCGATAATTTAATGGAACTTTTGTTGATGGTTGATGCCGCAAAAAGAGCATCAGCGCATTACATAACTGCAGTTGTTCCTTACTATGGTTTGGCCCGTCAGGATAGAAAAGATAAACCGCGTGTTGCTATAGGTGCTAAATTGGTTGCCAATTTATTAAAATCAGCTGGTATCCACCGTATTATGACGATGGATTTGCATGCTGCACAGATACAAGGATTTTTTGATATTCCGGTTGATCATTTGGATGGTTCGGTAATATTTGTTCCTTATATCAAAAGCTTAAATTTGCCGAATCTAACCATTGCATCGCCTGATATGGGTGGTTCGTACAGGGCTCGTACCTTTGCGAAATTTTTTAATGCTGAAGTTATTATTTGTGATAAACGCCGTAAACGTGCCAATGAAATCGAGTCAATGTCGATTATTGGTGATGTTACCGGGCAGGATGTTGTGCTTATTGATGATATTTGCGATACGGCAGGTACCTTATCAAAAGCTGCGGCTTTGATTATGGAAAATGGCGCAGCGAGTGTTAGAGCTGTTTGTACACATGCCGTGTTATCAGGCAAAGCGATAGAAACGGTTGAAAATTCTGTATTATCAGAATTAATCGTTACCGATACGATTCCTTTGAAACAGGAAAGTTCGAAAATTAGAGTGCTGAGTACAGCAAGTTTATTTGCAAGAGCAATTGCTAATGTAAACGAACATGGCTCAATCAGCGATTTGTTTAGAGTTTAGGGTGATGCGGTAAGCGTGAAACCGCCATTCACCAAACAAAATAAGAATTTAAAAAAGGTTGAAGGTAAAACGTATATGGCTCAATTTCTTTATACTCAATACTTAATACCTACTACTAATAAATAAATATAAATAAAATGAAAACAATCGCAATTAGCGGTTCTCCAAGAGAGAACGTAGGGAAACGCGATGCCAAGGAACTTCGTTACGAAGGTAAAGTTCCGGCGGTATTGTATGGTGGAAAAGAGCAACAACACTTAGCTGTGGTTATTGCTGATTTAAGAGATGTTATTTATACCCCGGAAGTGAACTTTGTAGAAATTGATGTAAACGGTGCTAAAACTAAAGCCATCGTAAAAGACACTCAATTCCACCCACTTACTGATGTATTAATGCACATCGATTTTCTTCAATTATTTGATGAAAAAGAAATTGTAATGGAAATCCCTGTAAAATTAACAGGAACTTCTCCAGGTGTTAAAATGGGTGGTAAGTTAATCCAAAAATTACGTAAGCTTCGTGTTAAAGCTTTACCTGCTGATATGCCTCAAAACGTTGAAGTAAGTTTAGAAAAACTAGAGGTTGGTAGCTTATTCCGTGTTCGCGATTTAAAAGGCGATAAATATTCTATCACTAACACTCCTGAAGATACTATCGTTTCAGTTGCAATGTCTAGAGCATTAAAACAAGCAGAAACTGAAGCTGCTAAAGGTAAAAAATAGTCAGGTAATTTAGATTTCCTTGATTAAAAATTAGGCGGTGCAATTACTTGTACCGCTTTTTTTGTAATCTTAATTTTCGAATGGACCAATTTTAAGCTATTAGCTCTATCTATAGAACCAGCTCGTTTAAATGGTTTTTCCATTTTCTTGTTTTCGCTTTGGTCTTTTAGCTTTAAGATTTTACATTTGCAACCATGAAATATCTTATAGTTGGTTTAGGCAATATTGGTCCGGAATATGCGCATACACGCCATAATATTGGTTTCGACATTGCTGATGAACTTGTAAAAGGCCTGGGGGGAAGTTTTGAAAATATTCGCCTGGCCTACTATTCGGAAGTAAGTTTTAAAGGCAAAAAGCTACACGTTATCAAGCCAACAACTTTTATGAATCTGAGTGGCAAAGCTGTAAACTATTGGATGAAGGAACTTAAAATAGCCCCCGAAAATGTTTTGGTTATTGTTGATGACCTAGCCTTGCCTTTAGGAAAACTTCGCTTAAAGCTTCAGGGAAGTTCTGCTGGCCACAACGGTTTAAAAAGCATTGAAGAAGTTTGCGGTGGCCAAAATTACGCCCGTTTACGGTTTGGAATTGGCAGTGATTATCCAAAAGGCAGGCAAGTCGATTTCGTACTAGGCTTATTTGATAAAAATGAACAATTAGAAATCCCGGCTTTAATTGATAAGAGCGTTGAATTGATAAAGAGTTATGTAACCATCGGCCCTGCCCACACCATGACTGCTTTTAATAAGTAAATCTATAAACAAAAAAAGACCATCTTTAGGATGGCCTTTTTAAAATATTATAGTTAGTTAATGATTATTTAACTTGTTCCTGAGCCCTTGCAATGTAGGCATCAACTAATTGAGCTTCTTGGCTTTCAGGGTATTGGGTTTTAATTTTGGTGTAAGCCTCAACAGCACCTTTAAAATCTTTAAGGTTTTCGTTTACTAAGCCTAATTTCTTTAAAAACATTGGCGAGGTAAACTTGCTCGATTTATCTGCAGCTTTTTTGTAATAGGTTGATGCTTGTTTATAATCCTTCAATTCACTGTAAGCATCACCCAATAAACCTAAAGCTAATGGATCTGCAACCGGGCTTCCGGTAGCGCTATATTTACTTAACGCATCAACAGCTTGTTTGTATTCGCCCTTACGTAAATAAATACCACCTAAATATAAGTTAGCCAAATTAGCCGATTTAGTATTGTCGTAATCTTTTGCAATTTGCTCTAAGCCCGGGTAACCGCCTTCGCCTTTAATCGCTTTGTTAGATAAAGAATCTACCCCGATTAATTGCTCTGCTTTAAACATTTTACTCGCCGCTTCTTCAGCACGATCTTTTAAATATACGTTTTGGTACCAAAAATAAACACCGATTAAAACGATTACAGCGCCTGCTATAAATAACAAGCTTTTATTGTTTTCCTGTAAAAAAGAACCTTTTCTAATAGGTTGAGTTGTCTGGTTATCTGTTGTAGACATGTTTGTTTAAAAAATTAAGATTGCAAAAATACGTTTTTCAATCAAAGTATCAATCTTTATTTTCAAGTATTTGATTAAACTATAGTTATTTAGCTGCGGCGAATTAATGATAGCTAGTTTGCGCTAACGTAACAAACTGATCAATGTATTGAACCAGGTTTTATTATCGCTGAAAATACCGGTATGGTTTATCACCAGGTAAACGGTTTGGCTTTCTGAGTTACTGATAGTTGATTTGATTCTAATTGGTTGCCAGAATACCCCAAAGTTTTTTGCCGAGGAAGCTGGAAAAAGCTCATCAAAACCCATATAAACTTCTTCAATGTGTGATAAAGGAAGCTCCAGATGCTCATCTCCTGTTATGAACAAACCGTTTGATGCAAGTAAAATATTGCCCTCATGGTTATGAATCGGCTTTAAAAAAGAGAACATGCCAGCAATCTTCTTTATCCAGCCAAACCTTTTTTCGTCGTTAAGTTCATAATCGTATGACCATAAGACATTTCCCTCTAACATTTTTTGCGCAACCATATCATTTTCCTTGCGATGAATGTAAGCTTTATTTTTAACATTGAACCTTTAGAGGGTAAAAATTAGGTAAATTGCGACATATTTATGTGGTTAAAAAATATTACCCTTCTTAATTTTAAAAATTATAGCGATGCCGGAATCAGCTTCTCGGAAACTGTAAACGTTTTTACCGGTAATAATGGATCTGGCAAAACCAATATGCTGGATGCAATACATTACCTCTGCCTTTGTAAAAGTTATTTTAACCCGATTGATGGACAACAGATTAAAAGTGGTGAAGATGTTTTTATGATTCAGGGAGATTTCGACCGGAATCTGAAAAATGAAAAAATCAGCTGCGGAGTAAAGAGAAATCAGAAAAAACAATTTAAGCGCAATAAGAAAGAGTACGATAAGCTTGCCGATCATATTGGTTTATTTCCTGTTGTAATGGTTTCGCCTTACGATATTAACCTCATAATGGAGGGCAGCGAAGAACGAAGAAAATTTATAGACAATGTGATTTCTCAGACAGATTCACATTATCTCGATCAGTTAATTGCCTATAATAGAATTCTTAATAATAGAAATGCATTACTTAAGCAAATTGCGGTAACCAAGAGATACGATGCCACGCTGCTCGAAATTTTAGATGAGCAGTTAATTGCTGCCGGAAATAAAATTTTCAATACCCGAAAAGCTTTCATGGATGAGTTTATTCCACTGTTTAACCAATATTATAGTTACCTTACCGATAACAGGGAAACTGTTGAATTAAATTATCAATCGCAGCTTAATGAAACACCTTTTTCACAATTATTGCAAAAATCGGTAGAAAAAGACAGGATGCTTGAGCGAACAACGACAGGTATACATAAAGATGAACTGGCGTTTGTTATAAGCGGAATGCCTTTAAAGAAATTTGGTTCGCAAGGGCAGCAGAAATCTTTTTTAATTGCGCTAAAATTAGCACAGTATGCTTATCTGGCAAAAAATAAAGGCTTCAAGCCGTTACTTTTGTTAGATGATATTTTCGATAAGCTTGATGATAACCGCGTTCAAAAATTAATGCAAATGGTTTCTCACCATGATTTTGGACAAATATTTATTACAGATACAGGTATAGAAAGAGTTAAATCGATTTTTAAAAAAATAGAAGTTGATGTAACTTTGTTTGATGTAGAAAACGGACAAATACAAAATGCGTAAACCGAATGATGTTACCCTAAAAGATGCCATTGGCAAAATGCTCGATGTGTACCGGTTGCGCCGAAAATTCGACGAAACTTCTATCCTTGCAATTTGGCCCGAAATTATGGGTACGGCAATCGCAAACCGAACAAAGCAAATTTATATACACGATAAAAAACTATTTATCCGCATAGAATCATCGGTAATAAAAAATGAACTTGTAATGGTTAGGCAAGGGATTATTCAAAAACTTAATGCCCACGCCGGGAGCGAAGTCATTACGGAAATGATTTTTCTGTAAGCGAAAAAAAAGCTGAAACGTTAAATCTCAGCTTTTTCGTTAATTAATACTTTGGCTTAAATTTTATTATTATCCTTTACCACCGAATACTTTAGATAATATCCATATTATCAGTGCAACTACAATAACTACAATTATAATCCCCGACCAAACGCCGGCTTTAAATATACCTTCAACAAGTTCGCAACTGCTTAAGGTAGTGCATAAAAATGCAATCAGTACTAAAGGAAATGTTCTTTTCATGATGTTAATTTTGATATAGCTAACACCAAAAACAGAAATAATGTTTTACAGTTTATTATTTCCCGTTAACTTTTAATAGCTCAATTTCAAAAATCAAAGTACTATATGGCGGAATATCAGGGCCATACCCGCGTTCGCCGTAAGCTAAATCGTAAGGCACAAATAATTTATATTTCGAACCCGCATTCATTAACTGTACGCCTTCTGTCCAGCCCTTAATAACCTGGTTTAAGGTAAATGTAATTGGTTCACCACGATCATAAGAGCTATCAAATTGTTTTCCGCTTAGTAACGTTCCTTTATAATGTACCAAAACTGAATCAGTTACTGAAGTTGGTTTTGCGCCACTTCCAGCGGTTAAAACTTCATATTGTAAGCCGCTTGCAGTTGTTTTAACACCAGCACGTTTTTTGTTTTGCTCTAAAAATGTTTTGCCTTCGGTAATATTGCCGGTAAACTTGCTTTTGTTCGCATTGGTTAGCGCTTCATTAATACATTCTTGTGCCTGCTGTTGATTCAGAATCAATTTATTGCCAGTAAACGCATCTTTCAATCCTTTTAGTAAAACATCATAATTCATTGTAGAGAGGCCGGTAGTTTTTAAGCTTGCGCCTATTGAAGAACCAAAAGCGTAGCTAACAGAATCTAATGAAGATTTTAAAGCAACAGGTGATGCTGCGGGCTTAGCCGTAGTAACGGTTTTTTTTGCTATTGGCTTTTTTGTTTGTGCGAAAGATGCAATAGTGATACCTGAAACAAATATCGTTAGGAAAATTTTTTTCATTTTTGTGATTTTGATTGTGCGTAATAATAAACAACCTCTTTTATTATTTATCGGTTGAAATATACAAAACTTATAAAACAATAAAACCCCGAGTAATCGAGGTTTTAAATTTATGCTTTGGATAGATGACTAGAAACGTTCATCAGCCTTGAAGAAAAAGTTTCCTTCAATCTCTGCATTTTCATCTGAATCTGAACCGTGAACAGCATTTGCATCTATAGATTTAGCATATTTCTGACGGATTGTACCTTCAGCAGCTTCAGCAGGATTTGTAGCCCCGATCAATTTTCTAAAATCTTCAATCGCATTATCTTTTTCTAAAATTGCAGCCACAATTGGTCCTGAAGACATGAAGCTAACTAAATCTTTGTAAAAAGGACGCTCAGCATGTACTGCATAAAACTGACCAGCAGTTTCATCAGTTAGCTTGGTATATTTTAATGCAATGATTTTGAAACCTGCATTAGTGATATCATTTAAGATTGCTCCGATGTGGCCATTTGCAACAGCATCTGGCTTTATCATGGTAAAAGTTCTGTTAGTGCTCATTGTGCTTTAATATCAATTTTTTTGCAAAAGTACATTTTAATTGCTGAAAGAGAAATGATTATTAAATCTTTAAACATTTTCAGAGAAGGATTATATAAATAAAATAGTTATATGATTTTTTTTCCATTGTGAAATACAGCTTGAATCATTATTAAAACGAGATTAGAAGACTACTAAAATATTATTTGAAATAAGTCTAAATAAAATTTGGAAATTAAACTATGGATGCTACCTTTGCCGCTGTTTAGAATCAATCCAAATAATTATGACCAGAAAATTTACATACACTCTTAATGTTATTATCATGCTCCTGCTTGCCTCAGTAAATCTGATGGCGCAAACTAAAACAGGCAGTATTGGCGGACAAGTTAAAACCAGCGATGGTAAACCGGCAGCTTATGTTAGCGTTGGATTAAAAAATACAAATAAGGTTACTCAAACAGACGAAACCGGTAGCTTTAAGATTAAAAATGTTCCATCTGGAAATTATGTTTTAAAAATCTCGGCGGTTGGTGTTAAAGCTCAGGAAAAGGAAATCTCAGTTTCTGAAGGGCAAGTAAGCACTATAGATTTCTCTATTTCTGAATCGGCCTCACAGTTAAATGAAGTTTCAGTTAGTGGTTATAAAACACCAAACCAGAAACCTGTTAATTTAGGTAAAATCGCAATCGCACCAAAAGATTTGCCACAAGCTGTTCAAATCGTAAGTGCTCAGGTGATTAAAGATCAGCAAGTTAACACCCTTGGAGATGTAATGAAGAACATTAATGGTGTAGCGCTGGGTGCTAATAGAGGTTCGGTAGGGGAAAACTTTTTTGCCAGGGGTTACAGTTTGGGCGCAAACAATGTATTTAAAAATGGTGCAAGAACCACAATTGGTGGTAGCCCAGAAGCAAGTACCCTGGAATCAGTAGAAGTTTTAAAAGGTAGTGCAGCACTTCTATATGGTGGCGTTAGTGGAGGTGCAGTTGTGAATATGGTTACTAAAAAGCCCAAATTTAATTTTGGAGGTGAAGTATCTATGCGTGTAGGTAGTTATGATTTATATAAACCAATTGTAGATTTATATGGACCGATTTCTAATAAGCTTGCTTTCAGGGTAATTGGAACTTATGAATCAGCAGGTAGTTTCAGGGATAATGTAAAGTCAAAAAGATTTTATGTAAATCCATCATTGCTTTATAAAATAAGTGATAATACTGAGATTATCCTTCAAGGAGATTATTTAAAAAGTGATTTTACGCCAGACTTCGGTATTGGAACCATTGGCAATACATTATCGCCATTGGGAAGGAATGTTTTTGTTAATACAAACTGGGCCTACAATAAAACAAATACTTCAACTGCTCAGGCTGTATTAAACCATAAATTTAATGACGACTGGAAGCTAAATGTTATTGCTGCGGTACAATCGTATAACAGAGATTATTTTTCGGCAGAAAGACCAGCCGCCAATGCGGCAGGTGTTTGGAACAGGGCATTAACCCGTTCTGATATTGAAGAATCTACATTTAATCAGCAAGTAAATTTAACAGGAAGCTTCAAAGTAGCTGGAGTCAAAAATATGCTATTAATTGGTGCCGACGCTGATCAATCTAAAACCAAAACTGGTGGGTTTGCTTCTACAAACGTCTTACCAACAACTGGGACACCAACTTATTATGATAGTGTAAACTTATTAGATCCTACATCATTTGCTAAACCTAGCAACTATAATATGCCGCAGACTACCCTGCTTACAAATACTGATGCCTTAATATTCAGGATGGGTGGTTTTGTACAGGATTTGGTTGCGCTAACCGAACAGTTTAAAGTTTTAGCTGGTGTTCGCTGGTCTTTTCAAAAAACACCAACAACCACCATAAACACATTAGCAACTGGTGTTGAAACGAAAGGTGCTACTGCGGATAAGATAGATAAAGCTTTCTCACCGAAAGTTGGTTTAATTTATCAACCAATTCCGACTACTTCGGTTTATGCAAGCTATTCAAATAACTTTATGTCGAATACTGGTATTGATATTGCGACAGACGGACCGATGGGGCCATCGATTATCGACCAGTATGAAGCAGGTGTTAAGAATGATTTCCTGGATGGAAAACTATCAGCCAATGTAACTTTATACAAAATTAAAAATGACAAGTTTGCACAAACAGCCTTAGCTGATCCAACTAAACGCGAATTTTCCGGAGCTACAGCAAGTGATGGACTGGAAGTAGACTTATCAGGCATTATTGTTCCAGGACTTAATTTTATTGCCGGATACGCATATAACTACATGCGCTATACTTCTACATTGGCCGTTACCGGTATTGTAGAGGGTGAAAGATTGGTAGGAACAACAAAGAATACAGCAAATGGTACCTTATTCTATACTTTCCAGGATGGAAAAGCTAAAGGTTTAAAATTCGGAGCTTCTGTTTTCTATACCGGAGATAGAAACGGTGGAAGAAACACAACGAAAAACAACTCTTCAACAGGGATTATTCCTTTAACCGCTTTCACAACATTAGATTTTTCTGCAGGTTACACCTGGAAAAAGTTATCGCTATTAGCAAAGCTTTCCAATATTACGAACGAGTTAAATTATTTCGTACATGAAAATTATAGTGTGAATCCAATTCCGCCGCGTCAGTTTGTTACCACGCTATCTTATAAGTTTTAGTAAACGCTTTTAGTTCATACAAAACGGGTTAGGCCTTTAATCGGACTAACCCGTTTTGTATTTTAGCCGAAACAAAAGAAGCTTTTATGTGCTTATTATTAAAGCACTAAATAACAGCCGAACTAATACGAAATTTACTTAGCTTTGCAGCGCAAAAATTATGCTTACATTAACAGAATTAAAATCCTTACTGGCTACGCCACAGAAAATTGTAATCACTACACATCATAAGCCTGACGGTGATGCAATGGGCTCGTCTTTAGGTTTATATGGCTATTTAATTCAAAAAGGACATCATGTAAAAGTGATAACACCAACAGATTATCCGGTGTTTTTGCATTGGATGCCGAATAATGCAGATGTAGTCATCTTTACAGAAGAACAAGAAAAATCTGCGAAACTTGTAGAAGATGCTGCATTAATTTTTTGTTTGGATTTTAATACCCTTAGCCGAATTAATGAGCTTGGCGAGTTAGTGAGGGCCGCTTCGGCCAAAAAAGTAATGATTGATCATCACTTAGATCCTGAAGATTTTGATGATTATCGCCATTGGGATATTAATGCCTGTGCAGCTGCTCAATTGGTTTACGATTTTATTGTTAATCAATTGGAAGATGAGAAAGGTATAAATAAAGATGTCGCGTCTTGTCTTTATACTGGAATAATGACTGATTCTGCTTCATTTCGTTTCCCATTAGCAACATCAAATGTTTATCGTATTGCGGCAAATCTTATTGATTTAGGTGCCGAACACTGGAAAATACATCAGCTGGTTTATGATAATGCAAGCGAAGATCGCTTACGCTTCCTTGGTTATTGCTTATCTAATAAACTCGAGGTTTTTCACGAGTTTAATACTGCAATTATTACAGTTACTAAAGAAGAACTCGCCAAATACCACAGTGCAACCGGTGATACAGAGGGCGTAGTAAATTATGCCTTATCGATAAACGGAATTCGCCTGGCAGCTTTAATTATCGAAAGACCAGATAAAGTGAAGTTATCTTTACGATCTACAGGAGATTTTCCGGCAAATGAAATCTGCAAAAAATATTTTAACGGTGGAGGTCATAGAAATGCTGCCGGGGGTGCTTCGGAAAAATCGTTAACTGAAGTTATCGAAGAGTTTAAATCAATATTACCAGAATATAAAAGTCAATTAATCGTATAAATAAAAAAGGCTAGTCCTGATAACAAAGAAAAAATCAATCAATTAATAATGAAAAAAGGAATAATTATTCTATTTGCGGCAACATTGGGTTTAGCTGCTTGTAACAATTACAAAAAAGGTGAAGGAGATTTACAATACAAAATCTTAAAAGACGAAGGTAAAGAGAAAATCAAAGAGGGTGATTTCGTAAAATTAAACGGTATTCAAACTGTTGAAGGTTCTACTAACGCCGATTCAACCCTGGTTAATACTTATGATAATGAGCGTCCTGCTTTCTTCCCGATAAGCAAATCAATGTTTAAAGGCGATTTAGTAGCTGCTTTGAAAATGTTAGGCGAAGGTGATAGCGCATCGTTTAAATTGAATTTAGATTCAATGGCTAAATATTCTGGTCAGCCAAAACCAGCTGGCTTAAAAAGTAACTATGCAACTTTTACTGTAAAAATTGAAAAAGTTTTGCATAAAGCTGCTAACGAGGCCGATTCTACTTTCGAAACTAAGAAAAGAAGTTTCTTCGAAGCAGAATACAAAGGTTTAATTGCTAAAAACAAAGCAAACGAAGCTGCAAAAATCAAAAAATATATTGATGATAATAAATTAGAAGTTAAATCTACAGCTTCAGGTTTACAATATGTTATCGAAAAACCAGGTAATGCAGAAAGAGCTGCTTTAACAGATACTGTAATGGTTGATTATACTGGTCAATTCACGAACAAGAAAGGTGATGGTAAGATCAATGTTTTCGATACATCAAACGAGAAAATCGCTAAAGAGGCTGGAATCTATTCGCCAATGGCGCAATACACGGCTCGTCCGTTAGTTTTAAATCAGTTGGCACCAGGTTTTATCGAAGGTGTTCAGTTAATTGGTGTTGGTGGTAAAATTAAAATCATTATCCCGTCTAAATTAGGTTATGGTGAAAATGGTGGTGGCCCAATCAATCCATTTACGCCATTGGTTTTCGATATCGACATCAAATCTATTAAAAAAGGAAATCCGGCAACTGCTACAGCGCCACCAGCTCCTGTGGCTCCAGCTCAATAATCAAGCATAAAATATTTACAAAGCCCTGAAATTTAAAATTTCGGGGCTTGTTTGTTTTAAACCATTTAAGTTAATCTTCAGGTGATAACCTTTATCTTTGCAATATGATTTTTACCGATACACATACCCATTTATACTACGAGCAGGATGCTGAAAAGCAAGCACAACTTATAGAACGCTGTTTTGAAAATAATGTAAACCGTTTGTTTTTACCAAATGTGGATGTGGCTTCAATTACAATGATTGATGATTTGGTAAATAAATACTCTCAAAATTGTTTTGCGATGGCAGGTCTACATCCTTGTGATGTAAAGGATGGTTACGACGAACAGCTTGATTTGATACATAAAAGTATCAGCGCAAGAAAGATATATGCCATTGGTGAAATTGGAATCGATTTGTATTGGGATAAAACGACATTAGCTATTCAACAAAACGCGTTTCGCAAGCAAATAAACTGGGCAAAGGAATTGGGTTTGCCAATCGTTATTCATTGTCGTGAAGCTTTCGATGAGGTTTTTGAGGTTTTGGAAAGTGAGCGGGATGAGAAACTACGAGGCATTTTTCATTGTTTTACGGGAAACGAACAACAAGCTAACCAGGCAATCGATTTGAATTTCTATTTAGGAATAGGCGGAGTAGTAACCTATAAAAAGGCTGGCCTTGATGCCGTTTTAGCTAACATTTCTTTAAATGATTTGGTGCTTGAAACTGATTCGCCATATTTGGCCCCGGTTCCATTTAGAGGCAAACCGAATGAAAGCAGTTACCTCATTTATATTGCCCAAAAACTAGCAGATATATATCAGGTTTCGGTTGAAGAAATTGCTGCCATTACAACCGAAAACTCCAAGAAAATTTTTGGCGTTTAGTTTCTGGTTAGCTTATTGCTGTAGCAGCTATTTTACAATTCATTTGAAACTAGTCCCCGAAATAGAAATCTTTTACGTTCTTTTGCGGTGAGCAACCTTTACTAAACCAAATGAATAAAATTCTCATAATTTACACCGGTGGTACCATCGGGATGATAAACGACCCGGATAATGGGATGTTGGTACCGTTTAATTTCGAGCAGATAAAAGAAAATGTTCCTGAATTAAGTCGTTTAAATTATCATTTGGATGTTCATTCTTTCAATCCTGTTTTAGATTCATCAAACATGGATCCAGAAATCTGGAAAACCCTTGCTGAGCTTGTTTACGAGCATTACGATTTATATGATGGCTTTGTAATTCTACACGGTTCGGATACAATGGCATTTACGGCTTCTGCATTAAGTTTTATGCTCGAGAATTTAGGAAAACCAGTCGTACTAACAGGCTCTCAGTTACCTATCGGAGAAATTAGGACAGATGCAAAAGAAAACCTGATAACTGCTTTAGAAATTGCGGCGACAAAGGAAAACGGGAAGGCTCTGGTTCCGGAAGTTTGCATTTATTTCGACGCACAACTTTTTAGGGGTAACCGATCTATCAAATACAACATCGAAAAATTTGAGGCTTTTCGTTCTCCAAATTATTCGATTCTGGCAGAGGCCGGTGTTCACCTGCAATTTCATGAAAATTATATTTTAAAGGCCCCGGAAGAGAAACTCATCCTGCGTACTCATTTCAATTCCAACATCGGGGTGTTGAAATTATACCCAGGAATTACACCACAAGCGGTTCAGGCTATAACTGATTCGGGCGTGGATGCGATTATTCTGGAAACCTTTGGCTCGGGCAATACAACCACCGCTCAATGGTTTTTAGATGCATTACAAAAGGCGTTAGATAGTGGAAAAATTATTGTTGATATATCGCAATGCAAGAAAGGCTCCGTCCAATTGGGGAGATATGAAACCAGTCGCGAGTTGCAACAAATGGGCATTTTAAGTGGTTTCGATTTAACTTTCGAAGCAACAGTTACGAAGTTAATGTTTGTTATGGGTTTAGGCTTGCCAATTGCAGAAAGCAAAATCCTGATGGAACAATCCTTAAGGGGTGAGTTAACCAATTAAGTAAAACTTCTGCAATTATGACACAAGTCATTCCGGTTATAAGTTTTTAGCGCTATTTTTGTTGTATAAGGTTAAAGTAATGGTTGCAGGCAAAAAAATGCCTTAATACTTGATGCTAAATTCTTGATACTTATAAAACATGAAAATAGAACAAATTTATACTGGTTGTTTAGCCGAGGCTGCATATTATATCGAAAGTAATGGCGAGGCTGCAATTATAGATCCGCTACGGGAAGTTTCAACATATTTAAAGAAAGCTGAGAAAGCTGGAGCAGCCATTAAGTATATTTTTGAAACGCATTTTCATGCAGATTTCGTTTCCGGGCACGTAGATTTAGCCGAGAAATCGGGTGCTGAAATTATTTATGGTCCAACAGCTAAAACGGAATTTAAATCACATATTGCAAAAGACGGCGAACAGTTTAAAATCGGTAATTTAACCATTACCGCCTTACATACGCCTGGCCATACCTTAGAATCTACAACATACTTGTTAACGGATGAAAATGGTAAAGACTATTGTATTTTTAGTGGAGATACCCTTTTTATAGGCGATGTTGGCCGCCCTGATTTAGCCCAAAAAGGAAATTTGACGATGGATGATTTAGCCGGAATGCTGTATGATTCGTTAAATGAGAAAATTAAGCCTTTGGCTGATGATGTGATTGTTTACCCGGCTCATGGCGCAGGTTCGGCTTGTGGTAAAAGTATGAGTAAGGAAACTTTCGATACACTTGGTCATCAAAAAGAGGTTAATTATGCGCTAAAAGCTCAAACCAAAGAACAATTTATAGCTGAAGTTACTGACGGGATAATGCCACCGCCACAATATTTCGCTAAAAATGCAGCGATTAATAAAGGCGGTGTAGAAAGTATAGACGAGATTTATGAGAAAGGATTAGTGGCTTTTACACCTCAGGAGTTTGAGAATATGGCGAATCAAACTGGCGCAATATTGCTTGATACCAGAGATCCGCAACTTTTTGCGAAAGGCTTCATTCCAAATTCAATTAATATTGGTTTAAACGGGCAGTTTGCGCCTTGGGTTGGTGCTTTAATTACAGATTTAAAACAGCCGCTTCTATTGATAACAGATGAGGGTAAGGAACAGGAAACAATTACCCGCTTAACACGAGTTGGCTACGATAATACAATTGGTTACTTGGATGGTGGTTTCGAACAGTGGACAGCTGTCGGGAAAGAAATCGATACCATTGAATCTATTTCCGCTGAAGCTTTTGAACAAGCTGTAAAGCAAAGCGATATTACAGCCTTGGATGTTCGTAAGCCTGGTGAGTACGAATCAGAACATTTAGAGTTTACACTAAGCAGGCCGCTGGATTTTATAAATGACTGGACTGCTGAAATTAACCCTAAAAATACTTATTACATCCATTGTGCAGGCGGGTATCGCTCAATGATAGCGGCTTCAATTCTGAAATCAAGAGGTGTTGAAAATGTAATCGATATTGCTGGCGGTTACGGTGCAATCAAAAATACAGGTTTAACCAGAACCGATTTTGCCTGCCCAAGTAAAGCAATGAATGTTTAAGCTACATAATTGTTAAATAGAGTCTTTTGGCAAATCAGAATCATTATGATGTATTAATTATTGGCGCCGGTCCAATTGGGATGGCCTGTGCTATTGAGGCGCAGAAAGCAAAGCTGCGTTATGTGATTGTAGAAAAGGGTGCTTTGGTAAACAGTCTTTTCAATTATCCTGTATTTATGACATTTTTTTCCACCTCCCAGAAACTGGAAATTGGTGGTGTGCCATTTGTAACCATTAGTCCGAAACCTAACAGGAACGAAGCTGTAGAATATTATCGTCGTGTTGCCGAAAAATTTAGTTTAAATATTCATCTTTTTGAACGCGTTGAAAAAGTTGTAAAAAACAACGCAGATATTTTTGAAATCACCACTTCAAAAACTAATTATACCGCAGCGAACGTAATTGTAGCAACGGGTTTTTATGATGTTCCTTTATTAATGAATATTCCTGGCGAAGATTTACCAAAGGTTACGCACTATTATAAAGATCCACATTTGTATGCTTTTCAGAATGTTGTGGTTGTGGGGGCAAATAATTCTGGCGTTGATGCCGCTCTCGAAACTTATCGAAAAGGAGCAAATGTTACCCTGGTTGTACGAAGCGGCGAGCTCGGGCCGCATGTTAAATATTGGGTTCGGCCAGATATTCAAAACCGCATCAAAGAGGGCGAAGTGAAAGCACTTTTTAATTCTGAACTGATAGAAATCAGAGAGGGCGAAGTTGATATAAGCACGCCAGATGGGATTCAAACGATTCCAAATGATTTTGTAATTGCCATGACTGGTTACCAGCCTGATTTCTCGATGCTGAGAAAATTTGGAATTGAATTACCTGAAAGTCTTTGTCCGGCTTACAATGAACAAACCATGGAAACCAATGTTGCTGGTTTATATTTAGCTGGAGTTGTTTGTGGCGGATTGGATACTCATAAACTTTTTATCGAAAACTCCAGGGTGCACGCAGAAATTATAATTACCAATATTAAGCGCTAAAATTAAACTCAAACAGCAGGCTCATAGCATCAGGTTTTCCGTGTTATCTTTTTTTAGGATACAAAAACTCAAAGCCTTTATACAAAGCGTTATGTAAAATGGTTAAGTGGTTTTCTTCTGGAAGCGGTAAGAAATTAGCCTTAACATTTTTTTGTAGTTGCAGCAGTTCGTAAAGTTTTTTTGTATCATTCTCCATTTGTTTTCCTTCAGCTCCTGCAGAAATATATACCTGGATTCTATTTGTAAATGATTTCTTTAAATAATTAGGAGCTTCGTTTAAAAGCGATTCATTATTCCACCATAAACTCGGACTAATAATTACATAATTTGAAAAGAGCTTCGGCTTTTTAAGAAGTATCTCAACGGCTAACAATCCGCCCAATGATTGGCCGATAATGGTTTTTTGCGCATTCGTTTTGTAATTTTTTGAAATGTAAGGTTGCAATTCCTGCTCTAAAAAAGCAATAAAACGATCGGATTTACCTGTTGTCGGGAAATCTTTTAAATCCTTCTGGATGGTAGTGGGAAAAGTAAAATCTCTTCTTCTATCTACATTTGCTATACCTACTAAAATAGATTTTGGCATTGTTTCTATCATCGTAAGAAACTGGACTAGTCCTGCCACATGAATAAAATCTTCATTTTTAGAACCATCTAAAAGATAAATTACCGGGTAATTTTTAGCTGAATCTGTAGCATATCCTTCTGGTAGATAAATATTAAGCGTTCTGTTTTCTTTTAAAATCAAAGATTTGATGGTTTGAATTTCTCCGAGCTTAAAGGGTTTTGCTTCTTGGCTATTTTGGGCAAAAGAGTTAAATTTCAAGAAAATGATAAAAAAAATCAGGCTGCAATAAAATTTCATTTGTTTGTTTTCAAAGCTTTGGAAATACAATTTTATAACTTATTTCATTGGTATTTTTAAAACATTACCAACAAAGTTATCAATAGAGGTTTCAACACTAGGTAAATCTTTTGAAGTTATGTACGAACCTAAAACGTGGTTTCTGCCGTTTGGTATTGCTATTTTTTTCTTTAATTCAGGTGCTGTTCCAAGTTCGTTAAACATTTTAAGCATTGCATCAATGCGAACTACGGGGTCTTGTTCCAAACTATTTTTGTAAAAGTAGAGCATTAAAACTGGTTGTTTCACTTTCTTAAATACTGTTTTTGTCATTGTACTTTCCACTAATTCTTCCAGCTCCACCAACGATTCTAACCTGTAATTTGTATACCAAAATTTTTTATACTCATCACTACGCTCTTCTAAAACTTTTCTTTCATCACCGCCAACAACTTTCCTTGCAATTTGTAACCCCCATGGATCATTTAACAACCAGGCATTCTTATCATTTATTGCTGCATTGGGTGAAATTAAAATTAAACTGTTAATCTCGGGATAAACGGTAGCGAGTTTTATTGCCATGGTTCCACCGGTCGACGTGCCAATTATTATCACCTTTTTACCTAATTTTTTGCCAATTGCATAAGCTTGTTTGCTGGTTTCCCAAAGCTTATCGGCCGTGAAATATTGCATCGGGGAAACGGTGTCAATCCCGTGGTCTGCAAGGCGGGGAAGAAATAAATTCGCCTTTAATTTTTTCGCTAAATTTATGTGAGTTGGGTTCCCTTCCATCTTTGAAGCAGAAAAACCATGCAGGTAAACAATTGCATATTCTGTTTGCTGGTGGCTGGAATCTGCCCAAACAATTTCAGCTTCATTTCCTGGTTTAATTTTATGGCCGCTCTCTATCGTTTTAATATAATTTTCCAGTTCTGAGATATCTGGTACCCTGGTTAGATCTTCGTTATAAACAGGCTTTTTAGGTTTAGGCCCGGCGAAATAAGTTCCAATTAATAAAACAGATAGGCCTAAAAGGATTTTGTAACGTTTTTTCAATGCAATATTTTATTAAATGTAAACTTTTATAGGAAATTAACCTAAGTTTGCAATCAAAATTTTTCGACTTAATGCCGGGAATCGAACAGATAAAAAAACCTATAGCAGCTGACATTAAAGCGTTTGAAAAAACCTTTAAAGAATCGATGCACAGCGATGCACCGCTGCTTGATAGGATTACCCATTATATTGTTAAACAAAAAGGTAAGCAAATGCGGCCGATGTTTGTGTTTTTTGCTGCAAAGCTTTGCGGCGGAATCACAGAATCTACACATCGCGGTGCGGCGTTGGTAGAGCTTTTACATACGGCTACACTCGTACATGATGATGTGGTAGATAATGCTTATGAGCGTCGTGGTTTCTTTTCAATAAACGCTTTGTGGAAGAATAAAATTGCCGTTTTAGTTGGCGATTATCTTTTAGCAAAAGGTTTGCTGTTATCTGTAAACAATAATGAACATAGATTGTTACAAATTGTATCAGAAGCGGTAAAACAGATGAGTGAGGGTGAATTGTTGCAGATTGAGAAAGTTAGAAAGATGGATATTTCAGAAGATTTATATTTTGATGTTATCCGCCAGAAAACAGCCTCTTTAATTGCTTCATGTTGTGCTGCGGGTGCAGCATCTGCCGGCGCCGATGATGTAACAATAGAGAAAATGCGTTTATTCGGCGAAAAAGTTGGTATTGCCTTTCAAATTAAAGATGATACTTTCGATTTCGGAACCGATGATGTTGGCAAACCTTTGGGTATCGATATTAAAGAGAAAAAGGTAACCTTGCCATTAATTTATGCCTTGAACAAGGCCGAAAAATCTGAACGCAAAAGAATTATTAACTTGGTTAAGAATCATCAGGATGATTCAGTTAAGATTCAGGAGATTATCAATTTTGTAAATGCCAAAGAGGGTGTTTTCTATGCAAATCAAAAAATGCAAGATTACCAAAAAGAGGCATTTGATATTTTACATCAATTTGAAGCTGGCGAAGCGAGAACAGGATTAGAACAACTCGTATTGTACACCACCGAACGTAAAAAATAACAATGAGCAACGAGTTACTTTTCAGTATAGGTTTTCTTCTATTTATCACGCTTATTCTGGCGCTTGATTTAGGTCTTTTTAGCAAAAAGGAACATGTTGTAAGCTTAAAGCAAGCCGGTATCATGAGTTTAATCATGGTTGGGTTCGCAATTGGGTTTTATTTTATCCTTATAACCGAAGGTCAGGAGTTGCATGGAATAAAAGATTTCGCCCACTTAAAAGAAATCGTGGCACGGCATCAGCACCACATAACCTTAATCCCCGACAATTTTGAGCAGAGCTTAGTCGCGTATAAACAAAATCTTGGTTTAGAATTTCTTACAGGATATGTGATTGAATATGCACTTTCGGTAGATAATATCTTCGTTATCGTATTAATTTTTTCTGCATTTGCTGTTGAGGAAAAGTATTACCACCGGGTGTTATTCTGGGGTATTTTAGGCGCTATTTTAATGCGTTTTGTTTTCATATTTGTTGGTGCTGCATTGATTACAAAATTTGCCTGGATACTTTATGTCTTCGGTGCATTCCTGGTTTTTACTGGCGTAAGAATGTTTTTCAGTAAAGAAGGTGATGACAAAATCGATCCGGAACACCATCCTGTTGTGAAATGGGCTTCGAAAATATTTTCCATCCACCCAAAATATGAAGGCAAAAAATTCTTCGTAAAAATTAATGCAAAGCGCATGGTAACGCCACTATTTTTAGTGTTACTTATTGTAGAATTTACCGATTTACTTTTTGCGGTTGATTCCATACCAGCTATTTTTGCTGTTACAAAAGACCCTTACATCGTATTTTTCTCTAATATTTTTGCTATAATGGGCTTGCGCTCTATGTTCTTTCTGTTGGTGAATATTATACATAAATTTCATTACCTTAAAACCGGATTAGCAGTTTTATTAACTTTTATAGGCGTAAAAATGCTTGCACATACTTACCTCGAAAAATGGGGTTTTACAACCGAACATTCGTTAATTGTTATTTTAAGCATTCTTGTAATTAGTATTATAGCCTCATTAATCTTCCCCAAAAAAGTTGTTCATATAGAGAAGTAATTCTATTGGTTTGCATTTAAACTGCAACATCCCTTGGTTTGGTCGTTTACATTATTTATATCAAATTCGCATCATTTAAATGAAGGATGAGTGTTTGAAAGCAAAATATACGTTACAGCAAGTGCTCTTGTGTAATATTTTGTACTTTCATCAAATAAAATCGACAAACCAAACAACCTTATGAAATATTTTTTAGCATCTGCATTAATCTGCACCTCATTTCTGGTAAAAGCTCAGGATAACTTCGGCGAAGTTTTCAAAAAAATCAATACCGATGTTCAGCAGAATTCACAAGCCTATCAAACACTTAAATATGAAACCGAAACTATCGGTCATCGTTTAACAGGTTCGGCAAACGGTGCAAAAGCCGAACAATATGCTTTCGATTTGTTAAAATCTTACGGATGCGACGTGAAGTTTCAACCATTTGAAGTAGAGAGTTGGGCTAGAAAAACAATTACTGTAGAGATTGGTGCCGATAAAAATAACCTTGCAAAAGTGAAGGCCGTTACATTGGCCCACTCGCCGGTAAACGCTAACATTTCCGGCGATATCATCGACGCTGGGAACGGTTTGGAGGTAGATTACCAAGCCGGCCCTGAAAAATTTAAAGGTAAAATAGCATTAATTTATTTAGGCGTGTTACCCGGTTCTCCTGCTGGAACGAAATCATTACATCGCTCTGAAAAGACCGCGATTGCTACTAAGTATGGTGCAGCCGGCGTAATTATCATAAATACAGTAAAAGATGGCGTATTATTAACTGGGACAGCTTCGGTAACCGGAAAACTGATTTCAATACCTGCAGTTTGCATTGGTTTGGAAGATGGCATGGCGTTAAAAGAAAAACTAAAAACCCAGCCTCAGGTAGCACATATTGCAATGACGAATTTCTCTGGGTTAATAAAAGCCAGAAATGTTATTGCAACTTTTAAGGGAACGGAAATGCCAAAAGATAAAATTGTAGTAGGCGGACATCTTGACAGCTGGGATTTAGCTACAGGCGCAATTGATAATGGTATTGGTTCTTTCGCCATAATGGATATGGCCCGAACGTTTAAAAAACTTAATTTAAAAACAAGGCGTACCGTAGAATTCGTTTTGTTTATGGGTGAGGAACAAGGTTTATTAGGTTCAAAAGCGTATGTAGATCAGGCTAAAAAAGCAGGTAATATTGGTCAGGTTAAGTTCATGCTTAATTACGATATGACCAACGATCCAAAAGGATTTTCGACTTCAAGGTCTGAAATGAAAGAATTGTTTACTAATTGGGGAGCCGATATCGTTAAGATTGATACCGGCTTTAAAAATCTGTTTAATGCGGGCGCAGGTTTACATAGCGACCATCAGCCATTTATGTTAGAAGGGATTCCGACTGGTGGTGGCGCAGGAGGAAAACTACCAAATAATTCTGGGCCATTTTATCATTCGGATGGAGATAGTTTCAAGCTTGTTGATGAACAAGGCTTAAAAAACACAGTTCGTTACAGTGCAATGTTAACTTATGCTTTAGCTAACACACCTAAAATTCCGGTAGGTGTACAAGGCGAAGCGGAATTAAAAGCATTCTTAGAATCGCAAAACTTAAAAGAACCGTTAACTATTGCTGGCGAATGGAGGTGGAAATAATTATATACTAACCACTTATATAGCTTTCAAGCTGTGAAATTGTTTGTTTTTGATCGGCGATGATGAATTTTACCACGTCGCCGATTGAAACCATTCCCCTTACTTCATAATCTTCTACAATCGGCAGGTGGCGGATGTGTTTATCTGTCATTAATTCCATGCAGTAATCAATTGTATCACCTAGTTTAACGGTAATCGGATTTGCAGTCATGGCTTCTTTGATTAATGTTTCTTTGGAAGATTTGCCCTGAAGAATGATTTTTCTGGCATAATCTCTTTCAGTAAAAATACCGCAGAGTTGGGCCCCTTCCATAACAAGTACTGCACTGATGTTTTTATCAGTCATAACTTTTAATGCCTCTACAACAGAAATATTTTCATCTACTGAAATGATTCTTACCTGTTTGGTATCGAGCAAATGTTTTACACTTTTCATAATAGTTTAATTTGGTTATTTCAATTTAAGAAATAATTAACTGAAAATCAAAGTTTTATTCAAGTGTGTTTCTTGTCGCCGAAATTGCAAAAGAGCATTTCCAGGAAGTATAAATAGCTATTTATAAGGTTTTTCGCTCCCTGCTAGTATGCGAGAAGCTCATAAGTATTGAATTATATTTTTCTGCCTTCAAAAAAAAAGCCAATTACTTAATAAGTGTATTAAAACATTGCAGCACCTATAAGAACAGTAAGGTACTTTAGTTTGATATCTATTTCCCGAAATTCATAAATTTCATCGTACCACCTGCATGCGCATACAACTTCTTTCTTAGTGTCTTGTTTAACATCAACAACAATCATTTCAGGGCCACCTTTAATCTGTCTAACTTTGGCGCCAATGCCAACTAATGTTTGTTTCATAAAAATAGGTCTCATTTATAAGGCAAAATAGTTAATTTTAGAGCGCTATTTTTTTATTTAACAAAACGCTTAAGAGTGATAAATATTTTATAAAAAACTATTTTTAAGATTAAGAATTTTCCGATAACGAATTTTCTTTTTGAGAGATACCAAAATAAGGCTTCTTTTTTTGGTAAAAAAAGACAGATACATTAATGTACCTGTCTGGTTATTCTAAGCTGAATATCAGTTAATTCCAGATATCCTCGATTTTAACCATCAAATTTGATATAAGTTTTAAAACAATAACTTCTGCGTATAAAACCTATGTGGCATATAAATAAAGAAGCAGGTGTATTTTAACTACACCTGCTCGCTGCTTAACCAAATAGATCCTCTAAATTCTACTACGTAAAGATAAGAACTAGAAAATTCAAAATATTTATTTATCTGGTAATGAATAATTTGAACAAAAAAAAGAGCAGATAAATAATATCTGCTCTTAATTTAATCTCCTTAGAGACATGGATGCTCTCAAAAATCCATACCCAAAATTAAATCGTTTATATAAAAAAAATATATGAACAAAATGGTTTTAAGTATTTATACTATGTAAATGCGTAGAAATCGTCACGGGAGATATTACAATTCGCAAACCAGCATCGTTAACCATTTATTTGGCTTTCACAAAGCTATGCCGTAACTTTGCATCACATTTAAAAACAAGAAATTATGTCATCAGTAGACGCTGAAGGCAGTTTTTAAGTAGTTTTTCTATATGACACACCCGCGAGAAACACATTTCTCGGCAAGTGGGGTTTAGTGTCGCCACACCGTTTTTTTAATAAAGCAGGAAATGTTTGCGCAAGGTTTGCGCACATTTTCCAGCACTTTTCGTAAGCATTTCCAGCCCTTAAAACCATTAATTTTATGGCAACTTGTAATGTTTACCACGACAAACGACGTGAAAAAAAGAAAGGGCTTTACCCAATCAAAATCAGGGTTACCCACGAAAGAAAAACCAAGTATTTTGATACAGTCTTTGCTGTTAGCGAAGGTGATTTCATCAAAATCCAAACCGGCAACAGAGTTACCGATGAGCTTCGCAAAGTCAAGATTAGAATTGAGAAACTGGTGAAGAAAGCTGAAGAGGTTATCTGGGACCTTGAGTACTTCGACTTCGAAGCTTTCACAATCCGTTTCAAAGACACCGGAGACAGAAATGACCTTATCTATCTTCTGAGGTCGAAGGCAAAAAGATTAAAGGAGGAAAAGTTTCTTTCCAACTCAAACCTTTATGCTCAAGCAGCAAATCTATTGGAACGCTTTATTAAGGTGGAAAAGAAATCATCCAAACTATTGATAAGAGATTTAACCCCAGATCTTTTAAAATCCTTTCAAAGATGGGCTTTGAATACGAACTATATTATCGAAAAGAATAGGGAGAAAAAAGAAAGAAAATATTCCGTCACTACAATCGGCATGTACTTGATAAGGATAAAAGCTATAATCAACGGTCAGATTGAAGCTGGGCTGATGCGTGCAGCAAGAAGCCCTTTTGGCAAAGGCAAATATATCATACCCAAATCAAGGGTTTCCAAAAGACCTTTGGAGAAACAAGAAATTATTGCCATTGCCAATTTCGAAACCTCTGATCCCAAGCAAATCTTTGCTAGGGATATGTTCATCTTTTCCTATCTGGCCAATGGCATGAATTTCTTCGACATTTTTATGCTCAAATGGACTGACATTAAAAGGGATGCATTCTACTTTGTGAGACAAAAGACGTCCTCAAAGCTTCCAGATAAACAAATCAGGGTTTTCATCAACCAGCGAATTCAACATATTATCGATACGCATGGGACCAGGAAAGAAAATAACCCATACATTTTTGATATTGTACCAGCTAGATCAGACCTTGAAACGGCAACGAAAAAAATCAGAACACAAATTTCATTGGTAAACCTTTCGCTCAAGCAAATTGCCGGAGCGCTCAACATTACCCAAGAAATAAGCACCTACTACGCTAGGCACACCTTTGCTACGATGATGCACGAACTCGGTGCATCTCTATTTACCATCCAGGATGTGATTGGACACGAGGATATCAAATCAACCCAGGTTTATGTTTCCGGAGAGAAAAAAGAAAGACTAATGGAGCTGCAGAACAGATTATTAGAGGATGAAATAATTTAAAACAGTATAAGAATCATGGAAGAAATCATTTTATCGACTAGAACACAATTGCAGCATCTCATCATTGATGCATTAGGAGATGCTATAGCCCAACAGGACTTAGCTCCCCATCCCAGCAAGGAAAGGCTCTTTCGGGAATCTGACCTGGTAGAATATATTGAAAGGGGAAGTAGAGAAATAAAGAAAGAGAATGATGTTGCCCCTGCTCCCTATCTCCTTTAACATCTTGGCCGTCAAAGTAATCTTTGACGGCTCCTAGTATTATCAAGTAATATAATATGCGAACGAACATATCGTGGAATTTCTTCCTTTTTGATAGCGTAGCTTGCGCTGAAATATCTAATCAAATTTGGCGAGGGTAAGAGCGAATAGCTGAATTAAAGTATGATAAACCAATTTTTAGTTCTTCCCAATTAATCAAGATGCTTCAACAACTCTTTTATAAACTTATTTGATTTTCCTTGTTGAGAACGTAACGCTTGCTCCATGAATTTTCTTCCTTTCTTGGACTCCGCTAGTAATTTCAAGACATCTTTTAAAATATCGGCATTATTTGCAACCTCTAATAACCCAACTTCTGACCAATTGTTAGACAAATAAGAGTCAACTAATTCTATCCTTAAGGTTCTACATTTATCCCAATCCGGGAAAAAAGCAAATTTTATCCTATTTGCTACTGTTTTGCCTTTCAAAAGAGTTCGGTAAAGAACGGGAAAGGCTACCCTAATTAAAATTGTCGGGTCAATTTTTTGATTTCTAAAGCAAAAGTCTAAAATATGAATTGATGCTTCCTTTTGCTTTTGTTTATTTTTATGGGATTCAACGAATAGCTTTGACCAACTTTTCAAAAATTCTTGATTATAGTGCGTTGTCGATAAATATCCTGAAAGAAAAAAGCTGATATAGTCAATGTTTTGAATCATTAATCCCCTAAACGCAGGTCTATCAATTAAAATTTCAATGTTACTAAATTTTCTCGCGTCTTTAATCTCGCTTAAGATTGCTGTAGCGAAAAGTTTTTTAGCTTCAATATTTTTAGACTTATCAAGAATCTCTGAAAGATATTTATTTAAATTTACGGAAGCTTGAGTAAATGACCTTAGTAAAAATGGTTCAACAAACGTGTACTTTAGATTTTTAAATCCTACAGAGTCAATTTTTGAGACTTCAATTAGTGCGGTATCAACGTCAAACTTTCCATTAAACAAAATGATGAATCTTGCCGTGTTTGATAAACGAGTACTGTATTTATCGTATAAAAGATATCCTAGATTAATATTTTTGCGCAGATAAGTTAAACTACCCTCTTCGTGAGATTCATATACATAATTTACTATAGCAATTTGGCAATTTTCAGAAACATTGCTTCTAATCAATTCTAGAATTAATTTTGGCTCGCTAATGATAATTTTATAAACTAGTTCGGGGTTTTTAAAGACAATCTCATCAGTTAGCAGGTATTTAAATAATTCAGCAGAAAGTTCTTGGAGTTGGTTATATCCGAGTATAGAACCATTAAACTTTGGATCGTCAAGGATTCCATTTTTAGATAAACTTTTGATCGTGTTCAGGTACTGTTGAGGACTAGCATTGTGTAAAATCGTCTCTAACAATTTAGGATCCGAATTTTTATTTACACCAGCTGCTATATTTGCCAAAGAGCGTATTGATTTAAGGTCTTTATTTGCGGTAACAATTCTTTCCAACAAATCAGATACTGGATGTGGAGGTCGAGAATATCTTTCTGCAATTGCTAAAGCAAATTGCGAACTAACTGCAGCAAAATTGTTTCCTAATTTCCCATCAATATCATCTAACAAACTATGTAGTTGAGAGTCACTTTCTGCAGTTCTGATTAAACTTCCAATACCATCACTAACTCCCGCAAAGAAAACTGGCGGAATTGCGTGTCTTGGATTTTTGTATGTTATTATGTAATCTAGTGCGCCTTGTGAGTCCCTTATAGATAATTTGGTCAGCCCACTTCTAATAATATTCAAAGTTTCACGATTGAGAAACTTAGTTTTATAGCGAACCAATAGTGATGTGAAAAAGGGCCAAGCTTCCTTTGCATTTAAATTACTTAAGGCTAAGTCTACCGATCTAAGCATTAAAGGATAAACTGCTTGATAAAGAACCTCTGGATTTTCGCCTTCATTATTTACAATATCTAGTAAGCCTAACACAGCAAGATATGGCTCATCTTGTTTAGCTTTCTCAAAAAGCTCATTCCAGAGTAAATTTAATACCAGATTAAAGTCACCTATATGATTCTTTATAAAAATCTGACTAACCTCATCGAATTTGATCAAATGTGGCATTTCTGATTGGAAAATGTTTTCAGAGAGCTCTAAGGACCAACGATGTTTTTGTTGGCTTACTGATGAATCGATCCTTCTTCCTCTCCACTCAGAAAATTTAGATTTTGAGCTTGTAGGTGCAAACATTAAATCGAATGACGAACCTTTTATTGTCCTTGGGGATAGAGCATAAGTACACAAGGAAAACTCACTTCTCTTGGATTGCCAAAAAACCGAAAGTATCCTAACAGAAATATCAAGTGGATTGTCGACATTAAACGCAAGTATGGGCAGTCCCTGTTCTAAAAACAAAGCTTCAGTTATCTCAATTGTTCTAAAATCAAAAACCTTGAGTGGATGATAACTGAGAGTATAAGAAGTGCTAATCGCTTCTGATTTATCCTCATTTGACTGCAAAAGAATATTGAAATATATCGAAACATCATGAGAATCCTTCCATTGCTCCATCTCAATTATAATACTTTTGGTAACGACACACCCAGCTCTTCTAACGGTTAAATCCTGCCAAGTTCTAGCAATCACATAATATGTTTTAGACGGAAGAGGGTAGCATGTAAAATAAGGAGAAAAAATTTCTCCTGGCCTTATTGAGCCCGAAATATCAGAAAGACGGTCGATAGTATCCTGATCTACCGGATTCAAATTGATTGTAGTAGATAAAAGCTGATGGCCATTTCTATACCCATGAATTTGAAAACCAATCACCTCATTATCAACGTAAATCATTTTATTAACCAATCGATTGGATAAGTAACATCATTACTTATCTCTAATTCACCGCTTTCGCTCTCGCTTACTACAGATGCCAAATCCTCAAAATCATTGTCAAAGAATTTTTTTCTAAATTCTTCAATTGAGAAATCTCCTCCAAAGATACTTAAACCAAATATCTTTACATCCAACTTAGTGATATCTTTAAGCCTTCCAGCAAATAACGGAAACTGCTGCTCCAAATAATGGCCAGGACCTCTTTCAGCATCTTCAGTGTTCATGAGATCCCATGCTGAAACAATTATAGCAACCTTTGGACGTTTATCTAACTCTTTACCCAAATTTTCTTCAAGAAATCTTAACAGCTCTAAAAGTGAAATTTGAGTTGGTAATTCGTAGTTATCTTCAACGAAACCATTCTTGAGTAAATCCTTTGAAGTAACCCAATCCATAGGTTGAATAATTAGATCGGATAAGACTCTGACAAATAAAAGAGCTCCATTAGAACTTTCTATCAAGGACATCCATTTTTTTGGAATTTCCAACGAATCAACCGCTTTCTTCCACATTTCGCCAGAGACGTCAGGAATGCTCAATTTCGCTATTGAATCACCATCTTTTGATTTAACATGAATGTTAAATTCTCTATTCCCTTCTTCCTTATCAGTACGAGGCACGAACTTACCTTGTAGAAGATGCTGCCCAATATCCTCAACATATTTAATATCTTCTGGAGGTGTTTCTGGGACCAATAGAAACTTTTGAGAATTTAGCGCAAACCATAATCTTCCAAGAAAATTTGTCTTACCAGTATCTGGCCCACCAACTAGTATTAAAGATTTTTTAGTCATATTTCTCAAGAATTGTTTTGAAATCTTAGTGATTGTCTAAATGTTTCCAATGGCATTGTATCAGGCCAAAAATCATTTAAAATTACCCTCTCAGCAAAGACTTCATCGATTAGTTCCGATATCCCAGTACCAGGATCGACATCATTATTTTCAGAGAATGAAGCTATTTCTTTAACTTCAAGTTGGAATTTCAGGTCTATTGCTACTTTTTTTATTTTCTCTAATTTGGTAATGATTTCACCGCATCGGTCTATGTGAGTGATCACCAAAATTAATTTTGGTTTTTGGTCAACTAAAAAAGAACCCAGTCGTTTTATCAACATCTCAAGCTTATGCAATATAGAATACCTTGTTTCTTGTTCTTCAATTTCGTGTCCGTTTATCATCAACCAAATACAATCGGCGGATTTCAAGAATCCTAGACGATCAGTTCTATTTGATTCGATTAATGATGAAGACCATTCTCCTGGTAAATCTGGAAGTAGCAAATCGAATGTTCTATTAGATTTTTCGGAGAACAATCTTAAGTGTAGAAAGCCGGCAGAACGCTCATCTGAAATTTCTGTGTGTAGAGTTAATTCCTCTTGGTGCCTGTCTTCACTCCAGATTCTTGCGCCAGTGGAAATTTCTTCGAATGCTCTCAGCGTTTTTGAATCTCTAAATTGATATCCCTTTAATTGGTTGTGAGCTAATTTTAAATAGAAGCTAACCAAACATGCTGTTTTCCCTGAATTTGGAACTCCAAGAATCCCAATTGTATTACAATAGCTTCCCCTCATTAATTCCTCAGCCTGTGATACTGATAGAGTATAACTTGACGAAAATTGAACGTGCTCTACTTCCGTAGAGCTAACTTTCGGTGAAAATACATCCTTTATTAATCGATCAACATCAAGAAGAGATTTCAATCTATCTGGACAATTTTCAGGATGATGATCAAGGATGCACGTACCCGTCTGCGCAAGAGTACATTCGGGTTTATTACATATTAAAGGTTCATTTTCCATCACTAATAAATTTATCCATGTTCAACATAGTTCCTTCAACTAATGCTCTTGATGCCCATTCAGACAGCGTTCTTTTTGTTTTAGCTCCTGAAATATTAGTATCTTTTTTAGACAATATTGTCATTAATGGAAAAATTTCTGGACATTCATTGATTATTTTATATTTGCTCAAATAATCAGAAATTTTTTCGGATGAATCAGTGATCTCATTTAATAGTTCAGTCGCATCAAACTTATCATCCTTGTTTAGTGCCTTAGTTGCAATGTTTCTATGCGAATCTGAACCTAAGCGCCTTAAAAGGCTGGATATCTCTAACCCTTTTAAAACTGCCTGCTCGACTGGCTTCAGCTCGAGAAATGGGATATCTAAAATAAGGCTTCTATCATTTAACATCCACCACAAAACATCGATTTCCTCTCTATCCAAAGCAGCATTTGTAGTAAGTGACGCTATGGCCGGAATAATAGATTTAATGGAACTTATTACCTGAGTCAAATCTTCTGGAGCTTGTAGAGGTTTTGGGGTATTAACCAACTGTCGTTGCCTAGACGTATAGGAATTAGAAGTTATCACTTTTCGGCCAGCATTAACAATTTCGCCAATAAGCTCATTTAATTTCGGTTTATCACTTATTGGTTCTTGAAATGAAAACGCACTCCAAATACCAATAGCTAAAACATCACTGACAGTCAGAGAATTTTTAGATGTTGCCGATATCTTACTAAAATATTCATTAACAGAAATTAGAGCACAGGTAATTATTTGTTGCTCTTCATCTTCTGCTACAAAGGATGAACTTTGCTTCTTAATAGCTTTCTCCACAATTGATGTTATTTCTGGATCAATTGCAGAAATATCTTTATTGCCAACACTCAATGAATTGGCTAATTTCAGAATGTCATTTATTACTGTTTTCTTCTTGAATCCCTCTTCGATAACCTTGATGGCTGCTGTTCTTTTTGTTACAAAATCATCGTCTGGATCAACTTTAAATATTCTAATATATTTGGCTATGTTACTCATGGCTTTTATCTAATTTGGTTGAGAGTATTGAATTAATTTTTTCGTTTAGTTCATCAGCCTTGCCGTCCTTAAACAAGGACCTTAGTGCTTTAGATTCGATAGTATGTGTAATAGGAATGTTTAACTTCTCGGGAAGTATTTTCATTTCTACAAGAACAAGAAGTCGCTGTGTGCTTGAGAGCTCTCTAAAAAATTTCAAAAGCAGTGTTTGTTCTTCGTCTTCTAACATGATTTCTTCAAAATAAGATTCTTCTATTTGTTCATCAGGTTTCTTAATACCTACAGGGTGCCCTTCTGCAACTTTATTCACGGAGTGTTCTATTTTAAAGTTAGGACATTCCAATTCAAAAATACATTTATCGCTTTTAAAATTTACCTGATCATCAACAAATGATTTATCCTGATTATTCCAAATTCTAGGATGTATATTGACGATTAGCTTTCCACTATGCTGGTTCCATGAAAATTCAAGTATATTGTAACAGTATGTGTATTCATCTGAAACATTAGGAGGTGCTGCGGCGCCGGAAGAGATTGAAAGTAATCCTTTGACGTCGTTAATAGGTTCGAAGTTATGTCCAGGTTTGTGTTCGTGCCCAGAAATAAAAACCCTAGCTCGATTCTTTAGATAGAGTAATGCGTCATCCGAATCTTTTAGCCAATGAAGTGGGTGATGAGCAATAACTATTTGTTCCGTATTCTCTTGTTGCCTTATTACACGTTGCCTCTTCCCTAATAAGAGGTTTCCTTCCTCTTCTTTACTTTTTGAACATAATAAAGATGTATTAAGACCTGTAAAGGCTAAAAATTTACCGGGTAAAATTTCTACTCGTCTATGTCCAGAGATTGAGCCGTCAGTTTCAAGCGGACAGTTATATGCTTCTGCAAAAATTCTGTATGCAGAGAATTTTTGATACAACATCTCCCTATCAATCTCTTTACTCAAGAATTTGTCTAACGCGACATCGCCATTTTTAAAAACTTCTTCTATCATCATCTGCGAGCCATAAGAAATTTCGGTTAAATCTACGTCATGATTCCCAGGAACCAGTTGAACTGCGGTTCTTTCACATCCAGATGCAGCAGTTAATCTATCTAGCCACAGTCCAGCTTTCTCATACTCCTCAGCCTTACCTGCATAAGCAATATCCCCAGAAATTATTATACCGGTTGCCCTTTTTCCAGGCAATTCTGAGAGAAACCCTTGAACATCGATAAGAATTTGATCCTTTACGTCATCGTTGACGACTACTTGACCATCATCTTCTTGCCCAAAATGAATATCAGACAAGTGAACATAAATAAAAGACATCTTTGAGAGATTAAATTTAAATAATTACTGATTGACTAATATAGATAAATAATAGTTAAAGTGAAATTCTGGTTGAAAAACTAGATATTTTCTCTCTTTTTGCAAAAAAAATATAAAAGCCATTCATAAGTCTACTATTTTAAAAATTATATCTCGTAAATAAACGGGTTGTTCAAACCGAATTCTCAACAGTATATAATTAGTTGGAGAAATTAAATTTGGTTAAGCTGTCTCGCATCAGAAAATTTTCCTAAATCTTTTTTTTACTTCATTTTTTCTCTCTAATCTACCGAAATTAAGCATGAGACTAGCCTCAAAGGCACCAATCTCTATTCATAGCAATTGGTTTGGGTTGGCGAATGCCATTCCTCAAATAATATTTCTTACCTTCTCTATTATTTTTTTCTTCGCGCCAATCTAAGGTGCATTTACATGTCCATAAATTACTTTCATATCACCTTTTACATTAGTATCTGGAATTCGATTAAAGTTTGGCCTATCTCGTATTTTGAGCTCCAAGCAGGTTTGATTGGAACTAAATTTTCGTTTCGATAACCAGTTTTGTTTTCTAATTCAACTATTATTTTAAAAGTCGCTGATTTTAGTGTAAATGGTTCGCGACTATAGATTGTACAACTGCAATAATCCACCTTTCTTAGGGTTGAATATCTCAATGTATCCTTGCCGTTGTGTGACTTTATGTTATTCTGAAAAAGAATGCTTGGTAAGTCTGCTCTTATCGCTTCTCACAATATTTTATACAGTTTGCAGAGACATCTTAAAAGATGCTCTACTGAATAGTAGACAATATGCAAACCTATTTTAGTCTCTCTACAAGAGGTTTTAGACCACCTCTTACCACCCTTTCAAATCTTTAATTTTAAAATTTATACTATGGAAGCAAATGTTTTTATTGCCACCGAAAGTCAGTTACGTGCATTGATAAACGATGCTGTACGTGTAGCACTTGAAAATGCCCCAGCGGCGGAACGCCCTATCAGAAGTCGATACTTCTCTACTAAAGAAGCTGCCGATTTTATCAAAAAAACCCCTAATGCCCTTAGACAAATCGTTCATAAAGGCGAAATACCATCAATGAAACGGGGCAACAACTTGTTATTTTTTGAGGAAGACCTCGTAACTTGGATTGAAAAAGGGCGCAGAGAAGTTCAGGATGATGAAGACCCTGGAGCTTACCTCAAATAAACTCGTCCCATTAAATTCTCAATCCAACTTTAATTCCTAGAAAAGTAATCGAAACGTATAATTTTGTGTGCACATCTGCGCTACATATTTTTACGTTTATTATTCACGTCTATTTTATGTATTTTTGTGGCGCGTTGGAAATGTTTGCAAATTTGTTTGCAAAAGCGACATTGAAAAAACGTTAAAATATTGAAAAACAATTAATTAAAAATAAAAAATATGTCATCAGTAGAGACAACTTACATCCCTTACAAAGTTAAGGACATTTCACTGGCAGAATGGGGCCGTAAAGAAATCGAATTAGCCGAAGCAGAAATGCCAGGTTTAATGAGTTTACGTAAAGAATTCGGTCCAACACAACCACTAAAAGGTGCTCGTATTGCAGGTTGTCTGCATATGACTATCCAAACGGCTGTTTTAATCGAAACATTAACTGCGCTAGGTGCTGAAGTTACCTGGTCATCTTGTAATATTTTCTCCACTCAAGATCATGCTGCCGCTGCTATCGCTGCCGCTGGTATCCAGGTTTACGCCTGGAAAGGTTTAAACGAAGAAGAATTCGACTGGTGTATCGAACAAACTTTACACTTCGGTCCGGAGCAACAACCATTAAACATGATTTTGGATGATGGTGGTGACTTAACAAACATGGTTTTTGATAAATATCCTGAGCTTATTGCCGCCATTAAAGGATTATCAGAAGAAACTACAACTGGTGTTCACCGTTTATACGAAAGAATGAAAAACGGAACACTGCACTTACCTGCAATTAACGTGAACGATTCGGTAACTAAATCTAAATTCGATAACAAATACGGATGCCGCGAATCATTGGTAGATGCAATCCGTCGTGCAACTGATGTAATGATGGCTGGTAAAGTTGCTGTCGTTTGCGGTTATGGCGATGTGGGTAAAGGTTCGGCAGAATCTTTAAGCTCGCAAGGCGTTCGTGTAATCGTTACCGAAATCGATCCAATTTGTGCTTTACAAGCTGCAATGGAAGGTTACGAAGTAAAACGTTTAGATACTGCAATTAAAGAAGCAGATATCGTTGTAACAACTACCGGTAACTGTGATATCGTTCGCGAAAAACACTTCCGTGCATTAAAAGATAAAGCTATCGTTTGTAACATCGGTCACTTCGATAACGAAATCGATATGGCTTGGTTAAACGGTGCTTATGGCGATACTAAAGTTGAAATTAAACCTCAGGTTGATAAATATACAATCGATGGTAAAGATGTAATCGTTCTTGCTGAAGGTCGTTTGGTTAACTTAGGTTGCGCAACAGGCCACCCAAGTTTTGTAATGAGTAACTCGTTTACCAACCAAACTTTGGCGCAATTAGAACTTTGGACTAATACTGCTGCTTACGAAAATAAAGTTTATACTTTACCTAAGCATTTAGATGAAAAAGTTGCTCGTTTACACTTAGAAAAAATTGGTGTAGAGTTGGAAGTTTTAGACCAACACCAGGCAGATTATATTGGCGTTCCTGTTGAAGGTCCGTTCAAAGCTGACGAATATCGTTACTAGTCGCTTCTCGTCATTGCGAAAAACAAAGCAATCTCCTTTATGAGTTGCTAAAAGGGATGTGCAATATGCATATCCCTTTTTTGATTTCAAACCATATGATAAGTATGGGAACATTTGAGTTTAATTTCCGAATATGTTTTAAATGGTAATTTTTTTGAAAACGATTTGTGGTAATTCTTCGGAAATTTCAGCCCCGCTATTCGCTTTACTACGTTGCACTTCGTGTTCGCTACTATCAGGCTTATTTTACAAAATACAGTAGTTCTTTTGAAACAGAAAAACCTAAATTTGAAAAGAAAACGATGAAAAACTTAATATTTATTTTGCTTTTAGGTGTATTTGCAATCAACGCAAATGCTCAAAACGCTCCGAAAAAAACGGCAACTTCAAAAGTAATTACAAAACAAACGGTTGATATTGCCTGCGGCGAATGCCAATTTAAAATGAAGGGAAAGGACTGCGAACTGGCCATAAAAATCGATGGCAAACCATATTTTGTTGATGGAAAAAGTATCGATGATTTCGGCGATGCCCATGGTGAACACGGTTTTTGTAATGCTACAAGCAAGGCCGAAGTAACAGGAGAATTAGTAAACAATCGGTTCAAAGCAAGAGAAATTAAGTTATTGACTAATAAGTAGTATTTAACCGCAAAGCACACAAAGTTTATCGCAAAGAAACGCTAAGCTAATTTTTAGGCATTTCGTAATTATGTGCTTAGCCTAAATTTTATTAAATGCCTCAAGTTTTGGTAAATAATTTAATTTCTCTTTACGCCTCTTTGCGGTAAACTTATTCATACTCCTTTTCTAAGCCCTGCCTTAAATCAAATAACAGCCACTGTTTATTTGTAACCTCTGTTTGTTTAGTTTTCAATAACTGAATAAAATCTTTTACACCAATTTCTTCGTTTCCATTGCCGTGAATGAGCACAATACTACCCGCATTTGGCTGCTGCCCTTTTGCCAACCAGGCATCACTTCCAATTGGGATTAAACCATATTCTTCAATTTTTTCTACAACTGTTTTATCAGAAACTAATCCAGGAAACCGGAAAAATACAGAAGGCGTTAACCCATTTTTTAGCATCAGTTTTTCATTTTCCAATATTTCAACGTCTAAATTGGTTCCAGGGGCAAGCAAAAAATTCTCAGCCAAAGGCAAACTATTCACTTCGTGGTTATAAGTGTGGTTTATCCAGGTAATGTTCAGCGCCTTTTTCTCGACTAAACTTTTCAACCAATTCAAATCATCTTCGTGTTTTAGCATCCATTTGCCCGATACGGAAACCGCCAGTGGAGCAGGCTGCTCAATCTTTTTAAACTCATCAAAAACAGATTGAAATATAATTCTATCTAAAGATTTATGAGACGGGCATAAATCAATGGTCAACGTTATTCCTTTTTCATTTGGTATTGAATGGTCTATGCCTGCATTTTGTAGTTGAACATCCTTTGCAGCCGCAGCTTCCAGGGCTTTTACATAAGATGTGTTTTTGAAAATAGCAAGTACATTAGCATAATCTAAACTTTGTAAAGAGTAATTTCCGGCCAAATCGACTTTTGTGTCAAGTGTTTGCGGGTTAATCAATAGCAAATATTTTTGATTATTAATAATAAAACTTCTTATTGCGATTAGTTTTTCTGAAGCCTTGGTTGCGATTGCTAAATTAACTTTATAGCGCTTAATCGCATCGAAATTCTGCGCTGAAAGTTTAAAACTTATAAGAAATAACACTAAAAATAATTGGCGTAATATTTTAGATAAAATCATGATTCCTTATTTAAAATCTTTCTAATTTAGTTCAAATCCGTTATCTTTACAATAACGCAATGAACAAAGAGAAAGTAAAATTATGGTTTAAGCGGGTTGGGTTAGTCGGGTTTTTATTCTTCCTTATTAAGGGATTAATCTGGCTTGTTGTGTTCTATTTTATCGGCAAAAACGTTACTTAAAAGTAAACATCATGTTGGCCAGAAAATTCCAAACGAATACGATTACAATTGCGAAGAATTTCGCTACATAAAAATTTGTTCCGTTTTTCCGCTGGTGAAAAAGGTAAATTATAAAAGTATTCAGCGCTAATCCGATTAAACTTACCATTAAAAATTTAGTAAATTCTGTTCCCCAATGTGTGTTGGTGCTTTGAAAAGTCCACACCCTGTTTATCAAATAATTGTTGGTTACAGCAAGTGTGAAACCAATGGCATTCGAAACGTATTTATCAATCTTTATTTTCTCTTTGCATAACCAGGTTGCTCCAAAATCAATTGCCATTCCGAGCAAACCTGTTAAACCAAATTTTATAATTCGAAATAATAAATCCATGCTAATGTACTTTAACCAAATAGAAATGCTCTAAAACCTGCGAACGGGTTTTTGCGTTTAAAAATTTCCCTGTTAATTTAGTAATGTGAAAGTATTCAAACGATTTTAAAACCTCCGCATTATATTGGCTTTTCAACTTTGGCAATTCTGCTTCGGATACATAAATAACTAAATCCTTTAAATTTTTCGTTTTATCCAAATCTGCATAATTGTGCAGGTATTTCACTTCTCCAGGCGCATAAAAATCGAATGAAAAAGCATCGATGTAATTTAAAACCGCAGGTTTAGCGGTTGGATAATTTTCTTTCAACCAGTTACCCGCATGCATTCCCGATTGGTATTTTAGCACAGCAGGGTAGAAGAATAAAAACAGAAATAAGGCTATTGTTATTGATACGACGGCACTACGGCCAATTAAGGTTTTAATCTCTTTACCTTTAATGGAGGTAAAGGTAAAAATTCCTCCTGCCAGGATTAAAAATAAGACCAAATACGCCCGCTCAAAACCAAAAAAGAACCAGATTGATAAGAGCAAAACCAGTACTATAGCAAGTAAGCTATTTTGTATAGTAAGTAAAACCCTAAGTGATTTTCCTTCCAATTTCTGAATATACAACGCCGTTATAATCGAAAACTGAGGGAAAATAATCAGTATATAATGAGGTAACTGAAATTTGGAAAGTGAGAAAATCAAAAAAGTAACAGCCGCACTCGCCCAGATTATGATACTTTCGGGTGCTAAATTTTCCCGGTTCTTTTTTTTGAAAAGATTTACAACGGCAGTATAAAATAATATCGACCAGGGCAAAAATGCCCAAAGTGTTGTATGTAAAAAGAAAGAGATATCGCCCTTACCTTTTATAGGCCCGTTGTTAAAAAAGCGACCAAACTGACTATCCCAAAAGAAAAATTTCAAGCCTGAAACCCCTGTTCTGTCGAAGACTATTTTCTCAGGATGTAAATCAAATTGTGTATAAAGGGAATATAATTCTGGAGTGATAAAAACAAAAATTAAGATAATGGCGATATACCATTTAGGATTTAGTAGCTGTTTATATTGCTTTGTAAATAACCAGTAAATAATAAAACCTGCAAAAACCGGAATCAGGACGAAAATCCCTTTAATTAAAATGGCGCAGGCGGCAAAAAAAGCGCCACCAACTAAATGCCAAAATGAATATCGATGTGCTTTATAAAAATGATAAATAGAGGCAAGCGTAAAGGTTGTAATGTAAATTTCTGCCCGAACATCGAATGTTGAGGTAATGATGTGCAATGCACTCAAAAAAATCAAGGCACTGATTAAACCTGTTTTATCATCATAAATATCCTTCGCAAGTTTGTATAGATACCACGCACCGAGCAAACCAAAAAGAAATGAAGGGAGTTTAAAAGCGAATGAAGAAATGCCAAAAATTTTAAATGATGCGGCCGAAATCCAGAAAGTAAGGTGCGGTTTATCAAGCCAATCTGCCCCGCGACCATAAAGATTAAACCAATCTTTAAATAGAATTATGTTTTTCGACATCGAAGCATAAAGTGCTCCGTCAGGTTCCATTACGCCGCCAAATAGTGCGGGAATACTTGCCATTGCAAGTAAAACGATTAAGAATTTATATAGTGTTGTATCCTTTAATTTCATTTTGCTTCGAACAAATATGAGCAAAAAAAAGTCAAATTTATTTATGGTTTCTCATTAACAAAGGCAAAGCCTTATCTTTACAGCATGACAAAGTTATCGGTTAACATCAACAAAATTGCCACATTACGCAACAGTCGCGGTGGTAATAATCCTGATTTGGTAAAAGTTGCCTTAGATTGTGAGCGCTTCGGAGCACAAGGAATCACTGTGCATCCACGCCCTGATGAACGCCACATTCGCTACAAGGATGTTTATGATTTAAAAGCCGCAATTGCTACAGAATTTAACATTGAAGGAAATTGCAAGGAAGATAAATTTGTGGATTTGGTTTTGGCCAACAAACCTGCACAGGTTACTTTGGTTCCTGATGCTGAAGGTCAGATAACCTCTAATCACGGTTGGGATACCATAAAACATAAAGAATATTTAAAAGAAATGGTCTCCGTTTTTCAAAAGGAAGGCATCCGTGTTTCAATATTTGTCGACCCGATTGTTGAAATGGTGGAAGGCGCTGCCGAAACGGGGACAGACAGAATTGAATTGTATACCGAAGCTTATGCGCACAACTATTACGGGGATAGAGAAAAAGCGGTTGTTAATTATATTGCAGCGGCTCATCATGCCAATCATTTAAAGCTTGGCATTAATGCCGGTCACGATTTAGATTTACACAACTTGCATTATTTTGCTCAAAGTATCCCGGGTTTACTCGAAGTTTCAATCGGGCATGCCCTAATTAGCGATGCACTTTATTTGGGACTTGAAACCACTATCCAAAAATATTTACAACAACTTAACCCCTAAATCCCCTGAAGGGGACTTTAACGATGAGTCAATTTATTAATCTAATTTACCCTTTAGGGGATTAAGGGGTATGTTTAAAGGAATTTTCCTTGTTTTTTTGGGTGCCTGCAGTTTCGGCATCTTATCTACTTTCGTAAAACTTGCTTATCATGATGGTTACACTTTAGGTGATGTTACCGGTGCGCAAGCATTTTTCGGTGCCGTAATTCTTTGGGTGCTGTTTTTCTTTCAAAGCAGAACTGCAACTTATAAAGCCAAAGAAATTAAATTGATTACGCCCTGGTGGAAAATGGTTTTGGCCGGCATTTGCACAGGTTTGGTTTCGGTATTTTACTATCAATGCGTTAAACTTGTGCCAAACTCGGTCGCCATTATTTTGTTGATGCAGTTTATCTGGATGAGCATTTTGCTGGAATTTTTCATCTATAAAAAGAAACCGACAGGTTTGCAGTTTCTGGCGATTTTATTGGTTTTAGGCGGAACAATTTTAGCCAGTGGAATGGTTGAAACCTCAGTTGCAGATTTAAGTTTGAAAGGAACTGGCTTTGGGCTTCTGGCTGCTGTTTCTTACGCAGGATTTTTAATGTTGAGCGGAAGAATCGGAAATGAATATCCTGCGTTGAAGAAAAGCGCTTTAATGATTACAGGAGCTTGTATTTTGATTTTTATTCTTTTCCCGCCAACGTTTTTATTTAACGGTGCCTTAAACGGAAGCTTACTAAAATGGGGTTTAATTATTTCCATATTCGGAACTGTAATCCCTCCTTTATTTTATGCGGAAGGCGTTCCGAAAATAGGTACGGCACTTAGTTCGATTTTAAGTGCTGCCGAATTACCCGTCGCCGTTATGATGGCGGGATTCGTTTTACAGGAACAGGTTTCATTTTTGCGATGGATTGGTGTATGTGTGATTTTATCGGCAATGGTTCTGCCAAACTTGAAGTATTTGCGGAAAGAAAAAAAATAACCGCGAAGTGCACCGAAATAAGGTACAGAAAACACCAAGCCAAGTGTCTTAATTTCTCTGTGTACTTTGCGAAAACCTCTATGCACTCTTTGGTAAAATCAATAGCATTCTTTGCGGTTAACCTAAAAATAAATACCTTTAAAAAGCATAATTAATTGAACATGAAAAAACTTACCATTTATATTTTATCCTTTATTGTTGTCGGCTTCGCCGGATGTAAAACAAAAACGACCATTAACCAGGATGAAGCAGGTACGGTTATTACAGAATACCTAACTGCAAATCCTGAATACAAAACTACCCGCTTCAATTTTGGTGAAATTAAATTCAGTAGCAAAAGTGATAAAGCTGATTTGGCAAAATATAAAACTTTAGAAAGTAAAGGAATGGTTTCGTTAAGTTTAAAGGAAGCGAACAAGAAATTCTTATCTAAAGACAGTAGTTTTGTTTACCAGATTACGCTTACCGAAAAAGCGAGTCCGTTGGTTTTAAAACAGGATGAAGACAAAGCAACAGTTAAAGTTGTAGAATATGTTTTATCTGATGAAAAGCCTGTCGATTTCTCGCAAGTGAATTCGAGTACTGCTAAAGTAACAGTATCGTTAAAAAAAGTGAATACCGATTTTGCTCCTTTTGATAAAGATGCAAGTGAAAACAGCAACTTCATTACCAAAACTTATAAGCTTAAGTTGAGTAAAGATGAAGGTTGGAAGGTGCAGAAGTAAGGTGGAGACTAGAAAATGATTACCTCTTTTTTTTCACAAACCAGTTTTTGAATTTCTTAAAAATATCTTCCTTTTTTGGCTTTGGTTTGCCGTCGTGGGTTAAATTATTATCGTAGTGATTTTGTAATTCTTCGGCATACTTTTTTTGAGCAGCTTTACCTTTACCGAGTAACTTTATATAGTCGACAACATTAAAGTTAAGTGTGCTGTTAAATGAAACCGCATGATATTCACTTCTCGCTTTAGGGTTTTGATTTTGGTTAATTTCAGCGCAACTATTTTCGGCGAAATAATCAATATGGAAAATTTGAGGATTAAGCTTTTTAAGCCTTTTAGTACCTCTTCTTTCATTTCTCCACGGATGCTCATTTTTGTAGAGCTGCGCTAACAGATAATCTTTTTTCCAAAGGGTAACCTGGTGCGACATTAAAAAATCTGATTTATGATTATCCACTTCAGCGACATTAAAACCTTCAATAAAAGTTTCCGTTGGCTTTGTTTTGTACACTTCAGAACTATGGAGCTTAACATGTTTCCAGCCATTCTTTTCTGCCAAATCGAAAAGTTGCTTGAAAAAATCACGGTTTACAGGTTTACTCAACCACATATCTTCTTGGAAGTATAAGATATAATCTTCTTCGATTTCATTTTTTAAAAGATATGAAAGTCTGTCGGCCCATGCGCCATTCCCTGATTTAACGTTCTCAAACCCATTTACATTTACATCCGCTTCTTCGGTTGCGAAATAATATTTGCCGGGAATTTTAAAATCCCAATGTTCGGAGAAAAAATGGTCAAAACCCTGATATAGAAATTGGTAACGGTCGCAGGCATGAACTAATATGGCGACGTTATTTTTTGATTTTGACATGTTAGCTAAAATAAATCAGTTTTTCAAAGGTATAAAAACTTTAAAATTCTTAGCTCAGGTTTGCGGAACTTACTTTGTTTTCAAACCCGACAGACGCGAAAATCCTTTTTGTTTGTATTGCGGAAAAGATTACCACATCGTTGCTCCTCATAATGAAGGATTTTAGAATCGCAATAGTTAACAAAAAGATTGCAGCAAATGGCGGGAACAAACTTTAATTTCTATACAGCCTTTGCTTTCCAAATAAATGAAAATTTTCTTTAAAACACTCAAACGTATGTGTTAAAACTTAAACTTGAAATCTACAATTTTTGTCGCTTTTAAGCATAAATAAGACACCTTTTTTACAGTTGTAAATAGTAAAATACAACATCGTTTTTCCTACCTTTGCAGCAAATTATTATTCATACCGCATGAGCTTAAATATCCATTACAAAGAAGCGTTTCAAAACAGGCATATTGCGCCAAATCAGGAAGATACTGAGGCGATGTTGCAAACCGTTGGCGTAAATTCTATTGATGAGCTGATTGAACAAACTGTTCCGACGGCAATCAGGTTAAAACAACCTTTAAATTTACCTGCAGCAAAGTCAGAAACTGAATACCTTGGTACTTTAAAACAAACTTCATTGTTAAATAAAGTCTTCAAAAGCTTTATCGGTCAGGGTTATTATGATACCATTACGCCGGGTGTAATTTTACGTAACGTTTTCGAAAACCCGGGATGGTACACGCAATACACACCATATCAGGCAGAGATTGCTCAAGGCCGTTTGCAGGCCTTATTGAATTTCCAAACGATGGTTATCGATTTAACCGGGATGGAGATTGCCAATGCATCTCTTTTAGATGAAGGTACGGCTGCGGCTGAAGCGATGTTTATGCAGTATAGCACACGTAAAAATCAGGCTGCGAAAAAATTCTTTGTATCTGAATTGCTTTTTCCTCAAACGATAGATATTTTAAAAACGCGTGCTAATCCTTACGGTATTGAATTGGTAATTGGCAGTCATTTGAATTTCGTTGCTACTGAAGAATTCTTCGGAGCAATTGTTCAATATCCTGCAGGTAATGGCGAGGTTTTCGACTATAAAAATTTTGCAGCAGAACTGCACAATCAAAATATTAAATTAACTGTTGCGGCTGATATTTTAAGCTTAACCTTATTAACGCCTCCTGGCGAATGGGGTGCTGATATTGTTGTTGGTACAACACAACGGTTCGGTATTCCGATGGGTTTTGGCGGACCGCATGCTGCGTTTTTCGCAACTAAAGAAGAATATAAACGTTCAATTCCGGGTCGTATTATCGGTGTAACCATCGATAGCCACGGCGATTACGCGTTGCGTATGGCTTTGCAAACCCGCGAGCAACACATCCGTAGAGATAAAGCAACATCAAACATTTGTACGGCGCAGGCTTTATTGGCCATCATGGCTGGTTTCTATGCCGCTTATCATGGTCCGAAGGGATTAAAAGCCATTGCAGAACGTACACATGGTTTGGCAATCAGCTTAGCATCAACTTTAAAAAATTTGGGCTTCGAGCAATTAAATTCAGCTTATTTCGATACCATCCGTTTCGATTTAGGCGATTTAAAAGGTGGCATTCAATCTGGTTGTATCGATAACGAAATTAATTTAAACTATGTCGGCAATGTAGCTACAATTTCGGTTGATGAAACTACAACTTTCGAAGATATTGCTTTAATCGCTAAAATTTTTGCGAAGGTAAAAGCAGTAGCAGCCGATAATGTTGAGGTTGTAGAAAATGTAGAAACCGTTATCCCAGCAGCATTACAGCGTACTTCTGCATATTTAACGCACCCGATTTTTAACTCACACCATTCCGAGCATGAAATGTTGCGTTATATTAAATCACTGGAGGCAAAAGATTTATCACTTTGCCATTCGATGATTGCGCTGGGTAGCTGCACCATGAAGCTAAACGCTACGGCAGAAATGATTCCGGTTACCTGGTCTCATTTCGGTCGCATACACCCGTTTGCGCCGGCCGATCAGGTATTGGGTTACTATTCGGTTTTTAACGAATTGGATAAATGGTTAAGTGAAATTACAGGTTTTGCAGCAATGAGTTTGCAACCAAATGCAGGTGCGCAAGGCGAATATGCAGGTTTGATGGTTATTCGTGCTTATCACCATGATAGAGGCGATTTCCACCGAAACGTTGCGCTGATTCCTGCATCTGCTCACGGTACAAATCCAGCATCAGCAGCAATGGCTGATATGAAAATCGTTGTGGTTAAATCGTTGGAAAATGGTAACATCGATGTTGAAGATTTAAAAGCAAAAGCAGAATTACATAAAGACAATCTTTCTTGTTTGATGGTAACTTATCCATCAACTCACGGTGTATTTGAAGAAAGCATCATCGAAATTTGTGAAACTATCCACGCCAACGGCGGCCAGGTCTACATGGACGGCGCAAACATGAACGCACAGGTTGGTTTAACAAGTCCCGCCAATATCGGTGCCGATGTTTGCCATTTAAACTTACACAAAACGTTCTGTATCCCTCATGGTGGTGGCGGTCCTGGTATGGGTCCAATCGGTGTGGCAAAACATTTGGTACCTTATCTTCCTGGTCATGCAGTGGTCGATATCGATAAAGGAAAATCAATTTCTGCGGTTTCTTCTGCGCCTTGGGGTTCGGCTTCAATCTTAATTATTTCTCACGCTTACATCGCAATGATGGGTGCTGAAGGCTTAACCAATGCAACAAAATACGCGATTTTAAATGCCAACTATATGAAAGCTCGATTGGAGCAACATTATCCTGTGCTTTATTCAGGCGCTCAGGGTCGTTGTGCACACGAGATGATATTAGATTGCCGTTCATTCAAAGCGTTCGGAATCGAAGTAACCGATATTGCAAAACGTTTAATGGATTACGGTTTCCATGCGCCAACGGTTTCATTTCCGGTAGCCGGAACTTTAATGGTCGAGCCAACAGAATCAGAGCCTAAACATGAGTTAGACCGCTTCTGCGATGCTTTGATAGCAATCAAAAAAGAAATAGATCAGGTAGAGAACTTAACTTTTGATAAAGCTGATAACCCGTTAAAAAATGCACCTCATACTGTTGCAGTAATTACTGCAAACGAATGGGAACATGCTTACAGCCGCCAAACAGCAGCTTTTCCACTACCTTATGTACTGGAGCGCAAATTCTGGCCAGCTGTTGGCCGTGTTAACGATAGCCATGGCGACCGCTCATTAATTTGTGCATGCCCGCCGGTAGAAAGCTATTTGGAAGAAATAGTGCCTTAAATGTACTTTCGTTATTGCGAGGTACGAAGCAATCTCTTTATATAAAACCATCTGCAAGTCTTATGAATTCATTTTCATAATGCTTGCAGATTTTCTTTTTTTTGGAAATGAATGTCAGTATTTCATCGGAGAATTCAGCCCCGCCATTCGTTTCAATTCCCGATGAAAAATCGGGATATTTCCACTGCTGTCGGGTTTAAAAACCTCGGCTAATGCTTTTAAAAAAAACTAGCCCACAAAATCTGCGCAAACGTTTTCGTATCATTATCATTACCCCATTTATTTGGAGTTGCTTTTCGTAATTTTATCTAAAGCCAGGCAGGCCCATAAATCAGCTTTTGTGATAGGTTTTGCTTGCTTTTTAACAATTTGAAAAATCAACTAACTCAAAATAATGACTAACCAACATTCAAGTCGGAAGTTAAAATATTCCATTCTATTTGTTTGCTTATTTATCTTTATCAGCACTTATGTAGGTGCCCAAGACCTTAAAAAAAATGAAGTTTCACAGAACTCAAATTCCGGAATAAGCAAAGTTTCAGGTGTCAAAAAAACCAATACAACAACTGTTGAAGTTTCGTTTGCCAACGGCCAAAAATTAACTTTCGATTTCTACGGAAACAATATCTTCCGACTTTTCCAGGATAATTCAGGCGGCATAATGCGTGGCCCTGAAGCTAAACCTGCGGCAAAAATTCTGGTCGATAACCCAAGGAAAAATGTTTCAGGTTTATCAGTAACTGAAGAAAATAATTCAGTTAATATTTCAACAGGCGAAGTAAATGTTCAACTTGATAAAAATACGTCTTTACTAAAAGTTTTTAATCAGAAAACTAAAGCTCTGGCTTTCGAAACTGTAAAACCAATTGCTATTGAAAAGACAAGTACCACATTAACCATAAAAGAAAATCCTGACGAATATTTTTACGGTGGCGGCGTACAAAATGGTCGGTTTTCTCATAAAGGCAAAGCCATTGCAATCGAAAATCAAAACAGCTGGACGGATGGTGGCGTGGCTTCACCAAACCCGTTTTACTGGTCTACAAATGGTTACGGAATAATGTTCTACACTTTCAAAAAGGGAAAATATGATTTCGGGGCGAAAGAAAAAGGGGTGGTTAAACTATCGCATGAAACCGATTGCCTCGATGTTTTTGTTATGGTAAATGAAGGCGCTGTTCCTTTGTTAAACGATTTTTATCAGCTCACAGGTAATCCTGTTTTGTTACCAAAATTCGGCTTTTATCAAGGACATTTGAATGCTTACAATCGCGATTTCTGGAAAGAAGACGAAAAGGGAATTCAGTTCGAGGATGGAAGAAAATATAAGGAAAGCCAAAAAGATAATGGCGGAGTTAAGGAATCGCTAAATGGCGAGAAAAACAATTATCAGTTTTCGGCTCGTGCCGTTATCGACCGCTATAAAGCCCACGATATGCCTTTGGGTTGGATTTTGCCGAATGATGGCTACGGTGCGGGTTACGGACAAACAGAAACAATGGATGGCAATGTTCAAAACCTTAAAAGTTTTGGAGATTATGCCCGAAAAAATGGTGTTGAAATTGGTTTATGGACCCAATCAGATTTACATCCGAAAGCAGGTGTGAGTGCGCTTTTGCAAAGGGACATCGAAAAAGAAGTAAAAGATGCAGGCGTTCGTGTTTTGAAAACGGATGTGGCCTGGGTCGGTGCAGGCTATTCTTTCGGTTTGAATGGCGTTGCCGATGTAGCCAAAATTACCTCAACATTTGGTAATAATAGCCGGCCATTTATTATTTCTCTTGATGGTTGGGCAGGAACACAGCGCTACGCAACCATTTGGAGTGGCGACCAAACCGGTGGTGTTTGGGAATACATCCGCTTTCACATTCCTACTTATATTGGTTCGGGTCTATCGGGTCAGCCGAACATTACGTCTGATATGGATGGAATTTTCGGGGGCAAAAATGGCACCATAAATACCAGAGATTTTCAGTGGAAAACCTTTACACCAATGCAGTTGAATATGGATGGCTGGGGTGCAAACGAGAAATATCCGCATGCACTAGGCGAATCCACTACTTCGATTAACCGCAATTATTTAAAGCTCAAATCCGAACTTTTACCATATACTTACAGCGTTGCGAAGCAGGCTGTAAATGGCTTACCAATAATCAGGGCTATGTTTTTGGAGTATCCTAACGATTATACAAAAGGAAAATCTACTCAATATCAGTATTTATATGGACCATCGTTTTTAGTTGCGCCGATTTACCAGGATACAAAAGCAGATGATAAAGGCAACGACATTCGCGATGGGATTTATTTGCCCGAGGGCATTTGGATAGATTATTTTACCGGAGAAAAATATTCGGGCGGACGAATCATCAACAGCTTTGATGCACCTGTTTGGAAATTGCCTGTTTTTGTGAAAAACGGCGCCATTATCCCGATGGCAAATCCAAGTAATCATGTGTCTGAAATCAATAAAAATTTGCGTGTTTTTGAGTTTTATCCTGCAGGAAAAAGTGCTTTCACTGCTTATGATGATGACGGCATTACTGAGGATTACAAATTAAGAAAAGGTGTTTCTACAGTAATTGAATCGAATGCTGAAAATAAAAAGGCAGAGATTAACGTGCATGCGAGCAAAGGCAGTTTTGAAGGATTTGTAAAAGAGCAAGCAACAGAGCTGCGGATTAACGTAACGGAAAAACCGAATTCTGTTTTGGCGAAAGTTGGTAAAGAAAAAATTAAGCTAAAAGAAGTGGGTTCACTTGCTGATTTTTCGAAATCGGAAAATATTTACTACTATAATCCTGCGCCAAACTTCAATCAGTTTGCTACTAAAGGAAGTGATTTTGAAAAAATTGCAATCATTAAAAATCCTCAGGTTTTGGTGAAACTGGCGAAAAGCGATATTATCACAAATGCAATATCTGTAGAAATTCAGGGGTTTGTATTTGAACCCATAGATAAACAAAAAGTGAAAACAGGGAAGTTATCAGTTCCTAAAAATGTTAAAGTTAGCGAAAAAAATAGCGAAGCCTACACTTTGAACCCCGGCTGGAGCAAAGTGGATAATGCCGATTTTTACGAAATTGAATTCAATAAAATGCTTTACAGCACCATTAAAGATACTTCATTGTTATTCGATGGTTTATCGCCTGAAACAAGTTATTCTTTTAAAATCCGTTCGGTAAATAAAGAGGGAAATTCAGATTGGACTTCGTTTAGCGGGAAGACAAAACCGAATCCGTTGCAGTTTGCCATTCAGGGTATTGTTGCAGAAACTACAGCTAAAAATCAAGAAGGCGAAGAAATCGAAAATCTTTTCGATTTTGATGAGAGCAATATGTGGCATACCGTTTGGGGCGCCAAATCTGTCCCTTTTGAAATAATTATGGATTTGCGTTCAATTAACCAGCTTGAGAAATTCAACTATGTTCCGCGACCAGCTCGCGGTAACGGCAACCTGTTAAAGGGTTCCGTTTATTACAGCAACAATAAAGAAAACTGGACTAACGCAGGCACATTCGAGTGGCAAAATAACGGCGACGTAAAGTCATTTATTTTTAACGGTCAACCAACGGCAAGATACATCAAATTGGAGGTTACTGATGGAGTTGGTGGTTTTGGCTCAGGTAGAGAATTGTATGTTTTCAAGGTTCCTGGAACGGAAAGTTATTTGCCCGGAGATATTAACAACGACCGCCTTATTGATAGAAACGATTTGACTTCTTACATCAATTATACGGGTTTGAAAAAAGGTGATGCCGATTTCGAAGGTTACATCAGCAATGGCGATATAAATAAAAATAATGTTATTGATGCTTATGATATTTCGGTGGTAGCAACGCAATTGGATGCAGGCGTAAAAGATAGCAAAGCAGAAAAGTTAGCAGGCAAAATTGAAATTAGTGTACCGAAACAAATCTATATAAAAGATGAAACCATCGAAATCACGGTAAAAGGAATTAACTTAAGTTCTATTAATGCTTTGAGTTTTGCCTTACCTTACAACGCACAGGATTTTGAATTTGAAAGCGTGAAGACTATCGCAACTAATTCAATGGAAAACCTAACTTACGACAGGCTTCATACCGATGGAAGCAAAGTGCTTTACCCAACCTTTGTAAATGTGGGTAATCGAGAAACCATTAATGGAACGAAAAATTTATTCATCATCAAGTTAAAAGCCAAAAGAAAATTTAAGTTCGAAATAAAGGCCGTTGATGGTTTGCTGGTTGATAAGAAACTGAATTCGCTTAAGTTTTAGGATTATCATCGGTCTTCATTGCGAGGCAAGAAGCAATCTATTTGCCAGAAAGATTACCTCTTGCCTCGCAATGACGACTTTTTGTTTAATTATTAATATTCTGCCTTTTGTGGTTTTGTTCTATAGATTATGTTAATAAGCTTAACTAAACTCCCCGAAATGCCACAAAATTCCAGACGGGTCGTGCAGAAAACATTCCTTACCCCAGCTCTCAATTCTGATTGGGCTTAACTTAACATTTTCATATTTCCCAGGTAAGTTAAGTGCTGAAAGTTCGTCGTAAAACCGGTTTACATCATCAACCTCCATAAAAATCATGGTATTATCTACCCAATCTTTAACGTAGGCATTTTGCAGATAAAAAGCCATATCGCCGCTTTTAAATACCGACATGCTGTCGCCCAATCGTACTTCTTCGAAACCTAAATCACGATAGAAACTTCTTGATATTTCGAAATTTTTAGCGCCGATAAACGGACGGATGGATTTTGCGTTGTGTTTCATGTTTTTATTTTAATCAAATTTTAATAATTATGGCATCACTTTAGATTTTAAAACTATAATAATCTATTATCCCATTCGAAATTTTCGACTTGTTGAATTGATACTTTGGATGCAAAATCTTGATGTTTGGTATTTATTAAATAATTGAACTCATTTTGAACTAATGCTGATGGAACTTTTAATAATAAACTTTCGTTATTTTGATACCAGCTCGACCCCAAGTTTTGTGATTGTAGATAAGCGGTTACTTTCTTCCAGTCTAAAGGTAAATCCTTTAATGCAATTTCTGATATATCGCTTTTTTCTATATCTACATTAATCGATAAGAGTTTGTATTGATGGTCGATGTTAATTGCGCTTCGATGAGCTATCAATTCTAATGCAGATAATGCTATTGAACTGCCGGTATAAATTAAAAATTCATCATCTTTATTCCATCTGTTGGCAATGCCGGATGCAAGTAAACTGCTGGCATATTTTTCTTTTCTAATGTTATAAATTAACATATTTAAACATTTTCACCATATTCAAGAGCTGATAACCTATTATCAATAAATTTTATTCCTGAAACAGTATCTAGAAATGTACTAGGAGCTTGATTATCTAATAAATGATTTTTCGCAGAAAGCCATTTTTCAAAATTATTGGTATCCCCAAAGACTTCAATGCCATGTTTATACAATGAAATAATTAATACGATATGCTCTTTGATATTGCCTTTAAGTACTAAATCGGTGTTTTTTTTATAGTTCCTAAATGTTCTTGGAGTAATGCTAAGCCAGTCAGATAAGATAGTATCGTTGAGTCCAATCATACTATCTAAAGTTTTAACAAAATCATTATCAAATTTATTTTGAGTAGTATAAAAATAAATTTTTGAAAAATCATTTAAAGTGGGGATTTCCTCAATAATTTTCTGTTGTTTTTTATCCAAGATTGCTGTTGGCATATGTGTAAATGTTTATTATAAATTTACGGAATTATTTCTTAACTGAAAAGGAAAAATTTCTGTAGTGATGTTCTGTGTACTTTTATGAGCTTTTTTACTCAGAATAATAAGTTCATATTAAACCTCAACAATATTTTGCAGTCAATAGAATGATTTTAAATAAAACCGATTATTTTTGGAAAACTTAACATAGGTCAATAACAAAGGGTCGGCCTTAATTATATCTTTGTCTCATAATTTAAAAACCAGAAAATGAAATTAAAAATCTCTTCAATCTTTTTATTAGTTGCAGTTGTGTCTTTATCGGCTTTTACAACTATTAAACCGGTTACTTACACCGTAGATGCAGCAAAATCGACTATTACATGGGTTGGTAAAAAAGTAACAGGTTCTCACAACGGAACAGTAACCTTAAAATCAGGAACATTAATTCTTGATGGTAAAAAACTGGTTCAAGGTGGCTTCATTATTGATATGAACTCAATTAAAGATGCTGATGGTAGCGCTAAATTAGAGGGTCATTTAAAGGCAGACGATTTTTTCGGTGTGGCTAAATTCCCTGCAGCTCAGTTTGTAATAACTAAAGTTACCGGTTCGGGTGCTAATGTTACTGTAAATGGAGATTTAACTATCAAAGGTATAACTAAACCATTAAGTTTCCCTGCAACTGTAACTGTAAATACAGATGGTACTGTTTCTGCTTTAGCAGGTAAAATCACTGTAGATAGAACTAAATACGATATCCGTTACGGTTCTAAATCTTTCTTCGATAGCATTGGCGACAAAGCAATTGATGATAACTTCGAGTTGGCAGTGAAATTGGTAGCTAAAAAATAATTATTCCTGTCTCGGAATTAGAAAAGGTCCTGGCAATTTGTCGGGACTTTTTTTTTCGTTATTGCGAGGAACGAAGCAATCTTAATGTACAAAAAAATCGGGATTTAATATTGTTTTTTAAAGATTTTGAAAAGCAGTTTTGGTACAATTATTAATGATTGTACCCGCCATCCGCTGCAATCTTTTTGTAAACTTCTGTCATGCTGAGACACGAAGCATCTGTTTCACCGTTTGCAGATGCTTCGTGCCTCAGCATAACAGTTTATTCAAAGCTGCTGCAAACAAAAAGTATTTTCGCTGCTGTCGGGTTTAGAAACCACAGAACTGCAAAAAACGCAGGTTGCAATTGCAATCTTGGCTAGAGCCTTGCTGCCATTTTATTCCGTCAGTTAAAACTGGCGGCAGTGAAATTCATAGCTAGTGTTTCTTTAAGCTTTTACCTTTAGTCTTTCGGCTTTTTGCTTTGATGTTTTTTTTACGCTTGCATTTCATTGCCGTGGGCTTTAGCCAACGGTTGGCAAGTATAAAGCTTATCCTATCTTATTTTAAATCCGCCCTCAACCATATCAACAAAGCCCGTGGCGGCACTTTTGCCATGGTAAAACAAGCATTCCCAGTTTTCTTCGGCAGCACGTTTGCCAAATTCTTTGCGTAACTCCATCGCCTTGCGACCGTCGAAATCATATTTGGCAATAAAGTTTTTAACCAGTTCTTCGGGCTCAGGCAAAACATCACCACCAAAAAATACTTTTTGATTTCCTTCTGTTAACAGAAAAACCTGATGATTCGGACAATGAGCACCAGTAAACTCGAAAGCTATGGTTTCATCTAAATTACCGTCGCCCTCCACAAATTTTAGTTGTGCATTTCGTTGCAGATATTCAAAAATATCAGTGTGGTAAGAGGAAGAAGTGCTGCTAAACGCAGTTTCCCATTCCCCGCGGTTTACCACATATTCCGCATCGGGGAAACTCAATTCAACTTTATCGCCAAGTTTATGAATCATGCCGCCCGAATGGTCGTAATGCAAATGCGACATTAAAACTTTGGTCACGTCAGTCGGGTTGAAACCTGCATTGCGGATATTTTTGTGCAAAATTAACTCGCCGTGGTCATCGCTGAAACCCAAGCCTGTATCGAATAAAATTAAGTCGTTTCTTAACTCAACCAAAAAAGGTTGAACATTAATAAACAAGGAGCCTGGTCTGTCTTTAAAACTATGAATGGCAGAATCGAAAGGAACAAATTTCTTTGATGCATCAACAGAATAGGTGCCCTCGAATAAGGTATGAACTTGCAAAATGTAGAGATTTAAATTAAAAAAGTATATTTACTGTTCGGAAACAAATATAATGGAAAAAAGATGGGTGCTGACATCAAATTGCAATGATGACACAGTAAAGAAAATAACGGAACAACTTAATATAGATAGCTCGCTCGCTCAGATTTTAGTTCAAAGAAACATTTGCGATTACGATTCGGCCAAAGATTTTTTCAGGCCCGATTTAGATCATCTCCATAATCCTTTCCTGATGAAAGATATGGATGTGGCTATCGAAAGAATTGAAAGCGCACTCGCTACACACGAAAAAATCCTTATTTACGGAGATTACGATGTTGATGGTACAACCTCCGTCGCTTTAGCTTACAGTTTCTTTTCTCAACTCACAAAAAATATTGAATATTACATTCCTGACAGATATTTAGAGGGTTACGGAATTTCTACAGCAGGAATCGATTATGCCAAACAAAACGGATTCTCGTTAATTATTGCTTTAGACTGTGGTATAAAATCGATTGATAAAATAGATTATGCGAACACATTAGGTATCGATTTCATAATCTGCGATCACCATTTACCGGGCGACGAACTGCCAAAAGCCGTTGCGGTTTTAGACCCGAAACGTGCCGATTGCGACTATCCTTTTAAAGAACTTGCAGGTTGCGGAATTGGTTTTAAGCTGGCACAAGCCTATGCTCAAAAGGATAATTTACCTAAAGAAACTTATTTACAATACCTCGATTTGGTAATGGTTAGTATCGCTGCTGATATTGTTCCCGTTGTTGGCGAAAACAGAATTCTGGCTTATTACGGCATTCGTAAACTTAACACTAATCCTTGCGAGGGCTTGCGGGCATTAATGGAAGTTTCGGGCAAAACTGAAAATTATACCATTACCGATGTTGTTTTTACATTAGGCCCGCGGATAAATGCGGCTGGCAGAATCGACCATGCAAAACATGCCGTGGCCATGTTGTTATGCCAGGTTGATGGTAACGCTCTTGAACAAAGCGAACTTATTAACTTAAAAAATACCGAACGTAAAACTTACGACCAGGACATAACCCGCGAAGCTTTAGCATTAATTGGAGATAGTGAAATTCTAATCAATAAGAAAACAACAGTTGTATTTAACGAGAATTGGCATAAAGGTGTTATCGGAATTGTGGCTTCTCGTTTAACGGAAAAATATTACCGCCCAACCATCGTGCTTACAAAATCTAACGGATATGTGGCGGGTTCTTGCCGTTCGGTTGCCGGGTTTGATTTGTACGAAGCTTTAAGCGGATGTTCGCATTTATTAGAGCAATATGGCGGGCATAAATTTGCTGCGGGTTTAACCATGCAGCAAGATAATGTTAATGCTTTTGCAGATAAATTCGAGGAAATTGTTTCTGCAACTATTACCGAAGAGCTTTTAACGCCAATGATAAAAATTGATGCCGAAATTGAACTTGCCCAAATTGATGGAAAATTTTATCGTGTTTTAGCGCAGATGGGACCATTCGGGCCAGAAAATATGGCGCCGGTATTTGTTACACATAACGTTTACCTGGCTCAAAATGCCATGGCCGTTGGCGGCAATCATTTAAAAGTTAATGTAAAACAACAAAATTCAGCTATTTTTGAGGGCATTGGATTTGGTTTAGCAGAATACCAAAATCTTTTACAACCAAAAGTTCCTTTTTCTGTTTGTTATACGATAGAAGAGAACGTTTGGAGAGATAAAAAACGTTTGCAATTAAATATTAAAGGAATAAAAGTTAATTAAACAGCCCGTTACGCTAAATCTGATTTAGTAGTTGTAAGAATTGTGCGAAAATTCAACGTGACGGAACGTTAAAAATATGGGTTGGGTTTACTTAATCGTAAATCGTAAGCCAAAAAATCGTAAATACGAATGATATTAAGAGCCGAAAATCTGGTAAAAAAATATAAGCAACGCACCGTTGTTAATGATGTTTCGTTCAATGTAAGTCAGGGAGAAATTGTTGGTTTGCTTGGACCAAACGGTGCCGGTAAAACTACCTCATTTTATATGATTGTAGGCTTAATTAAACCAAATGAGGGACGCATATTTTTAGAGGATCAAGATATCACTGAAGATGCAATGTACCGCAGGGCGCAAAAAGGTATTGGTTATCTCGCACAAGAGGCTTCCGTTTTTAGAAAACTAACGGTTGAAGAAAACATTCTTGCCATTTTGGAAATGAGCAAACTGAGCAAGGAAGAACAAAAAGACAAACTGGAAGAGTTAATTAATGAGTTTAGTTTACACAAGGTTCGTAAAAATCGTGGCGATTTATTATCTGGCGGCGAACGCCGTCGTACCGAAATTGCTCGTGCATTAGCAGCCAACCCGAACTTCATTTTATTGGATGAGCCTTTTGCAGGGGTTGATCCGATTGCGGTTGAGGAAATTCAAAGCATAGTTGCTAAATTAAAACATAAAAATATTGGTATTTTAATTACCGACCACAACGTTCAGGAAACGCTTTCGATTACCGATAGAGCTTATTTGCTTTTTGAAGGAAAAATTCTTGAACAAGGTGTTCCTGAAGTTTTAGCCGAAAATGAGATGGTTCGTAAAGTATATCTTGGTTCCAATTTTGTGTTGAAACGTAAAACCTTTGAAGTTTAAATCGGACTTATGGCAATCGTAAATTCAATTTTTACCTGGTTAATGAAAAAGCGCATCCATCAGATTGAGCTTTTTATGAAATATCCATACGATGTTCAGGAAGAATGGTTTCATAACCTGATAGATAGTGCAGAAAATACAGAATGGGGACGTAAATATGATTACAAAACCATTCTTACACCAAAACAATTTCAGGAAAGAGTTCCCATACAGAATTACGATACCTTAAAACCTTATATCGAGCGGATGCTCAATGGCGAACAGAATATTCTGTGGCCATCAGATATAAAATGGTTCGCTAAATCATCGGGAACCACCAGCGATAGAAGCAAATTTATTCCCGTTTCTGAAGAATCTTTGGAGGAATGCCACTTTAAAGGCGGCAAAGACATGCTTTCGATTTATTGTAATAACCGGCCGGATAATCAAATGTTTACTGGAAAAGGCCTGGTTTTGGGCGGAAGCCATCAGGTAAACCAGTTAAACGAAGATTGTTTCTACGGAGACTTATCAGCTGTGCTGATTAAAAACCTTCCAATTTGGGCCGAATATTATCGTACACCGGATATGTCTATTGCTTTGATGGATAATTATGAAATTAAAATGGACAGGATGGCCGAAGCAACCATTCAGGAAAACGTAACCAGTATTTCTGGCGTACCAACCTGGACAATTGTACTGGCTAAGAAAGTGCTTGAATTAACTGGAAAGAAAAACTTGCTGGAAGTTTGGCCAAATCTGGAACTTTATGTTCATGGCGCTGTAAATTTTACCCCTTATCGCGAGCAGTTTAAACAACTCATCCCATCAGATGATATGTATTACCTGGAAACATACAATGCCTCTGAAGGGTTTTTCGGAATTCAGGATCAGGATAATTCTGAAGAAATGCTTTTAATGCTCGATTATGGTATTTTTTATGAGTTTATCCCTATGGAAAATATTGGCGAAGAAAACCCAAAAGCACTGCTCCTCGGGGATGTTGAACTCCATAAAAATTATGCAATAGTTATTTCTACCAATGGTGGGTTATGGCGATATATGATTGGAGATACGGTTCAGTTTACTTCTTTATCGCCTTATCGAATTAAAATTACCGGCAGAACAAAGCACTTTATAAATGCTTTTGGTGAAGAAGTAATTATCGACAATGCTGAGCAGGCCCTAACAAAAGCCTGCTGTGCAACGGGTGCCGAAATTAAAGATTATACCGCGGGCCCAATATATTTTAAAGGAGAAAAGGCTGGAGGGCACGAATGGATTATCGAGTTTGATAAACAGCCTGATGATTTTGAAAGATTTATCGATGTAATGGACAATACCTTACGCGAGATAAATTCTGACTATGACGCAAAGCGTTTTAAAGATATGGCTTTATGTCGCCCGAAAGTTCATAACGTTCCTGCAAATACATTTTATAATTGGTTAAAAGCCAAAGATAAACTAGGTGGGCAACATAAGGTTCCGCGTTTGGCAAACGAAAGGAAGTATCTCGATGATATTCTTGAGCGCTTGGAATCCAAAGTGTAAATATTATATTCTAGATTTTTCCGTTGATTAATAAATCCATTGCATATGAAGTTGAACAGGCAAAAGATATTAGATTTCTTTAAAAAGTCGGAAAGTAAAGCTTCGGTTATACTGAATGATAAAAATAAAGCAAGTGAAACTATTAAAGAAGCCCTGGGTAAAGCGGTTACCAATAAAGGCGAGCTCGAAGGCGTTTGGACAAAAATGGTGTTGCTTTTTGCCATCGCTAAAGATTATGTAAACGGCAATTACACCGAAATTCCAAAGCGCTCAATTATCGCTATTTTTGGTGGCTTAATCTATTTTCTGTCTCCAATTGATGTAGTGCCAGATTTTGTGCCAGTACTTGGTTTTATTGATGATGTTTTTGTGCTTAATCTGGTCTATAAACAAGTGGTAAAAGACTTGGAGAAATACAAAATCTGGAAAGATGCTCAAATCAATTATATTGAAGATGCTGACGCAACAGAAATCTGATATTTTCGATTGGTTAAATCACCATTTATTAACCTGTCCTTTTAAGGCTCATTTTGGTGTCGATTGCCCGGGCTGCGGTTTGCAACGGTCGATTTTGGCATTAGCAAAAGGTCATTTATACGAATCCTTCAAGTTTTATCCTGCTACAATCCCATTAATTATTCTCGTCGCCTTTACAATCATTCATCTCAAAGTAGATTTTAAGTTTGGTGCTCAGTTTATTAAAATCATCTTTATTAGTATTGCGGTAATTATCTTAATCAATTACATTTACAAAATATACAACCATCAACTTATAAACTAAAAACATAATTTATGTCTGAAGAACAAGGAACGCCTCAGGAAAATCCTATTGAACCAATAAAAAATGATGCTCCGGCAGCTGAACCGGTTCAAACGCCGCCAGTAATACCTCCGCCATTTCAGCAGCCACCTCCATTCGGACAGTTTGGAAATGGAATGGGGCAGCAAAACTTGCCTAACGCTACTGTAGCGTTGGTTTTAGGAATTTTGTCAATTCCTGCCTGCTGCTGCTATGGACTAGGGCTGGTATTCGGGATTGTTGCCTGGGTTTTAGCTGGTAAAGATATTAAGCAGTATAATCTAAACCCCGGAGCATATTCTTTGTCTTCGCTTAAAAATACAAAGGCTGGTAAAGTTTGCGGAATAATAGGTGTTATTTTGAGTGCCCTTTATATTATCGCGCTGGTAGCAATGATTGTAGCTTTCGGTTGGGCAGCTTTGCGTGACCCTGAACTTATGAAAGAATTATTACGGGAAAAAGGTCTTCAATAAGATTTTGTAATCCAGTTAATTTTACCTTAAAAATATAAATCGAATGGCTCATGCTGTTCGATTTTCTTATTTTTGTAGTCTAAAATTGTAAATAAAAAACTAACGATAATGTATCCAGAATATTTAGTAGAACCAATGCGTAAGGAATTAACTAACGTAGGTTTTGAAGAATTAAAAAATGCCCAGGAAGTTGACCAGGCTATTAAAGGTGAAGGCACTGTTTTGGTTGTTGTAAACTCCGTTTGTGGTTGCGCAGCGGCGAATGCCCGTCCGGCAGCAAGAGCTGCGGCAGCACACGAAAAACATCCTGATAAATTAGTAACAGTTTTTGCGGGAATGGAAAAAGAAGCTGTAGACCAGGCTAGAAATTACATGATGCCATTTCCTCCATCATCGCCTGCAATGGCTTTGTTTAAAGATGGTAAATTGGTACATATGATTGAGCGCCACCAGATTGAAGGTCGCCCGGCACAAATGATTGCTGATAACTTAATCGGTGCTTTTGAGCAGTATTGCTAAAAATATTATTTGATTATGCCGTGCGTTCCGTCTCGGCATAATCATCTTTAAAAATCTTTGTTGAGCAATTTCTCCAGCTCTCCAAACGAAACATTCATTCTTACCCTACCTTGCTTCGCATAAGAAATTTCTCCTGTTTCCTCTGAAATTATTACTGCGACTGCATCAGTTGTTTCCGAAACACCAATTCCTGCCCTGTGCCTCAAGCCAAATTGCGATGGCAACTGGTCGTTATCCGTTAAGGGCAAAATGCAGCTGGCACTTTTAATTTTATTTTCTGAAATTACAACGGCCCCATCGTGCAAAGGACTGTTTTTCTGGAATATGCTTTCCAAAAGTCGTTTCGATATTTTTGCGTCAACAACTTCGCAACTGTTGGCGAAAAACTGTTCATCATAAAACTTAACAAATACCATTAATGCTCCTGTTCGGGTTTTTTTCATCGTTTTGCAGGCGTCGATAATTGGTTTTATGCGGGTTAAATTATTGCGTTCGATTTCTTTACGACCAAATAAATAACCCCACCAGGCTTTGTTTTTTTGAAGAAAGGCATTTTTACCGATAAGTAATAGAAACCGCCTGATTTCCGGATGAAAGATTACGATTAATGCAATGATACCAACACTCATAAATTTCTCTATAATTGTTGTAAGCAACTTCATGTGCAAAATATCTACCACCTTGTAAAACACTGCAATAATCAGCATCCCAACCAAAAGGTTTACGGCTAAAGTGTTGCGAATGAGTGTGTAAACGTAGTATATTAATAGTGCTACCAATACAATATCTACTACATCGGTTACCGTGAATTTTACAAAATCGAAGTCTAATCCTTTCATTAGCGGCAAGATAGCAAATGTTTTATAATGGTTAACTGGTTGAACTGTAAAAATGATTTACTGTTCGTGGCTATTTAAAGGCTTCAGGGATGGGTATAAAAAATCGAGGTTTTAGTTATCCAATCTTTCAATCAGTTTAACACATTCTACAGCCTCTTTAACATCGTGCACCCTTAAAATTTTTGCCCCTTTTTGCAAAGCAATTGTATTGAGAACTGTTGTTCCATTTGAGGATTCGGCAGCTGTAATTTTTAATACCTTATGTATCATTCCTTTTCTGGAAAAGCCAACAAGTACAGGAAGATTGAAAATTTTAAAATCCTGCATTTGATTCAATAATTCGTAATTATGTTCGATGGTTTTCCCGAATCCAAAACCCGGATCAAGTATTAAATCGTTAACTTTTAAAGCTTTTAAGATTGATATTTTCTTTGCCAGGTAATCAATAACATCAAGCAGAACATTATCGTAAACAGGATTTTGCTGCATATTTTGTGGTACGCCCTGCATGTGCATAAAAATGTATGGCACCTGTAGCCTGGCAACGGTTTCGAACATTTTTTCATCCATATCTCCGGCGGCAATATCGTTTATAATGTGAGCCCCCGCCGTGATTGTCTCTTCAGCCACTCTTGCCCTGAAAGTATCTATCGAAATTATGGCCTCGGGAAGGTTTTTATTTAGTGCTTCAATTACCGGAACTAACCTGCCAAGCTCTTCATCTTCGGAAATGTGTTTTGCGCCCGGCCTAGATGAATAACCACCAACATCTATAAACGATGCACCTTCATTTAAAAATTGTTCAGTTTTTCGTAATGCTTCGTTAATGGAGTTTGTTCGGCTATTACTGTAAAAAGAATCCGGAGTAATGTTTAAGATTGCCATTACTTTTGGAGTACTTAAATCATAAATTTCCCCTTTTATATTAAGGCTTTGTTTTGCTTCAAAAAAGTTTTTTTCTACCATATTAAGCCCTTTCGGGATTTGGGTTTCGCTTTAAAAATGTATCTTTAGCTTTCGTTTTTTCGAAACAAAAATACATTAAAACTAAATAATTATTGGCCTTGGCACAAACAAATACCGCTACTGAATTTGATGATGTGATTGCAGTATGCAGATCCTTATTCCTTAAAAAAACCAAAGATTATGGTACCGCATGGCGCATTTTAAGGCCAAGTTCTATTACCGATCAGATTTTTATAAAAGCTCAGCGCATCCGTACGTTAGAAGAAAAAAAAGTGAGCTTGGTAGGTGAAGGAATTACTGCTGAGTACATCGGTATCATCAATTACTGTGTTATTGCCATGATGCAATTGGAGCTTACAGATGCAGACCCAACGGATATGCCCTTTGATGTTGTTCAGTCTTTGTTTGATGTAAAAGTTCAGGAAACCAGAGATTTAATGTTTGCTAAGAACCATGATTATGGCGAAGCCTGGAGAGATATGCGCATAAGCTCATTAACAGATTTAATTCTGATGAAGATTTTCAGAGTAAAACAAATTGAAGATAATGAAGGGCAAACACTGGCATCTGAAGGGGTTAGTGCAAATTATCAGGATATGTTAAATTACTCAGTATTTGCATTGATAAAACTCGGGATAAAATAGATGAAAAAGTTAGCTTTAATATTTTCCAGAATATTTGTTGGCGTTTTATTTATCTTCTCAGGATTAATTAAAGCGAATGATCCTTTAGGTTTTGGATATAAGCTTCAGGAGTATTTTGAAGTTTTTCACTTGGATTTTTTAAGTCCGGTGGCAACCGGAATTGCCATTTTGCTTTGTACTTTTGAAATCGTTTTAGGTGCATTATTACTACTTGGGTTTTGGGGTAAAAAGGTTTCGTGGGGTTTGCTCTTATTAATTATCTTTTTTACGTTACTCACTTTTGTATCTGCATTTTTCAAAGTTGTAACCACTTGTGGTTGTTTTGGCGACGCGATTCCTTTAACACCCTGGCAATCGTTTAGCAAAGATTTAGTGCTTTTAGTGCTAATCATTTATATTTTTCTGAATAAAAATTTTATTCAACCAATTTTTAAAAAGGTTGCAACGCAGCGAAATATATCGTTAGCAGTTGTTCTGGTCTCGCTTTTATTCGGCTTGTATACTTATAATTTTCTGCCAATAATGGATTTTCTTCCGTACAAAATTGGCGCACATATTCCATCCTTGATGGTTATTCCTCCGGGCGAAAAACCTGATGAGTTTCAAATTATGTATCATCTCAAAAATAAAGCGACTAAAGCTGAAAAAGACATGAGTGATAAAGATTACCTGAAAACTGAAATCTGGAAGGATAACAACTGGGAAATTATTGGTGAGCCATCTAAAACACTACTTAAAAAAGGTTACGAGCCAAAAATAAAAGACCTTATTATAACCGATGCTTCGGGAACGGATTACACAAAAGAGCTTATTGAAAACCCTTATTATAATTTGATTTTTGTTGCCTATAGCTTAAATGACACAAACCTAAAAGCTATCGGCGATTTGAATGCGCTTGCGATGAATGCAACACAGCAATTTAACATTCGTACAGTTTTACTAACTTCGAATTCTGCTGTCGATGCCGAAAAATTCATCAAGAAAAACAATCTCTTTTCAGAAGTTTTTTACGCAGATGCAGTTCCTTTAAAAAGTATGGTTCGTGCTAATCCGGGTATTTTACTTTTAAAAAACGGTGTTGTAATCAATAAATGGCATTTTCACAATGTGCCTACTTTCGAGCAGTTAAGTAGTAAATATTTCAGTAAATAAATGTTAACCTATACCATAAAAAAACTCTTTTACGGATTACTGGTTATGGCCGGTGTGATACTTGTTGTTTTCGTATTGTTTAATATTTTACCTGGCGACCCGGCCAGAATGACAATGGGCCAAAGAGCCGATGTTCAATCTTTGGAAGCCGTTAGAAAGGAGTTTGGTTTAGATAAATCGAAACCGGTTCAATTTATTTTATATGTAAATGATCTATCGCCAATAAGTGTTGTTGATAATGATAGCACCGCCCAAAAAAAGTATCATTTTGCAAGGTTAATTAATATCGATAACAAAGCCCTTGTACTAAAATGGCCTTACCTAAGGAGTTCGTATCAAACCAAAAGAGACGTAACTGCAATACTTTCAGAAACTGTTCCAAATACATTTATACTTGCATTAACGGCGATGATTTTTGCGACAATAATTGGTGTGGTTTTAGGTGTGCTATCTGCGGTTAACAAAGATTCGTGGATTGATAAAGCAGCCAATGCGTTTGCAATTCTGGGTATTTCGGCACCCTCTTTTTTTGCCGGAATTATCATTGCATGGCTGTTTGGCTTTGTTTTGAGTAACTATACAGGCCTCAGCATGAGTGGAAGTTTATATAGTTATGATCCGTTTAAAGGCGAAATATTAACCTTAAGGAATTTATGGTTGCCAATGATAACGCTGGGATTGAGACCATTGGCTATTATTGTACAGCTAACAAGAAGCGCCATGCTGGATGTTTTAGCGCAGGATTACATTCGTACAGCCCGTGCCAAAGGATTAGGGCGAAATACAATTATTTATAAACATGCGCTAAAAAATGCCATGAACCCGGTAATTACCGCAATTTCTGGCTGGTTTGCCTCTTTACTGGCAGGCTCATTCTTTGTTGAATATATTTTCGGATATAATGGCTTAGGCAGAACAACAGTTACAGCGCTCGAAATGTCAGATTTTCCTGTTGTAATGGGCTCAATTCTTTTTATTGCCTTTGTGTTTGTAGTAATAAATATCCTGGTAGATATTCTTTATGCTTACGTTGATCCAAGAATAAAATTAGCATAGCATGATAAATGATTTTGTTGCCTACACGGAACTTGCCGACAAAAAAATAATTGATGCATTCACAAGCTCAAATGTATATTTACCAGCAGCAGAAGGTTTATTCAGTCATGTATTAAATGCACAACATATCTGGATAAAGCGAATAGCGGGAGAAAAATCACTTTATGACGTTTGGCAAGAACACAAAAAAGAAGATTTCGCAACCATCTCCATTGATAACTTTACAATGATTCATGCTTGTCTGGAAACGAAAACTCCGGATGAAGTAATGGTCTACAAGAACTCAAAGGGTGAGGAATTTAACAATACAGTTGGCGATATGCTGCTGCACATGCTCAATCATTCAACTTATCATCGCGGTCAAATAATTACCTTGCTTAAAAATAGTGGGATAAAACCACCCGAAACAGATTACATCATTTTTAAACGTACAAATCTTTTATGAAAATTTTTCTGGTAGGATATATGGGCTGCGGTAAAAGCACAAAGGCGAAGCAGTTGGCGCACCGCTTAGAATATCCTGTAATAGATTTAGATGCAGAAATTGTAAAGAAGTCAGAGAAAACAATTGCCGAGTTTTTTGAGGCATTTGGCGAAAAGGGTTTTAGAGATTATGAAAGCGAAATGCTTAAAACCTATAACTATCCTGAAAATTGTGTTGTTGCAACGGGTGGTGGCTTGCCATGCTTTTTCGATAATATGGATTGGATGAATGCGCATGGTGAAACAATTTATCTAGAAATGGAGCCTGCACAATTGGTTTCAAGATTGCACAACCGGCAGAAAAGACCATTAATAAAAGATTTGAATGATGAACAACTTCTCGAATTTGTTAAGGTAAAGCTCGAAGAAAGAAATCCTTTTTACCGAAAGTCTAAAATTATAATAAATGCGTTCGATTTAGATGCAGAAAAACTGGAAGAAGCGTTGAATGAAGGGCATCATTAAATCGCTATTCAAATCACTATATCAATTCTTCACCTATAATTTTTGCCGATAATAAGGCTAAAGGAATTCCACCACCTGGATGGACACTACCGCCGCAAAAATACAGATTTTTAATTTTCGAGCTAAAGTTTGGATGCCTCAAAAAGGCCGCAAACTGATTGTTGGAGCTGTTTCCGTACAGTGAACCCTGGTAAGAACCTGTCTTGCTTTCAATGCTTCTTGGGTCTAAAATCTGTTCGCAAACAATATCAACCGGTAAATCCTTTTTAAGGATTTTATTTAGTTTTTTAAGGATATTTTGCTTCGCTGCTAGGATAAGTTCTGCCCAGTTCTGTCCTACATTGGCCGGAACGTTAATCATCACAAACCAATTTTCATGTCCTTCAGGTGCATCGGTTTTGATGTGTTTTGAAGTAACATTGATGTAAATGGTCGGGTCTGAATAGATGGTCTTTTCTTTCCAGATTGCATCAAATTCAGCCTTGTAATCTTCTGAAAAAAAAATATTATGTAAGCCTAACTCCGGATAACTATTCTTTATCCCCCAATAAAAAATTAAAGCCGAGCTGCTTCGCTCCTGATTCAACAGTTTTTTGGGTGCAGGAAAATTTTTTAGTAAGTTTTTATAAGTAAACCAGATATCTAAGTTGGAAACCACTACTTCAGCTTCAATTAAATTCTCTTTGATTTCGATACCTTTTATTTTACCATGCTCATAAACAATTGCCTCAACTTTCTGATTGTAATGGAATTTAACGCCCAAATCTTCAGCAAGTTTTACCAAAGATTTAACAATTCCATACATGCCTTTTTTAGGCAGAAAAGCCCCGAAGTGGTATTCGAAATGAGGAATTACGTTTAAAGTTGCCGGCGCCTGATACGGATTTGAACCATTGTAGGTTGCATAACGATTAAAGAGTTGCACAATCCGTTTATCCTTAAAAAAGTTTTTGTTCGCCTCATTTTGAGAACGGAAAGCATCAATTTTACCAAACTGAAAAAGTGATTTTATAGTATCCCAATGCAGATAACTTGTTAATTTATGTAACGTTCTTTGGAGGAAAACTTTATTTGTTACATCGTAAATTGTTGCGCTTTTTTTTAAAAACTTTTTAACTTCTAAAGCAGATGAACTTGTTTTTTCTGCTACTTCATCCGCGAACTTATCAATATTCGAATAAGCCGTTAATTTAAGTCCGTCTTCGTAAAAATACCTGCATATTTCTTCAAGCTTGTCGTATTGAAAATAGTCTTCTGGATTTTTATTTGCAAGCGTAAATAATTCATTTACATATTGGGGCATGGTAAATAAACTCGGACCTGCATCAAAGCGGAAGCCATTCATTTCAATTTGAGCCAGCTTACCGCCTGCATGTTCGTATGCTTCGTAAACTTCGACATCAAAACCTTTTACAGCCATTCTAATTGCAGATGCAATTCCGGCAATTCCGGCTCCAATAACAATTGCTTTAGGCATATATTAGGTATTGAGCTATTTTAACTCCGCCAGATAGGCATTTGTTTGTTTCTCTATTTCAAGTGTTGCGACTTTAATTGATGATCCAATTCTTGTTGTTTCAGATTTTACAGGCATTCTGTTTATTGTAGCCAGCGCATCAATATACCATTTACTCCAGGTTTCAATGATATGCTTTTCATCAGCAACCGGTTTTCCTTCAGTAATTGCCTTTTTACTTAAGTCAAACTCTGTTTTTAATCTGCTTAAGGCATCTGTTTTTACCTGGGTCACAGTGGCACTCGCCATATTTTCATCGGCAGAGATTAAAGAATAAGCAGCAGTTAGGGCGCTTATGCCAACATTTTTCATTTCCGTTGGCGAAACTTTATCAATTCTATCATTATCGGTATGGTAAAAAACGTCAGTAAAGTGCCACATCAATAATCCGGGAATTTTGGCTTGAAGAAAGGGAGTGTGATCACTACCACCTTCGAAAGGGTTGTAATTTACTGTCCAGTTGGCAAATTTGCCTTGGGCTTTACAGATGTCGAAAATAAAATCGTTGAAATAATGAGGAAAAAGGTCTTTCTCTTTAACATAGCCCGCACCCCATTCGGTGTGTTTATCTGATCCACGGGTCCAGATTGCCGATGGGTCGGGCATTTTTTCTATTAAAAATGAACCGCCTGTTTTTTTAGTATCCTCTCCAACCATATCCAGGCTCATTCCCCATAAAATTCCTTTCGCCCGGGTCGTATCTTCAGTAATATATCTTCTTGTCGATACAATTTCATCTCCCCATAAAAATGTTAGGGTACGTTTCGGATTGATTTTTTTAGCCTGAACTAGTTCAGCGGTTAATCTTGCCATTTCAGCTAAAGTTCCAACGCCACTGGCATTATCATTTGCGCCAGGTTCTTGAACATGAGCACTAAAAACAAATCGTTCATCTGCTTTTTCGCTACCTTTAACATTTGCAACAACTGTTAGTTCTTCAGATTGATAAATCTTCGTTTCAATGTTTACCTTTAAATTGGTTGTTCCTTTTTTAAGCGCTGCTTTAAGTTTTTCTTTAGCAGCATAAGATAAAAGCAGCGTCCAAACTTCGCTGTTGGCCTTCATACTGCCAAACTGTATAGAAGTTTGATGCACTTCTGGTTGGGTATATTTCGGCATTGAATAACCTAAAACACCTACTGCTCCGGCCTTAACAGCAGCACTAATTAATCTCGATGGGCTATTTTCTGAAAAGAGGATTTTTCCTTTTAAATCCATTTTTTCCAATTCAGCAGGCACAACTTTTTCTATAAAAACAACCTCTGCCATTACACCTTCCACAGGCGTGGAGGCGCAATTGATAGGTATCATATTTCGGTTTGTTTTGTAAGAAATTAAGGGTTGCGATTCGCCAACAATGTCTATATTCGCATTAACCGGCTCCCAGGTTTTGTTTTTCATTGCCCGCTTTTCTATTCGATAGGTTAGGGGTGCTTCAAACTCATTTTGTTTTTGTTCAACAAATCCTGCTTTTTTCAAAATGTTTTCAACGTTGCGAATGCTTGCATTGAAACCCGTGTTTCCGGGAACGCGAAAATATTTTTCTACAAAAGCAGTGGTTTCATAGGCATTGTTTTCCTTGAAACCCGCTCTTGTAAGTTTAAAATATTGTTCTGTGGTATTTTGGGCATAACTTGTAAATCCCGCTAAAAGCAGGCCTAATAATATCTTTGTTTTCATTAATCAGCTATAAAGGCTGAAAGATACTAAGAATAGTTTTTATTGTTACGATTTCGCCTAATCGTAACGCTTGCCTTTTTTATTTTTTAAGCTTTCATCTACAGATAATGGCCCCGAGCCAATTACCCAAAATAAAATGAGTAAAAATAGTACTAAAACAGATAACCACAATTCGGAATTTGGCATTGAGAATCCTCTGGTGAGGTTAACAAAAAATACAGCAAAGAGTAAAATCGGGATTTGAATAACAACAGCAAAACGCGTAACTAAACCCAAGGCAATTAAGATGCCGCCAACAAGATGTGCGAATGCCACAATGTGGATTGCCACGCTTATAAGTACGCCCGAGAAGCCAAAAACGTTGTTTTCAGTAATTAAATTTTGAAGGGTTGAAGTATCGCTGATAAAAGAAACACCTTTACCAAAAATAACAAGACCTAAAATAATACGAAGAAAATCAAGCCATTTTGTCTGATGAACATCTCCCCAATGTTCAATTTTACGGATTACGTTCATGATGAACCTCCTTTTTATGTGAAATGATGTATTAAGTTACAAGTTTATATTGGTTCCGTCAATAACAATTTAAAAATGAATGAGATTTCAGTTCGAATAGAATTTTGTTTAAATCTGGTCTTTTCTTATCCTCACGTAAAAAGAATTTAGTATTAACACGAATAATCCTCAATTTCTATTATTCATGTAATTTTAACAAAAATTTAATTTGAACCGTTTGGGTTTTTGGTCTGAAATTTGTATTATTGTTAAAATAGATAGGTTTTTTATCATGAGCAAAGAAATATTAGAGTTTTCTGTACAAGTAGATGAAAAATTTGACCTGAAATTTAATTGGGTGGATGGCTTTTGGGGCGCAGCGTTTAAGTTTTTTGGCAAATAACTTTTAAAATAGAGTATTTAATACCGAACTTTTTTCCGTTCGATGAAACTGCTATTGCGTAATTTTTCTTAAAATCTCAAATTTTTCACGCTCCGGCTTTCTGCCTTCAACCTTTAACCTCTTTTTTCTATCTTTGCGGCATAATGAGTAGAAGAAAACCTGGTACGGTAACTATAATTCCAAACGTACATGTAATTGATATTGCAGAGGAAGGAAAAGGCGTGGGCAAAGCTGATGAGCTGGTTATTTTTATTGATAAAGCGGTGCCTGGCGATGTTGTGGATGTTCGCCTGACTAAAAAGAAAAAAAACTTTGCTGAAGCCGTAATAGAACAGCTGCATGAGCAATCGGCATTGAGAACTGAACCATTTTGCCAACATTTTGGTACCTGCGGTGGTTGTAAATGGCAGCACATGGGCTACGAATCTCAGTTAAAGTTTAAACAAAAAAATGTCGAGGCCGCGTTACAACGCCTTGGCAAAATCGATACCTCTTTTGCTGAACCAATTCTGGGCTCTGCTAAGAATAAGTATTACCGAAATAAGCTCGAGTTTACCTTTTCAAATAAACGCTGGTTAGAAAAAACCGATGTAGAACGAGATGAGAATTTCGATATGAACGCCCTTGGGTTTCATGTTCCGTTGCGCTTCGATAAGATTTTAGATATCGAACATTGTTATTTACAGGATGATCCATCGAACCAAATCAGAAATGCAGTACGCAAATATGCTTTGGAACATGAAATCTCATTTTATGATTTAAGAAACCACGAAGGTGTTCTGCGTAACTTAATCATCAGAACTTCCAGTACTGGTGAAATAATGGTTGCGGTTATTTTTGCTTATCCTGAGCAAACACAAATTGACGGGTTGATGGATTTTCTTAAATCAGAATTTCCTCAGGTTACCTCTTTACTTTACATTATAAATCAGAAAAAGAACGATACCATATTTGATCAGGAGGTAATTACTTTTGCCGGACGAGATCATATTTTCGAAGAAATGGATGGCATCCGTTTTAAGATAGGTGTGAAATCTTTTTATCAAACCAACTCAGATCAGGCTTTCGAATTATATAAAATAACCAGAGAATTTGCAGCTTTTAATGGAGATGAACTGGTTTACGATTTATACACCGGTGCAGGAACAATTGCAAATTTTATTGCCAAAGATGTAAAACAGGTTGTTGGTGTAGAGTATGTACCGACAGCAATTGAAGATGCCAAATTCAATTCGAAATTGAACGGAATTGGGAATACCGTCTTTTATGCGGGTGATATGAAAGATATTTTAACAGCAGATTTTGTTAGTACTCATGGAAAACCCGATGTTGTAATTACCGACCCACCAAGAGCAGGTATGCATGCAGATGTTATACAGCGGTTACTTGAAATGGAAGCAGAAAAAATTGTTTACGTAAGTTGCAATGCCGCCACGCAAGCCAGAGATTTAGAATTGTTAAAAGATAAATACGATGTGGTTCGCATCAAGCCTGTTGATATGTTTCCGCATACGCAACATGTAGAAAACGTAGTTTTGCTGAAGTTAAAAGGATAAGATAAAACAACTTACCAGGAGAATGAACCATAGCTTGCTAAATTTGCTCCTGTTTTACAGTCGAAATTCAATATTAAGAAATGGATAGAGAAGAATTATTAAGTGCGACGCCAGAAGGTAGCGGCGAACCCAAAAAGCAGGAAAGCCCGCTGGTAAGCCTGGAAAAAGACCTTGAATTTTATGCGGATGCAATAAAAGAAGTTGCGATAGAAATTATGGTTGAAGGAATTTCTGCTCATCCAATTTTTGTTGCCCACCAGCACGAAGTTAAACTTGGCGAAATAATTTTAAACAAAGAAGAATTAAATACCGATTGGACCATTCAGGCATCGACTTTAGAAGAGTTCGTTGAAAAAGGTATAATCAATAAAGAAAAAAGAGAACAATTTTTAAAGGTTTACAAAAAGCCCGAAAACTTTATGTGTGTTTTCGTAATTGTTCCGGAAGGCGCAAATTTTATTTACTATCCATATAAGAAAGGTTAAAAATTTTACAAAAAAAATCGCTGCTTTGCATCCGCAAAGCAAGCGATAGTAAAATTAATTAAACCTAAAACTAACTAATTTACTTTTGTAACATCACCACTTTTCGATGATGACGTTTTCTTTAATGAAGCGTTGCCTTTGTAGTGTACATCGCTTCCGCCAGAAGCACCAGCTTCCAGGCCTTTAGTAACATTTATATTTGCATCAGAACCGCCCGAAGCGCTTACTTTGGCATATTCTACAACAAAACCGTACGCGTCAACATCGCTGCCTCCGCTGGTTTGTAAAATCATGTTTTCTGCTTTTCCTGTTAGGGCAACATCACTACCACCACTTGTCTGCAATTCGATATCGGTACAAATCAGGTTTAATTTTACATCAGAACCACCTGAAGAACGTAATGCAAATTTACCAGCCTTAATTTGTCCCTGAGAGAAAACATCACTGCCACCTGAAGCTGTAAGAGCCGCAAGTGTTTTAAAGTTTAAGTAGGCTTTAATACTTTGGTTTTTGAACATCGAACCCCAATGAATACCCTCTTTCATTTTTATGGTTAAGTTGCTGCCTTTTTGCTCTATAACAACATTTTCTAATAAATCCGAGCTTGCTTTCAAAGTTAAACTTTCACTATTGCCCTGCGTTAAATACAAATCTATTCCGCTGCTGACCGTAACACTGTTAAAGCTTTTTACTGCTACATTTTTTGATTCCTGCGCATGTGCAATGTAACTGCCTCCAATAAAGAATAGCAACGTTGCCGTTGTTTTTAAGAATTTTTTCATCTGAAGTTATTTAGAATTTTGTTTTTAAAATGGATGTTTGATTTTAGGTTTTTGTTATTTGGTTAAATATTAGACGCACAACTGGCAAAAACGTTGCAACGAAACCAAAATTATTTTTCAAATAGTTTGAATTTCATCCTTAAAATCGTTCTTTTTGTATTCAAACCCTTTTAACAATGGCCACATCACAATTACTTATCCTAAACAAAAAACAAATACAGCAAAAGATAGATCGTATAGCTTATCAAATTTTAGAAGATAACCTTAATGAGAAAGAAATTGTGCTTGCAGGTATTTGGGATAGAGGTTACAAACTGGCAATTCGGTTGGAAAAGGTTTTAAAAAAAATATCAGATTTTAAATTAACATTGCTGCGTATTGACCTGGAAAAGCAAAGCAGCAAATTAATTGCCACAACTGATTTAAACGAAAGCCAATGGAAGAATAAAGTTATAATTTTGGTTGATGATGTTTTAAATAGTGGCAAAACACTTGCTTACGGCCTCGGGGTGTTCTTAAATACACCACATAAAAAAATTCGTACGGTTGTACTTGTAGATAGAAGCCATAAAATTTTTCCCATTGCTACCGATTTCGTAGGCCTTGAGCTGGCTACAATTTTAAAAGAACACGTAGATGTAGTTATGGATGTTGAAGGGGAAGAAGACCGCGTTTATTTGAGTTAAATTTCAATTCATTATTGCTGTTTGGCGATACGTATTTGCAATTAAGCCTATTTTTTTGCAACTTTCGTGAATGTACTATCCCCGAAAAAATACAATTATTCATAAGTTTTTCTCCTGGTACATTCAATTTATTGTTGGTAAAGATTTCACCACCTTCAATTACGACAACATTGAACTAAAAAAAGATTCTTCAGTATTGCTGCTGGCCAACCATTTCAGCTGGTGGGATGGTTTCCTGATTTTCTACATCAATAAAAAACTATTTAAAAAAGATTTTCACGTTTTGGTAAATGCCGAAAACTACAATAAAGTAAGCTTTTTAAAATACCTTGGTGCTTTTGCGGCAAAAAATTCGGGGAAAGATGTTTTAGAAACGCTGAACTATGCGGGAAAGCTTTTGGACAATCCTGATAATCTGGTTTTGGTTTTTCCTCAAGGGAAATTGTATTCCAATCATTTAAAAAGTATAACATTCGAAAAAGGCGTAATGCAAATGATTAACTCCAGTCAGAAAAAGATTAACGTAGTTTTTGCAGCCACTTTTATTGATTTTTTTTCAAAACGTAAAGCATCGGCTTACACCTATTTACAGAATTGGGAAAACGAAGAATACATCAGTCTTCAATTATTAAAAAGCGCTTACAATAAACATTACGATAATTCTGTTGTTAAACAAACACAAATTACCGAATGACGATTTTCATTTACGCAGCATTAATATTTCTTATCATTAGGTTTTCGGTTACAGTTTTTAACTTTTTATCTAACCCGAAACTTCCACGAACGGTAAAACATTTTCAGCATAAGGTGTCAATCCTCATTCCCGCAAGAAATGAAGCTGAAAATATTCTTCTATTACTTCAGTCGATAAAAGAACAGGATTATACAAATTATGAAGTAATTGTTCTCGACGATAACAGCAGCGATAATACATTTGAACTTGTACAAGGTTTCGCTAAAGAAAATGAACAATTTAAAATCGTAAAAGGAAAGCAATTGCCTGAGGGTTGGCTTGGAAAAAATTTTGCATGTCATCAACTGGCAGAAATAGCAAACGGTAAATATTTGCTTTTTATTGATGCTGACGAGGTTGTTAAACGAGGACTGATTAACAGTCTTATATTTCGAACTGAGCGTAACGGATTAAGCCTGCTGAGCATATTTACCAACCAGATTATGGTTAGTTTTGGGGAGCAGATAACAGTGCCGTTAATGCACTTCATTTTGCTGAATTTATTGCCTTTGCGTTTGGTTAGGGTTTCTAAAAATCCCGCTTTTTCTGCCGCAAGCGGGCAATGTATGTTTTTTGAAACAAATAACTACAAAGAGAACGAGTGGCATAAATGTGTAAAAAACCGTGTTGTTGAAGATATTGAGATAATAAAACTCGTGAAGCAAGCAGATTTTAAAGCTGAAGCTTTACTGGCTAACGGTTTAATTTACTGCAGGATGTATAAAAACCTGACCGAAAGTATAAATGGTTTTAGTAAAAATTTACTTGCAGGTTTTGGTAATAACATCTTTATATTGCTATTTTACCAGCTTTTGGTAATTAGCTGGCCGTTTTTATTATTCATAGATTACGATTTACATCTGCTGGCTTTACCACTTACTTTAATTGTTTTAAGCAGAATAATGATATCTTTTTTATCCGGGCAAAATGTGGTTTTAAATTTAATTTTGCACCCTTTGCAAATGTTGTTGTTTTTGTTAATTTCAGTTAAATCAATTTCTAATCATTTATTAAAAAGAGGTTCATGGAAGGGCAGATTGATAAAGCCGATTTAAAAATCAAAAAGCTGGCAATAGCCATTATTGTTATTTTTCATTTGGTTGGTTTGCTTGGGTTTTTGATTCCTGTGGCGCAGCCTTATTTTATCCGGCTCGTTCCCTTTCACCTGCTTTTAATGTTTGCCGTTATCGTCTTTTCTTATAATGGAGATGTTAAGCGGTTACTTCTTTTTGTTTGCGGCGTATTTCTTTGCGGTTTTCTGGTAGAAGTATTAGGCGTTAAAACAGGCAAAATATTCGGCAGCTATTATTATGGTACAACACTTGGCTTTAAAATAGCCGCCGTACCATTATTAATGGGCGTTAACTGGGTAATACTCATTTTCAGTACAGGGCAAATGATAAAAAGCCTCAAAATTAGAAATGGTATTCTGGCATCATTAATCGGTGGTTTATGCCTAATTACTTTCGATTTCTTTTTAGAGCCCGTTGCCATGAAATTCGATTACTGGCACTGGGATTGGCACGAAATTCCAATCCAGAATTATGTAGCCTGGTTTATCGTTTCAATAATTTTATTAAAATTTTATTACGCATTAGGTTTAAAGCAACAAAAGTATATCGGTACAACCATGTTCTTTTCTCAACTTATATTTTTTGTTGTCTTGTACATGACAAGATGATAGGATATTTTTGCTTAATTTTGCATTGAAATGAGTTATAATTTACAAGTCACCATAGATAAATCATCGGGCTTTTGCTTTGGCGTAGTTTACGCAATTGAAATGGCTGAAGATATTTTAGATAACGAAGGTTATTTATATTGTCTTGGCGATATTGTTCATAACGATGAAGAAGTTGAGCGCCTTACAAATATGGGCCTTAAAATTATTGACCATGATGTGCTTAAAACACTTAAAAACGAGAAAGTTTTAATTCGTGCACATGGTGAAGCACCCTCAACCTACCAACTCGCTTTAGAAAACAATTTAACACTTATTGATGCATCTTGTCCTGTTGTTTTAAAACTTCAAAACAGAATTAAAAATTCTCACGATGATGATGAGCAAATTCTAATTTTCGGAAAACATGGTCATGCAGAAGTTATCGGTTTACAAGGACAAACAGATGGACAAGCAATTGTCTTTCAGGATTTAGCAGAACTTGATAACGTCGAATTACCATCTAAATTCACTTTGTACAGCCAGACAACAAAGAGCGTTGACAAATTTTATCACATTAAGGATGAATTATTATCTCGCGGTTATGAAGTTAAAGCCAATGATACGATATGCAGACAGGTTTCCAACCGTTACCAGGAGCTGGAAAACTTTGTAAGTCATTACAATAAAATCGTTTTTGTGTCGGGCAAAAAATCATCTAACGGGAAGGTACTTTATGATGTTTGTAAGAAATATAATGATAATTCTTACTTCATCTCGAACGTAGAGGAACTTGATAAAAGTTGGTTTAATGAGAGCGATAAAGTAGGTATTTGCGGCGCAACATCTACACCGATGTGGTTGATGGAAAAAGTAAAATCAGCCTTAGAACAATATTAATCTTTCTATAGGCAAATCAATTTTCTATTAAAACTGTTAATAAGAAAAAGCCAATTGAAAACCAACCAATCACATATTGGAGTACTTGTTGCCTCAGCTGTAATCATCAGCTGGTTTACAACAATTTATTTTTTATTGAATTGGAATTTCGAATGGCGTAATCCGCTGGTTTATTTGATGGTTTTTATTCAAATGCATTTGTACACGGGTTTGTTTATAACTGCTCATGATGCCATGCATGGAACTATTTCATCTGATAAAAAGTTGAATAATTTTTTCGGATACCTGTCTGTTTTTCTATATGCAGGCTTTTTTTACAACAAACTTTACGATAAACACCATCAACATCACAGGCACGTGCATACCGAACAAGACCCTGATTTTGCGCCACATGGTTTCTGGCGATGGTATTTCAGTTTTATGCTGAATTATGTAACCATTATCCAGCTGGTTATTATGGCTGTTGCCTATAATGTTTTGAAAATCTGGGTTGATGAAAAAAACTTATTGCTCTTCTGGGTTTTGCCATCACTGCTAAGTACTTTTCAATTATTCTATTTTGGTACTTACCTTCCGCATAAGGGTGAACACGATAATGAATACCATGCTTCAACCCTGAGCAAAAATCACTTTGTGGCGTTTATAACCTGTTATTTTTTCGGGTATCATTTAGAACACCATCAACAGCCAAAAATGCCCTGGTGGCAACTGTATAAAACTAAATCTGATTCAAATTTGACTTAAAAATGTTTGCTGTCACATATTTCAGGTAGCGAGAAATCAATAAAAAAGCGATATTTGCGCCACAAAACATATTCTTTATTTAAATGAGCAAAAAGGGAATTTTACTGGTAAACTTAGGAACGCCTGATAGTCCTGCAGTATCTGATGTTAGAAAATATTTAGATCAGTTTTTAATGGATGAACGAGTAATTGATATTCCTGCTTTTAACAGAACTTTATTGGTTAAAGGTATTATTGTTCCATTCCGAAGTCCGAAAACAGCTAAACTATATAAAGAAATTTGGGGTGAAAATGGTTCACCATTATTATATTATAGCAAATTACAAGCAGAAATGCTTCAAGAAAGGTTAGGTAATGATTATCATGTTGAATTGGCCATGCGTTACCAAAGCCCTTCCATCGCCTCAGCTTTAGCAAATTTAAAAGCGGGGCTGGTAGAAAGCATCCAGGTAATTCCAATGTTCCCCCAATATGCATCGGCTAGTACAGGTTCAGTAATGCAGTTAGTTATGGAATTAGTGAGTAAATGGCCTACGGTTCCGCCGATATCTTTTGTTAATTCTTTTCACGATAACGAATTAATGATAAAAGTTTTTGCTGAAAATGCAAGAAAACATAATCCTGAAACTTACGATCATATTTTATTTAGTTTTCATGGCTTGCCCGAAAGACAACTTTTAAAATGCGACCATACCGGAAGCTATTGCTTAAAAAATTCTGATTGCTGCCAAAATTTAAACGATACCAACAAATTCTGCTATTCTGCTCAAGGGCATGATACGGCAAGATTGATTGCTAAAGAGTTGAACATTTCGAAAGAAAACTACACCGTTTGTTTCCAATCCCGTTTGGGTAAGGAGCCTTGGGTTCAGCCTTATACAACCGACGTTTTGAAGAAGTTAGCCGCAGAGGGTAAAAAAAGGTTGCTGGTTTTCAGCCCGGCTTTCGTAGCCGATTGCCTGGAAACACTTTATGAAATCACAGTTGAGTACCATGAAGAATTTAGAGCGCTCGGAGGCGAACATGTTCAATTGGTAGAAAGCTTAAATGATAGCCCTATATTTATTGAGGCCCTGGCTGGAATGGTAAATTAGTAATATAACTCAAAATCATTTTTGTCGCACCTTTTTTATCGTTCACATAATTTGTTGCTGCGGCCGATGCCTTGTTATTAACTTTAAAATATTCAAAAGCTGTGATTAACGCAGTTGCATCTGATATGCTTTCGGCTGCGCCGAGTTGTATTAAATCCTTTGCTTCCTGAAATTTATTAAACTTCGGTCCGAAAATTACCGGCAAACCAAAGGCTGCAGCTTCTAAAGTGTTATGAATTCCTGCGCCAAACCCTCCGCCAATGTAAGCGATTTTACCATATTGATATAATGAAGAAAGCATCCCTATGTTATCAATTATTAAAATTTTTGAGTTTGTTTTTCCGGTGGATTTAAATTCAGAGAACCGTACTGTTTTCTGAAATAAAGATTCGATACTTTGAATATGACTTTCATTAACCTCATGAGGTGCAACAATAAATTTCCAATCCGGATATTTGGCGGGCAATTCTGCAAGTAATTTCTCATCATCCGGCCATGTACTACCACAAATTAAAACCAACGAATCATCACAAAAAACTTCTATTTCTGGTAATCTTTTTGCATATTCAGCATTTTCAAAAACCCTGTCGAACCTAGTATCGCCACTAATGGTAACGTTAGTTAAACCGATAGATTTAAGTAACAAATCGCTTTCATGATTCTGAACAAAGAAGTGAGTAACAAATTTTAAAATACTACGGTAAAACTTACCATAGCTTTTAAAAAAAATCTGTTCTTTCCTGAAAATTCCTGAAATAACATATAGCGGGATATTTTTTGCATTGAGTTCATTAAAATAGTAATACCAAAATTCATATTTGGTAAAAATTGCCATTTCGGGATTTACAATTTCAATAAAACGTTTTGCATTGTTTTTTCCATCAATCGGGAGATAGAAAACGCCGTCAGCAAGGGCATAATTTTTTCTTATTTCATATCCTGAAGGAGAGAAAAATGTTATAATGATTTTTTTTTCAGGGTATATTTCTTTTAGCTTTTCGAGAACTGTTCTTCCTTGTTCAAATTCGCCAAGAGAGGCAAAGTGAAACCAAATGTTTTCATTTGTTGGGTTAACTTTACTAGCTATCTTATTGAAAATCTGCTTTCTCCCGGAAATAAAAAATGCTGCCTTTTGATTAAAAAATGAGAAAATCCAAATAATTGAGCTATAAATTTTAATTCCTATTGTATAAAGTAAAAGCATTGACTGGATTTTATTATCTTCGTGGCAAGATAAAACGAAAATATTTAAAATCCCTCATTAAATATATGAAAATAGCCGTAGTAGGTACCGGATACGTAGGTTTAGTTACCGGAACGTGTTTAGCAGAAACAGGAAACAATGTAATCTGTGTAGACATTAATGAAGCCAAAGTAAAAAAAATGCAAGAAGGTCAGGTTCCAATTTATGAGCCGGGTTTAGATTTGCTTTTCCACAGAAACATTGAGCAAGGCAGGTTGCACTTTACTACTAACCTTGCAGAAGCTATAGAAGAAGCGCAGATTATTTTTATGGCATTGCCAACGCCTCCGGGTGGAGATGGTGCTGCCGACCTTTCTTATATTTTAGGGGCTGCCAAAGATATATCCAAAATTATTAAAGATTATAAAATCATCGTTAACAAATCTACTGTTCCGGTTGGAACCGCAGATAAAGTTAGGGCTGTATTCGCCGAAAATACAAATATTGAGGTTGATGTGGTTTCAAATCCTGAGTTTTTACGCGAAGGTGTGGCCGTTGATGACTTCATGAAACCTGACCGTGTTGTGTTAGGTACCAAAAGCGAAAAGGCGAAAAAGTTAATGACCGATCTTTATGGTCCGTATGTTCGCCAGGGAAACCCCATTTTATTTATGGATGAACGTTCATCAGAATTAACCAAATATGCGGCTAATTCCTTTTTAGCGACCAAAATTACGTTTATGAATGAGGTTGCAAATCTTTGTGAGTTGGTTGGTGCAGATGTGGATGCTGTAAGACGAGGCATTGGTTCTGATGACCGCATTGGAAAACGCTTCCTTTTCCCGGGTATTGGTTACGGTGGTTCATGTTTCCCTAAAGATGTACAGGCTTTGGTAATGGCAGCTGATGAAAACACATACGACTTTCAAATCCTTAAATCGGTGATGGAAGTTAACGAACGCCAAAAAACTATTTTGGTTGATAAGGTTTTGAAGTACTACAAAAACGATATCGCTGGCAAGCACTTTGCACTTTGGGGCTTAGCCTTTAAACCTGAAACAGATGATATTCGTGAAGCACCAGCTTTATATATTATTGATGCTTTGGTTAAAAACGGAGCAACTGTAACGGTATTTGATCCTGAAGGAATGGCGAATGTTAAAGGCATAATCGGCGACAAAGTAAAGTATGCTGAAAATCAATATGAAGCTTTGGAAAGTGCTGATGCCCTTTTAATCGCAACAGAGTGGTCGGTATTTAGAAACCCTGATTTCGACAAAATTGAATCAATCCTTAAAAACAAAGTTATTTTCGACGGTAGAAACCTGTACGACCTCGATAAAATGATTGATTTAGGCTATTATTATAACAGTATTGGCCGTAAACTGGTAGATTAATATGAGCAATAAAAGAATTTTAATTACCGGTGCGGCCGGCTTTTTAGGCTCGCACCTATGCGACCGTTTTATAAAAGAGGGGTACCATGTAATTGGTATGGATAACCTGATAACAGGTGATTTGACAAACATTGAACACTTGTTTCATTTGGAAAACTTCGAGTTTTATAACCATGATGTTTCAAAATTCGTTCATATACCAGGTCAGTTAGATTACATCTTGCATTTTGCATCTCCGGCAAGCCCGATAGATTACTTAAAAATCCCGATTCAGACTTTAAAAGTTGGTTCATTAGGGACGCATAATTTATTAGGTTTGGCAAGGGCAAAAGGAGCCAGGATGTTAATTGCTTCTACTTCAGAAGTTTATGGCGATCCAAGCGTTAATCCACAGCCTGAAGAGTATTGGGGAAATGTAAATCCTGTAGGCCCAAGGGGCGTTTACGATGAGGCAAAACGTTTCCAGGAAGCCATAACGATGGCGTACCATACTTTCCATGGGGTAGAAACCCGAATCGTTCGTATTTTCAATACTTATGGTCCAAGAATGCGATTAAATGATGGCCGCGTTTTACCGGCTTTTATTGGTCAGGCTTTGCGTGGCGAAGACCTTACGGTTTTTGGTGATGGAAGTCAAACCCGTTCTTTTTGTTATGTTGATGATTTGATAGAAGGGATTTACCGTTTACTAATGAGCGATTATGCGCAGCCGGTGAATATTGGTAATCCTGATGAGATTACAATCAAACAATTCTGCGAAGAAATTATAAAATTAACAGGCACATCGCAAAAGATAGTTTATAAAGAACTTCCGCAGGATGATCCAAAACAACGCAGACCTGATATCACCAAAGCAAAAGCTTTATTAAACTGGGAGCCAAAAGTTGGCCGTGCCGAGGGTTTAAAAATTACTTACGATTACTTTAAATCGTTACCTGAAGAGGCCTTGGCAAAAATAGAACACAAAGATTTCCATAAATACAATCGTTAAGAAATGTCTAAAATTTTAGTTACCGGAGGAACCGGGTATATTGGTTCTCATACTGTAGTTGAGTTACACAATGCAGGTTATGAAGTTGTAATTATTGATGATTTATCCAACTCCAGCATTAAAATTTTAGATCAGATTGAATCCATCATCGGAATCAAGCCTGAATTTCATCAATTCGATTTGTGTGATACGCAAAAAGTTAATGAGTTTGCTGCAAAATATAGTGATATTACTGGTATCATTCATTTTGCAGCTTTCAAGGCCGTTGGAGAATCGGTTCAGCAACCTTTAAAATATTATAGAAATAATTTTTTTAGCCTGATAAATTTATTAACCGCTTTTAACAGGAAAATCAATTTCGTATTTTCTTCCTCTTGTACAGTGTATGGTCAGCCAGATAATTTACCTGTTACTGAATCAGAAAAAGTAAAGCAGGCAGAATCTCCTTACGGAAATACCAAACAAATTGCTGAAGAAATATTGGTTGAAACAACAGCCGTTACCCCTGATTTAAATGTCGTTGCGTTGCGCTACTTCAATCCTGTTGGTGCGCATAAAACAGCTTTAATAGGCGAATTACCAAATGGCGTTCCCGCGAATTTAGTCCCTTTTATAACACAGTCGGCAATTGGCAAACGCGGTCCGATAACTGTGTATGGCGATAATTATGATACTCCTGATGGCAGCGCAATTCGCGATTATATACATGTTGTAGATTTAGCGAAAGCACATGTTGCGGCAATTAAGCGCATGGAAGATGGGAAGGCCGACACAAATTATGAAGTTTTTAATATTGGAACTGGGAAAGGCTCTTCTGTTTTGGAAATTATTAAAGCTTTCGAGCGCTCAACGGGAGAAAAATTAAATTACCAAATCGGTCAAAGGAGGGAAGGTGATGTAGAGAAAATTTATGGTGATGTTACCAAATCGAAAAATTTACTGGGCTGGCAAACAGAGCTTGATGTAAATGAAATGATGCGCTCGGCCTGGGAGTGGGAAAAATATATCAAAGCTAACCCGTTTTAAATGAAGCTTGCGGAGCATAAAGACTTAAAAAACGCAATTACAGATTTACCTGTTAAAGAAAAAGATAAGTTATTGCTACGCTTAATTGCTAAGGATAAAGTTTTAACAGAACATCTTCATTATAAATTGCTGGAAGATGAAACTGATTTAGAATCCCGAAAGGAAAAGATCAAAGCCGAAGTTGAAGCGCAAATCTCTGAATTGAAAAAACTAAGCGTTAAAGAAGCACTCGCCAAAGTCAGAAAAATAATAACGAGTGTAAATCACTTTTATAAAGTAACTAAGGACTCATTCGGAGAGGTAGAACTGAAACTTTTTGTTTTGGGCACCATTCCACTCGATTACAAAAGGTCTATTTTTGGCTATAAGGACTTCGGCTTTTTATTTGCGACATATTACATTAAAACGGTTCAGGTTACACTTAATAAGCTAGGTAAACTTCACGAAGATTTACAATTTGATTTAGCTGACACCACAAATATATTGCTCACTAAAATCTATTCTTCTAAATTAGCAGGTGCTGCTGAAGCTTCAGATTTGCCTAGAGAAATCTAAACTTTATACAAGCGCATCACTTATGTTCGGATTCTTCAAGAAAAAAAAAGTAGCACCCGAATTTGATTTTTCAAATATTGGAACTGATATGCATTCGCATATTATTCCCGGAATTGACGATGGTGCACAAACGCTGAATGATGCGTTGCTCCTTGCCAGAAAATTTAAAGCCTTGGGGTATAAAAAACTTATTGCAACACCCCACATCATGGCCGATTATTTTCGGAACACACCTGATACGATAAACAGAGGACTGGACATTTTAAGAAAAGGTTTGCAGGATATTCAATTAGATTTAGAAGTTGAAGCGGCTGCAGAATATTATTTAGATGAAACACTGGAAAGAAAAATCAGGCAAAAAGAAGTTCTAACTTTTGGCAATAAATACCTCCTTTTCGAACTTTCTTACATTAACGTTCCTCAAAATCTTAACGATTTTATCAAATTGATACAGGATGCCGGCTATAAACCTGTGCTTGCGCATCCGGAAAGATATCCATATTATTATGATTCGATAGAAAATCATCACCAAATAAGAGAAACGGGCTGTTTGTTACAACTTAATTCGATTGCATTAACCGGTTATTACGGCAAGGGCGCATGCAAAGTTGCAGAAGAGCTGGTTGAAAATCATCTGGTAGATTTTATTGGTAGCGATATGCATCATTTGAAACACGCTGGAGCCTTAAAAGAAAGTTTAAATACGGTTTCTATGCAGCGCCTGTTAAGTACCCATCAATTAAATAACGTGCTGCTTTAAACGTTACTCATATCTTAAAGCCTCAACCGGATCTAATTTTGATGCTTTTTTAGCAGGATAATATCCTGATAAAATTCCAACGCCGACGCAAATTACAAAGCCTCCAAAAATAAACATCCATGGAATTATAAAAGAACCACCCATTGCGAGTGATATCAAATTACCAATTAAAATACCCAGGAATATTCCCAAACTGCCACCCATTAAGCAAATTACAACAGCCTCAATCAAAAACTGACGGCGAATAACTTTTGGATTTGCACCAATTGCTTTGCGGATGCCAATTTCACGGGTTCTTTCGGTAACCGAAACCAGCATAATATTCATTAAGCCAATAGAAGCGCCAATTAACGTGATAATGCCAATTGCAACCCCACCAATAGCAACGAATGCGAGGTTTTCGAATAGGGTTTGAGCTACGGCATCACTCTTCGTGATTTCAAAATTATTTGGTTCGCTAATTTTAACTTTTCTTATGTTTCTGAACAAAGCAGTCGATTCACCAATAATATTGTCTTGCATATCATTGGTAGGCACCATTACGGTAATGGTGTACGAAGGATTTGCGTTCGCATTAATCTGTTTAGCTTTTAATAAAGGTACATATACCGCTCTGTCGCCACTAAACCCCATACTTGAGCCTTTTGAAACCAAAATGCCAACAATCTTAAATCGGTTATTTCCTACATTTATGAGCTTATCAACAGGGTCTTGATTTTTAAACAGCTTATCTACAACTTCACTGCCTACAATACACACGTTACTGCCCATTTCCACCTCAGAAACACTGAAATTTCTTCCTTCCGATAAGCTTAGCCCCTGAGAAGCCAGTCCGTTTTCGTCAATGCCTTGAACATTAATATTCGGATTGGTTTTCAAACTTCCATTTTTTACAGTAGAACCACTGCTTGCAAAAACACTAACGGCAACAGTGGCAGGCGTATTTAAGTTATCTTTAAATTTTACCGCATCTTCATATCTAATGGCTTTAAAAGGCTTGGGTCTTTTACCCTGCCCACCAATTCTAATTCCCGTACCGCGATTACGAATTGTAAATGAATTTGCACCCATGCTGCTAAACGCCTCGGTCATACTGGTTTTTACCGCATCAAGTGTTGTTAAAATACCAACCAAAGCACTTAAACCAATGGCTATAATTAATGCCGTTAACATGGTACGTAAACGATTGCTTTTAATAGATTGTAATGCCAGCCTGATATTTTCTCTGTAATTCATTTAATATATAGCGTAATTGCGATGGGTTTCTTTTGGAATATGCCTAAAAATAAAAAAGTCCCGATGTTTAGACAAGGGGACTGTGCAATATGTTACAATATTATTTTCTTTATGCCGAAAAACTTGTTCCGCAACCGCAGGTACTGGTTGCATTGGGGTTAACAAATGTAAAACCTCTCGAATTCAAACCATCCTGCCAGTCTATCATCATGCCCATCAAATACATTTGGTGTGCCTTATTCATAAAAACTTTAATGCCATCAATTAAATATTCCTGATCGCCGTCTTTTCTTTGATCAAATCCTAAAATGTAGTTCATTCCAGCGCAACCGCCCCCTTCAACGCCAACACGCAAACCATAATCATCACCAATTTCTTGTTGATCTTTTAATTTATATAACTCTTTTGCTGCGCCTTCTGAAAAACTAACCGGTGCAAATGCTGTATCAACTGTTGTGCTCATGTTATTTAAATTTTATCTGTTACAAATATAAATAATAATGCACATTTTTGCTTTTATCAGGTTTTAATATTACCGTAGTTAAACAATATATATGAATGTACAGCAAATAATTACTGATGTAGTAATATTGGGTTTAGGGATTTTCCTCGCTCTAACCGCAATGTATTACGTTTTAAAGCGTGATATACAGCGTTTCTTTAACCTGAAGGCCATCGAGCTGAATAAAGAAAGTAAAGCTCATATTTTACCATTGAGGTTACAGGCGCATGAAAGGTTAATTATTTTTGTTGATAGAATTAACCCGGCAAACCTGTTAGTTCGCCTGCATCAGCAGGGAATAGGTATTGAAACGCTACAAGCCGGAATATTAAACGAAGTCCGTTCAGAATATCAACACAATATTACTCAGCAGCTTTATGTTGATAGTGTAACCTGGCATGTAGTTCGCAAATTGAAAGATGATACCATTGCAATGATTAACAATGCGGTGCAAGGCTTGCCGGCTAATGCAAACGGGATTGAATTGAGTAAAGCAATATTACAACACATGGCCGCAATAGATGAAAATCCTTACGATTTATCCATAGAGTTAATTAAGAAAGATATTCAGCGGTTATTTTGAGGTAATCATTTTTCTGCAACTAACCAATAATTAATATGAGCGATAAAAAGCATGTCACAACATCGGGCATCGAGATAAAAGAGCTTTATACTTCGGCAAAGCCGATGGAAGAAAAGCCCGGTGAGTTTCCATTTACCAGGGGAATTCAAAGAGATATGTATCGGGGCCGCTTATGGACAATGCGGCAATATGCCGGTTTTTCTACAGCTGAAGAATCCAACAAACGTTATCATTATTTATTAGGTCAGGGCACAACAGGATTGTCTGTCGCCTTCGATTTGCCAACTCAAATTGGTTACGATTCTGACCACGAAATGGCTGATGGTGAAGTTGGAAAAGTTGGCGTGGCTATCGATTCGCTAAAAGACATTGAAATTCTTTTCGCTGGCATTGAGCTGAAGAACATCACCACATCGATGACTATCAATGCAACTGCTTCAATTTTATTGGCAATGTACATTGCCCTGGCTAAAAAGCAAGGCGCAGATTTGAAACAGATTTCAGGTACCATACAAAACGATATTTTAAAGGAATATGCTGCCAGAGGGACATATATATATCCACCAAAACCTTCAATGCGGCTCATTACCGATATTTTTGAATATTGTAGCAAAGAAGTTCCGAAATGGAATACCATTTCCATTTCAGGCTATCATATCCGTGAAGCTGGTTCTACAGCGGTGCAGGAATTGGCTTTTACTTTGGCTAACGGAAAAACCTACCTCAAAGCCGCACTAGCTAAAGGCCTTGATATTAATGTTTTCGCCAAGCGATTATCTTTTTTCTTTAACTGCCATAATAACTTCTTTGAAGAAATAGCCAAATTCAGGGCCGCAAGAAGGATGTGGGCGAAAATTACCAAAGAATTGGGCGCAACAGATGAGAAAGCGCAAATGCTTCGTTTTCATACACAAACAGGTGGTTCTACGTTAACTGCACAACAACCTTTAAATAATGTGATTCGCGTAACCAACCAGGCAATGGCGGCCGTTTTGGGCGGTACACAATCCTTGCATACCAACGGCTACGATGAGGCGCTCTCTCTGCCAACCGAGGCAGCAGCAAAAATTGCGCTGCGTACGCAACAAATTATTGGCTTTGAAAGTGGTGTAACAGATACTGTAGACCCTTTGGCCGGTTCTTTTTTTGTAGAAACCTTAACCGATGAAGTTGAATCCGCTGCCTGGGCTTATATTGAAAAAATTGATGCCATGGGTGGTTCAGTTAATGCCATTGAAAATGATTACATGCAACAGGAAATCGCCTCTGCGGCCTATCAGTATCAAACTGAGATTGAAGATGGAAGCAGGATATCTGTTGGGGTAAATAAATTTACGCAAACAGAAGAAGGTATTACTGAAGTTCTCAATGTAGATGATTCCATCAGAAATTTCCAAACGGAAAAGTTAGATAACTTAAAAGCCGAAAGAGATAACATTGCTGTTAAACATGCGTTAGAATCTATACGCGTAGCTGCTGATGAAAATGATAATTTAATGCCGCATATAATTAATGCGGTAGAGAAATATGCAACCCTTGGTGAAATTGCTGATGTTTTGCGCAATGCCTTTGGAGAATATTAGTTGTTTATTTTTCTCAAATGTAGAAATGGGCATTAAAAGGGGAAATAGCACCACAGTTTTTCGTTACTAAACGGGATGGACGCGGCAGCTTTTTATTTGTTTTTTGTAAAGGCTTTGATAACAGGGGAGTTAACTTAAAACAAACAAAAACTACAGCAAACAGCCCGCCTATTTTTAATAGTGGCTTGGAATTTGCTTTTCCATGCCTGATTTGAAATAAACGGTCTAAATGGGTATTAAATCGATTTTTATGTGGAAAACCTATGTTGATAAATAGTTATCCACACTAAAAATTCAGGTTAAGTGAGGTAGATAACTGCTTATGAATACGTTACAAAATAATTGAAATTTTTGTTTCAAATGTTGATAATTTTATCAATATTCGTAGTCCCGAAACGGACCATCCCGTAAATTCGAATCGGCACTGAAAACCAATAAATTATAGAAATCGCAATGGAAAAAACTTGTACAGAAGTGTGGAAGAACTGTCTTCAAATTATTAAGGATAACATCCCGAACCAAAGTTTCAAAACCTGGTTCGAGCCTATCACAGCCCTTAAATTGGAAGGTAAGGTTTTAACCATTCAGGTACCAAGTTTGTTCTTTTACGAATGGCTTGAAGAGCATTATGTAGGCTTATTACGTAAAACGGTTAAAAAGCAACTTGGAGAGGATGGCCGGTTGGAATATAATATCGTTGTGGATAAATCATCAAACAGCGGAAGTCCTTATACCACAAATATGCCTTCGAACGGAAACGGAGCTGAAGCTAAAGTTCAATCGATGCCTATTCCGGTATCGATTAATAAAGACATCAAAAATCCGTTCATCATCCCCGGATTAAAGAAATTAAATGTAGATCCGCAATTAAATTCAAACTATACTTTCGAAAATTATATCGAGGGAGATTGTAATCGCTTAGCTCGTTCTGCCGGTTATGCGGTTGCCGCAAAACCGGGCGGTACGTCATTTAATCCATTAATGATTTATGGTGGCGTAGGGCTAGGTAAAACTCACCTTGCGCAAGCAATTGGTAACGAGATTAAACGCAGCATGCCCGATAAGCTGGTTATATATGTTAGTTGCGAAAAATTCTGCCAGCAATTTGTTGATTCATTAAAGAACAATACAATTAACGACTTCGTTAATTTTTATCAGGCAATGGACGTTATCATTATGGATGATGTACACAACTTTGCCGGTAAAGAAAAAACGCAAGATATTTTCTTCCATATTTTTAACCACTTGCATCAGTCGGGCAAACAGGTTATTTTAACATCTGATAAAGCGCCAAAAGATTTAGCAGGTTTAGAAGAACGTTTATTAAGTCGTTTCAAGTGGGGATTATCTGCAGATTTGCAAATTCCTGATTTGGAAACCCGTATTGCGATTTTAAGAAAGAAAATGTACGCTGATGGTATTGAATTGCCAGGTGAGGTTGTAGAATACGTTGCGCATAACATTGATAACAATGTTCGTGAGCTTGAGGGGGCAATGGTTTCTTTATTAGCTCAGGCAACTTTGAATAAAAAGGAAATCGATTTGAACCTGGCGAAACAAATGCTGAAAAACTTCATCAAAAATACTTCAAAAGAGATTTCGATGGAATACATTCAGAAATTGGTTTGCGAATATTTCGAGGTTCCTGTTGATATGGTTAAATCGCAAACCCGTAAGCGTGAAATTGTTCAGGCCCGCCAAATTTCAATGTATTTATCAAAGAGCCATACAAAATCATCATTAAAAACAATAGGCGCTTTCTTTGGCGGCCGTGACCACAGTACGGTGATTTATGCTTGCCAAACGGTAGAAGATTTAATTGATACCGATAAGAAATTTAAAGCTTACGTTCACGATATTCAAAAGAAATTAAAAATGAGTTAAGGGATTTAGCAGCGTCTGACCTCTGAATCTCGTTCCTGTTTATAAAAAGAGAAAGCCTCAGATATTTTTATCTGGGGCTTTCTCTTTGAAACTATATAATCCTTTTATTATTACGCCTTTTCTATTTCTGCTAATCCGTAAAGTAAAGCCGCTACATGCAGTGCCTGCGCAATTTTATTGTCTTTTAGAAATTGCTTAACCTCTTCAACGGTGTATTCTTCTACATTGAGAATTTCATGCTCATCTAAATGCTGGTCATGTGTTTTTATTCCACCGGTTAAAACAAAAGTATACGTTAGGTTATTTGCAGTAGCAGGATTTGGATACAATTCTGCTACAAGCTTACAGGTTTTAAAACTATAACCGGTTTCTTCTAAAAGTTCGCGTTTAATGGCAAATTCGGGTTCTTCATCGCCATCTATAACACCGCCCGGAACTTCTAATGAAACGATATCTGCAGCATGTCGGTATTGGCGAACCATTATCACTTTACCTGCATCTGTTAACGCTATGGCATTTACCCAGTTCGGATACTCCAAAACATAATAATCATCTTTGATAATTCCGTCAGGAAGTTTTACTTCATCAACACGCAGTGTTGCCCATTTCTCTCTCACTAAATATTTCGAGGCAAGTTTTTGCCACTTTTCTATAATCATAGTTTGTCTTCTTAATTTTTTAGGTATACCAGGCTATAAATACTGTTGTATAATGTTTTGGCGATGCATATTTACCAAATGAACAATTTTGTGCTTATTGGCAAGTGTTTGGTAAATAAGGTTGAGTTTTGGCGCAATTATTTTATTTCGTTCGTTGCTAACACCTAATTCATAGTAAAGAAATTCGCTCAATGAGTCTAACTTTTCAGGAGGAAAATCAGATTCATTAAGCCAGTTTTCAAATTTGAGAGAATTTTCATCTTCCAAAATTTCAAGTGGCAAAGCAAAATTTCCTTTTATTGTTTCCTTAAATAGCTGTTCAGCCTCTTCTAATTTGCCTTCGAGTTTTAGTCCCATAATTTTGGCCAAAACCTGCGCTAGTTTTTGAATTTCAGCAGTTATTAAATCTCTTCTGTACATTTTAAGGTTTAGGTATCGTGAATCTTCAATCTAAAATCGTAAATGTAAATTACCAACTTCCGCTCGAGCCGCCACCACCGAAACTGCCGCCACCAAAGCCGCCGAATCCACCTCCGCCACCAGACGAACCGCCGCCGCCCCAGCCACTTCCTCCGCCACCACGACCGCTTCCACCGAATAGCATGGCCCAAAATAATGCGTTAGAAGCACCGCGGCTGCCAATAATTTCGCCGTTTCCTCCACCGCCGCCTTTTCTCATTATTATTATCACGATAATGATAATTATGATTATAACCAATACACTTGCAGAACCACCCTTTTTTGATGCGGCACGGGGGCTGTCATTTTTGTATTCGCCTTTGGTATATTTTATTATCGAAGTTGTACCGGCATCCAAGCCCGCAAAATAATCGCCGGCTTTAAAGTTTGGCTTAATATCATTGTCGATAATTCGTTTTGCATAGATATCTGGCAAAGCGCCTTCAACACCATAGCCGGTCTGAATTGAAATTTTTCGGTCGCCTACAGCCACAACGATCATGATTCCGTTGTTTTTTCCGCTTTGGCCAACGCCCCATTTTCTACCCAACTCAACCGCATACTCATTAATGTCGTAATCACCTACAGATTTTACAATCGCAATTGCTATCTGTGTTGATGATGAATCATCAAAGGCAACGAGCTTTTGCTCTAGTGCTTGTTTCTGATCTGCAGATAAAACATTTGAGTAATCATTAACTAACGTTGTTGGTTTTGCTGGGAAATCCTGTGCAAATGCAAACGCAAATATCAGGCTGAAAAACGATAAAAGAAGTAGTTTTTTCATCGTCTTATCTATTTTCTTTTTTATTGTCCATGTAAACGATATCATTCGGCAATTCATTTATATCTCCCGATTGATAAGGGAAAAATAATGCAAGTTTTTCACCGGCCAAAGCTACGCCGGCAATAATTCCGTTCGCTAAATTACCCTTGGCAAAATGTGCATTCATGGCTACTTTGGTTGTCTCCCAAAAATTTTCGGGTACAACTTTGTTAATGCCGCTGTCGCCGATTATTGCGAATTTATGGTCGGCATGTGCCAAATAAATTAATACACCATTTCGTTGAACTGTCTTATCCATACCAAGTTCGGCGAAATATTCAATTGCTCTTTCGTAGGCATCGCCATTACAATGTTTGTCAATTGCAATTCTGATTTCGCCTGATGTTGCTTTTTCGGCATCGGCAATTGCCGATGCAATTTTATCTTGTTCAATATCTGAAAATAACGACATGTCTTTATTTTAAAATGAATTAAAAAGGGTAATAAATGTTCAATTAAATAAACACCCATTACCCTCAAATGTTATTAAAAGAATATTAAAACTCTACTTTCGGTGCGTTTTTAGCAGTTTCGTCGGCTTCAAAGTATCCTTTAGGTTTAAAGCCAAACATTCCTGCTGTTAAATTCGTAGGAAATGACCTGATTTTTCCATTATATTCCTGTACTGCATCATTAAAATCCTTACGTGCAACAGTAATTCTATTTTCGGTACTTTCTAACTGAGCGGATAAATCGCTAAATTGTTGAGTTGCTCTCAATTCAGGATAAGCTTCAGTAATTGATAATAACTTTCCTAAAGCCTGACTCAACTGACCTTGAGCAGCCTGATATTTCTGAATGTTTTCGGGTGTTAAATCATCAGCGTTTACTGTCATTTGCGTTGCTTTTGCACGTGCTTCAACTACAGCAGTCAAGGTTCCTTGTTCAAATTTTGCTGCACCTTTAACAGTACTAACCAAATTCGGAATTAAATCGGCCCTTCTTTGATATTGGGTTTGAACGGTTCCCCATTTCGATTTTACATTCTCATCAAGTTTAACCATGCTGTTGTATCCGCATGAACTTAAAGTGCTAACTGCAATTACAGCAGCTAAAATTCCAAATACTAATCTTTTCATTTTTATGGTTTTGTTTTTAAAGTCGAAATTGAATTTTCTCAATTTACTAATTAGATATCAAAATCTGTACCTTTGTTACAATTCAGGATAAAAACCTGACAAGTTGTATGCACAAAGATATCGAAATTACGCTGCTCCCGCACCAGGTTGAGCAAACTGAAGTTATCAATCAGAAGTTAGCAGATGCTTTAAAGGTATCTGAAACCAGAATTAAAGGTTACGAAATTTTAAAACGCTCTATTGATGCACGCTCTCGTAGAGTTGTCTTCCGATTGCAAATTAAAGTATTTATCGATGAGGAACCTATAATTCAGATTCACAACATAAACTACCAAAATGTTAGTGATGCAAAACCTGTACTAATTATTGGTGCTGGCCCTGCCGGATTATTTGCCGCATTGCAATGTATAGAAAATGGTCTGAAGCCCATTATTATAGAACGTGGAAAAGATGTTAAGCAACGCCGCCGCGATTTGGCAGCCATTAATAAACAAGGTGTCGTTAATACCGAATCTAATTATTGCTACGGCGAAGGTGGGGCAGGTACCTACTCAGATGGGAAATTGTATACACGTTCCAATAAACGTGGTGATATAAATAAGGTATTGCAGGTTTTCGTAAATCATGGGGCCGAAGCTGATATTGCCATTGACGCCCGACCGCACATTGGCACCAATAAATTGCCTCATATTATAACATCTATAAAAGAGACAATATTAAATGCCGGTGGCGAAGTATTCTTCGAGAGCCAAATGACCGATATTTTAATCGAGTTTGGTAAAATAAAGGGTATTGAAGTTAATTTTGACGATAAATTTTTTGCTGATAACATAATTCTTGCAACAGGACACTCGGCCAGAGATGTTTATGAGTTGCTCAATAGTAAAAACATTCTTATCGAGGCGAAGCCTTTTGCGCTCGGCGTGCGTATTGAACATCCTCAGGAAATTATCGACTCAGCACAATACCACTGTGACATTCGCTCCGAATTCCTACCTCCGGCTTACTATAGTTTAGTTGAGCAGGTTGGCAGCCGTGGAGTTTTCTCTTTTTGCATGTGTCCTGGTGGTATTATTGCGCCATGTGCAACGGGCGAAAACGAAATCGTGGTTAACGGCTGGTCGCCATCTAAAAGAAATAATCCTTTCGCAAATTCAGGTACCGTGGTTCAGGTTACCTTAAATGATGTTCAGGGCTATGGTCCTTTACGTATGCTCAATTTCCAGTCAGAAATTGAAAAGCTTGCTTTTGAAGCAGGTGGTGGGGACTTAGTTGCACCGGCACAACGCATGATGGATTTTGTTAATAACAAACTTTCTGTCGATTTGCCAAAAAACTCCTATTTGCCAGGCACAAAAAGCGTTATGCTCGATAATATTCTGCCGGATTTTGTATCTAACAGTTTAAAAGTCGCCTTACCATTGTTTGGAAAAAAGATAAATGGTTACTTTACCAATGAAGCAATTTTAGTTGGAGTAGAAAGTAGAACGTCATCTCCAGTTAGAATACCCCGCGATAAAGAAACTTTTCAGCATCCTCAGGTAAAAGGATTATATCCATGCGCAGAAGGTGCGGGCTACGCCGGTGGAATAGTTTCAGCGGCAATTGATGGGATTAACTGTGCCAATGCAATCCTTTCTTCATTATAAAAAAAACATAATATTATCGAAGTTGTTATTTCACTATGTTGAATGTTGTAACGGAAATCAAAAAAGCTTTTAATGGAGATGCCTGGCATGGTAATCATGTTATGCAAACATTAAATAATGTAAAACCAGAAAATGCTTTCAAACATTTAATTCCAAATGCACATTCCATAGCTGAAATTGCCTTACATTTAACAAGCTGGACTGAAGAGGTTTCCTCAAGACTTACAGGAAATGTCTCGTCAGAACCGTCAATGGGCGATTGGCCAACAATTCATGATACAACTGCTCAGGCTTGGGAAAAAATAATATTTGATTTTAAAATTGCAAATGAAGAACTAATCCGTGTTTGCGAATCTTTTGATGATAAACATTGGGATGATTCTTCAAAGGATGAAAGAGTTGCAGGATTGGGAACGGGCGTTACAAATTCTGAGTTGTTAAATGGGCTAATTCAACACCATGCCTATCACTCTGGTCAAATAGCAATACTATCCAAATTATAAATTATGAAAAAGACACTCATCATTGGGGCATCGCCAGATCCATCGCGTTATGCATATAAAGCCGCACACATGTTAAAACGTTTCAACCATGAAATTGTTAATGTCGGCATAAAGCGTGGCGAGGTTGCGGGTGTAGAAATAGAAAAGCCAGGTGAAATCTACAGCGATATAGATACAGTAACATTATATATAGGTCCCGTTCTTCAGGCTCAATACCACGATTATATTTTGGAGACAAAACCAAAACGTGTCATTTTTAATCCAGGAACCGAAAACTACGAGTTAGAAAAGTTATTGAATACCCACGGAATCGAATCTATGGAAGCTTGTACATTAGTTTTATTAAGCACAGGTCAGTATTAATTTTTTTTTGAAAGCAAGGCTTTTGCTGCTATTAAATAGTAGTCCCGCCCTCCATTTCAAATCCTCGGCTCATGCTTCGCCTTGCGGTTTTCCATTTCGGTCGGTTTAGCTTACATTGTTTAGCACTATTATTTAAGTTTGATTTTCTTTCCAAAACCAAAAGTTACTTAAAATTGTCAGGTTATACCCTGCCGAAAATTCCATAAGTGATTTTTTTCTTAGTGTAAATCATACACTTACATTTTTTTTATATAAAACACTACAGATTGTTTGGTGTCAATTGGATTTTTTTCTACTTTTGCAACCCGCTTCGGAGGAAGGGGATAGAGGTTGATGAGGTGGTTTGAGGGTTGCGGAACTATTTTAAAATATTTCTTGCGGGTTATAAAAAAGTTATTACCTTTGCAACCCGGTTCGGAAGGAGCGGAAAACGATTGAAAAGCTGGGTTTAAGGATTAGAGGAGCGGAAAAAAATAAAAATT